>Ga0308160_10000117_pt1 | contig 206768 bp, 175 predicted proteins | sample PhyFR1_FD_201036 | JGI IMG/M metagenome (GOLD analysis project Ga0308160, IMG submission 201036) | Phyllosphere microbial communities from UC Gill Tract Community Farm, Albany, California, United States - DLSLF.R1 | ecosystem: Host-associated > Plants > Phyllosphere > Unclassified | place...
AACTTTAAGAAATAAAAAAGGGAGGGGTATCCTTTTACATCGACATCGATTAATTCTCGTGTCTAGCCCGACCACAAGTTTTTCTCCCTCTTTTGATTATTTGTATTATAAAGGTAAAGATATGAGCACGACCCTTTCCCGTTTTTCACGGGATTGGGAAACGCCCAGATCAGTTTGACAGTTTTAAGTTGGCAATTTACCTGTCTATTCAAAGCCTCGCAGGTTTTAAAAACCTGCGAGGTTTGATTTGCGCTCCAAATATGACACCGCGCTTAAATTAATACAAAGCGAAACTTTTATCTTCGATAAATCGTTAATACAAGCACATGAGAGGTTTTCGTTTTTCTGATTATAAGCCGGGCGATGCGCCAAAGGGTGGGTTTGATGAGTTGCTGAAATTATTTAGCGAACTGCTGAATTATACAGCAGGAGATGCAGCAGAGGCTTTAAGCTGGCTGAACGAGCTCGACAAGCAATATAAACTAACCAATAATGATTATGGCATTGGTAATTTTATCGACGACCTGAAAGACAAAGGTTATCTTACGGAAGACAATCAATCTGGGGAATTTAAAATAACAGCCAAAACCGAACAGACTATCCGCAAATCGGCCCTTGATGAAATTTTTGGGAAACTAAAAAAGTCAGGACGGGGAAATCACAGCAGTAACCAATCAGGAGTTGGTGAAGAAAAAAATGCCGATAGACGCGAATACAGCTTTGGGGATAGTTTAGATCAGATTGATATGACGGCTTCTATCCATAATGCGCAGATTAACCATGGGATTGGTGATTTCACCTTAACCGATCGCGATCTGGAAGTAGAGGAAAAGGATTTTAAAACCTTAACATCTACTGTATTGATGATCGATATTTCGCACTCGATGATCCTATATGGCGAAGACCGGATTACCCCTGCAAAAAAAGTTGCGATGGCTCTGGCCGAGCTGATTAAAACGAAATACCCTAAAGATACTTTAGACATCGTGGTTTTCGGAAATGATGCCTGGCCAATTAGCGTGAAAGACCTGCCTTACTTACAGGTTGGTCCTTACCATACCAATACTTATGCGGGATTAGAATTGGCTGCTGATTTACTCCGTCGAAGGAAAACGCATAATAAGCAGATTTTCATGATTACCGACGGAAAACCAACCTGCTTAAAAGAAAATGGCAAATACTATAAAAACAGTATGGGTTTGGATAGGAAGGTAATTAATAAAACCTTAAACATGGCTGCCCAATGTAAGCGCCTAAAGATCCCGATTACTACATTTATGATTGCCAAAGACCCTTACCTGCAACAGTTTGTGCGCCAGTTTACCGAAATTAATGGCGGCAGGGCCTTTTATAGCTCGTTAAATGGCTTGGGCGAATACATTTTTGAAGATTACATTAAAAACAGACGTAAGACGGTTAAATAAGGTAGAGGGCAAAAGGTGGAAGGTTTAAGGTAAAACCAAAGCCGAAAAGACCTATTTAACGAGTCTTAGAAACATTTAAACAAGGTAAGATTTAGCGATTGATGTTGCGTGCTGCAACCTTAAACCCTAAATCCTAAACCTTAAACCCATTTTAAAAGATGCAAAACACCACATTAGGCGAATTAAAAACCACAGGATATAAATCGAGATCTGTAAAAGAAGAGCTCAGGGAAAATCTGATTAAAGTTCTCCGCGATAAAAAAACCGAATTTGAAGGCATTATCGGCTACGATGAAACGGTGATTCCTGAACTACAAACAGCCATCTTATCGCGCCATAATATTTTACTTTTAGGTTTGCGTGGGCAGGCTAAAACACGGATTGCCCGTTTGATGGTAAACTTATTGGATGAATATGTACCATATGTTGCCGGAAGTGAGATTTTTGATGATCCATTGAACCCGATTTCATGGTACGCGAAAAACGAAATTGCCATAAAAGGAGATGATACTGAAATTGCCTGGTTGCACCGTAGCGAAAGGTATACCGAAAAACTGGCGACACCAGATGTTACTGTTGCCGATTTAATTGGCGATGTTGACCCCATTAAAGCCGCTACATTGAAATTAACCTATAATGATGAGCGTGTAATCCACTTTGGATTAATTCCGCGTGCACACCGCAGCATTTTCGTGATCAATGAGCTTCCGGATTTACAAGCACGTATCCAGGTGGCATTATTTAACATGCTGCAGGAAAAAGATATCCAGATCCGTGGTTTTAAACTGCGTTTACCCCTGGATATCCAGTTTGTATTTACCGCAAACCCTGAAGATTACACCAACCGTGGAAGCATTGTCACCCCGTTGAAAGATAGGATTGAAAGTCAGATTTTGACCCACTATCCTAAAACCATCGAAATTTCGCGCAAAATTACTTTCCAGGAGGCAAAATTAACAGCCGATCAAAAAGCCAATATTGAGGCCGATGGATTGGTAAAGGATTTAATTGAGCAGATTGCTTTTGAGGCACGTAAAAGCGAATATATCGACCAAAAATCGGGTGTTTCGGCCAGATTAACCATTTCTGCCTATGAAAATTTAATCAGCACGGCTGAAAGAAGAATGCTGATTGCAGGCGAGAAAAATACTTTTGTCCGCCTATCTGACCTTGCAGGGATTATCCCGGCAATAACCGGTAAAATAGAACTGGTTTACGAAGGCGAACTGGAAGGGCCAGCGCATGTAGCTACAACCTTAATCGGCAAAGCGGTTAAAACGTTGTTTGCACGTTACTTCCCTGACCCTGAAAAAGCAAAGAAAAGTAAAACGGCCAACCCTTATACTGAAGTAACCGAATGGTTTACAGAAGGCAACAATGTAGATGTTACTGATACTTTAACCAATGCACAGTATAAAAAAGCACTCATGCTGGTACCGAGTTTATACGATCTGGTAAAGAAGTTTCATCCTAAATTAAGCGAAAATCAAACTTTATTGTTAATGGAGTTCGTATTGCATGGTTTAGCTGAATATTCGCAATTGAGCAAAAATTATTTAAATGGCGGCTTCGGTTTCGCTGATATGTTTGGCAGTTTATTTAACGCCGAATTTGACGAAGAAGAGGACGAAGACGATTTCAGATAAAATTAATGGAGTTTAACGGATATCTTTTATCGCTAAGGTTAAAACAAGAGCACCTTCCTAATGGGTATCCGTTTAATATTCCATGCTTAAAATCTTTTGAAAAGTTAGACTTCCATCCTAGTGTTACATTTTTTACCGGCGAAAACGGGGTTGGAAAATCAACCCTGATTGAAGCCATAGCGGTTTATCTGGGCTTTAACGCAGAGGGCGGCAGTAAAAACTTCAACTTTAGGACTTCAGAAACACATTCAGTTTTGCATAATTATTTAGCGATAGCTAAAAGTTTTAAACAAATTAAGGATGGTTTCTTTTTAAGGGGAGAAAGTTTTTATAATGTTGCCAGCGAGGTTGATAAATTGCAAGCGATAGAATCATACGGAGGCATTTCCTTACATGAGCAATCGCACGGAGAATGTTTTTGGTCGCTATTTATGAACCGATTTTGGGGCAATGGTGTTTATATCCTCGATGAGCCTGAATCGGCGCTTTCGGCTACAAAACAAATTGCCATGTTATCCAAAATCAATAATCTGGTAAACAAAAATGCCCAATTCATCATCGCAACACACTCTCCGATTTTATTATCCTATCCCAATGCCTGGATATACGAAATGTCGGAAAATAAAATAGCTAAGGTTAAATACGAAGAATCGGAAGTTTACAGGGTTTATAAAGCCTTTTTAGATCATCCTCAACGAATATTAGACAATTTATTTACTTCAAATACTTAATTTAGACAGGTCAAAAGAACCTGTCTTATTTTATAATTTAACCCGAATAACCCGATCGTATGGGAAGACTACCTTTCATCATTGCCGCCTGCATATTCATCATTGCTTTTGATATTTATTGTTACAAAGCCATAATCGCTGTTTTTAAAAAATGGAAACCGACTACTAAGAAAGTATTCGCTATTGCCTATTGGAGTTATAGCCTACTCTTAATTTTCGGCGTTTTCTGCGGCATTTACCTCAATCTTTTCCTTACGCTAAGGGCCATTATTTTGGTTGCCTTCTTTTTAACCGTTGCCTGTAAACTGGCTATGCTCCCATTTTTGATCTTGGATGATTTACGAAGGTTATTCATCAAAATTTTCAGGAGAAACAAAAAAAGTGAAATTTCAACAGCACAAAATACAACAGCAGAACCCATTTCACGCTCTGAATTTCTGGTTAAAGCGGGATTGGTGGCAGCAGCAGTACCCTTAACTTCATTAAGCTGGGGCATTATTTCAGGCGCATACGATTATCAGGTACGAAGGGTAAATTTAATCCTTCCTAACCTACCCAAAGCATTTGACGGCATTACCATGGGACAGATTTCGGATATCCACTCTGGAAGCTTTTACAACAAAACAGCCGTAAAAGGCGGTGTGGAAATGCTATTGGGCGAGAAACCCGATTTCGTATTTTTTACCGGCGATTTAGTAAATAACCTTACCAACGAGGTAAGAGATTATCAGGATATATTTTCGAAAGTAAAGGCACCTCTAGGTGTATATTCAACACTGGGAAACCACGATTATGGTGATTATTTTTTTGGCAAAGAATCTTCTCCTGCCAAGGTAAAAAACCTGAAAGATATGGTTGATGTGCATAAGGTAATGGGATACGATTTACTCATGAACGAAAACCGGAGATTAAAAGTAGATGGAGAAGAAATCGGGATTTTAGGTATCGAAAACTGGGGAATGGGCCGCTTCCCTAAATATGGAAAAATGGAGCTTGCAGTTCGGCATACAGACGATTTACCGGTTAAACTTTTGCTTAGTCACGATCCTTCGCACTGGCGTGGAGAGGTTTTAAAGAAATACCCCCAAATAGATGCGATGTTTAGCGGCCATACCCACGGAATGCAGTTTGGCGTTCGTTTCAAAGAGGTTCAATGGAGCCCGGTGCAATACATTTACAAAGAATGGGCGGGTTTGTACCAGGAGCAAAAACAACAGCTTTATGTTAATGTGGGCTATGGCTTTTTAGGTTATCCGGGCAGGGTTGGTATTTTACCTGAGATTACAATATTTACTTTGAAGAGGGCGTAGACTAAACATGAGTGAGTTTCGAATGATTGAGTTTTGAATGATTGAATGAGAGAATATCGGCATCAGACCTAAAACATTCGCTAATTCAATCATTCTCTCATTCAAGAATTATATTTATCCCGCGTTAAAGCGATAACCTACCCCCCTAACAGTTTGTAATAACTGCGGATTATCAGGGTTCAATTCTATCTTCTTACGTAAGCGCACAATATGCATATCAAGCGTTCTGGTATTCACATCAGAGTTGTAGCCCCACACCACCAACATCAATTCATCACGGTTGATTACTTTGCCTGGGTTGCGCAAGAAATAGAGGAGGATACGGTTTTCCAATATCGTTAACTCGATTTTCTTTCCATCCCTAAACAATGTGTGGATATTTGGATGATGTTCCATATTGCCAAAACGGTGAATTTCGGCAGTATCTTTATTCACAATAAATTTCACCTTACTCTCCAACATCGCAACCAAAACATCCATATTAAATGGTTTGGTGATATAATCAGATGCACCAAAGTTATAGGCGTCAATCTTATCAACATCCTGCGCTTTAGCAGTCATCATAATGATCAGGTTTTCGAATCCTTGCTTGCGCACATTCTCGCAAACTTCGGCACCCTGTTTACCCGGCATCATCCAATCCAACAAAACAATATCAGGCTGATCGGCAACAATCATTCTTTCACCAGCTTCGCCATCATTTGCTTCAAGCACTGTATAACCTTCAGCCTTTAAACGGTGGGCCACAAGAAAGCGAAGATTTTCATCATCTTCTACAATTAATATTTTTACTTCTTTTGACATTTGTATGTGTGTTTTATATGCGGTTGTAATGTTGAAACGCTGTAATGTTTAAACTCAATTCTACAACCTTCCAACTCCTAAAATTTAACTATTATAAGGCAGCACAATCTTAAATTCAGTACCGCTTCCTACTTTACTTTTTACAGAGATTTCTCCCTCCATAAAGTTAACCAGTTCTTTGCAGAATGCCAAACCCAGGCCTACACTGCCCATTTGGTTATATTCATTCTGAATCCTGAAAAACTTCTTAAATATATTGTTTAATTCTGATGCTGCGATACCTATTCCCTTATCGGCAAACCGGAAAACCAGCACCCCTTTAATCAACTTTGCACTAATGTGTAATTTTTTCTGTTCTGGTTTCGAATATTTGTAGGCATTCTCTGCCAGATTATCGAATAAACTCCCCAATAGTACCGGATCGGTAATAAAGGTTTTAAAGCCCACCACCTCATAGGTAATCTTAAAATCGGGATGTTTTAATGTATGCGATTCGATGGTACTTTCAATAAAATCTACAATATTAACTTCTTCCTGATTCAGTTTAATCGCTTTATTTTCAATCTGTGTAAAGGCCAATAGTTTGTTCATTAAGCCATTCAGCTTGTCGGCTTCTTCATCCAATATCTTGCCATAAAGCTGCTGTTCCCGCTGGCTTAATGTAGTAGCACTTTTAATATTGTTTCCCGCAATCTTAATTACGCTGACGGGTGTTTTAAACTCATGCGTAAGGTTATTCACAAAATCGTACTGCAGCTTAAACATTTTACTATTGATATTCAGGTTACGGTAAATCAAAAAAGCAACCAATAAAAGTACGCCGTACACCAATAAAAGCACCAGGGCGATCGGCATGAAGTAAATAAAAATTTCTTTCTTGATGTAAGATCTTGATGAAATAAGGTAGAGCTTAAAATCAGAAAATGCGCCCGGCAGAGCAATTTCGGTATTAATATTTTCTTCAGAAGTATCAATCGGATCGTAAGTCAACGGCTCAATCCTGATCGTTTGGTACAGCAATGGCCTGGTATTGATGATCTTTATTTTATGTGCATCGAGATTAAAAACCAGTACATCCTGTTGATAAACAGGCGCTGGATTTAATTTCCGCCTGATCATATCTTTATAGGCCCTTAAATCTTCCCGACGCGGAATATTTAAATAGGTGATTTTATTTTCATTAGAGTTAACGATAGAAAAATTAGTAAACAATTCCTCTTGTGTAGGTACCGATGCTGTATCCAGATCCTCAACAAAAGTGGCAAGTTTTATGGCTATTGCATTAAAATCGCTCCCCACATTAAAAGATCTCGTATCATCTTCTGAATATAATTTTACCGAATCGGGCTTAATACCTTTACCAAACTGAAAAATAGATTTAGGGCCAATACCTAAGTGGTTTGCATTGATCCCATCCTTTACAGGAACATTCTTTACCTCTGTATCGTAAAAAGTAACCTTCGAGATAAAAGGATATTTTAACATCACGGTATCTACAAACTTTGCTGCTGTAGAAGAATCTAAAAAGCCGCTATAATACGAAATCTCGGGCATTTTATTCTGAAAGAAATCGTTATAAGGCTTAATACTCTGCTCTAGCACGTTTACTTTCTCAGATACAAAATCGTTCTCAATCGATTTCTTGCTGTAGTTAAACGCTAAAAAAAGCGATAGAATAAAAAGAATGGAAATGAGTACAATGAAGGTTATACCGAGCGAGAAATTTTTACGATATCCACTTTTTTTATCTAAGGCCATACCCTACTTCTTACCTAGATTTTCCTGTAAAAATTCTTCTAATGCTTTGTACAGAGCCGTTCTACTCTGTTGGCGTACGATAGGGTTTGGACCTTCTTCCTTTTCGATATAGGTAACCTGAACATTCCGTTTTTTCAGCTCTTTGATAAACTGAACACCTTCTGCTACATTAACGCGTGGATCTTTAGGATTCTGCGCTATAAAAACAGGCGATTTAAACCGATCAGCATGGAAAACGGGTGACGCAAACCGCATATATTCGGTATCTGTTACCGGATTGCCAACAATTTCATAATACATCTGCAAATTCGCTTTTAAAAACGGCGGGATGGTTTTCAGGTAACTAAACAAATTGATTACGCCTGAATTTGATCCACCACATTTATAAAGATCGGGATTTTTATACAAACAATTTAATGCAATATAACCACCAAAACCATTGCCATAAATGGCAATTTTTTTAGGGTTGGCAATTTTTTTGGCAATTAACCATTTTACGCCATCGTTAACGTCTTCCTGGATTTTATCGCTCCACTGCTTAAAACCAGCGGCATAAAAAGATTTACCATAGCCCGTAGACCCACGATAGTTTACCTGTAAAACAGCATAACCACGGTTAGCCAAGAATTGAACCTCTGCATTATAGCCCCAACTATTTCGTCCTGCAGGGCCATTGTGCGGCAGAACCACTACAGGTAAATTAACAGCCTTTTTATTTTTTGGCAAGGTTAAGTAACCGTTAATGGTTAAATTATCCGAACTTTTAAAACAGATTGGTTTCATGGCACTCATATCGCCCTGTTTAATGGATGGGCTAATATCAGTTAGTTTTTTAAGTTTATTCTCGCTAACGGTATAGAGATAGTAAGAACCCGGATTTTTATCGGTAAATGTTCTTACCACAAAAACCTTGTCCATTTTATCTTTATCCATAATTTTCCATTCGGTACCTGGTAAAAGCCGATCTATTTTGGAGTAAGTAATCTTCGTACTGTCATCAAGGTAATATTTTTCCTTTTTCCAGGTTTCGCAGGTTACAAAAAGCATTTTCTTTTGTGGTCGCGAATATTTTGCATCTACTACATTTAAGGTATCGTTTGCAAAAAGCACCTGTTTCTCTTTACCTGTTTTTAAATCGAGTGCCACTAGCGCATTTTTATCTCTATTTACATTTGAAATGACATAAAGTATATTGGGTTGGCTTTCGGAGAAGGCAACTGGCTGTAAAGTGGTTTCGAAATTATTGGTAATTACCGGAGCAAAGGCCTGATTTTCGTTTTCCCGGTACATTAAAGTTTCGTTCACCCCATCACTCGCTACAGCAATTTTCAACACTCCTCTGTTATCTGTCATCCATTCGGTAATATTACCAGGGTTTTTAGCTGCAATATCCATTTTACCATTCCGGACATTTAAGCGGTAAACATCGAAAACTGTCGAATCGCGTTTATTGGATGCAACAATAATGTATTTATCATCAATCAACTGATCTTCTATTACCCTTAACCTGTTTTTCTCGTTTGCACTCAGCTGAACCTGCTTGCTTCCATCTTTATTGATCACGAAAATATCCGATTTACGCTCTTTAGATTCATCTTCAGTATAATAAATCAACTCGTTATTGCTGGTCCAGAAATGAAAACTGATATTCTTCCCATTCAAATGGGTTAACTGAAGACTATTTCCGGTAGCAAGGTCTTCAACAAAAAGATCGAGTTTTTTATCATGAAGCTTTAAATAGGAAAGACTTTTCCCGTCCGGAGAAATGCGATAATAGGCCTTATCCTGCGTTTTAAAAAAGTCGTCCACAGGAATAGTATCATCGTTAGCGCCTTTACAGGCCCAGATCAATGCGACCATTAACAATAGAAAAATCTTTTTTAGCATAAATAAATCCTTTACGGGATGACAAAAATAAGTATCATAACAACTTAACTGCGATTTACACCAACAATGTTACTTATGCAATCAATAATAAGTCGTGGTTCAATTTAGTATTTATAAAATACCTACAAAATAAAATACAGGTAACATTTAAAATACGTTTAATACCAATTGATGCTTTAGCTAAAGATGTATTAAAATGTTACATTTAAAACTTATAATTTAGGGTTTATGAACCGCTTGCTTTTCATCATATTCTTATTTCTATCTCTCGGGGCCAATGCACAAATCTTCCGTCCCAATCAACAGATTACACCTGATGAAAGTAGCCTGGCCATTCAATACTATAATGATGGAGATTATGAAAAAGCAGTTGTGCTACTGGAAAAACTTTATGCCATACCCAATAACGAAGCCTATTTCGATATTTACTTTAATACACTGGTAAAATTGAAGCGTTATGATGTTGCGGAGAAAGTGGTTAAAAGGGAAATAAAAAAAAATCCACAGGGTGATGTTTATCCAATAGCGTTGGGCAAACTTTATCAAGAGAAGGGTGATGTGCAAGCGGCAAACAAGATTTTTACCGACGTAATTAATAAACTTCCGAAAGATGAATTTAAGATCAGGAATTTAGCCAACAGTTTTTATCGTTTTGAAAATTATGAATTTGCGGTTCAAACCTTTAAACAGGGCAGAAAACTGTTGGGCAACGATCAACTCTTTGCCTTTGAGCTATTAAATATCTACCGTTTTAAAAAAGATAAGTCCATGCTCATGCAGGAGTACCTTGATGCGCTTGGAACAATGCCGCAGCTTTTACCGCAGGCTGAAGCCGTACTGGCATCTATTTTTGAGGATAAAAACGATTACCAAACCTTTCAGGCAGCCATTTTAAGGAAAATACAGAAAGAGCCCGATGCCGAAATTTATATTCAGTTACTTACCTGGAACTATATTCAACAACAGGAATTTGATATGGCCCTGCGCCAGTTAATTGCATACGATAAACGCACCAAAGCTGATGGAGGCACTTTGTTTAATGCCATTTATACATTTGTTGACAATGGCGCATACGAAACAGCGATTAAAGCCTACGATTACCTGTTAACTAAAGGAAAGGATAACCAGTATTATCTTCCTTCAAAAATAGAAATGCTGAATACTAAGTATAACCTGCGCACCAACGGGAAATATACGGTAGCCGATCTTGATCTGTTAGCGAAAGATTATCAGGCCTTACTGGACGAAAACGGCAAGAACAGAAACACACTTTTCGCGATAAAAAAACTCGCAAACTTGCAGGCTTACTATTTAAATCAACCCAGTAGTGCAGAAAAAGAACTGGAAGAAGCCATAAAAATGCCTGGCATTAACGATCAGGAGTTAGGCCAACTGAAACTCGATTTAGGCGATATCTATATTTTAACCAACCAACCCTGGGAAGCTTTTTTAGTATACGAGCAAGTGAGCAAACAATTTGAAGGACAACCCGTAGGAAATGAGGCACGTTTCAGAAGCGCTAAACTTTCCTTTTATCAGGGTAATTTCGAATACAGCAATGGCCAATGCCTGGTTTTAAAGGCTGCGACTTCACAACTCATTGCAAACGATGCGCTGAATTTGAGTTTACTGATTAACGATAATATTCAAACCCCTGCAGATAGCAACGCACTAAAAATGTATGCCGATGCAGAGATGCTTTTATTCAGAAACCTCCCTGAACGAGCAGTTAAAAAAATGGATAGTATTGCGATAGCGTTTCCACAAAATAGCCTAACTGACGCGATAATGATGAGTAAAGCAAGAATTCTCATCAAAGCCAACGATTTCCAAAAGGCAGCCGATATCTTGAAAAAGGTAACTGAAGATTTTAAAGATGGGATTTGGACAGACGATGCACTTTTTACATTGGGCGATCTTTATGAAAAGAAATTGAACGACATTGCACAGGCCAAAATCTATTTCCAGAAACTGATTACGGATTACCCGGGGAGCATGTTCAGCGCCGAAGCCAGGAAAAGGTTTAGGAATTTACGTGGAGATGGGGTTTGATTAGTTCAATGGTTAATCGGTTAATTCTTGTAACTGGTTAATTGCCCCACATCCTCAACGCCAAACGCTATAACGTTTCCAGTCCCAAACTACAACATTCCATTCTACCGCGCTGTTATCTGTATAAGTATGAATAACCTCGAAACCAATACGTTTATGTGCATTCATCGATCGTAAATTGATGCTTGCAATTTCGGTGATTGCGAAATCGTATTTAGATTTAAAATAATCTTTATAAGCCTGATAACATTGATCGAACAAACCTTTACCACGATAAGCCTGACTAACGCAAACCTGCCCTACAACGATATAGGAATAGGAAGAAACGGATTTACCGTGATATTGGATGTGATCGAAACTTTCGTACATTTCAACCAATCTTGGGATATCATTTTTAGATTCCTCAGTCATTGCTAACACATAAGCCACTACCAATTCTTCATCTTTTGCAATAATGTTGGGTTCGTGCCGATGCATCTTTTCCAGATCATCAAGCGAATGCGAAACGGTAACAAAGCCTTGTTCTTTGATTTGTTCTGGAGTTAAATCTTTCTTTAAGTTTTGCTTTTGAAGCTCAAGAATGCCTTCAAGCTCTTTTGTAGTAGAAGATCTGGTAATGACAATCATTTCTGGATATAGATGGCTTAGGCATCTAATGCAATAATAGTTAAGGTTAGTAACAAAACGAAGCAAATTGCTGCCAAAATTAAAATTCTGGCGCCATGCTGCCTATCCGTTAGCGAATAAGAAAAAACCTTTTCGCCAGTATTTAATGTTCTCTTTTTCTTCATTAAATCCCAACCAATCACCAACCCTAAAATGCCGCCGAAAATTGCAGTTAGGTAACCAGTATAAATATAATTACGTATGGAATTGTCTATTTTTTGAGAGTCGTTAGTTCGTATCATGCTTAAAAACAATGGGATTCGCCAAATTTAACAGATTGGCACCACTTTAAAGAATAAAATCCATTATCATCAATTTTTTAACATTTATATATTATCTACCTTTGTGCCATGTTTTTATATAATGTTACGCTCATCCTTGATGATGCAGCAGCCGAAGAGTGGTTACAGTGGATGCAAGATGTTCATATCCCAGAGGTAATGGCTACGGGTATGTTTATTTCCAACCGTTTATTAAAGGTTGTAGACTCACCGAACGAAGGGGTAACCTATTGCGCACAGTACGTTGCCGAAACATTAGATCATTACAATAAATACCAGGAAATATTTGCTCCAACACTACAGGAGAAGTTAAATGAAAGATATAAAAACCGCTTTGTGGCTTATCGTACCTTAATGGAATTTGTACCTCCAACCTCCTAAAGGAGGCTTAAACCACGAAAAATATAAAGTCCCCTTTAGGGGATTTACGGGTTTAGCTTCTCATTATTCTTGTGCCTATCTGCATCGCGGATGTTCTTTTTTTCCAGGTTCTTTTCTAAAGCATCGGTAAGGTTTATACCTGTTTGATTAGCCAGACAGATTAAAACGAACATCACATCGGCCATTTCATCGGCGAGGTTTACCTCTTCGTCGCTTTTTTTAAACGACTGTTCGCCGTATTTACGGGCCATAATACGGGCTACTTCTCCAACCTCTTCCATCAAAATGGCGGTATTGGTGAGTTCGTTAAAATAGCGGATGCCTGTGGTTTTAATCCAATGGTCTACGGTTTCCTGTGCTTCGTTAATGGTCATGTTTTTCTTCTTCTATTTCTGATTTTATAATGCTGCTCACTTTGATATTGGCACCTTCAAGCAAAAAAACTCCTGCGCCTCTTTCTCTCGTATGTGGTGTAGTTACTTCACCAATTTTGGTAATCTTGGCAAAATAGGGCTGCTCTCTCTCCCGTCGTGGATCTTTATCCTTCCATTCGGTGATCATTATGAAATCTTTGATCGGCTTATCCATTTTAAACCAATACAAGTAATCGGCATTGTACGATACAGCATTTATATTTTTATATTTTGAATAATAATTAATTGCACCAGCTTGGCCATAATTATCGGCACGTACCAATACTGTAGATTTATCTTTAACCATTCCGTAAGCCGAATCAACAAGTCCTGCCAATTCCTTCCAGCCCTTCATATCGGCATAGTCCTGCGGCAACTCGTGATTTTTACCATCTTCCCATCGCAAGGCACCTACCCGTTCAAATCTCTTATGATGTGCTACAATTTCATCAGGACTATAAACTGGCATAATAAGCGGTATCAAATAAATGAATGAGCCAATGTTAAAGGCGACCAGCAATCCCGTTAATACATATTTCTTTGCTAAAACCCGGCTTAAATAATGCGCACCAAAAGCCAGTAAAACCGGATATAAACCTAATGCATAATAATCTTTTGCCTTAAAATAGCTAAATGCGGTAAGTGTAAACAGGTAGGAGAGAATAATCCATCTGTATTTGCTGAAATCCTTATAAAAAATCAGGCTGCCAATGCCTGCTAAAAGAATAAAGATCGAATTGATAAAAAAGAGGAACTGTCCGATAAAAAAATCAATCCGGTTTACATGAACCAACTGCGTTGCCTGTAAAAGTTTCATGTGGGCGAGCACCGGAAAGTGGTTGTTAATTTGCCAGATTACATTGGGCGAAATGATTAAAAGCGCCAGTAAAATGGCCAGATAAAGATGTTTATCGGTAAATATTTTTCGTTTTGATGTAATGAGTATAGCTGGTAGTAAACCAATGATGAGAAAAAGGATGTTGTATTTATTTAAAAAACCTAAAGCGACAAAAATGGCAAAGGCATACAGGTATCTGGCTTCGTTTTTATCGAAATATTTTAACAGATAATAGAATATAGCTGTCCATGCCAAAACATCGAAAGAATTGGGCTGGTAAAGGGTATTTAGCCTGAGCAGAGCAGAACACAAACAAGCTACAGCAACCAGGCATTTGGCTAGTAGGTTACCCTTTAAAAAACCGACAATTTTCCAGCAGTACAATATAGTGAAGGCACCTAATAATGCAGGAACTAGTTTTACCACGAAATATCCATTGCCAAAAGCTTTAATAAGCCATGAAAATAATGAGGTTAACGGCGGAACAGAGGTGAAACCCGCAGCGAGGTGGTTCGCCTGATCTAAATGCAGAAATTCATCACGGTGCAATTCGTAAACTGAATTGACCAAAACAAAAGATAATACTAATTTTAAAATCAGAAAAAACGCAAGACAACTGTATTCCGCTAGCTGATTCGGATTTTTATCCTTCATATTAGCTTAGGTTAAATTTTGGAATAATAATATTGTTTTTTGACAATTTAAGACTTAATAAGTTACGCCGCTACTTTTTAAATTGAATTATTCCTTATCTTTTGTATCAATCAAAATCGTAACTGGTCCATCGTTTAAAAGTGCGATTTTCATATCAGCACCAAAAATTCCGGTTTTTACCTTTTTACCCAATAAAGCCGATAGCTTTTCGATCATTTTCTCATAAAGTGGAATCGCCACATCTGGTCGCGCTGCCCTTGTAAAACCTGGGCGGTTTCCTTTTTTGGTAGATGCAAATAAGGTAAACTGGCTGATCAATAAAATATCTCCGCCCACATCGGCAAGTGCTTTATTCATCATTCCGTTTTCATCTCCAAAAACACGCATACCGATAATTTTCTGCGCTAACCAATCCAAATCCTCTAAAGCATCGGCATCTTCTATGCCTAACAACACTAAAAATCCGGCATCAATCGCTCCCGTAACCTCACCATCAACCGTGCAACTTGCCTGTGTAACTCTTTGTAAAACTGCTCGCATTTTATACTACTTTTGCTCAATAAATTGATATGCGCAAGATAAGTATTTTAGTGATTTCCATGTTTCTCTTCTTTGGTTGTAAGCAAAAATCAATTGTTCACCCTACTTTTTATTATTGGAAAACGGATTATCAGAACAAAAGGGAAGAAACCAGTTATCTTGATCAATTTAAATCTAAATCTTTGTACGTCCGGATTATGGATGTAGATTTTAATCCAGATCTTCAGCTACCTGTACCCATTTCGCCGATTAAATTTTCGGATCCCCTACCTAAACAGATCGATATTATCCCCGTTGTGTTTATCGTTAACGAGGTTTTTAACAAGATTGACACCATGCAAACAGCGGTTATGGCCGATCGCATTGTCAAATTTGTAGCCGCAAAGGTAAAACAGGCCGGAAAGCAAAATTATGCGGAATTACAGATTGATTGTGATTGGACCAAAGGCACCAGAAACAGGTATTTTAAGTTTCTCGAACAATTAAAGGCGAATCCGCTTTTAAAGGGAAAAACCCTTTCGGTAACCTTGCGGTTGCATCAGGTTAAAAACATCATATCAAGCGGCGTACCTCCTGTAGAAAAAGCCATTTTAATGTGTTATAATATGGGTAACCTGCGTAAATATGGTGAACAAAATTCCATACTGGATCAACATGAAATGGATCTTTACCTAAAAGATTACCTTGAACGATATCCCTTGCCTCTTGATGTGGCCTTACCCATTTTTGAATGGGCAGTGGTATTCAGGAACGGACAATATGCAGGTATCTCCAAAAGGATCAGCAAAACCCAGATCGTGGATAAAAAACTTTTTAAACAGAGGGAAAATTCCATTCTCTATGATCTTTTGGTTGATTATCCTACTGCCGGATTAAAAAAAGGAGATGTGGTAAGGTGGGAACAGATTGCCACTGAAGATTTACTTGTTACATCTAAATTTTTATCACGATATTTAAGTCCTAGAGAACGAAACCTCGTTTTTTACCATTTAGACACCGACCTTTTAAAACATTTCACCGATGAAGATTTTCAAAAAGTTATCGCTAATTTTTAGTGTATTTCTGATAGCTTTTTTTGGTGAAATTGCCATAAACCTTGCCTGCGGTCCAGAAGCCGATCCATATGATTACTATCCTACCTATTTCCTCAATAATGTACAGGGGGATGAATACGCTTCGTTTGCCTACAACCAGATGGTTTACCTATACAATGATAGAGATTTCGAAACCGAAGAAGATGTTAATGGCCAGGAGTGGGGCAAATACCTAGGCGTAAAAAAAGGCGATGTAATTGATGCCATGTACGATGTTGACAGCGCAACAAGTGTTTTGCTGAAAACCTTTTCAAAACAGACCTTTAAGAAATTTCCAGATAGCCTCCGAAAAAATCATTTTCTAAGCAGACTAACCAAAAATTCCAACGCATCAAAATATTTCCGTTTTACAAAAAGCTGTGAGCCATACATCGCCGTTAATTTTGATTATTGGAATGTAAAACAGAAAGATTCTGCCGCAATGATCCAGAAAGGTTGCGATGCCTTGGATTCGATAAATAAAGTAAGTACCGATAACTTCTTAAAACTACGGTATGCATTTCAGGCACAAAGGATGTTTAGTTATGCCGGAGACGCTGGTCAGGCCGAATCTACCTACCACAAATTCATTAAAAATGCAAAAATTGTTAGTGCAATAAAAGGCTGGTCACTAGCAATACATGCTGGGACGATAACAGACAATAACGAATCAGCTTACCTTTTTTCAAAAGTGTTTAACAACAATCCCGAAAAAAGGGTGCTTGCCTATAAAAACTATAGGTATATGAAAAGTGATGTTGATGAAGTTTTAAAGCTTGCGAAAAACAATGACGAAAAAGCCACTATTTTAGCTATAAACGGATTTGGAGAACCTACCTATAATTTGAAAATGCTCAAAGCAGTATATAAATTAAGTCCTAAAAGTTTGTTAAACGGCGCCCTTCTTGTTCGCGAAGTAAATAAGCTCGAAGAAAAAATAATCAGAAGTGAACAAATCGCAAAAGACTTCTCAACCATCTATTATGAAAGATGGGATAATGCCATAAATAAGGATAGTTTGCGAAATGTTGGCTTATCGAATCTACAAAACATCAAAGCTTTTGCACTTCAGCTAGCCAACGAAAAAAAGTACCCTCAACCAGAACTTGGTACCTTAACCGCCGCATATTTATTGTGGATAGAGAAAAAAGATGCGCTAGCAAATACCTATTTAAAAAAATTAAACCCCACAAAGCTTCCTGAAAGATTAAGAGATCAGTACCGCATAATCGACTTATTGCTTAAAGCCAGAAATATTAAAGTAGGGGATGATTTTAACGAGGCTGAACTTATTCCTACCTTAAAATGGCTCGATAAAAAAAGGTTCGCTGAAAATGCAAAAAAGCCCGCTCAAGAATACTATTACAACTGGCGGGATGCCGAAAACCGTTTTACCAAAACAACACGTAATTTTTATCACCAGATTCTTGCGCCTTCATATCTAAAAAAAGGAGATACTGCAAAAGCAGCACTTGCCATGGTAAAAGGAGATGCGGGGCATAAAAACTTTATAAAGCATTTTAAACTTAAAGATATGAGTTTCCAAACCACTACGTTTTGGCAAAAACGCTTAACGCCAAAAACAATGGGCAGGTTGGCAAAATACAGATCGGTAAGAGGTTTTAATGGTATCGATTCGTTACTAGCAGTGAGTTCGAAAAGCGTTGATCGAGATGATTTCTATGAACTTTACGGAACGGCCTACCTACGTGATCACCAATACGGTAAGGCCTTAAATATGCTCAATAAAATTTCACCTAAATACAAATACCTTGATACTGACAATTGGTATGCTAATGATTCTATATTCTATTCAATCCCATTTACAGAAACCATCAGAGATTATCCAAAACAACATGTGAGCGCTAAAGAAGCATTCAATAAGAAAACCTTTGTCAAAAAAATGATCCGTTTGCAAAAATTAACAGTTAGCGATAAAAAGAATGCGGCTGTTTATTATTTCAAAATGGCAAATGCGGTTTATCAAACAGGCTATTTTGGTAACAGCTGGTTTCTGATTAGTTATGATTGGACTAGTTTTGATAAATTTAATCCAATACAATATGTGTTTGAAATGGATTATAAGAAAGCTTATACGGCAAAAAAATGGTATACCAAAGCCAGATCTTTAAGCAAAGATGCCAACTTTAAAGCAAAATGTACCTTTATGCTTGCAAAATGTGAACAGCAACAAATTCCCCGTTCGAGCGAGATAAGCTATTATATACACAATAAAGATTATAAGATGTTTATGCGCGCAAACATTAACAACCCATATTTTAAAGAATTAAAAATAAAATATAGCAAAACACCGTTTTACCAAACTGTTTTAGGGGAGTGCAGTTATTTGAGAGATTTTATTGCAGGGAAATAAAGCAACCCACTTATAATTTTACTCCGTCTCTCCAAATTTTTATCCCGATATTTAAGCCCTAGAGACCGAAACCTCGTTTTTTACCATTTAGACACCGACCTTTTAAAACATTTTACTAATGAAGACGTTCAAAAAGTTATCGCTAATTTTTAGTGTATTTCTGATTACTTTTTTCGGCGAAATTGCCGTAAATCTTGCCTGTGGTGGCGAGATAGATCCTTATGATTATTACATTTCTTATTTCCATAACAACATAGAAGGGGATGAATATGCGCCATTCGCCTACAACCAGATGGTTTACCTCAACAGCGAAACAGATATAGAAAGCGAGCCAGATATCAATAGTCGTGAATGGGCGAAATACCTCAATGTTAAAAAAGAAGATGTGCTAAAAGTAATGTACAAAACAGATAGTGCAACTGACGTAAAACTCATTAATTTTGATGGTAACGTTTCACAATTACCTGACAGCTTACAACAGAATAGTTTTATCAAGGCGTTAAGCAAACGCAAAGAATCACTAAAGTATTATCAATTCGCCAAAAGCTGTGAACCTTTGGCCAATGTGGATTTTAGTCTTTGGGATCCTAATCCCCGTGATACGACTGCCATGGGTTCAAAAGCCCAAGAAGGTCTAAAATTAACAGAAGCAGAAAAAGACGATTTTCTTAAACTGCGTTACGCTTACCAAGCTGAACGGATGTTTCATTTTGCAGGATTGCACACCGAAAGCAAATCGACCTACGAAAAGTATATCAAAACCAGTAAGGTAAACAGTGCGGTTAAGGGCTGGGCATTAGCACTCTATGCCGGATCGACCCGTAGATTGGGAAATCCGGAAGAATCAGCCTTTTTATTCTCGAAGGTTTTTGCAAGCAACCCAGAACGGAGAGTACAAGCCTATAAAAATTATTATTACACCAGTTCGCCCGTTAACGGGGCGCTAAAATACGCCAAAACCAATAACGAGAAAGCCAATATCTGGGCGATAAACGGCTTTGGAGATGCTGATTCGGGTATAGAAAGTCTGAATAAAGTTTATCAGTACGAACCAAAAAGCCAGCTTAACGGCACGCTGCTGGTACGTGAAGTCAATAAATTAGAGCAAGACCTTATCGAAGCAAACGACATCGCCAAAATTGGTTATAACTATTATTTCTCGGATAACGGCAATCCTAAATATAAAGACAGTTTAAAAAACATCAATTTAAAACACCTGAATGAAATCAGGAATTTTGCAGTAAAACTGGCTACCGAAAAAAAATATCCACAGCCTGAGTTGGGCACGTTAACAGCAGCTTATTTATCGTGGATGGAGAACAAAGATTTTCTCGCGACAAATTATCTTGCCATTCTAAAACCAGATAAATTGCCAGAAAGATTACGCAACCAATACCGCATTACCGACTTATTAATCAAGGCAAAAAACATCAAAAAAGGTAACCCTTTTAATGAGAATGATTTATTGCCGACCCTAAAATGGCTTGACGAAAAACGTTTTGCAGAAAACAGCGAGCAACCAAAGGGCCTATATTACTATGATACAGATCGTGCCAGCAAACGCTTTAGCAGAACGACCAGGAATTTTTATCAGCAAATATTGGCACCAGCTTATTTGAGTATGGGCGATACTGCAAAAGCGGCATTAGCAATGGTTAAAGGCGACCTGGAATATAAAACGTTAAAAGAGAATTCACTTTTCCAGAACATGAGTTATCAAAGTATTGCTTTTTGGCAGAAAAACTTAAGTCCGAAAAGCATGCAGGGCTTAGCTGTTTATAAAACCAGGGCGACAGGAAATGATGTTACCGCTTTGTTGGCTTCGGCTTTAAACCAGCTTAAAAACGATGATTTTTATGAACTTTTTGGCACAACTTATTTACGCACACATCAATATGATAAGGCCGTTCAAATGTTTGCAAAGGTTTCGCCAGGTTACAAATATTTTAACCCCGATAACTGGTACGCTGATGAAGCCAACGCTAAACTTTATGCTAATCCTTTCATCGAAACGATAAACGATTATCCAAAAAAATATGTAACAGCGAAAACATCCATTACTAAAAAAGCTTTTGCAGCTGAAATGTTCCGCTTGCAGAAATTAACCCTCAGTGATAAAAAGAACGCTGCGCTTTACTATTATAAAATGGCCAATGCAGTGTACCAAACCGGCTACTACGGCAATAGTTGGTTTTTAATCAGTTACGACTGGTCATCATACGACAACAGCAACCCAGCAAAATATGTATACGATGGCGATTATAAAAAAGCGCAAACGGCAAAAGCCTGGTATTTAAAAGCCAGAGCATTAAGTACGAATGCCGATTTTAAAGCAAAATGTACATTTATGTTGGCTAAATGTTTGCAGAAACAGATTATCATGAATGCAAACCCGCTATCATTTTATTATTACGATAAAAAAGATGTGAAATGGAGAAACTTCATCAAGGCGAATTACAATAACCCTTATCTTAAAGAATTAAAGTTTAATTATGCCAAAACGCCTTTTTATGCTGTTGCGGCAGGCGAATGTAGTTATTTAGGAGATTTTATAAGGCCTAAAACGCAAAACTAGGTCCTTCGACTTCGATCAGGTGGCACACATTGTAAAGGAATATCGTCATTCCCGCACAGGCGGGAATCTTAAAGCTTATTGCATTAAGATTCCCAATCGAGTTGAGAATGACGATTTCTCGCAGCCTATCAATTTACTAAAATCCTCTTACATTCATATTTATTTTACACAATAAATTAACCGCCGAAATGACGAATCTATATTAATGAGAAAACAGTCTATTTTATATTAACTTGCTTGGCATTTTGACAAGGCTAAACCCTAAACCCTAAACCCTAAACTTACCACCTAATCAGTGCGCTGGCCCAGGTAAAACCCGATCCGAATGCGGCAAGGCAAACCAGATCGCCATCTTTAATTTTGCCTGCTTCCCAAGCTTCGCATAAGGCGATAGGAACAGAAGCTGCTGTGGTATTGCCATATTTCTGGATATTATTAAAAACCTGATCATCATTTAAACCCAACAACTGCTGCACATACTGGCTGATACGCAAATTTGCCTGATGTGGCACCAACATATCAATATCTTTCTCTGTTAAATTATTTGCAGCCAAAGCCTCTTTAATTACTTCAGGAAATTTTACCACCGCTTTTTTAAAAACCGATGGCCCATCCATATAAGGTAAAGCGGCACCACTATCCAAAATTTCCTGCGTCATAAATAAGCCACCAAGCTCCTGTTCAGGATAGGCAGGTTTATCTTTCAACCATTTATTGGCATGAGAACCTGGATAATACATGGCCAGGATTTCGGCATCGGCACCATCGCTATGTAAATGTGTACTTAAAATCCCTTTTCCGGGTTCATCTGTAGGCTGTAATACCACAGCGCCTGCACCATCGCCAAAAATCACCGATACATTGCGGCTACGGGTTTCGAAATCCATCGCGAACGAATGTTTCTCGCTCCCCACTACCAGTACATTTTTATACATACCTGTTTTTACAAACTGATCGGCCACAGAAAGTGCATAAACAAAACCCGAACATTGGTTGCGGATATCTAAAGCACCAATTTCACCCATGCCCATTTCGCGTTGTAATAATACACCACAGCCTGGAAAATAATAATCAGGACTTAATGTGGCAAAAACGATAAAATCGACATCCTTAACCGTAATCCCAGCCCTTTCAATCGCGATTTTGGCTGCCTCAATACCCATCGTAGTAGTAGTTTCCTCATTACGGTCGGCAAAACGGCGCTCTTTAATACCGGTACGTTCCTGGATCCACGCATCGTTGGTATCCATAAAACGGCTTAAATCATCGTTGGTATATACATTTTTCGGAACGTAGTAACCTATTCCGGCTATTTTAGACTGGTGCATGCTATTATTTATATTTCGGTTAAACAAAGTTAATCATTTATTGCCTAAGCTATTATTATTAACAAAGGAACAAAATCTTGTTACTCGATACTAAATACTTGATACTAATGTTTATTTTTGCGCCATGTCTACAGAAACCAAAGAAGAGACCTTTACGCTCGAAGAAATTTTAACTTCCCTAAAAACCGTACATCGCCTTATTTTGTGGAATGATGATATCAATACTTTCGATCATGTGATTTACTGCATGATGAAATACCTCGATTATAACGAATCGCAGGCTGAGAAAATTGCCTGGAAAGTGCATAATGATGGGAAATGCCCCGTTTTGGAAGGATCATTTACCGAGATGGAAGTTTACCGCAAAATTTTACAGCAAGAGGGATTAACTGTTTCTGTTGATTAAATTTACGAAGTAAGATTTTTTTCTACGAATCGTCATGCTGAACTTGTTTCAGCATCTTTAGATAGACCCTGAAACAAGTTCAGGGTGCCGACCGCCTAAAATGAAACTATAAGATTATAACTTTAGCCCCTTCAAAAGTTCATTTAATCCGGCTTGTGTGGTCTGCGTTTTATCTTTAGCGTACCAGCCGTGAAGTTTTTCTGCCAAAATTGGCATATCAGTGCTATCTTTTCTCCACTCTTTTAAAAGCTCCTGCAAAATTTGTGGCCTGGGTCCCCAGGTTCCTAAAACTTGGTCTGCTGATTCATTTAACACAATTAAAACCGGAATAGCTCTTCCACCATTGGTTAAATGCGCATCAATTAATGGCAAATTTTTATCTCTAAGCACAAATTTCAGATCAATCTTACCTAATGATGCAGTCGCGATTTTATTGAAGACCGGAACAATCTGGGCCGCGTCGCCACACCAGCCTTCGGTAATCACCAAAAATTTATAATTTTCTTTAAGATGATCAACGGTTGAAGTCAACTCATCGGTTAAGCTAACTGTTTTATCCACGCGATTCATCCTTTGCACATTCATTTTAGTATAGTGCAAATCGTAAGTTACATCACCAGTAGCCTTTCCCTCTAACAGAAGTTGATCAATCAATGCACGATAGGTTTGATAATCCATTCCTTGTCCGTTGAAAATTTCGCGATAATTTATCATAAGATTTCCTTAAAAATACAGCGCAAAGGAAAGGAGAAATTAGATAAGAATGATCATCACTTTGCAATTTGATGTAGCGACATGTAGTAGAAAAACCAGATTTTTAGTACTTATTTAATATCACTTACCTCATTAATAACTTTTGACTTATGATTATATATCCGAACTGTAGGCTTAATCTCTTTCCTAGAAACATTTAATACTTCAATATCAACTTTAGGATCTACCGCTATCGAAATCTTATTATTGACTATTATCTGATCTTTATGATTTGCCCTTTTGAGTATTAAAGTATCTTTTGAAGTATTCTGGATATCCATATCAAATGCAGATCTGTCCTCCAGATATATTGATAATTTTGTGCCTGGAGCTAAAGGTTTCATGATATATAACGACTTGGTGTCCATATGTAACACTGAACAACCAACCATTATTATAGATAATAAAAGGATACTAAAAGAGATGGTGATGTGATTTTTCATATCATTCTTTAATTTATTCAAGGTAGACGAAAAATTAAGGCTTAAGGTTGCATCAACTTACTCACATGCTGCGTTAAAGCCACAAAATCTGCAACAGTTAACTGCTCTGCGCGTTTCTCAAAATAAATATGATCGTCCATTTTATCCTTAGGCATCACCGCAGAAACAGCGTTACGTAAAGTTTTTCTCCGCTGGTTAAAACCTGCCTTAACCACCCGCCAGAATAATTTTTCATCACAGTCTAAAGTCTCCACTTCGTTTCTGGTTAAACGGATCACTGCAGAGTGTACTTTTGGAGGTGGATTAAAAGTGCCCGGTTTAACGGTAAATAGATATTCAATTTTATAATAAGCCTGAAGAAATACGCTCAGAATCCCATAATCCTTACTTCCAGCAGGTGAAGCACAACGTTGGGCAACTTCTTTCTGAAACATCCCAACCATTTCTACAACCTTGTTGCGGTTATCTAAAATCTTAAATAGAATCTGCGAAGATATATTGTATGGAAAATTACCAATAATGGCAAACTGACCTGGAAAAATAGCATTGAAATCGAGTTTCAAAAAATCGCCATTAATCAATCGATCGCCAAGCTGAGGATATTTTTCATTTAAAAAGTGGAAAGATTCGGTATCAATATCGATAAGATAAGTTTCTAAGTCTTTACGCTGCAGCAAAAAATCAGATAGAATTCCCATACCTGGCCCTACCTCTAAAACCTGATTGTATTTATCGGTGTTCACCAATGCCTCTACAATGCGGTTGGCAATACCTTTATCGGTTAAAAAATGTTGACCTAAATGTTTTTTCGCTTTTACTAAACTCATCTTTTCTTTTTATTTTGCCACGGAGGCACAGAAATCGCAGAAAAATTTTATCGAAGAATGAGATTATCCTATTTCTTTTCCGTGTAAACCGTGTTTCCGTGGCTACTCTATTTTGTACAAAATAACTAATTTTTATCCGGTAAGCACCTGTTTAAACGAAAATCAGTAATTTGCGCTAAAATTTTCCAGTAATTATGAGCGATAAACTTAAAATTGGCATCAGTATAGGCGACGTAAACGGCATAGGTTTAGAGGTAATCATTAAAACATTATCTAATCCTGCCATTTTAAATTATTGTACACCGATTGTTTATGGCCATACCAAGGTTTCGTCTTTTCATAGAAAAGCAAATAACCTGGGCGATTTCAGTTTTAACGTAGTTAGCCATGCCAACCAGGCACAGCCAAAAAAAGCAAACATGATTAATTGCTGGGAAGAAGATGTAAAAATCGAATTGGGGCAGGTAACGCCAACAGGTGGGAAATATGCACTTTTATCACTTGAGCGTGCAACAGCCGATCTGGTAAACGGCGATATCGATGCACTGGTTACTGCTCCGATCAATAAACATAACATTCAATCAGAAACTTTTGCTTTTCCGGGCCATACCGAATACCTGCAGGAAAAAAGTGGAAGTAAAGATGTGCTGATGTTTTTGATCAGCGAAAATTTACGCGTGGGTGTAGTTACTGGTCACATTCCGGTAAAAGATGTTCCAACCTCGATTACAAAAGAGAAAATTATCAGTAAATTAAAGCTGATTAACGAAAGTCTGAAAAAAGATTTTTGGATCGAAAAACCAAAAATTGCCGTTTTAGGCTTAAACCCACATGCCAGCGATAATGGTTTATTGGGTGCCGAAGAGGCTGAAATTATTACACCTGCCATTCAGGAAGCCTACGATAAAGGCATTGTTTGTTTTGGCCCATACCCTGCTGATGGCTTTTTCGGCAATGGTAGCTACAAACAGTTTGATGCCGTTTTAGCCATGTACCACGATCAGGGCTTAATTCCTTTCAAAACATTAGCTTTCCACAATGGCGTAAATTATACCGCTGGTTTAAACTTCGTACGCACCTCTCCAGATCATGGAACAGGCTACGATATTGCAGGTAAAGACCTTGCTGATTCTACTTCTTTCACCGAAGCATTGTTTTCGGCTATCCATATTGTAAAAAACCGTAGGGAGCAAGAAGAAATGTTAGGCAATCAGTTGCGTACAGGTGGAAAAGTGGTTGAAACGCAGTTTGATATTAAAGATGATGCTTCTTAAGGTAGAAGGTTGAGGGTAGTAAGGTTAAAGGTTTGTAAAGAGTAGATAGGCTAAAGCTGAAAGACCAAAGTTTTATTAAACTCAGATCTACTAAGGCAGCTTAGGTGGTCAATATTTTTTTTTTGCAAAGCATGGTCTTGTGTTTCATCGGTTCCGAAAGTCCTGCTATACGTTTCAATCTTTTTGTGATTGTCATGCCGAGCTTGTCGAAGCACCATATCAAAAAGTATTTCCACTGCTATCAGGTTTATTTTAGGTAAAATTGTGCATCAAATTCAAAATGAAAGGCACTAAAAAACCCAATTACATTCTCCCCACAATTGTTATTGCACAGTTTCTCTGTACATCGTTGTGGTTTGCTGGCAATGCAGTATTACCCGATATTGTTAAAAGTTTTCCAACAGAAACAAACCTATTGGCCAACCTCACCAGCATGGTACAGTTTGGTTTCATCAGCGGAACATTAGTTTTCGCTTTTTTTGCCATTTCCGATATTTTTTCACCCTCGAAAGTGTTCTTTATCTGCGGAATTGCAGCTGCCTTGTTTAATCTGGGCATTTGTTTAGCACTAGCTGATGTCCGTTTATTATTGCTTTTTCGCTTTTTAACTGGTTTTATGTTAGCGGGAATTTACCCTGTCGGCATGAAAATAGCATCCGATTACTTTAAAGACGGGCTAGGAAAATCGTTAGGTTTTTTAGTTGGTGCTTTAGTTTTCGGCACTGCCTTCCCTCATTTATTAAAAACATTTACAGCAAATTTTAATTGGCAATATGTAATCTTTGCTACTTCGGGTTTATCTCTGATTGGTGCAATTGCTATTTTATGGTTTGTGCCAAACGGTCCATTTAGAACTGCCGGACAGAAATTCGATTTCCGCTCTTGTTTTAATGGTTTTAAAAATCCTGATTTTCGATCTGCTGCTTTCGGCTATTTCGGGCACATGTGGGAACTTTATACCTTTTGGGCTTTTTTACCCGGCATGCTGCTGCTTTACAATACTAAACATGCACATGCAACTTTAAATATACCGCTGTTTTCGTTCTTAATTATCGCGTCAGGAGGTCTGTCTTGCATGATTGGCGGTTTACTCTCACAAAAATTTGGTGCAAAACGGATTGCCACCATTGCGCTGTCCATTTCGGGGTTATGCTGCCTGCTCTCGCCGCTTTTCCTATTCTGCGGCTCGGTATATCCTTTTCTTCTATTTTTATTTTGCTGGGGCTTGTCGGGCACGGCCGATTCACCCTTGTTTTCTTCTTTAATTGCCAAACATGCGCCCCAAAGCCTGCGGGGAACTTCGTTAACACTGGTAAACTGTATCGGCTTTGCCATTACGATTATTAGCATCCAGGTGATTAATCTTTTGGCTAAAGAAATGAATTCGCATTATCTTTATATGGTTTTAGCTGTTGGCCCAGTTTTGGGTCTATGGGCGCTTATCAGCAAAAAATCGCATTAGGCCCGATTTCCAAAATCTCTTATATTGCAAAAAATTGAATCACAAAATATACCATGGGGCTCGACATTCATCTCATTACCGATAATTCAGAAGAAATATCCCGTTTAAAAAACACAGATAACCATGTAGATTTTTTTAACCAACATAGTTTAAGCAGAACTTTTTGCAACCTGATGTCGCGGAAGGATGTTATTGAAGAAGAGACTGAACTCGACCAGATAAGTAGGCTAACAGAAACAGATATTTCAGTTTTATATGAAATGGAGCAATACTGGAACGAAATGGAGGTTGATTTTCATTTGTCTTTTGCAGAAACCGAAAACGATAAGAAGAAAGTTCTTAAGCAGATCGCAAATAATAGAAAAAAAATAGGTGACAATATAAACAAGGTACTGGAAACGATCGAAACCTTGATCCAAAAGCTTTCAAAGCTAGGCACGCTAAATGATAAATTGGATAGCCATGAAACAGACACCCTGGATAATGCTTACTATTTTACCGATTTTAATCTCGATAAAGGTGAAGGTTATATTGGCAATAATTTTGGTCAGGACCTTAGAAATTTCAGAAGATTTTTAGAATATGCAAAAGCCAATGGCGCAAGTGCAGTATGGTTTGATTACGGATAATAAAATTGAAATATGAATAATTTACCACCCATTATAAAACCAGCAGAATTAACCTGGTTAAACCAAGACGATGAAATCGTAATTATCGATGCCAGTGCCGGATCAAAAGCAAGATATGACGAGCAACACCTTGCTGGTGCGCTCTTTGCTGATGTAAACAACGATTTGGCCAACATTGGCGATTTTGCCATTGGCGGAAGGCATCCCTTACCAACATTCGACCAGTTTTCTGCCGTTTTACAGCAACTTGGTATCACAAAAGATAGCCATGTGATTGTTTACGATGATAAAAACGGCGGTAACGCAGCTGCGAGGCTGTGGTGGATGCTAAAAGCAATCGGCCATGAAAAAGTGCAGGTAATTGATGGAGGCTTCCAGGCGGCCATTAAAGCAGGCTTCCCGACTACAGATAAAGTAGAAATCCCAAAATCTGTCGAAAAATACGAAATCACCGCATGGAACTTACCTTTATCAGATATCAATGAGGTAGAAAAAGTTGCTAAAACGGATGATTACATTGTGATTGACGTGCGCGATGCCAACCGTTTTGCAGGCCTTACCGAACCTATCGATTTAATTGCAGGGCATATCCCTGGTGCGGCAAATATTCCATATACCGAAAATTTGGATGCTACGGGTGCTTTCCTGGCCCCTGAAACATTGAAAGAAAAATATGCTGAAGCTTTGGCCCACGTTAAACCCGAAAACGTAATTGTACATTGTGGCTCGGGCATTACCGCCTGCCATACCCTATTAGCTATGGATTATGCCGGTTTACCCATCCCTAAGCTTTATGTTGGCTCCTGGAGCGAGTGGAGCAGAAATAACAAGGAAATGGTATTGGCAGACTAACCTTCTTACAGACCTTACAGGTTTCAGAAACCTGTAAGGTCTTTCAGTATTTCGATTAACATTCTGAAAACCTGTCCGATTAACATCAACAATTTTTAAAAAACATTTTTAATCTAATTATTTTATCCCTACATTTGCAGGCTAAAATTTTACAGTACTTTGAACCCACTAAAACAATTTTCATTACCGTTTACCGGATTAAAATTGGGAACTCATCAGTTTGATTATGAGCTTGATGACGCCTTTTTTAATGCATTTGAGTATTCGTTAATTAAAAGCGGAAATTTAAAAGTAGACCTGGAACTTGAGAAACAAGAGACCATGTTGCTTCTAAAATTCAAAGTTATTGGTACAGTTAATTTAGATTGCGATAAATGTTTATCTGAGTTTTCGTTACCTGTAAATCTTTACGAAAGGCAGATTGTAAAGTTTGCTGAAGATGAACTGGAGAGTGATGATGAAGAAATTATCTCGCTAAGCCGTAAAGACACCGAGATTGATATATCGGGTCCTCTATACGAAATGATTAACGTAGCGGTACCTTATATCAAAAACTGCGAGCAGGCAGGTAAAGATTGCGATCAGGAGATGATTGACCGTTTAAATCAATTATCGATCGAAAAGCAGGCTGAAGAAAATGAACAAACAAGCGACCCACGTTGGGAAGCCCTTAATAAGTTAAAAAAATAATTAGATTATACACCAATGGCACATCCAAAACGGAAAATCTCGAAACAGAGAAAAAATAAAAGAAGAACACACTATAAAGCGGTTACTCCTTCTTTAGCAACATGCTCGGCAACAGGTGCTATTCACGTACCTCACCGTGCTTACAACGTTGATGGTAACTTATACTACAACGGCAAACTGGTTATCGAAAATACTCAGATTGGGTAATTTTCTTAAAAAATTGTTTGTGTTTTCAGCGGCTTTAGTCATACCTTAGTCAACTGAAAAATTCAGGATTACACCTGACTTAACACAAACAGATTTTTTCTATGAAAATAGGCCTCGACATAATGGGCGGAGACTATGCTCCCAAAGCAATTGTTTTGGGAGCAATAGCTGCTCATCAATCGCTTAACGCTGGAGAGCATTTAGTTCTTATTGGCGATACCGAACAGATTAAACCCATTCTTGCAGAAGAAGGTTTTAATCCAGATCATTTTGAATACGTTCATACTGATGAAGTAATTGGTATGGGCGAACATCCCACCAAAGCAATCGTTCAGAAACCAAATTCGAGCATAGCAGTTGGTTTTAACCTTTTAAAAGAAGGCAAAATCGATTCTTTCGCAAGTGCTGGTAACTCTGGAGCCATGTTGGTTGGCGCAGTTTTTAGCGTTAAAACCATTCCGGGCATTATCCGCCCTTGTTTATGTACAATTCTTCCAAAAATTAAAGGTGGTACTGGCTTACTGTTAGATGTGGGTGCTAATGCCGACTGCAAACCCGATATTTTATTACAATTTGGTGTTTTAGGCAGTTTATATGCAGAAAATCTTTTGCAGATAAATGATCCGAAAGTTGCCCTGATAAATATTGGCGAAGAAGATGAGAAAGGAAATATGCTAAGCATGGCTACTTTCCCGTTAATGAAAGAAACCAACCTCTTCAACTTTGTGGGCAATGTGGAAGGAAGGGATTTATTTAATGATAAAGCCGATGTAATCGTATGCGATGGTTTTACCGGAAATATAATGCTAAAATTAGCAGAATCGTTTTATGTATTGACCATCAAAAAGGGACTAAAAGATGAGTTCTTCGATCGTTTTAATTATGAACAATACGGTGGAAGTCCGGTTCTAGGCGTTAACGCTCCCGTTGTTATCGGACATGGAATTTCTAGTCCGCTAGCTGTTAAAAATATGGTTCTGCAATCCAGAGAAATGATCACTACAGGATTGGTAGAAAAGATTAGAATGGCATTTAAATAATTTATTAAAATTCTTAAAATGAGTAAAATTCACGCTGCTATTACAGCAGTAAATGGTTACGTTCCCGACTATGTGCTTACAAACGCAGAGTTAGAAACCATTGTTGACACTTCGGATGAATGGATTACCAGCAGAACAGGAATTAAAGAACGTAGAATTTTAAAGGGAGAAGGTTTAGGTACTTCCGATATGGCTGTTCATGCCGTAAATGGTTTACTTAAAAAGAGGGGAATTGATGCAAAAGAAATTGAACTGATTATCTTTTGCACCACTACTCCAGATTTTACTTTCCCTGCAACAGCAAACGTTTTAGCTGATAAAATAGGTGCTACAAATGCCTGGGGTTACGATTTACAGGCCGCTTGCTCTGGCTTTATTTTCGGGCTTTCTACCGGTGCATCATTTGTTGAATCAGGAAGGCACAAAAAAGTTTTAGTTGTTGGCGGCGATAAAATGTCATCAATCATCAATTACGAAGACCGTACAACCTGTATCATTTTTGGTGATGGTTGTGGCTGTGCTTTATTAGAGCCAAACGAAGAAGGTTTTGGTATTCAGGATTCTATCTTGAGAACAGATGGTTCTGGAAGAGATTTCCTGGGGATGAAAGCAGGTGGATCGGTTATGCCGGCATCACACGAAACTGTTGACGCAAGATTACATTTTGCACACCAGGAAGGCCCAACAGTATTTAAATTTGCTGTAACCAATATGGCCGATGTTGCTGCCGAAATTATGGAACGCAACAGCTTAACTGCTGATGATGTTGCATGGTTAGTACCTCACCAGGCCAACAAACGCATTATCGATGCCACTGCAAACCGCATGGGCGTTACCACCGACAAAGTAATGATCAACATTGAACGTTACGGAAATACAACCAACGGAACAATTCCTTTATGTTTATGGGAATGGGAAAGCAGACTGAAAAAAGGCGATAACATCGTTTTAGCTGCATTTGGTGGTGGCTTTACCTGGGGTTCGGTATACCTTAAATGGGCCTACGACTCTGAGTAATTGAGTTGGGAGCTTGGAGCTCGGAGTTAATCAGCTGCTTAATTAAGCACATCACCATTAACGATGAGCCATTAAACCATCAACCTTAAGCGGTTGCAAAGAAAAATAAAACAAAAAAAGTATAACTTAGTTAATTCAATAAACACTATTTTTTACATAACTAGCCTAAAAAATGGATATCAAACAAATACAGGAACTGATTAAATTTGTTTCTCGTTCTGGAGTAAATGAAGTTGCTATTGAGCAGGAAAACTTCAAAATCACGATCAAAACAAACCAAGCACCAACAGTTGTGCATGCTACCGTACCACAGGCTCCGCTTGTACAGGCTGCTGCCCCTGTTGCTACAGCTCCTACTGCTCCAAATGCAGCAACACCTGCTGTACCGGCTGCAGAAGACACCTCAAAATACATTACTATTAAATCGCCAATGATCGGTACGTTTTACCGTTCAGCTAGTCCAGACAAGCCAATGTTTGTTAATGTTGGCGACGAAATCAGCACTGGTAAAGTAGTTTGTATTATCGAGGCAATGAAACTTTTCAACGAGATTGAAAGCGAAGTTTCTGGCCGTATCGTTAAAATCTTGGTTGATAATGCATCACCGGTAGAATACGATCAACCATTATTTTTAGTAGAACCTATTTAGAAGCTGATTTCACAGATTAATTTGATTCCACAGATTTCTGATTGTACCGTTAAACCGGTGTAATCGTTTAAATCGGTGTAATCATCAATTAAAAAAATTATGTTTAAAAAAATACTAATTGCCAACAGGGGTGAAATCGCTTTGCGTATTATCCGTACCTGTAAGGAAATGGGCATCAAAACGGTTGCTGTTTACTCTACCGCAGATCGCGAAAGTTTACACGTACGTTTTGCTGATGAGGCTGTTTGTATTGGCCCGCCCCCTAGTAAAGATTCATATTTAAATATTCCAAATATTATCTCGGCAGCAGAATTAACCAATGCCGATGCCATACACCCAGGTTATGGTTTCTTATCAGAAAATGCTAAGTTTTCTAACATCTGCCGCGAGTACAACATCAAATTTATTGGTGCAACTCCTGAGCAGATCAATGGCATGGGCGACAAAGCCTCTGCAAAAGAAACCATGAAAATTGCCGGTGTACCAACTATCCCAGGATCTGAAGGCTTGCTTACCAGCGTTAAAGAAGGTATTGCAATTGCGAATGAAATGGGCTACCCTGTTATTCTAAAAGCAACTGCCGGTGGTGGTGGCCGTGGTATGCGGGTAGTTTGGAAAGATGAAGATTTCGAAAATGCATGGGATAGTGCCCGTCAGGAATCTGGCGCAGCTTTTGGTAACGATGGTTTATATTTAGAAAAATATATCGAAGATCCACGTCACATCGAGATCCAGATTATTGGAGATCAGTTTGGCAAAGCATGTCACTTATCAGAACGCGATTGTTCTATTCAACGCCGTCACCAGAAATTGGTAGAGGAATCTCCCTCTCCTTTTATGACAGATGAACTCCGCGTAAGAATGGGCGAAGCAGCGATTAAAGGTGCAATGGCCGTAAATTACGAAGGTGCTGGTACAATCGAATTCCTTGTTGATAAACACCGTAATTTCTACTTTATGGAAATGAACACCCGTATCCAGGTAGAGCATCCGGTTACTGAAGAAGTAATCAACTTCGATTTAATCAAAGAACAGATTAAAGTTGCTGCCGGAATTCCAATTTCAGGTAAAAATTACTTCCCTGATATGCACGCAATCGAGTGCCGTATCAATGCAGAAGATCCAGCAAACAATTTCCGTCCGTCGCCAGGAAAAATCACTAATTTCCACTCACCAGGTGGCCATGGTGTTCGCGTTGATACACACGTTTATGCAGGATATTCAATTCCTTCTAACTACGATTCGATGATTGCTAAATTAATCTGTGTGGCACAAACACGCGAAGAGGCAATCTGTACCATGGAGCGTGCGTTAGGCGAATTTGTAATTGAAGGTGTAAAAACAACTATTCCATTCCATCTTCAGTTGATGAAAGATCCTAATTTCAGGGCAGGAAATTTCACTACGAAATTTATGGAAACATTCGAGTTTTCAGAATAATAAAAGTATTTCTATACTTAATATACGAAGAGGCTATCCAAATAATTTGGATAGCCTTTTTTATTGTTTTTGGTTTCAGTTATTGTGATATAAGTACCTGATAATTAATATTTACCGAACAGTGTAGCGTTTAATTAACCGCATACGTTTAATATTAAAACACTCCAATTATGAAAAAAAATCTAATTAACGCACTACTCGTCCTACTTGTTTTCGCTGTATTTACAGGATGCAAAAAAGACGAGTATGAAATGATAAAGATTGTAAAAATGATTTCTGTTCAGCAAATGAGGGCTTTACCTGTAGGTATGACAAAAGCTATTCCTGCTAAAAAAACCGGAAAAATATATATTTATAACGATTATCTTTTCATTAATGAACCCAATGAAGGTATTCATATCTACAACAATGCTAATCCGGGTGCTCCGGTAAACGTGGGTTTTCTACAAATTCCGGGAAATGTAGATTTAGCGATCCGCAACAATATCCTTTACGCCGACAATTTTATTGATTTGCTGGCTTTTGATATCTCAAATATGAGCAATATCAAACAGGTAAAAAGAGTAACTGATGTTTTCAATCAATTGTATGCCACCGGCGCTCAAAAGTATCTCTACATTTATAAAGATACCTTGGTAAAGAAAGAAACTTACAAGGAAAAGAAATATTACAACGCCGCCGCTTACAGCAATAACTCTTCTTCGGGGCAAGGTGGATCGATGGCCAGATTTACCTTAATGAATGACTATTTATATACTGTTGGTATGAATAATTTAAGCCTGTTTGACGTTAAGACTGCATCGAACCCAACTTTTTTAAAGGCTATTCCTTTAGGTTGGGGTGTCGAAACCATCTTTCCATACGAGAATAAGTTATTTATAGGCACCAATAGAGGTATGCACATTTTTAGTGCTACCGATCCGGCTAATCCCGTACAACTATCTACTTACAGCCATATTTTTGCCTGCGACCCTGTTGTTGTACAAGGCAAATACGCTTACGTTACCTTACGCACAGGCAATATGTGCATGCAAGCAAGCAATCAGTTGGAAGTTGTAGATATAGAAGATCCCACCAAACCGAAACAGATTGCAGTTTATGCTATGCAAAATCCACACGGTCTAAGCACCAGTGGCGATAATCTGTTTCTCTGCGAAGGCAATTATGGAATAAAGAGCTTCAATATTACCGATAAAACCAAAATAGGTAACAACATGTTACAGCATTTGAATAATATTAAAAGCTTTGATGTTATTGCAGGCCCTAAATCTTTAATCGTTACAGGAGACGATGGGGTATATCAATTTAATTATAACAACGCCGCAAATTTAAAGCAACTGAGTATAATTAAAGGGCAACGTTAAAAGCTACTTTTGTAGCTTCTTTCTATTTTTGCAGTCATTTCTCATAATAATATAAACTATTTCTATATTTAACACGTAAATACCATTCTATTCAAATAGAATGGTATTTTTGTTTTCAACATGAGCGACACTAAAAAAACTTCACTAACAAAAGCTATCGGACAAAAGAGCACAACATTAGAGGCAGAAATGTCTTTTTTTGATCACCTGGATGTTCTCCGTAAACATTTAATCAGGGCCGTAATTGCCATTGCCGTTTTTACCGGCATTGCTTTTTACTTCAACGAATTCATTTTAGATAAAATCATATTTGGCCCAAAAAAGCCCGATTTCTGGACTTACAGAATGATGTGCAAACTGGTGGAAAAATTTCCTTCACTTGGTGCCGATATGTGTATCACCAAGATTAATGGAGAGATTATTAACACCGAAATGGCCGGTCAGTTTAACCTGCAATTAAATGTTTGTGTAATGTGCGGTATTGTGGTTGGTTTTCCTTATTTATTATGGGAAATCTGGCGTTTCATTAAACCGGCATTACATGAAAATGAGCGTAAATCGGCTAGTGGTTTTGTTTTTTTCGCATCTATACTTTTCATTATCGGTATCTTTTTTGGTTACTTTATAGTTTGTCCGTTATCAGTTAACTTTTTAACAGGTTACACCGTTAGTGCCGAAATTAAAAATACATTCACAGTTGATTCATATCTATCATCTGTAGCAACTTTAACTTTAGGCACAGGGATTATCTTCGAACTTCCGGTTATTATTTTCGTACTGTCGAAACTTGGATTGATGACACCAAAGCTGATGAGATCGAGCAGAAGGTATGCCGCGGTTATTATCTTAATTATTGCAGCTATTGTTACCCCAACACCTGATATTATGACGATGTTAATTGTAGCTACGCCATTGTTCTTGCTTTATGAGCTCAGCATTTTTGTTTCGGCTTACATAGAAAAAAAGAAGAAAAAGGCTGATGCTGCTTTCTACGCTAACTAACAAAAACATTACGAATAGATTTTATAATTCTCTATAAATTTGACGATGTCTGATACAAAAATTAAAATTGCTATTGGAGCGGATCACGCTGGCTTTGAATACAAAGAAATACTAAAAGATTTTTTACAGAATTATGAAGTAAAAGATTTTGGCACTTACTCAGAAAATTCTGTTGATTATCCAGATTTCGCCCATCCGGTTGCTGCTGCCGTAGAAAATGGAGAATTTACTTATGGGATTTTACTTTGTGGATCGGCAAACGGTGTAGCCATCACCGCGAACAAACATCAGCATATCAGAGCAGGTTTATGCTGGGAGAATGAAGTTGCTTCTTTAGTCCGCAAACACAATAACGCAAACGTTTTGTGTATTCCTGCCAGATTTGTTTCGGAAGAACTGGCTAAAGAGATTACCACAACCTTTTTAACAACTGAATTTGAGGGCGGGCGTCACCAAAACAGGGTTGAAAAGATTTCGTGCTAACAAGAAAATAACTAACTATTATCATAATGAACAAAAAGTTTTTAACCCTTGGTTTAGTATCACTTGTTACCGCAAGTTGCTTTAGCCAGGTAAAGCCCCTTATACCGAATAAGGATGCGATAAAATTCAGCAAGGCCATTAATCCTGAAAATGCCTACAAACACCTTTCTGTATTGGCTTCTGATGAATACGAAGGCCGCGAAACAGGCACAAAAGGCGCTTGGATGGCTGCTGATTATATCCGCGATTATTTCAAATCTTTAGGTCTAAAAGCGCCTGTAAATGGCAGCTATTTCCAAAAAATCGATCTGGTTAACGTTACCTTAAAAGAAAGCCATTTAACGGTTAACGGTCAGCCTAAAGAATATCAGAAAGATTATTTGGTATCTCCTAGCTTAATCAGCGATCAGGGTTTTACTTTCTCAGCCAACGAACTTGTATTTATTGGTTATGGCTTAAAGAAAGACAACTATAACGATTTTACAGGTACCGATATCAAAGGAAAAGTGGTGATCATGTTTAATGGTGGAGATCCAACCGTAAAACCGGGTACAAGAATTGATAGAGCAGCTTATCGTGCTACGCTTGAAGCAAGGGCAAAGTATTTTGCAGAAAATAATGTGAAAGCAATTATCCTAATCGACCCAGCGGTTGATAGAATAACCGAAAACACCAAGCAAACCCTTAAAAACGGTAGAGTAATGGTGAAAACCAATGCTGCTATCGAAGCTCAAAAGCAAAACGATATTCCACGCATTTCGATATCTGTTGCTTTGGCAAACGATCTGTTAAAGGCCTCGAACACTACCGTGGCTGATCTGCAAAAGAAAATAGTAGATAGTCAGGCTCCTGCATCGCAAGTATTAAATGTGCCTTTTTCTGCAAGTGCCGCAAAAACAGAAACACCAGTTAGATGTGAGAACGTTCTGGGTTATTTAGAAGGTTCTGATCCGGTACTTAAAAAAGAAGTTCTAATTCTTACAGGTCACTATGACCATATTGGATTGGAAACAGACCCAAATGCAAAAGACAAAGTGAACAACGGAGCAGATGATGACGGATCGGGAACTACAGGCGTTTTATTAATGGCAAAAGCATTTACTGATGCTAAAAAAGCCGGAAAAGGTGCTAAGCGCAGTATCCTTTTCATGACTGTTGTTGGTGAGGAAAAAGGACTTTGGGGTTCTGAATGGTACTCGGAGCATCCTGTTTTCCCTGTCGAGAATACCATTGCTGATTTAAATACCGATATGATTGGCCGTACTGGCGAAGAATATTTAGGCAAAGCAGATTCGGCAAATTACATTTACTCTGTAGGTTCAAGAATGTTGAGCAGTGATTTGGCTAACTTAAGTGAGCGGGTTAACGCAACCTATACCAAAATGAAACTGGATTACAAATACGATGATCCAAAAGATCCTGAGCAGATTTATTACCGTTCAGATCATTATAACTTTGCTAAATTGGGTATTCCGATCATCTTCTATTATGATGGCATGTTACAACAAGACTACCACAAACCTGGTGATGAAGTAAGCAAAATTAACTTCCCACTTTTGGCCAAAAGAGCAAAACTTACCTACTTTACGGCATGGGAGCTAGCCAACAGCGCAAAACGCCCGGCAGTAGATATGGATGGAAAAGGTAATCCAAAGAAATAATCATTCAAAATACTAAGTCCCGATTTTACATCGGGACTTTTTTATGCCCAACGGTGTAACTTTATATTTTAAAATTAAAATGGTATTTTTGATAAAAGCGAGTTTATGGATCAGTTGCATATTTTAGAGAAAATTAAAATGATCCCTGTTGCCTACCAGCAAGAGGTGGAAGACTTTATCGATTTTATTTTACAAAAAAAAGTAAATAAAAAAAATGAAGAAAAGACACAAAGAAAACTTGGTCTACTTAAAGGAAAAATGAAAATGAGCGATGATTTTAATGCTCCACTGGATGAGTTCAAAGACTACATGTAGTGAAAAAATATCTGCTTGATACTCACGTTTTACTTTGGATGCAAGATGATAATATTGCGTTGTCTAAAACAGCAAGGAAAATTTTAGAAGATCCTACTACTCAACTTTATTTAAGCATAGTTAGTTTATGGGAGATTACGATAAAACAATCACTAGGCAAATTACAATTAGAATACTCCTTAGATGAACTCATAGATTCTTGCAATACAGGTAACATTACCATTCTCGCTATAGATTACGGAACGCTGAAGACACTTAAATCGCTGCCGTTTTTACATCGTGATCCTTTTGATAGAATCATCATCGCAACAAGTATAGAACTGGATTTAGATCTTATTTCGAATGATGAAATAGCAAAAAAATACATCACCAAAGTTGTCTGGTAATATTCTTTAAAAAGGCAACCTTCTTCTTTGTTTTAATTTCCAAAAATAAACTCAACAGGGTTTCCTATCTTTGATGTTATAACGAAATAGCTAAAAACTAAAATCAGTTAATATTCGTTACCCTTTTACAAAATAACTATTGATGAATATTGCCGAGGAATTTTTAGAGAAATCTGACGAGAAAGCTTTCGATCTACCGCATCGTAAAACAATAAATTATAATATTGGGAAATACAATGCAGCTGTTGAACGGGGCTTATCAAAATTCGAAAATTTGGAGGCATCAAAAAAAAAGGCACACGTAATTAAATGGCGTGTGATGGAAAACCTTGATAAGTTCTTGCCAGAATTCGAATCAAATTTTCAACGCCGTGGCGGTAAGGTAATCTGGGCCAATGATACCGAAGAAGCCCAACAGGAAATCCTCAACATCGTCAAAAGAAACAACGGCAAAACGGTTATCAAATCAAAATCGATGACCACCGAGGAAATCCACTTAAACGATTTCCTGGAAAAGAACAACATCGAATCTTTAGAAAGTGATCTGGGCGAATACATTGTTCAACTGCTTGGTCAGGCGCCATACCATATTGTTACCCCCGCTATGCACCTAAGTGCAACAGATATAGCCCAGTTATTTCACGATAAATTTGGCACACCTATAGATGCCACTCCTCCGCAGCTGGTACAAAAAGCAAGAGAATTACTCCGTGATAAATACCTGAATGCCGATATCGGCATAAGCGGTGGAAATTTTTTAATTGCCGATACCGGAAGTATTGCATTGACTGAAAACGAAGGCAATGCTCGTTTAAGTACTACTTTCCCTAAAATCCACATTGCTATAGTAGGTATCGAAAAGGTAATTCCCTCTATGGCTGATCTTGATCTGTTCTGGCCTTTACTTGCATCGCACGGAACTGGACAAAACTTAACGGTTTATAATACCATTTTAAGTGGTCCACGCCAACCTAATGAAACAGATGGGCCAGAGGAAATGTATGTGATTTTGCTGGACAATGGCCGCACCAATTTATTGGCACAAAAAGACCAGAGACAGGGCTTATACTGCATCCGTTGTGGTGCATGCTTAAATGCTTGTCCGGTTTATAAAAATATCGGCGGACATACTTATAATACAACCTATAGTGGCCCTATCGGCTCGGTAATTACGCCTCATTTAAAGGGCATGGAAGAGTTTAAACACCTAAGCTATGCTTCCAGTCTCTGCGGTAAATGTTCAGAAGTGTGCCCGGTAAAAATCGATATCCATAAAATGCTCTTACTTAACCGTAGAGACGCCGCCGCAGGGCACGAGAACGGCAAAAAAGAGGAAATTGGCTGGAGCATGTTCAATAGAATGATGCAAAAACGCAAATGGATGGATTTCTTTGGCGGAAAGTTTAAAAACTTTATGCTCAAAAGATTTTTCAAAAAGAGCTGGGGCAAATACCGGGAGATGCCTAAAGTTGCCGATAAATCTTTTGCGAAACAGTGGGAGGAATTAAAGAAGGGTAAAGAATCTTAAGTTCAATTCAATAGCCAAACCAACCAGATATGCAATTTAACAGAGGTGATAAAGACGACAAGTTCTTACTGAACTTATACAGAAGATTGCTTTACCCTCGGATGGTTGAAGACAAAATGCTCAAACTCTTGCGTCAGGGTAGAATTGGCAAATGGTTTTCGGGCATTGGCCAGGAAGCAATTGCTGTTGGCAGCACCTTAGCGATGCAAAGCGATGAGTACATTTTACCCATGCACCGTAATTTGGGCGTTTTTACCGCTCGCGATATTCCCTTAAAAAAATTAATGGCCCAATGGCAAGGCAAAATTACAGGTTTCACCAAAGGCCGTGATCGCTCTTTCCATTTCGGCACACAAGAATATAAAATAATTGGGATGATATCCCACCTTGGCCCACAAATGGCTTTAGCCGATGGTATTGCTCTGGCCGATGTTTTAGCCAATAAACAGCACGCCACATTAGTTTACACCGGAGAAGGGGCAACCAGTGAAGGCGACTTCCACGAAGCAGTAAATGTTGCTGCAGTTTGGAACCTCCCTGTTATTTTTCTAATCGAAAATAACGGATATGGCCTTTCCACTCCAAAGTCGGAGCAGTTCAGGTGCAAAAACCTGGTTGATAAGGCCATTGGTTATGGCGTAGAGGGTATTCAGATAGATGGAAACAATATTTTAGAAGTTTATGACACCATTAACCAGCTGGCCATGGAAATCCGTAAGGATCCAAGACCGGTTTTGGTAGAGTGCCTTACTTTCAGGATGCGTGGACATGAAGAAGCATCCGGCACGAAATATGTTCCGCAAGAACTGTTGGATGAGTGGGGGAAGAAAGATCCTTTGAGTAATTACGAAGCCTATTTAACTGAGCAGGGCATTTTAACCTCAGATTCAATTATCGACATCAAAATACAGGTTAAAAGAGATATTGAGTTGGAAGTTGAAGAAGCTTTTAATGAGGATGAGCCGATTGCTAATGTCGATCGGGAAGAGGCCGATATGTATTTTCCTTATCAGCAAGATGTTATCCAACCTGGTCAAACTTCTACAGAAAAAAGATATTTAGATGCAATAACCGATGGATTAGACTTGGCCATGCAAAAGTATCCTAACCTGGTTTTAATGGGTCAGGACATTGCCGACTATGGTGGGGCTTTTAAAATTACAGATGGTTTTACTGCTAAATATGGCAAAAGCAGGGTCCGCAATACTCCTATATGCGAATCGGCCATTGTAGGTGCAGGTTTAGGCCTATCCATAAATGGTTATAAAGCTGTTGTAGAAATGCAATTTGCAGATTTTGTAACCGTCGGCTTTAATCAGATCGTGAATAATCTGGCCAAAACGCATTACCGTTGGGGCGAAAAGGCCGATGTGGTAGTGCGTATGCCTACGGGTGCCGGAACAGGGGCTGGACCATTCCATTCACAAAGCAATGAAGCCTGGTTTACCAAAACACCGGGTTTAAAAATTGTTTATCCAGCTTTCCCTGAAGACGCAAAAGGTTTGCTGTTGGCAGCGATTGAAGATCCAAACCCGGTGCTTTATTTCGAGCACAAATACCTCTACAGAAGTTTAAGCGCTCCTGTTCCTGATGGCTACTATACTACAGAGATTGGTAAAGCAGTTAGGCTTGCCGAAGGAAGTAAATTCACGATCATAACTTATGGACTGGGTGTGCACTGGGCGTTAGACTATCTGAAGCAATATCCGGAAAGCCATGCCACATTAATCGATCTGCGCACGCTTCAGCCCTGGGATAAAGAAACAGTAAGGTCAGCGGTTAAAGCAACAGGAAGGGTTTTAATTTTACATGAGGATACCTTAACCAATGGCTTTGGCGCCGAACTATCTGCCTGGATTGGAGAGCACTGTTTCTCTGATCTCGATGCACCTGTAATGCGTTGTGCGAGCCTAGATACGGCAATTCCAATGAGTAAAGTATTGGAAGAAGATTTTTTAGCTAAAGCAAGATTAGCAGAAATGATTGATAAATTATTGAAATATTAAATAGTTTTGCCACGGAGACACAGAAATCACGGAGAACGTTAATTGTAATTCCGTGCCAATCCGTGTTTCCGTGGCTAATTTATAGAAACAGTATGAGCAATTTTAAAGTCGAAGGAAATATCATCAACATCACAAAGCGGAATATTTTCTTTGGCGAAGTAGCCGTTGAGGGTGGAAAAATAAAATCAATCTCTAAAATTTCTGAACAGAAAGAAGGAGCACATTTTATCTCACCAGGCTTTATCGATAGCCATGTGCATATCGAAAGCAGCATGTTAATTCCAAGTGAATTTGCACGATTGGCGGTTGTTCATGGAACGGTATCAACCATTAGCGATCCACATGAAATTGCCAACGTTTGTGGTATGGAAGGTGTAGAATTTATGATTGAAAATGGCAGTACCGTCCCTTTTAAATTTAATTTTGGTGCCCCAAGCTGTGTTCCAGCTACCATTTTTGAGACGGCCGGAGCTGAATTGGATCATGATGATGTAAAATCACTTTTAGAACGTCCTGAAATAAAATACCTCAGCGAAATGATGAATTTCCCAGGCGTACTGTATAAAGATGAAGAGGTTTTAAAAAAGATTGCTGCTGCGCACCATTTGGGTAAACCTGTTGATGGGCATGCCCCGGGCTTACGTGGCGATGCTGTTCAACAATACATCAATGCAGGAATTTCTACCGATCACGAATGTTTTACTGCCGAAGAAGCATTGGATAAATTACAGCGCGGTATGAAAATCCTCATCCGTGAAGGAAGCGCAGCCAAAAATTTTGAGGCACTGATCGATCTATTGAACGATTGGCCAGAAATGATGATGTTCTGCAGCGACGATAAACATCCTGATAGTTTAGTCGAAAACCATATTAATCAGCTCTGTGCAAGGGCAGTAGAAAAAGGGATCAATATATTCAATGTCCTACAGGCAGCCTGTATCAATCCTATTCTTCATTATAAATTAGATGTTGGCTCACTTCAGATCGATGATGATGCTGATTTTATTGTGCTTGAAGATTTAAAAACATTCAAAGTTAAACAAACTTATATAGATGGGCTGTTGCTTGCCGAAAATGGAAAAATAGTGGGTAATTGGATAAAACATGTCGAAGATCGAGAATCGGTAAACCATTTCGATTGCAGTTTGAAAAAGGAAGAAGATTTTATTTATCCATTCACCGGGCAAAAAGAAATTCCAGTTATTGAGGCATTGGATGGGCAATTGATTACGAACAGGCTATCTGCTAAACCGAAAGTTTTAAATCAAAATATCATTAGTGATCTGGAAAACGATGTTTTGAAAATGGTGGTCGTAAATCGTTATCATGATGCGCCCATTGCTGTCTCATTTGTAAAGAACTTTGGTTTAAAAGGAGGGGCAATTGCATCAAGTGTTGCACACGATAGTCATAACATTATTGCTGTCGGTGTAGACGATAAAAGTATCTGTGAAGCCGTAAATCTGGTAATTGCAGCCACCGGTGGCGTAGTGGCACTGGGAAATGGGAAAAAAGAAGTTTTAGCTTTACCGGTAGCAGGCTTAATGAGTAACCATAACGGTTATCAGGTTGCAGAAAGTTATACCTCAATAGATCAATTTGCGAAAGATTTAGGTTCTACTTTGCTTGCCCCTTTTATGACGCTTTCTTTTATGGCTTTATTGGTGATACCACACTTAAAATTAAGCGATAAGGGTTTATTTGATGGGGATGAGTTTAAGTTTGTGTAAGGCGTCCGTCACCCTGAATTTATTTCAGGGTCTTTTTTGTTGACTAAAAGATGCTGACCACGAAGTAGCTATTAGGCCTTTAAAAACAATAGAAAACACTAATAAAACAAGTTCAGCAGGACGATCGCGAAAAAATTATTCCACCACGAAAACCTCTGCCAGGGGGTTAAACAGGTATAACCGTTTATCATCCAAACAGATACATCGGTACCGCTTCCTAATCCGTTCGCCTTTGGTAAAACGCCGGCCATCTTTAATTTTAAAAGTGGTATTAATGGGTAGCTGCTCTAAATGCAAAGTCTCGGTTTTATTGCTATTGTATTTTTTTAAGGCCCGCGATAAATGCAGATCAGAACAGCTGGATGCCGCCGGGTTCGACATATAACTATCAATCGCTTTGTGGATATCAGCTGGAAAGATATTCATGTCAAAAAAGGGAACCATCATCCGCTGAAAATTCTTCTTCCACTCTGTGCCATGCGGTTTTACTTTATTCTTGAAATCGTTCCAGGTGAGTAAATGCGCGAACTCGTGTACGGTAGTAACCAGAAAGGCGTAATGGTTAAGATTGAAGTTTACCGAAATGCGATGGCCTTTGCCCTGATAAGGATGGCGGTAATCGCCCAATTTTGTAGAACGGGTTTTGGCGATCTTAAATTCACATTGAAAATAATCTATCCATTTTGCAATTAGCGGTGCCGCTGGTTCGGGCATGTACTGCGCTAAAACTTTAACCTTTTCCATTTAACCGCAAAGTTCGCAAAGTTTTCCGCAAAGAAACAAAGAAAAGTTATAAGCCATTCACTACACGTTTTAATCCATCCTTTAACCTAATTACGTTAAAATTCATCAAAAGACCTAATTTGTAATTACCTAACTTCATATAAGTTAATGTTTGCGCCAAATGAATCTCATTAAATGCTTCTATACTTTTCAATTCTAAAACCAATTTGCGCTCAACCAAAATATCAATTCGATATCCACAGTCTAGTTTTACCTCTTCGAAAACTAAAGGCATTATCTTTTCCTTTTCAACAAATAATCCTGCCTTGAGAATTTTATAATATAGACATTCTTTATAGGAACTTTCCAACAGACCAGGACCTAAAGCACTATGAACTTCTATTGCCAATCCGATTACAATTCTTGATAATTCATTCTCATCCATGTCCTTGAATTTACTTTTGCGCCCTTTGCGTTTTTGTCCTTAGCGATTTTTGCGGTTAAACCTAAGGTTATTCCTCTGATGGGAACAACGACGCCAGCACGAGCTTGATCTCCCCGAAAGAATAATCTTTACCTAAAAACTCCCTTATGGTAGCCATCGATTTTGTTTTCTGACTTTCTATAGCATCGGTAATGTTTTTGATTTTATTCGCCTTTACCAGTTTGGTTACATCCAATTGTTGTGTAGAAACATAATAGGCCAAATGCCCCTCAATGGTACCGGCAGAAAAGCCACGTTCTTTTGCAATTTCGTCGATGGTTTTGCCCTGCTCATACAGCTCGAAGCTCACTAACTTGGTATCAATCTTTGGCTCTTTTTTCTTTTTCTCTGCTGCAGATTTTACTTTAAGCGTTTCTCCTTTTAGCTGAATGGCTTTTTGGAGTTGGTTGTTTCTTTCGACCGTATTCAACAGTGCATCGGTATCGGCTTTGCTAAACTCTTTACCGGCAATGAGTGCTTGCAATAATGCTTTGCTTTTGTGCATTTTCTTTAACTGCTCATATACTAAAATTTCTAGCTCTAACAGTTCCGTAACATAGGTTTTAATCTGCTTTTCTTCTTTTATCGCTTCAATTTGTGCAAGAAAACGATCAGAAATTTCCTTAACTAAAGGATTAAAATATTTTAAAGCAGCCTCTACCCTTTTCGATATATTAAATAAAGTATGTTCGGTTTGCTGTGCGAACAGGTTTTTGAGCTGATTAACAAATGTATCGGCTGTGGCTGTTATTTTTTGAAAGTCGGTATAAACGGTATCAGTCCAATCTTCGTGTTTTTGCTTGGTCGATTTTTCACTTTTATCAAAAGTCTGACGGTGTTCTTTTAAGTAATAGCGGATCAGGTTCAGATCAAATGCCGCAAGCAGATAACTGCGGATAAAAGTATAACTCTCTATACTGATCTGCTCGTTCAGCACTTCGGAAGGTTGTTTTGTTTTAGAGAAGTAATGCACATTTTGATCCTGTTGCAAACCACTATCACGAAGATGAGAAGTTAAAACCAAACCCTTTAATGAGCGTAAACGCGACAAGGCGACATAAGCCTGGCCAGGTGCAAAAGCATCACCTACATCAATAATGGCCTTATCAAAGGTTAAACCTTGACTTTTATGCACGGTGATGGCCCAGGCCAGTTTAATAGGGTATTGGATAAACGAACCTGCTACATTTTCTTTGATTTCGTTGGTTGCCTCATCCAGTTTATATTTTACGTTCTCCCAGGTATAGGGTGAAATCTGGATCACCACTTTGTCTTCAGGCAGTTCAATTTCAACTATATCCTTTTCGATGTGGTGCACCACGCCGATCTTACCATTGTAATACCGCTTTTCGGCAGTCATGTCATTTTTGATGAACATTACCTGTGCACCTACCTTTAACTCTAAACTTTTATCATTCGGGTAAGCATATTCACTAAATTCACCCTGAATCTTTGCCTCAAAAAAGTAAGATTTAGTTTTCAGCTGGGTTAATCTTTCGCGGTTAATACTATCAGCTTTGTTGTTATGGGTGGTTAAAGTGATATAATTTTCATCTGCAGAGGGTTTAAAATCCTGCTTGAAATGCTGCCTGAGCAAGGCTGTATCTTCTGCCGTGATTTTGTTGTTCCGTAGGTTGTTGAGCAGATCGATAAAAACAGCATCATCCTGACGGTAAATTTTATCCAGTTCGATATAAACAGGCGGATTATCCTGCAAAGCCAGGGCATCGAAAAAATAAATGCTCTTATAAAATTTAGCCATGATGCGCCACTCATCGTTTTTTACCACAGGTGGCAGCTGGTGCAGGTCGCCTATAAACAATAACTGTACTCCGCCGAACGGAAGGTTTCTGTTCCTGCGTATATAACGTAAAGCGAAATCTATGGCATCGAGCATATCGGCTCGCAACATACTTACCTCATCGATAACAAGTAACTCAAGTTCCTGCAACATGCGGCGTTTATTGCCTTGCATGTTTAAGTGTTTCACTAGCGTTTTGGGCGTATTGAAGTTAAAATTGATATTTTCATTAATCAAGGCGCCGGCAGCATCAGGAAAAAAAGCCCCAAAAGGAAGTTGGAAAAGCGAATGGATAGTTACCCCGGCTGCATTGATTGCAGCAATACCCGTTGGTGCCACAATTAAGGCTTTTTTATGTGTAAGCTGGATGAGTTTCCGTAAAAAAGTTGTTTTACCCGTTCCCGCTTTTCCGGTCAAGAAAACGTGTTTTGAGGTATAATTAACAAATTTAGCCGCAATTTCTGCGGGCATAGAAGTTTCTTCTAAAGTGGGCATCGGCAGTAAAATTTTAGTCAACAATAAACGGAGGGATGAATAAAGCTAAACATTTTAGCACAAAATTAAACAATGATTGGTGAGAAAATTTAACTTTAAGCGGATATTTTTGGTCTAAACCTTTATTTAATCAATAACTTCTTAATTATTGAATCAAAAAACCTCAATAGAATTACTGCAGAAGCAACTTAAACCTGACAGCAACGGCAGCCTCCGATTTCTTCAATCGGAGCTATAGTGTATGGCAGGACTGCAACAACAAAAGAACCATTGCCCCTGCTTTTAAAAAACAATAAACACGCAACCTATTTTCAATTAAACAATTAACCTATTCAAACTTTAAGCAAATTCCTTATCTTTGCGGCCTGATGAAACAACAATATTCAAATCTTATCGCTGTTAAATTCCTTTAACAAGGTTTCATCACTCTTTACACCCAAAATTTTATTATGCTTAACCCTGAAATAGAAAAACGTAAAACCTTTGCCATTATTAGCCACCCCGATGCGGGCAAAACCACATTGACAGAAAAATTTCTGCTTTTTGGTGGTGCTATTAATACTGCCGGTGCGGTAAAAAGGAACAAAGCGAACCAGAGTAATACCTCCGATTTTATGGAGATCGAAAAGCAACGTGGTATCTCGGTTGCAACTTCTGTTATGGGATTTGAATATAGCGGTAAACGCATCAATATTCTCGATACACCTGGTCACAAAGATTTCGCGGAAGATACCTACAGAACTTTATCGGCGGTAGATAGTGTTATTTTGGTAGTAGATTGTGTAAAGGGTGTGGAGGAACAGACCGAAAAACTGATGTCGGTTTGCCGCATGCGTAACACCCCGGTGATTATCTTCATCAACAAAATGGACCGTGAAGGTAAAGAGGCTTACGATTTATTGGATGAAATTGAAGAAAAATTAAATATCAGCCTTTGTCCGCTTTCTTGGCCTATTGGTCAAGGGCATACGTTCAAAGGCGTTTACAGCATTTACAACAAACATTTAAATTTATTCAACTCAGATAAAACCAAAGTAACGGATTCGGTTGTGGCGGCAAGTGATTTAAATGATCCATCTTTATTGAATTACCTTAAAGAAAACGAAATCAATACCCTTAAAGATGACGTTGAATTGGTTGACGGTATCTACGGGAAGATAGATAAGGATTTATATACCGATGGTTTGGTTGCACCAGTGTTTTTTGGCAGTGCGATTAACAATTTCGGGATAAAAGAGCTTTTAGATACATTCATCGATATCGCTCCAAGCCCTCGTCACCGTGAAGCCGAAGAGCGTGATGTATTGGTTGAAGAGAAAAATTTCAGTGGCTTTGTATTTAAGATCCACGCCAATTTAGATCCTAAACACCGCGACAGGATTGCCTTTTTAAGGATCTGCTCTGGCAAGTTTGAACGTAATAAATTCTATTACCATACCCGTCAGGATAAGAAACTAAAATTCTCCAACCCGATGGATTTTATGGCTAACGAAAAAAGTATTGTTGAAGAGGCATGGCCAGGCGATGTGGTAGGTCTATACGATAGCGGTAACTTTAAAATCGGCGACACTTTAACCGAAGGTGAAAAACTGCAGTTTAAAGGCATTCCTAGTTTCTCTCCATCTATTTTTAAAGAGGTAGAAAATATGGACCCAATGCGCACTAAACAACTGGAAAAAGGTATTGAGCAACTAACTGACGAAGGTGTTGCGCAATTATTTGTAATGCAGCCCGGCAACCGAAAAGTAATCGGCGCGGTTGGCGAGCTTCAGTTCGAGGTAATCAATTTCAGGCTAGAGCATGAGTATGGCGCAAAATGTCGTTTCCGCACCTTGAGTTATACCCGATCGAGCTGGGTAACTTCTACCGACAGAAAGAAACTGGATGAATTTGTAAAACGTAAACAACAGCACATCGGTTTTGATAAAGAAGCCAATCCTGTTTATCTGGCGGATAGTGAATATATGATTAATTTAACAAAACAGGATTATCCTGATATCGACTTCCATAAAACGAGCGAGTTTAAAAGCTAGAATTGAATTAGAGAATGATTGAATGAGGAAATGTTGGATGAGAGAATTTATTAGCAGAGTTGCCAATACTCTCTCATTCAATCATTCTCTAATTCAATTACTTAATATCCATCTCCTCTTTAGTTTCGTATTGACTAAAAGTTTGTTCCAAACGCCTTTTAATTTTCGAAATCAACAATCGCGGAGAAAGCACTTTAACACATTCTCCAAAGCCTAAGATTTCGCGCTCCAGTTCATAGTTTAGTACCACATCGATCCTAAATGTTGTTGTTTTCTCGTTCTTACTTAATACTATCTGCGATTGATGCATCGGTTTCGTCACAACATAGGGCGCATGATCATTTGTAAATTCGAGGATCACTTTCTGCGCACGGTCACGTTCGTTTTTCGTTACACCGATCAGATCTTCATAATACCGATCGAAATCTACTCCTTGATAACTTACAAATTCTTCGTTAGGCAATTCCTGAAATTCTACTATCCTATCCAATGCCAAATTTAAGATCCCTGGCCGTTTTTTCGCTTTACAGATCAAAAACCATCTGTTTCTGTATTCTTTTAACAGATACGGATAATAAATTCCCTGTTGTGATTGTTGTGCCTTGAAAGATTTATATTCAATTAACAGTGAACGTTTGTTTAAAACAGCCTGATATAATGGTGGAATACATTCTAAACCCTTAACCAGCTTATTACTTTCCAATTGGATATTATTGCCACTCTGTTTGGTCGATTTGTAGAGGTTATTTTCTAAGCGGGCAATCATATCGCTCATTTCGTCGAAATAATTGAAGGCATTAAACTGTTTCAGTACACCTACAATTTCTTTCATTTTATCTACATCAGCGTTATTGATCGGTGCTTTGGTAATACTGAAACCAGCATCGTCGTAGGCATAAAAGCGTTTATCCTTCACCACAATCGGCGCATTGTAGCCAAGCTTATCACTCCGCATGAGCTGGATATCTGCCTGAATGGTCCGTTTGCTTACCCCAGTGGTAATCCCTTCGAGCTCGTACAGGGTTGCCGATACCTTTTCGATAAGATCCTCTAATGTCCATTTACGGTAACGGTTCTTCAAACAGTCGTCGATGGTTTTATACCGGATGAGCGCTAATTTATTTACTGCCATTTTTAATCAATTTAAGTTTGAAGCTAAAAAATCTGGTTGAAAAGCTTAACTAAATATAGCAAAGCATTTATCATCTACGCAATACAATTGCGTAATTGGACGATAAAAGAAAAAATATAATGCAAAAATTAAACTTATCAATCTAATTATCAGCAAATTAATTATTTTATACCAAAATAAATTTTACTGCGCAAATCGGCCGCGTAGTGGTGGTGGCATCTTTGTAATGTCGCCAGTCGATAAAGTTCTTTGATAAATATTAATAACAACAATCTGATTGACAGAAACAGTTTACTGTTCTAAATGATATGCGCTCTCGTTTATGAAGCCCCTGTTCGGATACGCCGGACAGGGTTACATTAGTAGCGGTTATCACAATCAGATTAATATAAAGAAATCCCGAAAGGGATGGCGATACTAGATAAAACTTATCCAATGTTGCGGGTTTCGGAATAGCCCCAAAGTGTTCGGGCAAATTGCTTAGAATATGCTGATAAGAATTATGATAGATTGTCTAAAACACGTTGTGTGTCGTGGGTTCGAATCCCACTTCCGATTAATTCGGAATAACTCAGAGGTTAGAGTAACAACCACCAATGCAGGTTCGAATCCTGCTTCCAACCGTCACTTGGAATAGCAAAATGGTAATGCAATGGATTTAGGTTCCATCTTAAAAGAAGGGTAACTTTTCAAACCGCCCACCAAAACCAGCGTTGCGCAACTGCATTTGGCTTAAGGGTTTTTCGGAATCCAAAAAGCAGGTTTGTGTTTTGCCCAGTAAGGATCAGTGCTTAAGAAAAGATTTAAAAATCAAATGAGTTAATCGAAAAGGAAAATGCGCTAACGAGCACATCCCAGAATAGAAAGACCTGATTTCATTTTTAAAACAAGATTAATAAACTTTTACTTCCGCAGAAAACAGGTAAATGCTCTTCCGCAACGCTTTTAAGAGAATAAATAACAATAGAAATAAATTTTAACTCCAGAAAACATGAAAAGAGTAACAATTAACACCAATTATGTTGGATTGGTGTTTAAAAAAGGAAAATTAAAAAACGTTTTAACAGCTGGAACTTACTGGTTAGGTTTCGGTGAAGACATGACTTTGTATGATATGGCAAAAGAGTACTATTACACAGTTGCCGAATTGGATATCTTATTGGAAAACACAGATTTTGTGAATTTGATTCACTTGGTAAGTGTTGCCGATAATGAATTGGCCTTGGTTTATCAAAACAAAAATTTCAAGAACGTTTTAACGGCTGGCAGACACGCCGTCTGGAAAGGTTTGTCTGCATATGACTTTATTAAAGTAGATATCAGTAACATCAAAATTGATGAAACCATTGATAAAAACTTATTGGAGAAAGCACCATTATTGAATTATATCAGGGCTTATAAAGTAGAATCTTTCGAAAAAGCTTTATTGTTTATTGATGGTAAATTTGAAAACGTATTGGAAGCAGGAAACTATGTTTACTGGAAAAACAGTACTAATATTCAAGTTTTGAAAACCGATATGAGGCAATTGAATATGGAGATTATCGGGCAAGAAATTTTAACCAAAGATAAAGCACAATTGAGGGTAAATTTCAGCATTCAATATAAAGTTGATGACATCATCAAAGCATTATTGGAGAACAAAGAATTTGAAAAACAATTGTACATCACCATGCAATTGGCATTAAGGGAATGTATTGGCTTAATGACTTTTGACGAATTGATGGAAAGCAAAGAAAAAATTGCCGAAATGGTAATGGCTATCACCTTGGATAAGGTTGAAAACTTGGGTGTAAAATCAACCAACTGTGGTGTTAAGGACATCGTTTTACCTGGTGATGTTAAAGAAATTATGAACCAGGTTTTAGTGGCCGAAAAAAGAGCCCAAGCCAATATCATTACCCGGAGAGAAGAAACGGCCTCGACCAGAAGTTTGTTGAATACAGCCAAATTGATGGAAGACAACGCTATGTTGTATAAGTTGAAAGAGATGGAATATGTAGAGAAAATTGCAGAAAAAATCAACAACATCAGCTTATCAGGCAGTGGACAAATTGTAGATCAATTGAAGCAGATCTTCGTAAAATAAATTAAATTTAGAAACTCCTCGGTTAGGTGAGTATTACCTGCCGGGGATTGAACAAGAAATAAAATGAAAACTACAATAATAAACAGACTTGCAGAAATAGAAAGCTCAAATGATATCAAAATATTATTTGCATGCGAATCTGGTAGCAGGGGATGGGAATTTCCATCACCGGATAGTGATTTCGATGTCCGCTTTATTTATGTACGCCCGCTCAACTTTTATCTTTCGGTTCAGGATAAGGATGATCAATTGGGTTTTCCTATTAATGATGAACTGGATATTTACGGATGGGATATAAAGAAAGTACTTAAACTGATCCGGAAGTCGAACACCACTCCTTTCGAATGGTTACAATCACCTATCATTTATGGAGAACAGGATCATTTCAAGGAAGAATTATGGACATTATGCCAATCTTATTTTTACAGGAAGACCAATATCAACCATTATTTAGGAATAGCACACAGTGCACTAGAAACCGTAGTAAACACTGACGAAATTAAAATAAAAAAACTTTTTTATGTACTTCGCCCCCTACTTTCAGCTAAATGGTGCCTGAAAAAAAATACGATAGCACCAATGACCATTGGACCACTTTTGACCTTAATGCCAGAACACCTTCAAAAGTTGGTAAAAGACCTGATTACACTAAAGTCAACCTCTGCAGAAGGATATATTATTAAAATACATCCTGAGCTAAGTAACTATATTGATGAGGAATTTAAAAACTGTACTGAAGGCGCTAAAGATTTACCAAAAGAAAGTTTTGATTCAGAAATGCTCGACGTCCTTTTTAGAAAAACAATAAACCGTTATGACGATTAAAGATTTAAAGGACAAAAACCTATTATTATTCGAATGTTTAAGCGGTAGTAAAGCCTATGGATTAGCCACTCCACAATCTGACACTGATATAAAAGGAATATACTATATGCCAAAAGAAATGTTTTTTGGCCTGAAATATATTCCTCAAATCAGTAACGAAAGCAATGATGAAGTATATTATGAAATTGGCCGTTTTATTGAATTACTGATTAAGAACAACCCAAATATTGTAGAAATCTTGGCAACACCGGAAGAATGTATCTTATACAAACATCCAATAATGGAGAAGCTTAGAATCGAGATGATTTTATCAAAATTATGTAAGGATACTTTTGGTGGCTATGCTTTAACCCAGATTAGAAAAGCAAAGGGATTAAACAAAAAAATATTAAACCCAATGCCTAAAACCCGGAAAACGGTATTAGACTTTTGTTTCATCACGGTAAACTATTCATCTGTAAAAGCGAAAACCTGGCTCACAAAAAATGGCATTTCGAAAGCTGATTGTGGATTGTCCAAAATCCCTAATGCTAAAGATCTGTATGCTTTGTTTCATGATGCGGAAAAGAAATTGAATTATAAAGGGATTGCGAACAAGGGAGCGGCAAATCAGGTTTCGGTCTCGTCAATACCTGCAGGAGAACAAGAAATTGCCTATTTATTTTTTAACAAGGATAGCTATTCATCTTATTGCAAGGAGTATAATGAATATTGGGATTGGGTAGAAAAACGCAGTGAAGAACGTTACATGTTAAACAAAAACCACGGCAAAGATTATGATGCCAAAAACATGATGCATACCATTAGGTTGCTACAGGTCGCTCTTGAAATTGTTCGGGATGGAAAATTAAGTGTAAAAAGACAAAATCGGGATGAGTTGCTTTTAATTAAAAGAGGAGAACTTGATTACGATGAAGTATTAAAAAAGGCAGAAAAACTAATGCTGCGAATAGAACAAGAAACAACAAAAAGTAAGCTTCAGGAAAAACCAGATGCTCAACTAATCGAATCGTTACTTGTTGAGATGAGAGCAGAACTTTATGCCAATTAAAAGATTAAACAATGAACAACAACATAACAGGGAAAGACCTTATAGAAATAGGCTATTCCGAAGGAAAAATAGTAGGGATGGCTTTAGATATCCTGAAAGAAAATTTTGCGGATATCGAAGAAAAAGAATTACTCGCCTTATTTAAAAAAGTAAAAGATTATCCGGAAAGTTTTTTGGATGACGAGGTATTAAATGTATTGGCAACTGCTGTGATCGAGGAAGCCAATCCAAAATCAGATGGGACCATTGAACTGATCAGCAATGCTAAAGATTATTCAATTTTCGGTGCCGATTATATAGAAGAAGGTGCCAGGAATCAAATGGATATCGCCATGAAACTGCCTGTTTCGGTAGCTGGGGCATTAATGCCCGATGCCCACCAAGGCTATGGTTTACCAATTGGTGGTGTATTAGCGACTAGAAATGCAATTATCCCTTATGGTGTAGGTGTAGATATCGGTTGTAGAATGGCTTTAAGTATTTTCGATATTCCAGAGAAACATTATTTCGGGAAAGATGCCATGTATAAACGCGAATTAATTGCTTTCACCAAATTTGGTGCGGGTCAGAATTTTAAAGGTAATGAAAGGGCTGATCATGACGTTTTAGAAAATGACGCATTTAATGCTACTCCTTTTCTTAAAAATTTACACGGAAAGGCTTGGGCACAACTGGGTACTTCGGGTGGTGGAAATCACTTTGTTGAATGGGGTATTATTGATTTTGCGGAGCGTGATGAAATTTTGAATATTGATAAAGGCCGTTACGTAGCATTGTTAACCCACTCAGGTTCCCGTGGTTTTGGCGCAACCATTGCAGGTCATTACACCAAACTGGCTAAAGACATCTGTAAACTCCCTAAAGAGGCTGCAAACCTGGCTTATTTGGATCTAAATTCTGCCGAAGGGCAAGAGTATTGGATTGCCATGAAATTAGCAGGCGATTATGCTTCTGCCTGTCACGAGGTAATTCATAAAAGATTAACCAAGGCGATTGGCGCTAAAGTTTTAGCCAAGGTAGAAAACCACCATAATTTCGCATGGAAAGAAATGCTTGATGGAGAAGAAGTAATTGTCCACCGAAAAGGTGCTACACCGGCAGGTAAAGGTGTGATGGGGATTATTCCAGGAAGTATGACAGCTCCAGGATTTTTGGTTAGGGGAAAAGGTGAAATGAGCGCGATCAATTCAGCTTCGCATGGAGCAGGACGTCAAATGAGCCGAACCAAAGCGATTCAATCGATTACCAAATCGGATATGAAAGCGATTTTGAAAGATCATAACGTTACCTTAATTGGTGCAGGTTTAGATGAAGCGCCAATGGCCTATAAAGACATTAACAAAGTGATGGCAGCACAAACTGAACTGGTTGATGTAGTAGCCAAGTTTGAACCAAAAATGGTGAGAATGGCTGATGATGGAAGCAGGGAAGATTAGTTGAGAGTTTTTAGTTTGGGGTCTTGAGTCCAAAGTCCTTACTCTTGAGTCAGAAATGTAATCCTATAAAAAAATCGTCATCTCGACTGGAGCGCAGCGAAATGGAGAGATCTATAATAGATTTCTCGACTGCGCTGCGCTCCAGTCGAAATGACGATCAAATCCATAAAAAAACCTCTTCAAATTAACTGAAGAGGTTTTCTTATATGCTTAGAATCTTATTTTAACTTACTCAGAGCAGTTTTGATCCTCGGTAACATATCTTTAATATCTTGTAGGGTACAAGCGCCAACTGAGGCCCTGAACCAAGGCATACTGTCTTCATTTCCAAATGCGGAGAATGGAACCAAAGCTGCTCCGGCTTCTTTGATCAGATAGAAATTCACATCTGCACTGTCATTTAAAAGCTGCCCGTCTTCAGTAGTTTTCCCGATATAATCGATTTTGATTGTTAAATAAATTGCACCCATGGGCTCAACAGCATCAACATTAAAACCCTCAGCTTTTAATTCGTTAAAGCCATTGTAAAGTGCGTTTAGGCTATCTTGAATCTGGCCTTTAAAACTTGTCAAAAAAGTATCAACCTGTGCTTTATCATTAAAATAATTAGACATTGCCACTTGCTCGGCTTTTGGCGCCCAGGCACCCATATGACCGACCAAAGCTTTCATTCTATTGATAATATCCTCCGGACCAAAACCCCATCCTACACGTACACCAGTTGCCGCCAAACATTTCGAGCTACCATCAACAAAAACCGTAAACGGACGCATTGCAGGGCGCAAAGAAACTGGGTTTACATGTTCTTTTCCGAAGGTTAAAAGCGAATAAATCTGATCATACATCATATATAATGGTTTTTCATCAGCTCCACGAGATGCATTCTCCTCTAAAACAGCATCACAGATTTCAGCCAAGGAATCGGCATCGAACATGGTTCCTGTCGGGTTTAATGGCGAACATAAAGCCAATAAGGTTGCCCCTTTTAAATGTGGTTTTAACTGCGCTGCCGTTGGCATAAAATTATGCGCAGCATCGGTTTCTACCGCAATTGTTTTTGCCGAAGTTAAGTGAGAATAGTGGTTATTGTTCCAAGATGGTGCAGGGAAAACCACTGTATCTCCAGGATCGATCAAAGCCAGGTAAGTGGCATAAATTAAAGGGCGTGAACCACCAGAAACTAAAATGCTGTTGGTGTTGTATTCCAACCCAAATCTATCCTTTAACAATTCCGAAACCGTTTCTCTTAAAGGCAAAACACCATCAGCAGGCGGGTAATTGGTTTGGTTGGCATTGTACGCCTCCACAATTCCGGCCTTTAATTCGGTCGGGATTGGGTAAATGTTTGCGTCAAAATCGCCTATGGTTAAATTAGCGATCGAAGCACCTTTACGCTTCATTTCGTTAACTTCATTACCGATTTTTATAATTTCTGAGCCGATCAATGAACTGGCCAATACTGAAACTTTCATATATTATTATTTATTATCGCCTTTATAATTAGCGAATTAAATCTTCTATTGCTTTATTCACTTTTCCGAAACCAAATTGAGACAGCACACCCTGCATTGCTGCAGAAATCTGTTCGTTACAAAGGTTGCCAATGCTTCCCTCATGCGTATGATGTATTTGGCCAGATGGTGCAAAACTACCATTTTCTATCTGTTCGCCAACAATTTTATAAGCCTCTCTAAATGGAACACCTTGGAGCGCCAGATCGTTCACTACTTCAACGCTAAACAGGTAATCGTATTTTTTATCCTTTAAAATATCATCCTTTATCGTGATGTTCTGGAACATAAAAGTAGCAATCTCTAAACATTCATTTAAAGAAGTAATTGCTGGAAAAAGATTTTCTTTCAGCAATTGTAAATCGCGGTGATAACCTGATGGCAAATTCGTAATCATCATGGCTATTTCGTTCGGCAAAGCCTGAATTTTATTGCAGCGCGAGCGGATCAACTCAAAAACATCAGGATTTTTTTTGTGTGGCATAATACTCGAACCTGTAGTCAGTTCTGCCGGAAAACTGATGAAACCAAAATTCTGATTAATGAATAAACACACATCCATAGCCATTTTAGCTAGAGTTGCTGCAACTGCACTCATTGCCTGAGCTAAAATCCTTTCCGTTTTGCCACGTCCCATTTGCGCGTAAACTACATTGTAGTTTAAACTTTCAAAACCCAGCAAATTGGTTGTTAAAGTTCTGTTTAAAGGGAATGAAGAACCATAACCAGCAGCTGACCCTAGCGGATTTTTGTTACAGATTTTCCATGCAGCCAACATCAATTCCATATCATCTGCCAGGCTTTCGGCATAAGCACCAAACCACAAGCCAAAAGACGATGGCATGGCAATCTGCAAATGCGTATAACCTGGCATCAATTTATCTTTGTGCGTATTGCTCAGCTCAATTAGCTCATTAAACAAGGTTGAGGTTTGGCCAACCATATCTTCGATGCAAGCCCTAAAGAACAGTTTCAAATCAACCAGCACCTGATCGTTACGCGACCGGCCACTATGGATTTTCTTACCTGCTTCACCAATACGCTGTGTAAGCAACCACTCTACCTGTGAGTGCACATCTTCCACGCTGTCTTCGATGGTGAAATTTCCAGCTTCAATTTCAGCATAAATATTTTTCAACCCTTGTTGAACCGTTTTCAGTTCTTCAGCGGATAGCAAATTAATGGTTTCTAACATTTGGGTATGTGCCAAAGAGCCCAATACATCAAACTTTGCCATTTGCAGATCCAGTTCACGGTCTTTACCAACCGTAAAATGCTCTACAAACTGATTTACATCTATATTTTTTTGCCAAATTTTCATTTTAAATTTATTTAACCGCAAAAGGCGCTAAGTTTTCCGCAAAGCACACAAAGCTATTCTATCATTTTACCACAGCGTACTCAGTGTTTTTCACAGCGAACACCTAGAGTTGTGAAGTGTATGAAAGCATTTAAATCGGGCATCCAAGCCATATACCATCAACCACCTTACAACCCTCAACCTTGTATCACTGGTTTTAACATATTAACATATCCCTCAACTCCTTCAGCTACTTCTCTAACATATAAAAATTCATCAGCCATGTGTGAACGACCAGAAAAACCTGGGCCACATTTTACTGATGGAATATCTAATAACGCCTGATCGGAAGTAGTTGGCGAACCATAAGTGGTTTTTCCAAGGGCAACACCAGCCTGAACAACCGGATGGTTTTTATCAATCGACGATGGTTTTAAGCGGATAGACCGTGGGGTAACATCACAATCAACATTTGCCCTGATAATTTCTAAAACCTCTTCATTAGTATAAGCATCGGTTACACGAACATCAACCGTAAAATTACAATTTGCAGGTACAACATTGTGCTGCGAACCTGCGTTGATAATCGTAACGGTCATTTTTAATGGCCCGAAAACCTCCGAAACTTTTGGAAACTGATAGTTTCTAAACCATTCGATATCTTTTAATGCTTTGTAAATGGCATTCTCTCCCTCTTCACGTGCCGCATGACCGGCTTTTCCATGAGACACACAATCTAACACCAGTAAACCGCGCTCGGCAATGGCTAAATTCATTTCTGTAGGTTCGCCAACAATGCCAAACTCCAGCTCGCCCAAATCAGGAAGAACCAGTTCCAATCCATTATTACCAGAAATTTCTTCCTCAGCAGTCGCTGCCAAACAGATATTGTATTTTAAATTTTCTTGCTCGTAATAATATAAAAAGGTTCCGATCAGCGACACTAAACAACCACCAGCATCATTACTGCCTAAACCAAACAGTTTATCACCTTCAATTGCAGCATCATAAGGATCGCGGGTGTAACCAGAATTAGGCTTAACCGTATCGTGATGTGAATTTAAAAGTAATGTTGGCTTCGCCGGATCAAAATGTTTGTTGTAAGCCCAAACGTTATTCATTTTACGCTGCGCCTTAACCCCTCTCTCCTCCAAAAACTGCGCAATTAAATTCGCCGTCCGATCTTCTTCTTTACTAAAAGACTGGATGCGGATCAACTGTCGCAATAAATCCAGACTTTCTTTTTGTATATTTTCTAGTAACATAGTATCAAGTAATTAGTATTAAGTATCAAGACTAAACCCGTCTTTAAACTTTCTACCTTTTATTTTGGCTTTCCGTTTTATGTTTGCAATTAAGACATTATGCCCTACACCTCTAACCCTCTTTAGTATACAGATTCCCAGCTTTTAAAGCCGAAAGTTTAATACCTTTTATCAATGATGAGCTAAAACCGTTATGTTCCATTTCATTTAAACCTGCTATGGTACAGCCTTTCGGCGAAGTTACCTTATCTATTTCTGATTCTGGGTGTGTTCCATGTAATAAAAGCAAATCGGCAGCTCCTTTAGCCGTTTGAACGGCCATTTTTAAAGCTTCATCAGCATGAAAACCGATTTCTACCCCACCTTGCGACGCAGCCCTGATTGCCCTTAAAAAGAACGCAATCCCGCATGCACAAAGCGCTGTTGCCGAAGTCATTAAATCTTCATTAATTTTCACAACAGAACCAACCGTTTCGAACATTCTGGTCACACTTGCAATATTTGCTGCTGATGCATTATCGCTGGCCATGCAAGTCATCGATTGACCAATGGCAATTGCTGTGTTAGGCATTACCCTGATTACCTCAACATCGTCACCTAATTTTTCCCTAACCGCAGAACAGCTCACGCCAGAAATTACCGAAATAACCAAATGTTTGGCGGGAACAATTGAATTTTGAATTTCATCTAAAACCGTATTTAATTGTTGTGGCAGAACAGCCAAAATCACAACATCAGCATCAACTACAGCCTGTTTATTGTTATTGCTTACATTAAAACCGGCTTCGGCGAATGATTTTAAATGATCAGTATTTCTTCGGGTAAGCGTAATGTCGCCTGCTTGAGCAAAATCGGCCTTTACCAAACCTTTCGCTAAAGATAAACCGATATTTCCGCTGCCAATAATGGCTATTTTTTTTGTCATGATTATTTTCCCTTTAGTTTGCTTACACAGATTTTATTTTTTCCTTCGGTTTGATTGCAAAGATTATTTGATTGCACAGATTTTTTGGGTTGAGAAGCAAACGATAAGTTTAGGTACCTCGACTAAAAATCTTCCACACTCAACCTACTCACCTTCTACCTCTTTCCCCCCACTTCTACTTCAGCATTTTAGTACCAAAGGTTCCCTTGGCAAGTTCAGCGAGCTCATCGGCTTTGCCGATATAAACTGCAGAAACTCCTTTTTTAATCGCTTCAAAAGCATTGTGAAGTTTAGGGATCATTCCACCTTGCACAGTTCCATCGGTTTTTAAACCTTCAAACTCATCAGCTTTGATTTCTCTTACAACAGAAGCACCATCATTAACGTCCCGAAGTACTCCCTTTTTCTCAAAGCAATATACCAAACGTGTTTCATATAAGTTAGACATCGCCACCGCAACAGAAGAGGCAATGGTATCAGCATTGGTATTCAGAAGCTGAGTATCACCATCATGTGTAATGGCACATAAAACGGGAACAAAGCCAGCATTTAATAAAGCGCCTAAAGTATTTGCTGAAACAGAATTTTCATCTAAATCGCCCACAAAGCCGTAATCAATAACTGCACCCGCCATAGGGCCGGCCTCTGCACCATAAGTTTTGGTACTCACAGGCCTTTTTTTCGCTTTAATGATATTACCATCAGCACCGGTTAAACCAATTGCATTACTTCCTTTGGCCTGTAACTGGGCAACTATATTTTTATTGATCAGTCCGGCGTAAACCATCGTTACAATACGCAGGGTTTCGATATCGGTAATTCTTCTACCCTCAACCATTTTGGCTTCAATGCCCAACGATTCGCCCAGTTCAGTTGCAATTTTACCCCCGCCGTGCACCAGGATCTTATCTCCTGGCAATGCAGTAAAATCCAATAAAAACTGGTGTAAGTTTTCGGAGTTATCGATTACGTTTCCGCCGATTTTTATGATCGTGAGTTGTTTCATAATTTTTACCTTTTCGTCATTGCGAGGCACGAAGCAATCTTACAACTATGGGTGGGTTATTTTCTACCGCATTAAGATTGCTTCGTTCCTAGCAATGACGAGTTTTTTGATATTACAATTCCTCCAACATCGCTTTAATTACTGCCTGCGCTGCCCATAAACGGTTTCCGGCTTCGTGAATAACCAATGAATTTGGTCCATCCAAAATCTCTGATGATAATTCCAGATCGCGGCGTACAGGCAAGCAATGCATCACTTTAGCATCGTTTGTGAATTTTAATTTCTCATTATTCATCATCCAGCCATCAGGATAAGTTAACACTTTTCCATACTCTTTATAACTACTCCAGTTCTTCACATATACATAATCAGCACCGGCCAAAGCTTCTTCTAAATTATACTGAATATCGGCATCAGGCGTAAAATCTTCCGAAAGTTCGTAACCCTCTGGTTGCGCAATGGTAAAATCGATCATTCCTTCTGCCTGAGCTTTACACATCCACTCTGCAAAAGAATTTGGTACCGCCTGAGGCAAAGCCTTTACATGAGGCGCCCAAGCCAAAACCACCTTTGGTTTGCGGCCATCAGGTTTCTTTGTCCAGGTTTCGTGAATAGTAATAATATCGGCAAAGCTTTGTAAAGGGTGACGTGTTGCACTCTCCAAACTCACTACAGGTACGGCACAATATTTCACGAATTTATTAAAGAAATCTTCGCTATAATCTTCCTCACGGTTATTCAGTTTTGGAAAAGAACGCAAGCCTAAAATATCGCAATATTGGCCCATCACCGCAGCAGCTTCTCGGATATGTTCAACCGTTGAGCCATTCATCACTACACCATCCTGTGTTTCTAAAGCCCAACCTTCTTTATCCAGATTCATCACCATTACATTCATACCTAAGTTTAAGGCCGCTTTTTGGGTACTTAACCGGGTACGTAGACTTGGATTCATAAAAACTAACCCCAAGGTTTTATTCTTACCTAAATCTTGGTGCGCATAAGGATTCGCCTTTAGCGCTAGCGCATCATTTACAAACTGTTTGATGCTTGGAACATCGTGTACGGAAGTGAAAAGTTTCATTTTTAATATAAATTAATTTATCCCGATCCGTCACCCTGAATTTATTTCAGGGTCTTTTCTACAAAATAGATGCTGATCCCGAAGCTTCGAGACAGCATGACGATCGACCAAATACACAGTATTTATTTTACCAATTGTTTAAACGCCGCCAAAAACTCATCAGCATGTGCTTTTGTTAAATTTAGGGCTGGCAACAAACGGATCACATTCGGTTTTGCCTCGCCTGTAAAAATATGGTGTGTAAACAATAATTCCTTTTTAACATGCGCCAGTTCGACAGGTAGCTCAATACCGATCATTAATCCACGGCCACGTACTTCTACCACCTGCTCAAGTTTTTTCAATTCGGTAATTAAGTAACTTCCTACTTCTTCTGCATTTTTCATCAGGTTTTCCTGTTGCATCACTTCTAAAACAGCTAAAGCTGCAGCACAAGCCAAATGGTTACCACCGAAAGTTGTACCTAACTCTCCATGCCAGGGTTTAAATTTGGGCGCTATAGAGATTCCCGCTACCGGAAAGCCATTACCCATTCCTTTTGCCATGGTATAAACATCTGCTTCAACCCCAGCGTAATCGTGTGAGTAAAACGATCCTGTACGTCCGTAACCGCATTGTACACTATCTGCAATATAAACCGCATTATATTCATCACAAAGTGAACGGATTTTTTGCAAGAAACTTTTCGAAGCTTCTTTAATGCCGCCTACACCTTGAATACCTTCAATAATAACAGCCGAAATTTCATTGCCCTCTGCTTTAAAAGTTTCTTCTAAAGCAACCTCATTATTGAAAGGCAAAAAGATTACATTTTCGGTCTGATTAACCGGTGCTACAATTTTAGGATTATCGGTTACGGCAACTGCCAGAGATGTACGTCCGTGGAAAGCGCCTGTAAAAGCAATTACCTTTTTTCTCCCATTGTAAAATGAACCCAGTTTTAAAGCATTTTCATTTGCCTCAGCTCCAGAATTACATAAAAAGAGCTGAAAATCTTTTTTACCAGAAACGGTTCCCAATAATTCTGCAAGCTGAACCTGCAAAGGAATTTTTACTGAATTTGAATAAAAACCAACTTTATTTAATTGATCGGTTAAGCGGTTTACATAATGCGGGTTGGTATGCCCGATTGAAATTACGGCATGTCCGCCATATAAATCTAAATATTGCTGATCATTAGCATCCCAAACATTACTGCCTGCCGCTTTTGTTATTTCTATATCGTTAAGTGGGTAAACGTCGAATAAGTTCATTTTTTAATAAGGTTTGAAGGTTGAGGGTTGGAAGGTAGAAGGCTGCTACTGCCTAACCTTTTCCACCGCCTCTCAAAAATTTAATAAATGCGATTAACATCGCCTTAATTTCATTAACACTTTTATTTACAATCTCATAAATTTCTAAACTAATATAAGCTAAGTCACGAATGAGAATAAAAGCATATTCTACTTCTTTTGTAGAGCCAAGTGCGTTATCAAGATAATGAACAAAATCCTTATCTGTGTTTTTACCGCTTCCTTCTACAATATTTAAAGGGATAGAATAGGTGGCCCGCCGAATTTGTTGGGTTAAAGCAAATTTTTCTTCAATAGGCATGATAGGTAGGATTTCCTTATAAACCTGTAAAGTAAATAAGTGAGCCTTTTTCCAAACATCTAGTTTTTGATAGTCTCTCATACATTAAAATTTTAGATCTGAATCCAGACCTTTTTGCCTTCCACCTTCCAGCCTTCTACCTAAAAGTTGGCTGCTTTTAACTTAAGTCCCGCTGTTTCATCCAAACCGAACATTAAATTCATATTCTGAACCGCTTGTCCGCTGGCACCTTTTAACAGGTTATCAATAATACTGATGATAAATAATTTACCACCGTGTTTTTCTATATGTACCAATGCCTTGTTGGTGTTCACAACCTGTTTTAGATCGATGTTTTTCCGGCTTACATGCGTAAAAGGATGAGCACTATAATATGCTTCGTAAATATTTTGCGCCTCTTCTAAACTCAAATCACTTTCCAGGTACATGGCAGCTAAAATACCTCTTGTAAATGCACCACGCTGTGGGATAAAATTTAAAGTTTCAGAAAGTGATGGTTGCAACTGCAACAAACTCTCGCTAATTTCATTCAAATGCTGGTGTTCAAATGCCTTATATATGGAAAGATTGTTGTTTCTCCAGCTGAAGTGCGAAGTGGTAGCTAAACTCTGTCCTGCACCGGTTGATCCCGTAGTTGCATTAATATGAACTTCATTCTTGATCAAACCTTTCGATGCCAAAGGCAACAAGCCCAATTGGATACAAGTTGCAAAACAGCCAGGGTTTGCAATATTTTTAGCTGCTTTAATTTTATCGCGGTTTAGCTCGGGTAATCCGTAAACAAAGTCTTTGGTCGAAAAGTTAGCATTTGCATGCAACCTGAAATCCTGCGACAAATCAATAATTTTAATGTTGTCGTTAATTGGATTAGCGGCTAAAAATTTCTTCGCATCCCCATGGCCAACACAAAGGAAAAGCACATCGATATCCTGCGGAATATCGCTCACAAACTTTAAATCCGTATCGCCAATTAAGTCAGTATGTACGTCAGAAATTAAGTTCCCGGCATTGCTTGTACTGTTTACAAAAGCAATTTCAACATTTGGGTGGTTAACCAAAATACGCAACATTTCGCCCCCAGTGTAACCCGCACCACCAATTATTCCTACTTTAATTTTCATATTTAAAAAGGTTTAGGGTTTGAGGCCTAAGGTTTAAGGTTTAAATGCTAATGCAGCTTTAAACCTTAAACCCTCTACCTTCCACCTTTGAGGCTATGCCTCGCTATTTACTTTATGCCAGATCATCACCTGGTTACCAAATATTTTAGAGAAACCTTTAACGTCTTCTCCGCTCCAGGCGTTATTCATTTCGCCATAGCTGCCAAATTTATTGCTCATTAAATCATGGTTTGATTCAATTCCGATAACCTGGAAACGGTATGGTAACAACTCTACAAATACTTTACCGCTCACAAATTTTTGTGTATCGGCTAAAAAAGCCTCAATATTCCGCATAATTGGATCGTGGAACTGACCTTCGTGCAACCAGTTACCATAGAAAGACGATAGTTGTTCTTTCCAGCTTAGCTGCCATTTGGTTAAGGTGTGTTTTTCCAATGTATGGTGTGCTTTGATAATGATAATGGGGCCAGCAGCCTCAAAACCTACGCGGCCTTTAATACCAATAATGGTATCACCAACGTGGATATCTCTACCGATACCAAAAGGCTGAGCGATTGCCTGTAATTTTTGGATTGCCCTAACAGGTGCTAATTTTTCACCATCAATAGCAACCAGTTCACCTTTTTCGAAGGTTAACTCTACCCTACGCGATTCTGTTTCCGAAACCTGGGTTGGCCAGGCACTTTCTGGTAAGGTTTCGTGAGAAGTTAAAGTTTCCTTTCCTCCTACCGAAGTTCCCCATAAACCTTTATTGATTGAGTATCTTGCTTTTTCTGCACTATATTCTACACCATGTTGTGCTAAATATTCTATTTCCGCCTCGCGGGATAATTTTAAATCTCTAATTGGAGTAATGATTTCAACCTCTGGGATAAGGATATTGAAGATCATATCGAAACGTACCTGATCGTTACCTGCACCAGTACTTCCATGAGCTACATAATCTGCACCAATTTTTTTCACGTAGTTGGCAATAGCTGTTGCCTGACTAACACGCTCTGCACTTACCGATAATGGATAGGTAGCATTTTTTAATACGTTGCCAAAAACCAGGTACTTAATACATCCTTCATAGTAACTTTCAGTTTCATCCACAACAGCATGCGATTTTACGCCTAAAGCATATGCTCTTTTCTCAATTTCCTGTAACTCTTCATCAGAAAAACCACCAGTATTTACAATTACTGAATGAACTTCTAATCCACGATCTTGTGCCAGGTAAATACAACAAAATGAGGTATCTAAGCCTCCGCTAAATGCTAAAACAACTTTTTTCATGCTATTTAAATAAAAAGGTAAATAAAAATAAAATGGCTTTTAAGCCAGTTTTCGGCTTAGGTTTAACAACTAAACGCTGTTTAATGCGCATAAAGCGCTCGTATAATTTGGGTTTCTTTTGCAGTTCTTCGGCAAATTGCTTGGCTACCTCATGTTTCTTCTCCGCCGGATCGTAAAGCATAGCTGTACACATGCAGTTTTTGCGTTCCTTCATTTTTAAAATTTCGAAGTTTACGCAACTTTGGCAGCCTTTCCAAAACTCTTCATCCTGGGTAAGTTCGCTGTAGGTTACAGGCTCGTAGCCTAAATCTGAATTGATTTTCATTACGGCCAAGCCTGTTGTTAAACCAAATATTTTTGCCTTTGGGTACAACTTTCTCGATAAACCGAAAATTTCATTTTTGATGGCTTTTGCTAATCCCGCTTTGCGGTATTTTGGACTTACCACTAAACCGCTATTGGCCACAAACTGTCCGTGGCTCCAGGTTTCTATATAGCAAAATCCTGCCCAAGAGCCATCTTTATGAAAAGCAATAACCGATTTGCCTTCTTGCATTTTATTAGAAATATATTCCGGCGAACGCTTAGCAATCCCCGTTCCACGAGCTTTTGCCGATTCTGCCATTTCGGTTACTATTTCTTCTGCAAATACACGATGTTCAGGAAGTGCAACCTGCACTATAAATTCGTTAATATCCATTCGTTTTCTAACGAAAAATTATAAGTATTCTTGTTAATTGGGTTTTTAGAGAGGATCAATTCCTCGTTACGTTTAGTATAGGTACTAAATACGTGGAGTGAAATTTTGCCGGCTTGTGGGATAATAAAACACGGGCTGAAAATGATTAATAAACATACCTTTCCCAGACACATTTTGTGCTGTGGAAACAGAAAGTTTATATAAAATTTGTTTAATCATTTCTTGCGTATTAAAACGGCTTTAACTCTATTGAGGTGCAAAGGTTTAAATAAAAATCGAGTTACACAATAATATCATCATTTTTTTATGTTAAGCTTTCCATTTTATTGAACTAATCTGACTTAAACAAGTATTGAGGCCACTTATAAATTAATAAAATTTCGAGTATTGTGCATTTCAGTTATAGGTTCTTTTGCCAATTTTAACATTGTTAAAAAAACGCAACAAACTTTAACATCTGCTTAACATCATTTAACATCCCGTAATACGGTTTAAACTCAATATTTGTATGTCTGTAGCGAATGCGATCTGGCTATCGTTTTATGGATACTCCTTAAATATTAAATCAATTTTAACCGTATGAAGAATTTTACGCCATTTCATTTCAAATCGATCCCTTTATTTGTTCTAATTGCTTTTACAGCATTAACTTCATGTAAAAAAACCGAAACTGCCGATCCCAACATATCTTATTTAAGGGTAATCAATGCGTCACCTTCTTTGGCTACCTACAATGCTTACTTTAATGGCAGCATGGTTAATTCGGCAGCTTTACCATTTGGAGGCTCTGCTGCTTATGTTTCTTATGCCGCAGGCGCTTACAGTTTAAAATTTACGACGGCCAGTAGCGCAGAGAGCTTGTTAACCAAAACCGTTACTTTAAATGCAAGCACCTATTACTCTTCTTATTTAATTAATAAACCGGCTGCATTAGATGTTTATACCATCAGTGATGATCTTTCTATTCCATCAACTGATAAAGCCTACATCCGCTTTATCAATTTATCGCCTGATGCACCAGCTTTAGACCTGGCCAAAACGAGCGCAACGACCATACTGGTTACCAATAAAGCCTATAAAAGTGCGAGTGGTTTTATGGCTGTAGATGCAGGAACTTATACATTGGATGCAAAAGAAACTTCATCAGGAACAGTTAAAGCTACTTCCACCAGCACCAGTTTTACAGCGGGTTATCATTATGACATTATTTGTGGTGGTTTGGTGACCCCTGCAAATGAAACCGAACGCTCTTTAAGTTTACAGGTTATATTGATCAAATAAAAAAGGCTTTTGTGTTTGCCCCGCATAAAAAACGGCAATTTTCGATATGAAAATTGCCGTTTTTTGATTGTATTGAAAATGAATATATCTTCCTGTTAAGGAAATGGTATTATTTTCTATTTTTTGGTTACATCAGGAAATTTTACCTGTATCACATAGGTTCCTTCGAGCTTTAATTGCCACGACCATCTTGGATTTACAGAAAAACCTGGCGATGCGGGAAAGCCATCTATTGACTTTATAAAGGTACTCGGTATTCTGTAATACATTAAGAAACCCCAATCGGTAGTTGGTGTAACATATTTTGTTAAAGGAAACGGTGCTACCTCAAAATCGCAGATCATAGCGGTATCAGTTTGAATAACCGGGTTAAATTTAGCATAGTTTTCAAAAATTGGCCTATCTCCCCTTGCTATAATTTCTCCTGCTTTAGGATTAAAAACTTTACCATTTTTATCAACCATCTTTAAAATGGCCCTTGCACCATTGTTAGATATTTTGGTACAGGTAATGGTTGGGTTTTTCATCGGCGTTGCTACACCCGTAACATCATTAAAACCGTTAGCAACATTATCTGTGATAACGAATAAATCTTCAATGCTTGGATCTACAACGTTGATCGTAGCCAGTTTCGGAAAAAGCTTTGTGCTGGTACGATTCGTCATTTCCACATCAAAAACATATCTGCCCAAGGGTAAATTGGCTGATGCCTTGTTAAAGGTAAGCTGCCCACTATTCTCATTAAAATACATGGGTAGCCTCTTCACCAGTTCTCTTTTTTTATCCAGTTGCTCACGTGTAACATCTGTTTCCGGATCAAAATTCATCCCTGTTTTAAACACTAAGATTTCGTATTCTTTTGAAAATTCTGCTGGTGCCGGAGAACCATCTTCTTTTCGCAAGTTTAACATTTTAAAGGTATAAGGCGGGGTAGATCCATCGGCATTGATCCTGTCTGATTGAACAATGATTAAGCCTCTTTTGGCAAAAATATCATTATCCTTATAGCGAATCCCATCACTCTGAAAACCTTTCTCAATTTTAGTACAGGCATACATGCTCAATAGAAAAAGTATGCCTAAAATATATTTAATTTTCATGTTTATTAAAATTTATAGTTAATTACCAAGAGGTTGAGCGTTAAAGAATAAACGATGATTTCCGCTTAAAACATGGACAATCCCTGTTCTTGTGATAATGCCCGAAGTCTGGACGTCTACCGCTTTGTCTTTCTGATTTTCGGGTATTGCATCCTGGTTAGCTTCTTTATCATCACGCGTACCAATCACTTTGGTATAAGTAACATAATCTACATAATTTATATACTCACTAAACTCGTAAGAACGTCTAAATTTTATCAGGTATTGAACGTTTGGAATTACACCCAATAAACTATTGTATAATTTACCCCCAAGCGTAATCTGATCCCTGTTTATTTTTCCTGCAAACAGATAGGTTTTTAAAGAATCGCTTAGCTCCTGTGATGGAATATCCTTTATTCCGAAATTAAAATTTTCATTTCCGGTTTCAATAGCCTTTTGGTTTTTCTTTGCATTTACATAATCGGCAACGCTATAATTGGTAGCAGCAAAGAAGGTAACATCTCCATTTACGATATCTTTTAAGCCCGCTTTATCAATCACTTTAACCAAAGAATCAAAATTCCGGTTAGATTTTAAATAATCGTAGGTGGTCATATCCACATAGGCATTACTAGGCCCTCCATCGCGCTTATAGTCGTCTTTTTTACATGCCGATAAACCGACTATGACTATAGCTATATATATTAAAATATTATTTTTCATGATTTTTAATCTAAAGATTAATTTATTTACACTTTACCCAACCAATACGGTGTTTGTTTTAAATATGGATTATTCCTAAATAAAGCAGGATCTAAAGGCCAATAAAAGCCTTCTTTTCTAAATCTGGCTTCAGGAAGCCAGTCTACAATAAAACCATATCTTCGGGTCCGCAGCAAATCATAAAACAAGTGTCCTTCCAAGAACATTTCCCTTCCACGTTCTATAATATATTCATCCATTACATCATTTACTGATAAGCCATTGTCTACCAGAACAGGATCAGGATCATTTCTTCTTCTAAAGTTATTGATAATTGTAGTTGCAGTAGCCGCATCACCTTTGTAAAGTGCAATTTCTGCTTTCAGTAACTGCATATCCCCTAACCTGAAGATAATGATGTTATTGCTTAGATAAGGGTTTAACTTTTGCCCTGGATTACGGTAAGTTACATTGCTGTATTTAATACACATGGGTTTTTCTGGAAGTGTAAAATCAAAACCCTTTTTATACCTGATATCGGTATCAGTATAAAAATGATCGTTTATATACCTCGGTACAACATAAAACCTGGGATTGTTGCCAAATCCATTAATATAGCTTCCGTTTAAAAACTCTGCTCCTATTGAACCGGATGATCCCTCGAGCGTATTTTCGCTAATATTAATTTCAAAAATGCCTTCCGAAGAACGGCCTATAAAAGTATTTTTATAATTGGCAGTATCAGTTAAAGCATAACCTCCTTTACTTATGAGGGTATTAATCGTGGTATCAGCACTATTTACATCAACTAAATTTGGTGCATCGGTAGCAATGTTCGACATTGTTGCACGCCATAAATACAAATGGGCCAAAAGCGCATAGGCAGAACCCTTATTGGCAGTAACTTTTGCATCGCCGGTATTGGCGTAAGTCCAGCCTAATAAGTTAATGGCCTTATGGCAATCGTCCTCGATCAGTTTCATTACTTCTGCCTTAGGCCTTCTAGGCAGTTGGGGTGCATTAAGCGGATCTTCGTATGCTTCTGTAACTATTGGCACATCGCCCCATACCCGCACCATCATAAAATAACTCAAGGCTCTTAAAAAATAAGCTTGCCCTAAAACATTATTTCTGAATTCAATAGGATCATCTTCTGCAGATAATTGAGCATCTGTCATACCTGCCGCCTTTTGCAATATAAGATTAGACATGGCTATGCTTTTATAATAAAGCGTATAATTAGCCAATGTATTTAGGTTATATTGAAAAGTAAAGTCGCCATTTTGTATACCTTCAAGCCCATCCCCAGTATACTGCATGGTAAAGTAATTTTTAGCAATGGCATCTCCATACATGTAATACCGGTTATTTTTATCAGTAATGGCATTGCGGAACATGGCATAGTTACCGGCCATAGCGCTCCTTACGTCTTTAGCAGTCTTCCAGAAAGTCTGCTCATATGGTGCATTTTTAGGTTCTTCGTAAAGTAGCTTTTTACACGCACTGGTAGTAACTATAATGATTACAGTGCTTAATATGCAGATTTTTGTAATTATATTTTTCATCTTAATGGTATTAAAATTGAACTTGAAGACCTATAGTGTATTTTTTGGGAATCGGATATCCATTCCCGCTATATTCTCCATACCCGTTTACAGCCTCCGCGTCTGGCAGTTTTTTAGATTGTTGGAACATGTGTACATTATCCACCATAGCAAACACTTTAAACTGGCTTAAGCCCCACCTGCTCAAAGTTTTTGCACCTAAATCGTATCCAAGGGTAATATTTTTTATCCTTAAATAACCGCCTTTTTCTAAGAAAAACGTTTGTGCACCTGTGTAATAATAACGGTAAGTACCCAAATCGTATTTAGCATATTCTGCATTGTCACCAGGATTTCTCCAGATATTTAATTTATCTAAATCCGGTGTTGAGAAACGGGCGAATTGATATACCGCATTTCCGTCTTGAGAATTTGCAAAACGATCTGAATCAAATAAATTGAGTACATCTCTTTTAAAGGTAAATGTTGCAAAAACACTCAATGAGAAGTTTTTATAGTTAAAATTATTGGTCCAGCCTCCTGTAAAACGAGGATTGGGGTCGCCAATAGGTTGTTTATCCGGATTAATCCCATCATTAAAGATATCCACGAAATAATCGCCATCTAAATCGGCCAGGTAAAAATCTCCCTCATTAAAAGTGCCGTTGCTATTTCGGTAGCGTTCGCCCGTGTATGGATTTTGTGGAATATTTCCGGTTCTGGAAAATACCCCTTTAGTTTGATAAAGATAAAAGGCGTTAAGTGGACTACCTACTGATAAAATATGGGTTTTATCAAATCGATCACCGCTTAAGATGATATCTCTACCCCCGTTAGGCAGACTCATCACCTGGTTTTTGTTATAAGAAATATTAAATGAAGTATTCCACCTAAATGGCTTGTTAATCGGATTGGCATTAAAAGTAAGCTCCATACCAGAATTACGCACAGAGAAAGCATTGGTAAAAGCCACATCGTAACCTGAAGTGGCGGGTAAATCAACATTGAACAGTTTATCTTTAACCTCTTTGTTATATACATCAAAGGTAAATGCATATTTTCCATTTTGGATTTCAATATCGGTACCAATATTCCATTGGGTAGATTTTTCCCAGCTTAGATCTTTTTGGGCTACACCGTTCCTAAAATTAGGGGTAATAACCGTTACGCCATTGTAAGAGGTAGAACCAGAATTACCTGAAAAACTGCCGTTATTAACCACGTAATTGTTATATTGTACGTATGCATTTCTCAGGTCTTCATTACCGGTAGCACCCCAACTACCCCTGATTTTAATCAGACTAAATGGATTATTGGTAATGTTTTTCATGAAGTTTTCCTCTGAGAGGATCCATCCAACCGATACTGAAGGGAAAACGCCATACTTGTTGTTTTCGCCAAAGCCAGATGAACCATCCGTTCTGATTGTTCCAGACAATAGATACTTATCAGCATAGTCATAGTTAAAACGGCCATAATAAGCAACTAATCCGTGGGCCCGGTATTCTGAATAGCCAAAAATATTTGCCTGTTGAAAACCTGTTACTACTTGTATATTATCAGAAGCACCTCCAAAGCCAGCAGCTTGTGTGTTTTGATACTGACTATACTCTATATCTTGACCCACAACTGCCGTAAAAGAATGTTTGCCGAGGTTACCGATATAATTCAAATAATTTGAAGTTCTTAAGCCCATTCCAGTAGATGAAAAGCTGCTGGCACTATTACCTAAACCATTGTTTAGAAGACTACTGACACTGGCATCTCTTCGTGAATTATCTGCTGTGTAAGACGATTGAGAGTTTAACGTAAAATGTTTATTAAACTCGTAACTCAAATTTAGGTTAATCCCAAACTGATTCGCAATGTTCTTATCTAAGTTTTCGCTGCTGGGGTTTACAAAAAAGTCAAGTTTCTCGGGCGATAAGCTGAGTAAAGATGACGGCAGATTTCCTGAGCCTACCTTGGTAGGTTTTGAAGGATCGTTGGGGTCTTCATTGCCCCTGGCCCGATCGGCCCTGGAGTAATAAAATTGTGGGTTAATGAGTAATTTTTTATTAAGGGCCCTCGATGATAGGTTAATCCTCGTACTGTAACGCTTAAATCCTGTTCCTTTTATAACACCCTGTTCGTTATAATAGCCACCACTAAAACGGTAAGTCATTCCATTATCCGAACCACCGGTTAAACTGATGTTGTTATCGTTTATTTTACCAACATGATAAAACAGATCTTGCCAGTCAGTATTACCATTAAATATGGGGTTCAAACTATCAGTAAGCAGGTATGGCAACTGTCTTCTCTGGTCGTAACTAAGCTGTCTTTGTAAAACTTCCATTTTTTGTCTACGTTCAGTAGTTCCAATAGTGGCTTCACGCAAATCTGGTCGTTGTACAAAACCTACATAACTGCTTAGGGCAATTTTGGTTTCACCGCTAACCCCTTTTTTTGTTGTTATTAATATTACGCCGTTCGCAGCTCTTGAGCCGTAGATGGCCGCCGCCGAGGCATCTTTTAATACGTCAATAGATTCGATATCATTCGGGTTAATACCAGCCAGATAGTTGGTTCCGGTACCTGTTCCAGGAGGTACAAAATCGTCAGAAGATTGAGGCACCCCATCTACCACATATAACGGCGATCTTACCACATTAAACTGGTCGTAACTGGTACTTCCTGTTGAGTTACCCCTAACAGAAACGGAGGGCGCTACTCCTGGCTGACCTGTAAAGTTCTGGACATTTACACCGGCAAGCCTCCCCTGCAATAGTTGATCAAAGCTCGCAGCCGGTAAATTTGCCAGCTCTTTACCTGAAATACTGGAAATAGAAGCCGTAGATTTTTTCCTGGTTATTTTCTGATAACCAATAAGCACCACCTCATCCAGTGTCTTATTGTCATCTTGCAGGGAAAAGTTTATGGTACCGCTTGCCGTAATTGTTTTTTCAACGGTAACGAAACCAACTATCCTGGCAACCAGCACAGCTTTATCGCTCTGTACAGCGATTACGAACTTACCTTCGCTGTTGGTGGAAGTACCATTTTTTGTCCCTTTTTCTAAGATAGACACCCCAGGGATGGGTTTGTCATTTTGATCTAAAACAGTTCCTTTAATTGTTTTCTGCGCAAAAGCGAGCCAGGGAATAAGTAAATAAAAGAATGTTGCCGTCAAAAATTTCACATAGCAATGTCTTGTAGAAGTTTTTTCCATTGATGATTAGTTAGTTTGGTTTGATTACAAACTAAAAGTATCAACATTTTTACTTCGATTTTAATTTATTTTTAATCAAAAGGAACCATATTTTAACCTAAAAATTGAGCTAAATGCCACATTTTGTTTTACAAAAACCGACTTTTGTAATTGATAATACACCAATCGCTGCTCAAAACCGCTTATTTTGCCAAACTACCTCATGTTTCTTGATCATAGCCGAATTAAATTCGGGAAAAACCTCCCAGAAGTTTAGTTGAAAAAATTTCGATAAACTTAGATTTTAGTGCAACTAAAACGTTAAAGTTATTTGCTCCCCCTTCATTCCCAATCTGTATTAAAAACACGAATTTATAGGCGCCAATAACCGCTATTTAGAATAATTCAAAATAATTTGGATAATAAGATTTTCTACCGTTATTTTGCAGCAGTTTAGAATTAATCCAAATAAATATTATCATGCTTAAAATCAGACTTTTCTGTATAACGTTTTTTTTAACTTTTACCAGTCTACTCTCCTTTGCCCAACAGTTTTCGACCATAAGCGGCACAGTTACCACTTCTGATGGTAAACCTGCCGCTTACATTTCGGTTGGTTTAAAAGGAAAAGGCCTGGGGAATGTAACCAACGAAAAGGGTATTTTCGAAATCCAGAGAGTTAAACCAGGATCTTATACCTTAAGGGTATCGGCTGTTGGTATCCAAAATATAGAAAAACCACTAACCATTACCGCTGGAGAGAATAAAACTGTTGATTTTGTAATCAATCAAAATTCAAATCAGCTTAATGAAGTAAATATTAACCAGGGCGTAAATAAGTATATCGCTAAGAAAAGTGAATTCGTTTCAAAAATGCCCCTAAATAACTTAGAAAACCCTCAGGTATATACCACGATTACGAAAGAAACAATGGCCGATCAGCTTGTATTTTCGGTTGATGATGCTGCTCGCAATGCGACTGGCGTTCAAAAAATGTGGGAATCAACTTCGCGCGGTGGCGATGGTGGTGCTTATTACGCATCAAGAGGCTTTATTGTACAGGCTAAACTCAGAAATGGAATTGCTGGTAACGTAACCGGCCGCAACGATGCTGCTAACTTAGAAAATGTAGAATTTATTAAAGGCCCATCTGCTACCTTATTCGGTAGTACATTAACCTCATATGGTGGCTTAATCAACCGCGTAACCAAAAAACCTTTCGAAGGAATGGGAGGCGCGGTAAGCTTTTCGACAGGCAGCTACGATTTTAACCGGGTTAGTACCGATTTCAATTTTCCTGTTGATAAAGATAACCACATTTATGCCCGATTAAATACTTCTTACAATTACAAAGGTTCTTTCCAGGAGAATGTTTATGACAAAGGTTTCTTCATTGCGCCCAGCCTGTCATATAAAGTAAACGATAAATTAGACTTTGTTTTCGATGCCGAAATTGCCAACGGTACAAGCACCCTAAAACCATTCGTTTTCTTCTATTTCCCTGTAAAAGACCTTGGCTTTGATCGAGCGGATCAATCTGGAATAGCTTACGACAAGTCTTTCACTGCTGATGCGATGAAGCAAAAATACAATAGCTCAAACTTTTTCGGGCAGGCCAACTATAAGTTTAACGAAAACTGGTCGTCTCACACTAGCTTTTCAAGCAACTATAGCTTCTCTAACGGCCGTGGAACGTATTTGTTCTTAGTTCCAAACAACTATCCTCCACTGGGTAATCCAACGGCTGCCCCAGGTGCCGATTTGATATCAAGAGCAGATCAATCAACTGATAACAGTAAGGTTTTTACTTACGAGGTACAACAAAATTTTAATGGCACTTTTAACTTAGGTTCGGTAAAAAACAGAATGGTTTTAGGCCTTGATTATTTACGCCAAAATTCAGATCAGTTATTTTATTCGATCGATACTTTTGACCTGACCAATAAAGATGGAAGCGGTGCTAACTACAATAACTTTACTGAACATAATTTAGCGGCATTTTATGCAGCACTTCCTAGTGTTCCTAAATATCCGTATAACTTCAAAACCAATACATACAGTGCTTATGTTTCTGATGTGATTAATTTAACCGATAGGTTAATCGCCTTAGCTGCATTAAGAGTAGACAGGTTTGACAATAAAGGCAATTCCGATCGTGCAGGCTCAGCACCAAAAGGAGCGTATAAACAAACTGTTTTTTCGCCAAAATTTGGCTTGGTGTTTCAGCCTATTAAAGATCAGCTATCATTATTTGCCAATTACCAGAACGGCTTTAATAACCTAAACGGTATAGATTATCAAGGTAATGCTTTTAAACCAGAGCAAGCAAACCAAATTGAAGGTGGCGTTAAAACAAACCTATTTAATGGCAAGTTAACAGGATCTGTATCTTACTATTACATTAAAGTTAAAGATATTGTTAGGGGTTATAACGGAGATCCATCAAATCCAAATGCACAAATCCAGGATGGCAATAAAATCAGCAAAGGTATAGAAGCTGAAGTTATTGCAAACCCGGTTAAAGGTTTAAATATTATTGCAGGTTTCGCTTATAACGATAACCATTTAGAAAATGCATCGCCAGATGTAGAAGGCAGAAGAGATGCTTATTCGGCAGCGCCTTATTCAGCAAATTTATGGATCAGTTATAAATTCGCTACAGGATCACTTAAAGGTTTTGGATTAGGTGCCGGCGGTAATTATGCCAGCGACAATAAAATTGTAAACAGCGTTAGCCAGGGCGTATTTATATTACCTGCTTATGAGGTTTTTAACGCATCAGTATTTTATGATCATCATAGATTTAGACTTGGTGTTAAAGCAGACAATTTTACCAATCAAAAATACTGGACAGGTTACAGCACCATGAACCCTCAGGACCTGAGAACCTTCACTGGAAGTGTTACTTACAAATTTTAATTAAATCAATCGGGAGCAATTGGATCAGATCAATTTCTCCTGGTTTTAAAACCCAACCCAGAAAACATGAAAACTAAAATCTCATTATTATTTTTCTTTCTAACCTTTAGCATTTCGAGCGCATTTGCACATGCTTTATGGATAGAAACGGCCTCAATAGGCAAAAAAGGACAAACACAGGAAGTAAAAGTTTTCTTCGGCGAATACGAGAGTAACGAACCTGATTCTGCAGCTATGTGGTTTAGTAACCTAAAAGAATTTAAGCTGGTTTTAACTGCTCCAGATGGAAAAACAAAAACGTTAGCAACAGCGCCAGATGTACATTTCTTTAAAGCCAGCTTCACACCAGATCAAGAAGGTACCTATAAACTTTCTGTGGTACATGTAGTTGCGGCGGTTTATGAAAAAGCTAAAATTGAATATTATGCTTTTGCAGATGTTGCCGTAGGGAACGCAAAAATAAACAACACTTTTCCGGCAGCTGCGGCATTAACTATCAGACCAGATAAACACGCTTTAACCGTTGGAGAAACTTCAGTTCATCAGGTAATTTACAACACAGCACCTTTTGCAAAACAAAAGTTAACCGTTGTAAATACTGATCGAAAAGCACAACCTACTGAAACAGATGCGGAAGGAAAATTCACTTTCAAACCAGAAAAAAAAGGAAATTATTTTCTGGAAGCTTTTACTGAAGATAAAACACCAGGAAAATTGAACGGAAAGGACTACGATAAAGTTTGGCATTTGGTAACTTATACTACTGAAGTTAAATAGTCGAATTTTTATAAAAATTTAAAGCCAATTAGTCTTAAAAAAGGCTAATTGGTTCTTTTATTAATACAGCTTGCTAATGGCACTAACAAAAACATCAACCAAATCAAAAAATAAAAAATCGCGTTTAAGGCGGATAAGCGACTGGCTGCACTTATGGCTGGGCATCACATCTGGTTTAATCGTACTGATGTTGGGCATTACCGGTTGTATTTATGTTTTTCAAAAAGAAATCACCGAACTCATTCGCCGCAAGGAGATTTTTGTAGAAGTTCCATCAAATCCTAAAACCCTACCATTAAGTGTACTACAGGCCAATGCCGAAAAAGCACTGGGCAATAAAAAGAAAATCACCTTTGTTTCTGCATATAAAGCACCAGGAAGGGCATGGGAACTTGGCGTTTATAAACCTGGCAACCCTAAGGCATTCTGGTATTTCGATTCTATCGATTATTACGATGTTGTGCTGATTAACCCTTATACCGGAAAAGTAACTTTAGTTGCCGATTATAAATATGAGTTTTTTGGTATAGTTAAAATGATCCATTGGAGTTTGTTGATCAATCATCCCATTGGCCAGCAGATTATCGGATGGTCTACCTTCGTTTTTGTATTTCTCCTCATTTCTGGAATGGTAATGTGGTGGCCTAAAAACCTCAAAAAATCAAACTTCGATAAGAGTTTTAAAGTAAAATGGAAGGCCAAGTTTAAACGCATTAATTACGACATGCACAATGTGTTGGGTTTTTATGTAATGCTGATCTGCCTAATGCTGGCCTTAACTGGTCTGGTTTGGGCATTTCAATGGTTCCAAACCACGGTTTACGTAGTAGCCTCGGGAAGTACCACACCCCCAAAAACGGTAGAAGTTAAATCAGATTCGACCAAAACCATTGCTGCAATTCCTTTCGATATTGCTTTTGAGCAAGCTAGAAAAATATTTAAAAATGAAGATCGCATTGCCATGTCGCCTGCCAATGGCGGTTCGGCAACCATTTACGCCACAGGATACCGGGGCAGAGAAACGTTTTGGAATTACGACGTACTTCAGTTCGATCAGTACTCGGGCAAGTTATTGCACAGAGCAAATCAGTCTGAGAAAAATGCGGGAGAAACTATAATTGGTATGAACTACGATATCCACGTAGGAGCCATTTTAGGATTAACCGGAAAAATAATGGCCTTTTTTGCCAGTTTAATTGCAGCAAGTTTACCCATAACTGGATTCATTATCTGGTGGGGAAAAGGAAAAAAGAAAAAAAATACCGCAGTGGCGGAAAGCTAAGCACACCCTAATTAATAATAAAAATGAAATTTTTAAACCTAATTTTAGTATTAACCGGTTTGATTACCCTTAATGCTAATGCGCAAACAAAAGTTGACTCTCCGGAAGAAAAACTAGAAAAGGATAGAAAAGCAATAAAATCATTGGCTGGTTTTTATGAAGTGAATTTCAACTACGGTGAAGTTACCGCTCCAGATCCAAACTACAAATTCAGTAAGCCTTACGAAAGTCATGGCAACGAATGGGCAGAGATTATTGTTGATGAACCTAAAAGAATTGTAATTCAACACTTGTTGGCCATTAACGACACCACTGTTATTAAACACTGGCGCCAGGATTGGACGTATGAAGACACCAATATTATGCTTTATACCGAAGGTAATGCATGGAAAAAAGGCAATTTAACGCCAGCCGATGTAAAAGGAAAATGGACACAAAAAGTTTATCAGGTTGATGATAGTCCACGTTACCAGGGTTATGGAACATGGAGCCATGTTGGTGGTCACGATTCTTGGTCGAGCGAAACCGATTCTCCACTACCAAGAAGAGAATCTACTGTGCGTAAAGATTACAATGTATTAAACCGTGGCAGCAGAATTACCATTACTAAAAATGGTTGGATGTTTGAGCAGGACAATAAAAAAATAGTGCGTTCTGCTGATGGCGATAAACTTTTAGCTGTTGAAAAAGGTTATGAGGAGTTTACGAAAATAGATCCTAAAACTTTTGCATATGCACAAAAATGGTGGGCCAGCCAACACACCTACTGGGCAGATGTTCGTGGTGTTTGGGCTGACATTATTGGTTCGCAAAGTACATTTAAGGTTCAGACAATGGCAAATGGCAAATTGCTTTACGAAACACTTTTTAACCTAGGCGATCAATCTATTAAAGAAAAATGGACAGCAAGCCAGAACAAAGAAAAAATTAAAACAGCTTTACAGCCTTATTTGGTAAAGTAAAAGAATTGTTTTTATAGAGAATGGTTGATGGTTAATGGCAATGGCTTGTTAACTGTCAACCATTTTTTATTTTCATTTGCCGTCATGCTGTCCCGAACGTTTGAGTTCTGCATCTATTAAGAGATCCTGACCTGTAGCGAAGCTGAAAGCTACGCAGTAAAATAAATTCAGGGTGACGATCAATTTTGTCGTTAATTTTATTACTAAATTTCGGGATGAAAAAATTTGGCTTCATCATCTTCCTGTTTTTAGCAATCAATACTTTCGCACAAGATTCTACTTATACCAGAAATATAATAAACACCCTTACTTCAAAAGAATTTTGGGGCAGAGGTTATACCAAAGACGGGATGAAAAAATCTGCAGATTACCTCGCAGAAGCTTATCAAAAAATCGGTTTGTTGCCAATGGGCCAATCTTATAAGCAGACATTTAATTTCCCTGTAAATACATTCCCAGGAAAAATGATGGTGGCAATAAATGGTCAAAAGCTTATCCCTGGTAAAGATTTCATTGTAAACAATGAGAGCCCCAGCGTTAAACAAAAGGCAAATTTAACCGAGGTTGATAGTCTTAATTATCAGGCTTCTTCATCATTAAAGGTTTTATTAAAAGACAAATTAACCTGGTCTGTAGCCACAGAACTTGGTGATATAACAACGATCCAGCTTAACAAAAAGAATTTTACAGCAACACCAAAAGAAATTAATGTTGATATTGAAAACAAATTTATTCAAAACTTTGAGGCAGCTAACATTTGCGGTTTAGTTAAGGGTACTAAATTCCCTGATTCTATTTTAATCATTACAGCACATTATGATCATTTGGGTGGAATGGGTGCTGACACTTATTTCCCCGGTGCAAATGACAATGCCGCTGGCGTAGCTACTTTATTAAGTTTGGCCAAATATTATGCAGTTCACCCACAGCCTTATTCGATTGGTTTTATCTGTTTCGCAGGCGAAGAAGCCGGGCTGTTGGGATCGAGGTTTTTTGTAGAAAACCCTTTAATTCCTTTAAGCAGGGTTAAATTCCTAATCAACTTAGATTTGGTTGGAACCGGTGAAGCCGGCATGACGGTAGTTAATGCATCCGTTTATCCTAAAGCATTTGCGCTGCTAAACGCAATCAATAACCAAAATCATTACATCTCGAAAATAAACTCCAGAGGTAAAGCCGCCAACAGCGATCACTATTTCTTTACCGAAAAAGGCGTTCCGGCATTCTTCATCTATACCCAGGGTGGTCCGTCTGCCTACCACGATATATTCGATAAACCTGAAACATTGCCGCTTACCGAGTATAAAGATCTGTTTAAATTAATTGTTGGTTTTAATCAAAAACTGATGGAATAACATTGTTTAGACGAAAGCTTTAAGTCGCCATTACAAACTTTTAATTATGAACACTGAGCCGTTGAAATCCCTTTTTTCTCCAGCTCCTCTTTTTAGCATTATGTAATTTTTTCGTTTAGTATTTGCAAAAATACTTTTAGGCAGCTACTTTTACCTAAAAGATTAGTTGTTTTGACAAGATGCAACATTAGTCAGTCTGTACGCCTTATAACGAACCAAGCCAAATTTTTAGTCTGTCACATTTTTTATATCGTTCATCACATTTATCTGTACCGTAAAAACATAGCGCCTAATTTTAGCTTGCTTATTTAAAATATACATGAAGAAACTCTTACTTTCAATCGTCCTTACCTTAGCTATTTTTAATTTATTTGCACAAAAAAACGGAAGCATTACCGGGATTTTAGCCGATAGCGCCAATCACAAAACCACCTTAAATTACTCAACAATTTCTGTATATAAAGTTGGCGATAGTATATTGAGCACTTATAAATTATCGGACGACAAAGGCGTTTTTAAAATCAATGGCTTAACCATAGGCGTAAAATACCGTTTAGTGGTAACCGCATGGCAGTATGGAACATACCGGAAAGAGGTTGAACTAACTGCAGCCAATCCCGTATTAAATTTGGGTACCCTCTATCTTTCCGTTAAGGCAAATGACCTAAACGAGGTTGTAATTTCGGGAGAAAGGCCACCAGTAATTGTACGTAAAGACACTATTGAATTTAATGCAGAATCCTTTAAAACCCTGCCATCAGCGGTGGTAGAAGATCTGTTAAAAAAGCTTCCAGGCGTTGCTATTGCAGCCGATGGTTCTATACAGGTTAACGGTAAAACAGTTAGTAAAATTTTAGTAGACGGAAAAGAGTTTTTTGGTGGCGACCAGCAGATTGCGACCAAAAATCTACCCGCTAATATCATAGATAAGGTACAGGTAGTTGATGATAAACAGGCCAAAAGGCGCGATCCGGATTTAACTGCAGCAGAAATCCCGCAGATTATCAATTTAAAGTTAAAAAAAGCGATTAAAAAAGGAGCTTTCGGCAAATTGTATGCTGGTGGAGGCCTAAAAGACCTTTACCAGGCCGGTGGATTAATGAATTTCTTTAGAGATACTACACAGGTAAGTATATTGGCTTATGGCAACAATATCAATCAGCCAGGCTTTAACCCCAATGATGTGCAACGGATAGGTGGATTTAACAGAAGCGGTGTAAACTCTATGATGATGACCTCAGGAGGTTATTTCGAGTTCAACGGTATTAGTTTTGGTGGAAGTTACAATGGCGTTCAGGCTTCATCAGGCGGTGGTTTTAATTTTAACACTTTAACCAAAAAAGGAATCAAAATTAATACTCAATATTTCTTCGGCCGATCGGATAATCTTCTGGAGAAACTTACCAATACCAACCAAACATTAGGTACTGACAGATTGATTACCAACGCCAGTGAAAATACCAATTCGCTTATTCTAAAACACAATATTGGCGGAAAATTAGATTGGCAAATCGACTCTTTAACACAACTGACCATAGAGCCGGCAATTGTGCTCAGCTCCAACAATTCAGTAAGTAAGGTTTCTTCAAGCAATAATAATGCGAATAATCAGCTCATTAATACACTCAAAAATTTGAATGACCTGAATACTTCGAGCAACAAATATCAGTTAAGGGCCGATTTTAGTAAGGATTTTAAAAAGGCAGGAAGATCTTTCAATATCGGAGCCGATATTTCTGCAACCCCCAACCCAATTATCAATTACAACAGGAGCAGTAGTATTTTTTACCTTACGCCATCTACTTCAGAAGTTGATCAGTTAAGAAATAATACCATTGATAATTTCAGGTCTTACTTCTATGGCAACTATACCGAACCAATTAGCAAAAAACTGAATTTTAAAGCAGACGTAAGCGGAAACGTCATCAATAACGAAAATGCATTAAGCACTTTTTACCGCAATCCGGCTAACCAGCTGTATGATATTGTTGTGCCAGATTTATCACAAACTGTTAAACAGGCCGGTTTTAAAACCAATACAAACATCAGCCTGGGATACAAAGTAACCAAAGATCTTTACCTTCAACCGGGATTGGTACACAACTACATTTCGTTAAACAACCGCTTTACCAATACCGTTGATATTAATCAGCGTTATAATTTTATATGGCCAACCTTCCAATTAAAATATAAAATATTTCGCTTTAATTATTCTGCCCGGTTTACAGAGCCCGATGTAAGTTATCTTCAGCCTGTGGCCAACAATACCAATGCATTTTACATCAGAAATGGAAACCCAAATCTACTGCCTGCCCGTATGCAGGGCTTAAGCATGAATATGTACAAATATGACCCTAAGAGCCTGATCAATTACAATTTATATGGTTATGGTAATTTCACAAAAAACGGCATTGTTAATGCTATCACTATAAATAACGGAGTTCAAACGATTAATCCCGTTAACAAAAATGGTATCTATAATTTTAGCGGAGGGGCCAATATTTCGAAAGATTTCAAAAAAGATAAAACAAGTTTAAAAGTAGGTCTTGGCTTCTGGGCCAATTTTGATCATAGTCCAGTTATTGTGAATAATATTGAGAGCGATGCAAATGTGTTTTATGTAGGGCCTAATGGAAGTATCAGGTTAAACCTAAACGATAAGGTAGAAATTAACCAGTCGTATTCGGTAAACCTGAATCGCAGTAGGTACGAGGATAGCTATTACACTAACATTAGCTACAATACCCACCAAAGCACATCTGAACTGATTATCCGTTATCCCAAAAAACTAGTTTTCGAAACCAGTTATTCTTTAACCATCAATGATCAGAAAATCGCTGGGTATAACAATAACATCAAATTCTGGAATGCCGCTCTTACTTACTTATTTATGAAAAACGACAGGGCACAATTAAAATTCTCGGTGAATGATATTTTGCAGAGCAATGTGCGTAGGAACATTCAGATTACGGGCAACAGCGTTATCGATACGCAGAGTAATAACCTGGGTAGATATGGCATGCTTACTCTTACTTATAATATCCAAAACTTTGGTCAAAAAGTTGGCGGCAGACAAACGTTTTTTAATTTTTAATCCCGTGGTCTGTGTCTCCACAGACCACAGTAAAGACTCCTGGCTTCAAACCCTTCATAATGGTCTGTGGAGACACAGACCATGGAAATGATTTATTACAAAAACATCTCCGCAAGTAACTCGTACGATTTTATCCGATCTTCAAAATGCTCGGTAATGGTAACTGCCATCAATTCATCAACATCATAATCGACAGCCAGTTTGATCAGCTGCTCTTTAATTACCGCAGGGGTACCATAAATCATTCGTGGTTTATTGGCCTTAATCCGCTCCTGCTCTGCAGCGTTATAACTGACATCTTTAATATCGTTCCAACCTACAGCAGTTAAGCCGCCACCCTTTTCCAGCTGGAGAAAACGGTAAGCCATTAAAGCCTCCTGCTGTTTTACCTTTTCTTCATCTTCTGAGCAGAAAACAAAAAGTGCCACATTTTCAACTGGTTTTGCCAAATCAACCGAAGGTTTAAAATGTTCCCTGTAGTATTGAACAGCCTGTGGCCCTCCATGCGGATTAATAAAATGCGCAAACGAAAAGCCCATTCCAAAGTGGGCCGAAAATAAGGCACTTTGCCCGCTGCTGCTCAAAAGCCATTGTTGCGGAACAGTTTCAGCAATCGGAATGGCTTTTATTTTGGCCTGGATACCACCATCAGAGGTATCATGCAAGTAATGTTGCAGCTCACGCAGTTGTTCTACAAAATCCTGCTCGCTCCAATTGTTTGATGGGTTAAGCATCGAAGCCGTAATGCGGTCGGTACCTGGTGCGCGACCCATTCCCAGATCGATCCGGTTAGGGTGCATCACTTCCAGTAAGCGAAAACTTTCTGCAACCTTTAAGGCACTATGGTTAGGCAGCATAATACCGCCAGAACCTATCCTTAAAGTTTTGGTATGATTGGCCAAATGGGCAATTAAGATTTCGGGCGTTGAACCCGCTAAACTGGTGGCATTGTGATGTTCTGAAACCCAGAAACGGTGATATCCCAATCTTTCGGTTTCTTGTGCAAGTATAGTGGTTTCTTCAATGGCACGACGGGCGGTAACACCCTTGCGAACCGGCGACTGATCTAACACACTTAGTTTAATTTTCGTATTACTCATATTCGTATCTAACAAATTTATGAGCCTGTTCATTTAAAACGTGAGTTCGAAAAGCTTTATGACTTTTAGATTATTGCGCCAAAGTCAATTTGACCAAATACTGATCTTCGCCATCGTCAAAAATCAATTCCGCATCCCATCCTGTTTCATGAGCCGTACGCTTGATGGTCGCTTCATCTATATAAATCCAATTAAACCAATTGCCTTTTTCGCCCTTATATTCATATTGATAAGATACCTCGCCATAGTATTGGTTTTGCGGTTTCGGCATATCTTCGTATAAGTAAGCAATATCAGAAGAATCGAAAATAACCTGTCCATCGGGATTGATGAGGTCTTTTAGCTTGATCAGGAAATCCTTAAAACCGGGCAAAGTTCCGGTTAAACCGATGCCGTTCATGAGCATGATAATGGTATCGAATTTCTCCTGATAGGTAAAAACATCTTGTATGAATGCTTTTTTTACGCCGCGCGCTTTCATAATATCAACAGCTGCTTCCGAAATATCAATAGCCGTTACATCGATATTAAAAGCCTGTAAAAGTAAAGCATGGCTGCCAACACCGGCACCAATATCCAATACCTTTCCACTGCACATATGTAACGCCTGAAGTTCTAAAACGGGCATATCTTCATCATCACGGAAGAAGAATTCTAAAGGCATTTCTTCTGGCTCGCCATACGAATTGTGCAACCAAAGTGTATCCGCCTCGCCGGTTTTATAAATATCAGTTAACGCTTTACCAAAAACATCCATGTGGCAAAGATAGAAAAAATGGAAGATGGATGAGGTGAGATGTGTGATATCATGCGAAGGCACGACGCATGTGTAATTAATGAAAAGAATTCTATTAATGGATTCCATAAGAAAAGTCGTCATTGCGAGGCAACGAAGATAACCGAACGAAGCGAGCTCATGAATGCCTTTAAAAACCACTGCACAAATGAATAATCTTAAAGAACAAGCTAATAGCGATCGTTGTAAGATTGCTTCGTCGGCTGAAAAAGCCATCTCGCAATGATGATCTTGTAAAGGTCTGGATTAAAAATCCAGACCAGCACCTCAAAATTATTCAATCTCAAATACCTGATGATATTCGGGTATAGACACATGTTTAAAACCTGCATCTTTCAATTTGCTAGCGAAATGTTGCTGTACTTCGTATTCTCCATGCACCAAAAACAACTGTTTTACTTTGGCTGGATCCTGACCTGATAAAAAACGCAGTAAATCTTCGTAATCGCCATGTGCGCTCATCGATTTTATCGACTGCACTTCGGCTTTAACTTCATACTCATCACGGAAAATTTCGACTACTTTTTGTCCGGCAATTAATTTACCGCCAAGCGAGTTAGGCTCACAATATCCCACCATTAAAATGGTATTTTTCTGGTTATTAATATTGTTCCTGATGTGGTGCTTAACCCGGCCAGCCTCTGCCATACCCGATGCAGAGATAATTACACATGGCCTGGGATCTGCATTTAAAGCTTTAGACTCTTCCACGCTTTCGATAAAACGGAGGCCTTTAAAAGCAAATACATCATGATCTACCTTTAAAGTTTCTTTAACACCATTGTTGTAAACTTCAGGATGGTTTTTCAGAATTTCTGTAGCCTTTGAAGATAAAGGGCTATCTACATAATACGGTACATCAGGCAACTTGCCTTTCAATTCTAAACCATTTAAAGCGTAAAGCAGCTCCTGTGTACGGCCCACAGCAAAAGCCGGGATAATTACTTTTCCCTTTTTTACTTTACAGGTGTGGTTAATAATTTCTAAAAGCATGTTTTCAATTGGATCGAGATCTTTGTGTAGCGAATCGCCGTAGGTTGATTCCATTAAGATATAATCGGCCTGATCAAACTGCTGCGGACTTTTTAAAAGTAGGTCGCCATAACGGCCAACATCTCCAGAAAAGGTAATCCTTGTAGGTTTTCCTTCTTCTGTAATGGTAAGGTGTACCGCAGCACTGCCTAAAATGTGGCCTGCATCAGTAAACCTTAACTGAATTCCCGCCTCTATTTCGAAATTTTCTTCATACTCCACAATCTTCATCTGACTAAGCGTTTTGGTAACGTCTTCATCAGTATAAAGCGGTTCTTCCATCTCTTCGCCTTCGCGCAGATGGCGGTTAGAAAATTCTGCATCCTGCATCTGGATTTTGGCAGAATCCATCATTAAAATGCGGGCCAGATCCATAGTTGCCGAAGTACAGAAAATCTTACCTTCAAATCCTTCTGCAACCAATTTGGGCAATAAGCCACAATGATCTATATGTGCGTGCGATAAAACTAAGTAAGTAACCTTTTTGGCATCGAAGCCGAAAAAATCGTTTAATTTATCCGTAACACGACCCATTCCCTGGAATAAGCCACAATCTAATAATATCTGGGTACCGTTTTTTAAGGTAATAAGGTGCTTACTCCCCGTAACAGTACGGGCGGCACCATGAAAAGCAATGTTCATCAAGATGGTGGTTAGAAAATATATAGAATAAAAATGCCGGATATTTCCGGCACTTCCAATTCTTTATGCATTTATTTCTGCTATTTTATCTTTCACCTTATCGGCTACACCTGTAGCTTTATCTGTTAAACCCGCTAATTTTTCTTTTGAAGCGTCTAATAGATCAGCAAAAAAATCTGATACTTTACCTTTTAAATCGCTTGTCGAATCTGAAGACAATGCCAATGCGATTGTTGCACCAAGTGCTGCTCCAGCTAATACGCCTACAATAATTTTTGTTTCCTTTGTCATAACTTTATTCTTTAAATAACTAAACATTAATTGGCACTTGTTGTTTTGCTTTTATTACAACATAAATCATTCCATTTAAATGAAGCACATTTTTTTTATCGATCTAGACAATACCATTTATTTTACCAAACCTAACGAAGCGCAATTAATGAGTGGTTTATACCAACTTTTAGATCAGGAAGATTTAGGGATTACTGATGAGGTATATCAAATATCGAAAAAAGAAATGCTGAGAACACCTTTCCAAAAAGTAGCTCAAAAATATGGTTTTAAACAACTGGCTATAGATCGGGCGGTTGATTATTTAAAAAACCGCGAAGTAACCAGGCCCTTAAACCCAAGTGATGATTATCATTACATTAAAAGTCTTAAAGGCCGGAAATTTATTGTAACGGCAGGTTTCACGAAACAGCAAACCTCAAAAGTAAAGATGTTGGGCATTGCTGATGATTTTGAAGCCGTACATGTTGTAGATGTTTCGACCACTAATAAAAAAGAAGCTTTTAAACTACTTATTGACAAATACGACTTAAATACGGATGATATTTTAATTATAGGTGATGATGCAGAATCGGAAATTAAATTTGGACTGGAGCTGGGAATAGCTACTTTTTTACTAGATCCCGAAAACCTGCATCCCAATGCCGAAAGTACTTTTAGGGGAACTGATTTAAGTAATTTGCATAAGGCAGCAGGTCAATCTTAGTTACGTCATTTGAGAATGGTAAGTTGCTAGAGATCGTCATTCTCAACTCGACTGGGAACCAACCACGTAGTGTTCATGAATGCCTTTGAAAAAAAGGACCACTTATGAATAATCCTAAAAGTCTGTCCCATTAGATTCCCGCCTGCGCGGGAATGACGATCGCACTAATAAAACTTGGATGTGCTAAGGTGGCTCAGGTGGTCAACAAAATGAGATGGGTTAAAACCAGTATTATGCTAAAACAGTTTTTCCACGTTATTACCACCACCTTAGGCACCTAAGCACACCTTAGAATAATGCCTATGAATTGCTAAGGTTAATAAATAAAAAAGCCCCGATTTTCATCGGGACTTATCAATCTATCCTCTACCACCTCTTGATGGTCTTCCTCCTTCAGAGCCGCTTCTTTCACCACCTCTTTGTTGCTGTTGTTGTGGTGCTTCTGTTCTTCTTTGTTCCTGTCTTTGTTGCATTTGTTGCTGCTGCTGTTGTGCTCTTTGTTGTTGAGCCTGGGCATCACGCTGTGCACGTTCCTGCTGTTGTTGCTGTGCACGTTGCTGTTGCATCTGTTCATTACGTTGTGCTCTTTCTTGTTGTTGAGCCTGAGCCTGCTGCGCACGTTGTTGTTGCATCTGCTCATTTCTTTGCTGTTGCATCTGCGCATCTCGTTGGGTCCTTTCCTGTTGTTGGGCCTGGGCCTGTTGCGCACGTTGCTGTTGCATCTGCTCATTACGTTGTTGCTGTACCTGAGCATCACGTTGCGTACGCTGTTGCTGAAATTGCTCGTTCCGCTGTGCCCTTTGTTGCTCCATTTGAGCCGCACGTTGCTGTTGGTCCGCCTGACCACGTTGTTGTGCTTGAGCATCGCGCTGTGTACGTTGCTGATCTTGGCTCATACGGTCTTGCTGTGTACGCTGCTGTCTCATCTGCTCCAAACGTTGCTGATCCTGACCGCGGTTTACATTTTCCTGTCCGTTTCTTCCGTCTATACCATTGGTATTGCCACGGCTAACACGTCCATTGGCATCTCTATTATAAACTTCGCCTCTATTATTAGGCTGATTATTATTGTCTCTGCCTATAGTGCCATTGTTCCTATCAGGTTGCCCGGTACGGTTATCTCCTCTCGATCCAAAACGGTTATCGTTATTATTGCTATTACCACCTCTTTGATCGCGATTGGTATAACCTTCATTCCTTCCGCCCCTGCTAATGCCAGCATTACCCTGCTCAAATTTTCTCGGTGCTGCACTACGGTTATCAGCATTACGCTCTGCCCTGGGTCTGTAAATAGATACTTCCCTGCTATTAATCCTGCTTGCCCCTGGCCTAGAACCTTGCGCATATCTGTAAACGGTTACATCTCTATTGGTTGCACGTCTGATATCTTCTACCCTTGGGCCACCATAATAGGTTCTTCTGTTATACACATAAGTATTATTGATAATGGTGGTATTGCGGATATATACATTATTGCGCCCGTAATCATATCTTGGGAACACATTGATATAGATATTGCGTTGTGGAATAAAGTTCCAGCAGAATTCTGGCACTGAATAACGACGGCCAAAGCTCAGATTTATACTAATACTTGGCGCCATTGGAGCCCATCCGTAATAACCATCTCCACTTCTCCAATCTACCCAGGCTGGGCCCCAATTGGTATCAGGTAACCAGATCCATTGTCTGTAACTGTTAATTACCCAACGGCCGTAGTGGAAAGGTGCCCAGCCCCAGTCGTAATTGGAAACCCAGGTATTACCGTATTCGGTCATCGCCCAACGTCCGTTTGTATAATATGGCCGAAATTCGCTTTGATCTACATCAGGGCGCCAAACATATCCATATTGAGGATCTTGTATCCAGGTACCATAAGGCGAAAGTTCGTCGTAAAAAGTCTGTAAAGAAACATTGCCAGTGCTATAACCATCGTCCTGGTAATCGTTTTGATAGTCTTGTGCCCTGACAAGGGTTGTGGTTCCGGCAAGGAGCGCAAATAGCCCCAGCACAAGTGCCGTAGATTTCAGTGTTTTCATTTGTGTGTTTTATTTTAATAACCTAATGTGTGTGTATCAATTAGAGAACCAAAAATGCAGAAGGTTTAATATGCATGCATAGTTTCTGTGTTTTCCTTCAAATATTGCCCTGCAAGGCATATTTAACTAATATTTAACGTTTTAAGCACATTTTAATTGTGCAGAAAATAAGTCAGTTAGAAATAAAATTTGCTACACCTTTGTTCACAAAAGAGATTATATTGCCAATACTGTAAACTTTAGAACTTAAATTCTATTTATTGTGAGTATTTTTGTAGCATGCAAAAAGGCACTTTATACCTTATTCCCGTACCATTGGCTGAAGAGGTAGCACATAAAACTTTTACCCCTTATTTGGTTGACACCATTAACCAGATTGATACCTACATTGTAGAAAACAGTAAGACAGCCCGTCGGTTTTTGAAAGAGGCTGGTTTAAAAACACCGCAAAAAGATTTGATCGTGCACGATTACGGCAAACATAACCGGACAGATTTAGGTCAGTTTTTTGTTGAGCTTGCTGCCGGAAAAGATGTAGGCTTAATGAGCGAAGCTGGCTGTCCTGGCATAGCCGATCCCGGAGCTGATATTGTTGCCGAAGCACATAAACGCGGCATTAAAGTGGTACCATTGGTGGGGCCAAGTTCGATTTTGCTGGCTTTAATGGCCTCAGGTTTTAACGGACAGAGTTTCGCCTTTTGGGGTTATTTACCGATTGATAAAGAGCAACGTACCAAACGGATTAAAGATTTAGATTTATCGGCAAGCCGTTACAAACAAACACAGATATTCATCGAAACACCTTTCCGCAACAACCAGCTTTTTGAAGAAGTGCTGAAAAGCTGCAAACCCAATACGCAGGTTTGTGTAGCCAGCAATCTTACTGCAGAAGATGAATTTATTAAAACTCAAAGTGTTTATAATTGGCGCAAAGAGGAGATAGATCTTCATAAACAGCCCACCATATTTTTGTTATACTAAGTTCCTTGGCCGAGTGTCATTCCCTCGAAGGAGGGAACCACGAAGTGCTCAGCGAAGCTAATCTTAAGGCTTATTGCATTACGATTATTCATAAGCTTTCTTCTCTTCAAAGGCATTCATGAGCACTACGTGGTTCCCAATCAAGTTGGGGATGACGGAATACGCCATGAGAAATGTTAGAATTTCAAAAAATCAAAACATATCCGATTATACATTGGTTGTTATCATAGCGCTTTGCAATTTATTCACTAAATCTTTGAGTTATGAAAAATACGAGCACACCAAAAAACAATCCAACGGTTCAGGGCAGTTCAATCGCTGACCGGGCTAACCATGATGTTAAAACAGATAAAAAAATCCAGGGAATAACCAATGGAGGCGGCCAACGGTCAGATCAAACTTCCAACAAGGACAATCAAAGAAAATACGATAACAAAAAGTAACTAAAGGCAGCTTAATATACCAAAAAGGCTTGTCGGAAGATCAATACTGAATGAGATTTTCCGACAAGTCATTATTAACGAATGGTATTTTATTTCGCCATTACATTATAGAAGTTATAATCTGTCATAGGGGCGCCTGTTATTCCTAAATTATGGCAAATGGTAATGATCTGGCCACGATGGTAGGTACTGTGGTTGAACACATGTAACACATATTCAAAATTCTGAAAGTCGGAAGTAAACCAAGGGCTTTGAATTTCTGTTTTCTCATTAAATCTATCTTCACTGATTGCAGTAATATAAACGGCTAAGTTTTCTGACTGTTTCAACAGCGCATTAAAAATATCATTCAAACTTCCATATTCGCGAAATTCGAATTCGGTTTTAGTGAGAATTGAATACCAATACTCCTGTGCTTGCAAAATATGGGCAAGCGTTAACTTCACACTTTTAAAACTCGATAATACTTCCTGCTCCAACAATTCTTCCGGATGATTTTTTAACCAATTTACCAAGGTTAAATTTGCCCAGAAATTATAGTTTGCATAATTTTTCATTAAATACACAAGGGAAGTTTCTTCCATTGTTTCTGCGAATAATTGTTCCTGTACCATGTCTTTTTTGTTTTAGTTACACAAAGAAAATACAGGCGACTGACAACCCTATGGCAGTGTAAAAATCAACATAAAAATATTTTTAAAATAAAGTGTTTTCTTCATTTCAGTTTACATTTCCATGTATTTCCCCTCTTACCTGATCATCCTTTCAGGAGAAAAAGCAATAAAATACTCTGATCCGGTTTGGATACTAACATTAAGATCTGGCACATTAATTTTAGGTTGTTCCTTAAGCTGCGATAATACGCTTGCTGCAAAATCATGTATCTTTTTTGGGTCTACCTGAACAGAAACCGTAGGGAAGAAATCGTGCTCTATTTCTGCCTTTCCCTGCTCACTTACCTGGCTGAACTTCCACGATTCTTTGGCCCGAAAACCATTTTCGTTGTTGGCATTGTTTAAATGATATAAAAACACTTTCGCCTGTAAGGCTATACTCTCATTTTGCATATTATAAAATTTGGGCTTTTTTGGCCATAATTTGCCAAGGTAAGAAGAATTAACCGGTAGTATGTTTTTTTTGGTTGGTAAGCGACATGGAATTAATCTTGTTTTTCTTTGACAACTCTTATTTAACTAAAATATTATCGATAAAACAGATTGTTGATGTAAATTTTTAAATACAAACATAACTTTAAAACATTACAAGGCATATTGATTAAGTTTTCGTGTAAAATTATACTGCAGCCAAAATTAATGTAACAAGTTCTGTTACATTTGTTTATCAGCTCCGAAAGGACTTAACTAACTTAAACTTCATGAAAAATAATCTAAAAAAGATTGCCATCGTTGCCATGGTGGCAGTGGTAATTGCAGCCTGTAAAAAAAATCAGGAATCGATTACTGAGCCTCAAGAAACAGTAAAAAATTCGGACAAAGTTTTGCAGTACATTAAAGACCTGGGCTTCCCGGCAACAAGTATTGTTGATAATGGAAATGAATTTATCGTAGAAGAAGATATTACATTCCCTAAAAACATGGAAATCCCGGCTAATGGCGCTGGTGCTAAAACTGAACAGTATTATACCGGAAGCATTGTAAACAGCACTAAAAAGCTAAACATTAGAATTTTTGTAGATCCGTCTATGACTTCTATGAGCAGCGAGATCAATAGTGCAATTGCGCAATGGAATGGTGTTCCAAATTCGACCCTACGTTTTAGCGTTGTAACGACAGCACCTTATGACATCCTGATCAAAGATGAAAATTTAGGAAATGGTGTTTGTGGGCAAGGACAGTTCCCTTCGGGAGGAAGTGCAGGTGCTTTGGTTAAAATCAATAAAAATTACATTGCTGGTAATTCATTTGCACAGCGCGCAAGAACAATATGCCATGAGTTTGGACATTGTATTTCTTTCAGACATACCAACTGGTCAGCTCAGGGCGAATCTACTGCTACAAATGTTCCTGGTGTTACCGGAACAGATGCCTTATCTCTTATGAATGGTGGCCAATGCGGATCAGGTGCCACTGTATTATCAACAAAAGATAAAAATGCTGTTGCAGCATTATATTAAATTTGCTAAAAACAACTAAACAAACCTAAACTGGTCTATAAGGAGCTGATAATTAACAAGCCCGGGAACTCATTGTAGCACCCGGGCTTATTCTTTTGATAAGGCAATAATGTCTTTTCCTTCTAAAATCCTCCGTTCGCCATTATGGCTTAAAGTATTGATCATGGCATTGCCCAGTTCGGCCATAGTGCAAAAGCCATTTGGATAAACGGCCCTTCCAATAGGAAATAACCAATTAATATATTTATAAAATTTGTGCGCGTATTTCTGTTCTGGCAGCGGTTTAATAAAACCCGGTCGAAAATTAAACACCTGAGTAAAAGGCAACTTCATTAAATCATTTTCGGTTTTACCCTTTACCTGTGCCCATTTCAACCGTCCATTTCCATTGGTTCCTCCACCGGAAACATAACAAAAAGTCATCCCCTCATTTAGTTTACTCAACGTTTCGGCCACATGCATGGTTAGCGTGTAGGTCATTTTGTAATAGGTATCATTATCAACGCCTACCGAAGTAATCCCCAAACAAAAAAAACAGGCATTATAACCCGAAAGCTGATTTTCAATCCGCGAAAAATCGAAAAAATCGGGATGGATAATCTCTTTTAGCTTTGGGTGGGTGTAACCACAAGGTTTTCGGTTAACCACCAAAACAGTATCAATTTCAGAGCTGTTTAGACATTGTATTAATACCCCTTCGCCAACCATCCCAGTAGCACCGGTTATGATTACATTATTCTGATCTCTGGCTTTTCCCATGAATTCGATACTTTTTAAATAAAACGGTTGTAAGGTAGTCTTTGTTTGGGAACAATAAAATCGGATACATTTCTTTCATAAAAATAAAAAAGACTGAACCGAATGGAAATTATTAGTCCATTAACGGTACAGCCTCTTTTTATAGCTACTAAATGTTAATATCCAGGATTTTGTACTAGATTGGGATTACCGATTTGATTTTCTGGAATCGGGAAAAGCAGGTATTTTGCCTCACTAGCAGGTTTCTCCTGCCAAGCGGCCAGGAATTTTCCAAAACGGATTAAATCCTGCCTTCTAAAACTTTCCCAGTACAATTCACGGCCACGTTCATCCAATAGAATATCCAATGTTAAGCCAGGCAGAATGGAAGCCCCTCTCACCGTTCTGATCGAATTCACAATCGTCAATGCAGCAGCAGGTTGCGCAGTTCTTAACTGTGCTTCCGCTTTCATTAATAACACATCCGCATAGCGGAAATAAACCCAATCATTATCAGGCTTTTTAGATCCTGAATTGGCATAATCAATCGGATATTTGATCACCCGGATACCCGCCACTTCCAAATGGTTCGGGTCTCTTTCTACAATGCTTACCTCGGGTGTAAAGGCTAAAGGATTACCTTTTCTATCTTTTAGAGACTCTCCTTTCCCATTAACTTGTTGACCGACCAAAAACCCCACCCGAACACCGGCAACTTCAGTCTGGCCGGCATAAGCCCCGCCTCTTCTTTTATCAGTTACTTCAAATTTTGAATAGAAGTTGGATAAGGTACAAAAACCGTTATAACCGCTTGGATCCTGGTTATAATGTGTGGTACATTTCCACTGACCATCTAAGTCGCTGCCATTTACACCACCTATATTTTGAGCGGTAAAAATATTCTCTTTCGAAAGATGGTTCGTTGGGGAAAAATTATCAAAATAGTTTGGCGTTAATACATAACCTCCTGCACCTATTTCATCGGCAAGAGAAATTACTTTAGCCATGTCTGCAGCATCAAAAGTTGGCGCGTTGCGATTTAAGAAAGCGCCTTTATTGAGATAAATTTTCATTAAAAGCGTTCTGGCTGCATTCTTATTGGCAATGTTTGCGGGACCGTCTGGTAAATTCGGAATAATTGCATTTAGCTCACTGATGAGGTAAGCAATTTCATCAGCTGCATTCCTCACGCGTGAGGGTTTGGTAACCCCTTCACCCGGATCGCGGTACGGAACCTGCCCCCAGCCATCCAAAACAGAAAATTGAGAAAATGCACGTAAAAAACGGGCCTGTGCGGCTTGATTAGCAGTTGGCCCCGCATTTAAAACACTTGTTGCTACATAAGAGATACTATTTAAATCCCTAAAAACATCCGATATCCGGCTATGATCGGGAGCCCATTTATGCAAATGCAATGAACGCCAGGCGCCGTTATCGTCCCAGTCGCCTGCACGTGTAGGCACAATAATTTCATCTGAGGTTACTTCCTGTAAAGCAGACCAGTTCCATGGGGCCTGGTAAGGGCCAATCATTGCAGCATAAGTAGCACCCAGTACGCCGGCAACATTGCCCGATGATACGGCTCCACTGCCAACCTGGCCATTCAGGCCCTCATCTAACTTGGTACAGCCAGAAAAACTCATGGCAGCCATCGCAAAAGCGAGAATATATTTATTTTTCATGTTGTTATAATTAAAAGCTTAAAGAGAAAAGTTAACACCAAAATTGAAAGTCCTGGCCGTTGGATAAGCCGTATAATCTATACCTGCCGAAGGAACCCCGCTTATACCTTTGTTCACATTCACTTCAGGATCAAAACCTGTATATTTGGTTATCACGAATAGATTTTGTCCGTTAACATAAATATTTAGCGATTTTATTGTTTTACCAATATTGCCAATATTGTAATTGATGGTTGCATTGGCCAGTTTTAGGTAGTCGCCCTTTTCGATATATCTCGATGAAGCCGCAATTGGATTGGCAAGCGATTCGGTAATCGGCTGGTTAACCAAGGCAGCAGAAATATTTCTTTGCGCGCCCAAATTAGATATCGCCAATACTGAGTTTGCAGTATTGTTGTAAATATCCTGACCAAATGAACCGTTAAAATTTGCTGTTAATGAGAATTTTTTATACCTCAGGTTTGTACTCAATCCCAAAATCACTTTCGGATTTGGGTTACCCACATAATAAGTGGTAAAACCATCATCGGTATAAATCGAAAATCCGTTTGCATCTAAGCCATTATATTGGCGGGTAACCATCGCAAACAAAGGCAAACCGTTTTGGATCACCTCAGTAGTTACACCACTCAAACCTTGTCCGTTCAACGAACCCGTTTTAATAATGCTAGTGATGTTCTGCACTTTATTGTTGATAAAAGTAGCATTACCGCCTAAGCTCCATGTAAAGTTGTCTTTATCGATCAGTATACCGTTTAAGGTTAATTCTAAGCCCTTATTGATAATCTGGCCCGGTAAATTTACCCAGGTAGGCACATTGCCTCCAACTGCAGGAGAGAATGAGATCTGTGGAAACAGTAAATCGTTAGTTGTTTTATTAAAATAATCTATTGATCCCGTTAGCCTGTTTTTAAACAATCCAAAGTCAATCCCAATATTGGTCTGTTTGTCCGATTGCCATTTTAAATCAGCATTTTCATTGTTGATTGGGGTTAGGATTGGTGAGCCGTTCGCATTCCCAAAATCGTAACGGAGCTGTGCAGAACCGGATGGAAAATCCTGGTTGCCAGTCTTACCATAACCAACCCGTAATTTTAACTGATCCAGCCATGCAGTATTGGCCATGAAATTTTCTTTTTTAATATCCCAGGCGGCTGCAAAAGAAGGGAAGTAACCATAACGGTTCGATTTACCAAATTTAGTTGAACCATCTGCCCTGAAGGTAGCCGTTAAAATATACCTGTTGTCGTAATTAAAAATTGCTCTTGCAAAATATGACTGTAACTCTGTTGTAGGGTTGTTGAAAGTAGAAAACGTACGGTTAGCGGGCGATGTTGTTTGAAAAGCATCCGTATAATCAGCTGCTATATCGCCAAAACCCGTTGCGGTATTGGTTGCCCCTTTGTTGATAAAATTCGAATATTCATAACCCAAGATTGCGTTTAGATTTAACTTAGAAACAATCTCTTTGTTGAAATTTAAGGTATTGGTAAACTGTTGGGTAATCAGCTCGTTATTAGAGTAACTGGCATATCCGCCCAGAAAAGTTCCCGATGGCTGGATACCCTGCAGATTTAACGTACTTCTGGTAGAAGCTCTTCTGATACCGGTACTATAATTAACGCTGGCCAGCATGCGGTATTCTAACCAGGGTGTAATTTTATAGTATGGTGAAACACTTCCTAAAATCGTCGAAACTTTCGATTTATCGTTATTTGCGGCTAAGGCTGCCAAAGGGTTGATGGTGGTAGAACCGTAATCGATAAATAAACTTCCATCAGGATTATAAAAAGACTGCGTAGGGTTCCACGATAGCGCCTGAGAAATTAAACTTCCTGTAAAACCTGCGTCAGTAGTTATTGGGGCTACACTTTCCAGGTACTGGTTGCTGATCATGTTAATGTCTAGTCCCAGCTTTTTACTTTCCAAAAATTTGAAATTACCGTTAAAGGCTGCACTGTATTTTTTAAAATCGGTTGTTTTGATAATCCCCTGCTGGTCTTGATAACCGAGTGAAGCGCGGAAGGTATTGCCGTTGCTGCCACCGCTTATGCCAACTGAGTAATTTTGGTTATATGCAGTTCTGGTAATCGCATCCAATGCATCAACACTGGTGCCGAAGTTGCCTGTGTTAAGGTTATATTTCGATAATGCTGAACGGTACTCATCGCCCGTTAAAACATCAACTTTTTTAGCAATATTGCTTATACCTGCCGAGGCGCTTACATCAATTTTGGTCTCACCTGATTTGCCTCTTTTAGTGGTAATCAAAACAACACCATAAGCAGCACGCGATCCATAAATTGCCGTAGCCGATGCATCTTTTAATATCTCCATCGACTCAATATCGGCCGGATTGATAAAGTTTAAAGGATTGCCATCGGGCGCTGTACCGATACCAGCGCTTGTTGATGGCCTGGCCGATCTTCCGTCAAGTGCTACACCATCTACTACATAAAGGGGCTGCCCTGTTCCGGTAATGGCAGAATTACCCCTTATCCGAACGGTAGAGGCACCACCCGGTTGCCCACTGTTATTGATCATCTGTACACCTGCAACTTTACCCTGTATCAATTGATCGGGCGCATTTAACGGGCCCTTATTAAAATCTTTGGCCGATACGGTTGTTGCGGCACCCGTTAAATCATTTTTTCGAACGGATGCATAACCGATAACCACAACAGCTTCGAGGTTATTGAGCGAACTTAAAGTAATGTTAAGCAGGGTTTGATTGTTGATACTTACCGTTTGCGACTCGTAACCTACAAAGCTTACTGTTAGCCGGCTTGTTCCGTTTGGAGCAGTGATTTGGTACTTACCCTCTGCGTCACTTTGTGTTTTGGTATTTGTACCCGTTATCTGCAAGGTTGCGCCGGCTAAAGGCGTTTTATCGGTATCGTATATAATACCTTTTACAGTGATCTGGGCAAAGGCTGCCGTACTGGATAAAAGTATTAAGAAACTTAAACTGATGAGTTTGTTTAGTGAATACAATTTCTGTTTCAAAGACAAAACAGACCAATTGCCTGGTAAAATGATGTTCATAGTGATTTATTATAATTGGTTAGAAATTAGGCTTTTAAGAGACTTTACTACTGGAATTTAGGGCGGAGTCTTTTTCATGGTTTTCGGTTTTATGTTGATATTTACTTGATTATACTGCAATTGATGACTGGCGCCAATGAATGGCTCCATTGGTAAATGCCCGCTCTGGATTGGGCAATTCCAAATTTCTGGGATCGTTCCCGACATTTATGACAACAAAACAATAAGCTATTTTTAACTCATATCTGTCCCAATTTATGGGCAAATAGGACTCAGCGAGCATATTTTGGTAATTGTCAACACGATTTCGATGGCCTTTAAAACTTATCTTGTTAAGGCAATAAACTACGGCATCTTTCTGCCAGGCTGGTATTTTCGCTTTTGTATATCGTATATTTTTGACTATGCCCCCCAGTTGGCCGGTAATGACAGAGAATGGGGGATGTAAAATGATGAGCAGTTCAGGTTGTCCCATAATTTTTTGATACAATAAGTCCAGTCCATATAATGGCTCCGAAGCTATTGTCATTTAGTTTAGTACTAGGTTAATGTAATGATTAATCGTCAACAGCAAATAGTTAAAACTACGTGCAATATCAACTTTATAGTATGAATATAACTTATAAATCATATAAAACCATAAAAATTTAAATTATTTGTGGCTATAAATTGCATAATGTATCCCCTAATGGCCGAAAGAAACTGATAATAAGAATTGCGACATGGCGCCTATTTTTAGCCGAGAATAACAGTTAAATGTTACATATACAACTGTTTAAACCTACAAAAAACTACAATTCAAGAAATATCTGCAAAAAGCTTAGTTGATGGCTGAGAAAGGAGAGTATTGGCCAATTGGCCTGATCGAGAGATTTGGGTAACCTCTTTAATTGTGTATTTAAATATAAATGGGCCTTTAAATGGCGATGGATATATTTCAGGAAATTCTGTTACACAAAACATAACTGAAGAATCTATTTTAATGGAGAGCGGATCTGGGTGATGTTAAAAACATTGAGGCTATATGTAGTTATACATACAGCCTCAAAAAAATTATCTTGTCGAAGGACCTTTCATTTGATAATCTTTAGGTGGTTCTGCTCCTAAAAGATGCTGTACAAAGTAATCCCAACGGCGACGAGTCATATAAGGTGAGTATTCACCATAACCATGTGCACTATTTGGAAAGATAACCAGATCGAAAGATTTATTTGCTTTTTCTAATGCTTCTACAACTAATAATGTGTTGTAAGGCGGCACATTATCATCCATCATACCATGAACCAACATCAGTTTTCCTTTTAGGTTTTTAGCATAGTTCTGATTGGCCTGTGCTTCGTAATCGGCGTTTTCTACTAAACCATTGTAACGTTCGCCCCAATCGTCCTCGTAGTTTCTGTTATCATGATTACCTGATTCGGAAATTCCTACTTTAAAGAAATCCGGATAACGGAACATCGCCGCAGCAGTAGCAAAACCTCCACCAGAGTGTCCCCAGATACCTACCTTTGTCGTATCAATAGGATATTTGGCAGAGAGCTGCCTGATAGCCGCTATCTGATCGGGTAAAGTATTCTCAGCCATATTGCCATAGCTCATATCATGAAAACTTTTAGAGCGGTCTGGATTACTGGTTCCTTCTATTACCACAACGATAAAGCCCAGTTCGGCCAAAGCTTGATTATCGCCTCGTGAAGCAGCGAAAGACCAACTGCCTACGCTACCGCCCTGAGGCCCTGGATAAATATAATCGATAACCGGATATTTCTGTCCTGCATCCATTTTTGTTGGTGTGAAAACCAGTCCATAGATATCAGTTTTACCATCTTTGGCTTTAACAGAAACCGGGGTAGGTGCTTTCCAGCCCGTAGCGGTTAACCTGGACACATCTGTTTTCTCTAAAGTATTAATCAACTTACCATTTATACTTCTTAGAACCGTAACCGCTGGTACATCTGGTTGCGAATAAGTGTCTACAAAATATTCGAACGATGGAGAAAATGCGACCTGATGGTTACCTTCTTCAGGGGTTAACAAGGCTAAATTTTTTCCGTCGAAACCGATTTTGTATAAATGACTAAAATAAGGATTGCCTTTTTCCCGGCCGTTGCCCATGAAGTAAAGCGTGCGTGTTTTTTCGTCTACTTTAATTAAACGGGTAACCACGAAATCGCCTTTGGTAATCTGGTTTTTCAATTTTCCGTTAGTAGCATCATATAAATATAAATGCCCCCAGTTATCTCTTTCCGAATACCAGATAATCTCTTTAGACCCTGGAAGGTAACGCCAGTTGATGGCTCCCTGACCTGATTCGTACTGTGTTTTTACCGTTTCTTCGAAAACTTCGCGAACGGCACCCGTTGTGGTATTGGCAATACGGAATTTTTCGTTTTTATGATCGCGGGAGGTAGACAAAAATGCCATTTCAGTGCCATCGGCTTTCCAATCAATATCATCAAAAGTACCACTGCTCGAAATATCATCGCTTAAGGTAGCGCGGTGTTGATCTGCAGGGATGTTTAGCGAAACCATCTTTGCGTTTTCAACATCAATCACTACTCTTCTAATGGTTGCAATCTGTTTATCGCCAGGTAAAGGATATTTCCAGGCTTTTAATACTGGCGCACCCACATTCGTGGTTACCAGATACATGTCTTTCGAGTTTCTTTGGTCTTGTTGAAAAGTGGCTATCCTTTTCGAATCAGGCGACCAGCGCAAAATTGGCGCATCGCTATGTTTCCATCCCGCATTATCGGTAGCATAACCATAATCTTTAATGCCGTCAGTAGTCAATTGTGTTAATTTTCCGGTGGCCACATCTTTAACAAAAAGGTTATAATCTTTAATTAAAATGGCTTTTTTCCCATCGGGAGATAGAACTTCATTCCGGCTGGCTCCACGACGTGATGGCGTTGCACTGCCTTTATAATCGGTAGTTAAAGTTTTTGTTTTCTTTATCGGATCTACCAAAAAAGTCTGTTCAATACCATTGGTTTTAGTCGTGTACCAGAATTTATCGCCGTCCAGCCAGTTAGGTTGCACGCTGGCATTGTCGATATACTTTGCAGTATTATAGCTCATAAAACTTTCCGCCCTTTCGTAATCTTTAACGGTTAAAGCCTTCTGCTGGGCATTTGCTGTAATGGCCAAAGTACAAGCCGTTACGGTAAGCCAATATTTATTCATCATGTTAGTTAATCTTGCGCTAAAAATAAGACTGTTTTAGGAAATGATTGGTATTAATCATGATACAAATTTTTGGGTGTATGATCTGTTTAACCGCCAAGGTGAAAAGCAAATGCCGCAAAGTTTGATTTTTCTTTTTTGCATAATCCACACCTCTTACTAACATCAATATCTATCGTTTTAAGATCTTTCACTGTGTTACCAATGACAGGCTCCAATAGAGCGTTCGTCTTTCCCGCGCAGGCGGGAATCTTAAAGCGCTTGCATTACGATTATTCATAAGTTTTCCTTTTTTCAGAGGCATTCATGAGCACTCCGTGGTTCCCAATCAAGTTGGGAATGACGAACCGCAAAACCTGTCATCATACTCCGATGTATTTGAAAATTCTAGCTTCTCAGGATGACAAATCACGAGTTAATCGGTCGCGACTCCAGACTTTAAATTAATTGATTGGTTAATCCACTCCAAACGCCCAACTCAAGATAAATTGACTCCGGACTCCGGACTAAAGATTTCAGACTTATTTATAAAATCTCCACATACCCATGCGTTCCGTTCAATCTGATCCGCTGCCCGTCTTTGATCAGTTTGGTGGCATTTTCCACGCCGACCACCGCCGGCAGTCCATATTCTCTTGCAATTACAGCGCCGTGCGTCATTAATCCGCCAACTTCGGTAACCAGGCCTTTTATTGAGACGAACAATGGGGTCCAGCTGGGATCTGTAAATGGGGTAACCAGTATATCTCCATCTTCCAGATCAGCATCTTCCATGTTTAGGATTACGCGTGCCCGTCCTTCAATCATTCCTGAAGAAACCGCTAAACCCACAATGGCCTCTGCCGGAAGGTTCTTGCGATTGTATTTACCTGTAATAACTTCGCCATCAGAGGTAATTACCCGTGGCGGCGTAAGTTTTTCGTATTTGCCATACTCTTCTTTTCGTTCAGCAATAAACTGGTAATCAACTTTATGTGCATGTACCACTTCACGAAGTTCTTCAAAAGTGAGGTAATAGCTATCTTCCTTTTCATGAAAAACATGAGCATCTACGAGTTTATCGACTTCTTTTAGTAAGGCCTGTTTATAAACAAAAAAGCGGTTAACAATGCCATATTTTGGATATTCACGATAACCCGCAAAATTTCTGAGCAGACTGATCATTTGCTTTGTTTCCAGGGCTTTTTGTTCAGCATCTGGTAAATGAGCTAATCTATCCAATAATTCATTTTCCTTTTTTAAAGCTTCCTGTTTCCCCTGTTCAAATTTTCGCTTGCCGGCATTTGGCTCAAAGTTTTTGATATTGCTAAGGATTAAGGGAATTAATATCGATGGTTTTTCGCTCCAGCGTGTGTTCGTAATATCAATTTCTCCCGCACACCTCATTCCGTATTTTTCGAGATAGGCGTAGATTGCATTCCGCGTTTCCTTTCCACCATCAAATTGAATCAGGTCATCTAAAAAGTTACCCTTCTTTGTCTCTTGTAAATAATTAATGATCTCTGGATAAGGACGGATTACATCTGCAACATCCAATAGTGCCAAGCCCATTTCTGAAGTAATATTGTTGGGTGCCGACTGAGACAGTGTGTCTGCCGGATTTTTTTCACCTAACCATTCTTCCATCTTTTCATTGAGCCAGGATGAAGCATTCATCGCGGCTATGATCACCCCCATATGTTGCGAATCAAATATCATCTTCTTTGATTGCTCTATGTCTTCCAGGATAAAATCAAAAAGGTCCGGTCCTGATTTCGATTGGATATTTTGTTTTAGTGTTTCCACTGATGCCTCATTAGTTCTGATCAGATCAGCAACTATAGCGGGGTCGTTTCCTATTTGCGCTAAAATATCGGCAGCAGACAGGCCCTTAGTACTCTTGACCAGCACTGGTCTTTTTCCATCGTCTGGTAGTTGTTTTATAAAGTCGCCTCTTTCTGTGATGGTGATCAATGCATCTTTGATGAGCGGATCATGTTGTCCCATCGCATCTAATAAATTCGTCCTCCCAGCTGCAGTGGCCAAACTATCCGTTACATCAACAAACAACCTTCCTCCGGCTTTAAACATTGGCCTGGCTGCTCTTAACTGCCATAACGATAGCCCTAATGGCTTCATGGCATCAGTCATCATTTGTTGATGTCCGACAGATATGTAAACATGGTTTCCCTGATCGTTCCCTTCGGGGATTGGGTATAATGTAGTGATTGGTCTACTCTGCACAATATAAAACCTGCCATCAACCAAACACCATTCGATGTCTTGCGGATTGCCGAAGTGCTCTTCAATCTTTCTACCCTGCTGCTCAAGCTGTAAAATCTGTTCATCTGTAAGTACTTGACTATTTTGCTCTCCAGCTGAAAGCACCTGGGATTTTGTACCACCGTCTTTTAAGGCATAAATAGCCAGTTTCTTAGTTGATATTTTTTTATTGATAATCCTGCCACTGCACACCTGATAATTATCGGCATTTACCAGGCCCGAAACCATGGCCTCTCCTAATCCAAAGCTGGCATCAATAGATAACATTTTCCGATTTCCCGAAACGGGATTGGCAGTAAACAAAATTCCTGCAGCCTGCGGAAAAACCATTTTCTGCACAACGACAGCTAATTGCACTTTCCGATGGTCAAAACCGTTCTGGAGGCGATAAATTACCGCCCTATCGGTAAATAATGATGCCCAGCACTTGCTGATATGTTTTAGGATGGCTGTTTTTCCAATAGTGTTCAGGTAGGTATCCTGCTGACCTGCAAAAGATGCTGATGGAAGGTCTTCGGCGGTAGCGCTAGACCGCACAGCAAAGGCCTCATATTTGTCAAAACCACCAAGATACCTTCCAATCTCTTGAACAATATCATCCGGAATGGATATGTTTTCAATAAGGGTCCTGATTTTGGCGCTGGTTTTATTAACCGCCTGCAGATCTCCTGTTTTGAGCTGGCCCAACTCATCCAATAAACTGTTAAGTACATTGTTGTTTCCTGTTATTTCTTTATAAGCTTCAGTGGTTATGCAAAAGCCATCGGGCACTTGTATTCCTTCAATTTTTGATAGTTCGCCTAGATTGGCGCCTTTACCCCCAACTTCTAAAACATCAGACCTGTCGATTTCGTGAAAACCAATTACATAATTACCCATATTTTCATGCTTTAATTTGGTAGAAATTCTGTCCATTTTAATTACATTTTTAAGGAACAGATCCAAAAATATAGGCTATAGCACTGGAAAACAACGTTTTTTAACTATAATTTTCTAAACGCAATAATGGTAGAAGCATTGGCGTTATCCTTACAACAAAGCGACAATAATTAAGGTGAAATTATCCGAGATTTCCTCCCAACAAGGTGCTTTAGTTTCTCGCCTTGATATGCTCAGGGCTATTCATGAAAAGTTAGTTAAAAAAGCAAAAGAAAAACTTTCGACTACCGAGTTGTCTGTGAGTGAAATTGCCTACCAGCTGGGTTTTGAGCATCCACAATCATTCAGTAAGTTCTTTAAAACAAAAACACATCTATCGCCAGGGGAATTTAGGCATTCTTTTAATTAGAACTGGGATAGATCTAAAGCGGAGAGGGCGGGATTCGAACCCGCGGTACCTTGCAGTACACACGCTTTCCAAGCGTGCTCGATCGACCACTCTGACACCTCTCCGGTTATATGATTTTATTTTGTTTCAAATAAATGTAGCCATTTACAGATTTATAATATTGTTCTCTTCTAAAAGCTTCACTTCTTGAATTAAATTCTTCAAAAAAGTGAACGATGAAAGGGCGCCTGGCTTTCGTTGATTTTACATCTCCCCTATTATGTTTGATTAATCTTATTTCCAGGTTTTCAGTACTCCCATAATAGTACTTCCAATCTTTCTCGCTTTTCAAAATATAACTATAAAACATAATTATCTTTTATTGCACAAAGACTAATTTATTAGTCCCTACTTTCCAAGCGTGCTCGATCAACACTCCCCATAGGGGTCCTTCGGACTGACACCTCTCCGGTTATATGATTTTATTTTGTTTCAAATAAATGTAGCCATTTATAGACTTATAATATTGTTCTCTTCTGAAAGCTTCACTTCTTGAATTAAATTCTTCAAAAAAGTGAATGATGAAAGGGCGCCTAGCTTTCGTCGATTTTACATCTCCCCTATTATGTTTGATTAATCTTATTTCCAGGTTTTCAGTACTCCCATAATAGTACTTCCCATCTTTCTCGCTCTTCAAAATATAACTATAAAACATAATTATCTTTTATTCCAAAGATTAATTTATTAGTCCCTACTTTCCAAGCGTGCTCGATCAACACTCCCCATAGGGGTCCTTTGGACTGACACCTCTCCGTGCTGGATTGCAAAAGTATATTTTTTATTGATAAAAAAATGCTCCCGATCAAAATCAGGAGCATTTTATAAATATGACATTAGAAATTAATCTATAACCGTAATTTTCAACATGTTGGTTTTACCTTTTGCTTCCATTGGGATAGCAGCAGTATTGATGATGATATCACCTTGTTTAACCAATTTTTTGCTTTTTAAGAATTCATTAACCTCAATGATGGTGTTATCGGTACTTTCCCACTTATCATAGTAGAAGCCTCTTACACCCCAAAGTAAACTTACTGCGTTTAATAAAGCCCTGTTGCTGGTAAAAATAAAGGTTAAAGCTTCCGGACGGTGGCTTGAGATTTCGAAAGCAGTGTAACCGCTTAAAGTCATCGATACAATACCTACCGCGTTAGTTTGTTTCGCTAAGAAACAAGCTGAATCGCAAATGGCATCGCTTAAGAAAGAAGGCGATTTTGGTTTTAAAAACTTATCAGGATTGAAAGGATAGTTGTTCTGCTCAATGTTCTGGATAATTTTTTGCATGGTTTCGATTACGATCAGCGGAAATTCTCCAACTGAAGTTTCGCCGCTTAACATCACTGCATCAGCACCATCTAAAACAGAGTTGGCCACATCATTCACCTCTGCACGTGTTGGGCGAGGTGTAGTGATCATACTCTCTAACATTTGCGTAGCCACAATTACAGGTTTAGAAGCCGCTCTACATTTAGCAACAATCATTTTTTGTAATAATGGAACTTCTTCCATCGGACATTCAACACCTAAATCGCCACGGGCAACCATAATACCATCTGTTACTGCAATAATCTCATCGATATTTGCAATGGCTTCTGGTTTTTCAATTTTAGCAATTACACGGGCAGTTTTACCGCGTTCTGCAATAATTTTTTTAAGTTCGATAATATCTTCTGCCTTACGTACGAAAGATAAACCGATCCATTCTACATCATTTTCTAAAACAAATTCTAAGTTTTCGCGGTCTTCTGGTGTTAATGAAGGAATAGAAACTTTAGTATTTGGCAGGTTTACACCTTTTCTTGAAGTTAAAATACCACCGTGAACAATCTCGCAAACTACTTCATCCTTTAAATTGGTAGAAATCACTTTCATTTGAAGCTTTCCATCATCCAAAAGGATAATTTCGCCCGCCTGAACATCCTGAGGGAAGTTTTGGTAAGTAATGTAAATACGTTCTTCGTTACCAATACATTCGTTAGTAGTAATTACGGTAGTTTTACCATTGATCAGGTTAATACCGCCTTCTTTTACTAAACCGATACGGATTTTAGGCCCTTGTAAATCGGCAAGGATACCAACATTATAGTCGTATTTTTTGTTTAAATCGCGGATGGTATCCAAAACCGCCTGGTGATCTGCTTGTGATCCGTGCGAAAAGTTTAAGCGGCAAACATCTAAACCTGCGTTAAACATACTATATAATACATCTGGTTTTGCTGATGCAGGCCCAAGCGTGGCAACAATTTTAGTTCTCGAATGAAAAGGTTTCATTTAATTAATTGATTTTAGCAATGCAGTTTAAAGCATTAATTATTATCTAAAATAATCAAACTGCATCAAATTTTATATATTTTGTTCTTTTGTTCTTTGTTTGTAACCGTCAAATATAGTGTATTTAATACACCAAGTATATAATTTTTATATTACCAAATTCTCACGGTTCTTTAACTTGGCCGGATCTATCTTTGCAGCCACCTGTATATCAGGCAGTTTATTTAAACCGTTGATTAAATAATCCAAATCTTCCTTATCAATAAATTCTTTAATAATAATAAAAAAATCTACTTTGTTCATCTCGGGAATTAGAAAACCATCGCTGCTTTTATTGCAAATTAAGTAGTATTCTACCTCACCTTGCTCTACAAAAAAGTAATATTTCGAGAAACACCAGGCTGGTTCGTCGATATTAAAAAATATTTCATGGTCTTCTATTTTTTCGAATTGAGTATTTAACCGGGTATTAATTTTGTGGCAAAGCACATAGTCTTTTAAGGGTGCTGTGATCGCAATTAGTATAAAATCAAGGTCTAAGGTAAGTTTTAGGTAAGTCTTATTCAAAGCGAAATAAATTATTTACAGAACGAAATTAAAAAACTAATTCTATATTCGCTGTGTTATTGAGATACCAAAATTACGTATCGAAATAAAAACATTTGAAAATTGTAAGAATTTATTTTTCTTTGCACAGAATTATTTAACCATTAAATTATAAAATTATGTCTGATATTGCTTCAAGAGTTAAGGCTATTATCGTAGAAAAACTAGGTGTTGACGAAAGCGAAGTTACGCCAGAGGCTTCATTCACCAACGATTTAGGTGCAGATTCTTTAGATACCGTAGAATTGATTATGGAATTTGAAAAAGAATTCAATGTAGCTATTCCTGATGATCAGGCTGAAACCATCGGTACAGTTGGTCAAGCGATTGCTTATTTGGAAAAAAACGTTAAATAGAATTACGCTTTTTCAGTATAAATGGAATTAAAAAGAGTAGTAGTAACAGGGTTGGGTGCGCTCACTCCTATAGGCAATAATGTTCCCGATTTTTGGGAAGGATTGACTAACGGGGTGAGTGGCGCTGCTCCTATTAAGGGTTTTGATACTGAAAAGTTCAAGACCAAATTCGCATGCGAGGTTAAAAATTTTAATCCGGAAGACTTTTTGGAGAAAAAAGAAGCCCGCAAGCTAGATCCGTTTGTACAATATGCTCTTGTAGCAACAGATGAGGCTGTGAAGGATGGTGGGTTTGATTTTGAAAAATTAGATACCAACCGGATCGGTGTAATCTGGGGTGCGGGCATAGGTGGATTGAAAACTTTCCTGGATGAAATTTCGAATTTCGCTAAGGGAGATGGTACGCCAAGATACAATCCATTTTTTATCCCTAAAATGATTATTGATATTGCTCCAGGGCATATCTCGATCAAATACGGCTTACGTGGGCCAAATTTTGCAACCGTTTCGGCATGTGCTTCTTCAACAAACGCAATGATTGATGCATTTAACTATATCCGTTTGGGTATGGCTGATGTAATTATCAGTGGCGGTTCTGAAGCGATCATTAACGAGGCGGGTATGGGTGGTTTTAATGCCATGCATGCATTATCAACACGGAATGAAGATCCGGCAACGGCATCACGCCCTTTTGATAAAGACCGTGATGGTTTCGTAGCCGGTGAAGGTGCCGGTACTATTATTTTAGAAGAGCTTGAACATGCAAAAGCAAGAGGTGCAAAAATTTATGCAGAGCTTGTTGGCGGTGGAATGAGTGCTGATGCTAATCACATCACTGCACCACATCCTGAAGGTTTAGGTGCTAGAATGGTAATGACCAATGCATTAAAAGATGCTGGTTTAACAACTGCGGATATAGATTATATCAATGTACACGGTACTTCTACACCTCTTGGTGATATTAGTGAAACCAAAGCCATTGGTACATTATTTGGTGAGGATGCTTATCGTTTAAACATCAGCTCAACCAAATCGATGACTGGCCACCTTTTGGGTGCAGCTGGAGCTATTGAGGCTATTGCAGCAATTCTTTCTGTTAAAAATGATATTGTTCCTCCAACAATCAATCACTTTACAGATGATCCTGCATTTGACCCTAAATTGAATTTTACTTTTAACAAAGCGCAAAAACGTACCGTAAGAGCTGCTTTAAGTAATACTTTCGGTTTTGGCGGCCATAACGCTTCTGTTATTTTTAAGAAATACGAAGATTAATTTAAAACAGCCCTGCTATATAATTTTGTATGCTAATTAAAAATAGATAACTTAGTTAAATATGCTAATTAGCCGTTAATTGTGTTATTTATTTAATGCCGATATTAAAATTATATAAACTTTACCTCTCTCCCGAAAAGGAGTTTGTTAAAAAGCTGAAAAACATTTTAGGCTTTGTTCCAGGCAATGTTACGCTCTATAAAATGGCGTTCAGGCATCGTTCTGTAGCAAAAGTTTTAAAAAATGGAAGCAGGAGCAGCAACGAACGCTTAGAATTTTTAGGCGACGCTGTTTTAGGTTCGGTGATAGCAGAGCTGCTTTTTAAGCATTACCCCTACAAAGAAGAAGGTTTTTTAACCGAAATGCGTTCGAAGATCGTAAACCGGGCTAATTTAAATCAGTTGGCAAAGAAAATTGGTTTTGATAAGCTTATTCAGTTCGATCAGCGTTCAGTGAGCGTACAAACCAAACACAATTCGATGCTGGGTGATGCTTTTGAAGCCATAGTGGGTGCCATCTATATGGATAAGGGCTACAACTTTACCAAAGAATTTTTATTGCGCAGGATCGTAAAACCACACATCGACATCCACACTTTAGAGCTTACAGAAACCAATTTCAAAAGTAAATTGATCGAATGGTGCCAACGCCATGGTAAGGATGTAATGTTCGAACTGGCAGAGAATGGCGAAGGCGAAAGCGCTAAATTATTTACCATTAGTGCTGTAGTAGAGGGCGAAAAAGTAGGTACCGGACGAGATTATAACAAGAAAAATGCTGAAAAATTAGCTGCAGAGAAAGCTTGTGAGGCATTGAGCATATAAGTTCATTGGTTCAGTAGTCATTGGTTTATTTGGTTGATTGTATAACTTGTTATTCGGTTAACTGTTGATATAGACTAAAAATTCTGACCTCTGACTTCCGACTTTTTACCTAAAACTCAAAACGCTAAACCGACTATAGACTTCGGACTAAAGCCTACTTTCCCTTCCCTAACGTATCGGTAAATTTCTTCGAAGATTCTTTAATGTACTTGATGTAATCGTAACTGTTCCAGTGTTCTGCCTTATCAAATTCAGGACGGCAATTTAACATGTATTTCTCTAAAGTATCACCTCTTAGTTCGGTATTGTTTTTAATAATGCTCTGATTGAAGTATACATCAATTTGCGATTGTTTGATTTCATTATCTGCATACCTGCCAAATCTCCGTGCATTTTTAGGGTCAGTGCCAAATAAGTTATATAATGCATTTAACGGACTGAATATAGCAGACAAAACGGTTGTTTTACCACCATTGTACACCCCCTTATTTTTAAACTCGCGCTTAATTTCGTCCAGATCCTCTTTTTTGGTATTTCCCCTAATGGTAACATCGGCTAGCGTAGTACTTCCTCTAACCAGATAAATTACCAGGTCTTTTTCACTGTTTACCACCACACGCTGATCGATCAGATCCCTTTTAATTACCAGTAGTGTATCACCAATTCTGGCCTTCAACTGGAACATACCGATGTCGTTACTGCCTACACCAATTCCGGTGCGCAGGTTGGTAATTTCTGATAAGGCAATCCTGATATTCGAACCTTTTTCGATCACCACACCTTTCACAATAAAATCCTGTGCCTTTGTAATGAAGCCGATTGAGGTAAAGACGAAAAGTATAATGACAAATTTTAAATTTTTCATGGTGTGTTATTTGCGTTTCTCAAGGTATCGGTATATTTCTTTGCCGATTCTTTGATGTATTTAACAGCATCGTAATTGCTCCAGTTAATGGTAGTGCTGCGTGTTGGGTAATAATCGAGCAAAAATTTATCGAGGTCTTTCCCTGTTAATGTTGTATTTTTCGAAACAAGGCTTTTATTAAAAAACTTATCCACTTCGATTAAACTTAATTCCTTTTTGTAATACCGGTTAAAGTTACGGGCTCTGGCTGGTGTTTTGCCAAAAAGCTCGTAAAAAAATGTTAAGGGGCTACCGCCAAAAGGACTAAGCAATACCAACGGTGGTTTACCTTCAAAAAACGAACCATTCCGTTTAAAATCCCTTTTTATTCCTTCCATTTCCTGTTTTTTGGTTTGGCCTTTAACCGTAACCTCTTCTAACATTGTGCTTCCTCTAACCAAATAGATTACCAGGTCATCATCTGTTTTAACCACTACTTTTTGATCGTTCAGATTTCTTTTTTGGATCAGCAGGGTATCGCCATTCCGGGCGTTTAACTGAAAAATTCCGATATCGTTACTCGTTGCACCCATTTTACTGCGGATATTGGTAATCCCAGCCAAGGCAATCCGCACATTCGATCCTTTTTCGATCACGACACCTTTCAGCACAAAATTCTGAGCCTTGATTTTTAAGCCTTGTGTTAAGATAATCAATAAAAGAAAGAGTTTTAAATGATTCATGGTGTACTTAAAGTATCTAAATATTGTTTTGCTGATTTTTTAATGTATCCAGCGGCATCATAAGTATTCCAATCTTTAATCTGTTTATATTTCGGCCTATAATCCAGCATAAACTTATTCATTTGCTTAGCCGTTAATGTTGTATTATTTTTGACAATTCTAACATTAAAAAAACGGTCTATTTCCAATTCTCTGGTCTCATTTTCATAATAACGATCAAACCGCCTGGCATTTTTCCGCTCTGCACTAAACAGCTCCATGATGGCTGCCAGCGGGTAACGTGCATAATAAAGCGGATTTCTTTTCTTACCATAAAAATAAGTTTTCTTACGGTGTTCTAACCTAACAGCCGATAAGTTTTGTTGTTTGTTTTCTGCTTTAATTGTTACATCTTCCAACAGCATCTCGGCTCTGAGTAGTTTTATAACCAAATCCTGATCATTGATGAGCACGACAGTAATATTGTCGAAGTGCCTTTTACTGATAACCAGGGTATCGCCAATTTTGGCCTTGATCTGAAAGAAACCCATATCATTACTGCCAACCGATTGTTTGTTGCTGATATTGGTTACTACAGCCAATGCAATGCGGATCTGTGTTCCTTTTTCTAAAATAACGCCTTTAGCCGAAGTAATTTGAGCGAGCGTTTTTTTAGGCAAAAAGAACAATAGGAATGAAAGTGATAGCGTGATTAAAAATGCTTTCATATCTATAAGATATTTTTTGTAAAATTAACATTTGTTAATCTTGCAAACTGTTAAAGAAACGTTAATAACCATGAGAAAGCTATTGGGCGGATTTTATTTAGGCTATTCGGCAATTGTATTTTTTATACTCATGCTTATCGTTTGCCCTTTTATCCTGATCAGTACAGGTATTTTTAAGGAAAAAACAGGAAGAAAAATTTCATTCTATTTTTTAAAATTCTGGGCATGGAGCTTTAGCGTTTTTACTTTTTTATGGTTTACCGCCGGTGGAGAAAAAATTGACACTTCGCGGGCTTATATCTATGTAGGCAATCACAGTTCATTTTTAGATGCCGTTGCCATTGTAATCTGCATTCCACAGGCTTTTAGTCCACTAGGAAAGATCGAAATGCTTAAAATCCCGGTATTTGGATGGATTTACAAACGTTTGGTGGTGATGATTGATCGAAGTAGCAGAGAAAGCCGAGACCATTCTGTAGCCGAACTGAGAAAAGACCTGGCCGATGGACAATCGATCCTGATTTTCCCCGAAGGGACAATGAATAAATCCAATCAGCCTTTAAATCCATTTTATGATGGCGCCTTTCGCCTGGCAATAGAAACCCAAACACCGATTTTACCTTTTGCGATATTGAACAGTAAAGAACATTTCCCCCGAACAAACCCACTTTTACTCAACCCTGGGATGATTAGAACAGTATTTGGAGAAGCCATTGAAGCGAAGGGATTGGTTGCTGATGATCTGGAAATGTTAAAGAAAAAAACTTTCAACGCAATTTTAGAACTGTTAATAAAAAAATAGCTAATCTTTATTTGAAAATGAGGGATTCGGTACTTTTGGCTAAATCCGCCCTGCTGTTCGTTTTGTCCCGATGGAAGGATCGGGATGCTCACTTCCATCAGGTTTAGGAACAAAGGTTCTGCATCCTGTAGGTATCATGCCTTGCCAAAAACTACTCCACGTTGTACATAAACCTAAGGGATTGAAATGAAAAGCCCACAGCGCAGCGAAGACTTGTAATGAAAGCGGGGCTGCAATTACCAAAGAAATATTGAACGCTGATTTTCTAAATATTTATAACATTGCTCTTAATTGTTATTCTACACAGGTTCTCAAGCCTTGGCCATTATTATTTCTCCTTTCGGCTTAAAACCCTATCTTTGCGCATGATAAAATCCATGACAGGATACGGCTTAGCAACAGCCGATTATGCAAATGCGAAGTATAGTGTCGAAATCAAATCGCTCAACAGTAAATTCCTGGAGCTGAATTTAAAATATCCTAAAGCTTTTTCTGATAAAGAGCTGATCCTGCGCAACATCTGCAGTAAAGACATCGAAAGAGGAAAAGTAAGTTTAAGCATCAATGTAGAACGTACTAATGGTGAAGTTACGGGTGCTACCATCAATACGGCCTTATTAAGCCACTACTACAAACAGCTTATTGCCGTTAACAACGAATTGGGTGCTGATAGCAGTAACTTATTGCAAACAGCATTAACTTTTCCCGATGTAATCAGTTACAAGGAAGAAAGTGTAAGTGAGGATGAGTGGAACCATTTATTTCAGATTTTCACCTCGGCTTTGGCCAATTTCAATAAATTCAGGGAAGATGAAGGCTCAGTTTTAAAGGCCGATTTAGAACTGAGAATTAAAAATATCCTTTCTTATTTCAAATCTGTTGAAGAATTAGAACCTAAAAGAATTACCGCAATCCGCGATAAATTTACCCAGTTTTTAGATGATGCGGTAGGCAAAGTAAATATCGATCAGAACCGTTTCGAGCAGGAGTTGATCTACTATATTGACAAAATAGATATTACCGAGGAAAAAACACGTTTAAAAAGCCATTGCGATTATTTCTTGCAAACTTTAGCGAGCAAAGAAGCAAACGGTAAAAAAATGGGCTTCATTTCTCAGGAAATCGGAAGAGAAATTAATACCATGGGCGCTAAAGCAAATGATGCCCAGATGCAACAATTTGTTGTAGGTATGAAAGAAGAATTAGAAAAGATAAAAGAACAATTACTGAATGTGTTGTAGCGTTAGGCGGAAAGCAATAAGCGCTTAACGCCAGACGCCAATCGCAAAATTTTTAAAAATGCAAGGCAAATTAATCATATTTTCGGCACCATCAGGAGCAGGTAAAACCACTATAGTACACCATTTATTAACGAAATTTCCTGAACTGAGCTTTTCTATTTCTGCAACCACCCGCGAATTGAGAGGCGCTGAAACACATGAAAACGATTACTATTTTATTAGTAAAGAAGAGTTTTTGCACAAAGTAGCCCGCCAGGAGTTTGTGGAATTTGAAGAAGTTTATAACGGAACTTTTTATGGCACCTTACGCTCCGAGATCGAGCGTATCTGGAATGAAGGCAAACATGTTATTTTTGATATTGATGTAGAAGGCGGTATCCGTTTGAAAAGAAAATATGAAGAAGATGCTTTGGCCATTTTTGTTCAGCCACCATCATTAGATGTTTTAAAAGAACGTTTAAGCGGCCGCGGAACAGATAGTCCGGAAAAATTACAGGAACGTTTTATCAAAGCTGAAAAGGAACTGCTTTATGCAGATAAGTTTGATGTGATTTTAAAAAATTACGATCTGGCTACAGCTTGTGCAGAAGCAGAGCAGTTGGTGGGAGATTTTTTGAAGAAATAGTTTTCTAAAGAAAGTAGAAATCTTTATATTTGAGTGATGACTGATATTCAATTATATAGCCAAATATCTTCATTGCCTTCAGACCTGAAGAAGCAAGTGTCTGATTTTGTCTCATCCCTAAAGAAAAAATCGAAAGAAAGTAAAAAATTGAAAGAAAGACAATTTGGCTATGCCAAAGATTTCTTTAAAATGGCTGCTGATTTTGATGAACCACTAGAAGACTTTAAAGATTATATGTAATGCAGCTTCTGTTAGATACGCATACATTTATCTGGTTTATAAATGGAGATTCATCCTTGCCAAAGAAGATAGTTAATGAAATTAAAAACCTAAATAATCAATGTTTGATTAGCATTGCTAGTATTTGGGAAATTGCAATTAAATCTAAATTAAACAAACTTTCTTTAAGCGCAGATTTCGATAAAATTTTAGATTTTCTGGATCAAAATCAAATAGAAATATTACCAATTTCATTCGATCATATTATTAAGCTGAATGAACTGGATTTTTATCATCGCGATCCATTTGATCGGATTTTAATTGCTCAGGGCATCTCTGAAAACTTAACGATTTTAACAAAAGACCAAAACTTTAGCTTTTATAAGGTTAAAGCGATTTGGTAAATCATAAACATGAAAACGGGTCTTTTCTTTGGTTCATATAACCCCATCCATACCGGGCATTTAATTATTGCCAATTACATGGCCAACCATACCGAGCTTGATGAAGTATGGTTGGTAGTTTCGCCACATAATCCGCTAAAAGATAAGATTGGCTTAACCAATATGTACGACCGTTTGGAAATGGCCAAACTCGCGACAGAAAATGCAGAGCATATCCGGGTGAGCGATATTGAGTTTTCGCTACCTCAACCATCATACACTATCGATACGCTCACCTACTTACATGAAAAATATCCTGAAAAGGAATTTGTGTTGATTATGGGTGCCGATAATCTGGTATCATTCAAAAAATGGAAAAACTACGAGGTACTTTTAAAAAACTATCAGATTTATGTTTACCCACGCCCCGAGGCAAATGTAAGTGAATGGGAAAATCATCCTTCCATCACTTTTACCAAAACCCCTTTAATGGAAATTTCGTCAACTTTTATCCGCAAAGCCATTAAAGAGAAAAAGAATGTCCAGTTTTTCCTGCCCGATAAAGTGATTGATTTCATTGAAGGCAAGGGAATGTATAAATAGCAGCGATCAATATTTCTAACCTATACAGCACCTAAAAAAACAACAGGCTTACAACATATTGTATTAAATCGATTACTTGGATTGGTTTTTGTTTAATTCGCCTTTTGATTATTAATTTAGCGGCAGCAGATACAACAAAACACGTGAAAAAAAACTTATTTATACTCATTGCCCTTTGTGGCGCTGCATTTTCGGCAAGCGCACAACAGAAAACCTATTTAGAATTATTGGCTAATCAACCTAAATGGGTAGATTCGGTTTTTAACAAACTTAACCGCAGAGAGCGTATTGCACAGATGTTCTTTGTTAGAGCACATACCAATCTGGGTAAAAAATATACCGATTCGGTTGGTCAGATAATAAAAAAAGAACAATTGGGTGGGGTTATCTTTTTTCAGGGAGGCCCTGGTCGACAGGTTTTAGCCACCAACGCTTATCAAAAACTGAGTCGGGTGCCATTAATAGTGGCAAATGATGGTGAATGGGGCCTGGGCATGCGTTTGGACAGTACCATTTCTTATCCTTATCAAATGACTTTGGGTGCCATCCAAAACAAAGAATTACTGTATAAAATGGGTCTTGAAGTGGCTAAAGATTACAAGCGCATGGGGATGCAGATGAATTTAGCCCCTGATGCCGATATCAATAACAACCCGAAAAACCCTGTAATCAATTACCGTTCTTTCGGCGAAAATAAATATAACGTAGCCACTAAAGTTGCCGCTTATATGAAAGGCATGCAGGATGGTGGTTTATTAACTACGTTGAAACATTTCCCTGGTCATGGCGATACCGATGTAGATTCGCATTACGATTTACCACAGCTTACTTTCTCTGCTACACGTTTAGATACATTGGAGATGTATCCTTTTAAAGAGCTGATTAAACAAGGTGCATCGGGCGTGATGATTGCCCACATGAACATCCCATCGTTAGATGCTACACCAAACCTACCTTCTACCCTATCTAAACCGATTGTTACGGGCATTTTGAAGCAGAAATTAGGCTTTAAAGGCTTGATTATTTCTGACGCGATGGATATGAAAGGCGTGGTAAAATATTTTAAAGATGGTGAAGCTGATTTAATGGGTATCATTGCCGGAAACGATATTATTGAGCTATCTGAAAACAGCGACAGGGCCATTAAATTGGTGCGTAAAGCCGTAAGGCAGGATCGTGTAAGCATGGCCGAAATAGACCAAAGTGTACGTAAAATATTGACTGCAAAATACTGGGCAGGCCTGGCAAAGCGCGATACGATTGTAATCCAAGGTATTATTGCAGGTGTAAACCGCAAGTCGAGCAATGCTTTGGTGCAAGAGCTGGCAAATGCATCGGTAACGCTGTTAAAAGGTAAAGATTATATCAAGCGCCTCATCCCGATCAGAAGAACGGCCATTATCAGCATTGGTGTTCCTTCGGTTACCACTTTCCAAAAAGAGGTTTCGAAAGGTTATTATAACTCTGTTTATTATGTGCTGGATAAAGATGCCAGTGCTACTCAGATTTCCAACATCGCCCGCGAAATCGGCGCATTTGACCAGGTTATTGTGGGTATTCACGATAGTCGTGCAAGACCAGCCAATAATATTCCGCTAAATGCAGGTGTAAAGAATTTTATTAAAGAATTATCGGCAAAGAATGCTGTTTTTGCACTCTTTGCAAATCCATATAATCTGGCTGGTTTATCGGGTTTAGAAAACAGTAAAGGTTTGGTTGTTGCCTATCAAAAAGAAGATTATATGCAAATTTCAGCTGCTGCTGTAATTAATAACAGATTGGCACCAACAGGAAAGTTGCCTGTAGGCGTGGCGCCGTTTTATAAATTTGGAGATGGCCTTTAACCCCTCCCAACCCTCCCCTAAAAGGGAGGGCTTTAATTGGAAAAAGAATTGCATACCGGATGAGTAAATCATCCGGTATTTTTTATTTATATATTCTAGCTCCGGAAATACAAAGTTTACGGATAATCAATCTATTGCTTTAGTCTTTTAGCTTTCCTAAAACAATTTTACTCTCAAAACGATTATCTAATATAAAACCTTAATGTTATGATAGATCCAGAAGATGACAATTATTCAAACGATCCGAATGATGCTTTACGCAGAGAGGATGATGTTGAAAATATCAACGAAATTAATGGCGACGACACCAACATTGAACATGATAAAGATCTGTTGGAACAAGCCGACGAAGCATCGAGGGCTTCTTATGAGTTAAACCTCGATGATGAGCTAGATGAAGATGATTTAGACGATTAACAAGAAAGCCATCCCGATTTTACATCAGGACAGCTTTCTTACTTTCTTAGGCTCCGGCTATTGTCGTTGGGCCTTAAACCTTACACCCTCTACCTTAAACCTCTATTTGGCCTTCAGCTTATAAGTTTCGGGATTAACCGCGGTGGTTGTCCATCCTTTTAAAAATGAAGTGATTTTCTTTACATCATGCCCAACTTTCTTTTTACCGTTAGCACCAATTTCTTCAGTTTCTAAGTAAGAAGAATTTTCGATGTGGAGTACTTTACCTTTCCCATCCAGAATTAAAAATACCGGAAAACCAAAACGTTGAGGGTAGCCTAAGCTGGCTAAAACAGTTTCGTTTTTATTTTCAGGGCTGTAATTAACCAGAACGGTTTCAAAATTATCGTTAATGTATTTTTTTAGCGTTGCTGTGCTGTCAACCAAATTATGAAAGGCAATACACCAACTGCACCAATTACCACCAACCTGTAACAAAACATGTTTATTTTCTTTGGCTGCTTTTGCAACCGCCGCCGCAATTTCAGCTTTAGCGTCTGCTTTTGGGTTATAGATATGAACACCTTCTTTTTTCGCCTGACTAAACGCCGTTGTCGAAATCAACACAGCAGTTAATAAAATGATTAATTTTTTCATGATTTTCGATGAATAATAGCAAATGTAATAAAGTCTAGGGCTACAATGGATTATTCTCGAATTCTTTACAGAGCGGAAACAGTCCGTAGAATGGAAAGGATTAAGAACGAAGGTTTAATCAATATGAATTTTACATTATCCATCCCCAATTCTCCATGTTCATTTTACATATCTTTGTTTTCCAATGGATTTTTTAGACATACATACCCACAAAGTTGCCACCCAACCTGGGGTAACCAGCATTCAAAGTTTGTCGTTAACCAGCGATATCTTTTTGGCAATGCCTAAAACCAAGCCAATTTCTGTTGGGCTGCATCCCTGGTTTGCTAAAATTGATCACCTCGAACTACAGATGAAATATCTAAGCGTTGTGGCCAATCAAACAAATGTGAAACAGATTGGAGAGTGTGGTTTAGATCGGCTGAGGGGTGAAAACCTGAAAAATCAGATCATAATCTTAGAAAAACAAATCGAATTGGCAGAAAAAATTAATAAACCATTGATTTTACATTGTGTTAAATGCTTTTCAGAGTTAATTGCAATTAAAAAACGATTAAAAGTTACAGTACCGATGATTATCCATGGTTTTAACAAAAATGAGCAACTTGGCCAACAGCTACTGGATAGTGGTTTCCTTCTCTCCTTTGGAATAACTGCTTTAAAAGAAAATTCGGGCGCAGCTAAGCTGATTCAAAGTACCGATCAATTTTTCCTGGAAACTGATGATTCGGATATCTCAATTGAAGAAATTTACCAGGCCGCGGCCATTTTAAAAAAATGTAGCATTGATGAGCTTAAAGCTCGTATTTTTGGAGACTGGAATAAATTGATTTTAATCTAAATTTTAACAAGCCGGCCGAAAAACTAATATGTTTAGTAAGTCAGCTTAAATATCTCAACTCTAAAATATTATATTTGTTGGTTTCATGCTTAAGTTTTTAGTAACAAAAAGACCACTATAATTTCTCTAAACTAGATGCAATTAAAAAAAGAGCTTTTAACGCAAATACAATCTATCATTGCCTCTGCAAAAGAACGTGCAATACGTTCTGTTGAGACTGAAAGAATGCTTATGTATTGGCAAATTGGTAAAGTTATTTTTGAAGAAGAACAAAAAGGCAAAGATAGGGCTGATTATGGGGAATACCTTATTAAATCTATATCCAATGAATTTCAACCAAAATTAGGGACAGGATTTTCGATTCGCCAATTAGAGCGAAATAGGCAATTTTATCGTGCTTTTCCAATTGCGTCTGCACTGCGGACGCAATTCAGTTGGACACATTACAAAATCTTGATGAGCATTGATAATCAAGATAAAAAAGACTTCTACATTGCCGAGACTGAAAAAAATAATTGGTCAGCAAGACAGTTAGAGCGGCAAGTAAATAGCCAACTATTTGAACGCCTATTGTTAAGCAACGATGTTGAATCTGTTTTAGCTATAGCCAAAGCAGAAAAACATCCGACAGAACCAACACAGATTATTAAAGACCCAATGATATTAGAATTTTTGGGCTTAAAAAGGGAAGCAGCATATTATGAAAAGGATTTAGAAACGGCAATCATTACCCACCTTCAAGATTTTTTATTAGAAATCGGTAACGGTTTCTCTTTTGTCGCAAGGCAGAAACGGATACATATTGATGGTGATGACTTTTTTATAGACCTCGTTTTTTACAATCGGTTATTACAATGCTTTGTAATAATAGAAATTAAGACAACTAAACTTAGTCACCAAGATATGGGACAGTTGCAGATGTATGTAAACTACTACGACCGTTTTGAAAAACAAAATTTCGAAAACCCAACCATTGGTATTTTACTATGCACCGATAAAAACGATGCTGTAGTAAAAATATCTTTGCCCGAAAATAATAAAACAATTATAGCAAGTAAATACCATCTCTACCTGCCGACAGAGCAGCAATTAATGGCTGAGATGAAAAAAGAAATTGAAAAACTAAGAAGTTAATTAAACGTAATATGTCTGATGTTAGCTGGCTTTCACGCTCTGCCCTCCTTGTTGGAAATGATGGAATAGATAAACTCCAATCGAAACATGTTTTAGTGATCGGTTTAGGTGGAGTTGGCTCTTTTGCTGCCGAATTTATCTGCCGTTCTGGCATTGGCGAAATGACCATTGTTGATGGTGATGTAGTTGACCCGACCAACCGAAACAGGCAGCTGCCTGCTTTGGCAACCAATCATGGAGTGAGCAAAGCCGCAATTATGCAAGAGCGGCTATTGGCCATCAATCCTGAATTAAAACTTCATGTGGTAAATACTTTTCTTACCCCCGAGAAATGCAGGGAAATTTTAGAAACTGGCTTTGATTACATTATGGATTGCATCGACAGTGTAATGCCAAAAATCACTTTACTGGGAACTGCTCTTGAAAAGAACATTCCTATTGTTAGCTCAATGGGTGCAGGCGGCAAAATGGACCCTACCAGAATAAGGATTACATTGCTTCCAGATACTTATCAATGCGTTTTTGCCAGTTATGTGCGTAAAAGATTGAACAAGCTTGCAAATGCCAGCAAAATAAAGGCTGTTTTCTCAACAGAAGAAATGGATAAAAACTCGATGATCATGACTGATGGAAGTAATTTCAAGCGCTCCGCTTATGGCACAGTTTCTTACCTGCCTGCAGCATTTGGTGGTGCCTGCGCCTCGGTTGTAATCCGCGATCTGCTTGGCCTGCCAATCGAAATGGCCGAACGCCCTTCAAGGATCAGCCATAAGACACTGAATAAAAGGAAAAGTAAAAAATCCTAATAGAGGTAGAATTGTTGATATCATGATTTCGGGAAAATTTTAAATTGTTGTAAGTTTAAAATTCGAGAGAAATCATATTATGCCCCAACCCCTCAAAATTCTTCAGGCCTCCGCAGGTTCCGGTAAAACATTCAGTCTTACCGCTCATTACCTTACGCTGCTTTTTAGCGGAGAGAACAAATACCGTGAAATTTTAGCTGTAACCTTTACCAACAAGGCGACCGAAGAAATGAAAACGAGAATCCTGGAGGTGCTACTCGGGTTGGCAAAGGGCAATCCATCGAAAAAAATCGAAGACTATCGGAAACTCATTTTACTCGCCTATCCGATATTAAGCCCCCAAGAATTACAGTTCAAAGCAGATAAGATTTACCGGAAAATTTTGCACGATTACAGCCGTTTTTCGGTAAGTACGATTGATGGCTTTGTACAAAAAGTAATCCGTGGGTTTGCTTTCGAATTGGGACTAAATGCCGATTATAATTTAGAAATGAATTATGACAAGGTAAAGGATGATCTTGTCAACAAACTGGATGAAGCTTTAGACCATAATAAACAGCTCTTACAATGGATCATCGATCTGGCTATCGAACGCATTAGCGACAATAAAAGCTGGAACTATAAATTCGAACTTTATAATTTAATTGGAGAAATATTTTCTGAACGTTTCCAGATTTTTGAAGATGCGGTAAGCACGCTTGGTTTAGAAAACGTCGACGAATTATTTAAAAAATACATCAGTGTTACCAAGGCAGAAATCAAGAACTTTGAAGAGGAACTGGTTTCTCTGGCAACCGAAGCGAATGAAGCTCTGAATGTAATCGGTGTAGAAACCGAACACCTGAAAGGGAAATCGCGTAGCCCGCTGGCTAAAATTATCCTGGTAGCCAGAGGCGATTTTTCTAAGATTGAGCCACTTTTCAATTTAATCGATGAACCTGAAGAGTGGTTTCAAAAAAATGCAAATTTTCCAGAGGCTTACGATACGGTAAATCCGATCCTCGAGAAATTAAAAACGCATTATTTAGCGCATTTACCAAATTACAGCCTGGCCATCGCTTTTAATAAAAACCTTTACTATTTAAGGTTGATGCAGGAGATCGCCGTACTATTGAAAGCGTATCGGGCTGAAAATGACAATCTGCTCATTAGCGATGCACAAAAACTGATCTCCGGAATTACCGAAGATGCAGGCGATAACCCTTCTTTTATCTGGGAAAAAGTTGGCAACCGCTACCGTAATTTCTTATTCGACGAATTTCAGGATACCTCTACCAGCCAATGGGGAAGTTTTAAATCGCTCTTAACAAATGCGATGGCCACGCCTAGTCAGGATCTGATCGATCACCTGATTGTTGGCGATACCAAGCAATCTATTTACCGCTGGCGCAATGGCGACTGGAACATCCTGCATAAACATGCCAAGCTGGACGTTGGCGCAGAGAATGTATTGGAGGAAAGTTTGGAAGAAAATTATAGAAGTGCCGAGAATATCATCACTTTTAACAATTTCCTTTACAAAGCTATCCCTTTAACGCTTCAGAATGAACTGAACGAAAACCTGGCAAGCAAACCTGAAAGCATCTCTAAATGGTGGCAGGAACAGCATTACCAACAGATTATTACCGATATTTATAGTGGCTCAACCCAGAACTTTGCCACTAATACCTTAAAAGGCGGAACCATCAAAATTAAAAAGTTCGGCAAAGATCATGCACCTAATGAAGCGCGTTTTACCGAAACCATTTTCAGGGACATTGCTTTGGACGATATTGTTGAAGAAATAAATCATCTCAAAAACCAGCAGCAGTATGCCCTAAAGGATATTGCCATTTTGGTTCGTTCGAATAGTGAAGCCTTACTGACGGTTAAAAAGTTAATGGGACATAACTTACCGGTTTTATCGGGCGATGCTTTATTAATTTCGAACAACTCGGCTATACAGCTCATCATCAATACCTTGAAAGTACTCATCGGTTTAGAATCCCAAACAGCATTATATAAAGCCAATTGTATTGCGCTATATCTTTCGTTGCACGAGAAAGAGATCAATGCCAATTATTATTTAAACCTTAACAATAAGCCTTTAAACACACTCACCGAAGTTTTACCCGTAGCATTGTGCGAGAACTGGCAAAGCTGGTTACAGCTTCCGCTGCCTGAACTGGTTGAGATTTTAATTGAAAGCTATGAGCTAAAAAACCTGACCGCCAATTTACCCTATTTGTTGGCTTTTAGAGATCTCGCCGCTTCTGCCGGCAAGCTTGGCGAAAAAGGTATAATTTCCTTTTTAACCTGGTGGGAAGAAGATGGTATCAAAAAATCGCTACCCTCGCCAGAAGGCGCAGATGCCATACAGATTATAACCATACATAAATCTAAAGGACTGGCCTTTAGGGCTGTTTTCGTTCCTTTTTGTAATTGGGAAATTAAAGGGAAACCTAATGGCACTTTCTGGGTTTCTTCTGAAGAAACCGTTTATAAAGAGTTAAAAGGCATTCCGTTAAAATATAATGAAGCCCTGGCCGATTCGGCAATCGCGAAAGCATATTATGAGGAGTTACTTTACAATAATATGGATGCGTTGAATATGCTTTATGTGGCTACCACACGTTCAAAAGATTATTTGTACATCGCCACGATGGCGAAAAAAGAGCTAAAATTGTCCAATATGGGCGATGTGATCAATTTTACTTTCGATGAGCAGTTTGATGAAAACGGGGTATACGAAATCGTAGATAATGTCTCGATCGAAAGTAAATCAGAGGATTCGAATTTTATCAATTTAAATAGTTATCCAACCACAACCCGATTATCAGAGCTATATATCCCTTCAGAAGACAAACATTTAAAGCATTTGGTCAATATTGAAAAATCAGGAAGAAAAGGGTCGTTGTTACATGATATCCTGGCCAGTGCAAGTACCTCAAAAGAGGTAAATGATTATACAAGCAATCTGGTTTTGCAAGGCACTATCAAGGAAGAAGAAAAGCAGAAATTAATCGATTCGGCACTTGAAGTATTAAACAATCCCGAACTTAAGGCCATTTTGGATAAAGCGAGCGAAAGTATCGTAGAAAAAAATATTATTGATGCCCATGGTAAACTTCACCGCCCCGATCGGGTTTTGATCAATGCAGATGAGGTAATTATTCTGGATTATAAATTTACCTTAGAAGAAAGCGACAAACATATTGAACAGGTGAACATTTACAGAAAATTGCTTACTGAAATGGGTTATCAAAATATCAGAACCTATCTTTTCTATGCAGTTAAAGGCAAGTTGAAATTAGTATAATATGAAAGTGAAAAATGATCTATACAGTACTGTTTTAAGCATACTCAAAAAGTACAGAACTAATGCTTACAAAGCAATTAACACTGCTATGGTAATTTCATATTGGCAGATTGGCAAAGAAATAGTTGAAAACGAACAGGGAGGGAATGTAAAGGCATCGTACGGAGATGAGATTTTACAATCACTATCCAAAAAACTAACAGCTGAATTTGGCAAGGGCTTTTCTTATTCTAACCTGAGAAATTTCCGTCAATTTTATCTGACTTATCCGGATGAGCAAATTTGCTACGCACTGCGTAGCATTTCTAAAACGACTGGCGATCAATCAAATGAAATATCGTACGCACTGCGTAGCAATTTAAGCTGGACACACCATCGATTAATAATGAGAGTTGATGATATGCATGCAAGGGCATACTATTTAAGTGAAGCAGAAAGTCAACAATGGAGTTCAAGAGAACTGGAAAGAAATATTAATTCATCATATTTTCAAAGATTATTATCAAAAAAAAAAGAAATAGCCACATCTGAATATAGCATGCAGTTTTCTGAAACCTTTATTAAAGATCCGTACGTTTTAGAGTTTCTAAAAATCGAGCATTCCTCAATATTAAACGAGAAAGAAATAGAGACCAAGATAATTAATCACCTACAGCAGTTTTTATTAGAACTAGGGAAAGGATTTTCTTTTGTAGGCAGACAGTTTAGAATAAGCACCGAAACCAGTCATTTTTATATTGATCTGGTGTTCTACAATTATATCCTTAAATGCTTCGTCTTATTTGATTTAAAAACCAGTAAACTTAACCATCAAAATGTTGGTCAAATGGATATGTATATTAAAATGTTCGATGATCTGAAGAAACAAGAAAGTGATAATCCAACCATTGGCATCATCCTTTGTACAGATAAAGAAGAAACCGTTGTTAAATATTCAATGTTGAAGGATAGTAAACAATTGTTCGCGTCAAAATATCAAATGTATTTGCCGACAGAGAAACAGTTAGCAGATTGGATTGAAAATGATAAAGCAATTATCGAATTACAATTAAAAAACCGTGGCAACGATTAACACGCTATACATGAAACCATTTTTACAGGAAGTTGCCGAGGATTTAGTTACCAGATTTGGGAATCAGCTAGAAAACTGTGCCATTGTTTTTAACAACAAACGGCCATCAGCCTATTTACAGAAACACTTCGCCGATATTATTGGCAAGCCTTTTTTCAGTCCCTCATTTTTTACCATACAAGAATTTTTCTCCAGTTCTACCAGTTATAAAATAGCCGATTTTTACCTCCAGTTTTTTACTTTACACCGTATTTATAACCAACTGCTTGCCGAAGAGCAGCTGGAAAGCATTTCGAGCCATAAGTTTTTTCCATTGGCCAAGATCATCTTAAGCGATTTTAATCAGATTGATGCCGACCTGGTTGATGCAGAGAAACTATACCGCGATCTGGAAGATATTTCAGTCATCAATAAAGATTTCGATTATTTAAGCCCAGAGCAGTACGAATTTCTTTCCCAGTTCTGGACATCCTATTCTGAAGGAAAACACAAAAAACAACAGGAACTGTTCATCAGGATGTGGCGCAGGATGCCAAAGCTTTACCATAAATTCCACGCAACGCTTAAAGAAGAGGGATATTTAACCAATGGCTCTGTTTATCGCCACCTTGCCGATAACATTACCGATCACCAGCAGTTTATTTCGAATTTTGATAAGGGCAAGATCATTTTTGTTGGTTTTAATGCTTTGAGTAGCGCCGAAGCTAAAATATTTACCCAGCTACAAGAAGCCGACAAAGCATTATTTTATTTTGATGCTGATACTTATTATTTAGATGATATATCGCAGGAAGCAGGTTTGTTTTTACGCAAAAACATGAACCAACTGGGTTTAAAAAATGTATTTGCCGACCATAAAAGTTTAATGAAATCTGCAGAACACCATGTGAATGTTTTCAAAGTTCAGGGGCAATCCGCACAGGCCAAAATCCTGAATAATATTTTAGAAGAAGATTATACAGCTACTGAAACTATTGGCAAAACAGTGGTGGTTTTGGCAGATGAGAGTCTGTTGATCCCAACTTTACAGACGATTCCAACCACATTTAACGGAAAAGAAATCGATCTTAATGTAACGATGGGTTTTGCGCTGTCAACATCAAGCATTTTTGGTTTGGTTGATTTATGGTTGGGAAGTCAGTTAGAGGTTTTACAGCGGGATAAAGTAACCTACAAAAATGTAGAAGCTTTTTTAACACATCCGTTAACAGGCCTTACCCAAAGAATGCGCGATAAAATTTTAACCGCATTATTGGAAGAAAACCAGGTGGAGATCGATCATAAAAGGTTATTACGCCAAAGTGGGCTGTTTGAAACTTTTTATAAAAAAATCGACGATCCGCAGCATGTAGTAACCAATTTACTCGATGTATTGGATTATGTGTTAACAAGATTATCGAATGCGAAAACATTAAAAAAAATCGATGCAGAACTGTTTGTAAAAACCATTCAGGAGTTAAATAGGCTACACGATACCTTTAGCAACCACATCGGTAAAGAGGAAATCCCTTTTGTAATTTACCTCGTTCAAAAATCGCTGCAGGCCATTGCTGTACCACTTTCAGGCGATCCATTGAATGGGATACAAGTAATGGGGTTACTCGAAACCAGGAACTTAAATTTCGATAAAGTGGTGATTTTAGGTTTTAATGAAGGCATTATTCCAAAATCATCCATTGGTAATAGTTTTATTCCCGATTCTATACGTCGTGTTTACGGCCTTCCGGTTCTTGAAAATCTTGATGCCATTTCCGCTTATATGGTATACCGTCTATTACAAAGAGCAAAGAATATCAATTTTGTCTATAATAGCTTAACCGACGAGTCTACTTCAGGCGAGGCCAGCAGAATCTTAAAGCAGCTTGAGTACGAAAGCGGTTTCGATTTTGCATATAATGAGCTTAATCTGGAGGTAAAAACCGAAACTTTTAAGGAAGTAAAGATCGAGAAAACCAATAATGCCTTTATCCAGGAAACACTTCAGAAATACCTCGATAAAAAGAAGGTACTTTCGCCATCGGCACTTACCCAGTATATCTCCAACCCAATAGATTTCTTTTTCAATTACATTGCAGGCATTAAAGAGCCCAAAGAGATCAGTGCAGTGGTAGAAGCCAACGAAATAGGTTCGATTTTACACAAAGTGATGGAGTATTTTTACGAGGATTTAAGGTTGGCTGAAATTACTGCAGAGCGGATTAAAGAGAAACGAAAACAGGTTCCCTCTTTGATACAAAAAGGTTTTAATGCCGTGATGTTTAAAAAACCCGATACAGTAATGGAATATAAGGGCATGCAAAAGGTAATTTTATCAATTGTTGATGCCTATGTAAACATCATTTTAAATCAGGATGAAGCACAAACGCCATTTACGATCATTAGCCTAGAGCAAAAAGTAGAGGCCGAAATCAGTTTCCCGCTTAAAGGAGGAGAAGCCAGCGTTAAAATATTTGGTTTTATAGACCGTGTTGATGTAAAAGATGGGGTAACTAAAATTATTGATTACAAAACAGGAAGTGATAAGTTAACCTTTAAAGACATCCCGGAATTATTCAATTCTGATGGCAAACATATCAACAAAGCTTTAATCCAAACTTTATTGTACACCTATGTTTATGAACAATTCTCGGGCAGAACTTTTGTAGAACCCAACCTGTATGTAGTAAAAACAATGAGTGTAGATGGCGTTTGGTTTAAGTCAGGCAGACAAAACCTATCTGGAGCTTATTTGGAAGAAATTAAACCGGAATTTCTTGCCGAGTTAAGAAAAAAGTTAACCGAACTTTTCGAAGCGCCCTATTTCGTTGCTAGCGCTATTGAAGATAATTACAAATATTCTATTTATAAAACCTTGTTTGGAAAGTAGTTTCAACCGCAAAGAAATAAAGTAAATCGCAAAGAGCGCCAAGTGCTTAGTAAAATAACCACAGAGCACACAAAGTAAGCCACAGAGTACCCAGAGCTGGATTGAAAAATATCAACTTCGTGTTCTCCGTGAAAATCTCCGTGTGCGCTGTGGTAAAACAAAATTTTGTGTTCTTTGCAAAAAACTTTGCGTGCTTTGCGGTTAATCTCTTAAATTTAAAAATGCTAGCCTTAAATTTCACAAAATTCCCCATACTCGAAACTGACCGTTTAATTCTCCGTGAACATGGTCTTGCTGATGCCGAAGCCCTTTTTGCCATGCGTACCAATGAAACGGTCATGAAATATATTGACAGAGAAAGGCCCAAAGATATTTTTGAGATCAAAGATTTTATCTCACGTTTTAGAAATGGTTACGAAAATGGCGATAACCTGGCTTGGGTAATTGCCTTAAAAGAAAACCCTGAACAAATGATCGGATCTGTAGGTTATTGGCGCACTGATTTTGCTAACCACAGGGCTGAAATTGGCTACATGCTCCATCCCGATTATTGGAGAAAAGGAGTTATTTCGGAAGCATTAAAGAGATCAATTGAATTTGGCTTTGAAGAGGTTAATCTACACACCATCAGCGCCAACATTAATGTAGAAAACGATGCCTCAAGGCAAATGCTGATTAAACACGGATTTGTAAAAGAAGCACATTTTAAACAAGATTATTATTTCAGGGGCCAATTTCTGGATAGCGAAATTTATGGCTTATTGAACCCAAATCATTAAATCATGGTAAAAAATGAGGCTTTTAATAAAAAGGGTCGTCATCTCGACCGGAGCATGGCGGAGCGGAGAGATCTATTATGCGCCAGTCTCTATTTATACAACAGCAATAATATTATTCAATTTCAAGAAGATATTTCGGAAAAAGCATAAGCTTTGATACATTAAGCTAATCAAAAACACAATTGCCCAATATTATTTCTTCTTTTAACAGATAAACAAAAAATACAGCCTCAAAAAGCCTGAATAATTAGGCAGATTGCCTGTAATTATTACAAAACATAGGCATTTTAGCCTTTGGTTTCAAAGCGATTAATAATTATATTTGCCACCGTTATTAAAATTTACAATGAGAGAAATCCAATTTAGAGAAGCACTACGCGAAGCCATGAGCGAAGAAATGCGTAAAGATGACCGCGTTTTTTTATTAGGTGAAGAAGTAGCAGAATATAACGGTGCGTACAAAGTAAGTCAGGGTATGCTTGACGAATTTGGTGCGAAACGCATTATCGATACCCCGATTGCCGAACTAGGTTTCGCAGGTATTGCAACTGGTGCAGCAACAGCAGGCCTTATTCCAATTGTGGAATTTATGACTTTTAACTTCTCATTAGTAGCTATCGATCAGATTATCAACGGTGCTGCTAAAATTTTATCAATGAGTGGTGGCCAGTTCTCATGCCCTATGGTTTTCCGCGGCCCAACAGGTAACGCAGGTCAATTAGGTGCACAACACTCTCAAAACTTCGAAAACTGGTTTGCAAATACACCAGGATTAAAAGTGGTAGTTCCGGCTACTCCTTACGATGCAAAAGGATTATTAAAACAATCAATTATAGATCAGGATCCGGTTATTTTCATGGAGTCTGAAGTAATGTACGGCGATAAAGGCGATGTTCCTGCAGAAGAGTACTATATCGAATTAGGAAAAGCAAACGTAACCAAACAAGGTACTGATGTAACCATCGTAACCTTCGGTAAAATGTTAACTCGCGTTGTAAACCCTGCTGTAGAAGAATTAACTAAAGAAGGAATCAATGTTGAAGTGATCGATTTACGTACTGTACGTCCTATCGATTATGATACCATTATCGCTTCTGTTAAGAAAACAAACCGTTTGGTTGTTGTAGAAGAGGCATGGCCTTTAGCATCTCTTTCTGGAGAGATTGCTTTCATGGTACAAAAACATGCATTCGATTATTTAGATGCACCGGTTTTACGTATCACCTGTGCCGACGTTCCGCTTCCATACTCACCAACTTTAATCGCAGCAAGCTTACCAAATGCTGAACGTGTGGTTAAAGCGGTAAAAGAAGTAATGTACGTTAAAAAGTAATTACAAATTGTAGTCTGAGCTAGTCGAAGACCAAAACATATAAATCCTCCAAAGTAATTTGGGGGATTTTTTCATTTCTCTTTTCCGTGTCCTTTGTGTTTCCCTGACAAATATTCGAAAATTTAGGTTCAGTAATCCTTCGGTTTCATCAGTCCCGCCATTCATTTCAATCTTTTTGGCCGGTTACCTACTCCATTTATCGTCATTGCTAGGGGGTACGATGAAGCAATCTTTCCTGTAGGGCATACCAAAAAGTATTTCATTTCTGTCAGGTTTAGTGAACCATGGTCTGTACAAGAAACACAATTCAGTTTCCTGCTCAAAGCAAAAAAAATGCGTGATAATTTTTATATTCGTCGTACAAATAAACTCCTTCCATGTCCGAATACATAGCCGATCAAACCTTCGAAAAAGCCGATTTTACCTTACGGGCACTGCCAAAAGCAGAATACGAAAACTGTAAATTCATCAATTGTGATTTCTCCAGTTCAGATTTAAGCGGGTTTAAGCTTTTAAACTGCGAATTTATCTCCTGTAACTTAAGTCTGGCAAGCCTTACCAAAACCTCATTTATTGATGTAAACTTTCAAGACTGTAAAATGCTTGGATTAAGATTCGAAAACTGCAATGATTTTGGACTGGCATTCTCTTTCGGTAATTGTAAACTAGACCATTCCTCTTTCTACAAACTGAAGCTTAAGAAAACAAACTTCAAAAATTCACAATTGCACGAGGTAGATTTTTCCGAATGCGACTTAACCAGCGCAGTACTCGATAACTGCGATTTATTAAACGCAACTTTTGATAGGACCATTATCGAAAAAGCAGATTTTAGAACCGCCTACAACTATTCCATCGATCCGGATAACAATAGGATTAAAAAAGCAAGATTCTCAAAATCGGGCATCGCAGGCCTTTTACAGAAATACGATATTCAGATCAGCGAATAGGTTTTTGAGAAATTTTGTAAATTCAGCTTACAAAACCACCGTCCATGGAACAGCCCAAACCGGAAAACATTGATCAATACATTGCTAATTTTCCATTAGAAACGCAAAAGCTATTACAGCAAATCCGCGAAACTATACACAAAACCGTACCAGAAGCCAAAGAAGTAATCAGTTATGGTATGCCAGCGTTTAAACAAAACACGGTGCTGGTTTATTTTGCAGGCTATGCCAAACACATTGGTTTTTATCCAACCGGTTCAGGAATTGAAGCATTTAAAGAAGAATTTACCCAGTATAAATGGAGCAAAGGAGCGGTACAGTTTCCTTTAGACAAACCTTTACCATTGGATTTAATTACCAGAATCACCAAGTTCAAAGCAGAAAGGGATTTAGAGAAAGTCAAAAACAAAAAATCCAAGTAGTTCTGGTTTCCTATCTGGGAAAAACGGAGGTATAATTATGGAAAACAGTTCAAAAAAGCATCTGTTTAGTAAAATCTTACTAAACCGACGCCAACAGATGAAAAAAATACTTTTACTCCTAGTCATCTTTATCTCTACCAAATCATTTTGCCAGAAAAAAACAGTTGTAGAAATTGAAACACTTTCGAAACCAGCAAAACTTATTCCTGTTGTTCCTACTTCGGAAATACTCAAAGTAATGAAAGCAGATGTAGAAAGAAATGTTGAAAATCTACCTGATAGTTTGGTTTATTATGGTGAACACCCTTTCTTAACGGGCATTTTAAATTCATATATAGATCACAGGCCGTTTGTGATTTCTCCCGATATTTTCTGGTTATTGATCAGTCAGGGTTTTGCCCGGCATATCACCCAAAATGCAGAAGAACTCAGGTCGCAAATGGTAAACTTTGAGGGTAGAAAAACCTTGACTATTATTTCAAATAAAATCCAGATTGGCAATCCTCAATCAGATTGGGCATCGATTTTCCCTCAGTTTAATGAACAGATCAACGATTATACCGGCAAAAAATTGGTTGGTATTTTAACTTCCGATTTTACTACAACTACACCAACTTCAAAAATTGTGAGCCAGGTTACGATTATGGAGGCCGTAAAATCTTATTTCGAATTCAAAGTAATTATCATTGGTTGTGGAATTCCGAAAATCACCATAGAAGGCACAACCCAAGATTGGAAAAAATTACTGGAGAAAACAAAACATCTCGCTCAGTATAAATTAGAGTGGTGGACAAATGAGCTCATCCCAATTCTCGAAGAAATTATTGCCGCAAAAAAAGGAAAAGTAAATAAGGATTTCTGGATGAACATGGTAAAATACCATACCGAAAAGAAATATGGAACCGTAAACACAATCGATGGATGGATTGTAAAGTTTTTCCCTTACACCAAAGAAGGAAATAAAACAGGTTTAAAGCCGATTACGAGCGTAAACAGTTTGGCTTCTGAAATTGTAAAAGTTCCATTTATTCTAAAAGATGATGAGCACCATACATCAAACAATATGGAAATCTGGGCTGGCTTTATCGGCCTTTCTCAAAACAACAAAGACTTTGCCATGAAACCAGAAATGAGCTGGGCGATCATCAATAAAAACAGTGCTCCTTCTGAAACTTCTGTTTTCGACAATAAAACCCATGCAGATGATCTTTCCATGAGCAATATCAATGAAATTCCGAAAGCCTTATATAAGTTGGAAAGTATTGGTTCACTTAGGATCAAGTTCACTAAAAATATTGTGATCCCTGATGAACTTAGTAAAATCAAGATCAGAAGCTTAAATTTAGATGGGAAAATTACTGAGGTGGAAACACAGCGGATTTTAAAACTTTTTCCAAACAGTTGGCTGATCATAAATGGCAAATCAGTCGATCGTTGATAAATATATCTACCATTTTTTAAAACTTACTCACAAATTTCGGTGGAAAACTTCATTTTAAAAATCCTGAAATCCCGCAAATCCTGATTAGCTTTGCTTCCTTTAATTTTTACCTTTAGGATATGTTAACCCACCATAAAATAATTGCAGCCGAATTAAAAGTTGCAGAAAAACAAGTAACAGCAACCATAAACCTGTTAGATGAAGGTGCAACTGTGCCCTTTATTTCGCGTTACCGCAAAGAGGCCACAGGCAGTTTAGATGAGGTTGAGGTAGCCGCAATCCGTGATCGGGTTTTACAGTTGCGCGATTTAGACAAACGCAGGGAAGCGATTTTGAAATCGATGACCGAGCTTGGCAAATTAACTCCAGAACTGGAAAAAAAGATCAACGAAGCTGAAACCATTTCTCTTTTAGAAGATATTTACCTGCCGTTTAAACCTAAGCGTAAAACACGTGCATCGGTTGCAAAAGAGAAAGGATTAGAACCTTTGGCTTTGCAGATATTTGAGCAAAATGCTTTTGATTTAGAGGCATCAGCTGATAAATTTATCGATGCTGAGAAGGGTGTGAATTCACTTGACGAGGCTTTAGCTGGCGCAAGGGACATCATAGCCGAAATGATTTCTGAAAATGTAGAAGCGCGGACCAAAATGCGTACTTATTTTCAGGAAAAAGCTGTTTTTAAATCAGAAGTGATCAAAGGAAAAGAAGAAGAAGGCATTAAATATAAAGATTACTTCGAATGGAGCGAACCGGTTAAAACAGCTGCATCACACCGTGTTCTGGCAATGCGCCGTGGTGAGAAGGAACTGATTTTGAGATTAGACGCCCTTCCACCAGTAGAAGATGCCATTGCTATTTTAGAGAACCAGTTTATTTTAGGCAATAACGCCGCTTCAAAGCAGGTTCAACAGGCTTTAGAAGATGGCTATAAACGTTTGCTGGAACCGGCCATGGAAACCGAACTTCGTGTATTTACCAAACAGAAAGCGGATGAAGAAGCCATTCGGGTTTTTGCCGAAAATGCACGTCAATTGTTATTGGCAGCTCCAATGGGACAAAAAAATGTACTGGCTATTGATCCAGGTTTCCGTACCGGTTGTAAAGTGGTTTGTTTAGATAAACAAGGTCAATTGTTAGAGAATACAGCCATTTATCCGCATACCGGACAAGGGAATGTGAAAAATGCCGAATTTACTATCCAACAGCTTTGCGAGAAACATAACGTTGAAGCTATTGCCATTGGTAACGGTACTGCAGGAAGAGAAACCGAAGCTTTTGTTCGTTCGTTAAATTTACCGCATATCACCATTGTGATGGTTAACGAAAGCGGCGCTTCGATTTATTCGGCATCAGAAGTGGCCAGAGAGGAATTCCCTACACAGGATATTACCGTACGTGGAGCGGTTTCAATCGGCCGCCGTTTAATGGATCCATTGGCAGAATTAGTAAAAATCGATCCAAAATCTATCGGTGTTGGTCAATACCAACATGATGTTGATCAGAATAAATTACAGGCAAGTTTGGATGATACGGTAATCAGTGCAGTAAATGCTGTTGGTGTAGAATTAAACACGGCCTCAAAGCAGATCTTAGCCTATGTTTCTGGCTTAGGGCCGACTTTAGCTCAGAATATTGTAGATTACAGGAATACGCATGGTGCTTTTAAAAACCGTGAAAGCTTGAAAAAAGTACCTCGTTTGGGCGATAAAGCATACGAGCAGGCAGCAGGCTTCTTGCGCATCCGCAATGCAGAAAATGTTTTGGATACGAGCGGTGTTCACCCGGAACGTTATGCCGTAGTAGATAAAATGGCGAAAGATCTTGGCACTACAGTTTCCGCTTTAATGAAGGATACGCAACTGCAAAAACAGATTAAACCACAGCAATACGTAACCGAAGAAATCGGCTTACCAACATTAACGGATATTTTAAAAGAACTTGCAAAACCCGGCCGCGATCCACGTGAACAGTTTGAAGCTTTTAGCTTTACCGATGGCGTAAACGAGGTTTCAGATTTAAGGGTTGGTATGAAGCTCCCTGGAATTGTAACCAACATCACCAATTTCGGTGCCTTTGTTGATATCGGCGTACATCAGGACGGCTTGGTTCACACCAGTCAGCTGGCTAACCGCTTTGTGGCTAACCCAAATGATGTGGTTAAAGTACACCAAAAGGTAGAAGTTACGGTAATGGAAGTTGATGCAGCACGCAAAAGGATTTCACTATCGATGAAAACTGAAGCCAGCCCGAAGCCGGAAGCCCGGAATCGGGAGACTAAGGAACATAAACCGAAACAAGATTTTAAACAGAATAACAGTAAATCCAATTTCAAGCCACGTAATGAGCCCAAAGATGCTGATGGCGATCTACAGGAAAAATTAGCAAAGCTGAAAGGGATGTTTAAATAATTTCCATCGATTGTCATACTGAGCCTGTCGAAGTATTTAAGGAGTCTTCGACAGGCTCAGTATAACATGTATAAATTACAGTTTCTCAAACTCCAGTCTTTTCTTCGGTAAGCTTTCAGGATAATTTCTTTGAATAAACGAAATCATAGCTTCCCTTACATGGCAGCGTAAATCGAAAGCCCTTGAAGAATTAGAAGCGCTCATCAGAAATCGGACTTCAATGGCGCCATCTTTTGTACTATCGGTAACCTGTACCACATTTACGCGCTTGTCCCAACGCAGATCAGCATTTAAAAGCCGGGTTAATTCCTGCCGCAATGGTTCAATGGGGATAGTATAATCAAGATACAAAAAAACCGTTCCAAGCAGATCAGCAGATACCCGCGTCCAGTTTTGAAATGGTTTTTCAATAAAATAGGTAATCGGCAAGATTAACCGCCGTTGATCCCAGATATTAACCACCACATAGGTTAAAGTAATCTCCTCTACCTTACCCCATTCGCCTTCCACAATCAAAACATCGTCAATCCTGATCGGCTGAGTAAAGGCAATCTGAAAACCGGCCAATAAATTTCCAAGCGATTTCTGCGCGGCAAAGCCTATAATAATTCCACCAATGCCCACCCCGGTAAGTAGCCCAGCCCCGATTTTGCGCATACTTTCAAAACTCAATAAAATAATAGCAGCAGTAATTAAAATAATAAGCGAAATAATAAATTTTCGAACAAACTGTAACTGTGTCCTGATTTTACGCTCTTTTAGGTTATTTTCTTTGTTTAGATCATATTTCAGGTAGAAATAATCTTCCAAAACGTTAATTGTCCTTACCAAAATAAGTGCGAAAGTAATCGTCAGGGCAATTTCCAATATTTTTGTTACTGGAAGACGATATGTTGGCGTCATCTCCATCAGCGTTAACGAGAAGTTAAGGAACAATAAGGGAATAAAAATAGCTACGGGTCTCCTCAAATGTTTTACTGTCGATTTTATAATGATAAAATCCCACCAACGCGAAAGCAGGATGAAAGTTTTGTGAATGATAAACTTGATTAAAATACCAAGAGATACCGCTATTAAGCCAATGATTAGGTTCTTAAGAAATAAAGGGATAGGATAACCGAAAATCTGGTCGATATACTGCATAAACGAAATTTGTGGTTAATAAATACGGCGATCAGCCAATGGATATTCTTATAACAGCTGTATTTTTGGATTGTTTGCCAACAGGAAACCAAGAGCTGCAAATAAATTATTTACATTAGCATTTTGTAGATCTTCAAAAGAGAAAAGATGGATTTTTTCGATGCCAACAGTATATTTTTCACAGTTCTTGAATATAAAATGAGTTATCTGGAATTCTTCGCCGTAATCACGGGGATTATTTCAGTTATTCTTTCAGCAAAAGCCAGTGTTTGGAGCTGGCCCGCTGGCATTGTTAATGTATTTTTATCCGCCTTTTTATATTACCAAAACCAGCTTTACCCCGATATGTTTTTGATGGCTTTCTTTTTTATAACCAACATTATGGGCTGGTGGCGATGGACAAATCCAAAACCGGAAGAAGAAGACAAAAACAAAGAACTTAAAATTAGTTTTATGCCTGTAAGGCAATTTTTAATCCTACTGGCTATAGGTATTGTTGGCACATTGCTGATGGGTACCTTGGCCAGTCAGCTCCACAATTGGCTTCCACTACTCTTCAACCTGCCAAGTGCTTATCCTTTTGTCGATTCATTTATTTTTGTAATGAGTGTAATCACCACTTTTCTGATGATCCAGAAAAGAGTAGAATGTTGGATTATCTGGCTGATCATCGATGTAGTGGCTACTTACCTGTACTTTTTAAAAGGCATCAAGTTTATGGGGGTAGAATATTTCATCTTCACCATTATTGCTGCTTTTGCATTGTGGCATTGGATAAAAGAATATAGAAACTATACTAAAACGGCATGAAAAGAGGCTTAGTGATTGGCAAATTTATGCCGATTCATAATGGGCATATTGCATTGATTAACTTCGCTGCTTCGCAATGTGATGAGCTGATTGTATCAATGAGTTTTACTCATGAGGACAAGATTGATCCGGTTTTACGTTTTGAATGGATCAAAGAGATTTTTAAGGATCAACCAGGCATCAAACCAGCCATTATTGCTGATGATTTTGATGATGAAACCCTGCCATTGAACGAAAGGACAAATAGTTGGGCGATCAAGATGCGGGAGGTATATCCAAAAATTGATATTCTTTTTAGCTCCGAGTTTTATGGAGAACCATTTGCCTTCAATTTACAAGCTGAGCACATCTTATTTGACGAGCAAAGAAAATTCATCCCCGTTTCAGCAACCCTGATCAGAAACCATCCGTTTCAACATTGGGAATTTATTCCAAAAGAAGTCCGGCCATATTTTGTAAAGAAGATTTGCTTCTACGGACCAGAAAGCACAGGAAAATCGACAATGGCAGAGAAAATGGCTTTGCATTATCATACTACTTTTGTACCGGAAGTTGCGCGCGAATTAATTACCTCAAACGATATTACTGTCGATGACATTATCAAAATCGGGAGAGTACAAACTGAAAGGGTAAAAGAAAAAACCAATGTTGCGAATAAGATCATTTTTTGTGATACTGATCTAATTACTACAAAAATATACTCACGATACTATTTAAATGAGATTCCGGATATCCTAAACGATCTTGAAAATGAAATCAAATACGATTTATATTTCCTGTTAGATATTGATGTAGAATGGGTAGCCGATCATCTCCGTGATTTTGGAGACAGGCGCCCGGAAATGTTTAAGCTTTTTAAGGATGAGCTCGAAAAACGTGGAATCAACTACATTCAGATCAGTGGTAATTATAGAGAGCGGGAAGAAAAGATTAAGAAGATTATAGATTCAATTTTAGTTTAAAGAATCTATTTTTTGTATCTTCAATTCAAATCCAAAAATGATATGACAGCTAAACAAGTGCTTCCTATCATCCCTGACAATATTGTAGTTAATAAAATTTGCGAGCTAAGAGGTCTTAAAGTGATGCTCGATAGCGACCTGGCGGAGCTTTATGGCGTAGAAACTAAGGTTTTAAATCAAAGTGTCCGTCGAAACATGGAACGTTTCCCCGATGATTTCATGTTCCAACTAACTAGTGAAGAATGGGAATCTTTGAGGTCACAATTTGTGACCTCAAAAGGTAAAAGAGGTGGAAGAACCTATTTACCTAATGTTTTTACCGAACATGGCATACTAATGCTTTCGAGTGTATTAAACAGCAAACAAGCGATTCAAGTGAATATTCAAATTGTAAGGATTTTCTCCCGTATCCGTCAATTTATTGTTGATAATGGCGAGCTCAAACTTGAAATAGAAGAGATTAAAAAGACGCTGGATAATCATGATAAAAACATCGAATTGGTTTTTACCTACCTGGATAGACTTATCGATAAGAAAACTGGACCAAGGAAAAGGATCGGTTATATGCCTGATGATTTGTAATAAATTAAATATTTATGCACTTTACTCCTAACCTTTAATAATTGTACTAGCCCGGATTCTTAAACGGGATTGTAGCGATATCCTTTCTTGTTTTTTGCCTTGACGAATTAATAGCACTGAAGTAAGAAATTTGTTAAAGCTTAAAAAAACAAAAAAGATTTAGCGTAAAGCCCGACAGGAACCACCCAAGGAACTACAGGTTACGCTTTACAAAAAGCAACAATTAGATTGCCACATCGCTGTGCTCTTCGCAATGACGATAATTTTATATCAAAATTTTTCTCTTCAACTATTTGATAATAAAAGTATTCTATCTATCTTTGCAGTCCCAAATTTAATGGGAATAATAAATTGTTTAATAAATTAAATACAAGCAAGTGAATACGTTAAGTTACAAAACTGTCTCGGCCAATGCGAAAACTGTTAACAAACAGTGGATTGTTGTTGATGCGCAAGGCGAGATTTTGGGGCGCTTGTCATCGAAGATCGCTATGATCATCCGTGGTAAAAACAAGCCTGAGTACACCCCACACGTAGATTGCGGAGATAACGTTATCGTTATTAATGCAGACAAGGTTAAATTGACAGGAAACAAATTCAGCGAAAAGCAATATGTTTCTTATACTGGTTATCCAGGTGGTCAACGTTTTATTTCTCCTAAGGAGTTAATGGCGAAACACCCTCAACGTGTAATCGAGAAAGCGGTACGTGGTATGTTACCGAAAACTAAATTGGGTAAAAAACTTTACACCAATCTTTTTGTGTATGCTGGTGAAACTCACCCTCATGCAGCTCAATCTCCAAAAACCATTAAACTTTAAGAAATGTCAGTTACTAACACTTCAGGAAGAAGAAAAACAGCTGTTGCACGTATCTACTTAAAAGATGGTGCTGGCGCAATTACCGTTAACGGTAAAGATCACAAAGTATATTTCCCAACTTTACCTTTGCAATATATCGTAAACCAAAGTTTAGAAGTTTCTGAGCTTGTAGGTCGTTATGATATCACTGTAAATGTACAGGGTGGTGGAGTAAAAGGACAAGCAGAAGCTGTTCGTTTAGCTATTGCTAAAGCGATTGTTGAACTAGATGCGGAGAAAAAACCTGCATTACGTGCTAAAGGACTAATGACGCGTGATATGCGTATGGTTGAGCGTAAAAAACCAGGACGTGCTAAAGCTCGTAAGAAATTCCAATTCAGTAAACGTTAATCACAGGAGGCAAAGACAATGGCAAGAACAACTTATCAAGACTTATTGGATGCAGGTGTACACTTTGGTCACCTTACCCGTAAATGGAATCCAAAAATGGCTCCTTACATTTTCATGGAGCGTAATGGAATTCACATTATAGATTTAAATAAAACTTTAACTAAAACTGAAGAAGCTGCGGCTGCGATTAAACAAATCGTAAAATCAGGACGTAAAGTATTATTTGTTTCAACAAAAAAACAAGCAAAAGGAATCGTAGCTGAACAAGCTAAAAAAGTAAACATGCCTTTCGTAACCGAGCGTTGGTTAGGTGGTATGTTAACTAACTTTGCTACTGTTCGCAAGTCAATCAAAAAGATGTCTAACATCGATAAAATGACTAAAGACGGTACTTATTCGATCTTATCTAAAAAAGAGCGTTTAATGATTCAACGTGAGCGTATTAAATTAGAATCACTTTTAGGTGGTATTGCTGATTTAAACCGTTTACCTGCAGCTTTATTCTTAATTGATGTTAAGAAAGAACACATTGCAGTTACTGAAGCGTTAAAATTAAACATCCCTACTTTTGCGATGGTTGATACTAACTCTGATCCTTCTAACATCGATTTCCCTATCCCGGCGAACGATGATGCTACAAAATCAATCTCTTTAATTACTGATGTAATTATCAAAGCTATTGAAGAAGGTTTAGATGAGCGTAAACGCGAAAAAGATGATGAAGCTGAAAAAGAAGCAGTAGCAGCGAAAGTTGCAGCTGATGCACCTGAATCAAAAGAGCCTAGAGCAGCTGGTGAAAAAAGACCAACTACTAAAAAGGTAACTGCTGAAGCAGAAGTTGAAGCTCCTTCATCAGAAGAAACTAAAACAGAAGAATAGTAATATTTTTTAATTGCAGGTTACTGGTTTCAGGTTTTAAGTTGACTTAACATGAGTTTAACTTGGCGCTTGTAACTTGTAACCTGTAATTGTTATAACAAGATTGTAAAATTTAAAAAAGGAAATAAAATGTCTACAGTACAAATTACTGCCGCTGATGTAAATAAACTACGCCAACAAACTGGTGCTGGTATGATGGATTGCAAAAAAGCATTATTAGAAGCTAATGGCGATTTCGAAGCTGCTGTTGATTTATTGCGCAAAAAAGGTCAAAAAGTATCTGCCGCTCGTTCTGGCAATGCTACTTCTGAAGGCCTGGTATCAATCAATGTTTCAGCGGATGGCACAAATGGTAAATTAGTTGCTTTAGCTTGTGAAACTGAGCCAGTTTCTAAAGTTGAGGATTTCCGTAACCTGGCTCAAGCCGTTTTAGCTGCAGCAGTTGCCAACAATCCTGCTACTACTGAAGAATTATCAGCGATTACTTTGGAAGATGGACGCACAGTTGCCGAAACCATAACTGAACTAACCGGTAAAATCGGAGAGAAAATCGTTATTCAAGAGTACGCAAATATATCTGGCGAGAAAATCGTTTCTTATATCCACTCTAATGGTAAAATGGGTGTTTTAGTGGTATTTGAAGGCGCTAATGGTGCAGATATTACTGAAGCTGGTAAAGATGTTGCTATGCAAATTGCTGCAATGAACCCAGTTGCTGTTGATAAAGACGGTGTTGACCCTGCTACTATCGAACGTGAAATCGAGATTGCTAAAGACGTTATCCGTCAAGAAGGCAAACCAGAAGAAATGGTTGAGAAAATTGCTGCTGGTAAATTGAATAAATTCTACAAAGACAGTACTTTATTAAACCAGGAGTTTGTTAAAGATAGTTCTATCGATGTGCGTAAATATTTAGATAACACTTCTAAAGGTTTAACAGTAACGGCTTTCAAACGTGTACAATTAGGTGCATAAGCATTTATAAATAATATAAAAAAAGTCCTGATGAAAATCAGGACTTTTTTTATGCCTTAACTCCTAGTCGTCACCCTGAATTTATTTCAGGGTCTAATTTGTGAGAAGATGCTGAAATAAATTCAGCATGACGATAGTATTTTCCTACTTTCTAAGTGCCGTATAAGCGCCCACTTCCTTACCCGAATCATCGATCATACTCGCCACAAGTTTATTTCTATCTGCTTTTATTTTGGTAATTGTTCTTGTTCCTGTCCTTGGCCCACCACCAATTATTAAAGGGTAATGGTTTAATGCGTTATCAGGCTGGTGCACCATGTACTTATGGGTATGACCACTTAAAACCAAATCAACTTTGCCCTGATTCAACAATGGTTCAAATAGCTCAGTGCAATGTTTTGGTCCATGTGCATCGCCCGAAAAACGTGGTGGAATATGCATCAATACGACTCTAAATGGTGCCTTTTTAAATTCCTTTGAATTTATTTCTGTTTTCAGCCATTCAGCCTGTTGAGCTCTATAATCATCAAAATCTACAATACCGGCATATACTGGATGTGCATCTTCTTTATCTTCACCAGTATCTAAAATCACAAAGCGAACAGGCCCTAAGGTAAAAGCTGCATGGCCAACATGCATATAATACTGCGGAAATTCACGTGCAAATTTACCACGTGTTTCGTGATTGCCCCTTACGTAGATAAAAGGTGTACGCTTTGCAAAATTATCTACACAGGGTTGCAGCATATGTTCGATAATCTGTTTCTCATCGGTTTGATAATCGAATATATCTCCATTAAAGAAAACAAAGTCTTGCTTCTTATCGGGAACAAGCGCTAACAATTGAGGGATTGATTCCGGGCGATCGTGCGTATCATTCATCATTAAGAACGAAACCTCATCTTTCGCTCGGTCTGCATTCACAAATTCTTCAACAGTACTGCTTACCGTTACACCGTAGGTTAATTTGTAAGGCTGGAAATCCTTAATTTCCTTCGAAACAATTTTATAATAATATTTTGTTCCTGGTTTTAAATTTTTGAGCGTTACGGCATTTAACTTGCTATTAGCCTGCATTAAACCCAATTCGGCCTTTCCATATGCTTTTTGCCCAAGCTGATCTGCCTGTTCTCCAAATTCTACCCAGCCTGCAGCATTTTTATTGGTTAACCAAAGAATGGTCATCGAGTTATTGAAATTGGTTTGGAGATAAGGGCCTACCGCAATTTTAAAACCCTCTTCCTCAGCGGGCACATCTGTAATCGCCATTACCGGAGCTACCAAAGTAGTAGCACCCAAAGTTAGTCCGGCCTTTAAAAAACCTCTTCTATTAGACTGATTTTCATTCATTTGGTTATTTTATCTTATTACCCAAATATATAGCTACAATATTTAACTTTGACCGTGTAAGATTAAATTTACTCAAACGTTTGATATGCCTAAAGTAATTTCCAATACCTCCTATTTTAAGGGCAACGATTTAAAAAAGAATCGGGACATCATAATTAATGGTACTCTAATTTCCAATATTAAGGAAAGCGACAACAAAGAAACCAGCCATTCGCTTGTTGTACCAGGTTTTATAGATTTACAGATTTATGGTGCAGGCGACAGGTTATTTTCAGCCGAGCCAAGCACTGAATCGTTAAGCATCATGGAAAATGATCTGCTTAAAAAAGGCACTACAGGCTTTTTAGCTTGTATGGCAACAAATTCTCCTGAAGTTTTTGATGAATGTATCAAAGCAGCTAAAGAACACCGTACAGCTGCAAAAAATTTCTTGGGGCTACATTTAGAAGGGCCATTTTTAAATCCAAAACGCTTAGGTGCCCATGTTCCGGCCTTTGTACGAAAGGCCTCGTTAGATGAAATTAAGAAATTAATTGATTTTGGTGATGGCGTAATTAAAATGATGACCATTGCCCCAGAACTGCAGGATGACGAAGTGATCGAATATTTGTTAGCTAATGGAGTATTGGTTTCTTTAGGACATAGTAATGCAACCTTCGATGAGGCAACGGCTGCTTATAACAAAGGCATCCAGACCACTACACACCTTTTTAATGCCATGAGTCCTATCCATCACCGCGAACCGGGTATCCCGACCGCTGTTTTTAGCCACGACAAAGCTATGGCCAGCATTATTGCCGATGGTCAGCATGTAGATTTCGAAGTGGTTAAGTTTGCCCAAAAACTTTTAAAAGAACGTTTGTTCCTCATCACCGATGCGGTTACTGCTTGTTCAACAGGGCCGTATCAGCATGTCCAAAAAGGCAATAAATATGTTATGCCTGATGGTACACTTTCCGGCTCATCGCTCACGATGTTAGAAACTGTTAAAAATTGTGTATCACATTGTGACATCAGCTTAAATGATGCAATAAAAATGGGAACGTTATACCCCGCCAAATTAATTGGGATCGAAAATCTTACTGCAGCGATAGAAACCGGACATCAGGCAAACTTATTGGTACTTGATGATGACCTGAATTTAAAAGAGGTAATATTTAAAGGCGAAACGATATAATTAATTTAACATGTTCAAAAAAATCCTCGCAGCGATAATATTCTTGTCAGTTTATACCAGTAATTCCTGGGGACAAAAAATAGGTACTGCTTTTACAATAATACCCCTTGGGGTGAAGGGCGGAGATGATGAGAGTAATTTATCCTCTTATATGATTGCTCCAAAAGGTAGTGCGAATTATGTTTGTTTAGATGCAGGCACCATAAATGCCGGTATTCAAAAGGCCATTGAATATAAATCATTAAGCGGAATAAGCGAAGAAATTCAGCGAAAACAGATTAAGGGATATTTGATCTCACATGCACATTTAGATCATGTAGCAGGTTTGATTATCAATTCACCAGCCGATACATCCAAAAACATCTACGGAATACCTTCGGTGCTGAATATTTTGAAAGATAAATATTTTACCTGGGATGCCTGGGCCAATTTTGCAAATGAAGGCGAAAAACCACAATTAAAAAAGTATACCTATTCACCGCTTAATGAAGGTGAAACTTATCCGCTCGATGGAACAGAAATGAAAGTAAGGGCTTTTGAATTAAGCCATGGGAATCCCTATAAAAGTACTGCTTTTTTGATCAGTCACAATGATAGTTATGTATTGTACCTTGGAGATACCGGTGCAGATGAAATTGAAAAATCGAACAAACTTGCCAACCTATGGCAAACCATAGCGCCGATTATTAATGCAGGACAGTTAAAAGCAATTTTTCTGGAGGTTTCTTTCCCAAATGAACAGCCTGATAAACAATTATTCGGGCATCTTACACCAAAGCTTTTTTATAGTGAATTATCAAAACTCGAAAGTTTAACCGATTCAAAAGCTTTTAAAAAAATATCTTTTATTGTAACACACACTAAACCGCCACAAAAAACTGCCGAAAAAGCAAAAAAGCAACTAATTTCAGGAAAATCGAAAGATTTAATACTGATTTTTCCAGAACAGGGAAAGTACTTAACAATTAATTAATCTAAATAGAACATTAGCAGTATTAAGTGCATGTATTTTTGTAAGAAAGTGAATAAAACATCATAATTTTAAGCCCCATAGGGCAATAACAGGTTACAATTGCTTTATCACTAACAAAAAAACATAAACTAATGAAAAAACTACTACTATTATTCACATTTATGCTTGCAATAACCGTTGGTGGTTTTGCTCAGGGTGTTACAACTGCATCATTTATTGGTACAGTTAAAGATCAAAAAGGGGTAATCCCCGGTGCAACAGTTACCGCGGTACATATTCCTTCAGGTACAAAATACGCAACAATTACCAGGGCCGATGGGCGGTACAACTTACCGAACGTACGTGTAGGTGGGCCATACACCGTTAAAATAAGCTATATCGGCTATAACGAGCTGGTTAAAGAAAATCTAAGCACAACTATCGGAGAAGATTTAAGGGTTGATGCTTCATTAACAGAAACATCGCAAAACTTAGCCGATGTTGTAATAAAGGGAACGCAGGATAAAGTAATCAACTCATCCAGAACGGGGGCAAGGGAAACCATAACCCGGCAGCAGATCGATAATTTGCCAACGATTAGCCGTTCATTATCTGATTTTACCAAACTAACCCCATCAGCAAATTCTACTACTGTTGGCGGTTTAAGTTTCGGTGGCAGAAGCGGTTCTTATAACAACCTAACAGTTGATGGAGCCCTGTTTAACAACTCGTTCGGACTATCTGGTAGTTTAGGTGGACAGGCTAACTCTCAGCCGATATCACTGGATGCGATTGAACAGATTCAGGTAGATATTGCACCCTACGATGTTCGTCAGGGATCTTTTACCGGTGCGGGCATCAATACCATTGTAAAATCTGGAACAAATAACTTTAAGGGCTCGGCCTATTACTATACAAGAGGTACCGATTTAACAGGCTACTCAGCGGGGGTTACAAAAATACCAGTTGTAGACTTCAAGTATAACCAACGTGGTTTAAATATTGGCGGACCGATCATTAAAGATAAATTATTTTTCTTCGTTTCGGGCGAACAAGAGCGGATCAGCACACCTGCTACCTCTTTTGTAGCTTCAAGACCAGGTTTATCAGGAGCGAATGTTTCTGCAGCAGATGCGGCAACATTAGATAAGCTATCGAACTATTTAATGAGCAAGTACAATTATGCCACAGGTCCGTACGAGAATTATCCATACGAGACGAAAAGCGATAAAATAACTGCGAAGATAGATTGGAACATCAATGCCAACAATACTTTAAGCGCGAAATATTTCTACTTAAAATCGAACAGACAGGTGGTAGCCAGCGGTTCGGGTATTCCGGCAGGCTTAAATGGTAGCCGCTCGCCTTCTTCAACCTCTATGCCTTACTTTGGATCGAGTTACACCATAAACAATAACTTTAACATTGGTATAGTAGAGCTAAACACCAGGATTGGGAACAGCATGTCGAACAAATTAACGCTTGGTTATTCTGCCTTGAGAGATTTTCGGGCTTCAAATGGCGCTGAACTACCAATGGTTGATATTGGCAACGGAAACGGTGGCATTTTAACGAGTTTCGGCTACGAAGTTTTTACAGCAAACAACTTATTAAACTCCGACATTTATCAGTTTTCTGATGATTTCTCGATCTATGCTGGTAAACATGAAATCACCATTGGGACCAGTAACCAGTTGAATAAATTTTTAAATGGTTTTGCACCAAACTATAATGGTCTGTATTATTTCAAAACTGCCGAGATTTTATGAACAATGCACCAGCAGTAAGTTATTCTTACCGCAATTCTGCCTTGGCTGATGGTGCTTTTCCATTTGCAAAAATGTCGTCTTATAACCTGAGTTTATACGCACAGGATAAGTATCAGGTAAGCGATAATTTCAAATTAACCTACGGTATACGGGCAGATTATACCTATTTCCCTACCAAGTTAGATCCGAACCCAAATTTAGCCGCGTTAACCTTCCAAAATGGCTTACAGGTCGATATCTCTAAATTCCCAAACAAAAAATTATTGTTCTCTCCACGTGTAGGTTTCAATTATGACGTTTTTGGTAATAAAACAACACAGTTACGTGGTGGAACCGGAATTTTTACCGGTCAGGTACCTTATGTCTGGATTTCTAACCAGGCCTCTAACACCGGGACATTATTTAGTTCAAGTACCGTTTCAACCGTTGGAGATCCCCGATTGATCTTCAATCCAAATGTAAATGCAAACCGTCCTGCTCCAGGTACAGTTAATGCCAATACTTCGTACGAAGTAGATGCAACTTCTAAAGATTTCAAATACCCGCAAATCTGGAGAACCAATGTTGCTGTTGATCAGAAGTTACCAATGGGTATCATTGCAACCATAGAGGCCTCATATACCAAAGATATCAATGCTGTAAATTTCTCAAATGCAGCGTTGCCTAATAATTCTACAGGTTTGATCACACTTCCAGGTATTGAAGGACAACAACGTTATACCGTAAAATCTACACAAACTGGTACAACTGCGGCAAACCCTTCTATATCGCCATTTATCTACATGCAGAATACCAAAAAAGGTTATTCGTATTTCATCACGGGCCAACTTCAAAAATCTTTTTTAAACGGATTTAATGCAAGTGCAGCCTATACCTATAGCCAATCTAGATCTGTTAACGATGGTGGTTCTACAGCAAGCTCAATCTGGTCGCAAAGGGCCATTGCCGGAGATGCAAACTCGGATGTTTTAGCCAACACCAATTTCATCCAACCGAATAGAGTCATTGCTTCATTAAGCTACAAAAGAGAATATTTTAAACATGCAGCAACCACAATCGGTTTAATTTTCGAATCAGCCAATAATGGTGCATTTAGTTATGTTTCATCTGGCGACATCAACAATGATGGTGGCGCAAATGATCTGCTTTACATCCCACAAAACCAAGGCGACATCACTTTGGTTCCCGATTTTGTTGGCGATACCCGCACATCAGCACAGATATGGAACCAGTTAAACGCCTACATTAGCCAAGATAGTTACCTGAGCAAACACAGAGGTGAATTTGCAAAAAGAAACGGCGCCATCATGTCGTACTTCAAAAGAGCAGATCTTCACATCGCACAGGATTTCTTTGTTGGCCCTAAAGGGAAAAGAAATACACTTCAGTTTACATTGGATATTATTAACCTGGGCAATATGCTAAATAGTGATTGGGGTTTGTACCAAACACCAAATATTCCATTATCTACATACAATACGGCCGTGTTATTGGCGTATAAAGGTTTAGATGCTGTATCAGGAAAACCTACTTATTCTTTTCCATATCAAGACAAGGCAAATTTAACTCCATATACTACAACGTATAAAAATATTACTGACCAGATTTCACGCTGGCAGGCACAGTTTGGTGTCCGCTACATCTTTAACTAACGTTAAACAGATTATTATGGCTTGCCATCTGCAATAAAAGTAATATAATAAGAGGAGCAATATCTCAGGGTATTGCTCCTTTTTCTTTAAATCATTATTTCTATTTAAATATTTACATCAATTATTAAAAAGCATAGCTTGGTATTAAAAAAATGTTAATATTTTTGAGGTCATGAAATACAAACGCATCCTATTAAAGCTTAGCGGAGAATCGCTAATGGGCGACAAACAATATGGAATTGATAATGAACGCGTTAAACAATACGCAGAAGATATCAAAGCCGTACACGATAAAGGTTTAGAAATCGCAATCGTAATTGGAGGAGGAAATATTTTTAGAGGTTTAAGCGCCGAAAAAAGTGGGATGGACAGGGCACAGGCCGATTATATGGGCATGTTGGCAACAGTTATCAACTCTATGGCCCTGCAAGATGCGTTAGAAAAAGTGGGGATTAAAACACGTTTACTTACTGCCATTAAAATGGAGCAGATCTGTGAGCCATTTATCCGCAGAAGAGCTGTTCGCCATTTAGAAAAAGGCCGTGTGGTTATTTTTGGTGCAGGAACGGGAAATCCATACTTCACAACCGATTCTGCAGCAGCTTTACGTGCTATCGAAATCAAAGCTGATGTTGTTTTAAAAGGAACACGTGTTGATGGGATTTATACGGCTGATCCTGAAAAAGATCCATTGGCCACTAAATACGAAGAAATTTCTTTTAGGGAAGTTTATGATAAGGGGCTTAATGTGATGGATATGACCGCATTTACCCTTTGCGAAGAAAACCAAGTGCCGATTATTGTGTTTGATATGAACAAACATGGCAATTTCATGAAAATCGCTAATGGCGAACCTATTGGAACCCTGGTTAAATAAGGAATAAAAATTATTATTTTTGTAGAAATACACACAATTATGAACGACCTCATACAATTACAATTAATGGATGCTCAATCTGCAATGGATAGAGCCATCGATCATTGTGAATCTGAATTAACTAAAATCAGAGCTGGTAAAGCATCAGCTGGAATGTTGGATGGTATTTTCGTGGATTATTATGGCGCAGCTACAGCATTATCACAAGTAGCCAGTATTAATACGCCTGATGCCAGAACAATCGTAATCCAACCTTGGGAAAAATCACTTTTAACTGCGATTGAAAAAGCTATTCAGGTAGCCAATATTGGTATCAATCCACAAAATGATGGTATTGTTATCCGCCTGGTAGTGCCGCCTTTAACAGAAGAGCGTAGAAAAGACTTAGTGAAAAAAGTAAAGGAAGAAGCCGAAAGAGGCCGCATTACCGTTCGTAACATCCGTAAAGATGCCAATACCAAAATTCAAAAACTGAAAGGCGAAGGTGTTTCTGATGACGAGATTAAAACAGGCGAAGGCGAAGTGCAAAAATTAACCGATGCTTATATCATCAAGGTTGACAAACACGCCGAAGCTAAAGAAAAAGACGTAATGACAGTTTAATCTGTATAAAATACAATCAGAGGGAATGGACTTAAATCTATTCCCTTTTTTTATTGCTTTGCGCTTGAGCCCCTAACGTTTAAGATAGTGGGTAACGACACCTGCATGTTTTCGACAGGTTTTCCTACTCTCTTAAGCTTGTTCAATAAAATTTTCATCACGTTTTCCGCAATCGCTTCAAGAGGCTGTGCAATAGCCGTAACCGGAGGCTCACAAAACTCCAGGATTTCAAAATCATCAAAAGAAACAACAGCCATATCCTTGTGGATCTGAATACCTAGTTTTCTAAAAGTTCTTAAGCCGTCTAAACAAATATAGTTGGCTGCAAAAACGACCGCATCCAGCTGTTTCTCTGCCTTAAAAAACTTGATCATCTCCTCAATTGATTCGACAGAGTTTACATATTTAATCTTCTTTACAATTGCCGGCAAGTTATATTTTTTTACAGCACTTTCGTAACCCGCCAAGCGGTCTACCATCTGTTGCTGTAAAGTATCGATGGTTACAAAACCTATTTTTTTATAATTATTCTTAATGAGGTGTTCGGTAGCTTCGTATGTACTACTTAGATTATCGATTATTACATAATCTGTTTTAACGTCCTGTACATACCGATCGAATAGTACCACTGGGGCGTCCGTTTGAATCAATTTTTTAACTTCTTCTTCCAAACCTTCAGGCAAGGCCATTATATAGCCATCAACATGCCTGTCTTTAAAAATCTGCAGCAATTCTATTGCCTTTTCGGTATCGTTTCTGGTACTGCTAAAAAGTATCTTATAACCAAGGCTCGAAGCAATTTCATCAATTCGGCGTGCTATACCCGAGAAAAAAGGTTCAGAAATATCATCAACCAAGAATCCGATAATTTTTGTTTTGCCTGTTCTTAAACTTGTTGCAAGGGTATTGGGCTGATAATTTAATTCAGCAACCAGTTCTAAAACTTTTTTGGTAAGCGATTCGCTAATATTTTTTTCTCTTGCTTTCCCATTAATTACAAACGATACGGTTGTAATGGAAATATTTAATTGTTTAGCGATATCTTTAATCGAAACGCGTTTCTTCATCACAGGCATTGAACGGATAAAATTTTGATTGGTAATATAACAATATATCTATAAATATAGGAGGGTTATGAAAAAAACTAGTCTAAAAAGAAAAAGAGCAACCTATCCAGGATTGCTCAATTAACTAACTTATTATTCATAAAAAATGCTGTTGGGGAAGGAGTCGAACCTTCAAGGGGTAGTTAGCTACAGTTCAAAAAATTAATTTGTGGTCAACCCAATAAACTGCGTTTGTCCCATTATTCCCCACCACCGAGACAAGGAGGCGTGTCTGCCAATTTCACCACCCAACAATTTTAGTCATTAGTCCAAAGTCTGCAGTCGTAAGTCTACTAAAGACTATGGACTCTTGACTTAGGACTAAAGCCGCTGTAGGGGAAGGAATCGAACCTTCAAGGAGTGGTTAGTACCGAAACGGTATATTCCCATTATTCTCCGCCACCGAGACAAGGAGGTGTGTCTGCCTGTTTCACCACCCTACATTATGTTATGCAATTTTGAAAGAACGTTTCCTTTTTGTTAATTGCTTGATACAAATGTAAAGGAACAACCAATACCTTGCAAATATTTTAAACATTTAATTTTATTTTTATAATATTGATAAATATTCGTAAATTCGCTTATCATAATTCAAAAATATGCTTAAAAAAGACAATTCCAATTTAGAAATTGACAACCTCGACATCGATATATTGAAACAATTGATGCAGGATGCCACTAAACCTTATACAGAAATCGCTAAAGATCTGATTGTTTCGGGCGGAACGATACACGTTAGGATGAAAAAACTGCAGGAAATGGGGATTATTAAAGGCTCGCACCTAATCATTGACCCGCAGAAGGCTGGATATGATATTTGTGCCTTTTTGGGTATTTACCTGGAGAAAGGAATCCAGTACAAAGATGCAGTTGCACAATTGAGCAAAATTAAAGAAGTAGTAGAATTGCATTATACTACCGGTGCCTACAGTATGTTTGCCAAAATTATCTGCAGGGATACCAATCATTTACGCCACGTTTTAAACGAAGAAATACAGGCCGTGAACGGTATTCAGCGTACGGAGACTTTAATCTCATTAGAAGAGAGCATTAAGCGTCAGATTGAACTGGGTTAAAGCACAAAGACTAAAGGTAAAAGACTAAAGCAAAAAGATTTCATTTAAGAACACGAAGCTTAAATGATCTCATATGCCTTATATGGTAAAACGCTATTGGTTATTCTTAATAATCTGGAAATGAACGCTGAGTGGGATTTCCGGAACAGTAGTCCCGTTATTCGCTATAGCCCCGATGCTAATTTAGTGCCGATTCATCGGTAAAGAATCGGGGGCTGCCGCTACTACCGGGTTTAGAAACAAAGGTCTGTGCAATAAATAGCAATTTCCTATTGACCTTGACCCTTTTACTCCGCTACTATTGACAGACTCCGATAGAACGGTCGTCATCTCGACTGTAGCGCAGCGAAAATGGAGAGATCTTTGAACTAAGATAAGAGGAAGGTATGCACCCAGCCATTAATAGTAGCACTCAATTGGCCCCCTAGACCCGATTGGAGTGAACACGAAGCCGCAGGCAAAGTAAAACGGAAAGCGGGGAAGAAACCAGAACGGCTGCACAGACATTGCTCTCCAAACCCAAATAATGATAATATTTTTTTGACAATGCCCTTCGACTACGCTCAGGGTGACACCCTAAGAAAAGCTATTTCAACAACTGATAAGCAACAAGCGCAGCAACGTAAGCCATGGCTGTCATATAAGCCAATTGGATAACCGGCCATTTCCAGCCTTTAGTTTCGCGGTAAACAATAGCTACTGTGCTCATACATTGCATGGCAAAAGCATAAAAAAGCATTAATGAAATTCCAGTAGCAAAAGTATATACAGGCAAACCGGTACGACTGTTAACCGAGGCCGACATACGCTCTCTAATGGTACTGGTATCCTCATCACCACCATCGACACTATAAATCGTAGCCATAGTACCTACAAAGGCTTCGCGGGCAGCAAAAGAGGTAATTAAACCAATACCGATCTTCCAATCGTAACCCAGAGGGCGGATGGCAGGCTCAATCCAATGGCCAAGAATGCCCACATAAGAGTTTTCCAGCTTCTCGGTAGCCACCAGGGTTTTAATGTGATCTGTATTTTTTGTAGTATCGGCCAGAGCAGATTCGTATTTTTTATCGATACTTTCGAAACGGCTTCCTGGCCCGAAAGAAGCCATTACCCAAAGAATGATGGAAATGGCGATGATAACCTTACCTGCTTCGAAAACAAAGGTTTTTGATTTCTCGTACATGGTGTAGAACACATTTTTCCACCTTGGCATGCGATAAACCGGCAATTCCATGATAAAATAAGACCTTTCTTTGGTCTTAATGATGAATTTCATTACCCAGGCCACCAGTACCGCAGCAATAATCCCGACCAGGTACATCACCATTAGCGCCAGCCCCTGCAGGTTAAAAACGCCTAAAACGGTTTTGGAAGGAATAATTAGCGAAATGATTAATATATATACCGGAAGCCTCGCCGAACAGCTTACCAAAGGGGTAACCATGATGGTAATCATCCTGTCTTTCCAGTTTTCGATATTTCTGGCGGCCATAATAGACGGAACTGCACAGGCTAAACCACCGATCATCGGCACCACCGATTTACCGTTAAGGCCGACCTTGCTCATAATTTTATCCATCATAAAGGTAACACGGGCCATGTAGCCGGTATCTTCCAAAATGGATATAAAGGCAAAAAGGATTGCAATCTGTGGGATAAACACGAATATGCCGCCTAGCCCGGCAACAACACCATCCAATAACAGATCGGTAAGCATGCCCGCCGGCAAATATTCGTGACCAATACTCGTTATAAAACCAAAACCAGTCTCAATCCAGTCCATTGGATAGGATGACCAGGCAAATATGGCATTGAAAATAACAAAAAGAATCAGTAAGAAAATGGCAAATCCCCATACTTTATGGGTTAAAATAGCATCTAATTTATCGCTGAAAGAAAACTTCTTTTCGGTACCCTTGTCAACAACCACATCAGATAAAATCGTACTGAGGTGTTTGTACCTGGCAATAGTTTCTGCAGCCTGAATTTTTGAAGACTCAAAATGGTGCGACTGCTCTATATTTTCAATTTCTTCCTGTTCTTTTTCGGTAAAGAAAGTTAAATACTCATGTTGGTGCAAAACCTGTAGCGCATAATAATCGTTATCAGAATTAAGTTTCGATTTTATGGCGTTAATAGCTTCAGGAGCCAGAAAATTCACATCTACATCCTGGAGCTGTGTGGCAATTTTATTGGTATTGGCAATAGCTTGTTTTAGTTTGTCGATCCCAATGTTGTTCCGTGCTGAAATGGGAACCACCTGGACACCCAGTTTCGCTGCAAGTTTATCCAGATTGATCTCGATCCCTTGTTTATCCGAAAGATCGATCATATTCAGGGCCAAAATCATAGGAATGCCTAAATCTGCCACTTGCGAATACAGAAGCATATTGCGCTTTAAATTGGAAGCATCGGCAATGAGGACAATAACATCAGGATGGCTATTGTTTTTTTTATCGGCAAGTACTTGAAAAACGATGCTTTCGTCAGCACTTTTCGGATATAAACTATAGGTTCCGGGTAAATCTATTATTTCGGCTTCTTTACCACTGGCAAGTTTTGTAAAACCTGTTTTTTTATCGACAGTGATGCCTGGAAAATTTCCGATTTTTTGATTTAACCCTGTTAAACGGTTAAATAAAGTAGATTTACCTGTATTGGGATTACCAACTAACGCAACTTTAATATCCAAACCCAGCTTTTTTATTGAATAATGATAACATCGGCTTCGCTTTTACGCAAGCAAAGCTGATAACCAGCAACACGGATCGCCATTGGATCGCCCAGAGGAGCAAAACGCTCTACCTCTACCACCTCACCAGGCAAGCAGCCCATCTCCATTAACTTTACAGACATATCTAAATCTGTAAAAGCTACAATTGTTCCCTTTTCTCCAACTTTTAGGTGCGACAGTTTCATGTGCTAAATTTGGCGCAAGTTAACCTTTCTTTAGATTTATTCCAAATAAGATAGCCGTGCATGGGCTATAAATTACACAGCTTTACCCTAAAATGATCTAGTTCCGCTGCCTGCCCCCGCCAAAGCCACCACCACCGCTACCACCACGGCCCCTACCACCTTCTTCGCCTCCCCTGATTCTGTTTTTACCGCCCATGCGGTTTAGAGAATAGGTAAACGAAAACATAAAATAACGTTGCAATACATTATAGCTTACGTCCTGGATGGTATTGTTATTTGCGGTTCGGCTTATGCCCTGATTTTCGTTCAGCAAATCGTTTACCGCTGCTTTAAAGGTTCCCCTGTTTTTAAAGAACTGTTTGCTGATGTAAGAATTTACGAGTGTAAAATGTGTATCGAAACCCTCCCCCCTTCCGGTATTCTGGTTATAATCGGCATCTATTGCCCAACGGATATCACCAGGGAATAAATAACTTACACTCACATTTGGACTAAAGGTATAATAACGCGTATTAGAATTAGGCTGAACCGAATAGGTTGCACGGTTAATCGAACCATTTAAACCAGCTGTTAAATCGAGCTTATCTAAATTGGAAACCAAGCGGTAACCATTGGTAATAGACCAGCTATTGGTAATATTTTTTAAGGCGTTGGTAAAGTTTACATCCCTATCATAACTACCACTAACGTTGATATGGAAATTCAACTTATTCTCGGCCATAATCGGCAAACTTAATGAAGAGGAAATAGATCCTGAGTAAACACCGCTTACGTTAACCGGGGTAATGGCCAGTTTCCCCTGGTCTTCGCCACTTTGAATCAGGCTGCTGCTATTCGCAATCCGGTTTGAAGTTTGGGTCAGGTTTAAATTCACGAATAACGATCTGTTTTTTCCGACAGTAAATGTATTGTAGGCTACGCGAAGGGTGTTGTTAAATTCGGGTTTCAGATCGGGGTTACCAACGGGGATACTTTGCGTGTTGGTATTGTTCCGGATTGGCTGCAACTGCTGAATGCTTGGCTGGTTTGTGCTGCCCCTATAGTTAAACACCAGGCGTTTGCTGTTACTAAAATTATACCTGAACATGGCCGACGGTGTATAGTTGAAAACGTTCTGCTTGAGTACAAACCCCTTACTGATATTGTTATTTGTGCGATCAGTATTCTGAACCGCCACGCCCACATTCCAGTTGTATTTTTTCGCCATTTTATTAAAGCTAAAACCCGCCGAGTTGGTTAAAATGGTATTTTCGTAGGCATTGCTAAAGGTTTCATCCAATAAATCGTATTGTAAGGTAGCTGGATTGAAATCATAGGTAAAACGATCGGACGTATTGTGGTTATAACCGTTCTGATAATTAAACTCCAGGCTCAAGGTTTTATCCAGGGGCTCGGTATATACCAATCTTGTATTCTGATTGATGGACTCGCTCTCCTGATCGTTAAACTGGTCGGTCGTTTTTTGAGTGGTAGTTCCGTTTTCTTTTCTGGTTTCAGGATTTGTATTGTAATTATCAGCATCGTTATTGTTGATGTTGGTACTGAAGTTTAATGAAAGTGTTCTTCCCCTTCGCATAAATTTTTTACGCAATAAAATGTTGTTGCTAATGGATGGTGCAGTATTATGATTTCTTAACGATTGTGATCCGGTAATCATATACTTATTAAAATCACGGGTATAGGTGCTGTTATTTAAGCTCTCGTTATCGGTATAACTTAAATTCGGCTGTATCCGAAGTGATGTCAATGAATCAATCTTGGTATCAACCATAAAATTTAAGCGGTGATTTAACCGATCGGAATTATTGGTCTGATTGTTCTTAAAAACCGTAGTTTCATCACCCAATAAATTTTGCCTTACACTGTTCGACAGAATAAGGTTATCAGATTTATTAACGAAATAACTCAGGCTAATTTCGGTTTGATCGGCATATTCATCCGAAAAATTAAACCCGCCAGCCTTTGTATTGGTAATTCCGCCCCGGCCACCATTACTGCCGCCATTTCCTCCACCTAAACCACCACCAAAGTTTTGTTTGTTTACATTGTTGAACTGTGCAATTACGCTTAAGCGTTTGTCCTGATTAAAATGGTTAATGTTCGCATTTACATCGTAACGGTCGTTAGAACCATAACCTCCGGAACTGTTTCCGAAATAACCATTTTTCTTATCCTTTCTGGTGGTGATATTAATGATCTTGGTTCTCGAACCATCATCGATTCCAGTAAACTGTGCCTGATCTGACAGTTCATCAATAATCTGAATTTTATCGATCATATCGGCCGGAAGATTTTTAGTGGCCAATAAAGGATCGTTCCCAAAAAACTCTTTACCATCTACCTTAACTTTTGTAATGGTTTCGCCCTGGGCTTTTACTGTTCCGGCCTTATCTACCTCTACTCCTGGCAATTTCTTTAAAAGATCCTCAACTACAGCATTCTCTACCACTTTAAACGAGCTTGCATTAAACTCGAGCGTATCCTTTTTTACTACAATTGGCGGAATTTCTGCTTTTATATCAACCGTTTGAAGATCTATTGCGCCACCTTCTAAAACAATATCGCCCAAGACCACATCTGTTTTATCTGTCGTGATTGTAAAATCTTTTGTAATATTCTTTAAGCCTAAAAATGCAGCATAAAGTCTGTAAGTACCCGGATTTAAGTTTTTGAAAACAAATTTTCCATCCTCGCTGGTACTTACAGCACCAACCATGCTCGAATCGGTTAGGTTTCTAACAGCCAAAGAAGCATAATCGATCGGTTTTTTATCTTTTGATTGAATAACCCGTCCGCTAACTGAACCCGTTTTCTGGGCGTAAACATAAAAAGATGATAAAATAAGTAGGAGCGTAAAAATTTGTTTCATTCGGCTAGTTTGGTTTATATCATAGAGACTAGCGACTTTTACAAAGGTTTATTTTACTTAGGTAACATTTGAAATACATAAATGTCAATCAAACATTTAATATGGAAACGAAATGGGTATAAAAAGAAAAGTCCCGATTTTCATCAGGACTCTCATTATTTTTAGGCATTATACTTTACATTCTTATGCGCTGGCCGCCACCGCCACCGCGTTGACCTGGCATTTGCATATCTCCACCCATTGTTCTGCCACCAATACGGGTTAATGAATAAGTGAACGACAACATATAATAGCGTTTTAACACATTAAAGTTAACATCCTGAATTGATGTGCCTGTAGCTGTTCTGCTTACTCCTGTATTCTGGTTAAGTGCATCATTAACAGAGAATTTAAATGTACCTCTGTTTTTAAAGAACTGACGGCTGATGTATGGATTAAGGATAGTATATTCCTGGTTATACAGATCGCCGCCACCAAAATTTCTGAAATAATCAATATCTATGGCTAACCTGATATTGGCTGGCAATACATAACTTACATCGAAGCTCGGATTAATGGTATAAAACTGTGTATTGGCAGATTGTTGAGCTGAAAAGGATGAATTGGTATAACTACCGGTAATACCACCCGTTAAATCAAATTTATCAACGTTGGTAACCAGTTTATAACCGTTGGAAATGGTATACGTATTGGTAATGTTCTTAACTGATGTGGTACCGCCCTGTGGAACAATGTAATTCACATTCCTGTTATAAGCTCCATTACCTGATATATTTAAGGTTAATTTACGCTCTGCCATTAAAGGTAAAGACCATGTTGCATTAGCATTACCTGCATAAACACCATCAACATTAACATAACTCACCTGTTGAATACCACTAGGCAGCTGTGCAACACTATTACCGATACTGTTGAAAGTTTGTGTTAAATTTAGTCCTGCAAAGAAAAATCTACCGTTTTCAATATTAAAGTTATTGAAATTAATCCTTAACTGGTTGTTAAAAGAAGGTTTTAAAGCTGGGTTACCTACATAAATAGTTTGCGAATTTGTATTATCAGGAATTGGCTGAATCTGATCGATGCTTGGTTGAGTGGTAGAACCACGATAATTAATAAACAAGCGTTTACGGTTGCTAAAGTTATACCTGAACTGCGCAGAAGGGGTAATATTAATAAAATTCTGCGTACGCTTTAAGCCAGTAGTTAAATTCGTGTTCACCCTGTTGGTTTGCTGTGCAGCTACTCCAATATTCCAGTTGTACTTTTTCTCTGTTGTTGTTAAGCTAACGCCTGCCGCATTGGTAAGGGTACGGTTATTATAAATATTCGAGAAAGTATTGTCTACAAGGTCATATTGCAAAGTTAAAGGATTATAATTAAGAACATCTCTTTGCGAATCGCTATTTGAATACCCGTTCTGGTAATTAAATTCCACACTTAAGGTTTTATTTAAGGGCTCAGTATAAACTAATCGTGTCGTATTATTAATCGAATGACTGCTTGTATTATTCAACTGGTTGGTTAATGAATCTCTCTTTGAAGTACCAGTGGTAATCGTTTCATCTCTATAGTTAAGATTCGTACCATTATTATCATTAATACTGGTACTAACGTTTAACGAAAGGGTACGACCTCTACGTTTAAAACTTTTTCTAACTAATAAATTATTGCTAAACGCAGGTGTAGCTGCAGTTGTCGTATTCCGTTGTAAACCTTCTGTTAATGAAGTTATAAAATTACGGGTATAGTCTGTAACGCTGTTCCCATCGGTTTCGGTATAGGTTACATTGGGTTGAATCTTGATCGATAACGAAGGGTCTATTTTAGTATCAACCATAAAATTGAAACGATGGTTGATCCGGTCTGTAGTATTATCTAATTTCTGATTAATATCGGTTGTTCCTGTACCTAAAAGATTTTGTGTGTGCGAATTCTGCAACAGTTCGGATGTTGCTTTGTTAAAGAAATAACTGGCCTGAAACTGGGTCCCATCTTTATAAGTATCTGCAAAGTTTAAACCCGCTGCATTTGTATTGGTGATACCACCATTTCCACCAGCGCTACTTCCGCCGCCACCGCCGCCAAAACCGCCGCCTCCACGACCACCACCGCCCCCAAATCCGTTGCCTACACCACCGCCCTGACCAAAGTTTTGTTTGTTCACGTTGTTAAACTGGCCGATAAAACTGATCTGCCTGTCTTCATCAAACTTATTGACGTTCAAACTTGCATCATAACGGTCATTAGATCCGTAGCCTACCGTACTGTTTCCAAAATAACCATGTTTCATGCCGCTTTTGGTTGTAATGTTCAGGATTTTATTTCTTGTTCCATCATCAATACCGGTAAATTGGGCCTGCTCGGAAAGCTCGTCAATTACCTGAATTTTATCAACCATATCGGCTGGTAAATTTTTGGTAGCCAATAATGGATCGTTTCCAAAAAATTCTTTTCCATCCACTTTTACCTTGGTAATGGTTTCGCCCTGGGCTTTAATACTTCCATCTTTTGCCACCTCTACGCCTGGTACTTTCTTTAATAAATCTTCTACAACTGCATTTTCGCGTACCTTGATAGATTTGGCATCAAATTCTATGGTATCTTTCTTAACCACAATTGGAATGGTTGCGGTAACGTTAACATCTTTTAAATCAACGCCATCGTCGCTCATGGCAATTTCGCCGGCATTTACTGCTGCTTTAGCCACTTCTATATCTTTAGTAACTGTTTTTAAACCTAAAAAGGCGGAGTAGATTCTATATTTACCTGGGGCAATGCTCTTAAAACTAAAAGATCCATCCGGATTGGTTTGCCCTGAAGCAACAACACTCGAATCTTTTAAGCTCTTAACTGCTATTGTAGCAAAGTCGACAGGCTTTTTATCTTTCGCGTTAATTACTTTACCGCTTATTGAGCCAGTATTTTGAGCCTGGGCAATATATCCACAAAATAGGAGCACAATGAATATTGCCCGCTGAACGTTTTTTTTCATCAAAAAATTAGATATTATAATACAAAACTAAGCTATCAGACTAGCGAAAGATGCAAAGGTTTGTTAAGGTGTGTTAAAAGCTTGGTAACATTTTAAATACAGCTTTTAGCAAGGCGATCAGAATCTAAAAGGAAGGTCGATCGGAAGCGGGATTATTTGTGTGGTGAAGGATAAGTTTTGTAGTACACTTTTGGACAGTTACAGTTCTTTTTAAAAATACTGCATCCGCTTAAACCTATAGCCACAATTATACAGATAATGCTAACTTTCGTTTTCATTGAAATTTAATTTATGGAGCAATACATAACTAAAAACTGCCATAGATGCGCCTAACATATCGCAGCCAAAATCCCACCATTCTGCAGATCGGTAGGTAAAAACTTTCCATTGTAACAGCTCAATTCCGCCACCAACGATCGCATTGATGAGCAATATTTTAAAAATGGTTAATGTTCTGAAAGCGAAGGTATGCTGATACCTGATTTTTCCGTAAAAGAGTAATACTGATAAAACAAAGAAAAAACCCATGTGGGTCATTTTATCAAAGCCTTCGAAAAAAAAGCCATGCCCAGGTGAATCGGGCATTTTTATATTACAAAGCACCAAAACGACGATCGTCCAGAAAATGGCCCATTTTTGTTGTTTCAGTGCTTTGTACAAAATATAATAATTAAGCGCCTACCAATTCCTGGTATGCTGCTGCAGTTAATAAATCTTCCACTTCAGCTAAATCAGCTAAAGATACTTTTACCATCCAACCTTTTCCATAAGGATCAGAGTTTACCAATTCCGGATTATCATTTAGCTCAGCATTAACCTCTAATACTGTACCCGTAACCGGCATATATAAATCAGACACGGTTTTAACAGCTTCCACCGTACCAAAAACTTCTTCTTTTGCTACTTCGCTGCCTACAGTGTTGATATCAACATAAACAATATCACCTAATTCGCGCTGAGCGAAATCAGTTACACCGATAATAGCTTCGTTACCTTCAACTTTAACCCACTCGTGGTCTTTAGTGTATTTTAATTCTGATGGAAAATTCATGGTTTGTATTTATTGAATATAAGTTATTTTAATTTTCTTGTTTTATTAAGCTTGTATGGATAAAACGTTTCCCAGCGTTTACCTGCCAAAAATACAATTTAGTTTAACATATCGCAATGCCTGGCGAATTAACTTATCGTAAAAGGTTTGATCATCATTCTCAATTCACTTTGATTCTTCGAAGTAGACTTTACCTCCTGTTTTATATTAGTGCTCCTTCTGTGCTACTCAGGAATAACACAGCTGCATTAATTCTTATAAAGCATCAGCTGTTGGAACATCTTTGAGCCGGATTATCGAAAGATAAATGTGGTGATTTTTCCGTGCGGAAACCACATACATAACGTCATTACTGACATTCGTTTTCCTTGTTAGATTAAGTTAGTATATTGGTGGGTTAAAATTAAACGCTCAATTATGCTTGATAAGATCGAATTCTAAGACCTTTATAAATTCAGTGCCTCAATTGGAATAATCCTGATAGTCCTTTCATTTGTTGTCCCATGGCTTGTTAATCATGACGTTTCTTTTGTGACTATAAAGTACGATGATATGCATGCTTTAACGGCTAGTGGTAGGGCTATAATAACCCAAGAACAAAAAACTCTTGAATTAATTAATAAATATATTATATGGGTATCTGCTTTATTATTTACCAGCGGATCATTGCTGCTTTTTTGGTCAATTACCAAGTGGAAAGATCGACAATCGGTTTTAGATTCTATGCAAAATGAAGATTTAAGAGCAAAGCGATTTCAAAATCTTACAATAGAAGAAAAACGAGAACAGATAGTTGAGGAAAATAATATTGAAGAACCTACAGATAATAATATAAGTCCAGTTATTGAAAAAACTAAAGTTGAAGACCTAATAAAAGAAGCTACTAATAATACAATTTCGAAGATTCTCGATGTAGAAAATAGACTTTACAATAAAATATCAAGAAATAGCTCTACTAAATATAATTCGCTTCAGAACGTCAAAATAGGAGATATTGAATATGATATCGTTCTAGAGTCAAGATTTAAGATGCTAAGAGATAGAATTATTGAAATTAGATTTTTTACAAAAAAGTTAAGCAAAAGCAATTTTACAACATCAATGCACAAAACTTATTTATCTAAATTAAATTACGAAAAACAAACATCTAGAAAGGGACTTGGTTTACTTATAGTTGCTCTTGATTCAGACGACTGGGAGGCGAATAAATTACTATTAGAGTCTTGGTTTAAAGGTCATTCTATATCGAGTAAAATAAATCTTGTTGTATTGAATGTAAGTGAAATTGAATCAATGGATATAATTCAAAAACGAATTATATCCCGATTTGCAGCTAGTGGATAGACTCTTCTTAATCCAACACAGTGAGTTACCATTTATCTAATTAACTAAGACCGGACAGATTAGTTTTCTTTTAGTCGATATCTAGCAATAATTCAGCAATACCACAAATTAAAGCATCAATCCAATTTTGGGCACTTTTCGCCTTTCTTAACAGACCAGTGTAGTTTGATCATTGATTCTTTGAATTCCCAAGTTAGTTTCTCAACTTCACAAGAAATTAAATAGCTCTAATGAAAAACTTTCTTTTTATCTTAATAGGGATCACAGGGGTCTTAGGGACTTTTCTCTCAACATTATCAGAACATAAGCTTAACACAAATCAACCAGGATCATCAAGGAGTTTTATTTATAAATCTGTATTATTTCTTCGGAAAACCTGGGTCAAGGTATTTGTAATACTGATAACAACAGCATTAGTGCTCTACATAACATTAGTCCGTGACAAAATAGTTGAAAATGATGCCAAAATAGAGCAAGACAAGAGAGACTCTTTAACTCGAAGAAAATACCAAGAGGACAGAGAAAAAAGTGATAGGACAATTGCATCTGTATTGGCTGGCAACTATCTGAGACTTGATACTGCCCAAAAAAAGATCGTTTCCATGATTCAAGATAGTGTTAACAAGAAAGTTAAGATTGATATTAATAGAATAATACAACCGTTAATAGGTGTCGATGTGACATCGGATACTCTAAAGGGGGTTTTAAATCTAAAGGTAGAAATTTTTACATCTGGAGGCAATGCTCAAAATATAAAATTGTTAACCTCAATAGCCAGTATAGAAAAAAATAGGCTCAATATTATCTATTTAAATGACGAAGCTTTTGCTAGCCAACCAATATTGCCATTAACCTCCAGAGTGACTAAGATTTTTGGTATTGACAAGTATAAGTTTGCTGATGCATTTGCAGTCAGCATCAAAGGGACATACGAAGATCAAGATTCAAGAAGCTATCCATTAGAATTGATTTATACGTATGATGTCACTAGAAAGTGGTTGCAGCCACCGTCGCCAGGAAATTTAGGGAAATATAGAGAATTCTTTGCAACAGGAAAATCAATTAGGCTGTGATAGTTGCTTTTGCAAGCTAATGCACTCTTTTAGCCACCTCGTACTTAAGTGCTAATATTTCTGCCTCTACATCGGTAATAGTCCCAAGCATGCAATTGCTGTTTACATGCAGATCAGTCAAGTCTATTCTGATTTATAACACCATGTTAATAAGCTATTATTGTGTATAAAATCATTAAACTACGCATTAACATTTTAATTACACTTGCATATCTGAACAATTAAGTTCTCGATTAAATCAAACCAACTATGGCAAAATTTGTAATTAGACCAGAAATCAATTATCACAAAGAGGGCGACTATGAGTTACTACATGCAGCATTAAAGAAAAGAGGAATGTATAGAGCTCTACGCCTAACAGATACCATAACAAAGAAAGTTGACTGGTATGATTTACCAACAGGCACATATATCGCCGATTTAAACTTGAGTGTAGAGCAGGTTAAAAATTTGGCGTCCGACGGCCTACAAGAAATTGGTAAAACAAACACTGATCGTGCGAGAGACTATGAACTATCGGTATTCTTATGGACTGATGCGCTGTGTGATTTGAAGATTAACACAGATACCTCAAAACGTCCTTAAATTATTTAGCCCAACATTATTTAGTGTTGGGCATATCAAAACCTTAACAACCAACTCTTTTCCTTCTTGACAGATGCGGCTATTCGGAGTGGAATGCTGACACAATAAGGCCAAAATAATATACGCCCCTATGTTCTTAACGGAATATGTATTTAGCAGAATATTCCTGGTACAAAAGAACAAGCCTTTAACTACCCTAAGCAACTGATCTATTAATTCAGCGTAAACCTCAAACTAAATCCAAAATTACTGAAAGAAGTATTAAAGGTTTGCGAGGTATATGGCTTGGTAATATTCGAATCGTAAAACAATTTAATATTAAATTTCTGATTTAACACATAATCTACACTAGGTCTTAAGGTAATGTTTTTCGCTCCTGAAGAAACTTCGGCTTCGGTAACATCGGCACGGTAAATAACGGTTTTATTGTCGCGGATAGCTACATCCAGTTTGAAATCCATGTTGTTATCCATTTTCAGGCTTTTAAACCATCCAAATGGGAAACGGAATTTATTGGTACGGTAGCCCAATCCTAAAACCATATTGTTTTCTGATAACTGCGCCAGCTGGCTGTTTGATAAACTTAATCCCAATAAACGTGAACGGTTTAACTCGAAAGAAGCGGTCAGGTTATTTTTAAACCTGGTATCAACGCCAACCAACGGAGAAAAATATTCAGAAATGGTTACCTGAGCAAACTGATATTCTGGTAAAAAGTTATTATTTACATCTCTACTACTAACCGCACCATTGGTTTCCTGATAGCGCAATAATGAGTTAAAGCCATTAATATTATAGGCAGAGCGATAGCCGTGTCTGATATCGACAGACGAAAACTTATCGGCGATAAAAGGAATACGTGTTAAACCACTATAGGTTAAACTCCAGTTTGGAAGAGGAATTTTAGGGAAGGCATTCATTTTCGTTTTCCCGGCATCTTTGCCCGAATATGCAGCCATAAAAGCAGAGATAATTACATCCTGACTTTCTTTACTGTAACCATCGGCATAACCGCCGTTTACGCCTCCCGAATTTGGATTCTGAGCGCCCAATCTTCTGGAGATAATGATCCTATTGGCCATAAACTGGTTAAACAGACCCGAAATTACCGTTGAGTTATTTTCTTTGAAAGCCGTCCCCAAAGCAATATACGATACGCTATAATCGCCCGTGGTAATGGCACTTAAGTTTTCGAACGATGATACACTGGCTACATACCTGAAATTGGTAGAAAAGTTTCTTGTTTGGGCCTTATTGGCCTTTAGTGTAATCCGTAAATCTTTAAATGGCTCTACTTGCCCGGTAAGCTGAAAATCCTCTCTGAGTGTATTTACATACAATTGGTTCTGTAAGGTATCGGTGGTGAGCCATCCATTGTTTAATGCCATATCGCGAATATCGCGCTGACTTCCGAAAGCAAAGCCCAAACCTGGTGCCCCCGTTGCATTATCGATGCCAAAATACTTAGTGGTTGGCAGATAGCCCGGTAAGAAAATACCTTTGGTTTGTACAAAGCTGGCATTAACGTTTTTTACACTCGTTAATAGATTAATAAAAAATGTCTTAGCACCACTTCCTTCCTGGTCGTTACCCGCCTTTCTGATAAAACCAAACTTGTTGTATAAGGTAGTTAGGTTTAAGGTTGGGTTTATCTGTACCGTTCTGCTGTTCTGTACCGTGTTACCCAAATTAATATTCGGATCACGTAAAGTAGAAAGCGGCTCAGTTTGCCAGTTAAAGTTGGTGCCATAACGGGTTTTAACGGTAATCCAGTTTAGTCCTGGTATTTTATCAATTGGCAGGTTATAGGTAACGTTTAAATTATGGTTATAATCGGTTGTACGCCCTAAACGTTTTAAATTTTGCCAAACGGTATCGCGTTTTAAACCGTCAAGTCTTCCATCCGGTTCATCAATGATCGAATAATTTGTGGCATTAAAATCTAACTGTAACGAACGGGTAAGGTTCCAGGCAACACCATAAATCCTGCTCATGGTAAAGTTTTTGTTAAAGGTGGTACCATAACCACTCTGGTAAACCCCGATAGTATTATTCGGATCGTTATTCCGTAAGGTATTTTCTGAATATAAACGGTCTACATCAATCCTGAAATTAATGGCACTTGGAAAAATACTGAAGTTAAAATCCTTCAATAAAGCCAGCATATTCGATTTAATAATCTTTTCGAACGGGGCTATTGTTTTGGCTTCTTTAGAATAACTGTATTGTAATGATGCCCTGTAGGTATTCTGAATACTGCTCTGATTAATAAAATCGCGATGATTATATTGAGTATAAGCATAACTTGCGGCAAAATTCTCAATATCCCATAGCCTTACAGGTTTACTGTTATTGGTCCGTTCCTTTCTAACGTTGGTAAAGTTGATGCCTCTTCTAACGGTATAATCCTGTGCAAAGTTTAAAATCGAATCTTTCTGTTCTTTTGTCGACTGTTCCAGTGCATTTTTGAGCTCGATATCCGGAGTGCGAGGATTGTATTGAGGGGTAGAGACCTGTTTAGAGTAACTCACAAACATCGGGATTTTCACACCCGATTTTTGCGGCAGAAACTTACCTAATTCCATGGCAGAAGAAACATCAAGCAATACATTATCTGCACGGTTCCGTTCGCTCACTTTCGAATCGATAGATCCGAAACCGATGGTAGATTTACTTCCGGAAATATTTACATCTGCAAAATCAGCCAATTTTAAGTTCAATCTTCCTGTAGCTGCCCAACCGCCTTTTTCGTCAAATTCAGTCAACCTCAATTCGTTAAACCAAACCAGTGCATTTTTATCAAGGCCATCATCGTTCTGTTCATCACTGGCAGCACGGAGCGGATTTTTAATTCCTACCATATACACCCTAACCTTGCTCATATCAGGTTGCCCTTTAACTATAATAGTTCTATTTCCGTCGGTATAGGTAAATGGAACATTTGTAGGCCATGGTTGTCCGTTGGCTTGTTTAGCTACGTTACGGGCGAGCTTGGCATTTTGGAAAAGTGTTAAATCAATATCCATTCTATTGGCTTCCGGCCAAATGGCATCAGGATCGCTTGTACCAGGATTGGTCACCTTTAACGGGATTACATATTCATAATAGTTATCCTGGTTATCGGTTCCGATTCTTAAGAATGCGGCAACATCATTATCATTTAAGATTTGGTTATTAACAGCCTCGGCATGAATAAACATTTCCAAATGTTTGTAAGATCTGAAATCGCTATAGGCTGTTTTAAATGCAGCTCTACCATAGCCATCCCTTAACGATTTTACAATAACCGACAGCGATTGCTCATTTAAACGTGTATCGCCACGATAGTTGCTATAGTCGCGCTCGCGAAGAATTCCAGGAGGGGTAACATACGGAATCGGTGAACGTTTTCCATTTTCTTCAATATTTACTGTCGAAACTTCAATAGTAGAATTATCAGGAGTAAGTGCAGGCAACGATGGATCGACGATTACCTGTGCAGCTTGGTTGGAAGCATTATACTCTCTCCACTCCCCACGGATTAACTGCAACTTGGCAAAACGCATCACAGCAGTATCGGCGAAATTGGTCATAAACATCCTGAAGAAACGGATTGATTTAAAATCCTGGATACCGCCTACTTTCTCCTGGTATTGACCGATCGGGATTCTGAATTGATACCATGAAACGGCCTGGGTATTTCCATTGGCCAATTTTACCTGCGAGGTAACCTTATCGGTAATAAAGTTCTGACCAACGTTTAAATCTCCCGGGCGGATCGAAACTTTATATTGAAAATACTCATCACTTTGCGTCATGTTATTATCGCGGTTGATGTCTTCCCCATCGGGTAAAGAAGTAGATGCAGAGTTTTCAAGTCCTAATTCTTCTTGCGACTGTTGCGAAGTTTTAGAGTTTCCTTCAGTCCCGTTATATTTTTCGTAGCGTTTAAGAATACCCGCATTGATCTGATCTAGTGCCGGACCTCTGAAATAAGTATAATTATCTGATGATGGATCGGCATCGAGTGCGGCAGAAGCGGTGGCATTTAACTGCGATTTAATCTGCGTAATTGCTGCTGCAAATTTTACTTTTTCATCAGCATCTGATAATCCATCCAAACCTACATCCTGTGCCCTACGCGAACCGGCATTGTTATCAAAAGCCTGTACAACGGGTTGCAGTTTTGGTACACGGCCCCAAGCGGTTTCTTCGTATTTGCTTGGGTCGTTTGTGGCGGGCAGACCATTTTCTAAGGATTTTCTGCCATCCTTAAGAATATCTTCTGAGATATTTCCCAAATTAAAATACATGTCGCCACCGGCAGAATTTGGTTTATAGATAAATGGATCCATTACCCAAAACTCAATAAAGCCCACATTTAAGGCTTCAAAATCGTTGGTTTCGATTTTTCGTTGGAAACCTCCCCAGTTATTTTTAGGTTGTAATAATGTTCCATCGGGCCTAAAATCTGTTGGGCGGAAGTTATATGGCCCCCTAACAGTTGGATAATAAGCAACATCAAAAGTGGTAATATTTAAGGCCTGTCCGGTTGCCGTTTCTTTAAAAGGAAAAACCTCCTGCTCAATTACCTCTCTCACGTAGTGATTGGAAAGTTCTCCCCGGTTGCCCCTGATATTGGACGGAGTGGTAGATGCCGCCGAATTATAAAAAGTTGGGTCGATGTTATAAAATGCAATTCTTGCCCGGTTGTAACCATAAGATAAATCGTTGGATTTATCAAACTCTGAGAAAAGCTGCGGTGTACCTGACAACTGCCAGGCAATAGCACTCTTCAAATCGATTACCGATCTGGATGCTTCGAAATCATCTAAGTAACTTACTCCGTTTTTACTGCCGGCAAAATTTAATGCCCTTGGGTGACCAGGGATCAATTGCGCAAACTCACCATAAAACGTTACACTCGAAGGTGCTTTGGTTGAAATGAACGGAAGTTTATCAACCAGTTTTGTTAAAAATCTTGATGGCGAGCTGTAGTTAATATCTGCTCCCCAAATGGTATTTGAAATAGGCTCTTCGCCAATGTTTACCTTTTGGGTTAAAGGTTTCTCGGTTAGGTTCATGATGGTACCGCCCAGATTTAGCTTATTGTTTACCCGGTAATCTAAACGGGTTCCAAAAAGTGATCGTTGCTGCAGGCCAAAGGTCTCACTGTTTTCGGTGGTAATCCGAATCGGCTGACCAGATACCAAAAGTGCCTGGTTGATGATGCTCACCCGGCCACCCTGATAATCGACAGTAAAATCTACCCCTTCAGTTAATGGCATTGTTCCGGCAAAAACCTTTACAGATCCTTCTGGAACGTTAATGGCATTTAAACTAAATTCAGAAGAAATATCAGATTGGTAATTTACCTTAATGGTGTACCTGTTTTGATTTTGGAACAGCTGCTTAGCGATGGTTTGGGTTGAATCGTAAAGCGCAGTAAAAGTATATTTATTGATCAACGCCTGCTCACTGGGTAAAAACTTCGAAGCTAAATCTTTACCAAATGGCTCAATTACAGGAAAAATAATCCTTCCATTTGCCGGATCGATGGTGATATAACCCGAATTGGTATTGGTAACCAACGAAGTTTGCCCATTGCTCCCCACGCCAAACATACTCGCCTGATTGGCATTGCTTGCGGTAGAATAAGAACCAAAAGCATTATTTGCGGCCACGAAATCGAAAACTCCATCGGGCCTGCGCTCATTTTGCTGGTTCAAACGATCAAATTCGGTTAAGGCAATCCACTGCTTATTCGCAGTATTTTGTCCCTCTGTCATAACCGGATTATCCACACCGGTTTCGTTATCGATACGGTAAATGTCAAGTTTAAAATTCTGACTGCTGATCTGGTACCCTCCGATAGAGTAAATATTTTTCATCATCAGATCCCATGTTGGCAATTGGATCTTGGTGGTTTCGTTCTTTAACAATTTGGCATAAAGCACTTTTGGATTTGCCGCATCAAAAGAAACATCGGTAGAAAACTCACCTACCTGATATTCTACACCGTTATAGGTATAACGGTAGGCAACAGCTAAAACCTCATCGGCATTTAATGGGTTGTTCAACGATAAATAACCCAGCTGTGGCTGAAAGGTAAACTCACGCTCGGTTAACTTTCTGGCGTAAACCAGTTTAGCAAAGTTATCGGTATTGCTGCTATTGGCAGGTGTTGTCTGGAAGAAGGAAAGGATGGCATTAGAATTTGTCTGTCTTATCGCACCGCCCTGATAAGCATTTAATTGCGCAATTAAGGTGTTTGACTGTTGCGGGAAACCCGTAGCGGTAGTTCCTGCCGGCAGACCGGAAGTTCCTCCGGTAATTAAATTATTGTTAAAAGGAACATTTTCACCCAAATCCATCAAACCCAATACATCTCTGGAGTCGGTGGTATTACCTGCTTTATTGGTAATCCATACCTCAATTTTGGTAATCTGGATCGGAGAGGTGATAATAGGTGCGTTGGCCAGGTTTTTATTGTAGTTATTCCTAAAATATTGTGATAAAAAATAGTGTTTATTGGCCTCGTAGCTATCAATATTTACTGTGGTGGTATTTTGTTGCGCCCCATTGGTAATTTTAATTTCCCGTGATTGAGATTTTTGTTGAGTGTAAACACTTGTTACGTTTAAACGCCCGAATTTTAATTGTGTTTTAATACCGAAGAGTGCCTGGGTTCCGGTAATTAAAGAGGTATTTAAAGGCAAGCTTACATTACCTGCTTCAATTTTTTGGATAATATCATCAGGTCCTCCGGTATAATCAAGCTTAATCTGATTTTCGAAATCAAATTGGGCCTCGGTATTGTAATTACTTTTGATTTTTAGTTTGGTTCCGATATTACCAACCAGATCCATCTGGATCCTTTGGTTAAAATCGAAATTGGTCTGCACCCTTTGTCTTTCGTTAAAAAGCGGATTTTCATTTTTGTTTACCCGACCTAAAAAGGTGAGCTCTGCCTCTCCACGGGGCTGAATATCAATGGTTGTTCCACCAAATAATTTTTCGAAAGCTTTGCTGTTTACCTGGATCTGCGGAATAATACCAGTGCTTCTGTAATCACTTACTTCTGCATTTGAAATGCTACGCCAGTTACCGCGTTTTATCTCACTGTTAACCAATCGCTGGTATTCATCAATTGTCAAGTATTGTGTGTTTAAAACAAATTTTTCGCCAATTAATTCTTTTACCACATAACGTTTATTCTTGGCATCGTATTCTACAACACGTTTTAAATTGCTAGGTGCCGGATAAAACGGATTAACGGCCGGACTAAGTCCTAAATGTTCTTTCTCGCGTAAACTAAAATTATTTTTTGGGTTAATAGTATCCGTTTTGCTTGGAACAACTTGAGAGAAAGCGTTTTGAGAAGCAATTAAGAAAAGAGGGATGAGAAACAGAAATGTAGATATTCTCTTCAAAGGCAGTAGGTCTATAAAGTTTTCAAAGCTTGTTTAATTAGTTGCTCTACCGAAAGTGTTCCCTCTGTCACTTTTAATATCTGGTCTATAGTTTTTTCGGCGGTTTGTTTGGCGAATCCGAGCATTACCAATGCTGATAACGCTTCATCTTTCACAGTATTGTGTTGAGGCATAGAAATTAATGAATCTGCCCCTTCTTTTTTTAATTTGTCCTGCAGCTCTAAAACCAGGCGTTGTGCCGTTTTAGCCCCCAAGCCCTTAATTCTTTGAATCAGAGGCAAATCTGCTTTAACAATTGCGGTCTGGATTTCTATAGGCGTGATAGATGATAAAATCATTCTGCCTGTATTTGGCCCAATTCCCGATACCGATATTAAATGTAAAAATAAACGGCGTTCGCCTTCATCGGCGAAGCCGTATAATGTATGTGCATCTTCTTTTACATGCAGCCAGGTGTATAGTTTACACCTTTCTGCATCAGCTAAAGCGCTGTATGTATTTAAAGAAATATTTATATGATAGCCTATACCTCCGGCTTCAACCACAACATAGGCTGGGTTCTTGAATGTCAATTTACCATCAATATAGGCGTACATGTAATTCTACTTTTTAGTTGTTTTTCCAAATATACCTTTTCGTTTCGATGTTGCAATTTCTTCTTTTGCTTGCACATCTACAACAGCAATGGTAACCATATTGACGATTTCGCGTACAGAACTACCTAATTGAACAATATGAACAGGTTTATTCAGTCCTAACAAGATCGGACCCACCGCTTCGGCACCGCCTAACTCTTGTAACAATTTGTATGCAATGTTTCCAGACTCCAGATTTGGGAACACTAAAGTGTTCGCCGGAGCATCGGCCAAAGTGCTAAATGGAAAATTATCTTTCAGCAGTTCGTTGTTAATGGCAAAGTTTCCTTGCATCTCTCCATCTACAATTACCTCTGGGTGATTTTTATGCAGGAGGTTAACCGTTTCTCTTACTTTATTTGGTGTTACCCCATCATTTGAACCAAAGTTCGAATACGATAATAAAGCAATACGGGGCTTGATGTTAAACTGCTTAACAGATTTATCAAGCAATAACGTAATATCTACCAGCTCTTCTGCCGTTGGATCTACGTTTACCGTGGTATCGCCGAAGAAAACAGGACCTTTTTTGGTCATCATCATGTACATACCAGCAACACGTTTTACACTCGGATCAACACCGATTACATGTAAAGCAGGTTTAATGGTAGATCCATAATTTTTGGTCAGACCCGAAATCATCGCATCTGCTTCGCCAAACTCAACCATCGATGCGCCATAGTAGTTACGGTCTCTCAATAATTTAGTGGCATCAGTTAATGAAACCCCTTTACGCTGACGTTTTTGATAAAGCGCCTCGGCATATTGTTTGGTTTTATCAGGATTCTGCATCTGATCGATGATCTCAACACCTTCTAACTCTAAACCGTGTTCATCAATAATCGCCTGTATTTTATCTTTATTCCCTAAAAGGATCGGAATAGCAATATTCTCGTCGTTGACAATCTGTGCGGCCTTTAAAATCTTGTAATTATCAGCTTCAGCAAATACAACTCTTTTTGGATCTGTTTTAGCTTTGGTGGTGATGGCACGCATAATAGCATCATCCAAACCTAAACGTTTTCTCAGTTCTTCGCTATAGGCATCCCAATCGGTAATAATTTTACGGGCTACTCCACTTTCAATTGCTGCTTTAGCAACCGCGATAGAAACTTCGGTAATTAACCTGAAATCAACAGGTTTTGGAATAATATATTCTTTACCAAATTTAAGGTTACGCGCATTGTAAGCTAAGTTTACCGCCTCTGGAACAGATTTTTTAGCCAATTCTGCAATAGCTTTAACCGCAGCAATTTTCATCGGCTCGTTAATACCTGTTGCACGCACGTCAAGCGCACCACGGAAAATATAAGGGAAACCTAAAACGTTATTTACCTGGTTCGGATAATCAGAACGGCCGGTAGCCATAATAATATCTTTACGGGTTTTAATCGCCAGTTCGTAAGCAATTTCCGGATTAGGATTGGCCATCGCAAAAACGATAGGGTTTTTGGCCATCGAAGTCAGCATTTCTGCGGTAACACAATCTGCTGATGAAAGGCCGATAAATACATCAGAATCTTTCATGGCTTCTGCCAAAGTATTGATTTTCCTATCGGTAGCAAATTCAGCTTTAATATCATCAAGTACTTCACGGTCTTTACGGATCACGCCAGAACGGTCGCACATAACGATGTTCTCTTTTTTGGCGCCCAAAGAAACATAAAGTTTGGTACAAGAAATTGCAGCGGCACCAGCACCATTAACTACAATTTTGATCTTATCCATTTTTTTCTTGAAGATTTCGCAAGCGTTCAACAATGCCGCAGCAGAAATAATCGCCGTACCATGTTGATCATCATGCATTACCGGAATGTTCATTTCTTCCTTTAAGCGACGCTCAATTTCGAAACATTCTGGGGCTTTGATATCTTCTAAGTTGACACCACCAAATGTTGGCTCTAAAGCCTTAACAATTTTCACAAAATCATCAACATTTTTGGTATCCAACTCTAAATCAAATACGTCGATGTCAGCAAATATCTTGAAAAGTAAACCTTTTCCTTCCATTACCGGTTTTCCGGCTTCCGGGCCAATATCGCCTAAACCTAAAACGGCTGTACCGTTACTGATTACTGCAACCAGGTTACCCTTTGCGGTATATTTATAAACATCTTCTTTATTTTCTGCAATCTTCAAACACGGCTCTGCAACGCCAGGGGAATACGCTAAAGTTAAATCTCTTTGCGATGTTGTAGGTTTTGTGGGTACTACTTGTATCTTTCCTGGACGGCCTTGCGAGTGGTAATCAAGCGCATCTTGCTTTCTAGTGGTCTTACTCATTACGTAACTTATTAGTGACGGGGGCAAAGGTACAATTCTTTTAATTGGCAAAAAACAAATATGAGGGTAAAATAGCCTAATAATAGAGATCATTGCCTTCCGAACATCTTTGTATAAAAATAAATGATCGAGATAGGAAGAAGAGATTATTGGTTCTTATTGAGATTAATAAATCAAGATTTCTGGATATGTCCCTATAAAACTAAAAGTGAGCTATCCTAACAAATAGTATAGCTCACTTAACAAAAAAAATCTTCTATAAATTAAAGATTCAATGTTATACAATTACAGATTTTAATTAAAATATTATTGTATGGAAAATGGTTCCTGACTGATTCCACGCAGGAAGCCGTTATATCTACCATTGTCATACCTCTTCCTTTCTGCGGATTGCCCAAAGTCTGTTTGAGCCCAAATTCTATACTGGTTTTTCAAGCATTGAACATTACCATCTTGTGAAGTAGCATTTTTAATTTGAATCGGACTCGGGGCAGTACCGACATTAACTAACCTCAATCCTTTATCAAGATAAGTATTACCTGAGATAAAGTTTGGATCGCTAGCAGCATAAGGTGAAACATACGAAATTGCGCCCGAGGCGTTATTCTGAAATTTAAGTACAAAAGCCCACTCACCCGTAGGGACATAAGTAAGAGCCAATTCGTTTTTGTGCAATGTCCAATAATAAACGCCATCCTGATAACCATCCCACCACCCCGCATCGAACGGTTGATCATTTGTTACTTTATACCAAAATTCCTCAGGTGCATATTCTGATTTAACAATTGGACTTGTTTTTAGATCATCTGTCATATAATAAGTTGTCGGATTGCATGTTGGATCGTCTGTCACAGAATTAGCATTTACATTGCCTTTAATAGCACTATTTTTAATGAGTTCTGATGATTTAGCGTTTACTTCAATTTTTTCGTTTTTTTTACATGATTGAATAATAATTGTTGCAGACAATAATGCGGCCATACTTAAGAGCGCTAATTTTGTTTTTTTCATACGTTTTTGATTATGTGATTAATTCTTCACATTATACTAAATAAATTTTAAACTACAAATTTAAATGTTAAATCTACTACAATTAAGAGATTACAAAAAACAATACAAACAACAGTTAAATACTACAAAATCACAAACACTTATTAATAGAAAACCTTAGGCAACAAACATAGTTGCAACAAAACATTTAAAAGGCCTAACTTTGCCTGCAACCTGATCGATGGCTAATGCACGTTGAATTGATGATGGCATTGCAGTAACTGAACCTGTTGCGCCAGAAAGCAATAAAGATTTACGAAGACTTCTCTTCTGGTACCCATTTTAATTTAAGGTAAATTAAGCTCATCTTAATCTCAATTTAAATAAAGTGAAGGCTAATTAAATGTAAACCAATGGTATTGTCACAGTTTAGCTAGAAGTTCAATAATAGATATGTTATTCCTACGCCCGTCAAAAGACAAACATTATTGCCAGGAATAAAAAGGTTTTCGATAAGCTCAGACTGACAATAGTTATAACTAAAAAACTACCCCCTGCTGATTTTCAGGATCATCCCTACTTGCAAACCAGCTTTTGATAAACGGTTGTCTCTTCTGATGCTCTGAACGGTTGCACCGTCAAATTTCTCTGCAATTTCAGACAGGGTGTCGCCGGTTTTAACCTTATAACTTAAAAACGATGATGGTGCTTTTAATGGCATCCGGTTTTTGGCATAAATCTTTAGTCTTTGCCCCGGCACCAGCGTTTTGCTTTTTAAACCGTTCCAAACCCTTAAATCCTGCACCTCTACACCATATTTATCAGCAACAGTTGTTAAGCTCTGTCCTGAGGTAACTTTATGATAAACTACTGAGGACGTAGCTATACTTTTAATTTTTTTCTTTCTTAAATCTCTTGCATCATCAGTGCTCGCAGCCACCACTTTCATGCTTACATCCACTTCCTGGTTGTTGAGCACATCGTAAATGCCTGCGTAATCAACATCCCTCAACTTGGGCATTACAATACGCTTCGGCTCATCATCGGTACCATTTACTATCTTTTTCTTGTACGATGGGTTTAAGGCCATAATCGCCGCTTCATCAACATTTAACACTTTTGCAAGGGTAGATAGCGACACGAAACGGGTAGTTTGAACCGTATCGGTTTTTAAGAACATGCTCGAGGCCTGCGCGGTAATCTGATGTTTGCCAGAATAATTCATTACGTAAACCGCGGCAATAAATGCTGGTACATAATTTCTGGTTTCTTTAGGTAAAAACTGTCTGATTACCCAAAAATCCCTCGATCCTGCTTTATCAATAGCCCGGTTAACATTCCCCTTTCCGCAGTTATAAGCGGCAATGGCCAACAGCCAATCACCAAGCTCTTCAAAAGCATCTCTAAAATAGGCTGCCGCTGCATAACTGGCCTGGATGGGATCTTTACGTTCATCCACAAAATTATCCATCTTTAGGCCATAGGCTTTGCCGGTACCGAACATAAACTGCCAGATACCCGTAGCCCCTACTCTAGAAATGGCATGCGGATTCATCTGTGATTCGACAATCGTTAAATATTTTATTTCCTGTGGAATATTATAATCTTTTAAGGCTTTATCAAAAATCGGGAAGTAATAACTAGATAAGCCGATCATTTTCCCGAACATATCTTTACGCTTGGCATAAATATCGATATACTGCTGAACGTACTCGTTGTAAGGAAGGGGTACTGTTTTAGCAATAGAATCGAGCCTGAGTTTATAGATAAAGTTCTGGCCCATGGTTAATGGGTTTTCTGAAACAGCCGGTACAGCTACGGTATCAGTATTGATAAAAATGTTGTTGTGAATCTTCGGAAGACTATCCAGTTTGAGCGTTTGTTGCGCAGAAGAAGAAGAAATGTATCCTAAACAGGCGCAAATTGAAGCAAAAAGTAATTTTTTAATCATGGGCTATTGGTTCAAATTTTCATTAACCGTGGCATGTGTCCTCACAAACCTTTATACAGATTCCTTTTCTTTCCATCATCAGGAAAAGAGTAAAAACTTGCGAACCTTCTAGACAATGCCTAGAAAAACAGTTAATAAAATGCCATTGCCATACTTAACTATAATGCTTTGTAACTCGCAATGACGATAAAACTATGATAAAAATGCCTGAGAAAAAGCCAGAAGCTTATCTTCCTCAAAATGTTTGGCTGTAAACTGTATACTTAACGGCAATCCTGCGGCATTATTGCCTAGCGGCAAAGCAATAGCCGGATTTCCGCTTAAAGAAGGCAATACCGTAAAAATATCGGCCATATACATCACAATTGCATCCTGAACATTGTCGCCAATTTTAAAAGCTGCTGTTGGTGCCACAGGAGAAAGAATTAAATCAAAATCCTGAAACAAAACATCCATTTTTTCTCTGATCAACCGGCGAACCTGCTGTGCTTTTTGATAGTAAGCGTCGTAATAACCTGCACTTAAAACAAAAGTACCTAAAAGGATGCGGCGTTTTACTTCCTCGCCAAAACCTTCGGCGCGTGATAATTTATAAAGTTCATTTAGCGATTTCGCCTCCAGGTTACGATGTCCGTAATGAACGCCATCATAACGCGAAAGATTTGAAGATGCTTCGGCCGTTGTTAAGATATAGTAGGCCGGAACCAGATAGTCCAACAGATCAAAAGAAACATACTCAACAGTATGTCCATCTGATTTGAGCTGCTCAATTGATTTTAAAATAGCCGATTTGATTTCGGGATCGAGGGCTTCGCTCTCAATAGTTTCTTTTAATACTGCTATTTTTTGTTTTTTATGTTCATTCAAATGAGCAGGGTAATCGGGCACTGCATCTGGCGAAACGGTAGAATCGTAATCATCTGCACCAGCTAAAACCTTTAAAAGCAAGGCAGCATCTTCTACTGAAGAGGTAATTGGCCCAACCTGATCGAAAGAAGAAGCATAGGCAATAACACCATACCTCGATATACGGCCATAAGTAGGTTTAAGTCCAATCTGGCCGCAAAATGCAGCTGGCTGTCTTACCGAACCGCCGGTATCGGTACCCAGGGCAGACAAACACATATCGGCCTGAACGGCTACAGCTGAGCCGCCTGAAGATCCGCCAGGAACAAGATCGGGGTTTGCTGCATTTTTAGCAACCCCATAGTATGAAGTTTCATTGGAGCCGCCCATCGCAAACTCATCACAGTTTAAACGGCCGATAATAACGGCATCTTCCTGTAACAATCGCTGCACAACTGTAGAAGAATATGGAGATACAAAGCCTTCGAGCATTTTTGATGATGCAGTAACGATATGATCCTTATAACAGATATTATCTTTAATACCAATTACCATTCCTGCAAGTTTACCTGCAGTACCTTCTTCAATTTTTTGCTGTATCGCTTTCGCCTGAACTTCGGCCGATAAAAAAAACACCTCATTAAATGCATTGAGGTGTTCATTATTTTCAATTTGCTTAAAATAATAAGCTAATAAATCGGGTAAAGTTAATTGCTTTTGCGCAATGAGTGTTTGAATCTCTTTAAGAGAGCTGTATTTCTTCAAAACTAAAAATTATTGCAATTAAACGGTTTTATCACGGTTAGACGGATCTACCTGTTCTCCATCAACACCATCTTTACCATCTTTAAATTCTTTAACACCTTTACCTAAACCTCTCATTAGTTCAGGAATTTTTTTACCACCAAATAATAACAATACCACTACCGCAATAATGATAATTTCTGGTGTTCCAAGCATTGCTGCTATTGTTGTATTTAACATGATTTTCTTGTTTAAACTTTTTCTTTGTCAGTTACAATTTTTTCGTCAGTAGGCTTGCTCAGATCAATGTGTGACTCACTTGCCTCTATTTTTTCATCAACCGGTGATTCTTCTGTTGGATGATGACGTTGACTATGGTTTACCGCTGTTTCTTCTGCTTCTTCTTTATCTAAATCCATTGCATTGATATTTCTATGGATTTCACGCTTAACACCATCAGAGGCATCTTTGAATTCTCTGATCCCCTTCCCTAGTCCTCTTGCAAGTTCGGGTAATTTTTTACCTCCGAACAACAATAGAACTACCACTAAAATGAGTACGATCTCTGATCCACCCATGTTTAAAAACTCTAATAACGTGCCTTGATACATCACTAATATAATTTATACAAATATAGACATTTTAACTTGTCTTAAGTTTATTTACTAATCCAGGCTTCAGGATTTAAAGTTCCCTGGCCTCTTCTAATCTGGAATTTTAAAATGGCGTCGTCACCTGTATTTGCCACAATCCCAATAGACTGTTTGGTTTCAACTAAATTACCCACACTCACACTAACTGATCTTAAGTTTTGGTACACTGTAAAGTACTCACCATGGTTAATTACTACGGCAGTTCTGCCCATAATATTTTGCACCATAACAACCTTACCTGCAAATATACTTCTAACAGTTGCCCCATCACTTGTGGTGATATCTACTCCATCGTTGGTATAACTTGCCTGGTCGACCTTATGTAAACCAAACCTTTCGGTTATTGTTCCTGTTGCTACAGGCCAAGGTAACCTTCCTCTGTTATTTTCAAAACCCGCCGATAATCTGGCTGCCTCAGGTGTTGCAGTAAGCAATTCTCCTGTTGATTTTGCTTTTGCGGTTGGTGTAGCTGGTGCAGTAGGTACAGGTCTATTTTCAGCCTTGGCTTTTGCCGCCGCAATCCGTGCTTCCTCAGCCGCTTTTCTTCTTGCCTCTTCTGCGGCTTTCCTTCTCGCTTCTTCAATTGCCCGCTGAATTGCAGCACTAATGGCCCTGTCTATCTGGGCTTGTTGTTTTTTACGGCTGGTAATATCCTGTTTAAACTGTTTTTCGTCCTTGCTCAGTTTGTTTAATTCTACTGATTGTTTACTTTTATCCTTGCTTAAACGCTCACGCTCTCTTTCCTGCTCCTTCAACAGATCACTTTTTTCCCTGAGTGTTTTATCCAGAACCTTAATCTTGCCGTTCAGATCTTGCTGCGTATTCTCAATGTATCCAGCCTGTTTTTTACGGTATTGACTAAACTGCTGTAAATACTTTATTCTTTTATATGCCTGGTTAAAATCCTTTGCTGCAAAAATGAACATCATTTTATCGTACGAATTTCTGTTCCGCTGTGCAAAGCGGATCATCCCCGCATACTCTTTTTTAAGATCGCCCAACTGACCTTGTAACGTATGTACGGTATTTGTGTTCTGAGAGATTTGGTTATCCAGATTTTTTATTTCAGAGTTGATTGTACCGATTTTATCCTGTCGCAACCTAATCTGGGCATTTATAGTATTAATCTGCTGTATAGTAAGCTTTTTACCACTGGCAGTTTTATTCAAATTCTTTTGAAGCTGTTCAATTTCGCGTTGTATAGCTTCTTTTTTCCTTCTGAGCTGGCTTTCAGTTTGTGCAACCGCCGAAAGGGTTAACACGCTTAAAAAAAGGATAAATAGGAGTTTTTGTAGCTTCATTAAGCCAAAAGTATAAAAATTTTGTAGTAAAAAATATTAAAATCGAGATACTAAAGTCATAATTACTTATTACAGAACTGTCTTCACTCAATCTTCATACATAACAAAGATTGCCAGAGCCGCTGTACTAATGCAGTACCTAACCTGGAAAATCATTGATAGCATATGTGAATGTAGTTTTTAAGCCTACTTTACAATCGTAAATCTCTTTGGTACATTAAACGGAAAATCGACAGGAACATTGCCATCAATTTTTACAAACTGTAGGTCGATGTTTATCCGCTTTGCTTTAGATAGTGTTTTGATCTGCAATGCGCTAGGAAATAATGACTCGTTTAATTTTTGATAATCGGTATAGGTAACTTTTAGTGCCTGACCGTTTTTAGTGTCATTTAAATTGGTTTCAGCTACTTTGAAAAGTGTGTTAAAAAGCAATTTATAATCTAACTCCGATTTGCTTCCGGAAACCACCCAAACACCATTTTCCTGTTTAACATCCGATTCTGGCTTTAAAAACTCGCCCATGGCATTACCCGTTAGAATGGCTTGCAAGGTGTTAAAATTAACCTGTTTATTGGTGAAGTTATAAATATAGCTGAAAGGTTTTTTTAGATATTCACTTTTTGCCCTGTTCATAATTTTAATGCTATCTGGCGTAATCAATGCTCTTGCTGGCTCGTATGCCCCGCCTAGAGCCGTAATACTAACCCAAATGGTTTCCTTGTCTTTCATTCGGAAATTCATGGTTACATCGTTCACATCACCGGCAATATCTAAAGTGGCTTTTGCTTTTAAAGAAAGTGTATTAAATTTAAGTTGTTTGCTATTTAGTAGTGTTAAGGCCTCTGCTTTCGAATTATCAGTTTTGGTTTCTGTTTTGGTGGGAGGAGCCACTACAATTTCTTTTTTAGGTTTACATGCCGAAACAAAAATTACAGCTCCTAACAGGAATGCGCTATTTAAAATACTTCTTTTCATTTATCTTTTTAATTAATACTTCTGATCCGTTTCCAGCCTCTTTTGCTTTTTGCCATTGGATTAATGCAGCATCCTTTTCACCTTTCATAAAAAGTATATCGCCATATCGCTCCAAGTAAACACCGTTTTTACTGCTATTGTTTTGCAAAGCTTTTTCGATCCATGTTTTCGCCAGATCGTATTTTTGCTGTTTAAACAGAATAAACGCGTAGGTATCTACAATTGAAGGATTATTAGGCATAGCATTGGCCGCTGTTTCTGCATATTTCGCCGCCTTGGTTAAGTCGTCATTTCTTAACGCCAGATAATAGGCATAATTATTCATGATGAGATAATTATCGGGTTCTGTTGAAAGGGCTTTTTCGAAAGCTGTTTTAGCTAAGGCAAAATTATTCTGGTTGATGTAGATATCGCCTTGTAGTGCATAAATCTGCGCCTGCAGGCTTTTATTCTCCACATCTAACTGTAAGGCGGTTTTTAAATTGCTTTGAGCGGGCTCATATTTACCTGTTTTAAACAGGGCATAAGCCATATAATAATATAAGCTGGCCTGATTGGGATAAATACTTAAAGCCTCATCGCCAACCTTTATCGCTTCCTCATAGTGCCCAAGCAGTGTTTGGATATTAATGACCTGTTCCCACACTACATAAACCTGTTCGTTAAGTTTTAAAGCAGCCTGATATTGGGACAATGCATCTTTTAAGTTATTCTGCTGATAAAGTACATCGCCATAAAGTGCCAATGCTTTTGCATCAGCCGGATTTTTTTCTGCAACCAGTTTACTTAGTTCAGTTACATGTTTGGCAACAATGGGTTGGTTAAGTTTGGGAAAAAGTGCGGCGATAATCTTTACCTTTTCCGTAAGAGGCATTTCATTGCTTTCGAAAGCCAGTTTTAAAGAAGAAAATGCAGCTTCGTCATTTTTCTGCTTACGGTAAATATCAGCCAAAGCCAGGTTTACCTCAAAATTATTGGGTTCGAGCTGCTGGGCTTTGGTTAATACCTTTAATGCTTCCGGATCATTTCCCTTCTGCAAAAGCAAACCTGCAGCATATAAATAGTTCTTTACATCAGCCTGATTGCCTTCCAATAATTTAACAATATCACTTTCAGTGGCATTCCCGTTAGATTGCAGACGCTTTCTGGCATTTACCAGATCTCTTGATTCGCCAAATTTAGCCTGAATTTCATCATAGGTCTTTTTTGCAGCATCCAGCTGATTGCCTAAGAACTGCGCATTGGCTTTATCAAAATAATAGGCATCGTTTTCAGAATCGAGACGGATCAGCTGATTAAACACTTCAATCAGTTCGGGCATTTTATTGGTGCGCTTGTATACCTCACCGAGTAAGCGCCAGTACCATAAATTGCCGGCGTTTAATTTAATTGCCTGTTTTATATGCTGTTCAGCTTCCGAAAGTTTATCTAAACGTAGGTTTGCATTGGCCAGCTCGAAATAGGCTGCATGGTTATTTGGATCCAAGCCAACAATTTTATTGAAATTGGTAGAGGCAACAACATAATTTTCAGACATTTTCTCCCGTAAGCCCGCAAAAAACAATTGTTTTACCATATTGCTATCGCGATTGGTACTTGACGTAGCCGTTCCCTGCCCAAAGGCCTGGAAGCTCACTAAAGTGGCTCCAACAAGAAAATGTACTTTGTATTTCATATCATTTTATTCATCCAAAAATTAACTTTAAACTGAAAACTGTGAACTCCAAACTTATTTCCCCGTATGTCCGTAGCCACCTTCGCCGCGTGCAGTTTCCCCTAATTGTTCAACGGTTTGCCAGCTAACGGTTTCGTGTTTTGCCACAACCATTTGAGCAATTCTATCACCATTAACGATTTTAAAATCTGTGTCTGATAAATTTACCAATAAAACTTTTATTTCACCACGGTAATCGGCGTCAATTGTGCCAGGAGCATTTACAATGCTAATACCGTGTTTATAGGCCAAGCCGCTTCTGGGTCTGATCTGTGCTTCGTAACCAATCGGTAATTCAATAAACAAACCTGTTGGCACCAATAAGCGCTGCAAAGGTTTCAATATCATTTCTTCTATTATTGATGCCCTCAGATCCATGCCAGCCGCATGTGCAGTTTCATATTGCGGAAGTGGGTGTTCGGATGTATTGATAATTTTTATTTCCATTTTTCCTGAGATGTGTTCTTTAGGTTTATGGCTAATAGCTCATAGTTAAATGGCTATTGACTATGGGCCATCAACTTAAAAGATGAGCCTTGTCATTATTAACCTTTCTTCAGTATTTTCATCAAATCATTCTTTTCAAAATAGGCAATACCCGCAACAAAAACAATCAACATGGCATTGCCAATATAAATGTTCCGGTTAAAGATAAAAAATGAAGAGAACACAATTATTGTTGAGATAATTAAATAAGCTGAAATCTTTTTGAGGTTATAAGGGATGGGATAATATTTCTGTCCGAGCACATAAGATAAAACCATCATCACAAAATAAGCCAGCATACTTACCCAGGCAGAACCCATATAGCTAAAGCGTGGGATTAAAACCACATTGAGCACAATTGTAATTATAGCTCCTGCAACAGAAATATAAAGTCCGAAACGGGTCTGATCGGATAGCCGGTACCAAATAGACAGGTTCATATAAACTCCCAGGCACACATAGCCTAACAATAAATAAGGAACTGCTGGTAAACCTACCCAATACTCTTGTTTGCGGATGAAAAATTTTAGCAGTTCGATATTTGCAATAATGGCAATAAAAAGAACAGATAGGGCAATTACGAAATATTTCAAAATTGCAGCATAGGTATCCCTTGCATTTTTCTCTTTTGCATGGCTAAAGAAAAACGGTTCGGCACCCAGCCTGAAAGCGGTGATAAAAATACTTAAGAAAATTGCTATTTTACATACTGCACCATAAATCCCAACCTCTCCATCGGCAATTTCGGGTGGCAATAGTTTTTGAAGTACTATTTTATCCAGGTTCTCATTTACGATGAATGACAGGTTCGCTACTAAAATTGGCCAGCTGTAAGAAAACATATTGCCAAAAAGCTTACCGTCAAAACGCAATTGTAACTTCATAAATTCGGGAAGCAAATAAATCAGGGTAACAACAGAAGCAATAAGGTTAGCTACAAAAACATAACCGATCCATTGATGTCTATACCATGATGCAAACCATTCTGTACCTATCCAATTGTGTTTTATGATCGCGGGAATCAGGTAAATGAATATAAGATTAAAGCCAACAAAGCAGCCAATATTCAAAAATTTGGCAACGCTATATTTAAATGGCCGGCCATCGGCCCTCAATTTGGCAAAAGGGATTACACAAATAGCATCCACAAAAAGGATCCACAAAAAGAAACTTACGTATTGTTTATAATCTGCAATTTCGGATGTTTTTGTGGCTAAATAACCCGCAATTGAAGAGGAAAAAATTAAACCTGTAATTAAGAAAAGTGATGAAATGAAAGCAATGCACAGAAATGAATTATTATATACCTGTTGCTTTTTATCATCAAATTTATTCAAATACCTAAAATAGGTACTTTCCATCCCAAAGGCTAAAACTGCATTAATCAACGATGCATTGGCATACATATTTGTGAAAATGCCATAAACACCTTTTTGGTAAACGCCCGTGTAGATAGGCGTGAGGATAAAATTGAACAACCTGGAAAAAACGGTACTGATACCATAAACCATGGTTTGCCCAAGAAACTTTTTATATACAGACATTTATGATTGAGATTTGAGTACTGCGTATTGAGATAGGCTCCTTAATGGAACAATATAGCAATCCAACAATTCAGCAATTTATTTTCTTAAGATTTCAAAATTACGATAGTTTTTTACTTCACCATCGCTTACCACTACATTTTCTACCCTCGAGCGGTCTGGTCCTTCGTGGCACCAGTTTACAAATTCTTCCAGAAAAATATTTTCACCTTCTGCTTCGATATAAACCGATCCGTCTTTTTCGTTCCTTACAAAACCGGTTACCATCATTTGGTTGGCAATAATTTTTGTGGTTTCCCTGAAGCCAACGCCCTGTACTTTACCTGTTATCGTTATATTGTGGTGTTTCACCCCTAAATTCCCTTGAGGGGACTGTATATTTTTTTCGCTCATGCTAAAATTTATTGTTGCAAAGTTAGTAAAGCAATTGTGTATCCCTATGTTTATAAGCCCAATTCGCTTTGCAAACTGTTAAATTTTTGTAGTTCGAACCTAAAATCTGACCATATTCCCTCCAGGATTTCTTTAGCAGGTTTAATTTCATCCAACATAGCTGAAACCTGACCGATCTCGAGTTCTCCGTTTTCCATGTCGCCTTCAAACATTCCTGCTTTTGCCCTTGCTCTGCCCAAAAGCTCCATTAAGCGGCCCCGGTCTGCGCCTTCAGCTTCTGCTACCGATATTGCATCGGCAAATTCATTTTTCAGCAACCGCACAGGAACCAGTTTTTTCATGGCCAGCTTAGTATCGCCTTCAGCAGCAGTAATAATTTTATTTTTAAATGCCGGATGGGCAGATGATTCTTCGGCAACAGCAAAGGCCGAACCTACCTGAACCGCATCTGCTCCTAAAGCAAACGCAGCCAACATGGCTTTTCCACTCGCAATGCCGCCAGCCGCAATAACAGGAATTTTAACAGCATCCCTTATCATCGGAATTAAACACATGGTGGTGGTTTCTTCTCTACCGTTATGTCCACCTGCTTCGAAACCTTCGGCAACAATGGCATCAACGCCAGCTTCCTGCGCTTTTATGGCAAATTTTGTGTTGGCAATTACATGAACGACAGTAATACCCTTTTCTTTTAAAAAACTGGTCCATGTGGCAGGATTACCAGCAGAAGAAAATACAATTTTTACTTTCTCTTCAATTACCACATCTATAATTTCCTGAATATTAGGATAGAGCAATGGAATATTAACACCAAAGGGTTTATCGGTAGCTAACTTGTATTTTTGAATATGCGTTCTTAAAACGTCTGGATACATTGACCCCGCTCCAATAATGCCAAGGCCTCCTGCATTGGAAACTGCCGATGCCAATCTCCACCCACTGCACCAAACCATTCCGGCCTGAATAATAGGGTATTTAATATTGAAAAGTTTACAGATTGGGTTCATTGAAAATATTTACTTTATAAATGGATGGCAAAAATTAGAAGCATCTATTATTCGGAAAGTATTCTGTACAGTTCTAAATTAAGAAAATAGTGCCCTTTACCAACGGTCCTCTTTTCAAGAATCCCCATCCCTGTGAGTAGATCTAGATATTTTCTTGCGGTATTTTCTGCGTAAATGCCAGCTTTAACTAGGTGCTGAACCCGAGTAAAAGGTTGAGTAAAAATTGAACTTATTAATGGATCTGGTCGCTGGATATCTGTATCCGCCATAACTGCCTCTGTAATTGCTTCTTTCGCTGCAATAATGTCGTTGATCTTATCATAGGTAATATTTGCTGTTACTTCAACTGCTTTAAGCATATAAAGTAACCAGTTTTTCCAACTTCCCTGCTGAGTAATTCCGGCAAGTCCAGCATAATACTCTTCTTTATTTTGCATAATATATTTACTCAGAAAAAGTATTGGATAGTCAAGCAACCCTTTTTTTGTTAGATAATTTATATTAAAAATCCTTCCTGTTCTACCGTTGCCATCCCTAAATGGATGTATTGCTTCGAACTGATAATGGCCAATGGCCATCTTAAGCAATGGATCTAATGGATAATTAACCTCATCATTTAGAAATGTAATCAAATTATTCATTTTGGCTTCAATTATCCCTGCGCCTCTTGGAGGGGTATAAAACACTTTTCCTGCATTGGGTCCACTTCCGCCTTCTTTAATTACAACCTGGGCAACTGGAGGCCGAATGCCATCATTGAACTGACTAACAATACGGTACATCTTCACAAAGTATTCTATATCAATAGCCCTATCATCCTGAAGATACTGATGGCCTTCCCATAATGCCTCCCTATAGTAGAGAATTTCTTTGGCGGGTCCATTTACTTGTCCAACATTTTCTTCACTATATGCCTTATAAAGTTCGTCATCAGTAGTGAAAATATTTTCGATTGCACTCGATGCCTTGGCCTCTTGCAAACTTATCGAATTAATAAGTAGGCCTTGATTTGGAATCGCAATACTTCTTCCCTGCAAACGTGCTAAGGCCGCTTTAGTATTACCGAGTTGTAACAGAACATCAACATCGAGATAGATATTTTGATCAATTGGGAGCTCTGGAAGTGAGTTCCAAGGTTTTGTACGATCCGGATTTATCATATTTGCCATATTCAAATATAACAATTAACCTTAAAATATTTGATTTTTAAGGTTAAAAGGAAAAATCGCATTAACTAATTGCAATAAACATTGTTTGACATTAAAAATTAACCTTTTTAATGTAAAACAATTAAATGGCATTAAAATTTATCGCGAGAAGAGATCATGCCTTAATTAAGGTGATTTTTAAGGCAGGCAAAAAAACACTATACATATCTAGGCCTATTTTTTAAATTAACCGCTTTACTTGGTCGCTTTCAATCTTAAAATCAAGGGATAGCTGGATTAGATTCAATCCTGGCTTCTTACCAACCTCTATCGTTCCAATTTGTTGATCAAGCTCCAAAAATTCAGCTCCATTTATAGTTGCCCACCTCAAAAGCTTTTCAAAAGTAACTTGCTTGTATTTCTGCAAGGTGATCATTTCTGATAGGATATTGAGTTGATGGTTACTGGCCAGGCTATCCGTTCCCAAGGTAATCTTTACATTTTCTTCAATTAACAGATCAACATCGGGTAAAGCATCTTCGATATATAAATTGGCCTGTGGGCAAAGGCACCAATATAAATTATTGTTGTGTTGTTTTGCAAAGGCGATATCGGCCTTACTCGAAACAGTATTATGCACCAACAAAGTTTTCTGCTCCTTAATAGAGGGAAGCCAAGTTTGTAACGATGTTTTTTTGGAGGGGATAAAGAAAGAAATATCGAGCCCTAGAAATTTGTACAGCGCTAAAAACCCACCCGATTTGTTTTCGAAGAAAGCATTTTCATCCTTAGTTTCCTGGTTATGAACACTAATAAAGGCATTATCTTTTTCAGCTTCCTCCTTTATTAATCCGAATAATTCAGGCGATACCGAATACGGAGCATGTGGTACAATAGATGCAGGCAAAGGTTCAAAGGCTTGTTTAATCGCCTTAGCGGAATCCATTATAGCGTCTGCTCGCTCAGGATTAAAACCCATGGCCTCTATAAAGGTGTGATAATATATTTTGCTATTTTCTTTTACTTCTTTTGATGAAATTTGGTTGGAAATGTCGCCAACAGCTACAATGCCGTTTTCGAACATTTTTTGATCAGCAACATACATAGCCTTTTTAATCTCTTCTATATCGCCCTGCCTGCTTTTAATAATACCTTGGACGAATTCTACCAAACCCGTTTGCGCTGGAATTTGCCCCAGCATATGCGACAGTTCTAAATGGCAATGGGTATTGATAAAACCCGGAACGATTGATCCTTTATGTTTTGTAATGGCTAAACCAAGACTTGCGGCCTCTTCCTGGGTTAACACTTCTTCAATTTCACCATCTGGATTTACGGCTACCACACCGTTTTTAATCGGCGGTGATGAAACAGGAAATATCCAATCGGCTGAAAAGTATTTTAACATACCGCAAATTAGCGGAATAACCGGAGCAAATAAAATATTTTTCTAAGCCAGGCCTATTCTGATAATGAAATGATTTTTGAAATTACGCTTCTAAAAGAAATTAAATTAGAAAACGGGGAAAGAAAAAGAGCCTCCTATCGGAATCGAACCAATGACCTACTGATTACAAGTCAGTTGCTCTACCAGCTGAGCTAAGGAGGCTTTCAATCGGGCTGCAATGATAGAAAAAAATATTCTTTTTTAAAAATTGAAAATTATTTTTTTCTGGCGTGCTGTCAGATGTTGCCATCTGACGCATAAGAACGCTCTACAAGCAATCTGCATTTCCAATTATGAAAAAATAACGCCAAAACTTGTAGTCATTCACCACAAATTGTGGAGAAGCTCCACAATGCCAAAATCCCGACACACGCACAAACACCTAAAAAACAGATAGTTAAGCAAATTCAATGGTTTGGCATCATTGTGAAACATTAGCAAGTATTGTTACACAAATTAAATTTTTAATTATATACTATGAAAAAGTTCGTTTTAGCAGCTACAGTATTAGCATTAGCAGGATTCTCAGCAGTACAGGCAAGTGAGGTAAAAGATTTTAAAACTACTGCAATTGTTGCAGTTCAAGATAGTGCAGTGAAAACTCCTGTTAAATTGGAAGAACTTCCTGAGCCAGTAACAACAGCATTAAAATCTGATGCTTACAAAGGATGGACCGCAACTGAGGCTTGGTCGGTGAAAGAAGGAGCAAAAGAGTATTACTTAATCAACGTTAAAAAAGAAGCAGAAACCAATTCTGTTAAAATTGACAAAGACGGTAAACCAGTTCAATAATCAACACAGAAATAATCGTTCCATAATTAAATAATAATTAACAAGCATATTGACGTAACGCAAGTTACAAACACTTTAAATTATATACTATGAAAAAGATCATTTTAGCCGCTACTTTAGCATTCGCAGGATTCACAGCAGTTCAAGCAAGTGAAGTTAATACAATCAAAAACGCTGCAATTGTTGCAGTTCAAGATAGTGCCGTAAAAACTCCAGTTAAATTGGAAGAACTTCCTGCACCAGTAACTACCGCATTAAAATCGGATGCATACAAAGGCTGGACAGCTACTGAAGCTTTCTCTGTTAAAGAAGGCACAAAAGAATATTTTTTAATCAATGTTAAAAAAGAAGCAGAAACTGGTTCAGTTAAAATCGACAAAGACGGTAAGCCAGTACAATAATCTCAATAAATACGCCGCACAGGCATAATCAACATAAGCATAGCCTTCGGGCTACGCAAAATAAAAAATAATACTATCTAAAAAATAATATCATGAAAAAATTAATTTTATCAGCTGCGATCTTAGCTTTTGCAGGATTCTCAGCAGTACAGGCAAGTGAAGTAAATACAATCAAAAATGCTGCAATTGTTGCAGTTCAAGATAGCGCAGTTAAAACTCCAGTTAAATTGGAAGAACTTCCTGCTCCAGTTAAAACAGCGTTAAAATCTGATGCTTATAAAGGATGGACTGCTACTGAAGCTTGGTCTGTTAAAGAAGGAACAAAGGAGTACTACTTAATCAATGTTAAAAAAGAAGCAGAAACTGGTTCGGTTAAAATTGATAAAGACGGTAAGCCAGTACAATAAAACCCAAATAATTACATCTACCTATTATAAGAAAGCCGGATTATGTCCGGCTTTTCTTATTTTTGTTACATGGCGAGAATCCTGATCTTAGAAGACGATACTACATTTGCTCAATTACTTGAAGGTTTTTTAACAAAAAACGGTCATGAGATTACCCTTGTAACCCAAGTAAAGCAATCATTTAAGCAAGTTGAAAACAATGAATTCGACTTACTTTTAATCGATTACCGTCTTCCAGACGGGACAGGTCTTGAAGTGCTTAGCCACATCCGTGATTTAGGTCTATCCATACCTGCAATCATCATGACCAGTTTTAATGATGTTCGGACCGCAGTCAGATCTATCCAATTGGGTGCTTTTGATTATATTACCAAGCCGGTTAATCCAGATGAATTACTAATGGTGATCAAAAATTCTTTAGCTAAAAAGGATTTAAAAAGTGTTCAACCAAAAGAAACAAACAGTGATTTTATAAAAGGGAAAAGTGCCGTTGCAGATAAACTGTATGAACACATCAGTTTGGTAGCCCCAACTGATATGTCGGTAATTATACAGGGCGAGAGCGGTACAGGAAAAGAATTTGCCGCCAGAACCCTACACCAGCAGAGCAAGCGTGCCGATAAACCTTTCGTAGCAATAGATTGCGGTGCACTATCAAAAGACTTAGCGGCCAGCGAATTATTTGGACACGTAAAAGGTGCTTTTACAGGCGCTTTAAATGATAAAAAAGGTCAGTTTGAGGCTGCAAATGGCGGAACACTATTTTTAGATGAAGTGGGTAACCTAAGTTACGAAGTGCAGATTAAATTACTTAGGGCCTTACAAGAAAGGGTAATCCAGCCTTTGGGCAGTACCAAACAAATCCCTGTTAATGTTCGCATCATTACGGCTACCAATGATGATCTGTCTAATAGTATGCAACAGGGTGAGTTTAGAGAAGATTTATATCATCGTTTAAATGAGTTCAAAATCCAGCTTCCGCCATTAAGAGATAGAGGTGGAGATTTAGAGCTGTTTATCAACCACTTTATACAGCTATCAAACCGTGATTTAGAACGGAATGTGAAAAGTGTTTCTAATGAGGCAAAAACACTTTTGCTTAGTTACGATTGGCCAGGAAATTTGCGCGAGCTTAGCAATGTGATTAAACGTATGGTTTTATTAAGCCCAGGCGATGTTGCCCAGATTGGTGCATTACCTGATGAAATGATGATTTCTATCCGTCAACAGTCAGCTCCCGGTAATTCATCCGACCTTAAAGCGGTAAACGAACAGAATGAAAAAGCATTGATTACTGAAACGCTGATCAAAGTGAGACATAACAAATCAAAAGCCGCGAAGATTTTAAACATCGACCGTAAAACCCTTTACGCCAAGATGGAGCGTTACGGCATAGAGTAATTATCCGGCATTGGCGTAGTCGATTTCCTCCATAAAGGCAATTAAGCTATCCAGTTTTCTGATCTGTAATAAAACTTCAGATTTAATATTGGTGGTTAAGCCTTTTTCGGCAACTTCTAATTCCAGGGTGCGGAATGCGTTTGCCAAAGTCTTCGAACCCATCTGCGCCGTTCGTCCTGCAAGGCGGTGAACCAGTAACCTGGCCTGATCTAAGTCATTATCGATCAAATGTTTTTTCAACGCTGCAGCGTCATCTATAGAATCCTGTTTAAAACGGTTCAATATTTTCTCTAGCATTTGCTGGTCGCCAAAGGTCATTTTCTCAATGGAAGAAAAATCGAATTCGGGCTGCTGGGTTAAAATTTCGGTTCTATCAAATATAGATAGGATATCAACGGCCCTAAAAGGTTTCATGATCAGTCCATCAAAGCCCTCGCTCAAAACCATTTCACGTTCTTCCGGTAAAACCTGTGCAGTAATGGCGTAAAATTTAATGTGCGCCGGGAGTTTCTTTTTTAATAAATGGCAAAGTTCGAACCCTGTCATTTCGGGCATGCGCATATCAACCAGCACATATTTTAAATCCGGCTCAGGTGCTGCGTGCAGGATATCGGCTACCTGGGTAAAGCTTCTAAACGGGATTTTGTTTTTCTGAAAAATCATTCCGCATAAATCTAAAATGAGTTTATCATCATCAATTACCCAAACCGTGCCTGGGTTTACAATCGCATAATGTTCTAAGTCTAAAGTATCGTTTACACGCTCGGTAGTATTTTCATATTTCATGTAAATATTAAATGTGGTACCAATGCCCGGTTTACTTTTCACATAAATTCTTCCTCCTTGTGTTTCGATCAAAGATTTAACAATAGGCAGTCCCAACCCCGTACCAGCCTGGTTAATAATATATTTTTCAGGAGATTCTATCTGCTCAAATTCATTAAAGATTTTGGGAATATCTTTTTCTTCAAAACCGATTCCGGTATCTTTTATAGTAAAATGGAAATGCAGATCGTCGCCTTGCTTTTTATACGATACAGAAAGTTTAATTTCACCTTTCAACGTAAATTTTACGGCGTTCCCCAATAAGTTAAATAAAATCTGCTTTAGCCTAAAAGCATCACCTTTTACAAATTCCAGATCGGCAAGATCAAGTGCTGTATTTAACTGAAGTGATTTCTGTTCTGCCAAAGGCCGCATTACCGAAACAACTTCATCTAAAGCTTTTTTGATGTTGAACACCTGGTTATTGAAACTAAATTCGCCCGAAATAATCCGGTTATAATCTAATACCTCGTTCACAATTTGAAGTAAATGAATGGAAGATTGATAAATGGCATCCACATCTTTTTTGTTAGGTACATCCTGCTGGGTAATCAGCTCGGCATAGCCTAAAATAGACTGTAGGGGTGTTCTGATCTCGTGGCTCATGTTCGATAGGAACCGTTGCTTAGCCTTACCATGGTATTCGGCCTCATCTTTGGCAAGCTCCAATGCCCTTCTGTATCTGTTGCTTTTTGTAATGTCAGCCAAAATTAAATACAGCAAAATAACCGTTAAGAGAAAAAAGATGATTATAATGGTTGTGATCTGCGTAATCCCATCATTAACCACTTCTTTGGCCTGAATACCGTTTAAATCCACCTGAGCCACTGCCTCACCCTCCACTTCTCTTAAAATCTGTAGCATCTGGGCCGTCAGGGCATTGCTGGCATTTGATAGGTCTGCTTCACGTTTTAAAAATTTCTGGCTTTTCTGACGTTGCTCCAGTTCGATGTTTTTTAAGGCACCCGTCATGCTCTTCATAATGCTATCTTCAGCTTTAGCATTCAGCGTATCGCGCTTTACCTTAAATTCCTCATTAATGATTTTATACACATCAGATTTCTTCTTGCCAAACAGTTTACTCAAAAAACCCCTCGATTTCTGTTCTTCTTCAGGTGCAACCGTAGTGGTCGATGTAGTTGTCTCGGTGGTCAGTACTGCACTGTCCGTCTGTCTGGTACGTGTAGCAACGAGTTCGTTTAATTTCTGAACCTCATTAGAGAACGATTTGGTATTCACCAATGTTTCTCTCACCTTTAAGTAATTGATAAATTGTTTATCCCGGTCGGTTAACAGATTCTTGATCGACTTTATTCTGGCCAACTGGGCGGAATCGCCCTTGTACAATTTACGTAAGGTATCTAAACTAGCCCTTAACTTACGCGACTCTTTAAGAAAACTATAGGTACCTTGTTTATTGAAAGCTTCATCCCTTTGTAACTGATCTAACCTGGCAATCTTATGTGAGAGATCATTTACAATCCTTAAGCGGTCGTTTGGGGCCGAAATTTCTTCAACAGTATCCAGCATCCGTGTAAAAGCAAATTTACTGATACCCCAGGCCAATAACAATGCAAAACAGGCAAACAGGAAACCTATAATTACTTTACTTTTTACTGCCCGGAAGAAACGCTTTTGGATAACAGCCATTTAATTCAGATTATATACAATAAACCATCATTATAACGGCTTAACTTGTAGAATTGATATGTATTTATCTTTTACAAATAACGTACCACAAGAAAAATTGATTAAAAAACTTTAATTTTAATCGCCTAACAAAACATACTATGAACCGTATCGACCGACTTTTCGGAATCTTAACCCTGCTTCAATCCAGAAAATACATTACCGCAGAGAAAATTGCGGAAAGGTTTGATATGAGCATACGCACGGTTTATCGCGATGTTAAAGCATTAGGCGAGCAAGGAATACCGGTAAGTTTTGAGCAGCATAAAGGCTATTATCTGGTTCAGGGTTATTTCCTGCCCCCAGTTTCTTTTAATATGGACGAAGCCAATGCACTGCTATTGGTTGAAAGTTTGGTGAACGGATTTGCTGATAATTCCATCCGCACCCATTACTCTACAGCACTGACAAAAGTAAAGGCGGTATTAAAATCGGGACAAAAAGAAAAGCTCGAAACCTTAAACCAGCATATTAAACTTCAGATTCCGGAAAGGTTAAATTTTAACTTCGAATACCTATCACTTATTCAACACGCCATTACCGAAAAACACCTGATCGAACTCGATTATAAAAACAATAAGGAGGAAGTGAGCAAAAGAGACGTAGAGCCAATTGGCTTGATTTTCTATGCTTTTAGCTGGCATTTAATTGCCTGGTGCCATTACCGGAATGAATACCGTGATTTTAACCTCACCCGCATTATCTGCCTTAAAAACCTGGGGATTCCTTTCAAAAAAATGCAGCACATGCCGCTGAGCGAATACATGCATCTGCTTCCTGTAAATTATTAAAAAAATATTTTTCACACTGCCATAGGGTTGTCAGTGGGCTGTGTTTTCTTTGTATAACTAAACACCAAAATCATGAGTATAGCCGATTTACTACTAATGGATTTAAATACCGCAGAAAAAACAAAACAGAAAAATATGGACATTATTAAATTATTATTGAAAGAGTTAGAAGCCGAATTTAATACAACAAAAAAATTCCTGGCTATTGTACCTGTAGATAAATTTGACTGGGCACCACACGAAAAAAGCATGAAAATGAAATCGCTTGCGGTTCATATTGCTGATCTGCCGAGTTGGGTTTCACTGGCTTTAACTACGGATGGACTGGATTTTGAAACAGCACCTTATGTAGAAAAAGCTGTAGAAAGTGCCGATGACCTTGTTAAAATTCTACAGGAAAATTATGCACTAGGAAAAGCAGAATTGGAAAAAGCCACGGAAGAAGACCTAAACGGCCGTTGGGTATTGAGCATGGGCAAACAGGTTTTGGCAGATTATTCTAAATACGAAACCATCCGCCATTCACTTAGCCAAACCACCCACCACAGGGCACAGTTAGGCGTTTACTTAAGACTGTTGGATATTCCAATCCCAGGAAGTTATGGTCCAAGTGCAGACGATCAAAACTTTTAGTTGTTAATAATTTTTTCGAATGGGCTGTTGAAACCTGATGCGTTTCGATGGCCCGTTTTGAAATGACAACACGATTACCAGCCTACCTTGATATTCCATTTCCGCTTTGCTACTTTTAGCAATGAAAAAAATATTGGCAATCTCTGGAAGCACGAAAGCAATATCTACTAATGCACTTTACATAACTGCCATCTCCAGGCTTTTGGGCGGAGACTTCGAGGCAATAAACTTTTCATCCATTGCGGTTATCCCACATTTCAATCCTGATTTAGATCAAGAAAATCCGCCACAAGCCATAAAAGAGCTTCGCTTAACCATCAAAAAGGCAGATGGAATCATTATCTCTACACCAGAATACGCAATGGGCTTACCAGGCTCGCTAAAAAACCTGCTCGATTGGACAGTAAGCTCAGCATCATTTTCTGGGAAACCCGTTTTAGTACTTGTTGCTTCAACCCAGGGCGAGAAGGCTTATCAATCCATCATCGATATTTTAACGGTAATTGAAGCAAGGGTATCGCCCCAGCTTATCTCATTTGCAAAAGCGAAGATCAACAATGAAGGAACGATTACCGACGAGGAAACTTTAACCGCACTCAAAAGCACCATCGATTCATTTGTTGCCAGCATGGAGAATGGATAACACGATTTATTTCCGTAAAATTGCAGTATGAACAATAACTCTGCAACCCGTTTAAATAAATTCATCAGTGAAAGTGGATTATGTTCACGCCGTGAAGCAGACCGTTATATTGAAAAAGGCACAGTTTTCATCAACGGAAAAAGGGCTAAAGTAGGCGATCAGGTTTTTGCAGGCGATAAAGTGATGGTAAACGGTCATAATATCGAACCTAAAGAAGAAAGTAATTTCATCCTTTTGGCTTTTAACAAACCTGTCGGCATTACCAGTACAACGGAAGGCAGCGTACGCGATAACATTGTTGATTATGTTAACCATAGTGAAAGGATATTTCCAATCGGCCGATTGGATAAAGATTCTTCAGGTTTGATCTTCCTGACCAATAACGGCAATATCGTTAACAAAATTTTAAGGGCAGGCAATAAACACGAAAAGGAATACGTGGTAACGGTAAACAAACCGATTACTGAAGATTTTATTTTCGAAATGAGCAATGGTGTTCCGATTTTAGGGGTGAATACACGCAAATGCAAGGTAAGGCAGATCAGCACATTTGTATTCAATATTATCTTAATTCAGGGCTTAAACAGGCAGATCCGTAGAATGTGCGAGCATTTTGGTTATGAGGTTACCAAGCTCGAGCGTACGCGCATTATGAATATCAATCTAAAAGGTATTCCTACAGGAGAATTTAGAGAACTTACCGAAGACGAGATGAAAAGCATCACCAAAAGTGTTGAAAATTCATCATCCGAGGCTAAAACAAAACCTAAAGGCACTAAGAAAAAAACAAATACGTGGGAAGAAATCCCTGAACTTAGAGAAGAACAGCCAAAAAAGGCATTTAAACCAAAGCCGTCTGGCCCAAAATCAACAGGAAAAAAGAGCACAGGCCATTCCGGATCAAAACCAACAGGTAAAAGCAATGCGGGAAACAGAAATTCCAGACCTGCCAAAGGTAAGGCTATCAGCAAGTCAAACTCAAGAGGCAGAGGAAGATAAAGCTAATTAATTGTAAAATTTGGCATCTTGCAGGCACCCTCAACCTCCTACCTTTCTGCCTTACACCTTTTTTAAGTACCTTTGCAACAAATGGTAACAGCAAAAAAAACCGATATCCGTGCATTGGATCTACCTCAGTTGCAACAACATCTTGTAGCGATGCAACAACCTGCATTTAGGGCTAAGCAGATTTACCAGTGGCTTTGGGAGAAATCGGCTACAAGTTTCGAGCAGATGAGCAATCTTTCTAAAGATCTTCGTAAGGCATTGGACGAAACTTTTGCCATTAATGCTGTTCAGGTTAACAATTCTCAGTTCAGTAACGACCATACCATTAAAAACACTTTCAGGTTAGCAGATGGTAATATTGTAGAGGGGGTTTTAATTCCTTTAGAAGACCGTATGACCGCTTGCGTAAGCTCTCAGGTAGGCTGCAGTTTAACCTGTAAGTTCTGTGCAACTGGCTACATGGACCGTAAGCGTAATTTAAACGCCGATGAGATTTATGACCAGGTAGTATTAATTGATAAGCAGGCTAAGCAGAACTATAACAATCCCCTCACCAATATCGTGTATATGGGAATGGGAGAGCCGCTGTTAAATTATGCCAATGTATTGAAGTCGATTGAGCGTATCACTGCACCAGATGGCTTAAACATGAGTTATAAGCGTATTACGGTTTCTACTGCGGGTATTGCTAAAATGATCAAGAAATTGGGCGATGATGGTGCAAAATTTAACCTGGCACTTTCGCTACATGCTGCTGATGATAAAAAACGTAACGAGATCATGCCGATCAATGAGGCCAACTCGTTAAAAGCACTAGCCGATGCGCTAAAATACTATTTTGCTAAAACTAAAAATCCGGTAACTTACGAATACATTGTTTTTAATCATTTTAACGATGAAATTTCTGACGCTATGGATTTAGCTAAATTCTGCAAACATATTCCTTGCAAGGTAAACCTGATCGAATATAACCCCATTTCTTTCGCCGATTTCACCAATGCCGAAGGCGATAAGATCGATGCTTTTTCCAATTATTTAAAAAGCCAGGGGATCAACACCAACATCCGCCGTAGCCGTGGTAAAGATATTGATGCTGCTTGCGGGCAGTTAGCGGTTAAAGAGGAAGCTAATGCTTAATCTCCTCATTTAAAATTCAATATTATTTGTTAAACAAAATTTAAAGATTAATTTTTCGATTATCAGGAGCGCAGTAACAGTAACATGTAGGTCGGGTTCCGTCCTGCTGTACGCTGCAATCCTTTTTGGAAACCCCTGGGATAGACAATCTACCGCTGCCAAAAAGGGATTTCCGCTGCCATCAGGGCTAGTGAACCTGGGACGGAAGGCGTAAAACTCAGGGGAGATCAGCGTAATCAGTTCTCAACGTCTCTTCACTCCGTAATGGTATAATAAATCATCTGGAGCTATGCCAATAGTACTTAATCAGAACCCTTCATTTTGATGATCTGGAGCGCAGTAACAGTAACATGTAGGTCGGGTTCCGTCCTGCTGTCCGCTTCAATCCTTTTTGGAAACCCCTGGGACAGACAATCTACCGCTGCCAAAAAGGGATTTCCGCTGCCATCAGGGCTAG
>Ga0308160_10000118_pt1 | contig 206284 bp, 181 predicted proteins | sample PhyFR1_FD_201036 | JGI IMG/M metagenome (GOLD analysis project Ga0308160, IMG submission 201036) | Phyllosphere microbial communities from UC Gill Tract Community Farm, Albany, California, United States - DLSLF.R1 | ecosystem: Host-associated > Plants > Phyllosphere > Unclassified | place...
AACCTCGTTGACCAGCTGCGCCTGCTGCAGGCGACGCTGCTCTTTCTCTTTGTCGAAAATCGGGCTGATGCTGCCGTCGTTGGCATGCTCCGTGTCGCGGCTCAGGCCCGACAGCTCCTGCTGCTGGGCATCCCGGTTGCGGATAATGATATTTCCGTCGCTGACCGCCGCCTTTGTGCTGCCCTCAGCGTGTCCGCTTCCGCCTGCAGCGCTGATGGGCAGCGCGCCGACATTGCTCAACAGATTCGAACCAATGGGGCCACCGGTGTTGAAGCCCGCGCTCTGATGTTCCGATTTATAGTCTGCCTGATTCTGAATATCGCTCCAGCCCAGGGTGCCGGTATCCAGAATGTTGCGGTCTTTATCCGCCGTGCTGGCAATGACCGCCCCGTCAAGCTGCGTGTGGTTCCCCACAGTTATCTGATAGCCACCTTTACCAGCAAACAGTCCCGTCTGCTCTTTCACCGAGTCGAAATTGCTGTGGATTTTATCTTTGGATACGTTGACGTTCGCCGAACCGGTCATGGAGCCAAACGTAAAGCTGCCGCCCGCGCTGGTGCTCTGCTGTTTTGAGTCATAGCGGTCGCTATCCTGCTCACTGGCAAGTGTCAGGTTACGTCCAACGTCCGCTTTGATAGTTTCCCCGTTAACCTGAGCACCTTTCAAAGTGGTATCGCGGCCACTGATTAAATTGATCCCGCCACCTGCATCCAGCGTGGTTTCGTTATGCGTCAGCGAGTTACCATTTTCACGACCCTTGCTGCTGTTGACGCTGGCAGAGACGGTAATGCCATAGCCGCCTGATCCCACACCGATGCCGATGCCGACCGATCCGCCTTTGCTGCTGTTTTTATTGTCGGTCTGTTGCGTATTCTGCGATGACAGCAGGTTGATATCACGGGCCGCATCTAGCGTCATCTCCCCGCCTGCTTTCATCTGAGTACCGGCAAGCGTAATGTCACCGCTCTGTTCGCCTTTGTTTTTACCGGTCGCCGTAATGGACAGATTTCTGCCAGCATTGAGTGTGCTTCCCTGCGCCTGACTGCTCTGGCTGTGAGATTCGCTTTTCGATGACTGGCTACCGTATGAAAGCGTAATGCCGACAGTGTTTGTCGCGCCCTGAGCCGCCTCGTCGGATTTAGGATCGATACCTGCTGCGGCATTTTTGGCGTTTGCCGCCTCGGTAAGAGCACTGTCATTCTCATAAGCCGCTGCGCCCTGTGCGCCGTTCAGCGCGGCTTTGGTTCCCTGCAGCGCACGGAGTCGACCGTCGCCCTCTTTCCTTGCCTGTTGTGCCACGCTGACGGCCGTGTTCAGCGCGCTACCCACCGTACCCGACAGCGCCAGCGTAAAGCCACTCTGCTTAGACTCAAATGTTTCCGTGCGATTATTGCGGTCGAAACCAGAGTCAATATCCACGCTGTCGCCGCTCAGGTTAAGATCTTTACCGGCTATAAGATCGGCCCCGCCGATATGCAGTTTATTACCTGCTGTGATATTAACGTTCCCCTGGCTGCTGCCGATGGTGCTGAAGCTCTGGCTCTGAACGATCTCGTCTTCATTAACTTCATGACGCGTTGACTGTTTGCCGACCGTAAAGCCAATTCCCCCGCTGCCCATCAGGCCGCTCTTTTTCTTTTCTTCCAGAAGATAGTGATAACCGGTTTCGGTGGCGGCAGAAATATCGACATTGTTTCCTGCCTGCAAATCCACATTTTGATCGGCTGCAATAGCCGATCCACTTACGGTGAGATCGTTTCCGGCAACAACACTAACGCTACTCCCGCTTAACAGCGTTCCTTTTTCACGTGTGACACGATCGTCCTGCACGGTATGGCTGCTTTTCTTACTCAGGAAACCTTTCTTCTGAGAGCGCTCATCCAGATATTCCGATTCCCGTTCTGTCGCACTGTTAAGCGTAACGTCATTTTTGGCCTGAAGTGCGATAGCGCCCTGCTCGCTGTGCAAGGTACTGCCCGTGACCGTGATATCACCCGTGCGAGCAATCGTTGTAATGCCGTCCTGCGCACTGAGCGTACTGCCAATGGCCTCTTCTTTAGAAGAATCCTCAATACGGATATGATTCTTGTCACGCGACTGCTCATTATCAAAAGCATGTGTTGAGCGTCGTGCCTCTTTTATCGTGACATTTTCAGCACCAATGCCAATGGCCCCTGCTTTACTGTCAATCTGCGCACCTTCAGCAAGCATGTCCTTGCCAGCAATGATCGTCACGCCTTTATCGCCACCCAGCGTACTGAGGAGCAGTTGATCTTCTTCACGGCTGTTGCTGACAGAAGAAGTACGGCTGTTCGCTTCGACATGCGTGCTGTTAGTGGTTTTATCCGCTAATAAACGGATATTGCCGCCAGCCTGAAGCGCTGTTTGTCCGCCCGCCTGTGCCTGACTGCCCTGCAGCGTAATGTCGTTACCGGCTTTCATCACCAGATTGCCGCCCGCTTTCAGCTCACTGCCCTGGGCAAGCTGCCATTCACCGCTAACCTGCGCCATGCGCTGGCCAGCCTCTTCCATCCCGGCACTGCTTCGGTTTCCCATGGCCCCCGAGATCACCTCAACATTCGCTTTATAGCTCTGTTTTGCAGCGCTGATCTCAAGATTGTCACGGGCGCTAAGCGCCAGGTTATCCGTTGCGCTCAGCTTCGCGCCCTGCAGACGAATGTCATTGCCGCTGAGGCTGATATCGCCCGCACTCATGCTCGCCTGCCGTAAGGCATCCTGCAGATTGGTGCTCATGCTCAGGCTGTCAGCATGTACGTTGATGCTGTCTGCTTTGATATCACCACTCTGATGAGAAAACGCTGAGGCATCAATGCTCAGGGCCTTATCTGCCAGCAGATTACCGGCGTTGGTTACGCTGTTAGCAGAGAGCTGTAGATCGCCCCCCGCGATGAGTGCGCCGTCGTCAGTCAGGCGCAGCGTGGACTGGGCCAGATAGACTTTCGGCACCCAGACGGTCTGCGGGCCGTTTTCGGTATTAACCGTTTCGCTCACCAGCCAGACAATATCCTGCTGTAATGAGGCGATCTGTTCCGGTGTTAACGCCACCCCGGGCACCAGACGGAAATCCTGCGCCACTTTCACACCGTTATTCATCAGCGCCTGGTACTGGGCCATTGCATCTTCACCGTGCACCGACTGACGTCCGGTCAGGCTCAACACCTGATCTCGTACCAGTCTCTGCTCATAAAACCCGTCACCCAGACGCTTATGCACGGCCGCCGGGTCATAACCCACGCGCGAAAGAAGATAATCGCTGCTGATAAACTGGGTACGGCTGGTAAAGCGCGCGTCGGTCATCACCAGATAAGGGCTACCGCTTGCTGGAAACTGGCGGAACAAGCCGTTATTGGGAATGCTCGTCGCCACGCTTGCCAGATGCTGTCTGGCCGTGAAGGCCAGTTCCGCCGGAAGCAACGGGCGTCCAAGTGAGGAAGGCTGGCCTGCGGTGATCTGACCGGCAGGTAACAGTTGGGTATCCGCATGTTGTTCGTTTGCACCACTCACGTTAAACGCCAGTGGATTACGCTCCCATTCTGCGCGCTCGGCATCCACGGCCTTAAGCACCGCCTCGATACTGCTGATTTGCGCCTGATTGACGGTGGTATTTGAGATGTTCGTTCCTGTGATGCTCACTCTGCCATTGCCAGAGATAATGCCATCAATGGTTTGTAGCGCCGTGGTGCCATCGTAATGTGACGTGGGATACCAGTGGCTCTCATCTCTGTCGTAATGATCAACGATGGTTTCAATACGATGTTCATTAACCGAATACCCTCGGTTATCGACGTTTCCGCCACCGTCAATACCCAGATTGCCATTTGCCGTGATGACGCTCGCATCGTTGAGCAACTGACCGGTAACATGCAGGGCCATATTGCCGCCGGCCAACATACGTGCCCCTGTACCTTCAGACAAGAGGCGGTCACGCGTCAGTGATCCAGTCACTGTACGCTCACGTAAATTGTTATAATCGTTGACGTTAGGTGCCGCGTAGATATCGATGTGTTTTGTCGGGTCCCACTGTTCTAGACGACCTTGGTCAACTTCACGCCACACCGTGTTCTGATATGGCGTTGGCACATAATTTTGTCTGAAACCTCGTGTGGCATAAAAAGTCATGGCATAACTGCCATCAGCATTTGGCGTCAGGGCCAGATAGTTGACCCACAAGTCTGTGAGCTGCCCTCTTGCGTCCTTCACTCGTACCTGAGCACGGCTACTACTCGCATCAATGGCCATAATGGTGCCGTAAATATTGCTGCTCGCCGCTGATTCATTTTGGAAAGTTAAGGACGTTTTAACGGGTGCCATCGTATTTTTATCATTATTTACAGGCGAGTCATAGGAGCGCCAGTAATAGTTATAACGATGCCATTTGTACGATTCAGACTCTGCATCACGGGCAATATTTAACCCGATGCGCTGATTGATTAAACGCTGTGCGTTTACCGTGAGATCGCCGCTTGCCTCAATGGCGCTTGCCCGGTTTTCAATCAGGTCGTTACTGCCCAGTTGCATATTTCCGCTGCTGAACAGAAGCGCGCCATCGCGGTTAGTCAGCCGCTCGTTGCCACGCAGGTTGAGCGACTGCGTCGCTGCAATAACGCCACCCGCCCCGTAGTTATCAATAATGCGCGCGTTGACGGTGATAGTGTCGCCCATCACCGCGGTAGGGTTGTCCAGCGTGTCGACGTTAAGCGTCATCGTGTCGGCTTCGACCCGGCCACGGTTGGTAAACTGCCCAGTGGTGATTTGCATGATTTTACTGACCAGCGTACCCGGGTTAGTAAAATGCGTGCTGGTAAGATTCAGATTACCGGGCAGCAGCCAGTCATTCAGGTTAGTAAACACGCCCGCGACTGACATTGTCAGCGTGCCATTGCTGGTTAAAATATCACCGGCACGTTGAACGTAATCCTGCTGCACGCTCAACGTCAGGTCTTGCTGGCTTTGAAGTTTACCGCTCTGGTTATCCAGCGTACGGGCATTCACGGTCATCGTTGCGCCGCTCTGCATCACGCCGTTCTGATTTAATACAGCCAGTGAAGGCGCAGTAAAAGCGAGCCGGGCAAAACGCGCATTACTGCCATTATTAATATTGAGTGGTCCATTTGCTACAAGGCTTCCCTGGCGATTATCCAGCAGCGACAGCCCTGCCAGCGTCATGGCTCCTGCACTCTGCAGACGGCCGGTGCTGTTATTCACCTCGCTGGCGGTGATGCCCGTGCGCGAAGTGCCCAGAATCAGGCCGCCATCATGGTTATCCAGTTTGCTGCTCTGTACATCCAGTGCTCCCTGGCTGCTGATCGTTCCCCGGCTGGCATTGTTTACCTGCGCCGCATTAATGACCTGATCCTGGGTCGAAACTAACTGCCCCGCCTGGTTATTGACCACATTACTGTTCAGCGTCAGAGCACGGCCGCTATGAATTTTGCCTTGTTGATTATTCAGCGTATCAATACGGTAGATGCCGGTTCCCTGGCTTATCAGGGTGCCCGAAGCGTTATCAAGTTGCGCGGCGTTGACACCAAGAGCGTCAAGGCTACTGATTGTGCCCTGTTGATTATTGATATGGTTTGCGCTGACCTGCTGGACACCATTGCTGCGTAACGTGCCACCCTGGTTGCTTAGCTCGCCTGTTACATTGAGAGTTAACTGCTGCTGGCTGGCAATGGACCCTGCATCGTTTTGCAACGATTGTGCAGCGAGCGTCAGGCTTTCTTCGCTCTGCACTTTGCCCTGCTGATTACTCAGCTTGTCGCTGAACAGAAGATGAAGCTGTTTCTGGCTATACAGCAGGCCATTCTGGGTATTGTCCAGCATCTGTGCCGCCAGGTTTAGCACCTCTCCCGCCAGCCACTGACCACCCGTATTATCAATGGCGCCCGTCGTTGCGCCGTTATCATCCCCGCGTGCGTCCAGCTGCGTTTGAGCGCTGATTTTACCGGTACGGTTGTTGATCCCCTGCGTGACTCTCATCGTTAACGCGGAAGCAGACTGCACCAGCCCCTGCTGGTTATTCAACGCAGCCGCGTTAAGCCATGCCGATTGTTCGCTTTGTACACTGCCTAGCGTATTAGCGAAATGACCTGTGGTGGCGCGCCATTCTCCCTGGCTTCCCATCCAGCCTTGCTCGTTGGCAATATTACCAGCCGTCAGCTTCTGGGATAGCTGGCTGAAAATACGGCCGTTGCTGTTGTCCAACTGACCACTGAGCTGCATCTCCAGACTGCCAAGAGAATTGATCTTGCCGTGTGCATTGGTGAGACTGCCTGCGTGCAGCACCGTTTGACCACCGCCTGTCAGCTGACCGTCCTGATTATCAAGATCGGCCGCCAAATCGAATGAAAGGGCATCCTGTCCCAGCACAATGCCCTGCTGGCGGTTAGTCAGCTGGCCTCCCGTTACGGACAGGCTGTTCCCACTCTGCAGCGAACCGTTATCGTTATTGAATACGCTGTTGGTTGTGCCACGCCACGTCAGGTCTTTCTGTGCTGTCAGCTTACCGCCCTGGTTGATGACATCGCCGGCACTGTCAAACTGCAGCAGCCCACCAGACTGAAGCCTGCCGCCTGTGTTATCAAAATCATGCGCAGCGGCGATAACAGCTTTACCGCCTTGTGCTGTGCCCTGCTGATTTTTCCAGTTGCCCTGTGTACTGGCATTAAGTGTCTCACCCGCTTCAAGCAAACCGAGCGTATTATCCATAGCCTGCTGTGCCCGCACGTTCAGGCCGTTATCCGCAATGATTTTCCCTTGCGTATTATCGAGTTGACTGACGGTGAGATCGATGTTGGCCGCGCTGACGCCGCCGTTGAGATTGTTTAGCACGCCCTCGGTGGACAGGTTCAACGTCTGGCCGGCTGCCAGCAGTCCCTGGGCGTTATCGAGTCCGTTTTTGGCATCAAGTACCACCGACTGCCCGCCGATGACTTTACCTTTATTGTTAGCGAGGTTCTGTACACCTATCTCCAGCGCGCTGCCGCTGATTTCACCTGCACCGTTATTCACGTCACCGCTCGCTTTAAGCATGAGCAGATCGCCAGACAGCAGCTTGCCTTGCGTGTTATTGAGGTTACCCGCTGAAAGCCTTAACTGTGTTTCGCTCTGTACCGTGCCGCCCTGGTTGTTCCAGTTCCCCTCAGTATGAACGTCTGCATTCTGCCCGGCGGCGATAAGGCCCTGGTGATTGTCCAGACTCTGCTGTGCGTCAAGCGCCAGGCCTTGCTGACTCACGATCTTACCTTGCACGTTATCAAGCTGTTGGGCGGTAATTTTTACTGCCTCACCATTGAGTACACCGGCATGGTTAACCAGCGTCTCCGCCTGTAGCGTGACGTTATTGCCCGCCAGGAGCTTGCCTTCGGTATTATCGAGCTCGTGTTTAGCATCGACCTGCAGAGAGAGCATGCTTTTTACCGAACCGCCCAGGTTTGTCAGGCTTCCGGTGCTTAACGACAGATTCCCGTTAGCGCCCAGTTCGCCCGACCGGTTATCGGTCAGCCCTGTCACATGCCACTGTTGATCGCTTCCATCAAGAGCGACCAGTCTGCCGTTCTGGTTAGTTAGCGCCCCGGCCTCCAGGCTAAGGTGCTGCGCCTCTATTGAACCACCGGTATTATCAAGCTGATTTTGCAGCGTAAAACGGTTATCTCCAGAGCCAGTCTGCGACCAGACTGCCTGCTGATTAAACAGGTTATCGGCATTAACATCCCAGTTGCCAGCCTTGATCTCTGCTTGTCGGGCATCAATATCGCCCGTACTGCTAATGTGCAGTTTCTGGCTGTCGATCTTAGTTTTCGTTAAGCCAACCCCTTCTTTCTGGGCGGTGACTGTTGCCTGTTTCGCAGCAAGCTGTCCTTCACTGAGATCAACGCGTTTCCCTGACAGGGCGACATTTTTTTTGCTCAGCAGGCTGCCTGTTGAACGAACGGTTCCCTGGCTGCTCAGGGTGAGATCGGCTTCACGGTTGAGCGTGCTGTTCACATCACTGCCCGCCAGCAGATGACCGCTGTTTTCAATTCCGCCAACTGCGGTTAGCTGAACATCGCCAGCAGCAGCCATCGTCCCAGACTGCTTAATCTCACCTGTGCGGCTCTGCACGTTAAGTGTGCCACCGCTGTAAAGTTTGCCCGCATGTTCGATATTGTCTTTGGCGGTCAGGGTGACGGACTCACCCGCCTGGGTCACAGACTCTTGCTTGCCCGGCTGCCACACCAGACGGCCTTCGCTACTGACAGTAAGGGTTTTTCCGGCCTGTAACTGCCCACCCTGATTACGCACACCGACCCCGGCTTCGGTGCCGATCATACGAATCTGGCCGCTGTACATTCCCCCCATATCGCCCATGTCTATTGCTAGCTCAGGCTTCCCCCCCTCCTGACTGGAGGAAGGCGTCACGGTGTTGCCATCCGCACTGACAGTATTTTTTCCCGCAACGACGTTGATCTTCTCTTTCGCCCAAACGCCCGCATTCACCTCCACGGCACGCGCAAGCACATCAACATATTCGGTGTCATGCCGCGAGTCGCCATTCAGGCCACCGCCTTCAATGCGCACGACGCCGCGCTCAACCTGATAACCCGCGATACTGCCGTCGGCATTCAACTGCGGTTTACCTGTGGTGAGCGTCATCCTGCCTGCGTTAATGGTTCCACAGCCATCACAAACAATCCCTGATGGATTGGCGACAATAACCTGCGCACGACCACCAGCCACCTCCATATAGCCCCGAAGCTGGCTGGGGTTAGTGCTGTTTACTTCGTTGAGAATGACCCGGGCGGGCGCACCATTAGGGTTGATATTGGGATTGCCCTGAATCATGCCCGCCATTTGCGTAGAGGTCATGACTGCAGAGTTATTGAGAATGGCGCCTTTTTGATCAACGTCGAACTGGCTGTACTGGTTATGAGAAACCCCCGCCTGATTTGGCGCGGTGATATTAACCTGCGGCAGGCCATTTTGCGTATTAATCACCTCAGGGCGCAAGCCTGCTGCGGCACTGCCGTCCGCGACAATGCCTTCAGCGAGCGCCTGGCCGTTAAACAGCACCAGGCTCATTAACCATCCTAAACGACGCATTGTTACCCAGACGCGCGCGGCTCCCGTTCCACGCGTCTGGCCCGGTTCATTACTGCAACTTCGGGCCAGTTCAGACACAACGCGCAACTCGCCGTGAGTACGACTGAAAATAAGGCGATAACAATGTTTGTTCATATTATTTGGCTTCTCAAATCCATGAGGTCTGGATCGGGGTCATTACAGTGCAAGGCATCATATTTCGACGTTGATGCTAAATCCTGCCGTCGCGCCGGAGGTATGGAAATTATCAGGTTTCATTAGCGGAACGCCGGCAAAAAGGTCATAGCTGACACGCTTAATAACAGCGCCTCTGATGCCCACTGCAGCACCTGCCAGTTGATGCCCGACCAGGTAACGTGTGCCCGGCCCATCGACGCGACCATAATCCGCCGCAAGATAAAATTCATGACCACTGGCAAAAACGTTCCATCCCATCTCATTTCGCCAGATAAAGCCTTTTTCCCCCGACAGCATTTGCTCGCCGTCAAAGCCGCGAACCGAATAACGTCCGGCGATCGCCAGTCTCTCCTGCGGCGTCAGTGCACTGCTACTCCATTGACCACGCACCGAGGTGTAATAGCGTAGCGGCTGATCTAGCACCGAGAAGGGTTGGTTAAGGCCAATATCACCGAATAACATTCCCGCACGCGCGCTACCGCTTTGGGTAGACTCTTCCGGTGCGGGTGTCGCCCCCCAGGCACCGGTGCCGTGCCGCCAGTTGATATTGCCATCCAGCGTGGCGCTGCCCAGATAACTGCGCTGGTTTAATCCCAGTTCCCACCCTGCTGTTCGCCGCCGCTGTTGGTCAATGTCAATATCATTCACGGCGTTTGAAGACCGACGGCGATAGGTGCGCACATTGAGCGTGGTTTTGTTGGACTGATCGCGATAAAGCAGCCTTGAGACCGTTAGTACGACGTTTTCGCTTTTACCGTCATAGCTCAGGACTTCGTTCGCATTAGGGATATTCTGGTGATAGGTGTAATCGTTGTAATTTGCAGAGAACGCCCAGTAACCGACAGGAAAAAAGTAATTCACCGCATGGGAACGGTTACCAAACGGCCCCTGCTCAAACATATTTTTTCCGATACTGGCATAGAACAGGTCGTTCTGGGCCAAAGGCGAATCTACGGCCAGGGTAGCCGTCCCCAGATAACGTCCGGTGCTTTCAGATCCGCTGTCATCAAGCCCGATGTTTAATCGGACAGGACGTGATTCCTGCCAGTTCACCACGAGATCACTGGTGGATTCCTGCTCGCCGGGGACAATTTTTATATCCGCTGTAGCACTGGGAATCCGTTTGAAATTTTCGAGGCCCTGCTCAACATCACGCAGATTGAGGATGTCACCGCGAGAGGCAGGCACTGCATTCCACAACCGGCCGCGCCAGGACACGTCCTTGTCGAAACGAACGTGTGCCACTCTGCCGGGTTGAATCGTGAGTGTCAGTGTACCTTTAGTCAGATCCTGCTCCTGAGCCATGACGCGTGTAGTGACATAGCCTTTAGCCAGGATTGCATTTTGGACTTTTTTGATGACCAGCATAATGCCTTGCCCACCCAGGCAACGCCCTTGGGCGTCGGCTACGGCATTCAGCGCCCACTGAAATTGTTGTGACGCCTCACCTTGTAGCGCAATGGTGTTAATGACAAAACAGGGTTTTTCATCAGATGGGTAATCCGGCAGAGCCATGTCAGGACGTTCAAGGCGAACATCTGCGCGTGGTGCATTTTGTTCACGCAAGACACGCTCACGTTCCTGCTGGCGCTGTTGCTCATTTGCGTCAATGCCAGTGGACGCATTTAAGGCGTCGCCATCCGCGGCGCAAACCTGCAAAGGTAAAAATGCTACCGTCAAAAAAAACGATGCAAGCACACCGCCCGGAAAACCCCAGGCAATGAGAAAAGTCCCTTTAAAGTTAACTTTCATTATATAAATCGTAATTAGATGTAACAAATGCGCGCATTATTCATGCCGAACCACAAAAAAACAACCCCTGACTTAAGAGTTACTGATGGGTAGAAATGAGTCGAGCAACCGACTTAGCAACGCAAAGCAAAAGACGGTGACAAGATCTCAAACACAATCAAAAATAAAAGCTTATTTTACAATAAATTGCATTAAATTCACTTACAGGTCGTGGACGGGTAGTAGAGCGATAACAAGGATTGATACGTGAAGTTACTTATCGGTTTTGCCCCCCATTGTCAGCGTTTTCCTGAAAAAAACAGAAGGAAATCCTGCACTAACACTGATTAGTCGAAGATAAAAAATGATAAACGATGTCAGGAATCTGATACATCAATAACTCTGTATTCAGTTAAAGAAATAGTTAAAATTAAAGCTTTCACTTCGCGCCACCAGACAATAAAAAATTATTATTCTTGACGCGAAAAATATCAGCACCAGAAAAAACCTGACATAAAAAACCAATATAATTTGACTAATTTATTCAGGACCTCATGAAATCACTTTATAATGCATTGCTCCTGGCTATTTAGATGAAAGCGTTCCCTTTTTAATAGTATTTTTTCGACTGGCTTAATAAAACGTAGCTGATTAGCACGGAATGCGTGTGTCGTAATCTGTCTTATCGTCGGGGATCAGTCGTATTTACCGGGAATGGTCATGCATAGCGGATATCTTGCGATAGTATCAGAATCAAATTCTGACAGGTCACATTATATTCTTGTTCATGATCGGTATAGCAAGCGTGTACAGGCAATCACATTAAAGAGACAGTGCCAGGGCGACGCACGTCAAACAACGTGAATGCCGTGCGAAAAGACTCGCTGTGGTTACCGTCAGTCAATCCTGGTCACAATATAAAAGCATGATCTGTTCCTTTTACTGATGTGATGTTCAATAAAAAAGAGATTTTAAAAAGCACCGCCGACATTTATATCGCGCCTATGTACGCAAAAAAATGTAGCCATTTAATGAATGTCACAGCAGTATTTTCTATGTCTTTATTAACAGTATGTACTTTTTTACCCGCCAGCCCTATGATTTGGCTGTGTCACCTGGACACGGTGGAGGTCGATATGAGAAATTTCGGTTTCGTCGTTCTTGGTCTGGTGGGTTTCTCTGCATTCAGCGTTGCGTTTTGCACACTTTGTTTAACCACAGCCGGTGTGTTGCATTAATCGCGTCTGAATTCCTCGACATGGCCCTTTGTGGCCATTTTTGTTTTCACTGCATCAAACGTAAGTTCTGCTATTTTGCTTTCTCCGCTTCATAAAAACGGCATACTGCACAGCCCGACTTTGCAGGGCACTACGCAGCGGCACTGAAGCGGTAAAACCCAATACTGTTTTTTTACGTCCGAAAGCGGCTGATTATGCTTGCAACCTTTGCCGCACGAGTTCCTTCTGCTAACGTTGTTATGATAACGACACTTTCGGACAAGGTAAGCTATGAATCAGTATGACAATCTCTGGAATGCTATTGAGACGCGCGTCAAGCAGAACAACGATGCCACGACGCTGGATATGGGCAATTCCGAAAATGTTTTTGTTAATCAGATCAGGCAACGTACGGCTCAAATATTCATTCTTGAAATCATTCTGGACAAACACCGCAAACAATTTGGTACGCGCTATTTTCCTTTATCAGGAGAGGAGGCGCTTTATCACCTGATCTTTACGCGTACAAACTGGCTACCTGCTCAAATCAGAACGCTGTCACTTTCCGATGCGCTGTTTGTTATTGCCGAACTTTTCCGAGACGGAAACCTTCAGGAAGGCGTCAAAAACTTCCTTGGCACCCAGGGGCTGCGCAATGTTTCCCATTCTGTTGATGAATTCTCGGACAGAGACTGGGCGCCAAAGGAAAATGAAGTTCATCTTTCACTCCCCTGAATGACGATAGCGTCAGTGTGGAATATTAACATCGCCTGCAGGATGAACGCAGGCGCGTTAAGTCCGTAATATTTCGGTTTACCTGTTCAGTCGGTAAAGCTGGTAGTTCTCTTCATTATCCGCAGGCCTTTCCCCCTGCCAGACCAATGTTCCGTCGACATACTCTTCAGGATGCTTTTTATCATGCTGCACCAGCAGCCAGTGACAACGATAAGCACCACTGTGCTTCCCTTCTCGTAAGGTTATCAGCCCGTCATAATATTCCAGTAAAGCTCGCTGCGGCTCGCCAAGGTGCTTGCTTGCCACACACTCGTCCTTCGGTAACCAGGTCCGCAACGGGATAAACACATCAGAATAGCGCTTAGTGTAATCCAGATACGGCATGCCCAATGTCATGGCTAAAACCCAGCACAGCGTGATGCAGCTGGTAAAAATAGCTAAGGGACATTGCCGACAGGTGCGGTTAAGCAACACCAGCCCACTGAGCATCAGCGTTGCCAGTAATGCCACAATAAGCATCACCGGAGAGAGCTGCGGCGTGAAGCCAGGTGCGCCGTGCAAGACCCATTTGTTCCACAACGGTGCAGGCCAGCCAGTCATCAGGATGATCCCTGCCCCCCACATGACCACAGGGAGCAGGCAGAATAGTCCAAGTGCCCAGGGCCGTAACTTTTCTGTCCAGGTGCTTTTCTGCTGGCAGGCTCCAACGGCCAGTATGGCCAGCGGCAGAAGCAGCGGCATGGCGTAAAGCTCACGCGCATCGGAAGCGACTGACAACGTAACGAAACCGGCTGAAAAAAACGTTACCAGCACCTTCGCAGGCGCACGAATGCCGGTTTTCCATGTGCGCCAGAGCCACCATGAAGCCATCGGCAATGCAGGAAAGGCGTACCAGGGAAGCAGTTTGAAGTAAAAAAAGTGTTTCGCTTTGGGGCCAAGTTTAGCGGTGCCATCGAAACGGCCAACGTTATTCACCAGCAGCCAGGTTGAAAACAGTTTTTCTGAACGCATCCAGAGCGCATATAACCACGGCGCAACCAGCGGGCAGAAGACCAGCACCGCGATGGCACAAAATATGGCATAGCGTCTGCTACGACATTCTGCATTCAGCAAAGGTAGCGCCAGCGCTGTCAGCCCAAGAATGCCGGGGCCGAGAAGCCCTTTAGACAGGAACATGATGGCTGCGCCAACGCCCAGTATCGTTCCACCCAACATGTGGCGGCGAATTCCCAAAACGAAACCGTAAATGCCAATTGCACCGCCTGCTAGCAAAGCAGTGTCCGTAATCATCTGATGAGCCCGGACAGGAAAACCGACACAGGCAAACAGAATAAGCACCGCCCAGCGGCCCGCTCCCCTGCCAAAGAGCTCCCGGGACGTCAGCGCGATGGCGTAACAGGTGATTAAGATAAACAGGCCCGTTGTCAGACGTGCTGCATCCGGTTCGCCCAGTAGTGGACTAAACAGCCGGAGGAAGAGAGAGGCCACAATGAAATAGAGCGGCGGCTTTTCCATAAAGGGTTCGCCCGCCAGCGTAGGTACTACCCAGTCACCGGTTTGGGCAATATGACGGATTAGCCCAAAGGTATAAGCCTCATCCGGCTTCCACGGCTCATGACCCACAAGCCCCGGTAGTAGCCAGCAGGTGAAGACAACCATGCACAACAGGAGTGAGATTTGCTGAGATGCAGGTAAAAAAGGCCGGGTCGGGTATATGTAAGTCGCACTTTTACTGGCAAATGTTTGAGGTAAAAAGCTTTCCGGGCCTGCAGCCCGTGTAACAGGAAAGCCCCTCTGGCAATGTCTTGTATTCACGCTTTACTAGCCTGCCCTACCGGTTTTTACGTTAATGGACTGATTTAAACTTCACCCTGTCCATGCTGATTCAGTCATAATGTTCGTGCGTAAGCTGTACAGATGAGACCTTCACCCAGTTCGTCTCAGACATATGCCTCATTGTTCATGCAATGTTTCTCTCAATTTCACTTAAAACTGGATGAACTCATTACAAAAAGGGAGGCGTATGCGCTTACTGGTAATGAATAAGGTAAAGAAAGCGGAATAAACGAGGAATAAACATACTGTGCTTTAAGCTGAGATTTCAGACAAAAGCCATTAGGGGCTGTTTGTTTAAAGAATATTTAATGTTCAGTGAAAATAACGCATAAATAATGTTTCTGCCAAACGGTTTCGTTCATAAAAACATCATAAGCCAGAGGGACCGCACTGGCTCAGCCTCAATAAGGCCGTTATCAGAAACAACATTCACTTTTTACGCGCTTGCAAAAGCATTAATAAAGCTAAATAAACCATCCTTTTCCATGGTTAGCACTTATCAATTTGATGTATAATAACCCAATAAAAAATCATCAACCAAAAGGACTTAACTTTATGAATGCAAAACAGTATGGCGTCCCATTGCTCGTATCATCTCTTATTCTGGGCGGTGCCATTTTCTGTGCAGCGATGGTTAACAAAGGACTCATCCTTCAAGAAAAACACGTCATTAAGACTACGTCAGGGAGTGTGAACCTCGGTGAAATTTATAGTGAAAAACGTGGGATGGATATTACCTTAGCGGCTGCATCGGATAACGCACCAAAAGAAATAAACCTGACTAATTTAGATCCAAACAATTTCTCAGGCGATATTCATAATGCGTTAACAAAAATAGCAAATCGGGCTAACGAGCAACAAGGTTTATCCGGTGATAAAGCAATAAAAGTGGATAAACTATCCTCTAACTTACCTTTTAAGCTGCACGTAACAACTTATATTCAGTACATATCTGAACACATACCTAATTACAAACTGGTTATTGAGGAAAAAGATTTCATTATCGAGAAAGAAGTATTTGAACATCGTATTAATACTGAAGCAGAGAAGATGGTAAAAGAAAGCGCTCCAGTATTTTCTGCAAACAGTTTTATCAAAGATTAAAGTTTATCTTTTCCCGGTTCTCAGAAAAATTATTGAATAAAAGCTGGTCTTTCCACAGACCAGCTTTTACTATTTTTTATTGTAGACAACGCGCATGAGGAAAACGCTGGTTTTATTTCTTTGCATTTAAAAAGCAGGTTCTGGTATTTTTTCCACCTAAGAAATATTACACACATCCTCAATATTTTTGTCATACAGCAATGCTGAGTTGATGCATACCGTACCACTGACTTCCCCCATATTGGATAAGAACGCAACAGGTGACCCTGGACCGAAATGGACCAGTTAAAAGATTTATGTTCTGATTTTTAAGGGAAAAGTAGACTTTAAGGGATGTAAACAGAAGAGGGCCTACAGGATTCAAACCTTCTAGCTAGTCATCTGTTCTATATGTGTTTTTTTCATTTTAGTTTGTGACCTGCCCCCAGATATGCCCCCTTAACAAAGTGCTCACCACCATGACTGTGGTTTATCAATGAGTGCTTGTCTGAGCTTCGATGACTCTTAGCATAGAGAATGTTAAGAAAATTCTTAGCCTACCTAATAAACAGAAGATGTATAATACTTAATCATTTGACTGAAAGGGATTGATTTTGAATGAAGGGAATCGACAAAAAACTAACCATTTTCACCACAAAAAAAAGATTCAATGACAGAAACGCCGATGACATGCAAAGTGGCGATATGGATGTTGATACGCTGAAAAAGCATTACCATCTCGGACAAGTATCAACTTTCATAGACTGGACTACTTTTGGTCCTTCCTATCAGCATCCCGCTACTAACTCCATACGGCCAGTTAGCAGGGAAAGAGCCATAGCGATGTTATACGATGAACTAAGATCTCAGTCCTATGTCTTTTCTTTCCGAGGACCATACCAGGGCTTGATCATAGATCTTTTCAATCATATGCAGCGCAATAATGGAAAAGATTATCAGCATCCGACTATGAACAATGCCTACAGAAATCTTATTTTGAGTGACAAATCTGTCGATAGCACACTATCCATAATTAAAAATACTATCGAGCAATTTGATTTCAACAAGTCCCAATTAACGAAAGAACATTTCTCAACTGTGTTATCTAAAAGCCATTTACCTAAATACACAAGATGGAAAGATTTCGTCAATGGTATGGGGATTACCGTGCATGACATAAACAGCACAGAAATTTCTATTGAAAGCCTGACCTTTCAAGGCAATAAATATACTGCGGTTGTCAAATATAGAGCACAAGACCATTTTGGCTTAGATAAAGAAGATATCTTAAAGATTAAATTCAACTCAATTAGTTTCTTCAGAATATGGTTTGTTCTACAGAGGGCTAAGCATTTTGCTCAAAAGCCATTTTTCACAAATTTCGAAGCCACTATAACATTGACAGGAGAAAACAATGTTTAACTATAAAAGGATTGGAGCACTTTTAGTTTTTTTAATAATAGCATACTGCATATGGATTGCTATAAGACCTGCAAAAATAGTCAGAGTTGATAATGGTGCGGTTTTTGTAGAACATTTGCCAATGACTACAAAAGGGAAATTAAACTGGTGGTTGAAAAACAGAGAATTACTTGATAATAAATATCACATCATCAATACCCCTGATAACTTCACAGTTATAGTCATGAATTTCGGTGGTTATGAAAAATTACCTACCGGAACCAGAGATGGATCAATTGATGACTATACTTGCTTTGATGATAATAATGGCGAGCATAAGAAATGTGTTTATAACAGCATAGCGTTAGTCGTTAGGGGCCGCATAAATGGTAAAGTGTTTATAACAATAGACGGTAAAACTTACCTTCAAACCGATAGTGATAAAGCTATAATTTATAAAGATTAAACCATGTCATCTAAGGCACAATTAAAAAAATGAAAAAAATACTTTTAGCATTGATGCTTTTTACTCCTTTATCATTTGCCGATTCTAATGTTAAAGGTGTGGAATCAGCCGCGCTAAATTTCAACAAATGGTATGTCGGTCAACTCTTGCAGGATAAATCTCCTCTGACTGATTACTCTGCCCTTTCAAAGTATGTAACCAGTGACACGATCAGTGCTTTGAAGAAGCTATACAGCGGGAATAGCAATGATGTAGATGTTCCTGATGCAGACATGTTCGTCAAGGCTCAAGACTATGAAAACGACTGGAATCAAGTGAGTGTTATTGTAAGCACACCCGTTTTAGTTCCACGCACTTTTTGAGGTTTCCGGTTTTACGGCCATCAGACGGTACTCCTCCGGTGACAGGTTATTCAGGGATTCATGAGGCCGCTCGCTGTTGTATTCCATCAGCCAGCGACTTGTGATTTCCCGAGCTTCATTCAGCGTTCTGAACAGGTAAAAATCCAGGATTTCTGTTCGGTACGTCCGGTTAAACCGTTCGATAAAGGCGTTCTGCGTTGGTTTTCCCGGCTTGATAAATTCCAGCATCACTCTATGTTCTTCAGCCCACTGTGCCACCGTCAGTGAGACCAGTTCTGGTCCGTTGTCCATCCGCAGTTTAAGTGGATAACCCCGGTTTGCCACGATTCTGTCCAGCACCCTGACCACCCGCTGTGCCGGGATATTCAGATCGATTTCTATGGCGAGGGCCTCGCGGTTAAAGTCATCAACCACATTAAAGGTCCGGAAGCGTCTGCCGCAGACCAGCGCATCATGCATAAAATCGATGGACCAGCTCTGGTTAAGCGCTTCCGGCGTAGCCAGTGGCGCCGGGTTACGCGCGGGTAAACGCTGTTTTCCCTTGCGACGAAAATTCAGTTTCAGCAGGCAGTAAATCCGGTGAACGCGTTTATGGTTCCAGGTGTTACCCTGCCTGCGCAGCAGCTGGAACAGTTTTTTGAAGCCGTATCGCGGGTAGCGCTCTGCCAGCTCAGTCAGCACCTGGATCACCGGTTCATCACGCCGGGTATCGGGCTGGTAAAAATAGACCGTCCTGCTCAGCGATAACGTCCTGCAGGCCTGGCGAATGCTCATGGTAAATTGCGCAGTCAGGTAACCGACGAGCTCACGCTTTATCGCTGGTTTTAATGCTTTTTTTCGATGACTTCTTTAAGTGCCCGGCATTCAAGGCTGAGATCAGCAAACATCTGTTTGAGGCGACGGTTTTCATCCTCCAGGTCTTTCATCTTTTTTATATCAGAGGCTTCCATACCGCCAAACTTCGCTTTCCAGTTGTAATAGCTGGCTTCAGAGATACCGGCTTCACGGCAGACATCCTTAACGGTACGTCCGGCTTCGACGGACTTCAGAACGGCAATGATCTGGTGTTCGGTGAATCGGGCTTTACGCATGGTGATCTCCTCACAGGACATAATCAGTATGTCGGAAGATCTCTAAAAGCGAATGGTTCGGTTTACCGGGATGCTTACAGTAGATGATGTGCAAAACCCGGAGTGGCGAGTCATGTTCTTTCCGCAAAAAGGTGACTTCAACTCGCATGATGGTATCCGTGATACAGAACTGCAACTTAAGCGCTGGATGCATATCTTTGATAATTTAATCAATAAAAATTAAGCTTTTAAAGTGACTATATTTTTAGCCAGAACACTTGTTCAAGTATTCTGGCTTCTAATTTATGAAAGACTAAAAACTCTTATTTATATTTATTTCCTTATCCGACTTGAACAACTGCTCGATCTCCTGATCTTGCCTGTCATTTAAAAACTTACATCTTTCTTCAGAAAGGAAGTATATATAGAATTTTTCTTGAGGTATGATATCAATATTGAAAGTGACATTCATTAAAGCATATAGGAAAGGACTCTCATTATCGATGTTAAATTTGGAATTTAATAAACCTAAATTTTGTTCATTTATCGAATTAACACTAAGATTCAATAGATCCAAAGACCTCTCCATAGTAAAACAATCTGACAACATGAAGTAGTATATCCCTGGTCTTTCGAAGCCTAACACACCACTGTCATCAGTCATTTTTAATCCTTTCGTATATCTGAATGTATTTACTCTATCACTCACCTTATACTCAATGCAAAAAGCACCCTTATTTTCAATTTCATTATAATTTCCTAACTCCTGTATTTCAAAATGTCCGTTTTGGAAGTAAGGCAATAATGACCTAAGCCAATCATATACTAAGTTTAAACTTAAATTATGAACATTTGTTGAATAATGCACTCCGTCGATAGGTGTAAGCAACTCCCTTTTGTTTATTAATGACATAAATGTTGATCCGATAATTCTCTGGGATTTAGGCATATCATCTAAATTCAAAATCGATTTTAGGTATTTTTCTATTTCAGATTTTGTTTCTACAATATACTGATTAACGAGATCAGTATTAAGATCACTCTCTATAACTTCTTTAAGAATGATTTCATTAAATTTAAACAATAGCGTGTTCAGTTTATCTGCAACAGGTTTTATTTTTTTATTATCCAAATTTTCACCTGTTATAGCTTCATATGTTTTATGAAAGGATTCATCTTCTAAAATTGAGATAATTGACTTAATTTGATGAGTATTTAAATCAGTATAAGATTTAAAGCTTGCAAAATCTCTAATGAATATAAAATCAAAATGATTATTTCTGAAATCTGAATGTATCAAAAACATAGCAATCATTTTGTAACTATCATTAGCAATTGATAGGGTTGTCACTTCACCGTCTGGAATTTCACGCAATTTCGATTCTGCACCGAAAGATCTGTAGTCCTTAGGAATAGAGAACAACAGAAAATAAGTTTCTTCTTTATAATATAGCTCTTCTAAAAATCGAGCATTCATCCATGATTTTAATAATTTTCTTAAAAGGATAAACTCATCATTCTCTGGTTCGTTTTTCTTAATTATGTGCTGCACGCGCAAAATAAGTAGTGTAACAACTTCTAAAACACACCGAAGGATTTTTTTTTGGATTCCATTTAAAGACTCATGATCAATTTTGTTACTTTTTTCTAAAAATCTCATCTTGTAAGTAACTAAATCGGTATCACACTCAAATGCTATATAATTCATGTTTACTAAATTACTAATGGTATTATCTATAAGTAAATCCAAGAAAACATATTCACTGTCGTCAATGCCATATCTAACCCTACTCTCTAAATTACGAAATGTACTCTTATAGAAAGCTGCAAAATCCTCTTTACTGTAAATATATCTCGACAGGTTGATTAACGATGACATGATACCGGCGGCCTTGACTAACTCTCCACTCCTCAGAGGATAAGATATCATTTTCTCATAAAAACTTGAAAAAACAGATATATTAAATATTTTTTTATTTTTTAATTCAACTATGGATAAATCAAAATTCCTCAAAGTGAATGAATAATTGTCAGTAGTTGTAAGTTCATAAAAAACTTTAACGCCGAAATCAAGTGCCCATTCATCACCTTTCATTAAATGTTTTCTAAGGTTGACCAAAAGTGCTTCTTCATAAGCCTTAAAACTTTCATAGATAGGCGGAAGTTTTCCGACAACTAAAGCTCCCTTCAATAACTCAGTAACTTTTAACACCATAGAATTATCTACAGATTTATCACTGCTAGTAACAATTTTAGCCACTGGTTTTATTAAAGGAGAAAAAAAATCAACATTGAGCAAGAGCACTAAGTTGTTAGATTTGCCCAACTCCTCAATCATCTCATAAAATTTAATCAAAACTTTATCATTAAACCCAACTAATGAGTAGTTTGCATTGATTGGGAAAATATCTAATTCGATTACATTAGATGAAAAGTGACCTCCAATTAATTCAGACTGAATATAATCACTGGAACTTAACTTTTCGTGAAATCTTTGATTTAATTCTTTTCTTTCTATATTTACAAGCGAGTAGGCAGACGCAACAGACTTTATATTATTAAAAAGCAGAATCCTTATTGTGTCTGATCTCTCCATAAACTCATAAAGCTTGTAGTACATCACCCCATATTTAATAATAAATAAAAGGGAGAAATAAAGTGATAAAAAATATCCAATAAAACCACAACCAATAGTCAAAAGCAAAACACCACATATCAAACTGCATATTGATTCCATGCTGAAATCAAGGAATTTATTATCCCTCAATAATAATATTTTCGATATTGACTCAAAACCATACTCAGAATAACTTGAAACTTGACCTACAAACATACTCATGAAGGTTATAGATAATGCAGCAATAGTGCCATGTATACCTAAAACACTTCCCCAGACGCTTGTAGTCCAGTTAAAATCTGTGTTGTTATATATTGAAGGGCTTATAAATAAAAACTTATAAGGTAGGTTAAAAAACCTTTCGAAATACAAACCTGACAAAGAAAAAAGGAAAACAATAAAATATAGTGCAACCACTTTTATTATATTAGATTTGATATTGTTTTTAAAGGTAAACTTTCCTCTTCCTACAACCATTATACGCTCCTGTTCCTTCCCTAACAGACTTGATACCAAATGATTTATTAAATCATGGATGCCATATGATCCATTTGCAGAACACTCGCCCTAAGTTAAGTGTAAGGATCATATGGCATAGATATTGTATCGTCATTTTCAAAAAAAAGTATATCCTAAACCCTTTTTTTCATTTTGAAAAAATCTGCTTTAGGCTCTGGTGAAGGCGTAAAGCTCTGTTTTTGAGTAGCAAATATTCTTTCTACTTCGTACTCATTCCAGATAATGTATTCGATAATAAACTTGTAAAAATACAGCACTCGTTCGAGACTGACAGTTGAAGGTATTGTATAGAAGTTTGGACTGAGCAAAGCCGAACTCAAAACTACAATTATATTGCCTGGCCCTTTCAGATAGGGATTCTGATAATCCTGTTGATACTTCAAAAAGTATCATACACAGAACAGACAGGCATTTTTTACGATTTTTTTCTTTATTGCAGTCTGATTCGTCGTATCGAAGAATGACGCGATTTAGGAGTATCGGAAATTTCTGCTGACTAGCGATACCTGTTTTAAAAAAACCAATAAGGCTTTTATTCGGGATTGTGTTCAGCCCTGCCAGAAATCACTGCATAGGTAAAAATCTGGCGACATGCCTGACGGGTTTTCTTTAGCTTGTCGAGAACTCCCCGCTTCTCCATCTTGCGAAAAACATCAAGCATCTCTTTTGCATTAATGTCTGCAATAGGTCTTTTGCCAATGTGAGGAAAAATATCCTTTTTCAGGTATTCCAGAATATCTGTGGCATAACGTTTAGACCACGATAGCTTCTTGTGCTCATGCCACTCAAGAGCGATAAGCTCAAAGCTGTTGTTCACAGCCAGAATTTTTACGGTGACCCTAGACCGAAATGGACCAGTTAAAAGATTTATATTCTGATTTTTAAGGGAAAAGTAGACTTAAAGGGATGTAAACGCCCTACAGGATTCGAACATAGACCATATAGCCCTTGTTATTACAGGATTTATCTCTGTTCGAAAAACGCCGGAGCCCCCAATTAGGCCCCCAATCGTATTTCGCTGAAAACATCTGCGATTTCGAGCCCGGTGATTGTAACGATGAACTACCGCGCTGCCAACATTCCCGGATAGTGCTTTGCGATGATGTCGTTCATCTTTTCTATGAGCTCCGGACGCTTGAATGTCAGATGTGCGGTTCCTTTCTGAAAGTAACGAATGTTGAAAAAATCATCTTCGTACGACTGCACACCTGGATGATCGCGAATATGTTCCATTAGCCGGGTCGTGACATCACCGCGATTGTCAGGAATGGGTTTACCATCCAACAGGAAGAGCATCCGTTCCAGATCCGTTAATTGGTCACGACGCCAGCCCCAGTTCAGGCTAAAGCCCCAGCGATTGTGAGTGACCAGGTTATTGATGATGATCTTTTTGCCAAAACTACATGGGCTGTTAGTTTTATAATCCCATGAAAGCCCCTTAAATACGTTGACCACCCCACGCTCGAACACTTCCCCCTTACTGTGGTGCAAATACTCAAAGGTGGTCAGAATGTTTTCCTCGCTGATTTCTGGCAGAACCCCATCCTCCAGATTCTTATGCCACTCATCACGGGCCTGCGCGTCCATAAGAGAAATCATTCCGGATTTCAGCATTAGGTCACGCCAGACACTGCGATCAAGATTGCGGGTGATCACTGGCATGGCTGTTTCTGCTTTTTCCATCAGCCAGCAACCACAGCGGAAATCTTGTCGCATGGCCCAATCTCTTGCTATTCCTCCACCGATGCTGTTAGTGATGGCCGAGATATCTTCAAGCTTGTGAATAAGGGCTTCAATCTGCGCCAGAGCGGCATTACGTCCAGACACAACGCGTTCGATGCTGGTGGAGCAAATCACCTCAGTATGGTCAGTTAAAACTTCGGATTCAGTCTGCATATTCCTTTCTCCATAAACGCAAACACCCGCCGGTTTAAGGGCGGGTGTTGGGTAGTGATAGTGTTAAAAACATAGTGGGCTGTACTGCACTGGACGCGGGTTATCAGCATGCCAGCAGTAATCCGGACAGGCTCATGTCTGCTTTTCGCCCCGGATAACTGAGGTGATGGTCTGGTAACCCAGACGGGTCATCAGGCCGGTGGCTCGACGGGCACGGAGAATATCGATAGCCGTGATGAAGGGAGATTGTGCCTGGCATGAGAACCCCAGGCGATCGATGCGAACCAGGTCGAACTTTTCCACCGTGAAATTCAACGCATCAGCCAGAGAGATACCGGCATCAATATGTTCGTGGATAACGGCGTCATCACTGAACTCGGTGTCACTCAGCAGCAGGCCGTAATGCTGCTCTAACAGATACGTGAGCATGGATTGCCAGACAACAACGGGTGATGGGCAAGCGTAGGCCGCCCGTTTCGGGGTGACAGGTAAGGTCTGCATGTTGGTTATCTCGTAGTTAGCTAGCTGAAAGGAGAAAATCGATAGGTATAAAAGGCGAAGATTTATGCTGTTGATTGGGGTGTAGGATAAATGGCGAGATACACATAACCGTGTGAACCCAGACTATCGGCTTCACAGGTTAGTCCCTTGTGGTAGAGCGTGACGCAGTGTTGATAACGTGGATTGAGTTCACCGGAGAGCAGCATCAGTTCCAGGTGGTTGATAAACTGCGGGAAGGCGTTATTCAAATCACGTACCTGCGCGTCACTGAATTTCCCGCTGATATCGGCACGGTCGGCCAGAAAATGCAGCCGGTCGCCTTCTTGTACTAGGCGGGCACCAAACTGCGGAGTGACGTTGCGTTTAAGTCCCCAGCCTGGGGTAGTAATTGATGACATCGTATCTCCCCCTATAACAAGCCGTGCTCAGCAAACGAATACACCGTCATGCCGCCGACAATACAGTGATCCAGCATCCTGACATCAACCAGTGCCAGAGCATCTTTAATCTTGCCGGTAATTTGTCGGTCGGCAACACTGGGCTCAGCGTGGCCGGAGGGATGGCAATGTGCCAGAAGTACCGCTGCAGCATTGTGTTGCAGTGCCGCTTTCACGATTTCGCGGGGGTGGACCTCGGTACTGTTGATACTGCCAGTGAACAACGTTTCGTGGGCCAACAGCCGGTGTTGATTGTCCAGCCAGAGCACCATAAAAACTTCGCGCTCCAGTCTAGCCATTCGCAGTCTCAGCCAATCGCTGACGGTCCCGAGTGATGTGAATGAGGTTCCCGGTTCACGCAGATGTGTCTCAAGCAAGGCCAGAGCACGTTTGATAGTACGCTGCGTACTTAATGGCAGTTCAGTGACTGCCGGGGATAAGGTTAAGTTCATGAGGTAGTCCCGTTGTTTTAGTCGTTCATATGCATGATGGCACTGCATTCAGGATTTTTTGATCGGTAACGCGGAAGACTGCTTGAAATAGGTCATCTTGGCTCCTTAATACAAAAAGCCCCATCGCGATCAGCGACAGGGCTCGAAGTGAGTAACAGAATAGTGGCGTTATTCAATAGCTATTGGTGATCAACAAGACGTTTGAGTGGTGATAACTGACTATTGCCTGATTTGATATCGCATGATGTAGCCTTAGCATCAACCAATGCCTTCCCTAGGGCTGGGGCCAGCAATTTCGCAGGGTATTGGAAGCTGTAAGCCAGAGGGACATGATCGAAGCTGCTGTCATTATGGTAGAAGTGAAAAACAAAGGTTCCAGTCTTGTGATTCAGCATTTTTGAAACAGCCTGTGCCAAATTGGCTGTCAGCAGACTATCCATCAACGTATCGGGATGATCGATACTAATGTTCATTTGATGAGTCCCTACCGGGTAATACTGCAGAGTCATTCCCGTTGCCCCATCAGCCTTATCACCATAGATATCTTTCAGGTAATACAGGATATTCAAACGCGCTTCATCAGCGTTGCAGGTGAGCCTGAATTTCTCCGTAAACTCCCCTTTCCTGCCGGTGATGATAAATTCATCAACACCCGCCATAATACGGTCATGCTCAACCTGTACGTTGTCAGCCACCACGTTCTGGTATTCTACCGGCTTGGGATCATAAGCCGCTGCGCAAACGGCCTGGCTCAACAGAGTACTGACCAACAGGGTAAACATCATTATCATTTCTTTCATGTTCATCTTCTCCTTGATAAAAATCACTCATTCCGAATCTGTGAGCGTGACGTAAATATTCCCGCCAGAGCGCACTTCTATCGTCAGCGGCTCTTTTGAGCCAGTATTCAGCAAAGCCTGAGCCTGATAAAAACGCCCTGCTACCTCCTCCCTGATATCTGTGATACGGATACAGTGCTCCTCGATACCCTGACGCTGCAGGATTTTAGTGACCAGCGGGCAAGCACTTTGTGCCAGCCGCTCGGTATTAGATTGCGTTTTAAAATGATTACCAGCTACGGCTGACAACACCGTGCAAATCAGCCATACCTGCAACAAACGCCAGGGCTTACCCTGACGCTCGTCACGTTGACGGAGATAAACCATCGGTAGCAAGAACCATCCCATTGAAGGGGGTGTGATTTCCTGTTTCATCAGGTTGAGTCGGTCGAGCAACACCCAAATAAGGGAGAGCACCATATACAGGCCAAGAGCAATTTCTTTAGGAAAGAAAATGGCGAAGGGTATCCAGATAACCGGAAGGCCAATGGATAAACACCAAGCGTAGGTGTCTTGCTTGAGAAACGGGTAAGGTTTCAACATAGAGAAAAATTCCTTTATTAATAATTAATTAGAAATAGTGGGATTAAACGGCCTCCCCAGCGAGAGGATCGTATCGGGATGTAAAGAGGAGGGATAATCGTTAGTGAAGATCGATAAACCGAAACTGATCGTTGAAACCTATCGTTAATACCGATCATTAAATGATTATCAATAGTCAAAAACTATTTTTAATCTATATTCGATCGGCGAAACAGATCGAACGCATGGCCGGTTTCTCGACATGTATTAAAAGAAGCGATGCCAGAGCAATTTGGCCAGAGAGAGCAGTCGAGAGCGGACATGTTTTAACCACTTTCTTAATGTGTGTGATTCCAGCAGGGCTTCCACGCTTTCATCAAAGATGTCACCTACAACGCGGCTAAAACCCTCCTGTGCCGTGGTGGTCACCTTCTCCGTCCGATACTCAGGTTCAAGCTGTCGGGTAACCGCACTGCTGGCTTTGTCGGGTAAAACGGTGATTAGGGTTTCGACCCACCGAGGTATATTGAAGCCTTCAGAGGCAGAAACCACCAAAACAGGATGAACGGGAGAAAATACAGTATTCACCTGGGTCACTTTCTCTTGAAGGCTCTGCTGCTGCCGCAGAGAAGGTTGATGGGCTGCAGCATCCCATTCCCGGCAAGGCTCTATTTTATCGGCCTGGTTGAGGACGAACAGAAAGTGGGCGGGATTTGCACCCTGTGAAACTAACCGCCGATAACATCGGATATCGTCATTCCAGGCACGATCATCAGCTTTCAGCACCCAGACAATCAGGTCCAGCTTATTCAGCCAGTGTTGGTACAAGTTGGCATAAATATTATCAAGCGTGGGCGTTTCACCGATCCCAGGAAAATCAACAATGTTAAGTGCATGCAGACCATCAGAGGTTTTGTACTGTTGAGCAAGACGGGTACATCCTTTCACTGCATCGACGCTCGCAGGAGGAGAGCTAAAAAGCGTATTGCATAGGCTGGATTTGCCCGCTCCCGACTTTCCCATGATGCCAATCACAGGTTCGTAGTGAACACACTGGAGCAGACGTTCGACCAGCTCAACCGACAGAACGCCGGGGAGACGGGATAGGGATTGTTTCGTGAACTCAGGAATTTGCCCGATAAGGGTACAGTCTGACACATCGACCTCCGTGAATTAGATAAACCAGATGGCAGCGATACTAACTGCCGTATTCATGAAGGTAATGTCTGTCTGAAAAATTATTAAAATTGCAGAATTAACGCTCCCTGATGTGTTCCAGTCCCTTGAGGAAAAATCTTTCTTTGTTATTGCCCGCTCCCACACCGGTGAATAAACAATTCGCGCTGCCAAACCTCTTCATCAGAAGTGGTGAGATTAACCGTTGTTTCAGTGAAATCGGGTTACGTAATACCGGGATAAAAAATCCACCAGAGTCTTTATGCTGATGTTGTTTTTCAAATATGAGCGCTGCCCCGATATACTTGTCTGAAAAAATTCTTTCCGTTTTCCTTTTAATCATATCCGCCTGCCTGAGGTACCGGATGTTAAAGAAATCATAACGGCCATCATACTTATCCCATAATTCCTCCGTTACAAGAAGCGGCAAATAGGTTGTCTGATAGTTACAGAGCAATGACGCTTTTTTCTCATCTTTGATAATCCATCCCCTGAAGCACGTTTTTAGAAAGACAGTATGATACTCACTGTCAGGTGCCCGAATATATTTATTTAAAGCTTCCAGGTAAAAGTCAGCAGAAATACTTGCATGGGCTTCTTGTTCTAACCAGGAAAGGAAGTTTTTTGTCTTTTCCTGAGGATTAGTCATTGGTTGCTTAAAAAAGTTAGCCTTAAGCTCATCGTCTGCATCATAGTTAACGCTGGTATAAGCGCTCAGTATTTCTTCTCGCGGAGTGAAATTATCAAAGATGGTGAACTGTGCTTTTAGCCTAGGTGAGGTATCCCCTGTTCCCACCTTCTGCCTATGCATTTCCTCCCGTATCAACCACTCAAGGTAGGCAGACCTTTTCATCCCCTTCTTTTCTGCCGTGTTCGTTGCCCACTCGTATAAGCACGTATCAGAAGTATAAGCCGTAATTTTGTGTTTACTCGCCATATCCTAGCATCCTTCAAGGAACAAAAAACAATCATAAGTAGGTTACTCTATTAAAGGTATATTTTCATTAAGTAAGCTACTATTAGTGACCTACTAATCAATAAAATATTTATATTCAACATCATACAGATTTAGGTTGTATGGCCCTTTTTAGCCGTGCATGGCTTGAAAGCCCAAGACCATAGCCGGAACCATCTTGCCTAAGAATGCCTTTCTGTTCTGTAACCCGAGCGCATGGTCATCCACCGGAACATATCTTCCTGTGGGAAGTTTGGGTTCTGAACATCTGGCAGGGCGCATCCAGACAAAGAGAGACTCTTTCCTGGAAATTCCTGACAGGCAAGGCCCTCCAGAGTACGCATTATTTTTTTACGCAGCCTTCCATCACCTGAGGAAGGCTGCAACACAACACTGAGAACCAGTCATTCCTCCTTTCACTTTTAACGTAAAGGAGATATCCCCATGCACACATCACCTGATCTGCTGAACGACCAGCTTGTCGATATGGCATTTATAACGACCTACACTCACTGCAGTGATAAATGGTTTTACAAACTCATCAGCGAAGGACGATTCCCGAAACCGATCAAACTGGGACGTAGTTCCCGGTGGCTAAGGAGCGAAGTGGAAACCTGGATGCAGCAGCGTATAAATGACTCGCGGGGTCACTGAGCATGCCGGACCGCCAAAGATGTTCACTGAACTTACGGACGATCGAGCGATCAATCGAGTGCTGACGGTCAGTTTTGTCTGCCGCATGATGTTCTTCGGTCTTTATATTATGAACCCCAGTCTCCTCCGGATATAAAATTTTTTGTTGCATTCTGAATTGCTAACCCTGGAGTAAAATCTGAACACCAAGAATATAATCCCCCGCATATGGAAAGGCTTTGTCATATATTCGGTAGGTTTCGCTTTACAGTATATATATTATATATGGGATATATATAGATAATATTTATTCTATATATTCAGAATGCATGATGATTATATAGTAATTTCCACTTATGTAGAAATATAGCTAGCCTGTCTAATCAAGTAGTTATTAAATAAAAATCAATCACGGTCATTTTTTGCTGATGATATTTAATATGAATTGAAAAAGCACCACTGGTATATAAGCAATAAAACCACCAATATCACTAATAGTAGCGGAATGGTTTTCACACTGTAATTCCATTTAATCATGATAATCACTAATCACAAAAGTCATCACTATTCATTATAATTTAAAAAAACTAGCGAGAGCATTCACTGCTACACCCCACATTAGCGGAAGTTGATACATACCCTGCAGCACCATGTGCTTTTCACTTATGACACTTTGAACCTAATTTGTGCCTATATCTCTGCCATTTGCTCTGACAGGGCCTGCGCACGTCTGAAATATACCCACAGGAGTAATCGCCATGACCGACAGTAAATTTGGCCCCCTGAATTTAAACTACATGAGCCGTATAAGTGATATCATCAATAAAGCAACAAAAGCCCACGCCCGAACATCTGTTTTCACTTTCATACTCAGACTGCCTGAGTACCGCGATACAGGTGACAGTATTGCTAGTGACCCTAATCTGAGTTCTGGATTAATGGAACGCTTCAAGGGGGGGCTGAAGTCGCGTATAGCAGCCCATCAGCAACGGCTTAAACGGGATAAGTCTCAGGTATGCCCAACAGACCTGAGATACTTATGGGTACGCGAGGTAGGGGAAAGCAGCGGCAAAGACCATTATCACGTAGCGATATTCGTCAACAAAGATACCTTTAGAGGCTTAGGGAATTATTCAAAAGAAGAACATAACCTGGGGAGCTACATAAGCGAGGCTTGGCTAAGTGCATTAGGTCTACTCGATTTCCCTGAGTACAGAACGCTGGTTACCTTCACTAACAAGCCACACTATCTTGAGTTTCTGCATGTAGACCGCTATGGGCAACAGTACCTGGAATTACGCAGCCATCTTAGCTACTTTGCAAAAGAATACAGCAAGGTTTACAACAAAGAAGAACGCTCATTCGGGGGAAGTGTCAGATAAGCAAACAGATCGTAGGGGGATATATCTTCCCCCTAGCATGCTGGAATTCATTTTACCTGTTCAGAGTTCTGGAATAGTCGAACTCAAAATGAAAATTATCACGTCATCTTCTTCAGGGAAGGCTTAGACGACTGACCAAAAGAAGGTATTCTGCTTATAAAATCGGCAATTCAAAACACTTCACGGGTTTTCCATCCTGAATTTCTACCAGTAATCGTGCAGATTGTGGTTGCTCAGCCAACAATTTTTGTTGGAATTTCCCGAACGACGAGTGGGCCTCTTCAATAGCCATCTTTTGCTGCATTAACGTAGTCGTCGACCATTTCCGCAGCAATACTTTATTGGCGTTGGTAGTATTGTTCTGTTCCGTCAATGCGCTGATGTCTTGTATCCGCTGGTGAAGCTGTCGCTCAACGTTGTTAAGAACGCTTTCGAACTGCTGATGGTTATGAACAATGGTTTGCTGGCGATGCTTGACGAGTGTTGTATCACCTTCGACATGAGTCAGGAGATGCAACGCTTGAGCACGAACCTTCATTGCCAGGTCCCATTCATGGATTCGCTCATCAAGGATCTTTTGTTGGGTCCGGATCTTCTTCGTAATTTCCGTACTGCCAAACAGCCCACGGTCTTTAAGCGCTGACACTTTGTCGCCAGCAGCAGTAATATCAGTCAGTAAGTGTGTTTGCAGGGCGGAAAACTGGACTTCAATATCCTCTAGTTTTTGGCGTATTGCTGGTGAGCATTCCCCCTCTAGCACCGTAGGGGTAATTTGCTGCAAATACTGAATAGCTCCAATGATCTCTGACTTACGTGCATTGTTTTGGAACGCAGAAACCTCACGCACCGCCTCAACAATTTCCGTTAATTTCTTGCTGATATCTGCCAGATGTTTTTGCGCCAACACAGCAGAAGCAACATTCAACAACATACCAGCGTTAACAAGTTGATTGAGTTTGTCAGGATCAAGCAGAACGGCATGTTCCTTAATACCTTTTTCTCCCAGGCTGAATCCACGAAAACCAGGTCCGTCTTTCACACTCGCCAGAGGGCCATTAATAATGACCTCCATATATTGATGTCTGGCAATGTGTGCAGAGGTAGCCAGTGAGGGCAACGTTTGCAGCAGCGGGCTCAGGCGTGAAATACCTGTAATATCCTGTTCCTGCATCGCTTCCGTCCTGATAAGTTCCGAAGGAGGAATTGTCGAAACCGTAAGCGCAGGTTGGTTAATATCCTGCCCAAATCCCCAGCGTTGATCGTATGTGAGAGCAGGCATCGTGGCTGGTGATGATTGGGTGGAAAGTCGAAACTGGCGTGAGTTTTTTAAACGAATCCAGGCAATTTGCACCACGCAGGGCAGGGTTACTCGAAATGCCGGGTTTGAGATGTCATAGGCTGTATACAGACCGGTAATAGCTAGACCAACCGGCCCCGTAAGAACTCCCAAAACACGCCCGATCCCAAGCCCTGCAATTAATGGCAGGGCTTTGCCTGCTGTAGTTTGGGCAAGACCATTGGCGACTAATGCTGCTCTCTGCCAGACGGGCATCTCCATTCTGGATAATTTATCCATGCTAACAGATGGGGTTATGCCCATATCACGCAGAATCTGGCTGCGTTCATCATCCGACATTTTTTTCCATGATGAGGTAAAGACACAGTCAATGATCAGCGCTTCTTTTTCTTCTACAGTGGTAGAGGTTGGGGCTTTAATCTTCAGATGGCTGGCAACGTCATCCACAATTTCGCTATAGCCGACACCGTTGCGGCGAAACAGATTTACGAAGGTATTACCACCAAAATGCTGTAACTCGCGCACAAGCAGGCGCAGAGTTTCTTCATCGGGCACATCGTGGCGCTTGGCGTCCTGCAAAACGGTCTTCACGCTGTCTGACATTGAAAAACCAAACTTGCCAGTGTTGGTGATGTAATCGATCAACAGATCAATATCGCCTTTATCTGCGTTCAGCAGCAGTTGAACCAGCGCTTCATCACCCTGGATGTTTATCTCACTCATGAAAATACCCCTACCATGTTTATCACCAGAATCTGTTAAAACCCACGCATTCCATCAATAAACGTATCAATCACGCCACGAACGCGCTCATATACGCGTGTGCGCACCGTTTTACGTTCCAGAATTTTTGGTTGCCAGGTGAGAGTATCGGCAATCTGATCTTCTCGCGGGAGTACATCGGTGAAAATGTAGTTTTCCAGTAACCCTGTGAGCTTAATGGCATCCAGTCGTTCTTCTTCACACAGTACTGAAATGGCTCTACTTTTTTCACGCTCAACATAGGTTTCAAATGTTTGAGTGACATCTTCATCATGGGTGACGTGTAGCAGATTTTCTTCAATAAAGTTTTTAATCAACTCACGTTTACTGCGCAGCGTGACATCGCTGTCGACGATATCCATGATCTTTTTCTTCTGCTCTTGCTGCTCTTTAGGCGGCATTGCCTGAATGCCAGCCAACAATTTCAGAATGTAACCGACGTTAATCTCATCGCGGTGGATGAGCGACACTTCAAAATCCACATCGTCGAGGATCGAGACTTTCTCTTTACTGGAATGTTTTTTGACCTTGTCGTGAATATCGAGATATTTACTGGTGTAATCTGCCAGTGTTTGCTCGGACAAGGGTTTAGCCGAATCCTCGAAATCAGCAAAGCTTTCGAGAATATTTTTAAGCCGCATTACGTCACGGAAAGCAGTCACAAATTCCAGCTGCGCTTTTTCATCCGGCAGACTATCCACACTTCCAACCGTTGGTGTTAGCGTCAGCAGGCGATCAACAGCATCCTGATAATCACTCAAATATTCTTCAAACGGTTTTACCAGCACGACGGAAGACGCATCTTTATTGGAAAACAGCGCAATCGCCTCGTCTGTCGCCTTCTTCAGGTTGCGGAAGCAGACGATATTTCCGTGGCTTTTCTTCTCGTTAAGGATGCGATTGGTACGTGAAAAGCCTTGCACCAAACCGTGGAAACGAAGGTTCTTATCCACATACAGCGTGTTCAGTGCGGGGCTATCAAAGCCGGTAAGGAACATGTTCACTACCAGCAGAATATCGATGCCTTTTTCTTTGGTGCGCTGAGCGATGTTTTTGTAATAGTTGTAGAAACTTTGTGAATCATTGGCTGAATAGCTGGTGCCGTACAGTTCGTTGTAATCCTTGATAAAGCTGTCAAGGTGGTCACGGCTGGATGTGTCAATCTTCGCTCCCTGCGGCAGGCTAATGTCTTCTTCATCCAACAGGCCATTAACCGCTTCTTTATCACTTTTGTCCGCTTCGTTGGCGGCATAGGTAAAGATGGTCGCCACTTTCAACGGTTTGTAATTTGGATTTTCCGCGGCCATGGCGGCCTGTTTTTCTTTAAATAGTTTGTAGTAGCGGATTAGCATATCCACTGACCCGACGCAGAACATGGCGGTAAATTCACGGTTGCGGGTCTTGGCGTTGTGGTGCGCCAGAATATAGTCGGTGATTTTCCCCAGCCGTATGTCGCTTTCCATCACCTCTTTGGTATCGATATCTTCCACCTCGATATCAATTTCATTACTGCTCTCTTTGCGTTTGTAGGTGCCAACATACTCCACTGCAAAACGCAGCACGTTCTCATCACGTATGGCATCGACAATCACGTATTTGTGCAAGCATTTCTCAAACAGCATTTCGGTGGTCTGCTTGATGCCATTGGTGATATTGACGTTATCGGCGAAAATCGGCGTGCCGGTGAAACCAAACAACTGCGCGTTTTCAAAGAAATCCACAATTGCTTTATGGGTGTCGCCAAACTGGCTGCGGTGGCACTCATCGAAGATAAAAACGATGCGCTCTTTGCGCAGGTGTTCCAATTGTGCTTTATAGCCATCGTGCGTAATGGCGTTATTCAATTTCTGAATAGTGGTCAGCGTCAATTTGCTGCTGGTGGTTTTAAGATGCTTAATCAGCGTGCTGGTGTTATTAGTAGTGTCCACACTGTCTTTGGCAAAACTGTTGAATTCTTTCGCTGTCTGGTAATCCAGATCACGGCGGTCGACTACGAAAATAACCCGATCCACTTCGGGCATCTCCATGATTACCTGGCTTGCTTTAAACGAGGTGAGCGTCTTACCCGAACCGGTGGTATGCCAGATATAACCGTTATGTGGTTTACCCTGAAGATGCAGGCTTTCTTTTACATGGCGGATCATCGCCTCACAGGCGTAATATTGATACGGGCGCATCACCATCAGGCACTTACGGGTTTCGTTAAGCACCGTATAATGGGTGATCATTTTGGCGATATGGCAGACTTTCAGGAACGCTTCGGCGAATTTATCCAGCGCTTTTATTGGCTCATTTTTTTCATCGGTCCAGAAATAAGTCTGTTCAAAGTGATTCGCGCGGTTGTTGGCGTAGTATTTGGTATCCACGCCGTTGCTGATGATAAATATCTGCACATACTGGAAAAGTCCGCTGCCAACCCAGAAAGCATCGCGATGGTAACGGTCAATCTGATTAAATGCCTCTTTCAGCCCCAGGCCGCGACGTTTAAGTTCAATCTGCACCAGCGGTAGGCCGTTGATCAACAAGGTTACGTCAAAGCGGGTCTTACGTATGTTTTGTTCCACATTGAACTGCTTCACCTGGCGCGTGACCTGAAACTCGTTCTGGCACCACTCATCTTTATTAATAAAGCTGAGCCACTTCTCGGTCCCGTCATCGCGAAACAACTGGTAGCGATCGCGCAGGATCTTAGCGCGATCGATGACTTCATTGCCTTTTGTCAGGTGCAAGAAAATACGGTTAAATTCGCTGTCAGTGAACGGGGCGGATTCCAACCGATTGTGGATCTCAATCTGCTTTTTCAGGTTGGCTTTCATGCTGGCTTCGTCGGTAACGTTTACCGGTTCGTAGTGCATGCCAACCAGCTGTTCCACTAGTTGTGTTTCTAACTCGTATTCGCTTTGCGTTGCCATCAGTATTTAGTGCCTTCTGCTGTAATAAAAGCCCGATACCAACCGGGCTGAAAGATATTTAGACGAACATTTGCTGGAGCAGACCTTGCTTCCAGGTTTTAAATTTATCCAGCTCTGCTTTTTTGATGGTGATCTTTTCGTCAATGGCAGAGAGAAAATTGGCGATTTTAGTTTGTTCTTTCTCAATGGGTTGAGGCATTGGTAGAGCCAAGAAATCAGCGCCCGAAATATTCATACGATCATGCCTCGCCCCACTATTTGCGATACTTTTCATGTAATCATGCCAAACTGAGCTTTCAAAAAAATATTGATAAAATTTCAATAACCCTTGATTAAAACGAAATACCGTATACAGCGGCGACATAATCCCTTTAATTAATTCATTCATTTTAATCGGACCAACTGGTGCAGTTGCAGATATTCTTGGGTTGTAAACGAAATCTCCAACATTAACAACATAATACCCAGTAAGATTGCTTTCTGTGACAATATCTCTCTCAAAATAACTTTGTTGAGAAACAATACCTTGAGTCGCGGAATTGGTCAAAACTGTACTCACAGAATTATCTCTGTTCTTTTCATTAACCTTAGATGCTATTTCCTTTAATTCAGCTATTTCCCATTCAGGATAATCTTTCCCATTCTCACATTTAAATCTAAATTTCTGACCAAAAATCTTCTGCATCATGCCTTTTTTGTATTGGCACAGCAGTTGGTACTGATTGTTTAGTAATGTAATTTTTTCGTCAACAGCGGAAAGGAAATCGGCAATTTTAGTTTGGTCATTGAGAGATGGTATATGAAGAGATATTTTTCCTACATCAAGTTGACCAATAGTGGTCATCGTTGCAGTTTTCCCACCTTTAATGAGCTGATTTCGAACTTGGGAAGTCTTTAAGCAATAGTGGAGAAATTGTGGTATTACTTTTTTCTGGTTAGGGACCATTTTAATTAGATGACCATCGTAAGTTACATCCTCAGAATTCCCTAAATAAATATTAGACCATGCAATGCCTTCCTTTACCAAGGAAGATCTAGTAAAAAAGATATCACCATTATTAACTTTATTTTTGTAAAATGTTTTTTCATCAAGAGTCAGAAGAGTGAGATCGTTCTCATCAATAAATGGTTCTTTATACATATTGACAACGTTAATTAATTTATAACCGCACCCTGTATTCATTGGGTCATTAAACACACCATTGCTTAGTGTATTATTTACAGCTAGCCCAAACAAATTTTCAGTATGCCATGGCTTTGAGTTTTTAAATCGTAATTTCGGCACCATCACTTACCTTCCTTTACCAGAGTAAATGGCGCTTCAATTCCTAGTTCTTGGCAGAACCCAGCGATTGTTTTATCAATTTCCGCCACTTTCCCTTCCAGTTCACGAATCTCTTTCGCCACTGCATTTAGATCGATTTCATTTTCTGCTTCAAAGGTATCGACATAACGCGGGATATTGAGGTTGTAATCATTAGCGCGGATGTCTTCCAACGAGGCTGCGTGGCTATACTTCTCAATGTCTTTCCAGTCGTTGTAGGTATCAGCGATTTTGTCGATATGTTCCGGCAGCAGGCGGTTCTGAGTTTTGACCTTCTCAAACTCGTTGCTGGCGTCGATAAACAGGATGCTATCGTTATGTTTACGGCATTTGCGGAGAACCAGCACACAGGTCGGGATGCTAGTGCCATAGAAGATATTAGCTGGCAGGCCGATGACCGCATCAATGCAGTTCAGCTTCTCAATCATAAATTGACGGATATGGCCTTCCGCCGCACCACGAAACAACACACCGTGGGGCAAAACTACCGCCATGGTGCCGTCGTCTTCCAGGTGGTGGAACATATGCTGCAAAAACGCCATATCAGCTTTGCTGGATGGAGCAAGCTTGCCGTACTGGGCAAAGCGTTCATCGTTCATAAACAGCAAGCTTGCGCTCCATTTGGCAGAAAACGGCGGATTGGCAACAATGGCATCAAACTTCAGGTGCGTATGCTGAGGGTGCTCCAGCGTATCTTCCTGGATGATTTCGAAATCCGCGTAGTGAACCCCATGCAGGATCATGTTCATACGTGCCAGGTTGTAGGTGGTACGGTTCATCTCCTGACCGTAAATTTTACCCACTGATGACGCTTCACGTTTTACGCGTAACAGCAATGAACCGGAGCCACAAGTCGGATCATAAACGTTTTTCAGCTTCAGCTTGTGAGTAGTAACGATTTTCGCCAGCAATGTTGAAACTGGTTGTGGGGTATAAAACTCACCGGCTTTTTTACCTGCGCCCGAAGCGAATTGCCCAATCAGATACTCATAGGCATCACCCAAAATATCTGAGCTGGCTTCACTCAGATTAAAGCTTAGCTTGTCGAGCTCGGTGATCACTTTGCCGATCAGTTCATTTTTCGCTTTCGCAGTGCTGCCCAGTTTACTGGAGCCTAAGTCTAGGTCTTCAAACAGGTTGCTGAAGTCATCAGCCGAATCTGTACCCAAAGTACTTTGCTCGATATTGCGCAGCGTCGCCGCCAGGTCTTCCAGAATAAAACCAGTGCCAGCGCCTTTTGGATCGTTGGCGATACGTTGCGCCATGGTGTGGAACAGGTCTGTCGGTGGAAGGAAGTAACCTAGTGTGCGAATGCTATCTTCTTTTACCGCATCCACAATATCCTGATACGCAAGATGTTCGGCTGCCAGTTCGTTGTACTGAATACCGTCTTCAGCAAGGATCTTGTTAGCGTAAACAACAAACTTCTCTGAAAGGTATTTATAGAACACAAAGCCAAGACAGTAATCACGGAACTCGTCGGCATTCATTTTGCCACGCAGAGTATCTGCGATATTCCATAGTCGGCTTTGCAGTTCACTTAAATTCTGCGCTTCAATTTGGGATGACATAATTAACCCTTATTTTGATTGTTATAATAAATTTTCTATTTTAGCAAAAAAGTATTGTTGCTTTAATTTCATCAAGTGGTACTGGTAGTAATTCTTCATCCTAAGATGAAGGTACAATTTACCTATCACCTGTTGCTTTTTTAGTCTAGGTAAATTGAGTTCAAATTGACGAACCATTTGTAAATTTAACTTAGGTACAGTTGACCCCTGTAGAATGGATGATTTTTGTTGGGCTATGGCTTTGCTCTCATTGAAATGCCAAATCCAGAATAATGGAGAGACTCTGCTTTCATCCAACTCGACCTTAACAAAGTTATTGCCCAATATCCGCCCTGCATGAACCTTCTTAACAAGAACCGCTTTAGCATTAGCTAGGTTGATGATGACATCATTTTCGCTTGTCACTTTTAGTAACGAGGAACTTTTAACCACCTGTTCTTTATCCGAGACCATCACTTCAGGTTGCCAGTCGTCGTTCTGGTGCAGTTGTGCTGTATAAAAAAGATACTCTTTACCTGATTCTTCCGACTCTATGCGTGATAAGTTAACTCCGGGGATAAAATTTGCGATGTCGCTATAGACGATTTTTTCCATTTTCATCCTCGTTAAAGGGGAGCATCCCCCCACAAAGTTATAGTTAGTTACACCAGCAGTCGGCGCTCTCACTGTCAAAGAAGTCGACAATTAAGTTTGGACCAAATACGGTTTTTAAATATCTCTCCATTGCATCGCAATCAGGAATATCCGGCCTGTAAACTGAAATTGCTATTCGGGATGGTTGGCTCTTTCTCAACGCTTCAAGTATGTGTGAGTCATTCTCTCCCATGCTCCAACCATAGATGACGATACTTTCTTTCTTCTCTGGCAGAACTTCACGGTAAACAGTGTCAAGGTATCGGCTACGAGCGATGGCACCAATTTTCTGTTTACTTGTCCCTTCAGAAACAAAAACCGGCGTTACTACTCCAGAATCCCAGTGTTGGGATATTTGCTGGAGATAATTTCCGTCACCATGAGGAGTCGTATGTAGTTTGAACTCTTGACCACTAAAGTCTTGGGCCAAAATTAGAGAACCATGTGGATAGAACACTAAGCATGTAGCGTTATACCCTTTTGCACGATCTTTCCAATGTAAATCTCTAAAGTCACTCCAATCAAATTGTTCATTGAACAAATGGTTGATGAAGCAATCCTTCAATTTCACAGTAGTTGTATCTACAAGCAAAGATGCCCAGTACACAATTAGATCGTAATTTAGTGAAAGAACTGTCTTGAACTCGCCAATAAAAGTACGGATTTTTGCCAACTTATCCGACACCTCACAGTGCTCAGGGTGGTTTTGGCTAACACATTCTATTAACAGATTTCTGAGCAGCTTATACTTCTCTGTTGATGCATTTTCAGCTACACCTAGCTGTTGGTTTACTTGCGTAGCAATCCACAACCGATGCAGGATCAGCTCAAAATCTTGCGTTTCAAATTGTTCGAACAAAGCTGTCAGTTGCCCATCACTACTAAGTTCTGCCAACTTCTCGCATAAACTACGATAGGCAAAATCGGGATTTACAGCGATGCTTGCACCGTTCCCAAGAAGTAAAGTATCATCATAGTTGGCTTTAATTTCAGCCCATTGATTAATTGTCGCCATGTTTAAACCCTCGTTTTCGAATTTTAGCTTTGTGGGCATTCCGCCAAGAACTTTCCCACTCATCTTCAATTATGGTAATTTTCAATAATTACAAAAGCTGAAGTTAAAGCTATTAAACATCGAGATTGGCATGGCGTCAATTATTTCTTTGGTAATTTCTTAAAATTACTAAAGAAACACATCAAGTTCAAAACAGCACCTCAATCTCAAAAACTATTACAATCAAATAGCTATAGTTTTCTGAATGCTTTTCCCAAAGTTGACTTGGAATAGTCAAACGCACTGACCCCTTTGTCCCTATTCGCATCCAGAAAATCAGCCCACCACTGCACCATCAACCTGCGTTATCCCTGATGATCAGCCTTATGAATGTAAGCCACACGCACAGAATTACGCTCCATATGGCTCATCTGCCGCTCGACCGCATACTTCGACCACGATCCCTACTCTATCAGTGAGCTACTGAAATAAGGTCAAAAATCTTAGAGATGAAAATACGCCCGCAAATTTTAACCCAGGTATCATAGTCCATCCCGCTCATTACTTTTTTGACGGTCTCGCGATCATCGGTTCCGGCCGGATTACGGTCATAAATCCAGCGCAAACCTTCCATTATCTCAATCTCACCGAAACAAAAAAACTAGTGGCTGGAGAAACCAAAAGTGCCAGCACTTTCGCTAGCACTTTTAATTTATTTCTTTGATATAATTAAGAAATACAAAGTTAACTTAGGCTTGCCCCCCAAACTTCCCATGAACCACACTCTCACCGAGCTCTAGGTTGTCCAAGTAGTCTCCATACCACTGCAACATTTCCCTTCTCTGCTCCAGATACTGCGCGTGGTTGTATGTCCCTCGAATCGTGTTCTTGTCCACATGTGCCAACTGCAATTCAATCCATGCAGTGTTGTACCCCTGCTCATGCAGGATGGTACTCATCGTGTGCCTGAACCCATGTCCTGTCGCCTTCCCGTGATACCCAATACGCTTTAACACCTGATTAATACTCGCTTCACTCATCGGTTTATTAATGTCGTTACGGCCTGGGAAAACCAGATTATAACGACCCGTCACTGTCTGAATCTCACGAAGTGACGACACAACTTGATCCGATAAAGGCACCAGATGCGGGCGACGCATCTTCATCCTTTCGACCGGGACTTCCCAAACACATTTATCGAAATCAAACTCTTTCCATTCAGCCAGGCGGAGTTCGACAGTGCGAACTCCGGTCAACATCAGAATACGAGTAGCCAGTCGGGTAATCGGGCTACCAGAGTACGCGGCAAGAGCCTGTAGGAAATCAGGGAGTTCATCAGCTAACAGATGGGGATAATGGGTGGATTTAGGTGCAGTTAAAGCACTTGCCAGTTCAGAGGCAGGGTTAGTTTCAGCTCTACCGGTAACGATGGCATAGCGGAATACCTGATTGCAGGCCTGACGGATTTTACGCAGCTTATCGAGCACACCCCGCTTTTCAAGTTTACGCAGCGAACTGAGCACTTCGAGTGGTTTGATCTCAGCAATGGGACGCTTACCAATATCAGGAAAGATGTCGTTCTCGAATGCTTCCATCAGATCTTCGGCATAGCCTTTCGACCAGTTAGGCCGCTTGTACTCATGCCATTCCAGCGCGATAGCCTTGAAAGTATTTTCGACATTGGCCTTTTGAGCCAATTTTTCTGCTTTCTTTTCCTCTCCAGGGTCGCCGCCTAAAGCAATGGTCTTCCGTGCTTCCTCTCGCTTAAAGCGAGCATCAGCCAGAGATATATCAGGGTAAACACCGATAGAAAGCTTCTTCTCCTTACCCAAAAAACGATACTTCAAGCGCCAGTATCTCGCGCCATTGGGCTTCACCAACAGATACAGACCACCACCATCAGTAAGCTTGTATTCTTTTTCTTTGGGTTTTGCAGTATCAATCTGTCGTGCATTTAGTGGCATAAAGGGCCCCTAATTTCCATTGAACGAGATGAGCCCCCTCAAAGGCCCCCAGATACCACTTGATTTGGGTATAACTGAGTTGACCTCGATAGAGTTCGTGACAGAAAAATTCAGTAATTTCAGGGAGTATAAGGGATATAAAGCGAATTCAGTAGAGGTGTGTTGACTTGAAAGTGGCGCGCCCTACAGGATTCGAACCTGTGACCTACGGCTTAGAAGGCCGGTGCTCTATCCAACTGAGCTAAGGGCGCGGAGAGGTTGCGTCGAATTATACGGTTGAACGCTGTAACGTCAACGTTTTTGCCGCGGTGGCGCGGTAAGTGCCCAGGTAATAACCAATTTCCACTAATGGCGGTCGCGCCAGGCACTGAGCGACACCAGATTACTCACCTCGGTGGTTTCCCCTTCCAGCTCAACGCCCTGCTGCGTGACGCGTGCATTGTACTGCTCGCGCAGTGCGTTCAGCTCCTGGCTGTCGGGTTCGAGCTGACGCAGAAAACCCAATGCCAGTAACAGTTGCTGACGAGTGAGCGTGGCAGAAAAACCTGCGCCGGTTAACACGCTGTGCCAACGCCGGATATTTTCGTCGCTGCCATCCACAATCAGTACCTGCCAGATCAAGAGTACCGCCGCACCATTATTTAAATGTGCTTCGTTATCGCCGGCGATGTAATCGGTAAACTCTTTCGCCGCCTCTTTACCCATCTGCGACAGCATTGATTCAATATGGACCGGCGGCAGTTGCAGCCGCTTGCTGAGCGCCTGCGCAGCATGGCGAGAACCCGCAGTCAGCAACTGAAAACCTACAACAAACACCACAGCCAGGGTGGCAATCATTAACCAAATCATCACGTCATCCAGTAAATTCCCTGTCTGGCATCATAAGCGTTAACCCGCACTTTCGTCACGGCTAAATATCGTCAACCACCCTGCAACAAGAATCTCTACCTGACAGCCGGACGCGCTTCTGACAAAATAGGTGCCATCCCCGACTTAAACTCAACACAGTGGATTTACGCTCTGATGGCAGCAAAAATTATTGACGGTAAAACGATTGCGCAGCAGGTACGGCTTGAGGTTGCAGAAAAAGTAAAGCAGCGCCTGGCCGCCGGAAAACGTGCACCGGGTCTGGCAGTCGTTCTGGTGGGTGAGAACCCTGCATCGCAGATCTACGTCGGCAGCAAACGCCGCGCCTGTGAAGAAGTGGGCTTTATCTCCCGCTCTTACGATCTGCCCGCCACCACCCGCGAAGCCGAGTTGCTGCAGCTGATCGATAAACTCAACAACGATACAGAAATTGACGGCATTCTGGTGCAACTGCCGCTCCCGGCAGGCATTGATAACGTCAAAGTGCTGGAGCGCATCACGCCCGATAAAGATGTAGACGGCTTCCATCCCTATAATGTTGGTCGCCTGTGTCAGCGCGCCCCCAAGCTGCGTCCGTGCACGCCGCGCGGCATCGTTACGCTGCTGGAACGCTACAACATTGATGCGTACGGCCTGAATGCCGTGGTCGTCGGTGCGTCGAACATCGTGGGTCGTCCAATGAGCATGGAACTGCTGTTAGCGGGCTGCACCACAACCGTGACGCACCGCTTTACCCGCGATCTGCGCCATCACGTTGAGCATGCCGATCTGCTGATCGTGGCAGTGGGTAAGCCCAACTTTATTCCGGGCGACTGGATCAAACCGGGTGCGATCGTTATCGATGTCGGTATTAATCGTCTCGAAAACGGTAAAGTCGTCGGTGATGTGGATTTTGACGCCGCCGCTGAGCGCGCCTCTTATATCACGCCCGTCCCTGGCGGCGTGGGGCCGATGACGGTAGCAACCTTAATCGAAAATACCTTACAGGCATGTGAAGAGTTTCACGATGGAGAGCAGGCATAATGGCGACTTTTTCTTTGGGTAAGTTCCCACACGTTGATCTCTGCGATCTGCTGAAACTTGAAGGCTGGGTGGAAAGCGGTGCACAGGCCAAAGTGGTGATTGGTGAAGGTGAAGTCCTGGTCGATGGGGAAGTCGAAACCCGTAAGCGCTGCAAAATTCATCAGGGGCAAACGGTCGAGTTTGCCGGGCAGCGCATCACCGTCGTGGCCTGACCGTCAGGTGCCCCGCCCGGGGCGCCTTAAAGCTGTGCTTCTCCCACTATCCGTGTTTCCCCATTCATCTGCTCCAGCTCAATGTGATTCACCTCAGCATGCTGCGCAATCAGCGTGGCCAGCCTGGGTGAATGGCTGATGATCCACAACTGACTAAACTGACTGGCTTCGGCAATCAGTGCCGCCAGGGCCGGTAGCAGATCCTCATGCAGGCTGTTCTCGGGTTCGTTGAGCGCCATAAAGGCTGGCGGGCGCGGGCTGAGCAGCGCAACCACAAGGCACAGGAAACGCAGCGTCCCGTCAGAGAACTCGGCGCTTTCCAGCGGACGCAAAATGCCCTGTCGCCGCATCAGCATCTGGAAACGACCGTTCTGGACATCCACCTGAAATTCGGTATCAGGGAAGGCTTTAGCTATCACCTTATAAAGCAACTCGTGATGACCCCGTTCGACAATGGTTGCCCATGCCGCCGCGAGGTTAGCGCCATCGTGCGCCAGAATGGGGGCGCGCACGCCAATTTGCGGCGCACGAATCGGCGAACCGGGCCAGACGGCAAACTCATGATAGAAGCGCCACTGGCGCAGACGTTCACGCATCTGAGAAAGTTCGGGATAACGGTGTGGCTCACCAAGTTGACCAAACAGGGACTCTTCGGGATGCAGTACCGCCGGATAGCTTACGCGCTCCCCCTCTACATTGTGTAAAAAGGCGGTCTGATTCGTGCGCTGCATAATGCAGGAAGAAGGACGTCGCTGCTGGCCACTAAGCCAGATGTGTTCTTCTTTGACCAGCGGATCGAGGTTGAACAGGCTGGTCGATAACGGTTCAGGAAAACCCACTTCAAGCTGGTAGTCCATATCCTCCATTACGACATCCAGGATGAGACGTTTAGCATCATGACGACGATCGCCCCGGCGTAATCCCCCTGCCCACATGACTTTTTGAATACCGCCCTCTTCTGCCAGCGCTAACGCCAGGCGACCATTGGCGGCCTCGTGCAGCAGGCGCACGGCCTTATAGAGGTTGGATTTGCCACAGCCGTTCGGTCCACTTACCACGTTCAGTTGCTGAAGCGGCAGAATCAGATCACGTACCGAACGAAAACCACGAAGGTGAATCTGTTTTATCGTCATAGACAAAAAAGGGCGATGCCTCGCCCTCTCCTGTGTTGCCTTTTATTTGCGTCGCCAGCTGGAGCCCTGGGGGCCATCTTCGACAATCACGCCAAGCGCGTTCAGCTTGTCGCGGGCCACATCGGCCTGCGCCCAGTCTTTAGCCGCGCGCGCATCAGCACGGGCTTTCACCCAGTGTTCGATTTCCGCCACTTCATCATCATTGCCCTGTGCGCTGCTTTGCAGAAACACTTCTGGCTCCTGTTGCAGAATACCCAGCACGTTGGCGATTTCACGGAGCTTAGCGGCCAACGCATTGGCTGCCGTCATGTCTTCGCTTTTCAGACGGTTCACTTCACGCGCCATGTCGAACAGCACGGAATAGGCTTCCGGGGTGTTAAAATCATCGTCCATCGCCTCGCGGAAACGGGCCTCGAAGGCTTCGCCGCCGTGGGCAACCACGTTACGATCGGTATGACGTAGCGCGGTATAAAGACGTTCCAGCGCCGCGCGTGCCTGGTTCAGGTTGTCTTCGCCATAGTTGAGCTGGCTACGATAGTGACCAGACATCAGGAAGTAGCGCACCGTTTCGGCATCGTAATGCTGCAGCACGTCGCGCACGGTAAAGAAGTTATTCAGCGACTTCGACATCTTTTCACGGTCAATCATCACCATGCCGGAGTGCATCCAGTAATTCACATACGGGCCATCGTGGGCGCAGGTGGACTGGGCGATTTCGTTTTCGTGATGCGGGAACATCAGGTCAGAGCCGCCGCCGTGAATGTCGAAATGCGCACCAAGCTGTTTGCAGTTCATGGCGGAACACTCAATGTGCCAGCCCGGACGACCCTGGCCCCAGGGCGAAGGCCATGAGGGTTCGTCCGCTTTAGACATTTTCCACAGGACGAAATCCATGGGATTACGCTTCACATCCGCCACTTCGACGCGGGCACCGGCCTGAAGCTGGTCCAGATCCTGACGCGACAGCGCACCGTAGTCCACGTCACTCAGCACATCGAACATCACGTCGCCGTTATCCGCAACATAGGCATGACCCCGGGCAATCAGCATTTCCACCAGTTCGACGATTTCAGGAATATGGCGCGTGGCGCGCGGTTCTAAATCCGGCGGTAAGATGCCCAGTGCATCAAAATCGCTGTGCATTTCGGCGATCATGCGATTAGTCAGGGTTTCGATGCTCTCGCCGTTCTCGTTGGCGCGCTTGATAATTTTGTCATCGATGTCGGTAATATTGCGCACATAATTCACGTCATAGCCGACGTAACGCAGATAGCGCGATACCACATCAAAAGCCACAAACGTGCGCCCGTGCCCAATGTGACAGAGGTCATACACCGTGATGCCGCAGACATACATGCCGATTTTGCCAGCATGAATAGGGGTAAATTCCTCTTTTTGTCGACTCAGGGTGTTATAAATCTTCAGCATTGGGGTTTCCGTAGTAAGCGTGCGTAACGCACCGTTTTAAGTATCCTGATATTGTGCCGTATTTTTATCTGTCACGCGATGCAAAGCAAGCCAACTGCGCAGCCTGGCTGACGTATTATCGGAAATTATGATATAAGAACGTTCGAGAAAAAGGCGTGTGCACCCTAACAGCGCACCCTATGCTACTGACGACAACCTTTACAGGACGAAAAAAATGGTAACTTTCCAGACTAACCATGGCGATATCGTGATCAAGACCTTCGATGACAAAGCGCCCGCAACCGTAAAGAACTTCCTGGATTACTGCCGTGAAGGTTTCTACGACAACACCATTTTCCACCGTGTGATTAACGGCTTTATGATTCAGGGCGGCGGTTTTGAGCCTGGCATGAAGCAGAAAGCCACCAAAGAAGAGATCCGTAACGAAGCCAGCAACGGCCTGAAAAACACCAAAGGTACGCTGGCGATGGCGCGTACCTCTGCACCGCACTCTGCGACCGCACAGTTTTTCATTAACGTGGCTGACAACGACTTCCTGAACTTCCGTGACGAAAGCCTGCAGGGCTGGGGTTACTGTGTGTTTGCAGAAGTGGTTGAAGGTATGGATGTGGTTGAGAAAATCAAAGCCGTTTCAACCGGCCGCAGCGGTATGCACCAGGACGTACCGAAAGATGACGTGATTATTCAGAAAGTGACCGTCAGCGAGTAATGCCGCGCACGCTGTTTATCGCAGATCTTCATCTGTGTCAGGAAGAACCGGCGATCACCGCCGGTTTTCTGCATTTTTTACAGCGCGAAGCCCCCCACTGCGACGCGCTCTATATTCTGGGCGATCTGTTTGAAGCCTGGATCGGCGATGACGATCCTAATCCTCTGCATCAACAGGTCGCTGAAGCCCTGCGTGCCGTTCCCGTTCCACTGTATTTTATCCACGGCAACCGCGATTTCTTGATCGGCCAACGCTTTGCCCGCGCCAGTGGCATGACGCTCTTGCCTGAAGAGCGCGTGCTGACGCTTTACGGCCATCGACTGCTGATTATGCACGGCGATACGCTGTGCACCGACGATGTTGGTTACCTGCAGTTCCGTGCCAAAGTGCACAATCCCTGGATTCAACGCCTGTTCCTGGCGCTGCCGCTGTTTATCCGCAAACGCATTGCAGAACGCATGCGCGCCAACAGTAAACAGGCCAATCAGCATAAGTCGCTGGAGATTATGGACGTGAATCAGCAGGCCGTCGTGGAGGCCATGTTGCGTCAGCAGGTGCCGTTGCTGATTCATGGTCATACGCACCGCCCGGCGATTCACGATCTGTCGCTAAATGGCAAACGCGCGCAGCGTGCCGTACTGGGTGCCTGGCACAATCGGGGATCAATGATTCAACTGGATGCCAGCGGGATTCAACTGATCGATTTCGACTTCTGACAGGGCGAATCGGTTAGCTTCTCATCCTGGAAGGGATGGGGATAGTCTGCGCCAAATTGTTCGCGCCATGTGCGCTCAATTCGTGCTCTGTCCGTCTGGATGATCTCTTCCCGCGCCAGGTATGCCATGGCTTCATGCGCATGGCGCAACGCTGCAGCCTGGTACGCATCAGGCCAGGCGACAGACAACATTCCCAGCGCCTTAAGTAACCGTAACTGCACCTCTTTTATCGCCGCGCCGTCTCGCGCTACAGGTGAGAAAAAATCATCGAATAATGCGTCTACTGACAAGGGCGCGACGTGAATGGCGGGGTAGATCACCGTTGGCACCGCACATTCGCGTGCATAGCAGGAGAGTATTCTGACGGCTCGCCCGATCACATCGATGGCGGTGCCGGGGTCATTAGTCGCAGGCGACAGCGCACGCGAGGCAATTTCTGCCATCACGCACAGGCAAAAACGGGGATCCTGCGCGAAAGTGCGAGACGCGGCTATAGTCAGGGCAGACAACATCAGTTTGCGTTGTTCCGCAGACAGGGCGTGGGTGACAAACATGGCCGGGCGGGCGGGATGAACAAAAAATCCGGGTTGCGCGACCAAGTAAATATGTACAGGGCTGTCTTTAATCGCCTTATGTAGCCTGTCCATATCAATATGCTGAACATAGCCAATAGCGTCCGAATAAACAGCAAACGTGCCCGCAGGTTGACGATCGCTTTCCCGCCAGGGCCTGGCGCCGAAACAAGAGGATTGAGCACGCGCGCTAAAAACATCAAGCGCCATGCGCTCCACACGTGAGGTCGTTTCATCTACGCTGCCAAGCGAGGTGAGATGGTGAATCCAGCGCAGAAGCGTCACCAGAATTAATGCAATGACCACCAGCGTGACCGCAAACAGAATCACTCGCCCCTGTTCACCATAAGCTCCCATATTCAGTGCGATGATGCCGACCAGACTAAACAGGAATGAGCCAATAAAGGTCGCGAGAACATTTTGTGTTGTACTGTCTTCAACGACCAGTTTCGTGGCTCGCGGCGTAACATGTGTGGTTGCTGAACCAAACGCCGTTACCATCGTACTTAAGGAAAACGTGGTGACCGCCAGCATGCTGGACGCCAGAATATTCAGGATATTGTCCACCGCGTCAGCACCGACCTTTACCGAAACCGAGGGTGGAATCGCAGATTTAAAGACAATGGAGGCCAGGGCGCTGACAACTGCAGCAAGGGCAAATAAAGTTGCCCTGAACCACAGTTTCCTGCCTGTTTGTCTGAAAATCAGTTGCCAGCGTGAAATCATCCTGTTCCTCTTTGTGTCAGTTAACGTCATTCCTTGCCAACCGGGTGCAGCACGGCTCATCATGTCAGTCACCTTGCAACACTGTTAACTAAAGTTCAGCGTTTCTCGCGCGTCAACGTCAGAGAACAGAATGTCGATAAAACCCTAAAAGCACCACGTGTAATCCCGACGCAACCGTTTTCCTTGTGCGCTTCCCATGCTATTCTCTGTGCCCTTCAAAACCTGTCCGCCTGGTCAGGTGTGTTTTCATTCACAGGAGTTGACCGCATGTCGTCGAATGCCGCCCCGGCCCGCATCGCTGTTGTTATGGGTTCCAAAAGTGACTGGTCCACCATGCAGTTCGCTGCGGAAATCCTCTCCAGCCTGGACGTGCCCTTCCATGTGGAAGTGGTTTCAGCGCACCGTACCCCAGACAAGCTGTTTAGCTTTGCCGAAACGGCCGCAGATAACGGCTTTCAGGTCATTATTGCCGGTGCCGGTGGCGCGGCGCACCTGCCTGGCATGCTGGCAGCAAAAACGCTGCTGCCGGTGCTGGGCGTACCGGTACAGAGCGCGGCACTGAGCGGCGTCGACAGCCTCTACTCTATTGTGCAAATGCCGCGCGGCATCCCGGTGGGTACGCTGGCGATTGGTAAAGCCGGTGCCGCTAATGCGGCATTGCTGGCTGCGCAGATTCTGGCGATTCATGACGACGCACTGGCGTCACGTCTGGCCAACTGGCGTCAGGCGCAGACCGATGAGGTGCTGGCTAACCCGGACCCGCGGGAGGAAGCATGAAGCCGGTTTGTGTACTGGGAAATGGTCAGCTTGGCCGCATGTTACGCCAGGCGGGCGAGCCGATGGGCATTGCTGTGCATCCGGTGGGCCTGGATGCCGATCCCGCCGCCCTGCCTATAGCAGAAAGCGTGATTACCGCCGAGATCGAACGCTGGCCGGAAACGGCACTGACGCGTGAACTGGCGTCTCATTCAGCCTTTGTGAACCGGGATATTTTCCCGCGTCTGGCCGATCGCCTGACGCAAAAACAACTGCTGGACCAGCTCAATCTGGCCACCGCGCCCTGGCAACTGCTGGCAGACAAGAGCGAATGGCCCGCCGTTTTCAGTCGTCTGGGTGAGCTGGCAATTGTTAAACGTCGCACTGGTGGCTATGACGGTCGCGGTCAGTGGCGATTACGCGCCAACGAAACAGCGACCTTACCCGACGACTGCTACGGCGAGTGCATCGTCGAGCAGGGCATTAACTTCTCAGGTGAAGTGTCGCTGGTCGGCGCGCGCGGTCACGATGGCAGCACCGTATTTTATCCCCTGACACATAATCTCCATGAAGACGGCATTCTGCGCACCAGTGTCGCCTTCCCGCAGGCGGATGCGCTACAGCAGCAACAGGCTGAAGCGATGCTGAGCGCTATCCTGCACGAGCTGAACTATGTTGGCGTGATGGCAATGGAATGTTTTGTCACACCGCAGGGGTTGCTGATCAATGAACTGGCTCCCAGAGTGCACAACAGCGGACACTGGACGCAGAATGGCGCATCAATCAACCAGTTTGAACTGCACCTGCGTGCGATTCTGAATCTGGCCTTACCCCAGCCGGTGGTGATTGCGCCCTCGGTGATGGTCAATCTGATTGGCACTGCCCTCAATCCAGACTGGCTGCAGCAGCCGCTTGTGCATTTGCACTGGTACGACAAAGCGGTGCGGGAAGGACGTAAGGTAGGTCATCTCAACCTTACCGACAGCGATCACTCCCGACTGAAAGCCGCACTGCATGCGTTGCTGCCCCTGCTGCCTGCTGAATACGCCAGCGGTCTTCACTGGGCCACAGCCAGGCTGTAATGACGATAATCGCCGTGCGCAGCATGAGTGCGCACGGCGTTTTTATGCGGCGTCGAATTTCCTGAACAACGCGTTGCCTTTCAGCAAACGCACGCCCAGCCAGCCCCCGCACAGCGACAGTAACAACGCGCCACACAAGGGCAAGGCCAGCCACAAAGTCCAGTCGGGCTGCCACGGGAAATCAAAGATTTTACGCTGTAATCCCCATAACGCCGCTTCGGCACCTACCGCCGCTGCCACGCCGGAGACCACGCCGATCAGCGCAAACTCCCACCACAATGTCGTGCGCAACAGGCGCTTGCCGGCCCCCAGCGTGCGGTACACGACCAGTTCCTGACGGCGCTGGCGCATGCCCACCTGAATCTGAGCCATCAGCAGCAATATGCCGCAGGCGGTTACCAGCACCACCATAATTTCCAGCGCCTGACTGACCTGCGTCAGCACCTGGCCGATCTGACGCATAATGCTGCCAATATCCAACAGGCTCAGGGCCGGAAACTCGCGGTTGAGCTGCGCCAGTAGCCTGGGGTTGTTATCCAACCGGAAGCTGGTGAGCCAGGTTAGTGGCTGGCTGTCGAGCGCGCCCGGCGGAAAGATAAAGAAGAAATTGGGCCGCAGACTTTCCCAGTCGACTTTACGCAGGCTGGTGATTTTGGCACTGAGCTGTTGCGTATCCCCTTCAAAGGTTAGGCTGTCCCCCAGCGTTACACCGAGCCGTTCCGCCAGGTCGACCTCCATCGATACTTCGCCCGCTTTCGGCGGCCAGCTGCCCGCCACCAGCGGATTATGCTGTGGGATAGCCGCCAGCGAGGTCAGGTTCAGCTCGCGGTTAAGCGCGTTATCCCGTTCAGGATCGGCCGCTTTGCCATTTAGTTCGCTGAGGCGCATGCGGGCAATCGGATAAAAGGTTTCCGGTTTCACCTGATGCGCCTGCAGGAAGTCACGTACCTGCGGCACCTGATCGGCCGTCATATTGAGCAGGAAAAAGTTTGGGCTGTCGGCGGGCAACTGCTGTTGCCAGCGATCCAGCAGATCGCCACGCATCACCAGCAACAGCGCCAGCAGCATAAACGACAGGGAAAACGCGGCCAACTGGCTCAGCGTCATGGCGGGCTGTCGCAGCAGGCGATTAATTGCCAACCGTAGCGCCAGACTTCGCACCGTCAGACGGCGCAGAAGCAGTAACGTGCCCCAGCCAAGCAGCGCCAGCAGGCCCGCCAGTATCACCACTCCCGCCAGCAACGCCCACAGCATTTTACTGCCGCCGACCAGCGCAGCCAGTAGCGCCACCACCACGGCCCCCATCGCCGGTAAATATATTTTCAGCGGCCAGACGGTGGCAACGGCATCACGCCGTAATACGCGTAAAGGCTGAGTCGCCAGCAACAGGCGGTAAGGACGTAATCCCACCAGCAGGGAAATCACAAACAGCGATCCGACGGCCCACACCCACGGCCACAGGCTGGCGTCAGGTAAGGATGCTGGCAGAACGGGTTTGAGCATCGCCATCAACAGGGCTTCGACCGCCAGTCCCACCGCGCCGCCCGCCACGGCTGCCAGCAGCAATACCGCCAGCCACTGACCGATAATCAGCTTTTGCAACACGCCGCGCGTGGCGCCCAGGGTTTTCAGCACCGCCACCAGATCATACCGGCTACGGCAATAATGACTCATCGCCACCGCCACAGCCGCAATCGCCAGCATCAGCGTTAACAACGCCGACAACAGTAAAAACTGCTGCGCGCGCTGCATCGAACGCCCCAAGGCATCTTCGGAATTCTCGATACTGATCCAGCGTTGGCCGGTTTTAATTTGTGGCGTTATCCAGCGATCGTAATTTTCCAGCTGCTGCGGGTTGCCAGAAAACTTATAGCGCCAGGTAATGCGGCTGCCGGGCTGGATCGCCCCGGTCTTATCGGCATCGGCCAGGTTAATCAGTAAACGCGGTGCCATCTCAAACGGATTGAAACCGCCATCCGGCTCCTGAATCACCTCTCCGGCAATGCGCAGCGTCGTGTCGCCGACATCAAGTTGATCGCCCACTTTCAGATTGAGCAGCGCCATTAAGCGCGGGGCGGCCAGCGCAGTGCCGGGCTGGGGCTTTACGCCTGGCGGACGGGTTTGCAATTCACCAAACATCGGATAGTGGTTATCCACGGCCTTCACCGACGCCAGCTGCGGCGTCTGGTCAGCAAATGTCATGGTCATAAAACTCAGCTGACGGCTGACCGATAATCCCGTTTCCTGCGCTTTCGCCAGCCAGTCGAGCGGGGCCGCCGTGCTGGTACGCAGGGTACGATCGCCCGCCATAAAGTCGCGGCTCTGCTGACTCAGCCCCTTTTCCATGCGGTCGCTGATCGATCCCAGCGCCAGCACGCAGGCCACTGCCAGCGTTAGCGCCAGCCAGACGATTAACAGTGAGGGCGAACGCCACTCACGCCAGAACCAGCGCCAGATCATTGCGCCTCCCACAGTTTACCGTCACGCAGACGCAAGCGCCGGTTGCAGCGCGCCGCCAGCTGCTCGTCATGGGTAACCAGAATTAACGTCGTGGCAAAATCGCGGTTCAGGGAAAACAGCAGGTCGACAATACGATCGCCGGTTTTACGATCCAGATTCCCCGTGGGTTCATCGGCAAACAGCAGTCCTGGGCGACCGCTGAATGCCCGGGCAAGCGCGACGCGTTGCTGTTCGCCACCGGATAACTGTGCAGGCAGATGCTGCAAACGCTCGCCAAGGCCTAACTGCGTGAGCAACTCTCGAGCCTGGTCGCGGCTCTGACGGTCGCTCTCACCGCGCAGCAGCGCAGGCAACTGAACGTTTTCCAGCGCATTTAACGTCGGCACCAGCATAAAAGACTGGAACACAAATCCCACCTGCTGCGCTCGTAAGGCTGCCCGCTGCTCTTCATTCATTTTATGCAACGGCTGGCCTAGCAGATGCACCTCGCCGTCGCTGCCGTCATCCAGACCGGCCAGAATACCTAACAGCGTGGATTTACCCGATCCCGACTCGCCAATCAGGGCGATTGTTTCAGCTGGTTTGACAACTAACTCAACTCCGGTAAGGATGGTTAACTGATGCTCTCCCTGACCCACGGACTTAGTAAGATGATGAACTTCAAGAATGTTTTCCGCTGGCATTATCCTTTCCTGTTATTGTGCTGTCTGTTGGTGTCCCGTCTTGCTGCGGCCGATACGTTGCTGGTACTGGGTGACAGCCTGAGCGCAGGCTATCAGATGTCGGCCAGTAAGGCCTGGCCCAGCCTGCTCGACAAAACCTGGCAGCAGCCCAGAGTGATTAATGCCAGTATTAGCGGCGATACCGCCGCACAAGGACTGGCGCGCTTACCTGCCCTATTAAAACAGCATCAACCGCAGTGGGTGTTAATCGAATTGGGCGGTAACGACGGCTTACGTGGCTTTCCCCCGAAGGATATTGCACAAACGTTAGGTACAGTCATTGAGCAGGTCAAAGCCGCCAGGGCTAAACCGATTCTGATGCAGATCCGTTTACCGGCTAACTATGGCCGTCGCTATACGGATGCCTTCAGCGCGATTTATCCGCAACTGGCGAAACAGCATGACATTCCTTTACTGCCCTTTTTTATGGAGCAGGTTTATTTAAAACCCGAATGGATGCAGCAGGATGGTATTCATCCCAATCCTGATGCCCAACCCTTTATCGCCGGACTGATGGCGAAAGAACTGACCCCATTAGTTAAGCAGTAGTTGTGCAAAAAAGGTAACACATGCAAAAAACCATTTTGATCACGGGCTGTTCGAGCGGCATTGGCCTGGTGGCGGCCAATGACCTGCTGGCGCGCGGTTATCACGTCATTGCGGCCTGCCGTAAAGCTGAAGATGTGGCGCGAATGCAAAGCCTGGGTTTTACCGGGCTGCTGTTGGATCTGGACGATCCTGACAGCGTTGACCGCGCCGCCGATGAGGTTTTGGCGCTCACCGATAACCGGCTGTTTGCCCTGTTCAACAACGCCGGCTTTGGTACCTATGGTCCGTTAAACACCATTACGCGTCAGCAATTCGAACAGCAGTTTTCCAGTAATGTGTTTGGCACCCATCAGCTTACTGTGCGGCTGCTCCCTGCTTTAAAGGCGTTTGGCAATGCCCGCATCATTAATACCAGTTCGGTGCTGGGCTTGATTTCCACGCCGGGGCGTGGCGTTTATGCTGCCAGTAAATACGCGTTGGAAGCCTGGAGCGATGCATTACGCATGGAACTGCATACCAGCGGCGTGCGCGTCAGCCTGATTGAACCGGGTCCAATCCAGAGCCGCTTCACGGATAATGTGACGCAGGGCGAGCAGGATAATCCGGTGCTGAACCCCGGTCTGGCGGCGCGATTTACGCTGCCGCCTGAAGCCATTTTACCTAAGCTGCGCCATGCGCTCGAAAGCAAACATCCACGTTTACGTTATCCGGTGACGCTGGTCGCACACGCGATGGGCCTGTTGAAACGCCTGCTGCCAGGCTGGATACTGGATCGCATAATTCGCAGTCAGTAAAGGTATTGCGCGAATACAACTTGAAGCAGGGGCGGTCGGCCCCATATTCTTTAAACATTTTCTGCAAAGAGACTTAGTCATGTCACCACACGCTTCGATTATCGACATTAACGAATCCAACCTGCAACAGACCCTTGAGCAGTCAATGCAGATACCGGTGCTGTTCTACTTTTGGTCGGATCGCAGCCAACATTGCCAGGAACTGACGCCTGTGCTGGAACGGCTGGCTCAGGAATATGCGGGCCAGTTTATCCTTGCCAAACTGGACTGTGACAAAGAACAAAGGGTGGCGTCCCAATTTGGGTTGCGCTCCATCCCCACGGTTTACCTGTTCCAGAACGGCCAGCCTGTTGACGGTTTCCAGGGACCACAGCCGGAAGACGCCGTGCGCGCACTGCTGGAAAAAGTGCTGCCGCGCGAAGAAGAGTTAAAAGCCCAGCAGGCCATGGCGCTGATGCAGGAAGGCAAACCGCTGGACGCATTACCTCTGCTAAAAGAGGCCTGGCAGCTTAGCAACAAAGACAGCGAAATCGGTTTTCTGCTGGCAGAGGTGCTGATTACCCTTAACCGCAGTGATGAGGCTGAAACGGTACTCAACGCCGTGCCGTTGCAGGATCAGGACACCCGTTATCAGAGCCTGATCGCCCAGATCGATCTACTGAAACAGGCGGCTGACACACCCGAAATTCAGCAACTGCAATCCCAACTGGAAACTGACCCGGAAAACGCCGAACTGGCGACCAAACTGTCGCTGCAACTGCATCAGGTCGGTCGTAATGAAGAAGCACTGGAACTGCTGTTTAACGTCATCAAGCGTGATCTGAACGCCGCTGACGGCCAGGCGCGTAAAATGTTGCAGGAGATTCTGGCGGCATTAGGCACGGGCGATGCGCTGGCCGCACGCTATCGCCGTCAGCTTTATTCCCTGCTTTACTGATGTAAGCAGAAAACGGGCCGAACGATTTGGCCCGTTCATCTGACAACCTGGAGGTTATATGCTCACCGTCATTCCTGTACTTATCCTGGTCGCCCTGGTCACCGTCTGGTCCGGCGTGAAAATTGTTCCACAAGGCTATCAGTGGACAGTCGAACGCTTTGGCCGTTATACCCGCACGCTTCAGCCCGGCCTGAGCCTTGTTGTCCCCTTTATGGATCGCGTCGGCCATAAGATTAATATGATGGAACGGGTGCTGGATATTCCCTCTCAGGAGATCATCTCCAAAGACAATGCCAACGTCACTATTGATGCTGTCTGTTTTGTGCAGGCTATCGATCCGGCGCGGGCAGCCTATGAAGTCAGCAATCTGGAACTGGCGATCCTTAACCTCACCATGACCAATATGCGTACCGTGCTGGGCAGCATGGAGCTGGATGAAATGCTGTCTCAACGTGACAGTATCAATACCCGCTTACTGCATATCGTTGACGAAGCCACCAATCCGTGGGGCGTGAAGATCACCCGAATCGAAATTCGTGATGTCCGCCCACCACAGGAACTGATTGGTGCCATGAACGCGCAGATGAAGGCGGAGCGGACCAAACGTGCCGATATTCTGACGGCGGAAGGCGTGCGTCAGGCCGAAATTTTACGCGCAGAAGGTGAAAAGCAGGCACAGATACTGAAAGCCGAAGGGGAGCGGACCTCCGCATTCCTGCAAGCTGAAGCGCGCGAACGCCAGGCTGAAGCAGAGGCTCGCGCCACGAAGATGGTGTCAGAAGCCATTGCCGCTGGCGATATTCAGGCGGTGAATTATTTTGTGGCGCAGAAATACACGGATGCGCTGCAAAAAATTGGTGAATCCAGCAACAGTAAAGTCGTCATGATGCCGCTGGAAGCCAGCAGCCTGCTGGGTGCGATTGGTGGCATCAGTGAGCTGTTAAAAGAAACCCGCAACGAGTCGAAACGCTGATGGTGAGCGAGATCGTCGCACATCCGCACTGGTTCTGGCTGACGCTGGGCGGGTTATTACTGGCGGCAGAAATGCTCGGCACGAACGGCTATTTGCTCTGGAGCGGGCTGGCCGCCATGCTGGTCGGCATCACGGAATGGTTTTTGCCGCTGAGCTGGACCGCACAGGGCTGTCTGTTTGCCGTGTTGACGCTGGCCAGTGTATTTATCTGGCATCGCGTGATGCGTTACCGTGAGCGCAACCAGCAGCCAAACTCACTTAACCAGCGCGGCAACCAGATGATCGGCCTGCAGCTAACCCTGGACAGCGCGTTGCAAAATGGCATTGGTCATGTTCGCATCGGTGACAGCAGTTGGCGTGTTCAGGCAGACCTGAATTTGCCAGCAGGCGCGCTGGTCGAGGTCGTCGCGGTGGAAGGGATCACCCTGCGCATTCAGTCACGCTTGCCGCCAACCTGACTGCAGCAGCCTGCCAGGTTATTAATGATGGGGCAGTCCGCGCTGTCGTTGCCCGGACACGCCGCCGCCAGCGCCAGCAGCCGAGCGCGCATGGCGTGCAGCTCTTCAATATGTGCAGCAATTTCATCGGCTTTTTGCAACGTGCGCGCTTTTACATCCGCGCTGTGGCGATCGGGATCGTTAAACAGCCCGACCAGCTCGCGGCACTCATCCAGGGTAAAACCCACCTGGCGTGCCTGCCGCAATAAATTCAGTTCATCAAGATGGTGCGAATTATAATGCCGGTAGCCGTTATCGCCGCGTAATGGTGGCGTTACCACGCCCTTTTCTTCATAGAAACGGATGGCCTTGCTGGTTAATCCGGTCTTTTTCGCCACGGCACTAATGTTCATAACAGTTTTCCTGACCTTCCCCTTAACAGGGGGATTCTAAAAAGCACAGCCCGCGAGCTGCCGGGCTAAATCAGTATTTCATTATACTTCACTCAACCCCGGATTTACCGTTTTGCCCCGAGAACCGGCGCAGCAAGGGCAGTTCATAAAGAAAATTATAGCTCACCGTGCCGAGTAAAACGGGCTATGTCTTTGTATTAGAAGCCATGCGAAAGCTTCAGCATCGCTCAACTTTTAGTTTCAATAAACGTGAATGAAGCATAACCACCTATACAGGCTCAAACTCTGGACCGCCTTTCATTTCGACATCAACCCAATAAAATATAAGAATAAAAATCTTGTCGATCCGGAAAAATCCGATAAAATACCGCCGATTTGTAACAAATAACTATTCCTAAAAAATATAAAGGGGATTGGATTATGGCGTTAGTCAGCTGTCCAGAATGTCATAAGGAAGTGAGTGATTCAGCATTACGTTGTCCATCATGTGCAAAGCAGCTTAAAAAGCCGCGTCGTTCTTTTTTTGGCAAAATGGTTAAGTGGGTTTTCATCCTGTTTAACATTTTCATGGCCTATTGCCTTTTCGCGGGATTAGGTGGAAGTGGCGATGTGATAAATAACGCAGCTTCCGATGCAGAAAAAGCCGGTGCCGCGGTTGGCGCTGGTTTAGGTTTAATGGTGATTGGTACCTTTTGGGTTATTGGCGACATAATTATCGGGACGCTTGTCTTCTTCACTCGCCCCAAGAGATGATTAACCTACACTGCGCGCCTGCGCGTTGTTGCTCGAAACAAAGGTTCGCTTACGGTGAAGCTTCTGCAAAAGGCGCGTGGCAGCAAGCTATCCAGCTACAGCTTTCCCTCAGAAAGCGTTTACTGACTCAGGCCTGATGAAAGTTAAAAAAGCCCTGCTTATTAAGCGGGGCTTTTTCGTTATGGAATCCCCACGGGTGCCGACGCGCGAGTCGCGATATTCCAGCTGTGATTAAAATTTATTAATTCAGTCATTCAGCATTTGACCTTCCCCTTGATGGAAGGTTTAACCTGAGCCACAGTCATATCTGAACGAGCACCCCTTACATCCGACAAAGGAGTCAACCATGTCAAACACGATTGTTCTGGCGCTGGACGGATTGTCCTGCGGCCACTGCGTAAAACGCGTCAAGGAAGCGCTCGAAGGGCGCGACGATGTCGAGCAGGCTGAGGTTACACAGCAGGAAGCCAGCGTGTCGGGCTATGCAGAGGCGACAGCCCTGATCGCCACCGTTGAACAGGCGGGCTACCATGCAACATTAAAAGCTGCGGGCACCCGCCCAAAGCCTGAGCCGTTGACAGCAGCAGAACCGCCGCCGGAGGCGCTGGCAACGGAGTTCCCTTCTCTTCCGGCAACCGAAAACCTGGCCGCTCACGTGCTGCTCATCGAGGGGATGAGCTGTGCCAGCTGCGTCAGCCGGGTAGAGAAAGCCCTTGAGCAGGTCAGTGGCGTGCAGCAGGCCCGGGTGAATCTGGCCGAGCGCAGTGCGCTGGTGATGGGTAACGTTGAACCCCATAAGCTGGTCGCCGCCGTGGATGCAGCCGGCTACGGGGCTGAAGTGGTCGACGACGAACAGCAACGCCGCGAGAAGCAGCAGCGCAGCGCCCGACGTGCCATGCAACGCTTTAGCTGGCAGGCAGGTATCGCATTGTTGTTTGGCGTGCCGCTGATGATCTGGGGCATGCTGGGCGACAATATGATGCTCACTGCGGATAATCACACCACCTGGCGGGTGCTCGGCATCGTAACGCTGCTGGTGATGGTGGCCGCAGGCGGTCACTTCTATCGCAGCGCCTGGCGCAGCCTGGTTAACCGCAGCGCAACGATGGATACCTTAGTGGCACTGGGCACGGCCGCCGCCTGGATCTACTCCTTCAGCGTGGTGATCTGGCCTGATTTTTTCCCGCAGCAGGCGCGCCATCTCTACTTTGAAGCCAGCGTGATGATTCTCGGCCTGATCAACCTGGGTCATGCGCTTGAGCAACGTGCACGCCAGCGCTCATCCCGAGCCCTGGAGCGCCTGCTCGATCTGACACCGGATCTGGCCAGAGTGATAACAGACCAGGGGGAAACCCTGATGCCGGTCAGTGCGGTACAACCCGGTATGACTCTGCGGCTGGTGGCGGGCGATCGCGTACCCGTCGATGGCGAAGTGCGGGAGGGCGAGGCCTGGTGCGACGAGGCAATGCTCACCGGTGAGGCGGTGCCGCAAAGTAAAACGCAGGGCGATAGCCTGTTTGCCGGCACGCTGGTGCAGGACGGAACGGTGCGCTTTATTGCCCGCGCAACCGGCGGCAACACCACGCTGGCGCGCATTATTCAGTTAGTGCGTAAGGCCCAGAGCAGTAAGCCGGATGTGGGCCGTCTGGCCGATCGTATCTCTGCCGTGTTTGTGCCGGTCGTCGTGCTTATCGCTCTGCTCAGCGCCGCGGTCTGGTATATCGCGGGGCCAGCGCCACAAATGGCCTATGCTCTGGTCGTGGCGACCACGGTACTGATTATTGCCTGTCCCTGTGCGCTGGGCCTGGCCACGCCGATGTCGATCATCGCCGGTACCGGACGCGCCGCCGAATATGGTGTGCTGGTGCGCGATGCGGATGCACTGCAGCGCGCCAGCCATATTGATACGCTGGTGTTTGATAAAACCGGAACGCTGACAAGCGGCACGCCGCAGGTCACCGACGTGGTGAACTGGAACGGCAGTACGCGTCAATCGGTCCTGTCTGCTGCGGCAGCGCTGGAGCAGATGTCAGGTCATCCGCTGGCGAAAGCGATCCTTGCAGAAACAGGAGAGGCTGTTCGAGCCGATATTGCGCAATTTCGTACAATACGCGGCAAAGGCGTAAGCGGCATACTCGACAACAGGACGCTATTACTGGGCAATGTCAGCCTGCTGAATGCGCACGGCGTGGATTGCCAACCGGCTCTGGCAGAGATTGACAGACTCACCCGGCAAGGCGCGACGCCGGTATTGCTGGCAGAAGACGGGCAGCTTACGGGACTGATTGGCTTACGTGATACGCTGCGGCCCGAGGCAAAAGCGGCCTTGCAAAGGCTGCATCATGCGGGCTACCGACTGATTATGTTGACCGGGGATCATGAAAATACGGCCCAGGTTATTGCTCATGAGGCCGGTATTGATGAGGTGATTGCTGGCGTGCTGCCCGAAGGCAAAGCCGATGCGATTAGCCAGTTGCAGCAGCAAGGGCAACACGTCGCGATGGTGGGCGATGGCATTAATGATGCCCCGGCGCTGGCGCAGGCTGATGTCGGTATTGCGATGGGCGGCGGCAGCGACGTGGCTGTGGAAACCGCAGCAATTACCCTGATGCGAGCCGATCTGCATGGCGTAGTCGATGCCTTGAAAATTGCCTCCGCCACTCTGGGCAATATCCGGCAGAACCTGTTTGGTGCGTTTATCTATAACATTATCGGTATTCCCTTGGCGGCGGGCGTGCTCTTTCCCTTTACTGGCCTGCTGCTCAGCCCAGTGTTTGCCGGGGCAGCGATGGCGCTGTCGTCCATCACCGTGGTGAGTAATGCTAACCGCCTGCTGCGCTATAAGCCCCGCGTTTAGCAATAACTGCCCTGCTCTGTCTTTCGTGACGCGATCCCGCTAGCATGGTTTCTTTAACACAGTGAAGGACAGGGAATGACAGCGCGCCTTTTGCAACGTTTACGTAACTGGATTAACCCGCTTTTCCCTACCAGTTATCGTTGGCCAGCCGTAGATATTCAGTCTGGCGAATGCCGGTTTCATCTGGTAGGAAGCATTCATATGGGCACTCGTGACATGCAGCCCCTGCCGGTCCGGCTGCTACAGCAGTTACAAAAAGCCGACGCGCTGGTTGTTGAAGCGGATATTACTCAGGGAGGATCACCGTTTGAAAACACGGAGGAACGTCCGCCACTGACCGCCAGAATGGATGATGAAGCGCTGGCGAAGCTTGAAACACTGTGTAATGAAACCGGTTTATCCCTGAGCCGGTTCGATACTTTACCGGCCTGGCAAATTGCCCTAATGTTACAGGCTCAGCAGGCGCAGCGGCTGGGTTTGCGTCCTGATTACGGCATTGATTATCAGCTACTGCAGGCGGCGCGGGCGATGGATAAACCCGTGATTGAACTGGAAGGTGCGCAGGCACAAATCACCCTGCTGAAATCATTACCTGACGACGGCATGGCGCTGCTGGCAGATACGCTCACCCATTGGCACACTAACGCGCGCATGTTGCAAACGATGGTGAGTTGGTGGCTGGAAAGCCCGCCGCGCGAGCCGCAAATTGCTCTGCCTGCGACCTTCAGTCAGACACTGAATGACACGCTGATTAGCCAGCGTAACAGCCAGTGGTGCGATTATTTACGCACTCTGCCTGCTGGTCAGTACGTGGTAGCGGTCGGGGCACTGCATTTATATGGCGAGAACAACCTGCCGGGTATGATGCGCGCGGAATAAAACGCAGAAAAAAAGAGAGCCGACAGTCATATCGGCTCTTCAAAGAGGAATGTGTTAATGATTTTAGTTGTCGCCAACAACAGGATTGCTGGCGCGAGGCAATTCTCGCCTAAAGCACATTATTTCGCCACATTTATTGTTCAATAATACGTAATAAGATTTTTCCGAATAAGAGACTACCATGACGCCTGCGGTAAAACTGCTGGAAAAACAAAAAGTCAGCTTCACTTTGCATCCCTATGACCATGACAGCAACGAAACCAGTTTTGGTGACGAAGCGGTCCGTAAGCTAAATCTGGATGCCCGGCAGGTGTACAAAACCTTGCTGGTGGCGCTGAATGGCGAGGCTAAACATCTTGCTGTGGCGGTTACGCCTGTCGCCACCCAGCTCGATCTCAAGAAGGTGGCAAAGGCGTTCAATGCCAAAAAAGCCGAGATGGCCGATCCCATGCTGGCGCAGCGCATCACCGGTTATCTGGTGGGCGGCATCAGTCCGCTGGGGCAAAAAAAGCGGTTGCCAACGGTGATCGACAGCTCGGCTAACGACTTTGCCACGCTGTTTATTTCAGGCGGTAAGCGCGGGCTGGATATTGAATTGAGCCCACAGGATCTCTCCCGGCTGTTGGATGCCCCGTTAGCGGATATCGCCCGGCGCGATTAAGCCGGTGGCAGCGCACAGAGTTGATCGATCATCCAGCGCCCAGCGGGACCGGGCGGATTGCGGCGAGACCACACCACTTCGACGGCAATGCGCTGCGGCCATCCCGCTATTGGCAGTTCCCGGAGTACACCATGCCCGCACTGTTTCACCAGCCAGCGGGGTAAAATACTCCAGCCAAAACCCTGTTCCGCCATTTCCAGCAGCACATAATAGGTTTGCGCAGACCAGGCGCGCCCTTTCGGCGCGCTCTCACGTTTCGCTGTCCAGGTATTAAGACGAAGATGACGAAGCGGTTCAAGCTGACTTTCGTTTACCGAGGATTGTTGGGCCACGGGATGATCCCGATGCAGGTAAATACCTAACTCGGCATCGACCTGTAGCCGGGCGACCGCGATGTCGGCAGGAAGCGTCGGCTGGGCACGTATCACTCCAATGTGGGCCCGTCCCTCTTGCAACAGTTCCAGGACATCCGCATCTTCCGCCGCGATCCCTTCCAGCTCCACATCCGGGTAGTGCGCCTCAAACTGCTTCAGTAAACGCTGGTGGTAGTCGGTTTGCCAAAAGTCTGACACCGCCACGCTCAGCCGCGGCTCAACGCCTTCAGACAGCCGCGTTGCCAGCGCGTCCAGTCGCTCACTGGCGGCAAGAATTTGCTGCACCTGAGGCAACACGCGTCGCCCCTGCTCGGTGAGCAGTGGCTGGCGACCGCGCCGGTCAAAGAGGGCAAAACCCAGATCTTCTTCCAGATTGACCACGGCCACACTGATGGTGGACTGACTTTTTTTCAGTGCACGAGCGGCGGCAGAAAACGATCCGCTGGCCACGGTCTGTACAAAAGCTTCCAGAGATTCGGGTGAATAACGCATGTAAACCATCGCTTTTATCGATAGATGATCATTTTATCTTAGCATTTTGACGTGGGAGAATGCGCAACCTGAACAAAGGAGATCGAAATGCAAACCCGTTCAATCACAGAACGCATCGCACATGCCACCCTGTTTGAAGGTCTGGCCATCGTCACTATCGCCCCGCTGGCGGCATGGATTATGGATAAACCCCTGTTTCAAATGGGTGCGCTGGCGATCATGTTGTCTACGGTGGCGATGCTGTGGAATATGATTTACAACAGCGTGTTTGATCGGTTTTACCCGGCCGGGCAGAAACGCAGCGCCCTGCTTCGTATCCTGCACGCGCTGGGCTTTGAGGGCGGTTTTATCCTGATAGGTTTGCCATTGGCCGCCTGGATGCTGGAGATTTCGCTGTGGCAGGCCTTTTTGATCGAAGTGGCGTTTTTTCTGTTCTTTCTGCCCTACACCTTTGCCTACAACCTGGTCTGGGACAAGCTGCGTCCGCACTGGTTAGCCCGCAAATCCTGCCGCGTCTGATAAACAGCAGGGAGGCCGCCTCCCTGCTCGTGCTTAATGCTGCGTCGCGCTCTCACTGTTCCAGTGTCGGATCCATGTCAGCACCATTTTGGGATAGCGCCGAAGCGGCGTCGCTTCTTTCGCGCCACTCTGCGGCGTGGCCGCGGGCTCAGCCTGATAGATGACACTTTCATGCGGCTGGTAGTCGTTGACGTTCACTGGAGAATGCGTGCTCACCCAGTCTCGCAACACCTGGGCATCTGGCTTGCCGCTGTTAACATAACCCGGATGCGTATCAATTCGCGGATAGCCATCACCGCCTGCGGCATTAAAACTGTTCGTCGCCATACGGTAGGTTTTTTCATCCGCCAACGGCTGGTCGTTGATGCTCACCTGACTGACTGCATTGCCGTTAGCGATGAGGCTGATATTGGCTAACTGGGCGAAGCCGCCTGAATCGGGTTTGATATTTGCCACCACCGCCAGATAGCGTCTGATTTCTGCGCCAGTCATCGTCACGGAAACCACATGATTGCCGAAAGGTTGTACCTGTAACAGATCGCGCCAGGTTACCGGGCCTGATTTAAGCGAAGTGCGGATACCGCCGCCGCTCATCACAGCAAAGTCAGCCTGCGTCGCCGCCATCTGTGCACGCAATATCAACTGCCCGATAGCGCTTTGTGTAAAGCGCACTGTCTCTTTTTCGCCGGGGAAATCCCCTTTCATGCTGCCGACATTCACCAATAGTTTGGCATCAGCTCGCTTTTGAAAAGGCGTCAGTAATTTCATCATTGCGGTGTTATTGGGGATCGCTTGCTGCCAGGTAAGCCAGGACTCACTGCCATCATGGTTTTTGATTTTGTGCTTGAGGTTAACCGGTATGAGTTGATAGGCCTCCAGGGTTAATTCCCCATTGCGATAGATAAAATCGCCGCGGCCCACGTATTTGCCCCATTTTTCCGCCTGCATAATCCATACGCCGTTCTGACGGTCAGGCTGACAGGGTTGGCCTGGCAGGTAGTCTTTACGACTGACATTCTCTTTTTCCATACATACCGCATCATGAGAGTGCCCCCCGACGATCACATCAAGCGTGCCTTTCGGCAGACTGCGCGCCAGCGTCACGTCACCTATACCGTTACTGCCGTGCTTACCATCGTCGTAATGACCAAGATGAGTTAATGCCACGATAACGTCTGGCTTGTCGCTGGCGCGCAGCTCGGCCACGGCTTTTTCCGCTTCGGTAACGGGATCGCGGAATTCGATGTCGGTTAGCTGTGCAGGGTTCGTCAATTTGGCGGTATCTGGCGTGATCAACCCGAGCACAGCGATTTTCAACCCCATGCGCTGAAAGACAGCCCAGGGTTTAAACAGGCGTTTACCAGTGCTTTTTTGGTAGACGTTAGCGGCCAGGAAAGGGAATTTGGCCCATTTTTCCTGTTTACGCAGGACGGCGAGCGGTTTATCAAACTCGTGATTACCCAATGTCATGGCATCATAGCCAATCAGGTTCATACCGCGGATATCGGGTTCAGCATCCAGTTCATCCGATTCAGGCACGCCGCTGTTAACATCGCCCGCAGACAAAATTAGCGCGCCACCGCCTTTGGCCTGGATGGCGTAACGTTGCGTATCCATCAGCGTTTTTTGCGCAGCCAGCCCATATTCGCCCTGCTCATTAAACCAAAAATGACCATGCTGATCGTTGGTGTGCAGAATGCTGAAACGGTAGCTCCGGTCAGGCTGGGCGGCCTGGGTTAATATGGATGACAGCATCACCAGTAGTGCCAGACCTGCTCTTGCCCATCGAGATAACACCACAGCCCTTCTCCTTTAATGATTGTCCGTTTAATCCTGCGGGAAACAGGCCCTTTCTGTATTGCATCTTAACCGCGGTGGCCCAGAGTCCATAAGGCGTTGTCTGTTCCAGTATGGCCGATAATGTGGCCCGACAGGCAACCCCAGTGGTTCGATTTTACCTGCCACGCACCCTAACACCGCGAATACAGGGCGCGTGTATGTTGACGCACTGTGATCCTGTTGTTCATTAAATGACCAGCAGGGTTAACAGCTTCATCGTTATGTTGATGAAGTTAACATCATAATGATTTTCCGCATTGATGCGTACGTCGTAAAAATAAACATACCCGAGATCTCCACCGCGCGGTTCCGTTATGCCATCACAATAGATTGTTTTAGCATCACTTCCACGGCAAGCAGCTATACGTCAGGTCGGTGCGTGATCTGCCCCTCCGACCCAGGCGGCTAAATGGCTTCAGCAAATCCCGATCTGATTGCGGTTAGTGACTGTTGTCAGCGCATTAGCGCGTCATCGACGTCACCTCTGTGTCATTTAAGGGGAGTAAAATTTTAATCTTGTGCTCTCGGCTCAGCGCTGAATCAGTCGATAAGCGGGATAAGTGATAAAAACAGCCTTTCGATTGCATTTTTCTTGTATTTGCATATTTTTTTCTGTTAATCCCACAAATTATTCAGCGATCCTTTCCGATATGCATTAAACTCATTTGTTACAACCGGATACATTTACATCCAAGGAGACTGGCATGCATCACACCACACCGTTGATTACGACTATCGTCGGGGCTCTGGTCCTGGCTTTTCTCCTTGGCATGCTGGCAAACCGATTACGAATTTCACCCTTAGTGGGTTATTTAGTCGCCGGCGTGCTGGCGGGGCCTTTTACGCCGGGGTTCGTGGCAGATACCAATCTTGCCCCCGAACTCGCGGAACTTGGCGTTATCCTGCTGATGTTCGGCGTCGGTCTGCACTTCTCACTGAAGGACCTGATGTCGGTAAAGCGGATAGCCATTCCCGGTGCTATCGCGCAGATCGCCGTGGCGACCTTACTGGGAATGCTGATGTCGTGGGCGATGGGCTGGTCATGGATGACGGGCTTAGTGTTCGGTTTGTGTCTTTCTACCGCCAGTACCGTGGTGTTGCTGCGCGCACTGGAGGAACGCCAGCTTATTGAAAGCCAGCGCGGCCAAATCGCGATTGGCTGGTTGATTGTTGAAGACCTGGTAATGGTGCTCACGCTGGTCCTGTTACCCGCCATTGCCGGCATGATGGAGCAGGGAAACGCCAGCGCCAGCCTGGTGATATGGGATCTGGTCTGGACCATCGGTAAGGTTGCCGCCTTTATGGTGTTAATGATGGTGGTGGGCCGCCGTGCTGTGCCCTGGATTCTGGCGAAAAGTGCCGCCACCGGCTCGCGTGAGCTGTTTACGCTGGCCGTATTGGCCCTGGCGCTGGGGATTGCATTTGGTGCCGTCGAGTTCTTTGATGTTTCCTTTGCCCTGGGCGCTTTCTTTGCCGGTATGGTGCTGAACGAATCCGAGTTAAGCCAGCGCGCTGCCCGTGACACGCTGCCGCTTCGTGATGCCTTTGCGGTGCTGTTCTTTGTCTCTGTCGGGATGCTGTTTGATCCGATGATTCTGGTAAAAGAGCCGCTGGCGGTGCTGGGTGCGCTGGTGATTGTCGTCATAGGGAAATCTGCGGCAGCCTGGCTGCTGGTATCGCTGCTGGGCCATTCGCGCCGAACCGCAATGACCATCTCGGTCAGCCTGGCGCAAATTGGTGAGTTTGCCTTTATTCTCGCCGGGCTTGGCATCTCGCTCGGCCTGCTGGATGAAGAAGGGCGTAGCCTGGTGCTGGCTGCTGCAATCCTCTCGATTATGATCAACCCGGTCCTGTTTACGTTGCTGGGCCGTTACCTGTCCCGTAACGAAACGATGGAGCAACAGACGCTGGAAGAGGCGCTGGAAGAGGAGCAGCAGATTCCCGTGGATGTCTGTCAGCATGCGGTGATTGTCGGCTATGGCCGCGTAGGCAACCTGCTGTGTGAACAACTGACGGCGCTCAATATCCCGGTAGTCGTGGTTGAAAGTTCGATTCCACGCGTTAAAGCGTTACGCGATCAGGGTGTCCGGGCGGTGCTGGCCAATGCTGCCCGTGCCGACACCATGGCGTTAGCCCGCGTAGACTGTGCGTCCTGGCTGCTGATCACGATTCCCAACGGTTACGAGGTGGGAGAAATCGTCACCGCCGCCCGCCAGAAAAAAGCGGACATCAACATCATTGTGCATGCACATTACGACGATGAGGTGGAGTACATTCTGGAACGCGGCGCAAACTATGTGGTGATGGGCGAACGCGAGATTGCCGCCAGCATTATTCAGAAACTGCAGGACGACATGGCGCAGGAGCAGCACAAGCTGGCCAGTGAAGGCCACCGCTAAGCGCCGCAGCCTGACTCACGCCCCGTATCACATTGCGTCGATGCGGGGCGGTTTATCTCTCCGGACTTAACGATCCCAGTAAGACTCTTCCAGACTGTCTTCCCGCTCGGGTAAACCGCGCGTCAGTCGGGGCGAGTGCTGATTCAACACCTGATAACTGACCCGATTCGCATATTTACAAACCTGAGCCAGCGACGAATAGGTCAGATAAGCGCGCGCATGTTTACTGGAATTGGGCACATTACGGCGATGATAGTTATTTGCCGTAATATCGTGCAGTAACGCCGCGAGCGCGCCATCCCCTGCCCCGTTAGTATTCATTATCTTCTCCGGCCCGCCCATATAAGGGGCGATATGAGAGAAAATGCGTAACGGCTGCTGGCAATCCTGTTTGCGCATCGCGCGGCTAAATTCGTACAGGTTGAATTCTGCAATCGCGCCTGGCAAGAGCGGATGATTCGTTTTGCGCTTAAACGCGTCTTCGGTATAACCGGCCATATACAACCCGGTCGGTCCTGCGGTACACAACACCAGATCAACCCATTCCAGTGCGATATCCGATGCCAGCAGAGGATCGGCTTCGCCCGTCAGCGCCAGGGCTTCTTCTTCATTCATCGCCACAATAGAAACATGATCGCGCAGAAAATCGCGCCAGAACTGTGGATTGTCGCCAATCACATGTTTGGTGCCCAGCGTCAGTACCACGGGCACGTTATGGCGCTTCGCGTATTCAATCGCTTTTAACGTTGCCTCTGGCATGGGCTCACCTGCTTCACAGCGGATGAGATAGGAGGTCAAGACCAGGGCAGAAGCGCCTGCGATAACGTCTTCCGGGACGTTTTCCGCCTTAAGCTGGTTCATTTGCCCCGGGCTGATGGCAAAGGTACGATCGCCCTGATCGCCAATCAGCGTAAAGCAGCGACCTATCGCGCCGTCTACGCCCTGCAGATAGTTAAGGTCCATTCGGCTGGAGGTATTACAGAGATAACGGTAGGCATAACCGCCAATCTGGATATTGTTACACATCACGCCCAGCAGTACGGAACGGTCATCCGCCAGCACCGAGAAATTATGCAGCGTATTACCAATCGTGCCGCCCGCGAACTGATGGGTTACCAGTTCGTCACGCATGAGTTCAGCATACAGCGCTTCCGCAACGGCATCGTCAATCACCAGCGAATGACCGGCGCTCAGGCCGTAGCGAACAAGAAAAGCATCATCGACTTTAGCTTCGATATCGACCAGCGTCTGATCGATGCCGACCACCCAACTGCCGTCTTCACTATCAAACGGGGAGGACTGCAACAGCGGATCGCGGGCGCTAACGGGGAAGTAGTGTTTGGATTTACGTTTGCCGGGAAATTTCATGGTAACTGCCGTGAGGAAAAACAGGCAGAGAAGCATATCACATTCTCTGCCATGACTTTAACGGCGCGCGTTGCCCCATTGCATCATCATCTCAATGTGTTCTTCATCGGCATTCAGCACAGAGATATCTGCACGTTTCAACCCAACGCCGTGCATCACGTTTTCACTGCGCATCTCTGTCAGGGTTGCCAGACTGCCTGCTGACAAGCAGGACGCATTCTGGCACTAAATTGACCCGTCGCAGCCGGGCTTATCTTGCTGATTATGGTTTCTTGATGAGGGGATGCGAGAAAACGAAGGGAATGGTCACGGAGAGGCAGGAGAGAAAAGCGATAACGGCAAAAGGGGCCAGCGAACCCGGCCCCAATAAGCTTAGCCGAGAATCTTAGCCAGCTCTGCACTCACGTCGGCCACATTGCGTGTACCGTCAATTTTGTGATACTCGGTGTTGCCCGCTTCCGCTTCTTTACTGTAGTAAGCAATCAGCGGCGCAGTCAGATGATGGTATTCCACCAGACGTTTGCGAACCGTTTCTTCCTGATCGTCTTTACGTGTGGTCAGCTCATCACCGGTCACGTCATCTTTGCCTTCCACTTTCGGTGGATTGAATTTGACATGGTAAACGCGGCCTGACGGCGCGTGAACACGGCGGCCCACAATACGCTCAACAATCAGTTCATCCGGTACGGCGAACTCCAGCACATAATCCACTTTAATACCGGCTTCTTTCATTGCGTCAGCCTGAGGAATGGTGCGTGGGAAACCATCAAGCAGGAAACCGTTTTTGCAATCTTCCTGCGTGATGCGCTCTTTAACCAGCGCAATGACCAGCTCATCAGTAACCAACTTGCCGGCATCCATGATGGCTTTCGCCTGGTTGCCAAGTTCGGTGCCAGCTTTAACCGCTGCACGCAGCATGTCGCCAGTGGAGATCTGCGGAATGCCGTATTTCTCCATGATGAATTGGGCTTGAGTCCCCTTACCTGCGCCCGGAGCTCCGAGCAGAATAATACGCATTGCGTAAATCCCCTTGCGAATCGCATTGATGAATCTGAGAAGCGGAAGAACATACCATTATGACCCGCCCATCACAAGAAAACGGCGGGTCAGGAAAAACTAGTGTACTGGCTTTAGCGCGCGATAGCAGTGCGTCAGGTCAGTCAAAGGCCATTTTCGGACTGGTGGCTTAAGCTGAAGGGATTTCGTGGCGTTTGCGCAACAAAACCGCTCACCGACAGCCGACCAGCGTCGCAGAAAGAAAAAAACCGGTGAGGTTATCACCGGTTTTATCGTTTTACGCCGTCAGTAACTGGTTCATACGGCGGATAAACTGGTTAGGATCGTCCAGCGTACCGCGCTCTGCCAGCAGTGCCTGATCCAGTAACAGCTCAATCCACTCACCAAAGCCAGTTTCATCCTGCGTCTCCGCCACGCGTTTCACCAACGGGTGATCGGGATTGATTTCAAAGATGTATTTCACTTCTGGCACGTCCTGACCTGCTGCGGCGAACAGTTTAGCCATTTGGGTGGTCATTTCGTTCGCATCCGTGGTCACAATCGCTGGCGTATCGGTCAGACGGTGCGTGAGGCGCACGTCTTTAATTCGCTCACCCAACAAGGTCTTCACGCGCTCAACAAACGGCTCCAGAGCTTTTTCGGCTTCTTTCTGCTCTTCCGTCTCTTCGTCAGCCAGTTTATCCAGCGTATCATCAGCTTTGCTGACAGACTGGAAGGTTTTACCGTCGAACTCGGTCAGGTAGCTCATCATCCACTCGTCAATGCGATCGGACAGCAGCAGAACTTCGATACCTTTCTTACGGAACAGCTCCAGATGCGGGCTGCTGTTGGCGGCGGCATAGCTGTCGGCCGTGATGTAGTAGATCTTCTCCTGCCCTTCTACCATGCGGCTGACGTAGTCTTCCAGCGAGACAGTTTGCGCCGCGCCTTCGCTTTGAGTACTGGCAAAGCGCAGCAGTTTGGCAATCGTTTCTTTGTTTGCGTGATCTTCCGCCGGACCTTCTTTCAACACCAGACCGAATTCTTTCCAGAACGTCTGGTATTTCTCGCTATCGTCTTTCGCCAGTTTATCCAGCATCTGAAGAACACGTTTGGTCAGCGCGCCACGCAGGCTCTGGGTTACGCGGCTGTCCTGCAGGATTTCACGCGATACGTTAAGCGGCAGATCGTTTGAGTCAATCAGGCCACGCACGAAGCGCAGGTAATTCGGCATAAACTGCTCAGCGTCATCCATGATAAACACGCGCTGCACGTACAGCTTCAGGCCGTGTTTATGATCGCGGTTCCACATGTCAAAGGGCGCGCGAGCCGGGATGTAAAGCAGGCTGGTGTACTCCTGTTTACCTTCTACGCGGTTGTGGCTCCAGATAGCCGGGTCGCTGAAATCGTGGGCGATGTGTTTATAAAACTCGTTGTACTCTTCATCGCTGATGTCTGATTTATTGCGGGTCCACAGTGCCTGGGCTTTATTGATTTTCTCCCAGGTGGTGGTGCCGTTTTCTTCATCTTTGCTTTCGATTTCTACCGGCAGGGCGATGTGATCGGAGTATTTTCCAATAATATTGCGGACGCGCCAGCTGTCGAGGAACTCGTCTTCGCCTTCGCGCAGGTGCAGGGTAATTTCAGTACCGCGCTCGGCTTTGCTGATATCGGCAATGGTGTAATCCCCTTCGCCAGCCGATTCCCAGAAAACGGCTTCGTCTTCTGCCGCGCCCGCCGCACGGGTGCGCACAGAGACTTTATCTGCGACGATAAATGCAGAGTAGAAACCCACACCAAACTGACCAATCAGTTGGCTGTCTTTTGCCTGGTCTGAACCCAGAGATTCCAGGAAGGATTTGGTGCCTGACTTAGCAATGGTTCCCAGGTTTTCAATCACTTCATCACGACGCATGCCGATACCGTTATCGCTGAGCGTAATGGTCCGGTTGTCCTTATCCACAGAGAGACGCACACGCAGGTCGCCATCGCCTTCATACAGGCTGGCATCAGACAGCGCGCGGAAGCGCAGTTTATCTGCCGCATCCGAAGCATTGGAAATCAGCTCACGCAGGAAAATCTCTTTGTTTGAATAGAGAGAATGGATCATCAGGTGCAGAAGTTGTTTTACCTCTGACTGAAAGCCACGAGTCTCTTGTCCTTTCATGGTCATTGCTACCTCAACAGAATCAGATTTAACGAACGTTGAGGAGGATGTGGGGATAAATGAGAGGTTTTCAAGCCGGTGTCTTTAACAACACCGGCAAGCGTTTAAAATTTAATCTTTTGCCGACCGGCCAGCGAGTGGGACAGCGTGGTGCCATCCACCATTTCCAGTTCACCGCCCATCGGAACCCCATGCGCAATACGGGTAGCATCAACGCCATACTGACCGCACAATTCAGCGATGTAATTCGCGGTGGCTTCGCCTTCCACGGTAGGATTGGTGGCCAGAATCACTTCATGAAGCGTTTCTTTTTCCAGCCGTTGTTCCAGTCGGTCAAGACCGATATCGCCCGGACCAATGCCGTCAAGCGGCGAAAGATGGCCCATTAACACGAAATAACGGCCGGCAAATTGCCCGGTTTGCTCAATAGCATGGATGTCGGCCGGACTTTCCACCACGCAGATTTGACCATTTTGCTGACGCCGCGGATTGGCGCAAATGGTACAGATTTCCTGCTCGGTGAAGGTGCGGCAATCGGCACAGTGGCCGATTTCCGACATGGCCCGGGTCAGTGCCTGCGCCAGCCGCATTCCGCCACTCCGATCGCGCTGTAGCAGTTGAAACGCCATGCGTTGTGCCGACTTAGGCCCAACGCCGGGTAAACAGCGCAATGACTCCATTAATGACTCTAGCAGTGGGCTGGTTTGCATCAGAACGGCATCTTGAAGCCTGGTGGCAGCTGCATACCTGAAGAGACAGAGGCCATTTTCTCTTTCTGCACTTCATCAATGCGGCGAGCGGCGTCGTTGAACGCGGCGGCAATCAGGTCTTCCAGCATATCTTTGTCGTCCTCAAGCAGGCTCGGATCGACTTCTACCCGGCGGCAGTTATGGGCACCGTTGATCGTGACCTTAACCATGCCAGCACCTGATTCACCCGTGACTTCCAGGGCGGCAATTTCTTCCTGAACCTGGGCCATTTTGTCTTGCATCTGCTGGGCCTGTTTCATCAGGTTGCCCAATCCGCCTTTACCAAACATAGTTTTCTCTCTCTGCTGAGGCTACAACGCGGTTTATTCAGACCGTTGCAGCGTGTTCAAACGGGTCGAATGCTTTCCTCATCCAAATCGGCATCAAAAAAGCGACGAAGGGTTTGAATGTGGGTGTCACTCAAGATTGACTGACGCGCCTGCGCCAGCTTCTCTTCATAAATGGCCTGACGCCACTCCAGTGGCGTCAATACCGTAGAATTATCGTCTTCAATTACCGACAGTTCAACCTGATGCCCTGCTGCCTGACTCAATGCGGCGCTCAGGGCCTGCTGCGCCGACGCAGAATTCAGGTGGCGCTGGCTGGAGCGTAGATGCAGGCAAATGCCGTTATCCGTGGTTTCTTTCCATGCATTCAGTGCCAGTTGCTGAACCAGCTTAGGCAGCGGTAAACCTGCGACTTCTGCCGCCCATTCATCTCGCTGCTGGGCTTCCTCCGCCAACCGCGCGGCCAGCTCAGGATTTTTCTCATGCTCTAGCGCAGAACGCAAGGCTTTTGGCGTCGCGACCGGCTCGACGACGACCTCGGTCACCGGCGTTTGCGCTTTCCAGCGGTATGCCTCTTTTTTTACCGGTGCCGCAGGCGCGCTGTCCCGCACGCGCTGCTGGCTACGTTCGGTAACAGAGGCCAGTCGTTCCAGCGCGGAGTTGGCCGGCCGCGCACCTGGCGCTGCCGGCTCACTCTTTTTTGCTTTGTTTGCTCCCTGGCGCAGCAACTGAGTGCGCGCCTGCAGGAGCTGGCTGGTGGAACTGGATAGTGAGGTATCGGGCGACGCAGGCGGCACAGCCTGCTGAGTGACAGCCGATTCCGGTGCTGCCATTTGCGGCTGCGCGGCGGGCGTTTTCTCTGTAGGTTGAGCCGCCACAGTCTGCACTGGTGCCGGGGCAGACTGCGCGGTCAGCGTAGGACGCGCAACCGGTTCGGCGATTGCCGCCTTAGGATGAAACGCCAGTGCACGCAACAGCGTCATCTCGATGCCCATGCGCCGATCGGGCGCGAGTGGTAAATCTTTGCGCCCCATAAGCAGGGTTTGGTAATACAGTTGAAGATCGGCCGGTGGCACGGCACGCGCCAGTTCACGCAGGCGCAGCGCATTACTCTCTTCGTCGTCATTGAGCGACGCAGGCAGTAGCTGCACCATAGCAATGCGGTGCAGCAGGCGCAGCATCTCAACCAACAATGCTTCCCACTCAACGCCGCGTGATGCCGCCTGGGCCAACAGCGCCATCATGTGCTCTCCGTTGCCTTCGACCACCGCTTCAAGCAGACCCAGCGGCTGTTCATCGTCAAGCGTACCCAGCATTGTACCCACGGTGGCGCTGGTCACACTGCCCTCGCCCATCGCAATCGCCTGATCGGTGAGGCTTAACGCATCACGCATACTGCCATCGGCGGCTCTGGCAAGCAGTTGCAGGGCACGCGGCTCACGCGAAATCTGCTCCTGCTCTAAAACACGATCCAACTGCTGGCGAATCTGATCGACGTCGAGCGCTTTGAGATGAAACTGGAGACAGCGCGACAGAATCGTCACCGGCAGCTTCTGGGGATCGGTGGTCGCCAGCAAAAACTTAACGTGTGAAGGCGGTTCTTCCAGGGTTTTCAGCAGCGCATTAAAGCTGTGGCGCGACAGCATGTGCACTTCATCGATCAGGTAGACCTTGAAGCGGCCACGCGCCGGCGCGTACTGCACGTTGTCGAGCAGATCGCGCGTGTCTTCGACTTTGGTGCGCGAGGCGGCATCAATTTCAATTAAATCGACAAAACGCCCCTGCTCAATCTCGCGACAGTTATCGCACTGGCCGCACGGCGTGGCGGTAATGCCCGTTTCGCAGTTAAGGCCTTTCGCCAGCAGACGGGCAATGGTCGTTTTCCCTACGCCCCGCGTGCCGGAGAAGAGATAAGCATGATGGATGCGTCCCAGAGACAATCCATTCGCCAGCGCCGTCAGAACGTGTTCCTGACCGACAACATCAGCAAACGCCTGTGGACGCCATTTTCGGGCAAGTACCTGATAGCTCATGTGGTTTCGACGAATTCGGATGGAAATGTGAGCGCAGACGCACTGCAACCCCTGTATATGATTGCAGTAGTCTACCAGCTACGCTTTCACCTATCACTCGTTATCTTGAACAGGGAAAGATGAACGACCTCAGCAGATTGTGAGGCCATAAGCGAGGCTTAGTGGCCGGGGAAATTGACCAGGCTGTAGCTGTCAACGCCCAGCGCCTTGAGACGTGCTTCACCTGCCAGATCGAACAGGTTGATAATAAATGCCGCATCTTTAACTTCACCGCCGGCACGACGAATCAGTTTGATGGTCGCTTCGAGCGTCCCGCCGGTGGCGAGAAGGTCGTCTACCACCAGCACCACATCGCCTGGCTGGATAGCATCTTTGTGCAATTCCAGCCGATCGGTGCCGTACTCCAGCTCGTAAGCTTCGCTGTAGGTTTCACGTGGCAGTTTGCCCGGCTTGCGTACCGGTACAAAACCCAGTTCCAGCCCCAAAGCAACCGGTGCCCCGAACAGGAAACCGCGCGCTTCCGTGCCCACCACTTTGGTGATGCCTTTATTACGGTACCGTTCCACCAGCAGTGAGATAGACGCCGCATAGGCGACAGGATCTTCCAACAGGCTGGTGACGTCACGGAAAAGAATACCCGGCTTCGGGTAATCAGGAATACTTTTGATACTGTTTTTAATCAGTTCAAGCTGCTGCGCAGTGTCGGTCATAATCTTAAGCCTGGTAAAAAAGTTCTGTTCTGTTTTGCGCAGCTTCAATAGCGCCAATACCGGGGTAAAGGCTCAGCGGAGATACATCAATAATGGGAAGCTACGCACGAAGAGGCCCAAATCTAAGCAAATGGCCAGCTAATTGCAACTTTATCGCGGTGGTAAGGGTTCATCCGCTGTTTCTGCCACCACCGGAATACGCCACATAAACAGCAATAGCAGACACAACATAATAAGTAGCATGATACGTACCCACCACAGCGGCACCAGCCAGAGCGAAACCGCAAAGGTCACCACAATCAGTAGCATCGCCCGGCTTTTTGCACCAGGCGGCATGCCACGGTGTTGTTGCCAGTGCCGGATATAACGGCCAAAAGGGGATGACCAGAGTAGCCAGTGATGAAAACGGGGAGAAGAACGCGCAAAACACCAGGCCGCCAACAGCATAAATGGCGTGGTAGGTAATAAAGGTAATACAATGCCCAGTATGCCAAGCACAATCGCCAGCCAGCCAAGGGTTAATAACACAATGCGTTGCATAAAGGTCGCTCAGCGCGTTTCCAGTCCCATAACCTTAGCATACCTGAGTGCCGCGCGATGAGTAACGCCACGGCATCACAACGACTGCTTAACTGTATTGTGGCCCTGCGCCAGGATATCGCGCGCCAGCCAGATGGGCGCTGCCGTTCACCCCGCTTTGACAGCCAGCTCTTTACCACTAAAGGCACCCGGCTGGCGGATTATTTGCAGGAGATAGAACAAAACTACCAGCGCCTTTGCCAGCACAGCGGTGACGTCGATCGCAGCCAGTGGCTGGCAAGCCATTTGGTGGATCAGATTGCCGCGCTACAACGCGAAGCCAGCACACAGCAGTTGCGCAGCCGACAGGAACGCGTTCAGCCCTCATCGCGGCAGTTAAAATATCAGGAATACTGCGAATATGCGCGTCGACTGCAGGAGATGATTGATCAGCGTGAACAGCGAATGGCGCAGGCAGAAACGCTGGCGGTTCAGCAGCAGTTGAAGAAAGACCTGGAGGTGCTGGAAGGTCGGATGGCACGCTGTAAACAGGCTATTCGTTCAGTGGAATGGGCGATGTCGTTATCAAACAGCCCCTTTAGCAGTTAATGCGCTATCTTTGCTGGACGGTATTCCCAGATGGCACGCTTATCTGGCCCATGATACAACTGCTCTGGAGGAAAGATGTCCCTGGATACGGCACCTGAAGAGGTCAAGCTGGCAGTGGATTTGATTCAGCTTTTTGAAGAGAATCAACTCTCTGTAGAAACCGTGCTGTCGGCATTAGCCATCGTTCAGCGCGATTATGAAAGGAAGCGTGACGCGCAGCGTAAAGATTAAGCTTTTTTTGCCAGCGTCGGACTTAAGCGCAGCATATCAATCAGCGCATCAACCAGCTCAGGCGCATCGGCAACCAGATCAAATTTATCGGGCGTAAACAGCCAGCTCTCCATCATGCCATTCACATAGCTGCGCATAATCAATGCAGCCTGACGTGTCTGGAAAGTTTCTGGGAGTTGTCCGGCATCAATGCACTGGCGCAGAACATCTTCAATCTCATTGTAGAGCTCCAGTAACAGGCTTTGCTGAATGCTTTTTACCGCCGCCATTTCACCCACAAACTCGCATTTGTGGAAGATGATTTCCATCAACGCCCTGCGCTGTGGATCTCGGGCGGTCGCCTGGAAAATATACACGAGCATCGCCCGCAAAATGGAGAGTGGATCACCGGGGTATTTTGTTTGATACTCAAGTTTCACGTCATCCAGCCCTGCATCACTGCGAAGCCATATTTCGTTCAACAGGTCGGCTTTGTTTTTGAAATGCCAGTAGATTGCTCCCCGGGTTACGCTGGCTGCGGATGCGATATCCGCCAGGGAAGTGGCTGAAACCCCCTCTTTTGAAAACAGGGCAAGTGCAGCGTCAAGAATTTGATGCCGGGTTTCAAGTGCTTGCGCTTTGGTTTTTCGTGCCATAGGGGACTTTTTTTACAATCGAGTAAGTTTACATACATTTGTGAATGTATGTACCATAGCACGACCTACACTCTTACGCAGCAATGGGTTCCTGGCTTTGTGATCCATTGATCATTTGATATCGGACTCTAGAGGTTTATTTATGACTAAATTCAGAGGGTTAACGCCTCTGGCGGCCGTCCTGATGCTATCAGGCAGCTTTGTGTTAACAGGATGTGACGGAAATAAATCCGACCAGGCCGCTCAACAGCAACAGCCGCCAGAAGTGGGTGTTGTTACGGTTAAAAGCGAACCGTTAAACATTTCTACTGAACTGCCTGGCCGCACGTCTGCTTATCGCATCGCTGAAGTCCGCCCGCAGGTTTCCGGTATTATTCTGAAGCGTAACTTTATTGAAGGCGGTGAGATTAAAGCCGGTGAATCGCTGTATCAGATCGATCCCGCTACCTATCAGGCGTCCTATGACAGTGCTAAAGCCGATTTAGCCAAGGCAGAAGCGAATGCGCGCATTGCTCAGCTTACGGTGAATCGCTACAAGCCGCTGCTTGGCACTAAATATATCAGCCAGCAGGATTACGATACGGCTGTCGCTACCGCCGCGCAGAACAATGCTGCGGTTCAGTCAGCCAAAGCCAATGTGGAAACAGCACGCATCAATCTTGCTTACACCAAAGTGACCTCGCCAATCAGCGGCCGTATCGGTAAGTCTTCCGTTACAGAGGGCGCACTGGTGCAAAGTGGACAGACTACGGCGCTGGCGACCGTACAGCAGCTTGATCCGATGTATGTCGATGTTACCCAGTCCAGTGAAGATTTCCTGCGGTTACGCTCGGAACTGGAATCGGGTCAGCTCAAGCAGAACGACGGTAAAGCGAAGGTCACCCTGCTGATGCAAAACGGCAAGGACTATTCTCAGCCCGGTACGCTGGAGTTTTCTGACGTCACCGTTGATCAAACCACTGGCTCAATTACCCTGCGCGCCATTTTCCCGAATCCTGACAAATCACTCCTGCCAGGCATGTTTGTGCGTGCCCGTCTGGATGAAGGCACCAATCCGAATGCCTTGTTAGTGCCACAGCAGGCGGTTAGCCGCACGCCAACGGGCGATGCGTCCGTGATGGTCGTGGGTGCGGATAACAAGGTTGAAGCGCGTAAGATCAAAGCTGCCCAGGCTATTGGGGACAAATGGCTGGTCACCGAAGGGCTTAAAGCGGGCGAGCGCGTGATCTTTACCGGTCTGCAGCGCGCGAAACCGGGTGCACAGGTTACGCCTAAAGAAGCCACAGATGATGCCAAAGCCGCGAGCGGTGATCCGTCCAAAGCGCAGTCTGCTAAAACATCGTCATAACAGGAGCCGTTGATACATGGCTAAGTTCTTTATCGATCGCCCCATCTTTGCGTGGGTCCTTGCTATTATCGTGATGCTAGCGGGCGCGTTATCGATTCTCAAATTACCGATTGAGCAATATCCCAATGTTGCGCCACCGGCAATTGAGATTCAGGCCAACTACCCCGGTGCTGACGCCAAAACGCTGCAAGACTCGGTGACGCAGGTCATCGAACAAAATATGAATGGTATTGATGGCCTGATGTATATGTCATCAAGCAGTGACTCATCAGGTGCACTGACACTGACGATTTCGTTTGAGTCAGGTACCGATGCTGATATCGCCCAGGTCCAGGTGCAGAACAAACTGCAGCTGGCCATGCCGTTGCTGCCTCAGGAAGTGCAACAACAGGGGATTCAGGTTAAAAAATCCTCCAGTAGCTTCCTGATGGTCGCCGGTTTTATCAGCGATGACGGCAGCATGACGCAGAACGATATTTCTGACTATGTGGCCTCCAATATCAAAGATCCTATCAGCCGTACGCCTGGCGTAGGTGATACTCAGGTATTTGGTGCGCAGTATGCGATGCGTATCTGGATGGACCCCAACAAGCTTAATAACTACCAGTTAACCCCTGTTGACGTTATTAATGCGCTGAAAACTCAGAATGCCCAGGTGGCTGCCGGTCAGTTAGGCGGCACGCCACCAGTACCGGGACAGCAGTTAAACGCCTCCATCATTGCGCAAACCCGTCTGACCTCCACCAAAGAGTTCGGCAACATTTTACTGAAAGTGAACAGTGATGGTTCTCAGGTTCGCCTGCGCGATGTGGCGCAGATTGAACTGGGGGGTGAAAACTACGAGATCATCGCGCGTTATAATGGCAAACCGGCTTCCGGTATTGGTATCAAACTGGCTACCGGCGCGAATGCCCTTAATACGGCAGATGCGGTGAAGGCGGAGCTGGCAAAACTGCAGCCCACGTTCCCGGCGGGCATGAAGGTTGTTTATCCTTATGACACCACACCTTTCGTAAAAATCTCTATTTTCGAAGTGGTGAAGACGCTGATGGAAGCCATTCTGTTAGTGTTCCTGGTGATGTATCTGTTCCTGCAAAACTTCCGTGCCACACTGATTCCGACAATCGCCGTCCCTGTTGTATTGCTGGGTACCTTTGCGATTATCAGCGCCTTTGGCTACTCGATAAATACCCTGACGATGTTCGGGATGGTGCTTGCCATCGGCTTGCTGGTGGATGATGCCATCGTGGTGGTCGAGAACGTCGAGCGCGTCATGGTGGAGGAAGGGCTACCGCCCAAAGAAGCCACGAAGCGGTCGATGGGACAGATTCAGGGCGCGCTGGTCGGTATTGCCCTGGTGCTGTCAGCGGTATTTATTCCGATGGCCTTCTTTGGTGGCTCAACCGGTGTCATTTACCGTCAGTTCTCTATCACCATTGTGTCCGCGATGGCGCTGTCGGTGCTGGTCGCATTGATTCTGACGCCGGCACTCTGCGCCACCATGCTCAAACCGGTGAAAAAAGGCGACCATGGTAAAACCACCGGTTTCTTTGGTTGGTTTAACCGTCTTTTCGACAAGAGCACGCATCACTATGTCGATAGCGTGGGCCATATCGTTCGCGGCACCGGTCGTTATCTGCTGCTTTACCTGCTGATTGTGGTGGGAATGGCGTTTCTGTTCCTGCGCCTGCCCTCCTCCTTCCTGCCGGAAGAGGATCAGGGCCTGTTACTGGCTCAGGCACAGCTCCCTGCGGGTGCAACCCAGGAACGTACGCAGAAGGTACTGGATCAGGTTTCTGACTACTTCCTGACAAAAGAAAAGGACTCGGTGAAATCGGTCTTTACCGTTGCCGGGTTTGGTTTTGCGGGTCGTGGACAGAACACCGGTATCGCCTTTGTCAGCCTGAAGCCCTGGGATGAACGTACCAGCAGCAACATGAAAGTTCCGGCTATCCAGGGACGTGCCATGCAGGCTCTGGGCCAAATCAAAGACGGTATGGTGTTTGCGTTTAACCTGCCAGCGATTATTGAATTAGGTAACGCCACGGGCTTTGACTTTGAGCTAATTGATCAGGCAAACCTTGGTCATGAAAAACTGACGCAGGCGCGTAACCAGCTGTTAGGCATGATTGCCCAGCATCCGGATACGTTGGTCGGTGTCCGTCCAAATGGTCTGGAAGATACCCCGCAGTTCAAACTGGATATCGACCAGGAGAAAGCGCAGGCATTGGGCGTGTCACTCAGTGACATTAACACCACGCTCGGCGCGTCCTGGGGCGGCTCTTACGTCAATGACTTTATTGACCGTGGTCGTGTGAAGAAGGTCTACGTGATGGGTAAAGCCGACGCACGTATGCTGCCGGACGACATTAATAAGTGGTTCGTCCGTAACAGCAACGGCGAGATGGTGCCCTTCTCTGCCTTCTCCTCCGCTCACTGGCAGTATGGTTCACCGCGTCTGGAACGCTATAACGGTTTGCCAGCCATGGAAATTCTGGGTCAGCCTACACCGGGCAAGAGTTCAGGTGAAGCCATGAACATGATGGAAGAGCTGGCCTCTAAGCTGCCAACGGGCATCGGTTATGACTGGACGGGAATGTCCTATCAGGAACGTCTGTCAGGCAACCAAGCACCGGCTCTGTATGCCATTTCGCTGATTGTGGTATTCCTGTGTCTTGCCGCACTCTATGAGAGCTGGTCAATTCCGTTCTCCGTCATGCTGGTCGTGCCGCTTGGCGTGGTCGGTGCGTTACTCTTCACCACCTTACGTGGCCTGAGTAATGACGTTTACTTTGTCGTGGGGTTACTGACAACCGTTGGCCTCTCGGCGAAGAACGCCATCCTGATCGTGGAATTCGCGAAGGATCTGATGGAGAAAGAAGGTAAAGGTCTGGTGGAAGCGACGCTTGAAGCCTGTCGTATGCGTCTGCGTCCTATCCTGATGACCTCGCTGGCCTTTATTCTTGGCGTACTGCCTCTGGCCATCAGCACCGGTGCAGGTTCAGGTGCGCAGAATGCGGTCGGTACCGGCGTAATGGGCGGTATGGTTACCGCTACCGCGCTGGCTATCTTCTTTGTACCGGTGTTCTTTGTTGTGGTACGCCGTCGCTTCGGTAAGAACAAAGCGGACATCGAAAAGGATCATCCTGTCGATAACCACACGCACTAATCTGTAAACATAAAGGCCGCGTCAGCGGCCTTTTTTAATCCCTTCACTGTTTACCGCCACGCTGACTTCCCTTGCCACAGATTGATCTCTGCCAGCCTTCACGTGCTTTAGCTTGCGCCTCTGACCTTCGTCGGAACATCGCCGGTATCAACCTGCCTTTACGCTTTTCGGTTTGCTTGCGTTGGCTTGTAACCTGCATGCGGTTTTCTCCCTGCCTCGACGCTGTTTGCCCCTGGTTTTTCGAGGGTTGCATTCGGATCAGGTGCAGCGCATAATATTGTTATATTATAACATTACATTGGTGACAATTATGAAAGCAGGTATTCATCCCTCGTATCGTGCCGTGGTGTTCCATGACACCTCTGCTGACGTGTATTTCAAAATCGGTTCAACCATTAAGACTGACCGCACCGTTGAGTTTGAAGGCGAAACCCTGCCTTACATTACACTTGACGTCTCGTCGGCATCCCATGTGTTTTATACCGGTAAACAGAAAGACTTTGCTAAAGAAGGCAGTACCGCGCGCTTTAACCAGCGCTTCGGCCGTTTTCTGGGCCGTCGATAAGAGAGGACATCATGCAGGTATTGAGTTCGCTGCGTTCCGCCAAGAACCGGCATCGGGATTGTAAAGTGGTACGCCGTAAAGGCCGCATCTATGTCATCTGCAAAACGAATCCGCGCTTTAAAGCCGTGCAGGGAAGAAAGAAAAAACGTTGATGTGTCGTGAACCTTAGCCGGAATGTCGCTCACCCGCCATTCCGGCTTTTTTTATGCTCAGTGCATGCTTTTGAGCATGACCTCAACATTGTGTTTAAAAGCCGCTTCATAGGTGGGCGCAGGGCCGGAAGCCGTTGACAGCGCTTCAGGATACAGCTCACCCCCAGGTTTAGCACCGGTGGCGCTGGCAATCTGTTTTACAAGGCGAGGATCGGTCTGGTTTTCCATAAAGTAGGTTTTAATATGTTGCTGCTTAAGCTGGGTGATCAGGCTGGCCACATCGCTGGCGCTGGCTTCCGCTTCCGTTGAGAAACCGACAGGTGCCAGGAAGGTAACGCCATAGCGTTGCCCGAAGTACCCAAAAGCATCATGACTGGTCAGCACTTTACGTTTTTGTTGTGGAATTGCCGCGAAAGACGTTTTGGCCCAGCTGTCCAGTTTCTGTAGCTGCTGAATATAATTTTCGCCGCGCTTACGGATATCATCAGCATCCTGCGGGTCAGCCTTAATCAACGCATCCATCACGTTTTTGGCATAAATCGTGCCGTTGTACATGCTGTTCCACGCATGGGGATCGGTGATGGTTTTGCCATCCTCTTCCATCGTCCGTGTTTCAATGCCCGTTGAGGCCACCACAGGTTGCCCTTTATAGCCCGACGCACTCACCAGACGATTCATCCAGCCTTCCAGCCCCAAACCACTGACAAAGACAACGTCGGCTTTTGCCAGTGCTTCGCTGTCTTGTGGCGTGGGTTCAAACGTGTGGGGATCACCATTCGGCCCTACCAGGCTTTTTACGTGAACGTGATCGCCCCCAATTTGTTTCACGATATCGGCCAGCACGGTAAAACTGGCTACCGCATCTACCGTTTTTGCCATTGATAATGGACTAATGACTAACGCCCCGATTGCCAGACTAATGGGTAATATCTTCATAGCTACCTCTGATTAATGGCGGCGCAGAATGCCACCGCACGGCCCTGTTAAGATGGAGAGAAAAAACAGCATCGCGGCACTCAATACCACCGCCGGGCCTGCCGGCAGTGAAAAGTGCCAGGAAAGTACCAGCCCCGCGAACGCAGACAGCACGGCCATCAACATGGCTGAGCCCAGCATGACGACGAGGTGACGACTCCAGAAGCGTGCGCTGGCGGCGGGCAACATCATCAGCCCGACCGACATCAATGTGCCCAGCACCTGGAAACCCGCGACCAGGTTAAGCACCACCAGCGTCAGGAAAATACCGTGCACCAGCGGCGCACTCCATTTGCCCTGCGCGCGCAGAAAATCTGAATCGAATGCATCAATGACCAGAGGACGGTAGATGACGGCCAGCATCAGCAGCGTAAACGCGGCGATGCCGCCGACCACCGCCAGGGCAGGGTTATCCACCGCCAGCAGCGATCCAAACAGAACGTGCAGCAGATCGACGCTGGAGCCACGCAGTGAAACCAGCGTGACGCCCAGCGCCAGCGAGCCGAGGTAAAATCCGGCAAAGCTGGCATCTTCTTTAAGCGGCGTATAACGACTGACGGCCCCCGACAGCAGCGCCACCGCCAGGCCTGCAATCAGTCCGCCAACGCCCATCGCCACCAGGGACAAACCCGAGATTAAATAGCCGATGGCGGCACCGGGCAGCACGGCATGGGATAAAGCATCCCCGATTAAGCTCATCCGGCGCAGAGACAGGAAAACGCCCAGCGGCGTGGCACTGAACGCCAGCGCGACACAGGCCACCAGCGCCCGTCGCATAAAGCTGAACTCAATGAAAGGTTGAATAATTGTCACGGCGCGACGCTCCGTAACGGAGCGGTGTCGACCATGCTACGTCGATGAGACCCATCATCCATAGACAGAACATCCGTGAAGTAGCGCTCCACCAGGGGATGGTCATGCAGCACCACCATGAGCGTGGTACCGGCCTGCTGCTGCTGCTGCAAAATAGACATCAGCAACGTTACCGTCTTGCTGTCAATGCCGTTAAAGGGTTCATCAAGCAACCACAGGCGACTGCGTTGCAGCATGAGCCGGGCAAACAGCACGCGCTGCAGCTGCCCACCAGATAAGGTGGAAGGTTGAGCATCGGCATAGTCGCTCATCTGCACCGCATCCAGCGCGTCGCTGATCTCTTTGCGTAATGCCCGGTTGATACCACCAAACCATCCACAGCGCGGCCAGCAGCCTATCGAAACCAGTTCATAGACGGTTAGCGGGAAACGTGTTTCCAGCTCGCTGCGTTGAGGCAGCCACCCGACTTCGCGACGTGGGACATGCAGCTCACACTGTCCTTTCACCGGCGGCAATAAGCCGGCAATGGTTTTAATCAGCGTGGATTTTCCGCTCCCGTTCGCTCCCATCAGAGCGGTCATGCTGCCCTGAGCCAGCTCCGTCGTCACAACGGGCGTCACCGATTGCCCTTGATAACCCACCTGCAAATTTCTGAACGCTATCACGGCTGCATTCCCCACCACATCGCTATTGCCAGAACAGCGATTAACATGAGTGCTACGACTAACCGCCCACCGAGTGACATTAACAGCCCACTTTGATTCATCACTGCACCAGGAAAAATGTTATAACATAACAACTATGATATCCGATATTGTGGTGCCAGAGGCACAGCAATGTGTTTCAAAAAATAACTCAGCGCACAAATTGCCTGTAAAGCCACGTTTGATAAGCAGTAACGAATCAATCACTTGCTTAAAACTGGCACGACTAATCTCTTATTACAGGCGCACTGCTACTTGCAAACCGCCAGAAGAACATCAATGATGGGTTTACAGGCGTTATTTATGAGCAGGCCATGTCAGTAAGAATTGAATGCAATGTCGCGCAGGATGAAACGGATTGCGCAAAATTAGCCACAATTATTGGGCGGAATATTCTCAAAATAACAGATTCTCTGGTTGGCGATTTACAATGGTATTCAGCTAATGCCATGTTAGTGCCAGACAGTTTAAAAGTTATTGCTGTTGAGATGACGGGGTCGAATAGATTTAAGTTACTTTACGATTTTCAGTGGAATGTATTTAATCCCTGCCTGGATTTAAATGAAACCATTACGCAGAATGAACAAGTCAGCTTTCATATCAGCCCTGCTGCGCTTGTGTTTGAGCCGATCGAGAATCAGCGCCCCTCACCTGGCGATGAATTGTAATATTTAGTAATGGAGGTGAGCAGAACTAATGATTTTACACTATTCTTAACTCAGTCCGTTATTTACAAACCCGACAACCACTTCTTTGCCACTTCACCTAATCTTGCCGCATTGCGGTAACTTTGCTTGCTACGGAGGGGAAAAAGATGGACGAATACTCACCGAAACGGCATGATATTGCCCAGCTTAAATACTTGTGTGAGAGTTTGTTTGACGCAAGCATGGCGACATTAACTGACAGTCATCATGGCTGGGTTAATGATCCTACTGCCGAAAGCAATTTACAGCTAAACGATCTGATTGAGCATATCGCCTCTTTCACCATGAATTACAAAATTAAGCATGTTGAAGACGAAGCACTGATTACCCAAATCGATGAATATCTTGATGATACCTTTATGCTGTTCAGCAACTATAGTGTAAACACTCAGGACCTTCAGCGCTGGCAACGCTCAGCGAAACGTTTATTTAATCTGTTTACTGAAGAGTGCGCTTTTCTTCAACAGCCAAGCCATTCATTATAGTACTGACGTGAGAACGGTTTATTTATGAACAAAACCCTAACTAAAACTGATTATTTGATGCGACTGAGGCGCTGTCGTTCAATTGACACGCTGGAAAGAGTGATTGAAAAAAATAAGTACGAATTACCCGATGACGAATTAGCAGTATTCTACTCAGCAGCCGACCATCGTCTGGCGGAACTGACGATGAACAAGCTTTATGACAAAGTACCGGTCTCAGTCTGGAAATTTGTACGCTAAGTTATTTTTTCTTTACGTTTAATCTGATTTCACCAGCCAGTATCTGCATAACTCGCCTGCCGGCAATGGAACGGCCCAGGCGAGCTTCGGCTGTTTATCATCTGAAGAAAGGGATGTGACAGAGATGAAATGGTGGAGGCCCTGCCAGCTACATCCCGGCACACACGTCACCTGCTGCGGCTGCTTCCTTCCGGACCTGACCGAGTTCACAAGCTAGCATTGCGGGAGAACCAACAGGGCCTCCATTGACTAGCCCTCATTTCGAGAGCGGAGGCATTATCGGGGAAGCCCCCGGCAATTGCAAGCCTGGTGGGGATGACCGTTGGTTTCTTGTACGATCGCCGATAATTAACCTGCATTGTGATAAAATCATCGTCTTTTTTTGGGCAGGGTAAGCCGATGGACAGCACTGACAGCTTCAAACAGCGAATCTGGCAAATTGTCGCCGCGATTCCACCCGGTAAAGTCACCACCTATGGTGACGTCGCATTGTTGGCCGGCTCGCCCAGAGCAGCACGTCAGGTCGGTGGCGTACTCAGTCGCTTACCCGAGGGCAGCACGCTTCCCTGGCATCGGGTGATTAACCGTCATGGCACGATTTCGTTGCAGGGTGACCGTTTATTCCGTCAGCGAGACGCGCTGGAAGCAGAAGGCATTGAAGTGAGTGACGGCGGTGAGATTGATTTAGAAAAATATCGCTGGCGGTTTTAATGCATCAGGGCGACAACGAGGTCGCCCTGAACATATCGCCCTAAGGCATTACATGGTCGTCGGCGCAGGCACGGCGGCTGACGGGGTAACCTGAGTCGGTGAGGTGGACGGCACGCTGGTCGCTGCACCAGGTTGTGTCGCCATCGCCATTGATGGTACCGGCACTAACACCAGATCGGCTTTCGTTCCGCCCTGATTAATGACCGGTTTAACCTCTTCAGTGATAAAGGCCATTTTGCCGTCAACGGTAATCGCGGCGCTCAACAGGATACGTGCATTTGGCTGAATATCCGCTGGGTTGAAAGGCAGCACAAAGTGGAACGGTGCCTGTTTCCCATCCGTACGTACGACGCGCTGTGCCAGCACTTTTGACGGTGCGTCAGACACCGACGCATCGGACAGCGTCACAGTCAGCGCCGCATTCGGCGGAAGCGCGATACGCTGGCGGATATAGACCGATCCACTGACGTTAGGCTGAGCAATCGTTGCTGTTTGTCCTGCAACCGCCGAACCCAACGTCGGGGTTGGCACCGGTTTGCCTTTGTGTGCACAACCTGCGAGAGCCATTGCCATCGCTACGCCACTTAACACATGCCAGAATTTCATTGATGTCGTCTCCTTTTGATCAAAATGATTTTTAGCAGTGAATCTTCATTACAGCGTTTCACTCGCCGTATGCCTTAATGTTGGCACAAAATCAGAAGTTTGCCTGGTTGGATGAAAGACAGAAAGTCTGATTGACGGAAACTGGTCGGATCTTTCACACTGAGGTAAATACTGATAATTAGGAAAGCGCCATGAGTCAGGCACTCGAAAATTTGCTTACTTTAATCCATCTGGAAAAAATCGAAGAAGGTCTGTTTCGCGGCCAGAGCGAAGATCTGGGACTGCGTCAGGTCTTTGGTGGTCAGGTCGTGGGACAGGCACTCTTTGCGGCCAAACAGACCGTCCCCGACGATCGCATTATCCATTCCTTCCACAGCTATTTTCTCCGCCCTGGCGACAGCCAGAAGCCCATTATTTACGATGTGGAAAGCCTGCGCGATGGTAAAAGCTTTAGCGCCCGTCGGGTTAGCGCCATTCAAAATGGCCAGCCGATTTTTTATATGACGGCCTCCTTCCAGGCACCGGAGAGCGGGTTTGAACATCAAAAGCCGATGCCGCAGGTAAAAGGGCCCGATAACTTACCTAATGAACAGCAGATGGCGCAAAAAATGGCCCATATGCTGCCAGAAAAACTGCGTGAAAAATTTATTGCCGAACGGCCGCTGGAAATTCGCCCGGTGCAGATCCACAACCCGCTGAGAGGTCATGTTGATAAACCACAGCGTCAGGTATGGATTCGGGCCAACGGAACGCTGCCAGACGATTTGCGCATCCATCAGTATCTGCTGGGCTATGCCTCCGATCTCAACTTTTTACCGGTGGCGCTACAGCCACATGGTAAAGGTTTTCTGGAAGCCGATATGCAGGTCGCGACGATAGATCACTCTATGTGGTTTCATCGTTCGCTGAACTTCAATGACTGGCTACTGTATAGCGTGGAGAGTACTTCCGCGTCAGGTGCGCGTGGCTTTGTACGTGGCGAATTTTATAACCGGCAAGGCGAGCTGGTGGCGTCAACGGTGCAGGAAGGGGTGATGCGCCAGCGTCACGAATAGCAAAAAGGGGCGAAATCGCCCCTTTGTTTTATCAGTATCGCTGTAGAGATAACTTATTGGTTGTAAGCGTTCTCGCCATGGCTGTTGACGTCCAGGCCTTCGCGCTCATGCTCTTCTGGTACACGCAGACCCACAATCATATCCGCCAGTTTGAAGCCAATGAAAGCCACCACACCGGACCAGACAATGGTGACACCCACGCTCAGCAACTGAATCGAAACCTGATGACCCATGGTGACGCCTGGGGCATAACCTACGCCGCCCAGCGAGGAAGACGCGAATACACCTGTCAGGATACAACCGATGATGCCACAGACGCCGTGAACACCGAATACGTCGCAAGGATCGTCAACCCGCAGCCATCTTTTCAGCGTTGTCACGCCCCAGATGCCAGCCAGACCACCCACTAAACCGATAATTAACGCACCACCGACACCGACATAACCACAGGCTGGAGTGATGGCGACCAGGCCAGCAATGAAGCCAGAACAGGCACCTAACAGCGAAGGTTTGCCGCGCATCGCCCACTCACCAAAGGTCCATGCCAGCACGGCACCCGCAGTTGCAACAACGGTATTCAGGAAGGCCAGTGCAGCAATTTCGTTAGCGGCAGACGCCGACCCTGCGTTAAAACCAAACCAGCCGACATACAGAATCGCCGTACCGGTGAACACCATCGGCAAGTTATGCGGTTTAAACGCCTCTTTACCAAAACCGGCACGTTTACCCACCAGGTAAGCACCGACCAGGCCTGCAACCGCAGCGTTAATGTGCACCACCGTGCCGCCTGCAAAGTCCAGTGCGCCATCCTGAGCCAGCAAACCGCCCGCCCATACCATATGTGCGATAGGCACATAGGCCAGCGTGAGCCACACCAGGACAAAAATCAGTACCGCGGAGAAGCGAATACGTTCAGCAATAGCACCGACAACCAGCCCTACGGTAATACAGGCAAACGAGGCCTGGAATGCCACGTGGATATATTGATAAAAGCTGCCCATCACCGCTGTCAGAGCAATGTTTTTCAGCATCACCCAGTTAAAGCTACCAAAGAAGGCGTTACCTTCACTGAAAGCCAGTGAGTAGCCATAAATGACCCACAGCACGCACACCAGCGAAAAGGTCACAGCCACCTGGGTCAGCATAGAAAGGACGTTTTTACCGCGGATCAGGCCACCGTAAAACAGCGCAATCCCAGGAATTGACATAAACAGCACCAGCGCGGTGCAAATCATCATAAAGGCGTTATCGGCTTTGTCTGCAACGGCAGGTGCAGCAGCCATTGCAAGCGACGGTAACAGTGCCAGGCTGGTGAGGCCCAACTTGGTCAGCATTTTATTCATTTTTTTTCCATCCCATCACATTACTGAGTCTTGTTTACAGTGCGGCTTCGTCGGTTTCGCCGGTACGTATGCGAATCACGCGCTGCAGTTCAGCAACGAAAATCTTACCGTCGCCAATTTTTCCGGTGTAAGCCGATTTACTGATTACGTCCACCACTTCGTCCAGTTGGTCATCGGCAATGGCGATATCAATTTTTACTTTAGGCAGAAAGTTCACGCTGTATTCCGCCCCACGGTACAGTTCGGCGTGCCCTTTCTGACGCCCAAAACCTTTCACTTCGGAGACGGTCAGTCCCTGAATACCAATTGAGGATAATGCCTCTCGCACATCTTCAAGCTTGAACGGCTTAATTACGACGGTAACCAGCTTCATAGCCTCTCCTTAAGGGTTTGAAATAAGTAAGTCTCATGGACACGCAGAGACTTAAGCAAAGCCTGTGCCAGATGTAATTAAAGGATGAAATCAGTTATCAGGCCGCGACGGAATAAGGCTCAGTTAATGCTGAATATGTGGACAGGAAAAGTCAGAAGGACAGATAAGCGAAGCGGATGCACATCTTTGGTGCGCTCAGGCTCAAAGACGTGCATCCAAACGGATCAAGGGAGAAAATATGTGCAAAAAAGGTGCAATCAGACGGCGCTGACTAACGGCGCGGCCAGCTCCAGCTCCTCACCTGCCTGTTGCAGCTGGTACATTTGCCAATAGCGCCCCTGTAATGCCAGGAGTTGCTGATGCGTCCCCTGCTCCACCACGTTACCGCGGTGCAGCACCAGAATGTTGTCAGCTTCGGTGATGGTCGAGAGGCGATGAGCGATCACCACCAGCGTCGTATGCTGGCGCAGGGTGCGCAGAGTGTGCTGAATCGCCTGCTCTGTACCGGAGTCGATATTGGCAGTGGCTTCATCAAGAATCAGAATCTTCGGCAACTGCACCAGCACACGCGCCAGCGCCAGTAACTGCTTTTGCCCCACGGACAGGTTATTCCCCTGCTCGCCCAGTCGGGTGTGAATGCCGTCGGGCAAGGCGCGGGCCAGCGGTGCCAGTTGCACCTGCTCCAACGCTGTCCACACCGCGTCTTCACTGATATCCCGGCCCAGACGCACGTTGGCCAGCAGCGAATCGGCCAGCACCACCGGGTCCTGCTGCACCATAGCGATATCGCGTCGTAGCGCATGGTGGGAATATTCGCCCAGCGGGCGATCGTCAAGCCTGACCTCGCCGCGCGTCACCGGGTAGTAACCCATTAACAGGTTCGCCAGCGTGCTTTTACCGCTACCGGTATGACCGACCAGGGCAACAAAACCGCGTGAGGGGACATCCAGACTAATATTGCTCAGCACGTCGCGATTATCGCGATAGGCAAAACTGAGGTTATTCAGCGTAATCCGCCCTGACGTCATCGGCTGGTCACTGTCACCATAACGCTGTTGCGGTGCATCCATCAGTTCAAAAATACGTTCGCCCGCCACGACCGCCTGCTGCAACATGGACTGCTGCGTCGTGAGTTCGATCAGCGGCTCGTTAAGCCGTCCCAGATAGGTGATAAATGCGTACAGTACGCCGACTTCGAAAACACCCGGCATCGAAAAACTGAACAACAGCAGTAAGCCACACAGCACCAGTGCCGAAAACAGGCTTAAGAGTGGCCGCAGCAGGAAACCATCAAGCCGCAGCGTTTGCATGCGCGCCAGATAGTGAGAGCGGCTGGCCTCACCCATGCGTTCGCCAAAGCGCGCCTGCTGGCGAAACTGCTGTATCACGCTCATCCCACTGATCACTTCGTTAAAGCCGTTATTGATATCGGCCAGATAGCTGCGAACGCGCCGGGCTATCGGCGTGCTGAAGCGCTGATAAATCAGCATCACGATAAGCACCATAGGGAAAATCAACATGGCCACCAGCGCCATGCGCCAGTCCAGACTGAACATGGCCACCATCATTGCGCCTACCAGTGCCGAACTGCGCAGAACGGTTGCCACAACGGTCACATACAGATCCCTCACGACTTCGGTGTCGTTGGTCACCCGGGAAATCAGTTGTCCAACCGGCTGGGTATCAAACGCGGCAAGGGGCTGACGCAGGGCCGCGTCCATGGCATCGGTGCGTAAACGCTGTACCACGCCAATAGCGGCCTGGTTAAACAGCAGCGCCTGGCCGTAATGCAGCGCAGCGGCCAGCAGTTGCAACAGAATAAAACTTACCACCAGGCCCGCCACAATGCCCCAGGGCATGTGATGCTTCGCCACCAGATTATCGATGAAATAACTCACCAGTACGGGACCGGTGACTTCGGCAGCGGCGGCCACCCACAGCATTAACACCGCCAGCGACAGGGATTTGCGCCAGGGTTTACCGTAACTCAGCAGGCGTTTGAGTGTTGGCCACATCGGTTGTGACTTAGTCATGTGGCACTCCTTTTTCAGTTTCATCATCATCCAGCGCGGCTTCCAGTTGCTGATAGCGGTACATATCCCGATACCAGCCCGCGTTGTTGCTCAGGGCGGCATGGTCGCCGCGTTGCGCTACGGTTCCCTGATGTAACACCAGAATCTCACTGGCTTCAGTCAGTGCGGATAAGCGATGGGCGCTAATGATCAACGTTTTGCCTTTCCCCCACTGGCGCAGATTATGCAGAATGTCATGCTCGGTGCGCCCGTCAACCGCCGACAGTGCATCGTCCAGAACCAGGATCTCTGCATTGAGCAGCAGGGCACGCGCGATTGAGATACGCTGCTTTTGGCCGCCCGACAACATGACACCGCGCTCCCCGACTTCGGTTTCGTACCCTTGCGGCAGGCGTAAGATATCGTCATGGACGCAGGCCATTTTTGCCGCCTGCTCGATATCCTCCTGACGGGCATCGGGCTTGCCCAGCGCGATGTTATTGGCCACGCTGTCGGAAAACAAAAACGGCGTCTGGCTGACCACCGCCAGGCGGCTGCGCCAGCTGTCCAGACGCAGTTGCGGCAGCGGAATCGCATGATAGCGAATATCCCCTTGCTGAATATCGAAGTGGCGCTGAATCAAACTCAGCAAGGTGGTTTTACCACTGCCGGTCGGGCCACACAGGCCCAGCATATCGCCAGGCTTAAGCTGAAACTCAACGTGGCTCAGGATCGCGCCCGAGCTGGCGGGATAGCGAAACTCATGAATGGCAACCTGCAGCGTTCCTGCCCGCTCGGGCAACGTTTTATCGCCGTCTTCAACCACCGGTGCCTCAGAGAGTAACGCACGAATCCGGCTCCAGGCAGCACTGCCACGTTCAACAATGTTGAACATCCATGCCAGCGCCAGCATCGGCCAGATCATCAAACCAAGATACATCACAAAGCTGGTGAGCTGCCCGAGCGTCATTTGCTCATGCCACACCAGCCAGCTTCCGCCGCCAATCGCCAGCAGGTTGGCAAAGCCAATCGCGATATAAATGGTGGGATCAAAACGCGCATCTACCCGCGCAACACGCAGGTTTTTCTCGCCGGTGTTGCGGGCAATATCGGCAAACTGCTCCGACTGATGCTGCTCCAGGCCAAACGCCTTGATCATTCGGATGCTGGTCAGGCTCTCTTGCGTCTGGTCGTTCAGGCTGGAAAAGGCTGCCTGCGCCAGTTTGAAACGGTTATGCAACTGCTCGCCATAGCGGTGAATGACCAGCGCCATAAACGGCATGGGTATCAGCGACACCAGCGTCAACTGCCAGCTGATTTGGGTACTCATGGCAATCAACACCACGCATCCCATCACCAGGGAATCCACCAGCGTCAGCACGCCTTCACCGGCGGCAAAGACCACACGATCGACATCGTTGGTGGCGCGGGCAATAAGATCGCCGGTACGGTGACGCAAATAAAAGGCTGGCTGCTGACGGCTGAGCTGACGATAAAAATCTTCGCGCAGCTCAACGGCCAGCTGGTAGGATGCCCCAAATAACAGCACGCGCCAGACATAGCGCAGCAGATAAACCACCACGGCCGTCAGCAACATAATGCCAATCCACATCATTATGTGGCGGGCGCTCATGTTCTGATGGGTGACACCGTCAACAATCACGCCCACGACCCAGGGCGGCAGTAATTGCAGTACGGCAATAACGATCAGTAAGGTCACGGCGCCAAGGTAGCGTCGCCACTCACGAATAAAATACCAACTTAACTGGCTGAATAATCGCACAAGGCTGCTCTCAATCTCTGGTACTCAAGGGCCAACAGGCAGGGCTGTCGTGTATTTAATCTCTTCCATCGCAAAGCTGGAGGTCACATCGATCAGGCCTGTTACACCATTAACTAAACGCTTATAAAAGGCATCATAACTTTTCATGTCGGCAACCTGAATACGCAGTAAATAATCGTACTCACCGGCCATGCGGTAAAAGCCCATCACTTCCGGCATGCTCTGCACCACCGAGACGAACTCCTGATACCAGGCCTTACTGTGCTGGGTGGTTTTGACGAACATAAACGCCGTCAGGGAAAGGCCAAGTTTTTCATTGTCCAGTAATGCAACCCGCCCGCGAATAATGCCATCTTCTTCCAGCTTTTTCAGGCGCTTCCAGCAGGGCGTGGTAGTGAGATTCACCGCGTCCGCCAGCACCTGGAGCGAGGTAGTGCAGTCCTGCTGCAACATAGCCAGCAATTTAAGGTCAATTTTATCTGGCATATGGGCCTCCGGTAGAATTATTTTCTCCATTACCGCCATTTTAACGCAAAACCTGCAAGCTCTTTTTCCTGCACGTGCCTTAAGATAGTGACTTTCACCCGAGCGGAAATGAACCCTATGTCAACATGCTGGATACGCCACGCGATTAACGAAATAAACGCTGACTTTCAACGCTCAGCGGACACGCACTTAATTCGCTTCAGTTTGCCGGATTTTCCGGGCATTGGGTTCTATCTGAAAGATGAAAGTACGCATCCCAGCGGAAGCCTGAAACATCGACTGGCGCGTTCCCTGTTTCTTTACGCGCTTGCCAATGGTTGGATCAAACAAGGCACGCCTGTTATTGAAGCCTCTTCTGGCAGTACCGCCGTCTCTGAAGCCTATTTTGCTCGCCTGTTGGGTTTACCCTTTATTGCCGTGATGCCAGCCAGCACTGCAAAGCGGAAAATTGAGCAAATTACCTTCTACGGCGGTCAGTGCCATTTTGTCAGCGATCCCTGTCAGCTCTATGCCGAATCCGAGCGCCTGGCCCGGGAACTGAACGGCCACTTTATGGATCAGTTTACCTATGCTGAACGGGCAACCGACTGGCGCGGCAACAACAATATTGCCGAAAGTATTTTCCGCCAGATGGCGAACGAGCCTTTTCCTGTTCCTCATACGTTAATTATGAGCGCGGGCACCGGCGGTACGTCAGCCACATTGGGGCGCTATATCCGCTATCAGGGATGCGATACGCGCTTACTGGTGGTCGATCCGCAGCATTCGGTTTTTTATGACTACTGGCAAAATCGTGATGCCACTCTGACCAGCAATCGCGGCAGCATGATTGAAGGTATTGGTCGCCCACGCGTTGAACCCTCCTTTATGCCTGATGTGATTGATGAAATGATCAAAGTGCCCGATGGCGCGACAATTGCCGCCATGCTGAAGCTGGAAACCCTGTTGGGACGTAAACCGGGCCCCTCTACCGGCACGAATTTTTGGGGCATGATGCAGGTAGCAAAACGCTTACGCGATAACAGTGAGCAAGGCTCGCTGGTGACGCTCCTGTGCGACAGTGGCGAACGTTATCTTGATACCTACTATCAACCCGAATGGGTGGCTCAGCATATTGGCGAGATTACGTCATGGCAGCATGAGCTGGCCTGAGGTGGCGATCAAGCCTGTCTTCTGGCGTGCGGGCTGGATAACAGCGGCCTGAGCAACCACGGAGCCAGGATTCGCGGCTCGTCCTGTCTGACAGGCTCAGCGATGACGAGTCCATCCTGTTGACGCTGCCGGCCTCAATCTGTTTAGCGCCCATTCCACTGACGTCACCTGACGCCCTCACCTGCCCCTTTCCGCTGACGCGGTTAGTCTTCTCGCCAGCCCCACGGTACTAATCTGAGCGCGTGCTGTACCCGTTACCCGGGGACCGCCGCGCTGCGGAAACCGTTGAGGACCAGCGTTCATTGGTATTCTCCTGATAGTGACCGCTGCTTGCAGCTGTTCAGCAACGCCCTGAGGTATTACCATAAGCACCAATTTTTGTTATTAGGACGAGCCATGAAACGCGCCGTTGTGGTATTTAGCGGTGGACAAGACTCCACCACCTGCCTGGTTCAGGCTTTACAGCTTTACGATGAAGTACACTGCGTGACCTTCGATTATGGTCAACGTCACCGTGAAGAGATTGAGGTAGCGCGTGAGCTTGCGTTAAAACTGGGCGCCCGGGCGCATAAAGTGCTGGATGTGACCATGCTGAATGAGCTGGCCGTCAGTAGCCTGACGCGAGACAACATCCCGGTTCCTGCTTATGACCCGCAGGCAACGGGCCTGCCAAGCACATTTGTGCCGGGCCGCAATATTCTGTTCCTGACTCTGGCCTCCGTTTACGCCTATCAGGTTGAGGCTGAGGCGGTGATCACCGGCGTTTGCGAAACGGACTTCTCCGGTTATCCCGACTGTCGCGATGAGTTTGTCAAAGCGCTTAACCACGCCGTCACGCTTGGCATGGCGCGTAATATCCGCTTTGAAACCCCGCTGATGTGGCTCGATAAGGCCGAAACCTGGGCACTGGCCGATTACTGGCAGCAGCTCACGCTGATCCGTGAAGAGACGCTCACCTGCTATAACGGCGTGAAAGGTGACGGCTGTGGCGAATGTGCCGCCTGTCATCTGCGCGCAAAAGGTCTGAAGGCTTATCTGCAGGATAGTCCCGGCATCATGTCAGCCATGAAAGCAAAAACCGGTTTAGAGTAAAGACGTGAGCGGCGGCTAACGATTGCCGCCGCGTTGATCCTGTCAGTCAGGCTATTAATTTTTCCAGCCGCTGCCGCAGTTCGCCTTCAAGCGGAACGGCTTTTTGTGAACGAAGATCAATACACACGAAGGTCAGTGCCGCATCCGCAACCACGGTATCCCCTCCGGCTAAAAGAATACGTTGAGATAAAATGCCGCTTTTTCCATTAAGCTGCGTCATCTCGCTGCTGATCTCCAGAACATCGCCCAGCACCGCCGGGCGACGATAGTTGATGTTGATGTTAACCACCACAAAGGCCAGTTTTTGCTCAAGCAGCCAGTTAAAAGCCTCTGCTTCCTCCAGCCATTGCCAGCGCGCTTCTTCTAAAAACTCCAGATAACGAGCATTATTAACATGCTGATAGACATCCAGATGATAACCGCGCACTTTTATCGTGGTCTGCATTCCTGTTCTCCTGCTGCTAAAGATTAACTGGTTGGACCTGTTCACTTTAGCAGAGTCCGGCCAGGCCAGCAGGTTAAGCATCAGAGTTGCGCCTTACCTCACAATTTCAGACGCGACGCATTTCTCTCGACCAGAGCATTACCAAAGCCGGGCACATCTTTAAGTTGATCGATGGCCGTGAACGGGCCGTATTCTTCACGATAGCTGACGATGGACTGCGCCTTTTTCAGACCCACACCGTTCATCACCGACGAGAGCTGTTCTGCCGTCGCGTCGTTGATACTGACCTGCTCCTGATGCGGCAGGGAAACCTGAGCGGCCTGCGTTTCACTTGGGGTTTCTGCCGCTGACAGTGGCATTTGATACAGTGCGCCACACAGGGCGAGGGAAAGATAAAAGGCCTGTAAGTTGGTTTTAGCCATGCTGTGTTTCTCCTTGTGTTAAACAGCAGGCTCAGGTTGTCATGTCGGTAAAATGGACTCAAAGCGCAAACGACAGAAATGGAAAAGGCCGCATAAGCGGCCTTTAGTCGTTTCAGTGATTACCTGAATTTTGCGAGGATTACTGCATCTGGGCAGCAGCACCGTATTTAATTTTGGCCTCTTTGCGCAGATTTTGCAGCAATGCTTCAAAGGCAAGTTGCGCATTGTTCTGCGTGACACCTTTGACCATTTCATCAATCTGAGCCTGAGGCATGCTACCGGTGCTGACTTTATTAACCGCCACCAGTACCACATTGCCCTGCATATCTTCGCTTACGCCCCAGGACGGTTTGTTGTCCGCAGGCTGTGGCAGATTAAACGCCGCCTGCGCCACCGGGTCCTGAGAATTACGATCAACCGTTTTGCTGGCGCTCAGCGTCAGGCCTGCGGCTTTTAGCACATCCTGTTTTCCGGCTTTCAGGTCGGCTAACAGTTTATCTGCCTGGGCTTTTGCCTGCTGTGTCGCTTTATCGTGTTTCAGCGTATCGATAATCTGTGCTTTAACCTTCTCCAGCGGCTCTACCGCTTCAGGTTTATGCTCGCTGATACGCAACACAAAAGCGCGATCGCCATCGACACTGATGATGTCAGAGTTATTCCCCGGCGCGCCATTTTGACCAACAAGGCCGCCGTTAAAAATAGCCTGCTTCACCGCGTCGAAGTCGAGATCTTTCGGCACGTCATCACGGTTAAACCAGCCTGTTTCTGTGGCTTTAATGCCTGACGCCTGCTCAGCACCGGCCAGCGACTCATTGTCATTGCTGGCTGCTTCGCTCACCTTCTGCTGCAGTTTATAGAAAGCGTCCAGCGCTTTTTCCTGCTTAACTTTATCCGCCACTTCGCTGCGCACATCAGCCAGCGGCTTGATTTGCTCAGGCTTAATATCGTCAAGGCGCACAATCAGGAAGCCAACGGAAGACTTAATCACACCTGACAGCTGGCCTTTCTCTTTCAGCCCTGCATTTTTCAGCTCATCCGGCGTGGTTGACGGCTCCAGCCAACCCATGTCTCCACCTTTACGGGCAGAAATCGGGTCGATGGATTTGGTCTTCGCCAGCTCGGCAAAATCAGCACCGCTCTTCAGCTGAGCCAAAATCGCATTGGCATCGGCTTCCGTTTTGGTCTGAATCACGCTGTAACGATCGCGCTGTGGCTGCGTGTAGTCCGCTTTATTTTTATCATACCAGGCCTGAATATCCGCATCGCTGGCATTTTCCTGCATACCGGCGGCATCAAGTTTGATATAGCTGACCCGGAACTGCTCAGGGGCCATAAAGCTGTTTTTATGCTGCTGATAGTACTGGCTGGTTTCGTCATCGTTGACGGTTTGCTTTGCCGCCAGCGCATTCACGTCGATCGTCGCGGTCTGAATATCACGCTTCTGTGCCACCAAATCCACCAGCTTGCTGGTTTCATTTTTAAGCATAAAGTCGGTGTTCGCGATGGCGTTAATCAACTGCTGGTTGGCCAGTTGTTTACGCAGCGCTTCCGCGTACTGGTCAGCGTTGAAACCCATATCGGTAATCATCGCGTTATATTTGGCGTTATCAAACTTACCGTTGGTCTGGAAAGCGGCCTGATTGAAAATAGCCTGCTTGACCTGATCGTCACTGATAGCGATGTGCAGATCTTTAATGTAGGTGTCCAGTAAAGCCTGATCGATCAGCTGAGACAGCGCCTGCTGGCGCATCTGCTGCATGTAACCGTCGTTACCCGCCAGTTGTGAAAACTGATCGCCCAGCATCTGCTGCTGACGGTTCCGTTCACTGTTAAATGCCCGATCTAACTGCGCACGGCTGATCTCCTGACCGTTAACTTTGGCCGCATAATCATTGTTGCCGCCAATCAGATAGTTGCCAACGCCGGTCAGCACAAAGGAGAGAATGATCAACCCCAAAATAATCTTGAGCACGACATGGTTCGACGCCGCGCGTAAATTGTCCATCATGGTATGACAACACTCCGCTGTAGTGTGAATGTAAAGCCCTGTCGCAATAACGCCATCTTCCCGGCGCATTACTCAGCTGCAAATCTGGCTGGCAGCAATAATCCTGTTGAGACAAGCCTTGCGACTTTTACTGCCTCTCTGGATATAAAAAAGGCACATCTCATCGATGTGCCCGTATGTTACATGAGAACGCGTTAACCGTCCTCTAATCCACTCAAGAAAATGTGTTAATGAGTGGTGGCGTTGTCATTAGTTGACAGCGTCTTTCAGTGCTTTACCTGCACGGAAACCCGGTACTTTACCTGCCGGGATAGTAATCTCTTTACCGGTTTGCGGATTACGGCCTGTGCGCGCTGCACGCTCACGTACTGAGAAAGTGCCGAAACCCACCAGCGCCACTTCATCTCCGCCTTTCAGCGCATCAGAAACAGAGCCCATAAATGCATCTAACACACGTCCTGCTGCTGCTTTAGAAATGTCGGCATCGGCAGCAATTTTATCGATCAGTTGTGACTTATTCACTCTATTCATCCCCTCTTTATTATTTCACATCGTACCCACGCTTCCTGTCGGGTACGAACGCGCAGCAAGTTATATCAAGCCTTATTAGCTGAAACAACGGTAATCCTCTTATAACGTCAGTCCAGCAGCAACCTAAATTAACGGCACAAAAAAAAGCTGGCAAGCACCAAATGGTGTTGCCAGCTCTGCTTTTTAACGGTTTATGCCATTAATCACTATTTTGCGGTAGCAACCTGCATGCCGTAAGGCGCATTTTCCAGTGCCAGATTCAGCACTTCTTCAATGCGCTTGACCGGATGGATTTCCAGATCGGCAATCACGTTCTGTGGAATTTCTTCCAGATCGCGTTTGTTCTCGTCCGGGATCAGAACCACTTTGATGCCACCACGGTGTGCTGCCAGCAGCTTCTCTTTCAGCCCGCCGATAGGTAACACCTGACCGCGTAAGGTGATCTCACCCGTCATCGCCACATCAGAGCGCACCGGGTTACCGGTCAGACAGGACACCAGTGCAGTACACATCGCAATACCGGCACTTGGACCATCTTTTGGCGTTGCCCCTTCCGGTACGTGCACATGGATATCACGTTTTTCATAGAAATCACCGTTGATACCCAGTTTTTCTGCACGTGCGCGTACCACGGTCAAGGCTGCCTGAATGGATTCCTGCATCACTTCACCCAGCGATCCGGTATAGGTCAGTTTCCCTTTACCAGGCACACAGGCGGTTTCGATAGTCAGCAAATCACCGCCAACTTCCGTCCAGGCCAGACCGGTAACCTGACCAACACGGTTTTCGCTGTCGGCACGGCCATAGTCAAAGCGCTGAACCCCAAGGAAGTCCTTCAGGTTTTCACCATTAATGGTAATGTGCTTTTTGGTTTTATCCATCAGCAGCGTTTTCACTGCTTTACGGCACAACTTGGACAGTTCACGTTCCAGGCTACGCACACCGGCTTCACGCGTATAGTAACGAATGATACCGACGATTGCGCTGTCATCGACGCTGATCTCTGGAGCTTTCAATGCGTTGCGCTCAATCTGCTTAGGCAGCAAATGCTGTTTCGCAATGTTGAGCTTCTCATCTTCGGTATAACCCGACAGACGGATCACTTCCATACGATCCAGCAGCGGTGCCGGGATGTTCATGGAGTTAGAGGTTGCCACAAACATCACATCGGAGAGATCGTAGTCCACTTCCAGATAGTGATCGTTAAACGCGATGTTCTGCTCCGGGTCCAGCACTTCCAGCAGGGCTGATGCCGGATCGCCGCGCATGTCTGATGACATTTTGTCAATTTCATCTAACAGGAACAGAGGGTTTTTCACGCCCACTTTCGCCATTTTCTGAATCAACTTGCCCGGCATTGAACCGATATAGGTACGGCGATGACCACGGATTTCAGCTTCGTCACGGACGCCACCCAATGCCATACGAACGTACTTACGCCCGGTGGCTTTCGCAATGGACTGACCCAGCGAGGTTTTACCGACGCCCGGTGGCCCCACCAGACAAAGGATAGGTCCTTTGATTTTGCTGACGCGACTTTGCACCGCAAGATATTCAAGGATGCGGTCTTTAACGCGTTCCAGACCGTAGTGGTCAATGTCCAGGGTTTCCTGAGCCTTGCGCAGATCTTTCTTCACTTTGCTGCGCGCGTTCCATGGAACCTGCACCATCCAGTCGATATAGCCACGCACCACCGTCGCTTCCGCAGACATCGGTGACATCATTTTCAGCTTCTGCAGTTCAGCTTCCGCTTTTTCACGCGCTTCCTGCGGCATTTTGGCCGCATCGATTTTACGTTTTAATGCTTCGTACTCATCAGGCGTATCATCCATCTCGCCCAACTCTTTCTGAATGGCCTTCATCTGCTCATTCAGATAGTACTCACGCTGGCTCTTTTCCATCTGCTTTTTAACGCGGTTGCGAATGCGTTTTTCAACCTGCAGCAGATCGATTTCAGATTCCATCATCGCCATCAGATATTCCAGACGTTCGTTCACGTCTGACATCTCCAGCACTGACTGTTTATCTGCGAGTTTCAATGGCATATGCGCCGCAACCGTATCCGCCAGGCGTGCCGCATCGTCAATATTATTCAGTGAGGTTAAGACCTCAGGTGGGATCTTTTTATTCAGTTTGATGTAGCCTTCAAACTGATTGATCGCCGTGCGCACCAGCACTTCCTGCTCGCGCTCTTCGATCTCTGGTGAGACCAGATATTCAGCCTGGGCCACAAAGTGGTCGCCGTTGTCAGCAAGCGTAGTGATGTTGGCACGCTGCAAGCCTTCAACCAGCACTTTCACCGTCCCGTCTGGCAGTTTTAACATCTGCAGGACGGAGGCAATTGTACCCACTGAAAAAAGATCGTTTATGCCAGGTTCATCCGTTGAAGCCTCTTTCTGTGCGACCAGCATGATCTTTTTATCATGATCCATTGCGGCTTCGAGGCACCGAATTGATTTTTCCCGGCCAACAAACAACGGAATTACCATGTGCGGATAAACTACCACGTCGCGCAAAGGCAAGACGGGGATTTCAATGCGTTCAGAACGCTCAGGATTCATAGAGCTCTCTCTTAGTTTAGTGTCCGCCAGGTGATGGGTACCGCATCAGGCAGGTATGCGGTCAAACCCACAGGTGTCTGAGTATATGGGGATGATTGTCAGACATTCAATGTCACAACGGTGAGAAATGCAAAAGGGGAAAGATTTTCCCCTTTTTAGATGGCACAATGTGGACGATTTGTTTATTTATTCGCCAGAAGCCTGAGCTTCATGCTTGCCATAAATCAGCATAGGTTCGGACTGACCTTCAATAACTGACTCATCAATCACCACTTTCTCGACGTCGTCCATAGAGGGCAGATCGTACATCGTTTCCAGTAGCGCACCTTCCACTATCGAACGCAGACCACGCGCACCGGTTTTACGTGACATCGCCTTTTTCGCAATTGCCGTCAGGGCTTCATCACGGAATTCCAGATCCACGCCTTCCAGGTTAAACAGCGCCTGATACTGCTTGGTCAGTGCATTTTTTGGCTCACGCAGGATCTGAATCAGCGCCTCTTCACTCAGTTCATTGAGCGTTGCGACGACAGGCAGACGACCAATGAACTCGGGGATCAGACCAAATTTGATCAAATCTTCCGGCTCACACTGCGCCAGCAGCTCGCCTTCCGTTGCTTTTTGCGATTTGCCTTTTACCGTTGCACCAAATCCGATGCCCGAACCGGTTTCAACACGCTGGGAAATCACCTTGTCGAGCCCGGCAAACGCACCACCACAGATAAACAGAATCTTCGAGGTATCGACCTGCAAAAACTCCTGCTGCGGATGTTTACGGCCGCCCTGCGGAGGAACCGCAGCCACTGTCCCTTCAATCAGCTTCAGCAACGCCTGCTGTACCCCTTCGCCCGACACATCACGGGTGATAGAAGGATTGTCTGACTTACGTGAAATTTTGTCGATTTCATCGATGTAGACAATACCACGCTGTGCTTTCTGCACATCGTAGTCACATTTTTGCAGCAGTTTCTGGATGATGTTTTCAACGTCTTCACCCACATAACCGGCTTCGGTTAACGTGGTGGCATCCGCCATGGTGAAAGGCACATCCAGTAAACGGGCAAGGGTTTCAGCCAGCAGCGTTTTACCGCTACCTGTAGGACCGATGAGCAGGATATTACTTTTGCCCAGTTCGATTCCGTTGCTGGTATCCCCGTTGCGCAGACGTTTGTAGTGGTTATACACCGCCACGGCCAGGACTTTCTTGGCCCTTTCCTGACCAATAACGTAATCGTCGAGGTGATGGCGAATCTCATGCGGCGTAGGCAGTGCACTACGTTCGCGATGCGGGGCAACCTCTTTAATCTCTTCGCGAATAATGTCGTTACACAGATCAACGCACTCATCGCAGATATACACTGACGGCCCGGCAATCAGCTTACGCACTTCATGCTGGCTTTTGCCGCAAAAAGAGCAGTACAGCAACTTTCCTGAACCGTCTTTGCGCTTATCTGTCATCAGTTAACCTCTTCTTGTTCTCAGGCCGTACCAGGGGTACAGCACTGGCCGTGGGTACACGGCCGATGTTCATTCAACCCATTATAACCCTGTCCTGTTAACTATAGACCAGAGACAAGGCGAAGTTAGGGCTTATTGGCGATGGGTCAGGATTGAATCGACCAATCCATACTCTACCGCTTCGCTGGCGGAGAGGAAACGGTCACGCTCGGTATCACGCTCAATTTCTTCCAGTGACTTGCCGGTGTGCTCCGCCATGAGTTCATTCATACGCTGCTTCACTTTCAGGATTTCGCGCGCATGGATTTCAATGTCACTCGCCTGTCCCTGATAGCCACCCAGCGGTTGGTGAATCATTACGCGTGAGTTTGGCAGACAGAAACGCTTGCCCTTAGTCCCGGCCGTCAACAGGAAAGCCCCCATTGAACAGGCCTGGCCCATACAAATTGTACTGACGTCCGGCTTGATAAACTTCATGGTGTCATAAATTGACATCCCTGCCGTAATCACGCCACCCGGTGAGTTGATATAAAGGTAAATATCTTTTTCCGGATTCTCTGCTTCCAGAAACAGCATCTGGGCCACAATCAGGTTCGCCATGTGATCTTCTACCTGACCGGTAAGGAAGATTACGCGCTCTTTAAGCAGACGGGAATAGATGTCGTATGAACGCTCGCCGCGCGAGGTTTGCTCGACCACCATTGGCACCAACGCATTGTGCGGTGCAGTAAACTCACGATCGCCACTGTATGACATTACCGTCTCCTGGATAAATTTCATTGGCAACATTCTGTACCGATTTTACGTAAGACGAGCGTCAAAAACTATGCTCTGCCTCTTACCGACAACTCAAGGACGGTTAATCAGTCAGCCGAACTGTTTTTTGCATACTCCCTGTATCTTGGGATGCTGCTCAGTTGTTTCAAGCATAACAACCTTTTCATCAATCGCTAACCCGGAAAAAGCGATGCGTGAACAATTTGCCCAAAAATTAACCAAATAGCGGCAAACCGGCAGACAGCAAGCCTGATACAGAAAAAAGCCCGCGACTTTTCAGGCGCGGGCTTCAGCACAACCGGTTAAACGGACGATTAGGCCTGAGCGGTCTGATTCATCAGTTCCTGGAAGTTAGTTTCTTTCTCAGAAACTTTGGCTTTTGCCAGCACGGCTTCAACAGCCTGCTCTTCCAGCGCGACATTGCGCATGTTGTTCATCAGCTCGTTATTTTTGCTGTAGAACTCGATCACTTCCTGCGGATCTTCATACGCAGAAGCCATCTCTTCGATCAGCACTTTCACGCGATCTTCGTCAGCTTTCAGCTCGTGGGTGCGAATCACTTCGCCCAGCAGCAGGCCGACAACAACGCGACGTTTCGCCTGCTCTTCGAACAGTTCACGTGGCAGTTCCAGCGCCTGCTTCTCATCACCACCGAAGCGCTGTGCAGCCTGACGACGCAGAACGTCGACTTCGCTGTCGATCAGTGCAGAAGGCACGTCGATTGGGTTAGCGTCAACCAGACCGTCGATAGCCTGCGTTTTCACGCGGTTACGAATAGCGCCTTTCAGCTCGCGTTCCATGTTTTTACGCACTTCGGCACGCAGCCCGTCAACTGAGCCATCTTCTACGCCGAAACGTTTGATGAAGTCTTCAGTCAGTTCTGGCAGTTCGCGCGTTTCAACTTTCTTCAACACGATTTCGAACTTAGCGTCTTTCCCTTTCAGGTTTTCAGCATGGTAGTCATCAGGGAATTTCACATCGATAGTGAAGGTTTCACCTGCTTTATGGCCCACAACACCTTCTTCAAAACCTGGGATCATACGGCCCTGGCCCATTGCCAGAACGAAATCTGAGGCTTTACCGCCTTCAAACTCTTCGCCGTCAACTGAACCGGTAAAATCGACAGTTGCGCGGTCTTCTGCGCCCGCAGCGGCGTCGGTTTCAATCCAGTTAGCCTGCTGCTTACGCAGGGTTTCCAGCATGGTATCAACGTCAGCGTCAGTTACCTGAACCTGTGGCTTCTCGACTTCGATGTTTTCCAGGCCTTTCAGCTCAACTTCTGGATACACTTCGAATTCTACCGCATAGGTAAAGTCCTGACCTTCAGTGTATTCGCCTGGCACGTAGTTAGGTGCGCCAGCCGGATTGATTTTCTCTTTGATGATGGCGTCAACAAAGTTACGCGTCATCAGATCGCCCAGCACGTCCTGGCGCACAGACGCACCGTAGCGCTGTGCCACGATGTTCATTGGCACTTTGCCTTTACGGAAACCATCGATACGGACTTTCTTCGCCACATCCACCAGTTCTTTTTTAACAGCGCTTTCGATGCTGTCAGAAGCGACAGTAATCGTAATGCGACGGCCCAGGCCCTGAGTGGTTTCTACAGAAACTTGCATCTTGTTACCTCAAAAAATCACGTGCTCGGTCAACTTCAGACACCACACATTGGTTAATGCGCCGTATCTAACAACCGGGACGGCTTCCGTGAAGAGAACCTGATCCCTGTTACCAGAAGCGTCCCGAAGACATTCCGGAAAAATAGACGCAGCATTATAGCGGCATCGCTGAGATGAGTCGAGGATGCTAAGTCACCACTTTTTAGGGAGTTTGCTGCTTTTTTGAGCCGCAGATCGCGTTTAGCCACAATTAAACGCCAAAAACGGCCCGCAGGCCGTTTAAAAATGGTGCACTCAGGCTAGCGTTCCGGCACCGCGGCAGTTGGGTGACGCCAGGACCGTATCCTGCAATCCTTCCCACTCTTTAAGCGTGTACGTATGCAGCGCTAAGGCATGAACGCTTCCCGCCAGTTCTGCACTGAGTTCACTGTAAATCGCCCGATGACGCGCCAGGAAACGCTGGCCGGTAAAACTGTCACTGACGATCACAACTTTAAAGTGGCTTTCCGAACCCGCAGGCACATTGTGTCGGTAGCTTTCATCGTGGACCTCCAGATGAGCCGGCGCAAAAGCCAGCCGCAGCTTTTCTTCTATCTGTTCTCGAATCATGGTTTTACCCTCAATGGCGAGCGCGGTGCCCCATCTGTTTAAATATTAGTCGGTTTTCTGCCACACTACGCGATGGCGGGCAGAATATTATCATTCCCGCGGTTTCTGCGCGCGCGCCTTATCGGGTCGTCGTTTTACGCAATACAACGCGGACGAAACACCGTTGCGTGACTTTACCTCGCGCTGGGGGCTTTATTCACTGCACCGCTTTGCTATGATGGCCGCAGTTTTTGCACACCAACCCATTACATTAACGAGAAAGCGTATGTTGAAAAAACTGTTATTCCCACTGCTGGCTGCTTTTATCCTGGCCGGCTGTGCTTCCAGCAACAACACACTGACGATTCAACCTAAAATTCAGCTGCCGCAACGCGATCCCAGCCTGATGGGCGTCACCGTAAGTATCAACGGTGCTGACCAACGCCGCGATCAGGCGCTGGCAAAAGTGAACCGCGACGGACAACTGGTCAGCCTCACACCGTCCCGCGACCTGCGTTTCTTACTGCAGGAAGTGCTGGAAAAACAGATGACGGCACGCGGCTATATGGTTGGCCCCAACGGCGCAGTCGATCTGCAAATCATTGTTAATAATCTGTATGCCGACGTGACCCAGGGTGACGTGCGTTACAGCATTACGACCAAGGCAGATATCTCTATTGTTGCCACCGCGAAAAACGGCAACAAGCAGATTAAAAACTACCGTCAGACCTACAGCGTAGAAGGTGCCTTCAGCGCCAGTAACCAGAAAATCACCAATGCGGTGAACTCAACGCTGAGCGATGTGATTGCCGATATGGCGCAGGACACCAGCGTCAACGAATTTATTAAACAAAACTCTCACTAATTTTGCCCCTCGCCCGGCATGATGCCGGGCGCTTTTCAAGGTCAGTATGAATCACTATTTCCGCGTCTTCCGTCAAAAAAATGCCGCTGTGTTGCTCCTTCTGGGATTCGCGTCAGGTTTGCCCCTGGCATTAACGAGCGGGACCTTACAGGCGTGGATGACCGTCGATAATATTGATCTGAAAACCATCGGTTTCTTTTCCCTCGTGGGCCAGGCTTACGTGTTTAAGTTTCTTTGGTCACCGATGATGGATCGCTATACACCGCCGTTTCTGGGCCGTCGTAAAGGGTGGTTATTGATCACCCAGCTAGCGCTGGTCGCCAGCATCATCGCGATGGGGTTTATGCAGCCCAGCCGGGATTTGACCCTGATGGCGGCACTGGCGGTGTTGATTGCGTTCTGTTCCGCGTCTCAGGATATTGTGTTTGACGCCTGGAAGACGGACGTTTTGCCACCTGAGCAACGCGGAAGCGGCGCGGCTATCACGGTGTTAGGCTACCGACTGGCCATGTTGATATCGGGTGGACTCGCCCTGTGGCTGGCCGATCGCTATCTGGGCTGGCGGGCAACTTACTGGCTGATGGCGCTGTTGCTGGTTCCCTGCATCGTCGCAACCTTTATCGCTAACGAGCCGGATAACCGACAGTCCGCGCCCCAGTCGCTTCGTCAGGCGGTGGTCGATCCCCTACGGGACTTTTTTAACCGTAATAATGCCTGGCTGCTGATAACGCTGATCATCCTTTACAAGCTCGGCGATGCGTTTGCCGCCTCGCTCACTACCACCTTCTTAATTCGCGGCGTGGGCTTTAATCCGGGCGATGTCGGGTTGGTTAATAAGACGCTCGGCCTGCTGGCGACTATCATCGGGGCGCTGTATGGCGGCGTGCTGATGCAGCGCCTGAGCCTGTTTCGCGCACTGATGATTTTTGGCCTGCTACAGGCGGTATCCAATTTTGGCTACTGGCTGCTGGCAGTCACCGACAAGCATCTGTGGAGCATGGCAGGCGCAGTATTTATCGAAAACTTGTGCGGCGGCATGGGCACGGCTGCGTTTGTCGCGCTACTGATGACGCTGTGCAACAAGTCCTTTTCGGCAACGCAGTTCGCGCTGCTGTCGGCCCTGTCGGCGGTAGGTCGGGTTTACGTTGGCCCTGCGGCGGGCTTCTTAGTTGAACTGTGGGGCTGGCCGACTTTCTATGCGTTTACGGTACTGGCTGGCTTACCGGGTCTGGTGCTGTTAGCATTTTGCCGTGGCACGCTGGATTTCACACAAACAACCGGGCAGTTTTTGCCGCGTACCCGTTTCGCAGCGGGCTACCGCTGGACAAACCGGCTGTTCGCCAGCGGCTGCGGGTTGCTGGCTTTATGGCTGCTGGCACTGGCGCTGAATGCAGCGGGCTTACCCCGTCTGTCGACAGCACTGGTCCCGCTGTTTGAAGCCGGCATGACGTTGGCACTCTGTGGTGTACTCTGCGGCGTGGTGCTGGATTATCGCTCGCTGCATCAGCGTGGTGATCTTCCCGGCATTCGCTAACAGGGTGGGATTTTGGTTAAATTTCGCACAGTCGGTTAAGCGCGCCTAATTTGTCTTTGCGTGTCAATTTACAAAAAATATTTCGGTCAGTGGGTGCATTCGATCAGAATATTTAAAACCGGTGCGCAATTAATTAGGTTAAAATTAATCGAATAAATGATGCAATATTGTTAAATAATTGGGTGATTAAAGTCAGGGTTATACCATTACCACTTTTGTTTAACCCTATATCCATCTCTTTTTGTTATATTGCCGCCAACTGCTTGTCCACGTTAATAATTTGTCACCGAGAACAACATCTGTGACACCCTTAGCAAAAGGTGTCAACATGGATCTGACACATCCTTAAGCTGGTTTACACTGCATAAACCTTCCCGTAAAATGCGCGCACACTTAAACGACAATAGAGCCCTTTGTCATTGAGGTCGTTAAATGAGACTCAGTAAATACAATAAAAGTTTGGGGATTTTGTCATTAATCGCAGGCACTTTATTAATGAGTGGCTGCGATAATGCATTGTTAAATCCCAAAGGACAGATTGCGCTGGAGCAACGTTCGCTGATACTGACCGCTTTTGGTCTGATGATGATCGTCGTGATACCTGCAGTCTTGATGGCCGTGGTGTTTGCCTGGAAATATCGGGCGTCGAACACTAATGCCAAATACAGCCCTAACTGGTCACACTCTAACAAAGTGGAAGCCGTGGTCTGGACCATTCCGATCCTGATCATCGTTTTCCTTGGTGTGCTGACCTGGAAATCAACCCACGCCCTGGAGCCGAGCAAACCGCTGGCGTCAGACGTGAAACCGGTTGAGATTGATGTGATTGCCCTGGACTGGAAATGGCTGTTCATTTATCCAGAACAAGGTATTGCGACAGTTAACCAGATTGCCTTCCCGGCAAACACACCGGTTAACTTCAAAATCACCTCTAATTCCGTTATGAACTCCTTCTTTATTCCTACGCTCGGTAGCCAGATCTACGCGATGGCAGGCATGCAGACTAAACTGCATCTGATTGCCAACGAGCCAGGAACTTTCGACGGTATTTCCGCCAACTTCAGTGGTCGCGGTTTCTCTGGTATGAAGTTTAAAGCCATTGCCACCAAAGACGACGCGGAGTTCCAGCAGTGGGTTGCTAAAGTTAAAGCGGCACCTAACACGCTGACAACGATGGATGATTTCGAGAAAGTAGCCGTACCAAGCGAAAATCACCCGGTGGAATATTTCTCTTCTGCTAATCCTGAACTGTTCTTGCAGGTCATCAACAAGTTCATGCATAGCCACGGGAAGATGGACATGCCTGAGCATAAAGGCATGGACATGAGTCACACCGCTACCGCGGGAGCCGAGGAATAATACGATGTTCGGAAAATTAACACTGGATGCGGTACCGTTCCATGAGCCGATTGTCATGGTCACGGTTGCCGGTATCATCATCGCAGGTCTGGCGCTTGTCGCTGCCATCACTTATTTCGGTAAGTGGAAATATCTGTGGTCAGAATGGTTCACCTCCATCGACCACAAAAAACTGGGTATCATGTACATCATCATGGCGTTCGTCATGCTGCTGCGCGGCTTTGCCGATGCAGTAATGATGCGTACCCAGCAGGTTCTGGCTTCGGCCGGGGAAGCAGGCATACTGCCGCCGCATCACTACGACCAGATCTTCACCGCGCACGGCGTGATCATGATCTTCTTCGTGGCGATGCCGTTCGTCGTGGGCCTGATGAACATTGCCGTACCTTTGCAAATTGGTGCGCGTGACGTTGCCTTCCCGTTCCTGAACAACCTGAGCTTCTGGTTTACCGCGATTGGTGTAATCCTGGTTAACCTGTCTCTGGGTGTCGGTGAATTCGCACAAACTGGCTGGCTGGCCTATCCACCGCTGTCGGGGGCAGAATACAGTCCTGGCGTGGGGGTAGACTACTGGATCTGGAGTCTCCAGCTCTCCGGTATTGGTACCACGCTGACCGGTATTAACTTCTTCGTGACCATTCTGAAGATGCGTGCGCCGGGCATGGACCTGTTCAAAATGCCGGTATTTACCTGGGCTTCCCTCTGCACCAACGTCCTGATCATCGCTGCGTTCCCGGTTCTGACCGTAACGCTGGCACTGTTGACACTTGATCGTTACCTCGGCTTCCATTTCTTTACCAATGATATGGGCGGTAACATGATGATGTACGTCAACCTGATCTGGGTTTGGGGTCATCCAGAGGTGTACATCCTTGTTCTGCCGGTCTTTGGTGTCTTCTCTGAAGTCACTGCGACCTTCTCGAAAAAACGTCTGTTTGGTTACACCTCACTGGTATGGGCAACTATCGCCATCACCGTGTTGTCGTTCATCGTTTGGCTGCACCACTTCTTCACCATGGGTGCGGGTGCGAACGTAAACGCCTTCTTCGGTATTATGACGATGATTATCGCCATTCCTACCGGGGTTAAAATCTTTAACTGGCTGTTCACCATGTACCAGGGCCGCATTCAGATGCACTCTGCGATGTTGTGGACCGTAGGCTTCCTGGTCACCTTCTCTGTCGGTGGTATGACCGGTGTTCTGCTGGCGGTGCCAGGTGCGGACTTCGTGCTGCACAACAGTCTGTTCCTGATTGCTCACTTCCATAACGTGATTATTGGTGGTGTGGTATTCGGTTGTATGGCAGGCGTGACTTACTGGTTCCCGAAAGCGTTCGGCTTTACGCTGAACGAAACCTGGGGCAAGCGTGCCTTCTGGTTCTGGATTATCGGCTTCTTCGTCGCCTTTATGCCGCTGTACGTTCTGGGCTTTATGGGGATGACACGTCGTCTGAGCCAGGACATCGACCCGCAGTTCCACCCTCTGTTGGTGGTAGCGGCAGGCGGTGCGGCACTGATTGCATGCGGTATCCTTTGCCAGATCATTATGTTCTACGTTTCTGTGCGTGACCGCGACCAGAACCGCGATCTGACCGGTGACCCATGGGGCGCGCGTACGCTGGAGTGGGCAACCTCTTCACCACCGCCGTTCTATAACTTTGCTGTTATCCCGCATGTGCATGAGCGTGACGCTTTCTGGGAAATGAAAGAGAAAGGCGAAGCGTACAAGCAACCGGCTCATTATGAAGAAATTCATATGCCGAAAAACAGCGGTGCTGCGATTGTTATTGCCGCGTTTGCGACCATCTTCGGTTTTGCGATGATCTGGCATATCTGGTGGCTGGCAGGTCTTTCTTTCCTCGGCATGATCGTAACCTGGATCGTGAAAAGCTTCGACGAAGACGTGGATTACTACGTTCCGGTTGCCGAAGTAGAGAAGATTGAAAAGCAGCACTTTGACGAAATCAGCAAAGCAGGTCTGAAATAATGTCAACTGAAACCGTAAAACACCACCACGACGCCCATGCGGAGCATGGGCATCACGATGCAGGAGCCAATAAAGTCTTTGGCTTCTGGATCTACCTGATGAGTGACTGCATTATCTTCGCAACGCTGTTTGCGACCTATGCAGTTATGGTTAACAGCACCGCCGGTGGTCCGGCAGGCAAAGATATCTTTGAACTGCCGTTCGTACTGGTTGAAACCGCCCTGCTGTTATTAAGCTCCATCACCTACGGCATGGCGGTTATCGCCATGAACAAGGAAAACAAAGGCACCGTTATCGGCTGGCTGGCGTTGACCTTCCTGTTTGGTGCTGGCTTCATCGGGATGGAAATCTATGAGTTCCATCACCTGATTGTTGAAGGCTTTGGTCCTGATCGCAGTGGTTTCCTGTCTGGCTTCTTTACGCTGGTCGGTACTCACGGTCTGCACGTAACCTCTGGTTTAATCTGGATGGCCGTGCTGATGTTCCAGATCGCGAAACGCGGTCTGAACGCCACTAACCGTACCCGTATCATGTGTCTGAGCCTGTTCTGGCACTTCCTGGACGTGGTTTGGATTTGCGTGTTTACCGTAGTTTATCTGATGGGAGCCATGTAATGAGTCATTCTGTTAACGAACATGGTGCATCACACGGTAGCGTGAAGTCTTACATGATCGGCTTCATCCTCTCTATCATCCTGACGGGAATCCCGTTCTGGATGGTAATGGATGGTAGCGCTTCTCATGGAACCATCCTCGGTGTTGTGCTGGTCTGTGCAGTAGTTCAGGTGCTGGTTCACCTGGTTTACTTCCTGCATCTGGACAGCAAATCTGAAGGTGGCTGGAACATGGTGGCCATTGTCTTCTCAGCAATCATTATTCTGATTGTTGTCGTTGGCTCACTGTGGATCATGTGGAACCTCAACTACAACATGATGCCCCACTAAAGAGTCTGTGTAATGTTTAAGCAATACCTGCAAGTTACAAAGCCAGGAATTATTTTCGGGAATTTAATTTCTGTGATCGGCGGATTTTTGCTGGCCTCTAAGGGCAGCATTGATTACGCCCTGTTTCTCACCTCACTGGTTGGCGTGTCGCTGGTTGTTGCATCAGGTTGTGTTTTCAACAACGTGATCGACCGTGACATTGATATCAAGATGGAGAGAACCAGGAATCGGGTGCTGGTAAAAGGCCTTATCTCCGCGAAAGTTAGCCTGGTTTACGCCACTGTGCTGGGTATTGCTGGCTTTGCACTGCTGTATTTCGGTGCTAATCCGCTGGCCATGTGGCTGGCGGTGATGGGCTTCGTGGTATACGTTGGCATTTACAGCCTGTATATGAAGCGTCACTCCGTCTACGGTACGCTGATTGGTAGCCTGTCCGGCGCTGCGCCGCCGGTCATTGGCTACTGTGCGGTGACCAATGAGTTTGATGCCGGTGCTTTAATCCTGCTGGCGATCTTTAGCCTGTGGCAGATGCCGCACTCCTATGCGATTGCCATCTTCCGCTTTAAAGATTACCAGGCTGCCAACATCCCGGTGTTACCGGTGGTGAAAGGCATTTCCGTGGCAAAAAATCACATTACGCTCTATATCCTGGCGTTTATGATTGCCACGCTGATGCTGACGCTGGGCGGCTACGCGGGCTACAAATATCTGGTCGTCGCGTCTGCTGTTAGCGTGTGGTGGCTGGGAATGGCACTGTCAGGCTATAAAACCTCAAACGATCGGGTTTGGGCACGTAAGCTGTTCGTCTTCTCGATTGTGGCGATTACGGCCCTGAGCGTCATGATGTCGGTTGATTTTATGACGCCAGCCTCGAAAGACCTGCTGACCTACGTGCGCTAATGTGTACTAAAACAGCATGAAACGGGCGCGATTTTCGCGCCCTTTCTTTTTGTTACCACTGCTTAAGAACTATTGTTTTACCCGCCCGCTCTCCCTCCCTAGAATAAACGCAGCACAACAACAGAGGTTGGAATGAACGATAACAAAATGACTCCGGTGGAGCTGCGCGCCACGTGGGGCCTCGGCACGGTCTTTTCCCTGCGTATGCTGGGAATGTTTATGGTCCTGCCGGTATTGACCACCTATGGCATGGCACTCCAGGGCGCGAGTGAAACCTTAATTGGCCTGGCCATTGGCATCTACGGCCTGGCACAGGCGATTTTCCAGATCCCCTTTGGCCTGCTGTCCGATCGCATTGGGCGTAAGCCCCTGATTGTGGGCGGCCTGCTGCTGTTTGTACTCGGCAGTGTGATTGCTGCCAGCACGGCGTCCATTTGGGGCATCATACTGGGACGTGCACTGCAGGGTTCCGGGGCGATTGCCGCCGCCGTCATGGCACTCCTGTCTGATTTGACCCGCGAACAGAACCGCACCAAAGCGATGGCGTTTATCGGCATCAGCTTTGGCGTCACCTTTGCCATTGCGATGGTCTTAGGTCCAATAGTGACCCACAAGCTGGGCTTACATGCCTTGTTTTGGATGATCGCGCTCCTTGCGACAATGGGGATTGCGATTACGTTATGGATCGTGCCCTCCTCCTCTCATCACGTGCTTAATCGTGAGTCGGGCATGGTGCGCGGCAGCTTTAGCAAAGTGCTGGCCAACCCAAGGCTGGTCAAACTGAACCTGGGCATTTTCTTTTTGCACATTCTGCTGATGTCGAGTTTTATCGCCCTGCCCGACCAGTTTGAACAGGCTGGCTTACCGCCGTCGGAACACTGGAAAGTGTATCTGACCACCATGCTGATTGCGTTTGCGGGCGTCGTGCCCTTTATCATTTATGCAGAAGTTAAACGCCGCATGAAGCGAGTTTTTGTCGGCTGCGTCGGCATGATGGTCATCGCAGAAATTGTCTTATGGGGCGCGCAGGGGCATTTCTGGACGCTGGTGGTCGGCGTGCAGCTGTTCTTCCTGGCGTTTAACCTGATGGAGGCGATTCTGCCTTCGCTGGTTAGTAAGGAGTCACCTGCCGGTTATAAAGGCACCGCAATGGGGCTTTATTCCACCAGCCAGTTTTTAGGCGTTGCCATCGGCGGTAGCCTGGGCGGTTGGCTGTTTGGCCATTTCGATGCGCAAACCGTATTTATGGTGGGGGCGATCGTGGCAGCAGCCTGGCTGTTTGTCAGTATGACAATGCAGGAACCGCCTTATGTCAGCAGCCTGCGCCTGGTGTTGAGCGATGCCGCACTGGCCGTGCCTAATCTGGAAAAGCGGTTAAAAGCACAGCCTGGCGTCTCATCGGTGCTGATTGTGCCGGAAGAGAAAAGCGCTTACATCAAGATAGACAGTAAAGTCACCAGTCGTCCTGAACTGGAAGCCCTCATCGGCAGTTGTTAAAACGGGGCTGCACTGTCTTTGTTGGCAGAGGAAGATTACCTCAGTTGCCGTCAGATACACGGTAACAGCCCAGATGCATTAAGGTGCCGCGTTTAACGCTGGCACCTTTTTTCATCAGGTAGTCATCGCATCCTGCCTCGGATTTACAATGACATATCCACCACAATACGGCCTTCAATCTTGCCTGCATGCATCCGGGCAAAGATATCGTTAATATTGCTGAGCGGTTCAATCGCCACGCTGGCTTTCACTTTATGACGGCTGGCAAAATCCAGCGCCTCCTGTAAATCCTTACGCGTTCCGACAATAGAACCGCGCACCGTAATGCCGTCCAGCACCATATCGAAAATAGACAGATCGAATTTGCCAGGCGGCAAGCCATTTAACACCATGGTGCCCCCGCGACGTAACGTGCCGATCGCCTGCTCAAAGGCTTTAGGCGACACCGCCGTGACCAGCACGCCGTGCGCGCCGCCAAAGTGCTCATGAAACACCTTGGCCGGATCGACGTTTCTGGCATTCGCCACCACGCTGGCACCAAGGCGTTGGGCAAAGGCCAGCTTATCGTCATCGATATCGACAGCCGCCACGTTAAGCCCCATCGCGACGGCATACTGTATAGCCATGTGCCCTAACCCACCGATGCCGGAAATCACCACCCAGTCACCGGGTTTGGTGTCGGTCATTTTTAAACCTTTATAGACCGTCACGCCCGCACAGAGCACCGGTGCCACCTCGTTGAATGCGAGGTTTTCGGGGATGATGCCGACATAGTTGGCGTCCGCCACGCAGTATTCGGCAAAACTGCCGTTAACCGAATAGCCGGTATTTTGCTGGCTATGGCACAGCGTTTCCCAGTTATCGAGACAGTGCTCGCAGTGACCGCAGGCGGAGTAGAGCCAGGGCACGCCGACCCGATCGCCCACCTTCAGGTGATGTACGTTATCACCCACCGCGACCACCTGCCCGACGCCCTCATGTCCCGGGATAAAGGGAGGAACGGGCTTCACCGGCCAGTCGCCCTCTGCCGCATGCAGATCGGTGTGACACACGCCCGTCGCCGCGATTTTCACCAGAATCTGTCCTGCGCCCGGCTGTGGCACGGGGACCAGCTCAATGACTAACGGCTCACCAAAGGCCTTCACGACCGCGGCTTTCATCATCGTGTTGATTTTCATCGTCATGATTTACGCTCCAGATAGGTTACGGACTTAAAACAGCCCCAGCGGTGCCGTGTCATAGCTGACCAGCAAATTTTTCGTTTGCTGATACTGGCTGAGCGCCATTTTATGGGTTTCACGGCCAACACCGGATTGCTTGTAACCGCCAAAGGCGGCGTGGGCCGGATAGATGTGGTAACAGTTGGTCCAGACGCGCCCGGCTTTAATGGCGCGCCCCATGCGGTAGGCTAAATTGCTGTCCCGCGTCCAGACGCCCGCGCCTAAACCAAACTGCGTTTCATTGGCGATGCGCAAGGCTTCTGACTCATCTTTAAAGGTAGTCACACCGATAACCGGGCCAAAAATTTCCTCCTGAAAGCAACGCATGTTGTTGCTGCCTTTAATCAGCGTGGGCTGAATATAGAAACCGTTATCCAGTTCGGACGATATCAAGGCCCGCTCACCCCCGGTCAGGATCTCGCCCCCTTCGTTGCGGGCAATCTCGATATACGACAAAATTTTATCGAACTGCTGACGCGAAGCCTGCGCGCCAATCATCGTGTCGGTGTCGAGCGGATCGCCGCGCCGAATCGTCGCCACTTTAGCCATCACCCGCTCCATGAAAGGCGCATACACAGACTCATGAATGAGCGCGCGGGAAGGACAGGTACAGACTTCGCCCTGATTAAAAAAGCCTAGCACAAGCCCTTCTACTGCCTTCTCAATAAAATCTGGCTCGCCGTTCATAATGTCGGCAAAGTAGATGTTGGGGGATTTCCCGCCCAACTCTACCGTACAGGGGATAATATTTTCTGCGGCACAGGCCATAATATGACGCCCCACCGGCGTTGAACCGGTAAAGGCGATTTTGGCGATACGCTTACTGGTCGCCAACGCTTCCCCCGCCTCGCGGCCAAAGCCCTGCACCACGTTGAGCACCCCGGCAGGAAACAGATCGCCGATCAGCTCCATCAACAGCGTAATGCCCAATGGGGTTTGCTCGGCAGGCTTCAGCACCACACAGTTACCGGCAGCCAGCGCAGGGGACAGCTTCCATGCTGCCATCAGCAAGGGAAAGTTCCAGGGGATAATCTGTCCCACTACGCCCAGCGGCTCATGAAAGTGATAGGCCACGGTTTTCTCATCGATCTCGCCGGTGCTGCCCTCTTGCGCACGCAGGCATCCCGCGAAGTAGCGAAAATGGTCGGCGGCCAGGGGCAGATCGGCATTGAGCGTTTCCCGAATCGGTTTGCCGTTATCCCAGCTTTCCGCCACGGCCAGCTTTTCCAGGTTGGCATCAATGCGGTCAGCCACCTGAAGCAACAGGTTGGATCGGGTTTGTACCGAGGTTTTCCCCCAGGCTTCTGCAGCACGATGCGCGGCATCCAGGGCCAAATCAATATCGCGTGCATCGGAGCGCGGGAAGTGAGCAATATCACTGCCGTTGACGGGCGAGGTATTCATGAAATATTGCCCGTTCAGTGGCTCAATAAATTTGCCATCAATGTAGTTGCCGTAGGCAGACTGGAACGTGACTAACGCACCTGGTGTACCGGGATGGGCATAACGCATTGCAAACTCCTTCTGTAGGGTAGACAGGCAGCGGCATGATGTTTTTTTAACGGACAGCTCGCGGTAACCTGACGCTTGCACGGCCTGTGCCAACTCCGGGCCGAAGCGGGGAAGCGCATAAAAAAATTTAATAATCAGCAACATGCGCATCAGGCAAACCAACGTTTAGCGCAGAATCAGGGGTTTCATCCGGCTTTGTGTTGCAAATCGCAACACTGGAAAAACCAAGACGCTACAATTCCGCAACACTTTTCCGAACGCACGAGGTCATTCATGCAGGACAAGGTTTCCGATGCCACACTGCCCGCTATCGACAATAACCCACTGCTGAGTGATTCCTGGTTACGCAGCCAACTCTACGGGCTGGAGCGTTCGGCCGATGATTTTCCTCGCCTGCCCCAGACAGAGCTGACAGAACTGGTCGCCAGCAATACCGACCTGCAACAGTTTTCTCAGCCAGTGATGCGCAAGCTGGCACAGAAGGTGGCACCGATGCAGTCGGTGGTCATTCTGTCTGACGCTGCGGGCCGGGTGCTGCATACGTTTGGTGATATGCAGGCGATGCAAAAGGCACAGCGCTTTGCCCTCGCTCCCGGCAACATCTGGAGCGAATGTGGCCGGGGCACGAACGCCATTGGCACAGCCCTGGCGATAGACGATGGATGCGAAGTTGACGGTAATCAACACTTCCTGACCCGCAATCAGGGCCTTTACTGCGCCGCGATGCCGCTGCAAATGCCCAACGGACACATCGCGGGTGTGCTGGATATCTCCGGCCCCGCCCATTTCTCCCACGACCACAGCTTTGCCTGGGTAAAGCAGGCCGCGCGGCAGATTGAGTACCTGTGGGTTAAGCAAAGCCTGCATCCGCAGCAGTGGCTGATGAGCCTGCACCCCGATGTGCACAAACTCGACAGCCTGGATGAGTTGCTGCTGGTGTTTTCGGATAACGTACTGACTGCCGCAAACCGCCTGGCGATGCGTGAACTGGGTCTGCACGCCGAGCAGCTTGGTGTAACGACCTTTGAGCAGTTGTTTCCCCAGCGTAACCTGCAGGCCACGGCCCTGCCGACGCCGGTAATAACCGGCCATCAGCCTTATTACTATCGTCTGCGGGCACCAACCCGGACGCGCTTCAGCGTCGCCGCACGTCCTGCGCCACCGCTTCCTTTCTCCCTGCAAAATGAGGGCGACAAAATGGTGCGCCTGTTGAATGCCGGAGTGGCATTGTGCATTCGCGGGGAAACCGGCAGCGGGAAAGAGTACGTGAGCCGCGCATTGCATCAGCAGAGCCGCTGGCGTGCGGGCAAATTTGTGGCGATTAACTGCGCCGCGATTCCAGAATCGCTGATTGAATCCGAGCTGTTCGGCTATCAGCCTGGGGCGTTTACCGGGGCCAGCAAAAATGGCTATATCGGCAAAATTCGTGAGGCCGATGGCGGCGTCCTGTTTCTGGATGAAATTGGCGATATGCCGCTGGCGCTGCAAACCCGGCTCCTGCGGGTGCTTCAGGAAAAAGAGGTCGCACCGCTGGGTTCCAGTCAGAGCTGGCCGGTGAACCTGGCCGTGATCAGCGCAACGCACCGGGATTTGGCCCAGCGCGTCAGCCAGGGCACATTTCGTGAGGATCTTCTTTATCGCTTACAGGAGTTTTCATTAACCATTCCGCCGCTGCGTGACTGGCCTTCGCTATCGACCTTTATCACACAGCTCTGGGGTGAACTGGGCGGCGATGCGCGCCAGATTGGGCTGTCACCTGAGGTCATGACGACATTAACGCGTTACCGCTGGCCGGGCAACGTACGCCAGTTACGTAGCCTGATGAAAGTCTTGCTGGCGCTGGCTGAAGATGGGGAAACCGTGGGGATAATGCACCTGCCGGAAGCGTACCGTAACGAGGAAGCGCCGGCGTTACCTGCGCGTCAGCAACATGACGATCAGCTGATAAACGCCACGCTGCAGCAGTTCAACGGCAATATCAGCAAAACCGCACAGGCGTTAGGCGTTGCGCGCAGCACGCTGTATCGCCGCGCTGCACGCAATAAATACGGTTAATCGCGGAAGTTTTTAAACTGGAACGGCTGCCCCAGATTGCCGCCGCGCACCAGCGCCATCGCGCCCTGCAGATCGTCGCGTGACTTACCGGTGACGCGCAGGGATTCCCCCTGAATCTGCGTCTGCACTTTGAGCTTGCTGTCTTTGATCAGCTTCACCAGCTTTTTCGCCACATCGGCTTCAATGCCTTTTTTCATTTTGGCATCCAGGCTCCAGCTCTTACCGCTGTGTTCAATCTCTTCTGGCACGTCCAGTGCCGCGCCTTCAATGCCGCGCTTGAGCATTTTTTCGCGCAGAATATCGACCAGTTGCTTAACCTGAAAGTCAGATTCACTGATGACTTTAATGGTTTCATTTTTTTCATTGAGTTCATAACTGGCGGTGACGTTGCGGAAATCGAAACGCGTTGCCAGTTCACGGTTAGCATTCTCTACCGCATTGCGAACTTCCTGCATGTCGACTTCTGAAACGATATCGAAAGATGGCATCTCTTCTTCTCCTGAGGCTAAACTGGCATGCATAATACGCGTCTTACGGCACTAAATAAAATCACGCTGTGCAGCGCTATACTTAACTCATTGTCACAGCGCATAAATAATAAGCCCGCGAGCGGGAGGCAGCATGAAAATAACCGTATTAGGATGTGGTGCGCTAGGTCAGGTCTGGCTCACCGCCCTTGCCCATTGCGGACACGATGTTCAGGGATGGCTGCGCGTGCCTCAGCCCTACTGTTCCGCTAACGTGATTGATCCGTTGGGCCGCGTGTCAAACCGGACATTTATCGCTAACGATCCGCTGTTTCTGGCCCAGAGCCAACTGCTGTTGGTGACGCTTAAAGCGCCACAGGTGTCGACCGCCGTTAAAAATCTGGAAAGCGTGATGTCAGAAAACTGCCCCGTCCTGCTGCTGCACAACGGGATGGGCACGCTGGGAGAACTCAAAGGGCTTCGGCAACCGCTGCTGCGCGGTATCACCACGCACGCCGCTATGCGAGACGGCACGGTGATCAAGCATGTCGCCAACGGCGTCACGCACATTGGCCCCGGCAACCGTAAAAGCGAGGGCGGAAGTGAGATTGCCGATATCCTGCATGACGCACTGCCCGACGTCGCCTGGCACGACAACATCCGCGCCGCCTGCTGGCGCAAACTGGCGGTTAACTGCGTGATTAACGCGCTGAGCGTGGAGCACGACTGTCAGAACGGCGCGTTGCGTCATTACAGCGGTGAAATAACGACGTTATGCGATGAAATCAGTTGGGTGATGGAACGCGAAGGCCAGTCCGTTGCCAGTCAGAGCCTGCAGGATCACGTCTTTGATGTGATTGAAACCACGGCGGCCAACACCTCATCGATGTTGCAGGATATTCGCGCGCAGCGGCTAACGGAAATTGAGTACATTACCGGTTTTCTGTTGCGCCGCGCACGCACGCACGGCTTAGTGTTGACAGAAAACACGCGCCTGTATGACATGATTAAACGCAAGGAGTCTTATTATGGGCGCGAGCGCCTCAGTCCTGGTCTGTCTGGCTCATGGCAGTGAAGAAATCGAAGCGGTGACCACGCTAGATCTCCTGGTTCGCGGCGGTATAAAAACCCTCACCGCCAGCGTAGAAAGCGACGGAAGCCGGGAAATTGTCTGTTCCCGCGGCGTAAGGTTGCTGGCCGATGTGCCGCTGGTTGAGGTCGCGGACAATGACTATGACGCCATTGTGCTACCCGGTGGTCTCAAAGGAGCCGAGACGTTTCGCGACAGCCCGCTGCTGGTAGAAACCGTCCGCCAGTTCCATCAGTCAGGACGCATTGTTGCCGCCATCTGCGCGGCAGCCGGCACGGTACTGGTGCCGCACAACCTGTTTCCGGTAGGAAATATGACGGGCTTTCCCGGGTTGAAAGACAGGATACCGGAGGATAAATGGATGGAGCGTCGCGTCGTATGGGACCCACGGGTTAATCTGTTAACCAGCCAGGGGCCGGGCACGGCGATGGATTTTGCGCTGAAGTTAATTGATTTATTAGCAGGCAGTGATAAAGCGCGTGAGGTTGCAGCCCAGTTGGTACTGGCACCCGGCATTTATGATTATCAGGCAAGTTAGGATTGGGCGTTAAGACAGCAGATACAGCGGGCACGGTGCCCGCATCACTCTCAGGTGGACGCGGACACCGCCGAAACAGTCATACTGTCTCGGATCGCCTTACGGGCGGTAAACTTTGACGTTTTTAAAACCCTGCTCATGCAGGTACAGCGCCTGTAACTTGCTCATCACGCCGCGATCGCAATACAGCAGCCAGGTTTTGTTCTGATCGAGATCGCCAAACTGCGTGCTGAGTTTATAGAACGGCATCGATTTCACTTCGGTGCCCACCAATTGCAGCGGTTTGTCTTCCTGCTCATCCACCGAGCGAATATCCAGCACGCTGTCGTTTTCGTTCAGTAAGCCGACCGTTTCTACCTCGACAACGTCTTCCTGGGTCTGCTCAGCGATGTCGCGAATATCAACGTTAGTGGCTTCGGCCACCATGCGTTCCAGAATCGAGAAGTCAAAATGGCTTTCTTCGGCTTCGATTTTGCCTTTTACCGCCCTAACCGTCGGGCTTTTGGAAATCACACCACAATATTCCGGCATGGTGCTGGCAAAATCTTCGGTGCCGATCTCACGCGCGACCTTAATGATGTGTTCTTTATCATGGGAGATCAGCGGGCGCAGAATCAGCGTATCAGAGGCATTGTCGATCAAACGCAGGTTAGTCAGCGTCTGGCTGGATACCTGCCCCAGCGCTTCACCGGTCACCAGCGCCTGCACGCCATAACGTTCAGCCACCATCGACGCGGCGCGAACCATCATGCGCTTCAGCACCACGCCCATTTGGCCATCGTCGACTTTTTCTAAAATTTCGCCCACGACCGGCTCGAAGTTAATCGCCACAAAACGGACCCGATGCGAACGGCCAAAACGGTTCCAGATATAATGCGCCACCTGACGCACGCCGATTTCATGCGCTGCCCCACCAAGATTAAAGAAGCAGTAGTGCACCCGGCAACCGCGACGCATCAACATGTAGCTTGAAACGCCGGAGTCAAAGCCGCCCGAGATCAGCGACAGCACGTCTTCCTGCGTGCCGATCGGGAAACCGCCCAGCCCTTCATAGCGTGCGGTGACCAGGGTTAAACGGTTTTCTTCCACTTCCAGATTGACCGTCACCTGCGGCTTTTTAAGCTGTACCGTCGCACTGTCGATGTGCTGATTCAGACCACCGCCCACATAGCGTTCCACATCCTGCGAACTGAAGCTGTGTTTGCCCCGGCGCTTAACCCGCACGCAAAACGTTTTGTTTTCAAGAGCATCGCGATACTGCGCCAGCGTCTGCTCAAAAATATGGTGGATATCGGTATATTCACGATCTTCAACCGCAAGGACATGATGAATACCGGGGATGCGCATGAGCTCATCAGGAATGACCCTGCGCATGGCTTCATCTTTACAGCGCACTTCAATATGATCCCAGTGACGCACGACCGCGATCTCATCGCTGACCGTTTTGAGCACGTTACGGATATTGCTGGCAAGAATCTTAATAAAGCGCAGGCGCACCGACTGACTCTTGATGGTGATTTCGGGAAATAACTTGACGATAAACTTCATGGCGATACAGCTTCGTTGGGCAAATAAGTGCTAAAACAGGCTGCACTTAGCTGGTAAGATCATAAAATTGCGGGGTGCCAGGCGCATCCGCATCCGAGGCGCGAGAGTATATCACCTTTACCCGGTGACTGCTTCTGCAACAGCATGCGCATTGATTATTTTGCTAATCATTCTCTGTCAGCTACCATGACCGATTGCAAGATAACGTCCCAACCGTGAGTCGATCCTAACTATGCCGAAAAAAGCCGAACAGCCAGCCAGCTTTGAAACGTCATTGCAGCAGCTGGAACAGATTGTCAGCCGTCTGGAAAGTGGTGAACTGCCGTTGGAAGAGGCACTCAATGAATTTGAGCGCGGCGTGCAGTTAGCACGCAACGGCCAACAGACGCTGCAACAGGCTGAGCAGCGCGTTCGTATTTTACTCAGTGATGATAAAGACGCCGACCTCTCCTCCTTTACGCCGGAAAACAGCTAATGGATTTTCCTGAACTGCTCGACGCCTATCACCGGCAGGTGAACCGCGCGTTGACGGGCTTATTAGATGCTCTGCCTTTTCAGAGTTCTCCTCTGGTGAATGCCATGCAGTATGGGGCATTATTAGGCGGAAAACGCCTGCGCCCGTTTCTGGTCTACGCCACCGGCGAAATGCTTCACGCCGACAACGCCAGCCTGGATGCGCCCGCTGCGGCAGTTGAGTGTATTCATGCCTATTCACTGATTCATGACGATCTTCCGGCAATGGACGATGACGCCCTGCGTCGTGGTCAACCGACTTGCCATATCAAATATGGTGAAGACACGGCTATCCTTGCCGGGGATGCGCTGCAAACGCTGGCCTTTTCGATTCTTGCCGACCAGCCGATGCCTGGCGTAAGCGCGGAATACCGACTGGCCATGCTGTCCGAGCTGGCCAAAGCCAGCGGCGTAGCCGGCATGTGCGGTGGACAGGCGTTGGATCTGGCCGCTGAAGGTCAGTCAGTGGGCCTGACCCAACTTGAACAGATTCATCGTCATAAAACCGGGGCATTAATTCGCGCAGCCGTTCGGCTCGGCGCCTTTGCTGCCGGGGAAAAAGGTCGTGAAGCGCTCCCGCATCTTGACCGCTATGCCGATGCGATTGGCCTGGCTTTTCAGGTGCAGGATGACATCCTGGATGTGACGGGCGACACAGCTGTCATCGGAAAACGTCAAGGTGCCGATCAAGATCTTGGAAAAAGCACCTATCCTTCACTGATGGGTCTGGATAATGCCCGCACTAAGGCACTGGATTTGTATCAGGAAGCCGTCGATGCTTTGCATATGCTCTCTGCAAAATCCTATAACACTAAAGCCTTGAAGGCGCTGGCGAGCTTCGTAATTGAACGCGATAAATAACTTCCATGATGAGTCACTGATGAGTTTTGATACTACAAAATACCCGACACTGGCGCAGGCAGAAACGGTTCAGGCGCTGCGAGCCCTGCCTAAAGAGAAATTGCCTGCGCTTTGCAACGAGCTGCGCCAGTATTTATTAGACAGCGTGAGCCGCTCAAGCGGCCATTTTGCGTCGGGCCTGGGCGTGGTCGAGCTGACGGTGGCGCTGCATTACGTTTATAACACACCGTTCGATCACCTGGTCTGGGACGTCGGTCATCAGGCTTATCCGCACAAAATTTTAACGGGTCGTCGCGATCGCATTGGCTCTATTCGCCAAAAGAACGGCGTGCATCCGTTTCCCTGGCGCGGTGAGAGTGAATACGACGTGCTGAGCGTGGGCCACTCCTCCACCTCCATCAGTGCCGGACTGGGGATGGCTGCGGCTGCCGAACGTGAAGGCAAAGGCCGTCGCACCGCCTGCGTTATCGGTGATGGCGCAATCACTGCCGGCATGGCGTTTGAAGCCATGAACCATGCGGGCGATATCAAGTCCGATATGCTCGTCATTCTGAATGACAATGAAATGTCGATTTCCGAAAACGTGGGTGCCCTGAATAACCGACTGGCGCAGATTTTATCCGGCAAAACCTATGCCCGTTTGCGTGAGGGCGGTAAGCGCGTCCTGACCGGCCTGCCACCGATCAAAGAGTTAGTGCGGCGCACCGAAGAACACCTGAAAGGCATGGTCGTGCCCGGTACGCTGTTCGAAGAGCTGGGATTTAACTATATCGGCCCGGTTGACGGACATGATGTCCTGACGCTGGTGAATACGCTGAGCAACATGCGCAGCCTGAAAGGCCCGCAGTTCCTGCATATTATGACCAAAAAGGGCAAAGGTTATGCGCCGGCGGAGCAGGACCCTATCGCCTGGCATGCGGTGCCAAAATTCGACGTCGCCAGCGGCGAGCTGCCAAAAAGCGCCGAAGGTTTGCCGAGCTATTCCAAAATTTTCGGTAACTGGCTGTGCGAGATGGCCGCTGACGATGCCAAACTGATGGCCATTACGCCAGCCATGCGCGAAGGTTCCGGCATGGTGGGTTTCTCTCGCAAGTATCCCAATCAATATTTTGATGTCGCTATTGCGGAACAGCATGCGGTGACCTTTGCAGCGGGCCTGGCCATTGGCGGCTATAAACCGGTGGTGGCTATCTATTCCACCTTCCTGCAGCGCGCCTACGATCAGGTGATTCACGATGTGGCGATTCAGAAGCTGCCAGTGTTGTTTGCTATCGATCGTGGCGGCATCGTGGGTGCTGACGGTCAAACGCACCAGGGCGCGTTCGATCTCGCCTACCTGCGCTGCGTTCCGGACATGGTGATTATGACGCCGAGCGACGAGGACGAATGTCGCCAGATGCTGTATACCGGCTATCACTATCAGGATGGCCCGGCTGCGGTTCGCTATCCGCGCGGCACCGGCACCGGCGCGGCATTAACGCCGCTGCAAAGCCTGCCGCTGGGTAAAGGCGTGGTAAAACGTCAGGGCGAAAAACTGGCTATCCTCAACTTTGGTACGCTGTTGCCAGAAGCGAGCCAGGTGGCGGGAGCGCTCAATGCCACGCTGGTTGACATGCGCTTTGTGAAACCGCTGGATACGGCACTGATCACTGAGCTGGCGGCCCGTCACGAATCCTTGATTACCCTGGAAGAAGGCGCGATTAAAGGCGGCGCCGGTAGCGGCGTGAATGAGTATGTCATGGCTAAGCGCCTGGGTGTGCCGGTGCTGAATATCGGCCTGCCTGATGAGTTTATTCCACCCGGCACGCAGGAAGAGATGCGTCACGTCTACCAACTGGACGTTGACGGTATTCAACAGCAAATCAGTCGCTGGCTGGCGCAATAGTTCCCTGCCCCGCTCTCTGCGGAGAGCGGTATTCCTGCTATGCTTGATCCCCTGGGAAAGACATAGCAGGAGTCATCATGAAAACCATTCAATTAGCGAATACCGACTTAAGGGTTTCACGGCTTTGCCTGGGCTGTATGACCTTCGGCGAACCCGATCGTGGCAAGCACGCCTGGACACTGCCAGAAGAGAGCAGCCGTCCGCTCATCCGCCAGGCACTCGACGCCGGGATCAATTTTTTCGATACCGCGAACAGCTATTCGGATGGCAGTAGCGAGGAAATTTTAGGCCGGGCGCTTCACGATTTCGCCCGGCGTGACGAGGTGGTGGTCGCCACCAAAGTTTTCTTTCCCATGAGCAATCTGTCGCAGGGCTTATCCCGTCAAAATATCCTGCAATCCATTGACGACAGCCTGCAACGGCTCGGCATGGACTATGTCGATCTGCTGCAAATTCACCGCTGGGACTATGACACGCCGCTGGAAGAGACGCTGGATGCGCTTAATGAGGTGGTGAAATCCGGAAAGGCGCGTTATATCGGTGCCTCCTCAATGCATACCAACCAGTTTGCTCAGGCCCTGGCACTGCAGGACCAGGAGGGCTGGGCGCGCTTTGTCACCATGCAGGATCAGTACAATCTGATTCAGCGTGAAGAAGAGCGTGAGATGCACCCCTTGTGCCAGCGGGAAAACATTGCGGTTCTGCCCTGGAGTCCGCTGGCGCGCGGCAAGCTTACCCGTCCGTGGGGAGAAACGACCGCACGCTCCGTGTCGGATGAGGTCATCAAATCGCTCTATGCCTCAACCGAGGAAAACGACGCCGTGATAGCCGAGCGCCTGGCGCAGGTTGCGGCAGATAAAGGCGCGACGCGTGCACAGGTGGCTCTGGCCTGGTTGCTTAGCAAGCCTGCCGTCACCGCGCCGATTATCGGTGCCTCCCGTGCAGAGCAGTTTGCCGATCTGGTCAACGCGGTAAATGTCGAGCTGACGCCAGATGATATCGCCAAACTGGAAGAGGCTTATCAACCGCATCCGGCAACGGGCTATCAGTAAGGGATTTTCAGGGAGGCGCGCATCCGGGCAGCGGCATTGTCTGTTGAATATGCGCTAATCTGAGCACTGATTTGATGGTGACGACCGTTCCCGCGATTGCACGGGAACGGTCGTTGTGCTGTAAAGCAATATGCAGGTTAAGACGATGTTGTTTTGCGTCACCCGGCAAGGTTATCCCGCCAGATAAACGCCTGTACCGTACAGCATCGCCGCCGCGATAATACCTGCGATAATATCATCCACCATGATGCCCATACCGCCGTGCACGTTGCGGTCAAACCAGCGAATCGGCCAGGGCTTCCAGATATCCAGCACCCGGAACAGGACAAAGCCGCTGACCACCCATTGCCAGCTGTTAACCGGAATCGCCATCAGGGTAATCCACATCCCGATAAACTCATCCCAGACAATGCTACCGTGGTCATGCACGCCCATATCTTTGGCGGTGCGATGGCAGAGGTAAACGCCCACGCTAATGCCCAATAACACGACCAGCGAGTACAGGTCATGAGGGAGAAAGGTCATGAGCCACCAAAACGGGATGGCAGCCAGCGATCCCACCGTACCCGGCATAAACGGGCTGAGCCCGCTGCCGAAGCCGGTCGCCAGTAAATGCCAGGGATTGCGCAGGCGCAGGCGACTTTTGGCGAGGGTTTTATCTGTGGTCAAAATGGTCGAATCCTTTATGGCGGAATTCTGTCGGTTTGCCGTTGTCCAGCAGGGACAGTCCTTCTGACTCCGGTGCCATCTGGCCGATACAGGTGTAAGGCACGCCAAGATGACCCAGTGCCACGTCCAGCGCGCCGCGATTGACTTCCGGTACGCTAAAGCACAGTTCGTAGTCCTCTCCGCCGCTCAGCGCCCAGCGCAGTACCTGTACGGCATCAAAGTTTTCACGCAGTGCAGAAGACAGCGGCAGCGCATCAAGATTGATCCTGGCACCACAGCCGCTGGCTTTCAGCACATGACCCAAATCGGAGATCAGCCCGTCCGATAAATCAATGGCCGATGACGCCAGGGAACGCAACGACTGCCCCTGCAGAATGCGCGGCATCGGGCGCAAATGGCGCTTGATCAGGGCTTCATGTATCGCCGGATCGTCAATGCGACAGTGATGTTGTAATAACGCCAGTCCGGCGGCACTGTCACCCAGCGTGCCGGTCACGTAGATCCAGTCGCCCGGTTTAGCGCCCGATCGTTTCAATGCTTTGCCGTGCGGGATCAAACCATGAATTCCCAGCGTCAGGCTGAGCGGCCCGCGCGTCGTGTCACCGCCGACCAGCTGCATGTCGTAATATTCCAGCAGGTCGAACAGGCTTTCGCTAAAGCTGCTTAACCAGGCTTCATTGACCTCAGGCAAGGTCATCGCCAGCGTCAGCCAGGCAGGATCGGCCCCCATTGCAGCCAAATCGCTCAGGTTAACCGCCAAAGATTTATAGGCTAAATCGGCAGGATGGATGGAAGGCAGGAAGTGGACGCCTGAAACCAGCGTATCGGTGCTGACCGCCAGCGTCTGTTTTTCGGGCACGCTAAGCAACGCGCAATCGTCGCCGATGCCGAGTTCGACATCACGGCGGCTCCGCGTTCTGCGGTTGAAGTAGCGTGCGATGAGTTCAAATTCACCACATGACATAATTGCGTTCCGCTTAACCATTAATGAAAAAGGCCGGCAAGCCGGCCTTATTGATTATTTGCGTTGGGGTCTAATCTGTGGACCGGCTTTATCCAGTACGCCGTTGACAAATTTATGGCTGTCTTCGGCACCAAATACTTTCGCCAGTTCGATACCTTCGTTGATGGCCACTTTGTAGGGCACATCAGAACGCTTGCTCAATTCATACAGCGAAATACGCAGAATGGCTTTTTCCACCTGCCCCAGCTCTTCAAGCTGACGCGACAGATAGGGCTTCATTAAGCCATCCAGGTACGCGCTGCTGGTCGCCACACCGGTCAGCAGTTCGCGGAAATAGGTAATGTCGACGTCTTTGACGTCTTGTTCCGCCAGAAACTGGTATTCCACATCGGCAATGTCGTTGTTGGACAACTGCCAGGAGTAAAGCGCCTGGACAGCGCACTCACGGGCGCGACGACGAGCAGCAGGTTTCACAAAATTCCCCTTACAAAAATCAGGCTTTAATGGCTTTCAATACGTTGATCATTTCAAGCGCGGTCAGGGCCGCTTCGGCACCTTTATTACCCGCTTTGGTTCCAGCACGCTCAATGGCCTGCTCGATATTTTCGGTCGTCAGTACGCCAAATGCCACAGGAATATCACAGTCCATGGCAACGCTGGCAATACCGGAGCTGGCTTCGCCTGCGACATATTCGAAGTGCGCAGTGCCACCACGAATCACGGTACCCAGAGCAATAACGGCATCGTATTTGCCGGTTTTTGCCAGCGCACACGCTGCCAGCGGCAGTTCATAAGCACCAGGCACCCAGACAACGGTGATATTGTCATCGCTGACCTGGCCGATGCGCTTCAGGGCATCGACTGCGCCGTCTAACAGGCTGTCATTGATGAAGTTGTTAAAACGCGCGATAACGATGGCAATGTTTGCCTCAGGCGTTGCAACGGCAGCTTCGATAACTTTCATACATATCCTTTCAGGGGTTTGTTTGGCCCCGCGCAGGGGGGCGGATTCTAACATACTCTTTGGCGGCGTGCTCTCGCTTTTCCGCCTCTGTTATTGCGGTGTCAGGGTCAGGCGCACATCGCTGCCGACCTGACGGATATCGCTGAAGGCAAAGACCGGCGCATCGGCCAACGCTGTCAGGCCCGCCAGCTGACATAAACCACGCGCGTCATTGCCGAGTAATTTCGGGGCGACATATAAAATCAGCTCATCAACCAGGCCTGCCTGAAGTAGCGCACCCGCCAGCGTGGCACCCGCTTCCACCCAGACGCTGTTAATTTGCCGCTGGCCCAGCACCATCATCAGGGCCACTAAATCCAGTTGGCTGTCGCGCAGCGGAACAGGAATTTGCGTGACCGTTTCGGGCCAGCGCAGATCGTCGGCCTGCTGACGCATCAGCCAGGTTTCGCCCAATTGTTCAATAAGTTTGTGCTGAGGCGTTACGCGATTCTGGCTATCGACGATCACTCTGACCGGCTGACGCAGCTGTGCTTCATCCACCAGACGCTGGCTGTCGCTGTCCAGTTCTGACCAGCGCACCGTTAACGAAGGGTCATCCGCCAGAACCGTTGCGCTCGTGCTGAGGATGGCAGAGCTCTGGGCGCGCAACCGCTGTACATCCCGCCGGGCAGCCGCCGAGGTGATCCACTGGCTTTCACCGTTTGCCATTGCTGTGCGGCCATCCAGCGATGCGCCCAGTTTTAACTGTATCCAGGGAAAGCCGGTGCGCATGCGTTTCAGAAAACCGCGATTCAGAGCTTCCGCTTCCTGCATCATCAGTCCGTGGCTGACCTCAAAGCCCGCCTGGCGCAGACGATGCAATCCCCGCCCAGCCACCTGCGGATTGGGGTCCTGCATGGCAGCAACTACCCGCGTTACGCCAGCGGCAATAAGCGCGTCGCAACAGGGCGGCGTGCGGCCGTGATGGCTGCAGGGTTCCAGCGTCACATAGGCGGTTGCTCCCCGGGCGCGGTCACCCGCCATACGCAGCGCATGCACTTCTGCATGGGGTTCACCGGCGCGCTGGTGCCAGCCTTCTCCAACAATCTGGCCGTCGCGTACAATCACGCAGCCAACATTCGGATTGGGCGTGGTCGTAAAACGGCCGCGCCGCGCCAGTTCCAGCGCGCGCGCCATAGCGTGTTCATCAGTCATGATTTAATCCTGTAATCTGGCAATCTCTTCGCCAAAATCACGCACATCTTCGAAGCTGCGATAAACGGAAGCAAAGCGAATATAGGCCACCTTATCGAGCTTTTTCAGTTCATCCATGACCAGGTTCCCAATCAGCTTGCTGGGGATTTCACGTTCACCGGTCGCGCGCAACTGGGTTTTAATATGGCTTACCGCACTCTCTACCGCATCCGCACTGACCGGACGCTTTTCCAGCGCTTTCATCATGCCGCTGGCGAGTTTGTCTTCATTGAAAGGTTCACGCACATCGTTGCTTTTCACCACGCGCGGCATCACCAGCTCAGCCACTTCAAACGTCGTAAAACGCTCATGGCACACCAGACATTGACGACGGCGCCGCACTGATGAACCCTCACTAACCAGACGAGAATCAATCACTTTAGTGTCTACAGCGGAGCAGAATGGGCAATGCATGACGTTTCCTGACACGAGATAAATAGGTCATACAGTGTAGCGCGAACTGCAGGTCAACAAAATCGATTCCCGTGCTTTACCCTGTCGTCCTTACAGCCTGAGGGAGCAAAACGCTCACGAAGACAAAAAGCAGGCCGCTTACCGCGTCATGCGCTAAATGTTATCCCCGGCAGCAGGCGTTATCTTTGCAAAGAAGCCGGCACAAACGCCGGTGCGGCTTGCTTGCTGGCGATGACCCGGACGCAACACGGCAGTGGGTTTACACGGCCGGATTACCCGACAGAAAGAATCTGGATGGGGACGTCAAGGGTGAACCTCAGGTCGTCAGACTATTCCGTTAACGGAAAAAGAAACGCCTGGTCGCTAAAGGCAGTCTTGACGCCATCGCTCACGTAGAAGATAACGTGATATCGGCAACGGTCAGGTTAAAAGGCACGACCGGATACGTGAACGCCATTGATTTCGATAAATCATTGCAGCCCCACGGACAACCTGTGCCGGGGCGGTTTTTAGGTATTTCTCTATAACGGAAAAGGATAAATGATGATCAGGACGGTTTGGGCACCTGCGGCCCTGTCGCTGGTTCTGTTGAGTGGTTGCAGCACAACGCAACAGCCGCAGGTGAAACAGCTCCATCAGGAAGTCAGCCAACTCAATCAGCAGATGCAGCAACTCACCAGCCAGGCCGGCGCGGTGGAGATTCAGGGACAGCTTAACGCGCACTCGCAGCAGGGCGCATGGCTATTACCGCAGGCCAATACGCCTGTTGAATTGCAAACCCAGGCCGGTACGTTGCGCTTATCGTTATCACAGGTTGAGGCAGAAGCTGGCGGATCACGCGCTAACCTGACTCTGCAGACACGCGATAATCAGGCGCTGCCTGCGCTGGAGGCCACCGTGGTATGGGGCCAGCTTGACCCCGCAACGGGCAAGCCGCTTGAAGCCGACAGCCTGACACAGACCATCACGGTGCCGACCGCGCTGACGCCGCGCAGTTCGGTCACGGTTCCGTTACGTTTGAGCGGTATTACGCCAGAGCAGCTCGGCTATGTCCGGGTTCATCAGGTGCTGGCCAAAACGGCTGCGCCCAGGTCTTAACGACAAAAAAAAAGCCGCCAGATTGCGCTGGCGGCTTTTCCATGATGCACAGATTACGGCAGGATTGAAGGCTGGTCTGCGCCCTCTTTCTCGACTTTCTGCACCAGCATGTGTTCGCGTTTCATGCCCAGCTTCAGCGCCAGCGCTGAAGAGACGTAAATCGACGAAATCGTACCAATAGTGACACCGATCAGCATGGTCAGCGAGAAGCCTTTCAGCAGCGCACCACCAAAGATGAACAGAATCAGGATCATCGCCAACGTCGTCAGCGAGGTGATCAAGGTACGGCTCAAGGTCTGGGTCAGGGACACGTTGGTAATATCGTAAGAGGACCCGCGGCGGATCTTGCGGAAATTCTCACGAATACGGTCCGACACCACGATTTTATCGTTAAGTGAATAACCGATAACTGACATCAGCGAGGCCACAATGGTGAGGTCGATCTCCACCCGGAACAGCGACAGCAGGCCACAGGTGATGATCACGTCATGTGCCAGTGCCAGCACCGTACCCAGCGCCAGACGCCACTCAAAGCGAATACCGATATAGATCAGAATCGCAATCAGTGCCGACATTAAGGCTAACGCACCGGCCTGCGCCAGATCGCTGCCCACGCTGGGTCCAACAAACTCGATACGTTTTACCGTCGCGTTTTGCTGCGTGGTCTGGTTAATTACCGTCACCACTTTATTACCTAACTCGGTACCTGCAGGGCCGGTAACTGGTGGCATACGCACCATCACGTCACGGCTGCTGCCAAAGTTCTGGATCAGCGGCTCCTGGAAACCGGCCTTAACCAGCTCGCCACGAATCGTGTCGAGATCGGCAGGTTTCTCCAGGTTGATCTCAATCACCGTACCGCCGGTGAAATCGAGACCCCAGTTAAAGCCACGTACGCCAACAATGGCAATCGAGATGATGATTAACAATCCCGAAATAATAAATGCCAGCGTATCCCAGCGCATAAAGTCGACGACTTTACGGCCGTGGTTTAACTGCTCAATGTTATATTCCTGTGCCACAACGCACTCCTCAGATAGACAGCTTTTTGACGCGCTTGCCACCGTACATCAGGTTAATGATGGCGCGGGTACCGACAATCGATGTGAACATTGAGGTTGCGATACCAATAGCCGTTGTAATCGCAAAGCCCTTAATGGACCCCGTACCCACCGCATACAGAATCACCACTTTGATCAGGGTGGTTACGTTAGCATCGACAATACTGGAGAAGGCGCCTTTATAGCCCTCGTGGATTGCCTGCTGTACGGAACGCCCGTTGCGCAGTTCTTCTTTAATACGTTCATTAATCAGTACGTTAGCATCGACTGCCACCGCCAGCGTCAGGACGATACCGGCAATGCCTGGCATCGTCAGCGTCGCACCCGGTAACAGGGACATAATACCGACAATCAGCACCAGGTTTGCCAGCAGCGCGCTGGTGGCAATCAGGCCCACTTTCTTGTAGTACAGCACCATAAACAGGATAGAGGCGACCAGGCCCCACAGGCAGGCTTCCAGACCCTGAGTAATGTTCTGCTGACCCATGGTTGGACCGATGGTACGCTCTTCCACAATCTGGATAGGCGCAATCAGCGCACCGGCGCGCAGCAGCAGCGACAGCTGACGTGCTTCGTTCGGGTTGCCGATACCGGTAATACGGAAGCTGTTGCCAAGGCGCGACTGGATATTGGCGACGTTAATCACCTCTTCCTGTTTCACCAGAATGGCTCGACCGTTAGCATCTTTCTTACCGCTGTCTTTGTACTCCACAAACAGGGTCGCCATCGGCTTACCGATGTTGTCCTTGGTGAAGTTAGACATGATATTACCGCCCGCGCCGTCCAGTGAAATGTTCACCTGAGGCTGGTTGTACTCATCCATGCTGGATGTAGAGTCGGTAATATGGTCACCCGTCAGGATGACACGCTTATAGAGCACCACAGGGCGTCCGTCGCGCGTGTCTTTCACTTCCGAGTCGCCCGGTACGCGGCCACTGGCGGCGGCGCTTGGGTCCACGCTGGTGTTAACCAGGCGGAATTCCAGCGTCGCTGTCGCGCCCAAAATCTCTTTGGCACGTGCGGTGTCCTGAATACCTGGCAGTTCAACCACGATGCGGTCAGAACCCTGACGCTGTACCAGGGGTTCAGCGACGCCCAGTTGGTTGACACGGTTACGCAGAATAGTGATGTTCTGTTGAACAGCGTATTCACGTGCTTCGCTGAGACGCGCATCGGTCATGGTGGCACGCAGCGAATCATCGCCGCTGCTGTTGATGACCAGATCCTGATGACGGGATGACAACCACTTCACCGCAGCATCGCGGCTGGCAGCATCACGGAAACGAATTTCCACGCCGTAGTTAGCAATCTTGTTGACGTTGGTATAGGGAATATTTTTTTCGCGCAGGTCGCTGCGCAGGCTGTCAGCATTCTGCTCTTGCAGTTTGCTCAGGGCAGTATCCATATCCACTTCCATCAGGAAGTGCACACCACCACGCAGATCGAGGCCAAGCTTCATTGGCTGTGCCGCCAGCAGAGCCAGCCAGCGCGGCGTTGCCGGTGCGAGGTTCAGGGCAACCACATAGTTTTCGCCCAGCGCTTTCATGATCGCTTCACGGGCGCGCAGTTGCACATCCGTATTGGCAAAACGCGCAGTAATCGCGCCATTTTCCAGGGCAACAGACTTAGTTTGAATATTGTCTTGTTTTAATACGTTCTGAATTTGATCCAACGTTTGCTCACTGGCGGCGCTTCCGCGCGCGCCAGTGATCTGAACAGCCGGATCCTCACCATAAAGGTTGGGAAGTGCATACACCAGGCCAATGACAAGCACCACGACCAGCATTATGTACTTCCACAAAGGATAACGATTTAACACGGCAGTTCCCTTAGGGAAGTAAAAATTACAGCGCCTTCATAGAACCTTTCGGCAGGACGGCAGCCACGAAATCACGTTTGATAACCACTTCAGTAGTGTCGTTCAGCGCAATAGCAATGTAGCCGGTTTCTGCCACTTTTGTTACGCGACCCACCAGGCCACCGTTCGTCAGGACTTCATCACCCTTGGAGATAGAATCCATCAGCTTCTTGTGCTCTTTTGCACGCTTCTGCTGCGGGCGCAGGATCATGAAGTAAAAGATCAGGCCAAAGACGACCAGCATGATCACCAGAGAATACGGACTTCCCTGAGACGGTGCGCCTGCTGCAGCCACAGCGTCAGAAATGAAAAAGCTCATTAAATTTCCCTCATTGATGAATTATCAGACGTTAAAGGCGGAACCGCTTTGCCCGTCCGTTGGTAGAACTCGCTAACAAAGCGCTCTAATTTACCCTCTTCGATAGCCTGGCGTAAACCCGCCATCAAACGCTGGTAATAGCGCAGGTTATGAATCGTGTTCAGACGTGCGCCCAGTATTTCGTTACAGCGATCAAGATGATGCAAGTACGCACGGCTGTAATTGCGACAGGTGTAACAATCACACTCCGCATCCAGCGGCGAAACATCGTCTTTATGCTTCGCATTGCGAATTTTTACCACGCCATCGGTCACAAATAAGTGGCCATTACGCGCATTACGCGTTGGCATGACGCAGTCAAACATATCCACGCCGCGACGCACGCCTTCAACCAGATCTTCAGGTTTACCGACGCCCATCAGGTAACGGGGTTTGTCCTCGGGAATCTGCGGGCAAACATGCTCAAGGATACGGTGCATATCCTCTTTAGGCTCACCGACCGCCAGGCCGCCCACAGCGTACCCATCAAAGCCAATCTCTACCAGACCTTTCACAGAGACATCACGTAAATCTTCGTAAACCGAGCCCTGAATAATGCCAAACAGCGCATTTTTGTTCCCCAGGCTGTCAAAACGGTCACGACTGCGTTGCGCCCAGCGCAGAGACATCTCCATAGAGCGCTTGGCATAATCCCAGTCTGCCGGGTACGGCGTGCACTCATCGAAGATCATCACGATGTCCGATCCCAGGTCGTACTGGATCTCCATCGATTTTTCCGGATCGAGGAAAATCGCGTCGCCGTTGATCGGATTGCGGAAATGGACACCGGCTTCGGTGATCTTACGAATGTCGCCCAGGCTAAACACCTGGAAGCCGCCAGAATCGGTCAGAATGGGGCCTTTCCACTGCATAAAATCATGCAAATCGCCGTGCAACTTCATGATTTCCTGGCCGGGACGCAGCCAGAGGTGGAAAGTGTTGCCCAGAATAATTTGCGCGCCGGTTTCCTGCACTTCTTCCGGCGTCATGCCCTTCACGGTGCCATAGGTACCCACGGGCATAAACGCCGGGGTTTCCACCACGCCACGATCAAAAATCAGACGACCGCGACGCGCGCGACCGTCTGTGGTATCAAGTTCAAATTTCACAAAACCTCCATTGGAGAAACAGTCCAATGTTTAAATTAAAACAGATCAGGCACCCACTTTTTCCCGCGGAGCCTGTGGGTTTTTGCTGATAAACATCGCGTCGCCGTAGCTGAAGAAACGGTATTCTTCCGCCACCGCCGCACGATAAGCAGCCATCGTGTGCTGATAACCGGCAAAGGCCGATACCAGCATGATCAACGTCGATTCGGGCAGATGGAAATTGGTGATCAACGCATCAATCACCTGATACTCATAGCCCGGATAGATAAAGATTTGGGTGTCATCGAAGAACGGCGCAATCAGCGCATCCTGGCTGGCTTTGGCTGCACTTTCCAGCGAGCGTACTGAGGTTGTCCCCACCGCGACGACCTTGTTGCCACGGGCTTTACAGGCCAGCACCGCATCCACAACCTCCTGCGGAACTTCCGCATATTCGGCATGCATGTGGTGTTCTTCAATCGTTTCTACGCGCACCGGCTGGAACGTCCCTGCCCCGACGTGCAGGGTAACAAAGGCCATTTCAACGCCTTTGTCTTTCAGCGCCTGAATCAGGGGTTCATCAAAGTGCAAACCGGCGGTCGGGGCCGCGACGGCCCCCGGGCGGGCGCTGTATACCGTCTGGTAAAGCTCGCGATCGGCCTCTTCATCGGGACGATCAATATACGGCGGCAGCGGCATATGGCCTACGCTGTTGAGGATGTCCAGAATGGCACGATCGTCCTCAAACGCAATCTCAAACAGGGCATCGTGGCGCGCGACCATCGTGGCGTTAACGCTTTCATCGTCGCCCAGCAGCAACGCTGCGCCAGGCTTTGGCGCTTTGGACGCCCTCACGTGTGCCAGAACGCGCTTGTCATCAAGCATGCGCTCAACCAGCATTTCGATTTTACCGCCGCTTGCCTTGCGACCAAACACCCGGGCCGGGATCACGCGCGTGTTGTTAAACACCAGCAGATCGCCAGGTTGCAGCTTGTCCAGCACATCGGTAAACACGCCATGGCTCAGTGCACCACTTGTACCGTCCAGCGACAGTAAGCGGCAACCGCTACGCTGCGCCTGGGGATAATGGGCGATAAGGGATTCGGGCAATTCAAAAGCAAAATCGGCGACACGCATGACAGACTTCTTACTCAGAAAAACAGGCGGCACAGTTTAGCGGAAAATCGCTCAATTCTGAACAACTGGCTGCGCAAAGCGAGTTGCGCTTATAATAGCGCATGAATTTTCTTGCTCATCTTCACTTAGCCCATCTTGCAGACAGCTCGCTACTCGGCAATCTGATGGCGGATTTCGTTCGCGGTGCGCCGCATCAACACTGGCCCAAACCGGTGGCCGACGGCATTCTGATGCATCGTCGCCTGGATGTTATGACCGATGCCTTGCCGGAAGTGCGAGAGGCGCGTCAGCTGTTTCGGGCTGAAACCTACCGTGTCGCGCCCATTACCCTGGATGTTATCTGGGACCATTTTCTGGCGCGCCACTGGGATCGCTTTCATCAGGCACACACGTTGCAACAATTTACCGCCAAAGCCGAAAGCGAAATCGTTCCGCAACTGGCGGCCACGCCTGACGAATTTAAAGCCCTCAATGCGGTGATGTGGCGTGAACGCTGGTTCGAGCATTACGCTGATCCACAGCGTCTTGAACGGGTGCTGAACGGGATGGCGAGCCGTCGGCCAAAACTGGCCGCTCTGCGCGACTCTTATCACGACTTTAGGGCGCATTATGCTGCGTTTGAAGCCTGCTTTTTCCAGTTCTATCCGCGCCTGATGACCCTGGCTGTCGAGCAGCAGCTATAACCTCCCCTCCTTTTTACATCGGGTTTGTGAGCGCTTTTCATTGCACCATCAACCTGTAACGCTGAAAAAGCGCGCAGTCAGTCATACAGCCGTATTGCCATTACTTCCGGTCTGCGGCTTAATAAGCCTTGCTTAACTATGATTTACGTTGCTCTCACTGTCAGACCGCCTGTTCAGGCGCTTGCTTTATCCGATATGGTTTAAAATCATAAGAGGGAAACATGTCATCCGCTTCGCATTCTGAAATTGACGCGCGCTATCATTACGCCTGCGAAATCGCCCGTGCGGCGGCAAGCCGCGCCTGGTCATGGTATCAACAGCGTCAAAAACTGGTGGTGGAACATAAAAGGGATCTTCAGGATGTGGTCAGTGAAGCTGACCGCAACGTTGAAGAATTAATTAAATCATTGATCTCAGAACGTTATCCAGATGATGCCGTTTTAGGCGAGGAGAGCGGCGGTGACACGCAAGGTGCCCGTATTGTATGGGTGATCGATCCCATTGATGGCACAGCCTGCTTTGTTAACGGCCTGCATAACTGGTGCGTCTCGCTGGCGATTGTGTGCGATGGCGAACCGGTCGTTGGCGTGATTTGCGATCCCAATCATCACGAGCTGTTTCACGCCCGCAAAGGGAACGGCGCCTGGCTCAACGAGACCCGGCTTGAAGTGCATAAAGCCCGGCACCTCAATGAAGGCCTGCTGGGGATCAGTAATTCCAGCCGTGTTCCCGGTGAAAAAGTGACGCAGCTCATCGATGCCCTGCTCAGGCAAGGTGGGATGTTTATTCGCATCGGCTCCGGGGCTTTAACCAGTGCCTGGGCCGCCGCAGGCCGTCTGATTGGCTATTATGAAGCACATATGCATCCCTGGGACAGCCTGCCCGGCATCGTGTTAATGCGTGAGGCCGGCGGCGTGACCAACGATTATCTGCGCAACGACGGTCTGAAAAAGGGCAATCCTGTTTTGCTGGCGAATGCGGTAATCTATCCGCAAATTAAAGCGCTGCTTGCGACGCATGAAATTGAGGATTGATGATGCCTGCCCATGTTCCCCGGCGCTTAATTGCGCTCTGCGCGTTGTGGTTGTTGGCGGCGCCGCTGCACGCGGCTCCGGAATACCAACTTGAGAAAGTGGTAGAACTGAGCCGACACGGGGTACGTCCGCCGACGCCCGGTAATCGTAAAGAGATTGAAGCGGAAAGCCAGCAGCCATGGTACGTCTGGAGCACGGCAGACGGTGAACTGACGGGCCATGGCTACAGCGCGGTGGTGAATAAAGCACGCTGGGAAGGGGAGCACTATCGCCAGTTGGGTTTACTCAACGCGGGTTGCCCTGATGCGACAGCGCTCTACGTGCGCGCCAGCCCGCTGCAGCGAACGCGCGCTACCGCCGAGGCGCTGGTGGACGGTGCCTTTCCCGGCTGTGGTGTGGCGGTTCATACCGTTAAGGGCGATGTCGATCCGCTGTTTCAGACGGAAAAGCTCCCCTTTGCCCAGACCGATCCGCAGCGCGAACTGGCGGCAAAACAGCGCGTGGCGGGCGATTTAGCCCAACGCCAGCAGCAGCTTCAGCCTGCGATTACGCTGCTTAAACAGTCGGTATGTCCGGCCAGCAGCGATTGTGCGTTTTTCGATCGCCCCTGGCAGTTCAAACAGACAAAAAGCGGCAGCGTTTATGTTGAAGGCTTAAGCGCCATGGCCGCCATGGTCGAGACGCTGCGGCTGGGTTACAGCGAAAACTTACCGTTCGCGAAGCTGGCCTGGGGGCACATTACGTCCGCCCAACAGATCACCGCCCTGCTTCCGCTGCTGACAGCCAATTATGATCTCAGCAATGATGTGCTCTACATGGCACAACGTCACGGTTCCCTGCTGCTGTCCCAGATGCTTGAGGCTATTGAAGGTAATGATCCGGACGTGCGCTGGCTGCTTCTGGTGGCACATGACACCAACATTGCGATGGTGCGCCGCTTAATGGGATTTGACTGGCAACTGCCCGGCTATACGCGCGGTAATATTCCACCGGGAAGCAGCCTGGTGCTGGAACGCTGGCGGGACCGAAATACGCATCAGCGCTACCTGCGCCTCTATTTTCAGGCACAAAGTCTGGATGGCCTGCGTCAGTTGCAACCGGTGAGCGACAGCCATCCCCTGTTGCGTCAGGAATGGCGGCAACCCGGATGCAAAATTACAGCGGTCGGAACACTTTGCCCGTTACAGGCGGCCGTTACGCAGTTGGGTAAGCAGACAGATAACAGCGCGCGCGTTCCGGTCAGCATGATATTGCCGTCTTCGGACGGATAACGTACGCGGCCCGGACGATTTCGCCGGGCGTAGCGCTGGCCTTTGTCTTATTTTACGGCAACTTATTTAATGGCGGCGCGTTTTGCATTAGCATGATTTCGTCAATCATCCCTCTATTTGTTTCATTTGCCATATCTGTTTTCGGCGAGTCATTTCGCCGATTTTATTTTGCCTTACCGCCAATCCTGTGTTGTCCCAACCCGTTGATATCCGGACTGGGACAAATCAACCGCGTTATTTACGCACCAGCTTATAGCCCAGCAGCAGTACCACAATCCATACCATCCCGACATACAGTGAAATGCGGGTGTCCGGGAAGTAGCCGATCAGGCCAATAATAAAACACAGAAATGCCACGCCAAAGCCTGCTGTCCAGCTTCCGCCAGGCAACGCAAAGGTTAACCCACGGGCGGCGGCTTTGCCGATCTTGCGTCGAAACGCCATCTGTGACAGCAGAATCATGATCCAAACCCAGACGGTGGCAAAAGTCGCCAGCGAGGCGATAACCAGGAAGACTTTTTCTGGCATCAGGTAGTTGAGGTACACCGCAATCAGCATGGCAAACATCATCACCACCACCGTTACCCAGGGAATACCGCGCGAAGAGACCTTCATAAACATTTTGGGTGCATGGCCCTGCTGTGCCATGCCATGCAGCATACGTCCCACGCCAAACACATCGCTGTTGATCGCCGACAGCGAGGCCGTCAGCACCACAAAGTTCAGGATAGACGCTGCCGCCGCAATCCCCATATGCTGGAATGTCAGAACAAACGGGCTGCCGTTGGTGCCCACCTGATTCCAGGGATAAATCGACATAATGACAAACAGCGTACCCACATAAAAAACCAGAATACGCATCGGGACGGAGTTGATAGCGCGCGGGATAGAGGTGGCCGGATCGTTGGCTTCACCCGCCGTGATACCGATGATTTCAATGCCACCGTAGGCAAACATCACCATCTGTAGCGACAGCAGCATTCCCACGAGACCGTGCGCAAAAAAGCCGCCATTGGTCCACAGGTTATGAATGCCGGTGGGCTGGCCACCGTTGCCGATCCCCCAGATGATCATGCCAAACCCGGCAAGGATCATCACAACGATGGTGGCGACCTTGAAGAAGGAGAACCAAAACTCCACTTCACCAAACACCTTCACGCTCATTAAATTGATCGCGCCGATGATCAGCACCACGCTGAGCACCCAGATCCAGTGCGGCACCTCCGGAAACCAGACGCCCATATAAATACCGAACGCCGTTACGTCCGCGATAGCCACGATCAGAATTTCAAAGCAGTAGGTCCAGCCGGTGATGTAGCCCGCCAGCGGACCAAGATAATCCTGCGCATAGCGGGAAAACGAGCTGGCCTGCGGGTTGTTGACCGACATCTCACCCAGCGCGCGCATGATGATGTACGCCACTGCGCCGCCAATGATATAGGCAAGCAGTACGCTCGGTCCTGCCATCTTGATGGCGTCCGCCGAGCCGTAAAACAGCCCGGTGCCAATCGCCGATCCCAGCGCCATAAAACGGATGTGGCGCGTGCTCAGTCCGCGTTTGAGCTTGTTGGTTTCTTGCATAACAACCTGTACCTGTGAAATGAAAAAACCACGGGCAAGCCCGTGGTTAAAGAAGAATCAATCTTAGCCTTTACGAGTGAACCGACACCTGTTCTGGCCCTTTCAACCGATCGACCAGCGCCACAGCCAGCAACATCACCAGCGATGGCGGCAACCAGGCAAGGCCCTGGTCGGCTAGTGGCAGATGCTGGCTAAATGCGGGTAACGCCTCTTTAAACCCGGTGGTTTTGATGGCGTCAAGGATACCAAATAGCAGGCTGACCAGCATAGTCGGTGCGATGATACGACTGCTTTTGTTCCACCAGTTCAGCGTAAAACTCAGTACGACCAGCACGATACACGGCGGATAAATCGCCGTCAGCACCGGAATGGAAATCTGAATCAGATGGCTCAGCCCCAGGTTAGACACCACCATCGAGAACAGGCCCAGTACAAAGACCAGCGTTTTGTAAGACCAGGGCAGATATTGCGCAAAAAACTCTGCGCAGGCACAGGTCAGGCCCACAGCCGTCACCATACAGGCAATGAAAATCAGTGCGGCCAGGAAGAAGCTGCCCATGTCACCGAAGGTCTGCTGGACGTAAGCATGCAGAATCGCCGCACCGTTGGCATTCTGATCCACTAACGCACCGCTGCCCGCGCCCAGCTTAAACAGGCTGAGATAGACCAGCGTCAAACCGACGCCAGCGATCACCCCAGCTAAAACCGTGTAGCGGCTTAACAGCGCTGCGTTATCAATGCCGCGCGAACGTGCCGCGTTGACGATGACAATGCCGAAGACCATCGCGCCCAGCGTATCCATGGTGAGATAGCCATTCACAAAACCACTGGAAAATGCGGCGCGCTGATAGTCCGCCGTCGCGGGAATCGTTCCGCCCGCCGGCCACAGCAAAGCCGCGACGCCCAGCAGCGTCAGTGCTGCAATTTTCAGCGGGGCCAGAAAATGGCCGACCGTATCCAGCAATTTACCCGGATAGAGGGAAATCACCATTACCAGCGCAAAGTAAATCAGGCTGTAGATAAACAGCGGCAGCGGGCCATCGCCAGTGATAGGTGCAATGCCCACCTCAAATGAGACCGTGGCGGTGCGCGGCGTGGCAAAAAGCGGCCCGACCGCAAGGTAGCAGACCGTTGCCAGCACCACGCCAGCAACTTTGCCAATGGGCGTGCTCAGCGCATCAATACCGCCGCCGACGCGCGCCAGGGCGATAACGGTGATAACAGGTAAGCCCACGGCAGTAAGCAGAAAGCCCACAGCGGCCACCCAGACATGTTCGCCTGACTGAATACCGACCATGGGAGGAAAGATGATGTTACCCGCGCCAACAAACAGGGCAAACGTCATGAAGCCCAGCGCGAGAATGTCTTTAACGGTTAAACGATGTGTCATACGGCCTGTCACTGATGTTGCGATGAAAGATAAGTTTGCGTTGTCCCCTCGCTGCGTTAATACGACGACTTGCCAGACAATAACAGCGCATTATGCGTAGCGTCTGGTTTAGCGCAGGTGATTTGAGCTGCTTTTTTTCTGTTCACAGAGGGATAAATCGACAACGGCGGTAAGTAAAACGTTTATAGCGGAGAAAGGCAATACAGGATCGGAAAACCAGAGGCTTATTTCGCAATTTAAACCAATATCAGAGGATCACATCAATATTCGCAGAAAGTGCATCAGATGATGTGCTTTAAAAATAAACAGGCGATGGGAAATATCAGCATACATGCGGGTTTTTGTGCACAAGTGGCGCATGTATTGCGCCACGTTGCACACATTCAGCGATTACCACACCTGGCTGGCGACATCCACTACCAGACGAATCTTCTGCCACTGTTGCTCTTCGGTCAGGCTGTTGCCCTCTTCCGTTGAGGCAAATCCACACTGCGGGCTGAGGCAAATCTGGTCGAGGCTGATGTACTGCGTCGCTTCCTGTAAACGCGCTTTTACCTGCGCGGCGTCTTCCAGTTCACCGACCTTGGTGGTAATTAAACCCAGTACCGCCTTCTGGTGGCCAGGCTTGATGAAACGCAGCGGTTCGAAGCCGCCAGAACGGTGATTGTCATATTCAAGGAAAAACGCATCCACATTCACGGAACCGAACAGGATTTCAGCCACCGGCTCGTAGCCCCCTTCAGAAATCCAGGTCGAGCGGAAATTGCCACGGCACACATGCAGACCGACGGTCAGGTCGGCCGGTTTGCCTTCTAACGCCTTGTTCAGTACACGCGCATAGGTGCGGGCCAACTGCTCGGGATCGTCGCCGCGCTCACGGATCTCACGCTTTTGATCCTCTGAACAGAGATAAGCCCAGACGGTATCGTCCAGTTGTAAATAGCGACAGCCTGCATCGTAAAAGGCTTTAATCGCCTCTTTGTAGGTCTGCGCCAGATCGTCAAAGTACACATCCAGATCGGGGTAAACCTTAGCGTCGATCACTTTACGTCCGCCGCGAAAATGCAGCACGCTTGGGCTGGGGATGGTCATTTTTGCCACCGCATCTCCCGCTACGCTCTGCAGGAAGCGGAAATGCGCCAGCATTGGATGCCCATCAAAACCCAGCTTGCCGGTAATTTTTACGCCGTGCGCTTTGGTCTGAACACCGTTGAACTGAATGCCCTGATCCGCTTCATAGTGTTCAACGCCTTTCAGGCCGTAGAAAAAGTCAAAGTGCCACCAGCCACGACGAAATTCCCCGTCGGTAACAACCTGAAGGCCATTTTCACGCTGCTTCGCCACCACGTCACGAATCGCTTCATTTTCAACATCACGCAGTTCGTCAGCGCTGATCTCGCCCGCATGAAATTTTTCACGAGCCTGCTTAATGGCGACGGGACGAAGGAAGCTGCCAACAGTATCGGCACGAAACGGGGCGGTTTGTCTTTGCATAATGACTCCTGATCACCCGCCAGATCAGTAGATAATTTCGGGCGGGAATAGTTACACAATGTAATTTTAGCCTTCCAGATGGCTAAACGTCTGAATGCAGATTGTCATGTGACCGGCTTCTGCGCAAACGAAAAAAATTCACTGGGGATGAAAAAGATTCATGTTGCGGCGCAAAGAGCGGATTTCGCGGTCGTCCTTTTACGCATCAGCATTCTTACCCGGCGCAACTGACGCTATGGACGCTATGGACGCTATGGACGCTATGGACGCTGTGGACGCTGTGGACGCTGTGGACGCTGTGGACGCTGAACAGCATAGCCAGGATGTAGCCCGCGCACAGGGTACGCGGCTAAAACGGAGAATGTTCTTTATCAAGGATGCCTGGTGATCCTTGGGTTCTGCACAGTCAGGAAAGCCTACTGGAGAGCCTTACGCGCCCCGGCCATTTGCGTCTCAGACAGCGGCAGATAACCCGCTTCACTCACGCGCTGCTGGCCCGCTTCAGACAGCACCTGTTGTAAAAAAGCGGCTAACAGCGGCGGCAAGGGCTTACCGGGGGCTTTATTCACATACAGATAGAGCGGGCGCGCCCAGGGATAGCGACCACTGCGGATAGAATCCGGATCGGGTGCAACCGCCTCGCCGCTTTTTGTCATCACCGGCAGCAGTTTTACTCCGCTCAGGTGAAAACCAAAACTGGCATAGCCAATGCTGCGCAGATCGCCGGCGACGGCCTGAACCACCGCCGCCGATCCGGGAAATTCCGCCACGTCGTTGCGAAAATCGCCCTGGCACAGTGCCTGCTGTTTGAAGAATCCCCATGTTCCGGAGGCCGAGTTGCGGCCATAACGCTGGATAGCGCGCTGCTGCCACTCTGCCTGATGCAGGCCCAGATCGCCCCAGCGCTCAGGCACCTGCTGCGCGCCACAGAGACGGGTGACAGAGAACAGGGCATCAAGCTGGCGGGGATCGACAGACTGCAGCGGATTGCGCTGATTCACCACCACCACCAGCGCGTCCATCGCAACCGGTACTGCCAGCGGAGGATAACCATATCGCGCCTCAAATGCCTGGCGCTCATCCGCCTGCATGGGCCGGCTCATGGCCCCAATCTGGACGCTACCGGCGGTGAGCGCGGTGGGCGCGGTTGACGAGCCCGATGCCTGGACCTGGACGTTTACGCCGGGCGACTGACGGCTAAAGTCATCGCCCCATAAGGTCATCAGGTAGCCGAGCGTGTCCGAGCCTGCGCTGCTCAGATTGCCTGAAAGCATAACAGGCTGCGCCTGCACCACGGCAGGCAACAGAGAGAAGAACAGCAAAAAAAACGCGCGCATTGTTCCGGTCCGTCAGCAGTTAATGGACGGCATTCTCCTGCATCCCGTTAGTAACAATCAACCGTGGTGCCAGGGTAAACGTAAAACAGGTTTCCTGATGCGGGATGCTGGTGATCTCCAGACGCGCATTATGATGGCTCAGCGCATGCTTCACGATGGCCAGCCCAAGCCCGCTGCCGCCGGTGGCGCGTGAACGCGCTTTGTCCACGCGGTAAAAACGTTCTGTCAGACGTGGGATATGCTCAGAAGCAATGCCGGGGCCGTTATCGCACACCTTGAATACCGCGCCCTGCTTGCTACGTAGCCAGCTGATATCGATGCGCGTGCCCTCTGGCGTATGGTTAACCGCGTTGTAAACGAGGTTGGAAATGGCACTGCGTAATTGCTCATCATTGCCAAACACTTTCAGATGGGGATCGGTATGAAAATGGATAGCGTGACGCCCGCCGCTCAGGGTTTCGGCCTCATGCTGCAATAGCTTAAGCATCACCGGGACATCAACCTTTTCTTTCATGTTGATGACCGGGGCAGCCTCAATACGCGACAGCGTCAGGAGCTGTTTGACCAGGCTATCCATCCGTCGGGTTTGCTCCGACATCGTGTGCAACGCTTTGTCACGTGAGCGCTGATTCATCACAGAGTCGTTCATCATTTCCAGATAGCCCTGAAGCACCGTTAAAGGCGTGCGCAGTTCGTGGCTGACGTTGGCGAAGAAGTTACGCCGTGCTCCCTCAAGCTGATGCATCTGGGTAACATCGCGCGCCACCATTAACCACTGGCCTTCGCTGTAAGGCATGACACGGAATTCCATATGGTGCTGGTTATTCAGCACCAGCGTCAGTGGTTTGTCGAAATCCCGCTGGCGAAGGTAGCGTGAAAACTCAGGATAACGCAGCAGGTTAAGGATATTTTGCCCGTTATCCTCTGGCCAGCGCAGCCCAAGGTGTTGCTGTGCCAGGCCGTTGCACCAGAAAATAGTGCCCTCTTCCGTGGTCAGGATTACGGCGTCAGGCAGCGACTCCGCGCCGCTACGAAAGCGCTTAATCAGATTACCTAACTCGCGCCGCCGCCGCCGGTTGCGCAGTTGCATTTGATACAACCCGTAAAACAGCGGCTCCCAGCTAGCCTGGCCTGAAGGCGGCGTCATCGTGCGATCGAGCCATAACCAGTGAGAAAGGCGCATCAGGTTGTAAAAATGCCACAATAACATGCCGACGACGCTAAGTAACAAGAGCCACGGCAAATAGCCAAATAACAGGCCAAGCACCAGCGCAGGCAGACACGCCAGCACCAGTTCGGACAATAATCTCTTCCAGGAGAGGCGTTCCAGCACGGTTAAAGCTCCGTTTAAAAGCGGGCAGAGAAACGATAGCCTGTTCCGCGTACGGTTTGTACCATGCGATCGTGGCCGGTCAGTTCCAGCGCCTTACGTAAACGACGAATATGAACGTCAACGGTGCGATCTTCAACATAGACGTTGGTGCCCCAGACGTGATTGAGTAGCTGCTCACGGCTGTAAACACGCTCAGGATGGGTCATAAAGAAATGCAGCAGCTTGTACTCTGTCGGCCCCATTTCCAGCGGTGTGGTTTCTGACATCACGCGGTGCGATGACGGGTCCAGGCTCAGGCCCTGCATTTCAATCACGTCTTCAACCGCCATCGGCGAAATACGACGCATAACCGCTTTGATGCGTGCCATCAGCTCTTTAGGCGAAAAGGGTTTAGTGATGTAATCATCAGCCCCGACTTCCAGCCCACGAACCCGATCTTCTTCCTCGCCGCGCGCGGTCAGCATCATAACCGGAATATCGCGCGTCATGGCTTCACGCTTAAGATGTTTAATAAATTGTATGCCGCTACCGCCGGGTAACATCCAGTCCAGCAGGATCAGATCAGGCCAGGGTTCAATCAGCTTGCTGACAGCACTGTCATAATCTTCGGCCTCAATCGGCTGATAATCGTTTTGTTCCAGAACAAAACATAACATCTCACGGATTGGAGCTTCATCTTCCACAACTAAAATGCGCTTAGCCATTATTACTCCTGCAGGTAGGACGGCTTTCACTGATATTTGCGGCGTCATTATGCGTCAGTTTTGTGACAGTTTTATGAAAAAGTTAGCCATAAAAGTCGGCTTGCAACAACCATTTATGACAACATGACGACATGTTTTGTGGCTTTAGTGATAGAGCCAGTATAATTGCCGGGCAAATTGTTATGGCAGGGAGTGTTATGCGCATTATCCACACCGCGGACTGGCACCTGGGGCAGTTCTTTTATAATAAGAGCCGTGCCGCTGAACACCAGGCCTTTCTTGACTGGCTGTTAATCCAGATCGAGCAGCACCAGGTTGATGCCCTGATTGTGGCGGGCGACTTATTCGATACCGGTACGCCGCCCAGTTATGCGCGTGAAATGTTTAACCGCTTCGTGGTGGCATTACAGCCCAGCGGCTGTCAGCTGGTGGTGCTGGCAGGTAATCATGACTCCGTGGCGACGTTAAACGAGTCGCGTGAACTGCTGGCCTGTCTGAATACGCGAGTGGTTGCCACGCCGCAAGAAAATGACGATGTGCTGATGTTGACCACCCGTCAGGGCGAACCCGGCGCGTTACTGTGCGCGATTCCTTACCTGCGTCCGCGCGACATCATGCGCAGCCAGGCCGGTCAGTCGGGGCGGGACAAACAGACGAGTCTACTGGAAGCGATTGCCGCGCATTATCAGCGCAGTTTCGCGGCGGCGCAGGCGCTGAATATGGACCTGCCGATCGTGGCGACCGGCCACCTTACGGCCCTTGGCGTCAGCAAAAGTGATTCGGTGCGTGATATCTACATCGGTACGCTGGACGCCTTCCCTGCCTCGGCATTTCCGCCAGCGGATTACATCGCCCTTGGGCATATTCATCGTGCTCAGCGCGTGGCTAACAGCGACCATATTCGCTACAGCGGTTCCCCTATTCCACTGAGCTTTGACGAGCTGGGCAGCGAAAAGAGTGTGTATCTGCTGACGTTCGGCTCCGCAGGCCTGGAGATCGATGCCCTGCCCATTCCGCTGTTCCAGCCGATGAAGATGCTCAAAGGTTCACTGGCGCAAATCAGCCAGCAGCTAGCCGACTTTTCCCATCCGAGCGGCGAAAAACCGGTCTGGCTGGATATTGAAGTCACGACTCAGGAGTACTTAAGTGACCTGCAGCGCCAGGTGGAAGCCCTGACCGCAGAGTTACCGGTGGAAGTGCTGCTGTTACGGCGCAGTCGTGAACAGCGTCAGCACAGCCTGACGCAAACGGATAATGAAACCCTGAGCGAACTGAATGTTGAAGAGGTTTTTGCCCGGCGTCTGGCACTAAACGATGCGCTTGACGATGAGCAGATTGCCCAGGTGACAACGCTGTTCAGGCAGACGCTGGCCGACCTGGAGGAGAACCCATGAAGATCCTCACGCTGCGATTCAAAAACCTTAATGCGCTGAAAGGGGAATGGTTTATCGACTTTCGCACCGAGCCTTTCGCCAGCAATGGTCTGTTTGCCATTACCGGGGCGACGGGCGCGGGTAAAACCACCCTGCTGGATGCGATCTGTCTGGCGCTGTATCACCAGACGCCGCGCCTGGGCGTGCTCTCTCAGGGGCACAATCCGCTGATGACGCGTGACTGCGCAGAATGCCTGGCTGAAGTCGAATTTGAAATTAAAGGTGAAGCCTGGCGGGCATTCTGGAGCCAGAACCGCGCACGGGGTACGGCAGACGGCAAACTGCAGGCACCGCGCGTCGAGCTGGCACGCTGTGCGGATAACCAGATTGTTGCAGACAAAGTGGGCGACAAACTCAAGCTCACCGAAACGCTCAGTGGCCTGGATTTTGCGCGCTTTACCCGCTCAATGATGCTGTCACAGGGCCAGTTCGCCGCGTTTCTCAATGCCAAAGCCAACGAGCGCGCGGAGTTGCTGGAAGAGCTGACCGGCACGGAGATTTACGGTCTGGTTTCTATGGCCGCGTTCGAGCGCCATAAAGAAGCGAAAAATGCGCTGGATTTGCTGCGCAGCCGGGCGGGCGGGATGGCACTGCTTGATGAGGCGACCCGAACCGGGCTGCAACAGCAGCAAGCTGCACTGACGGAAACCGAGCAGCAACTCAGCCGCCAGCTTGACACCGCTCAGCGCCAGCAGCACTGGCTGCAGCTGGCACAGCAGCTTAGCGCGGACAGTGAGCAGGTGAATGCCGCCCGTCAGGCAGCAGAAACGGCAAGTCAGGCGGCAGAAGCCGATCGCCAGCGCCTGGCCCGAAGTGAACCGGCAGAAAAACTGCGCGGTGCGCTGCAGCAGCGCGACAGCCTGCAGGCTGAACGTCATGAGGTGCAACAGCGTCAGCAGCAGGTCAATCAGCAGATGCAGGCCACGGCAAATGAGCAGCAGCAGTTGCAGCAGCGCTATCAGGAAATGGAAACGGCCCGCGAGCAGGCGCGTCAGCAACAGCGACAGCAGGAAACCCTGTTGACCGAACAGGTCATCCCGCTCGATCAGGCGCTTTCCGCCTTAGCACAGCAAATCCAGCAGTTGCAGCATGAAACGGGTCAGCAGCAGGCAGGCTGCGCGCAGCGCGAACAGGCGATGCAAGCCGAGCGACGCCAGGTGAGCGATCTGCAACAGGCGATGACCCAGCAGCAGACTCTTCGACAGCAGCTTGCAGAGCTGGCGTTGTGGGGCGAAAACCTGCCACTGTGGCAGGACCGCTTTGCTCAGCTGGCACGGTATGAAACCGAACAGGTGGCGTCAGCGCAACAGGTGCAGCAACAGCAACAGCAAATTCATCGATGCCAACAGCAGATTGAACAGCTCGGGCAGCAACTGGCGCCCCTGAATCAGGCCGGGCAGCAGTCTCAGCACGCATTATCTGAAGCTGAGCAAGCGCTAACTTCGCTACAGAAAGCCCATCCTCCCGAAGCAATACGTCAGACGTTAAAGCAGTTAAATCAGCAGCGTGACGCACGTCAGACGCTGACGTTACTGGCTACCCAGTGGCAGCCGCTGCATCAACAGCGTGGTCAGTATGAAAAACGACGCCAGGATCTTGAAAAAGCCAGCCTGCAGGCTGAGGCAGAATTACTGACGCTGCGGGAAACATGGAAACGGGAAAAACAGCAGCTCACCGACGTGGAGAAAATTTGCCAGCTCGAAAGCCACATTGCCGACCTGGAGGAGCATCGGGCGCGGCTGGAGGCCGGACAACCCTGTCCTCTGTGTGGCTCCTGCGAACATCCTGCGGTTGAAACCTACCGTGCTCTGGAAGTCAGTGCCAACCAACAGCGAAAAGCTGACCTGCAAAAGCAGGTAGAGGCACTGAGTGAAACCGGTACGGCAAAAAAAGAGCAGATAAAACACCTGAAGGTGCAGCAGCAGTCTCTGCAGGACGAAATCGCCAGTTTAACGCAGCAACTTGATGGGTTAGCCCAGCGCTGGCAGGCCTTGAGCAGTGAGCTTGCGCTTACCTTCACGCTGAACGATGCCGAAGAACTCGCCAACTGGCAGCAGGCCCAGCGCCATCAGGAACAGGCATTAACTGCACAGGTCGAGACGCTGGAAAGCGCAGAACGGGCTTATCAGGAGGCAAAAGAGCGGCATCTGCAGCAGCAGCAAGCGTTACAGAAGCATCAGCAAACGATCCAGTTGACCCAACAGCAGCTGGAGAATGAGCAACAGGCATTGCTACGCTTACAGCAGCACCAACAGCAGGCCCAGGCGAGTGCTCAGCAGCTTCAGGAAACGCTGAATCAGCAGTTCAAAGACTATCACCTGGCGTTGCCTGACAGCGCCCAGCGCGAAAGCTGGCTGGCGGAGCAGCAACAGCGCTGGCGGCGCTGGCAGGAAAGTGAGCGGTTGCTTGCTAACTTACAGCCTCAGTTGGCACGTGCGGAAAGCCAGGCAGAAGCCCTGCAACAACAGTTGCAGCTTGAACAGCAACGTCTGACTCAGCTACAGCAGCAGCTCGCCACACTGAATCAGCAGTACAAGGAAAAATGCCAGCAGCGCGCGGCGCTGTTTGGCGATCGCGAGGTTACCCAGGCCCGTCAGCAAATGCAGGAAAGTGTCGATGGTCACGAGATGCTGTTGACGCAGCAACGTGAGCGGCTGCAGCAGTCTCAGGCAGAGGTCAGCCGTCTTACCGGTCAACTGACGCTACTGGAAAGCCAGCTGCATACATTGAGCACACGGTTAACCGAGGCTGAGCAGCGCTTCAGTGCCGCACTGGCGGCGGCCGATTTCCCGGACGAGGCGAGCCTGCGGGCCGCACTGCTGGACGAGCAGGAAGCGCACCAACTGCGCCAGCGACTGCAGCAGATTGATCAGCATCTGCTCCATCAACAGTCACGTCTGGCAGAGTTGCAACAGCGGCTGGCTGCCCACCAGCAGGCGAAACCCGATAATATGCCCGACTCCGCCGATGTGCTGGCTGCACAGCTGGAAAACTTACGGCTGTCACTCAGGGATAACGCCAGTCAGCAGGGGCAGTTGCAGCAGCAGTTACAAAGTGATGCCAGCCTGCGGACGCAACAGCAAACCTTACTGGCGCAGATTGCTCAGGATGAAACCGAGCTGGCGCAGTGGGCCTTGCTTAACGAGTTGATTGGCTCGGCAACCGGCGATAAATTCCGACGCTTTGCGCAGGGATTAACGCTTGATCACCTGGTAGCCCTGGCTAACCGCCAGCTGGATCGCCTGCATGGACGCTATCTTTTACAGCGCCGTGCTATCGATGCGCTGGAGCTGGACGTGGTGGATACCTGGCAGGCGGACAGCGCGCGGGATACGCGTACGCTGTCGGGTGGAGAAAGCTTTCTGGTGAGCCTGGCGCTGGCACTCGCGCTGTCCGATCTGGTTAGCCATAAAACGCGTATCGAATCGTTATTTCTTGATGAAGGCTTCGGTACGCTGGATGCGGAAACGCTGGATACCGCGCTGGATGCACTGGATGCACTCAACGCCAGTGGAAAAACCATTGGCGTCATCAGCCATGTTGAGGCGATGAAAGAGCGTATTCCCGTGCAAATTAAAGTACGTAAAATGAATGGGCTGGGTTACAGCAAGCTGGAATTGCCCGGTCTGTAAGAGGTAATGCATGTTGAGATGTACAGGATTTATTGCGGCGACGATGCTGCTGTTAGCAGGATGCAGTCATCATCCTGAGGCGAAAGAAGCGCGCTGCACGGCCGATCTGTCTCAGGCACAGTGCCAGGACGTGAACCGTTATATTCATCAGATCAATGCGTTGGTCATGCGCAATTTTCACGATGCGCCAAAATATGCGGGCCAGCGCTGCCTGGTGACGGCACAGCGTCGCCCGGACGGACGCTATAACGTGATGCGCACGGAAGGAAACGAGTCGCTGTGTCTGAAAGCCTGGCAGAGCGTCAGTAGCGCACGCGATATGCCTTTACCCCCGCAGGGCGCACCGCAGCAAATCGTGTTTGCTTTCGCCCCGGTTCGCTAAGCCAGCAGAGAGTGCCCCTGGGCATCCCACAGTCAGTTGCACAAAGTCACCGCTTGCCTGATGCATTTACTCCGGCCACAGCCAGGCAGCCCCGCGCACACCACTTGAATCCCCGTGCATCGCTTTCAGTACCGGGGTTTCACACTCACCGCCGAAAACCCATTTTTTCATCAGCGTTGGCACCGTCTGGTAAAGACGGTCCACGTTGCTCATGCCACCTCCCAGCACGATCACGTCCGGATCAATCAGGTTAACAACCTGAGCCAGGGATTTTGCCAGCCGTATTTCATAGCGGCTCATCGCCAGTGCTGCCACAGGGTCCTGCTGTTCCAGCAGGGTAATAATCTCTGCGCCTTTGCGCGCCACACCGCTTAAACGCTGATAGTCGATGGCAAAACCGGTACCGGAAACAAAGGTTTCAATGCAGCCCTGCTGTCCGCAATAGCAAGGCACTTCAGCGCGGTAACGCAGTTCATCTTCATCCATCCACGGCAGAGGATTATGGCCCCACTCGCCTGCATTGCCGTTGCCGCCAATGCGCGACGCGCCGTTTATCGCCACGCCCGCGCCCGATCCTGTCCCGATGATGACGCCAAACACCAGTCCCTGCCCTGCGCCGGCACCATCGACCGCTTCGGACACGGCCAGGCAATTCGCGTCATTGGCGATGCGGATGTCACGATTCAGCGCCTGCGCCAAATCTTTGTCCAGCGGCTGCCCGTTAAGCCAGGTGGAGTTGGCATTTTTCACCCGCTGCGTGTAAGGCGAGATCGTCCCCGGAATACCCAAGCCTACCGTCCCGGTTTGCCCGGTCTTTTCTTCGGCCAGACGCACCAAATCAACGATAGCCTGTACGGTCGCCGGGTAGTCGTTGCGCGGCGTGGAAATTCGATGACGAAACAGCGCGTTCCCCTCGCTGGACAGCGCAATGACTTCCGTTTTGGTGCCGCCCAAATCAATGCCTATACGCACAGTTTATTCCTCATTATTCGTTAAGGTGTTTTCTACACTAAAAGGCGATTGCCTGAAAGGCAATGAAACCGCTCCGATGTTTCGCTATCATGCGCACACTTAGTGAGATTTGTGCGCCCGATCGCGCCACGGTAAGGAATCCCGATGTTGTGGTTTAAAAATATGATGGTTTATCGTCTGAATCGTGACATTCCTTTGTCCGCAGACGAAATGGAAAAACAGCTGGATGCGTTCACCTTCTCTCCCTGCGGCAGTCAGGACATGAGCAAGACCGGTTGGGTGTCCCCGATGGGCAATCGCAGCGATGCACTGACCCATGTGAACAACGGTCAAATTGTCATTTGCGCGCGCAAAGAAGAAAAAATCCTGCCTTCTCCGGTTGTGAAGCAGGCGCTGGAAGCCAAAATCGACAAGCTCGAAGCAGAACAGAGCCGCAAGCTGAAAAAGACGGAAAAAGATTCGCTAAAAGATGAAGTGCTGCACAGCCTGTTACCGCGCGCATTCAGTCGTTTTAGTCAGACGTATCTGTGGATCGACACCGTCAACAACCTGATCATGGTGGACTGCGCCAGTGCGAAAAAAGCGGAAGATACGCTGGCCCTGCTGCGTAAAAGCCTGGGATCGTTACCGGTTGTGCCCTTGACGCTGGAAAGCCCGATTGAACTTACCCTGACCGAATGGGTGCGTTCTGGTGATGTGCCTGCCGGTTTTGCCCTGATGGATGAAGCCGAGCTTAAGGCCATTCTGGAAGATGGTGGTGTGATTCGCTGCAAGAAACAGGATCTGGTGTGCGATGAAATTGCCAACCACATTGAAGCCGGCAAGCTGGTGACCAAACTGGCGCTCGACTGGCAGGAGCGTATTCAGTTCGTGTTATCCGACGACGGTTCGGTGAAACGCCTGAAGTTCAGCGATACCTTGCGTGACCAGAACGATGATATTGACCGGGAAGATTTTGCGCAGCGTTTTGATGCAGACTTTATCCTGATGACCAGCGAACTGGCCGCCCTGACCAGCAATCTGGTTGAAGCCTTAGGTGGCGAAGCCCAGCGTTAAAACAATCGGCCGCAGGAAACATGCGGCCGTTTTATTAGTCTTTCAGATAGCGGCAAAGATAAGCGCTTGGCTCGCCTATCTGCAGATGAAACTCGCTGTGACCCGGTACGTTAAACACCGACCCCGCCTCAAACCATGCCCACTGTGTTTCACCCGGCAGCAACACTTTCATCGAGCCGCTGACCACGGTCATCTCTTCCGGCTGGGCCGTTCCAAACGTGTATTCGCCTTCAGCCATGACACCAATGCTGGCACGACCGGTGCTCGCACTGTCAAAACCGATGGATTTAACTTTTCCGTCAAAATACTCACTAACATTGAGCATAATACTTCCTCACAGCACATTAAGGTGTCTGGCAGTGTAGAAGGGAACTTGCTGATCTGTCACGTGAAATAGTGAGTGATTGTGATCCTCACGCGGCGAAGGCTGGCAGAAGAAAAAAAGCAGGACCGATGGCATCCTTGCCAGAGCGACGGCTTACTCTTTTTCGACGTCTTCATAACGCGCTTTTGCGTCATGCGCTTCCTGCTCAGAGTCGTGCTCACTGATTAACGAGTCAGGCTTAGGATGATCGGCCCGCAGTTGCCAGGACATGACTTTTTTGCCTTCGGGGCCTTTTTCGACAGTCACAACGCGCGCTTCTCGGGGGTAAGGAGGTCTTGTCGGCATAATGTGTCCCTCTTGGCTGAATGACATTCCACACGACAGGCGACCGCCTGTCATGGGTTAAGTATAGTCAAAACGGCGGAAATGGCGGCCAAAGGGGGATAAATCTGAGGGTTAGCTGGCACGCGCCAGGGATAACGACTGCAGTATCTGCTCAACAACGCGTTCTGGCGCTTGCATGGCATTCACCTCATGATGGGCGGCAGCCTGATACAGATGGGCGCGGGCGCGCAGCACCTCACTCATTTCTTCAGCGATGGGACGCCCGGTTAAGGTCGGTCGCTGAGCGGCTTCCGGCTGGCTTTCCAGACGCCGGGCCAGAATATCAGGCGGTGCACTTAACCAGATCACCTGACCGTGCTCACGCATATACCGCCGGTTACCTTCTGCCAGTACCATTCCGCCGCCCGTGGCGATAATGGTTGAGGGCGCAGTCACGGCTTTAAGTGAGTCGGTTTCACGTGCACGAAAGCTTTCCCATCCTTCCGCCGCCACAATTTCCGCCACGGTACGTTGGGTCGTGAATTGCAGGTGATGATCGGTATCACGAAACGCGTAACCCAGAGCCTGAGACAGGGCTTCACCAATGGTGGTTTTTCCGCATCCGCGCGCACCGATCAAAAAAATGGACAAAGACATCAGGGCAGTTCCTCCGCCGCGCAGCCCATCACAGCTGCTGGTTAGGCTCAATAATAGGACGCATCATAGCGGGAATTTATTTCGCGCTCTACTCATTGAGCGTATTTTACGCATGATTGCGCCCTGCTCTCCGACAACACAATGAATTACAGGCAGTTACCCATGCACATTTTGTGCATTAGGCAAAAAAGTTTACGTCAGCAACATTTGCTTACCGCCACGAATTTACATTGCGGCTCATCGCCCCCATATACTGTTAACAGTCGCAACCGGAGAGTCATCATGCAACGCGAAGAACAACAACTGATTGAAAATCTGTTTAGCCGTTTGAAACAAGCTGAAAGCCAGACTGCGGCACGCGATGCTGCAGCCGAACAACTGATCAAACAACACCTGCAGGAGCAACCAGGTGCGCCCTACTATATGGCTCAGGCCATTTTGATTCAGGAAGCGGCACTTAAAAAACTGAATGAGCGGGTTCAGGAGCTGGAAAGTCGTCTTGCTCAGCAACAGGCGCAACAGCAGCAGCAGCCCAAGAGCAGCGGTGGATTTTTATCCAGCCTGTTTGGCGGAGGCAGCCAGCAGCCCCAACCGGCTCAGCAGCAGCCTCAGTGGAACAGCGCGCCGCAGCAGCCACCTCAACCACAACAGCCTTATGCCAGCGCTCCTGCGCCACGCGGCAGCGGTTTCTTGGGTGGTGCACTGCAAACCGCAGTGGGCGTGGCAGGTGGCGTGGTCATGGCCGACATGCTGACCAGCATGTTCCATCAGTCGCAGCCGCAGGAAATCGTCAACATCATTAATGAGCAGCCGCCGCTGCCCCAGGTAGACGACAGCCTCAATACCTTTAACGGCGGCAACGATCAGTCGTTTCTCGATCAGGGCACCGGCGCCGATAATCAGTCATTCCTTGATCAAAGTAACGGCTGGAGTGATACCTATGCCGACAACGGCGACCTGAATGATTTTGGCGGCAATGATTACGACGATGACGACAGTTTCGTCTGATTCAGCGTTGCCGTTGTCTGAGCCAGCTGTCGAGTTCATTGGCAAACTGCTGGCGGTCCCGCGGGCTCATGGCGGCGGGACCGCCTGTCTGTACGCCGCTGGCACGCATGGTGTCCATAAAATCACGCATCGTCAGCCGCTCGCGTATGGTCGCGGGAGAGTAACGCTCACCGCGTGGATTGAGCGCCGCCGCGCCTTTTTCAATCACCTCTGCGGCCAACGGAATATCCGCCGTAATCACTAAATCCCCGACCTGCACACGTTTCACAATTTCATTGTCTGCGACATCAAACCCGGCCGGCACCTGTAGCGTTCGCAGCCAGGGCGACGGCGGCACACGTAAAAACTGATTCGCGACAAACGTCACCATGGTTTGCGTTCTGTCCGCTGCCCGATACAGCACGTCTTTAATGACGTTGGGGCAGGCGTCCGCATCGACCCAGATAAACATGGTTGTTCCTTCTGCTGGAAAATAGCGACGATGGTAACCTGGTTTCCAAAAGGGGGTTAAGTAAAATTCCCCGCGCCCTCAGGGTTGAGATTATCTCTGCTTTGGCGCGTAAGCCAGACTGCCAGCGCTTGCCCTGCCCACCAAAACACGCTGACTTTGCCGGGCCTGACTCGCGGAACCCCATGCTGTAGCCGCTTGCGAGCACTCCCGCATGCGGGGCAGGATCGCGGTGATAGCGTTCGGCTTTCCTGCCCGCCCGCCGCCGGGTGCCAGTGCCTGTCTGTGACCGCTAACTTGTTATTAATCCTGTCTGCAGTAAGCTACATCGTTGATAAAGGCGAAACAGTAACAGTTAAGGAGACGGTGATGCTGGACAAGACAATCGGATTTATTGGCGGTGGCAACATGGCAAAGGCCATCATTGGCGGGCTGATAAACAGCGGACAAATTACACCGTCGGCTATCTGGATTTACGATCGCAAACCAGACACCAATCAGCAAATGGCCGAGCAGTACGGTATTAATGCCGCGGAAAGTGCAGAGGCCCTGGCCCAGCATGTGGATATTCTGTTTGGCGCGGTTAAACCGAATGTCATCCTCAAAGTCCTGAAAGAACTGGCTAACAGCCTGAAGAAAGACGCATTGGTCGTTTCTATTGCCGCCGGCGTCACGCTGGATAATCTGGCCTCCGTGCTGGGCCACGATCGTAAAATCATTCGGGCGATGCCGAACACACCTTCTCTGGTGGGCGAAGGCATGACCTCAGTCACGCCCAACGTTCTGGTTGAACAGAACGAAACCGATGAAGTGGTCGCCATATTTGAGAGCTTTGGTCAGGCGGCGGTGGTCGATGAATACCTGATTCACTCGGTGGTGGGCGTCAGTGGTTCCGCCCCGGCTTACGTGTTTATGTTTATCGAAGCCATGGCCGATGCTGCCGTCGCGGGCGGTATGCCACGCGCGCAGGCTTACCGCTTTGCCGCCCAGGCCGTGAAAGGGTCCGCGCAGATGGTACTGGAAACGGGCAAACATCCCGCCGAGTTAAAAGATATGGTCTGTTCGCCCGGTGGCACCACGATTGAAGCGGTAAAAGTGCTGGAAGAAAAAGGCTTTCGTTCCGCCGTGATAGAAGCCATGCAACAGTGCATGGCGAAGTCGGACAAGCTGAGCCGCAGTTAAATCTGGCGCGTCTGGCAAACATGCCGTTTGCCAGACCATCTCGCAGGCCTGCTATTCTGCAGAACGCTGGGCCTGATACAGCTCAAGTGCCTGTTTTATTGTCATCGGTTGCTGCATCTTTTCAACAAGCGCCGCCGTCAGCGTGTACATTCCGCACGAGAAAACCGCCGCCAGCTTCCCCTCTTTGCCATAAAAGGCCATAAAGACCTTATCTTCCAGCGATCCCACCTGCTGGTAGTCGTCCCAGTCGGTAGCATGACCTAAATATTCATAGCGGGTACCGTAATGCGCGGTCCAGAAAAACGGAACGCGGTCATAGTGATGAACATTCCCCATCATGTTCATCGCCGCAGTCTGGCCCTGCTGCTCTGCTACGCGGAAATGCTCGATGCGAAGCGGCCCCTGCGCGGAGGGATAGGTCGCGATATCACCCGCCAGCCAGACGTTTTCTGCTACGCGCAGTTGCTCGTCGGTTTGCAGGCTACCGTCCTCCACTAACGGCAGATCGTGAATAAACGACGTGGCCGGTTTAACGCCGGTGGCGAACAGTACCACGTCGGCGGCAATCTGCTGACCGGATTTCAGCCGAACGCTGGTGACGTGGTTTTCACCCTGAAGCGACGCGGCTTCACCTTCCACAAACTTCACGCCATTCGCCTGATGCAATTCATAAAAATAACGACCGACCGCCTCACCAAACTGTTTTGCAAAGGGTAATGGATTGCGGGCGATAACGGTCACGTCGACATCACGGTTGCGCAGTGATGAGGCCAGTTCCATGCCAATAAAGCTGTTGCCGACAATGACAATCTGCTGGCTTTGATCGACCGCCTGTAGCAGTGCTGCCGTGTGCTGCTTGTTACGCAGAACATGCACACCGGCTAAATCAGCGCCAGCCAGTTCAGGTTTCACAGGTTCTGCGCCCGTTGCGATTAATAATTTGTCGAACTGCAATGTATTGCCGTCGGCAAACACCAGGCGATGCTGTTGATTATCGACCCGCTCAACCCGCTTCTGAATACGCTCGACGTGATCCAGTACGTCACTGCCAAGCAGCGACGGTACATCGTCAATATCCATTTTTCCAGACGGCACAAATTTCGTTAGCGCCGTACGGTCGTAAGGGGCTTCCGGCTCACGCTCCACCAGCACCAGACGGCCTTTGAAACCATCGTGACGTAATCGCCACAGCGCCGCGCTCCCGGCCGCGCCTCCGCCCAGCACCACAAAGACCGGTTCTGTCGCACCGCTGCCCATGGGAGAAGCCGGTGACATCGCTTTGGGGTTAACCAGAACATTGTCATTTTCGATTCGCAGGGGATACTGTTTCAGGTCAGCCAACGCCAACGGCTCACACATTTTACCGCTGCTCAGTTCAAATGCCGCTTTATGCCAGGGGCAGATAAGCCTGTCGCCACAGATGGCACCCTGCTCAAGCGGCGCACCTGCGTGAGGGCATTTGGCCTGAAAAGCCTGGACGCTGTCACCCTCGCGGATCAGTAACAGCTCCGTTTCACCGAGCTTCTTTTTGACTGGCTGACGTTGCGGTAAATTCTTGAGAGCAACAACAAATTGATAGTTCACGACATGGCTCCTTTTCCGACCGTCACTGTTGAAAGCGCAGCGCATAATCACAGGCTACGCAATCCCTTATAAACAGTAAGTGTGGCAAAGGATCGCAGAGGCTTAGGTCCTGATGTCGATTTTTTTGGCTAACGGCCTGTTTAATCAGCCATTAAAAGTGTGACCGGCATGTAGGGCGGGGAACAGAATGAAGCGGCCACCGAAATGGCCGACATCGTATTAGCTTTTCTTGAGGCACTGACTCATGAAGGTTTTACGCGCATCGCCAGCCAGCTTTTTATCACCGGCCTGCAGGTTACAGGTTTTCATTTTTATCTGTTGTGGCGACATGTCAGCCACTTTGCTGTCTTTTTTCAGGCAATCGCTCATAAATTGCTTACGCACATCGCCTTTTAGCGCTTGCGAACTGGCATGTTGATTACACATGGCCATTTTTTGCTGCTGCGGCGTTTTATCGGCTGCACTGACATTGCTGCTCATCAGCATTCCCGCTAACACCATCATCATAAAACTGCCTTTCATTGTCTTTACTCCATTGTGATGAAGACACTATTCAGTCTGGCACGCGACAGGCAACGTCGATCACTTTTGCCCAGGAATAAGGCAGGGATCGCACTTTTACAGATAGAAAAAGGGGATTCAGGCAGAGGGGCGCTTAAGTAAGCGACTGACATAATGTTTTAACAAGGCACCATTTTGCTCATGGTTATCCACACCGGCATGAACCATGGCCGATTCAATGTTATTAACAATGGACTGATGCTGTTCAGGCGGCATCATGCGCAACATGGCGGTGATGACGATCTCCAGCGCTTCAATCTGCGCCACCTGCTCTTTAGACGCTTCTTCTTTTTCTGCCAGAGTAATCAGTAACTCAGCGATGAGATTTTTCATGCCGATGCCCCTTCAGCCAGGTGCAGAAAAAAATATCACCCGTCGGAATAAAAAAAAAGGAATTTTTCATTGGGTTTATCAGGCGGTTAAAATAATCAGCCGGCTGCGATGTTATGTTATTTCATTTATTGAATCGCGAAACCGCTTATCTACTCGAAACCCAAGGCATGACTATTTTATTTTGATGACACCGATATGAAAGATGCAATATTTCCGCTTCAACAATTAGGGTTCTTTTTACGCGAAAATATAATCGAAACGTTTTTCAGGGAACAGATAATACGTCCCCGCGAGGCCAGCATCCCTCAGCTTTTCATGCTCTCTTGCTCCCACTCTGCTCACGCCGTCAATGCACAGGCGATCGCGAAAAACACATTTTGCCGCCACGGATTTACCTGACCTGAAGCGCGTCTCAACGCACGCGTTTGACGACCGATGATGAGCTTAAAAAAACTTATTATTCAAAGGAATAAAATCCTACACGCTCTCATAACATGTCGTCATTATTCAAAAACCATTCATCACATTTGAAAAATATTGCAGGTTGTTACTGACAAGTCCTGATGACCGACCTATGTTTAAAAAACCGCCAGTTTCGTGCGGTACGTGGGCTGTTCTGACCCGCGTAATGCTCCCGATAAAACTGCCACCGTTCTTTTTGGGAGCCACTAACTCAGTTGACTCTGCCTGCTGCGCATCTCTGCATCGGGCGGGCTGTCTGTTCGCGGAGAGGGAGAATGAGAGTGCAACCTAACAGCGCCAGCCGTGCTATCACCGATTACTTCAACAGCCCGGACTGGAATGTTCCGCCCGAGTCCGATCTGCTGGCCGTGATAATGCGGGAACTGATGGAAGCCGGTCAGCCAACCACCAATAAGGCCGTTATCGCGCGCGTCATCAATAAGCTGGAATTTGAAGGGGATGAGCAGCGACTGCAACGCTATCGCGCCCTGCTGGACCGGCTGATGGAAACGCGGCCACGTGAGTGAGCCGCATTCCGGTTACTTAACCCATCGGAGCTGATTGGCTTCGCTTACGCTGGCCCGACCGCTGCTGCGCTGAAACAGGCAAAGCTCTCGTCCACGCCGGTTTTTCATCTGTTGCTGTGGATAATGCCCTTCGAGCAGTAACGCGCTATAGCCTACGCTGTCGTCATACTCAACCGCCTGCCCCAACACCTTTACCTTGCTTAAGGTGCTGGCATTGATGCACGCCTGGCGCATCACCTGCTGGCTTTGTTGCCATGCGTCAGGGCTGGACGCCAGCGCAAGCGGGCTGACCAGAAGTAAAACTGACAGTGAAATCCGCTGGAGAGGTACCATGCATTGCTCCTTCTTTCGGCCTGAACCAGAAAAAAATTCCCGCCTGAGCGGGAATAAACAAGACGAGCATTGCATATTGAAGTGACGAGGAAATCCTTACCCTGGTGGTTTAACGCTACCGATCACGGTTAGCGCGGCCCGACAGGATACAGGCGCTATCTTCGCCTGACGCCATGACAACTCTATGACAATGCGTTGTTTATTTGACACTTACCCACAATAGACGCGGCTAATATTACCGTTTTTGTCTGCCATAAAGTTCAGGCGAGTGAAATTAAAGTCCATTGTTACCGCAGAATTCCACGGGATGGCGCGCACCTTCTGAGTGAAACGCTGATTATCGATGGCGGACAGCGGCTTACCGACGAAATGTTGATACTGGGACGCACCACAGCTGTCCGCTTGCGCGTCGGGCAGCCTGGCAGCCTGGTCGGGTTGCGTGGCCGACTGGCAGGCCGTAAGCAGTAAGAAACCGGTGGCCATCAGCGCTTTTCCATAGTGATTCACGTGTTTTCTCCTCATCGACGTGTAAAACCTGACGTCGAAGAGTAACAAGCCTGACTGCAGGTATGAACCGTTAAAATCAAACTTACCGCACAATATTAAGCATTAAATGCTGGCTAATAACGCTATTTGTAGATGAATCACAGCTGCTGGCTGAAATCACGATAATAAGCCGCTGAGACAGTCGGCAGATTATTCCTGCGGGAATAACAAAACCGCTCTTTTTTATCGGCGTTGCCGCGTCAATTACCCTGACGGCGATCCGCGTCCGCTAATCTGTCATCACGCCCGATTGACTGTGGGCCTTATTCTCAGGCCAGGCGAATAAGCGCCTGACGCCCGGTTGCAACACCGCAAGGCAATTAGTTAACAAACTGATATTATTCACTTAAAATTCGCACAAACCTGAAACGGTCATAAACGAATAATATTGTGTCGTCCGTTCTCTCGACAGCGATCCGACGCGTTGCTACTATGCGCTTATCGTTGCTGGCTGGGTCGCCTATGAACACCAATTCCGACAGAGTGACGCTGACACTGTTTTATGTCGGCAGCTTTGTTGTCTATTACCTTGTTACCATGCTGATTACCTTGTTCCCTAATTACGGTATCCTGCGTAATGACGGTTTGCTGGTGCCCGTGCTCTGCCTGTTTGAGTTTGCAGTTATCTATCCGCTGTATCGTTTTTACTGCCAGCGTCGCACGGATATTCCCCTGGGGTTTTTACGCTCCGGCCAGACGTTACTGTTTATTGGCGCCCTGTTTATTTTAATGGCGGCACAAACGCAGTATTTACAGCCTGAAGGCTGGCTGGTGGCGCAATCACAACAGGGACGCAGCTCAATGCTTATCCTGTTACTGACCGCCGTGTTGCTGGCCCCCGTATTTGAAGAAGTGATGTTTCGCGGCTTTTTGTTGCAAGGCTTCCTGCTGTGGGCCCCCAACAGCCGCTTTGCCTGCATGCTACTCACTTCCCTGCTGTTTGCGTTGATGCATACTCAGTATGTCCACTGGGAAACGGTGGTGGCGCTGACGCTTTTCTCTTTGCTGCTCTGCTACGCGCGCCTGCGCAGCAATACACTGGCCCTGCCGGTCTTCCTGCATACGTTGAACAACCTGATTGCCATCCTGCCCGCCTGGTATTTCGCCTGACAGGCTTCACTTTTTTATTACCTGTCCTGCAATAACCTGCGAAAAATCAGCTAGTATCGTTTTTTACCCACAGGGATGGATGGTCTGCAAGCCAATGATTACCATGCTGGATGTGGCCCGTAAGGCCGGAGTCTCTAAAGCCACCGTCTCACGCGTGCTGGCCGGAAATCGTTACGTCAGTAAGAGTACGCAACAGAAGGTCTTTCAGGCCATCGCCGAAACCGGTTATCGCCCAAATCTGCTGGCGCGAAGCCTGGCGACCCAAAAATCCCAGAATATTGGCCTCATTGTTACCCATTCACTCTTTAATGGTCCCTACTTCAGCGAACTGCTGTTTCAGGCGGCCACGCTGACCAATAACTATGGTCGGCAGTTAATTCTGGCTGATGGCAAAACCTGCGCTGATGATGAGCGGGCCGCGATTGAGTTTTTGCTCGACCTGCGCTGTGACGCCATCATCATCTATCCCCGCTTTCTGGATACCGAGGCGCTGGATGCCATTATTGAACAGCATGATATTCCCATCATGGTGGTGAACCGCCAGCTTAAGCGCCATCCTGCTCACTGCGTTTGGGCCACGCATCAGCAGAATACGTTTGACGCCACGCGTTATCTGATTGAACGCGGCCACCGCGAGATTGCCTTTATTCGTGGCCTGGCCGGTTCACCGACCGCTGACGCGCGTCTGGCGGGCTATCAGCAGGCGCTGGTCGCGCATGGCATCGCAGATAAAGCCTGCATCGTGCAGGGCGCCTGGACGCCAGCCAGTGGGATGGCGGCGGCAAAACAGCTGCTGGATTCGGGAGTGACCTTTAGCGCGCTGATGGCCAGTAACGATGATATGGCGATTGGTGCCGCGCTGGCTCTCAATGCGGCGGGAAAACGGCTGCCAGAAGATGTCTCACTGCTGGGCTTTGATGATATTCGCATGGCTGAATTTTTCCTGCCGCCGCTCACCACGGTGCATGTGCCGGTCGCGGAGATGATTCAGCACACGTTGGCGCAGCTGGTTGCCATGCTGGAAGGTGAAGCGGTCACGGCCCTGCCGCCATTTAGCGGTCACCTGATCGCGCGCGCATCGGTGACGGACGGCCCTTATAAGCAGTAAAACGCGGCCTCCCTGCCGCGCGACCTCAGTAGTCCACTGACGCGTTCAGCGTGGCTCCATTACTGCGAATCAGCTTTTGGTACCAGAAGAAGCTTTTTTTGCGGTAGCGCGCCAGATCCTTGAGATCTTTCTCATCGCGGTTCACATAAATAAAACCGTAACGCTTGCTGATGCCCTGATGGGTACTCACCAGATCAATTGCCGACCACGGGCAATAACCGAACAGCTCGACGCCATCGGCAATCGCCAGCTGCAACTGAGCGATATGCTCACGCAAATAATCGATGCGGTAATCATCATGCACTTTATTCTCTGCATCCAGGCTGTCAAAAGCTCCTAAACCATTTTCGGTCACGATGAGCGGTAAGGCATAACGCGCATAAATCTGTCGTGCGGTAATGCGGAAGCCGACAGGATCGATATACCAGCCAAACTGGTTTTGTTTCAGATGCGGATTATCGCAACCGACATACACAGACCGGTCAATTCCGGCCATTTGTTGATCGGCATGCGGCCTGCTGTCGGGCGTATTATGCTCTCCTTCAGCGCCTACCGTGGCGGAAGCATAATAGTTAAAAGCGATAAAATCAGGCTTACCGGCGGCGATGATGGCCATATCCCCCGCCTCGATGGTGGGTAGCCAATCTCGCTGCTTCAGAAAAGCCCATACCACGTGGTTGTAGCGCCCGTGAACGGCCAAATCGAGGTAGAGCCAGTTACGGATTGCCGAGAAATTATCAGCTGCCAGCACATCCTCTGGGCGGGAACTCGCGGCATATACGCAAGAGATATTGGGTGCCGGGCCAATTTTCGCCTCAGGCAGCCTTTCATGACAGGCAATCATCGCCTTGGCCTGTGCCAGCATCATGTGATGGTTTTGCTGGTACAGGGTTTTCTGCGGATCGGCGGTACCCGGCGGCAAGGTGCCAATCACGTCCCCTTTCAGGATCATCATGTTCTGTTCATTGATGGTCAGCCAGTAGTTGACCTGGCTGCCATAGCGCTCAAAACAGGTGATGGCAAAACGCTCAAAAGCCGCCACCGTACGGCGAGAAGACCAGCCACCGGCCTGCTGCAGCGCCCAGGGCAGATCGAAGTGATAAAGCGTCACCAGTGGCGTGATGCCCTGTCGGCAGATCGCATCAATCAACTGCTGATAAAAGGCCACGCCCGCCTCATTTAACGGGCCATCGCCGTCGGGATAAAGGCGGCTCCAGGCGATGGAAAAGCGGTAAGTTTTCAGGCCCATCTCCGCCAGCAAGGCGATGTCTTCTTTGAAGCGGTGATAGTGGTCGCTGCAAACGGTAAAGTCCGTGATGTCCTGATGGAACGTTGCTTTGTCGATAACAGATGGCCCTTTGCCATCGCTATTCCATCCGCCCTCAACCTGATAAGCCGAGGTCGACGCGCCCCAGAGAAAGCCTTCTGGAAACGCGGTCACTGTCGAATGTTGCATAACACCTCCTTTTTAGCGTGCGGCTAACTCCCGGCGCAGTTGAATAATTTCTTCCGCCAGCTCGCGGCAGAGCATCGCGTTCATCAGATGATCCTGGGCATGAACCATAATCAGGTTGACCGGGATCTTTCCGCTGCCCTCATCGGCACCGATAAGCTGCGTCTGCGTCTGGTGCGCCGCCTTTGCCGCCGCAGTCGCGGCGCTGAGCAGGCTGTCTGCCTGCTCCCAGTTTTGCAGGCGGGCCGCGCGCAAGGCTTCCATTGAGCAGGATCGCGCTTCGCCCGCCTGGATAATCAGTTCGATGACCGTGCTTTCATCAATTTCCATGCATTACTCCTTTACCGGTTGCGCTGCGGCCAGTTCCTGCTGCAGCAATTGACGCTCGTACATTTTGAAAAACGGGTAGTAAATCAATGTGGCAATCGTCACCAGCAGGGCAATCAACACGATGACGCGCCAGTCCCAGCCGGTTGACCAGGCTGCCCCAATCGGTGCTGGCGTCGTCCAGGGTGCCAGCGAGATCACATGATTGATCAGATTGGTTTTCGTGGCGGTCCAGGCAATGACGGCATTGACTAGCGGGGCAAGAACGAAGGGAATAAACAGAATGGGGTTCATCACCACGGGCGAGCCAAAAATAACCGGTTCGTTGATGTTGAACATGCTGGGCACAATGCTGAGCTTACCAATTGAGCGCAGATGGGCAGACTGACTCCGCAAATAGAGCAGCACCAGCCCCATCGTGGAACCGGAGCCACCAATCACGATAAAAAATTGCCAAAAGGGTTCGATAAACACATGGCTGACAGGCTCGCCTGCGTTCAGCGCCTGCTGATTCAACCCAAGGTTGGTCAACCAGAATGCCTGTAAAATGCCACCGACAATCACGGCGCCGTGAATACCGGCGAACCACAGCAGATGACACAGCAGCACCGCGATCAATACGGCGGGCAGAGAATCTGAGGCAGAAATAATCGGGGAAAAGATCGCCATAATGGCCTGCGGCAGCAGCATACCAAACTGTGCCTGTACCCACAGGCTGAGCGGAAACAGGGTAATAAAAATGGTGATAATCGGGATCAGCAGATCAAACGACTGACGGATTTTCGGCGGTACCTGTTCGGGTAATTTGAAGCCGATATTGTGTTTCTGCAGAAAATGCATCAGCTCCGTAGCAAATAACGCCACCAGGATGGCGGTAAAAATCCCCTCACCGCCCAGCGAACCTACCGGCAGCGTTTTGCCCGTTTGCGGCGCAGCCACGACCAGAAACGCCATCAGCGACAGGCTGGCGGCCATAAAGCCGTTCATTTTGTAGCTGTTCGCCAGGTTGTAGGCGATAGCACTGGCAATATAGAGCGCCATAATGCCCATCGTCATGTTGTAAGGCATCATGATTTGTTCTTCATGCGCCTTCACCATGCCGAGCCACCACTGTGCGAACGCCCAGCTACTGTCTGCCGAAAAAGGCGGATGGGCAAACAACAGCATAAATGAACCGACAATCAGGAACGGCATTGAGGCAATAAAACCATCACGGATGGCGATGACGTGGCGCTGGCTGGAGAGGCGACCAGCCAGCGGACTAATACGATTTTCGATGACACCGAATAAAGATTCGCTCAAGCGACTCATCCCGTCACTCCTTGCTCAGGCAAAAGAGAATAACCCTGCATAAAGTGAATGCAGGTTTGCGCTATATTTTTCAGTTCTTTAGCGATCAGCCAGGAATAAGCTTGAGCGCGGCACTTAATATCTTTTCGCCATTCATCATTCCGTAATCCATGCTGTTAATCACCGCGACGGATTTACTGTACTGCTGAGCAATCGGCTCGAAATCGGCCAGCTTGTATTTAATTTGCGGCCCCAACAGGCAGCAGTCATAGTCGGCAATTGCCTCGCTAAACTCTTCAATTCCTACTGCTTTTATCTCTACATCCATTCCCTGCTCTTTCGCAGCTTTTTCCATTTTTTGCACCACCATACTGGTGGACATTCCGGCGGCACAGCACAGTAAAATTTTGGGCATGGTTCATTCCTCCGTGTGATGAATAATTAACGAATACACAGGGGAAAGATTTTCTGCAACCGGTTTCAGATTTGCATGTCAGAAGTGTGAGAAATATCAAAACGCGTTGCTTTAAAGGATTACCGCCAAAATAGTCAACATGTATGAAAATTTACCGATTTTAAAATTCGTTATGGCAGGAATGAAAAGTCGCCCTTGTAGCTGGTCAGAAATGCAGCGCGAACGCTGCGTTGCCCATTGCAGCGATGGGTAAGATTTCACTGCTGTACGCGTCCGGAAGGCGTATAATCGCTCAGAGCAATCCGATACCGCCCAGCGTGATGATTGTCCCTTCCGGCAATTAGCTATACTGGTTTTATAAAAAGGAACATTCACCCCTCTCGTGACGTGCGCGACGGGAGAAGGAGTCGGTTATGTTAATTGGTTTTGTATTGTTGGTAAGCGCCTGTGGACATGATGCCTGTGAAGCGTTGCCGGTATCAGAGCGCATTTACCCAACGAAAACCGCCTGCGAAGTGATGGCAAACCGCATCCACAAGGTCCGTCCCAACGTGGTACTGATGTGTGGTGAAGTGCATCGTTCAGATAACTGAACAGGTCAAGGACACAAAAATGCACATACAACATTGCAAGGTTGCAGGTTAGCGTTCAAAATATAAGCTGTTTTACACCAACATAGTTGTGAATCCCATGAAAACTACTCGTCCCCGCCGTCCAACTGGGCGTTGGGTTTATTACATTTTGTATGAAGGCATTATCTGGCCCTGCCCGGTACGCTGGGAATGGGAAGGCGCTTATGGCGGCTGGCTCCCGTTCTACTATTCACCCACCTTTGAATTTCTGGCGGGCGATCCCGGTAAGGCTTATCGGATTGCACGCAGCGACGTGCGGGCTAAGCGCGCAGAAGAGATTTACGCCTGACGTTTATGACGCGTTCCAGGGTAACCAGGAAGCCGTAACCAGCAAACAGAGTAACGCCCGCAGTAACACCACCATCAGCAGTACGCCAGGCTTATGGCGAGAAAGCCACGACCTCATGCCCATATCATCGCCGCCTGACGGATTACCGCGCGTGCGCCACAGATTTCCAGCAAGACCAGCCGCATTTTCCGTGTGTGTTTGCCGAAACGCGTTTGTCATCTCCGCGTCCTTCTGCACAACGCAAAGATGCGCCCGAAGGCGCATCTGGGTACAGCAAGATTGGCGTCAGCATCACGTAAAAGTGATGCCGGTCCGCAATCAGTTGTTCAGGGTGTAATCCAGTGTAATTTCAGCATTCAACACCTGAGAAACCGGGCAGCCCGCTTTGGCTTTGTTGATGATCTCATCAAAGGTATCGTTATCAATACCTGGCAGAGAAACGGTGCTGGTTAAGGCGATTTTGGTGATCGCAAAACCTTCACCTTTTTTATCCAGCGACACATCTGCGCTGGTATCAATGCTTTCCGCTTTATGACCGGCATTGCCCAACATTAGCGACAGTGCCATAGAGAAACAGGCCGCATGTGCCGCACCAATCAGCTCTTCCGGGTTAGTGCCTTTTTGCCCTTCAAAACGGGTATTAAAGCCGTAGGGCTGCTGGTTCAGTACACCACTTTCGGTGCTGACTGTGCCTTTGCCTTTGATGTCGCCTTCCCAATGCGCCGAACCTTTCTTATGAATGGTCATGTCATTCCTCCTGTTGGTAAAGAAGGTAAGTATAGACAACACCTTTGATTTCGCCGCAGGCAACTATGCCGGGCGCAGGTTTGCTTCCTGCAAGAGGGCATTTGCCTGCACCAGCGAATGCTGTGTGATATCGGTAATGCGCTTCGCGCCGGTTAAGGTCATCGCGACTTTCATCTCTTTTTCAATCAGCGTCAGTAAATGCTCAACGCCGCGCTGTCCATGTGTTGCCAGCGCATAGATAAAGGCGCGCCCCAGCAGGACGCTGTCTGCGCCCAGCGCAATCATACGCACCACATCCAGTCCGTTACGAATGCCGCTATCAGCAAGGATCGTGATATCGCCTTTGACCGCATCCGCAATCGCAGGTAAGGCACGGGCCGAGGACAGGACGCCGTCCAGCTGGCGACCGCCATGGTTAGAAACCACGATACCGTCAGCACCAAAGCGCACCGCGTCACGGGCATCCTCAGGGTCCAGAATGCCTTTGATCACCATCGGGCCATCCCAGAAATCGCGAATCCACTCCAGATCCTTCCAGGAAATGGAAGGATCAAAATTATTGGCCAGCCAGCCGATATAGTCTTCCAGCCCGGTAGGCTTGCCGAGATAGGTTGAGATATTCCCCAGATCGTGCGGCCTTCCCTGTAACCCCACATCCAGCGCCCACCTGGGATGCGTGATGGCCTGCCAGTAGCGCCGCAGCGCCGCATTTTCCCCGCTCATGCCTGAATGCGCATCGCGATAACGCGCGCCCGGCGTAGGCATATCCACAGTAAACACCAGCGTAGAGCAGCCCGCCGCTTTGGCGCGCTCCAGCGCATTACGCATAAAGCCACGATCGCGCAGAACATAGAGCTGGAACCACATGGGGCGGTTGATCTGCGGCGCAACTTCCTCAATGGGGCACACGGAGACGGTGGACAGCGTAAAGGGAATGCCTTTACCTGCCGCCGCGCGGGCGGCCTGCACTTCGCCTCGTCGTGCATACATGCCACACAGCCCTACCGGTGCCAGCGCCACTGGCATCGACAGCGTTTCATTAAACAGGGTGGTTTCCAGACTGAGTTCAGACATATTACGCAAGATGCGCTGGCGCAGCGCCACGTCCGAGAGATCGGTCACGTTGCGGCGTAGCGTGTGCTCTGCATAAGCCCCGCCATCCAGATAGTGAAACAGGAAAGGCGGCAAAATGCGTTGCGCGGCGGCGCGGTAGTCACTGGCAGCAGAAATAATCATCAGCGTGTCTCCTTGTGATTGTGCAGGTCATGGCCAGGTAAACGTGTAATACGCGCCTGTCTGGCTTCGTCTTCATCTCGCGTTTTCATCGTGGTATGCACAAAACCAAGATGATCCATCGCCGCTAAGCGCGCGGCCTCGGCATCGCCGAGTAAAATGGCGTCAAGCATGGCACGGTGTTGATCTGTCAGCTGGTCAAAAATGATCGGGCGGGTGTACATCAGCCTGCGGCTGTGCAGCATCGACGACTGGAGCAAATCAAAAAAACCGCGCATGGTTTGTAACAGCACCACATTATGTGAGGCTTCCGCGATAGCGAGGTGAAACCGCAGGTCGGCCTGACCGGCCAGATGGGGATCGTCGCTCTCTTTTAACGCCAGCGTGGCGTCAAACGCGTACCTTAGGCGTTCTTTATCGGACTCAGTCGCCCGCAGTGCGGCATGCCATGCGGTGCTGGCTTCAATGGCGTAACGCGCTTCCAGAATGTCGTAGCGGTAATCCGGATCGTTGGCCAGCAGTTGACGAATCGGTTCCACAATGCGCTGTTCAGACCAGGGTTCCTGAGGTTGACGCAGCCAGGTGCCGTCGCCGCGTCGGCTCGTCAATATCCCGCTGCTGATAAGCTGCTGAATGGCTTCGCGCAGCGATGAACGGGAGACGCCAAGCGCGGCGGCGAGCTGGCGCTCGGCAGGCAAACGCATGCCGGGTTCAATCTGATGCTCGCGAATATACTGTTCGAGCCGAACCCGCAGCGGATCGGCGTGCGGCGATAAACTGGTTTTCATGGGATCATCCAGGGGAAAACGTAAGCCTGAAGCGTGGTAATGATGCCCACCAGGCAGGTAAATATCAGGCTGTGCTTGACGGTAAAGCGGAACAGATCGGACTCTTTGCCCACCAGACCAACAGCGGCACAGGCAATGGCTATCGACTGCGGCGAGATCATCTTGCCGGTCACGCCACCGGTGGTATTTGCCGCCACCAGCAGGATATCGGAAACGCCAATCTGCTGCGCGGTCGTCGCCTGTAAGGCGGCAAACAGCGCATTGGATGACGTATCCGAGCCAGTCAGAAACACACCAAGCCATCCCAGGAAAGGCGAGAAAAAGGTAAACGCATGACCGGTATGCGCCAATGCCAGCGCCAGGGTGGCAGACAGGCCGGAGTAGTTAGAGATAAAGGCAAACGCCAGCACCATCCCGATCGAGTAGATGGGAAGCATAAGTTCTTTCAGGGTTTCTGCAAAGGTCACTGCCGCAGCCTTAGGTTTCATCTTCAGAAAAACGATAGAGACGATGGCGGCGACCAGGATTGCCGTGCCGGTTGCCGACAGCAGGTCGAGTTTGAAAATCGCTGGCCAGTTGCTGGGTTGCGCGACCACCGGCGGCATCCGTGTTATCCCTCCGTCCAGCCCCGGCACGGGAAGGCTGAAAACCCAGTTTGCGAAGGCTCCGCCTTTTGCAAACAGCGCTTTAAAGGGCGGAATGCTCCATAACGTGACGGTCGCGGTCAAAAAGAGGAACGGCATCCAGGCACGCACCACCTGCCCGGTAGTGTATTTTTGTCGGGTCAGCGGCTGATTGTCCTGCTGGCTTTCTGATTCGCTGAAGCGAAAGATGCGGACCGGCTGCCAGACGCGCAAAAACAGCGTCAGCGACATTAAAGAAACCAGCGAGGAGATGATATCGGGCAGCTCTGGGCCAAGAAAATTCGAACTGAGGAACTGGGCAATCGCGAACGATCCCCCCGCCACCATCACGGCGGGCCAGGTCTCTTTCACGCCGCGCCAGCCATCCATAATCGCCATGATCCAGAACAGCACGATGATTGTCAGAAACGGAAGCTGTCGACCTGCCATCTGACCGATAGCGAAGCTGTCCAGCCCGGTCACCTGCCCGGCCACAATAATCGGGATTCCCATCGCGCCAAACGCCACTGGCGCGGTATTCACGATCAGACACAAGCCCGCGGCATAGAGCGGATTAAAACCCAGCCCCACCAGTAGCGCGGCCGTGATCGCCACCGGCGCGCCGAACCCTGCCGCACCTTCTAAAAAGGCGCCAAAGGAGAAGCCTACAATCAGCATTTGTAAGCGCTGATCGGGCGTGATCGATAAAATTGAGGCGCGGATAATGTCGAACTGACCGGTCTTAACCGAGATCCTGTAGACAAAAACCGCCGCTACGATGATCCAGGCGATGGGCCACAGGCCGTACATAAAGCCGTAAACCGCTGATGCCAACGCTTGCTGTAGCGGCATTTTATACAGCAACAGCGCCACAAGCAGCGCAAGGATGACCGTGATGGTCGCGGCCTGATAGCCTTTCATCTTTAGCTTGATTAACGCAAAGAAGAAAAACAAAACAGGAAGCAATGCAATCAGGCTGGAGAGCCAGATGTTGTTGAGCGGATCGTAATGTTGTTGCCAGACCTGCATGCCATTATCTCCATGGGATGATGAAAGCGATGCGCGATCGGCAAAGGCGGGTGGCGCATCTGTCACCTCTGATGCACCAATTGGTCCTACCAATCAGGCGATCAGGGCTTGCTCGTTACAGATACTTAACCCACTGTTAACTCTAGGCAACAGTTGTGGCACTATTTTTAACGTTATGTGAGCCGCTGAAAACGTTTTGCCGGGTTGGTAGGACCAATTAGTGCTGCGGAAAGGCTTGTTGGTAGCTTCGGGGGTGAAAACGCAGATTCAGGCCAATCAGGATCACCGTTACACTGCCCTGTAGCAGCCAGATGCTGGAAAAGTGGCCTGTCAGGTTATGCAGTTGTCCGGCAAGAAAAGGCATACTGCCCGCGATGATAAACCCCGCACCCTGCATAGATGCCACCAGACGCGCACCGGCCTGCGGATGCGCCAGGTGATCCAGCGCCAGCACCAGGGACAGAGGGAATGCGCCACCCAGGCCAATGCCCGCTATCCCTGCCCACAGCCAGGGATGGTAGAGCGGTGCCACCAGCAGACCGAGCATACCGCCAAGCTGTAATACCAGCGTCAGCACGAGCAGCGGTCGCCGATCCGCTCCCTTTACCAGAATGGGAAATACCAGGGCACCAGCAACCTGACAGGCAATCATCACGCCCAGCAGGCTGCCGCCCGCCTGGGCGCTCCAGCCCAGTTGATGATAAAAATCGGGCAACCAGGCGACACAAATAGCATAGCCGCCGTTCACTAAACCAAAACTCAGCGCCAGCATCCATGCGCGCGTATTGCGCCAGACTGATGGCATGGCTGTCGATGTCTGCGGTGGCGGAGACGCCGCCGGAATCCACCACCAGAGCATAACGGCCAGCAGCGCAGGCGCAGACCAGCTGCTGAGCGCACCGTGCCAACCCAGATGCAGGCTGATCCATGGCGTCAGTGCAGCGCCCAGTCCGCCGCCACCCATTAATGCCGCCGCCCATAGCCCGGTGATCATGGCACTGCGCTGCGCAAAGCGCTGGCGAATCAAACCCGGCATGGCCATTTGTACAATACCGATGCCGATACCGCCGGGGACCGTGCTCCATACCAGCCACTGGCCCTGCGAGATAAAAAACCGGCTGGCCAGCGCCAGCACCAGCAAAGCCAGCCCGCCACAGAGCAGCCCACGCAGTCGGATACGTTGCAGAAGCGGCGCGCTCACTAACGCGATGGCGCCCATCATCATCATCGGAATAGCTGGCAGGAGTCAGGCGGCGAGCGATGATAATCCAATGTTTGCACGCAGCTCATCCAGCAGCGGACTGACGGAGGTCATCAGAGGACGCATGTTCAGTCCCGCCAGTATCAGGGCGGCAATAAGTAATAAGTGATCTTTTTTCATGGGCAATCCTGGAATTAAACATTGTCAGCCTGACAGCAGCCATTACTATTTGGAAATGAAATATCAGGATGACAGGCAGTGGAAAAATGAATCGCCAGCCCATGTTTACGCCTCAGCAATTGCTGAGCTTTATCGCCGTATGCGAAACCGCCAGCTTTACGCGCGCCGCTGAACGGGTTCACCTGTCACAGTCGACCGTGAGCCAACAGGTACGGCGGCTGGAAGAGATGGTCGGCAAGCCTTTGCTGGCCCGCTCGTCCCATCAGGTGCAGATCACTGAAGAAGGGGAAAAATTGCTGGGTTATGCTCGCCGGATTATTGCCCTGAACGGTGAAGCCCACGATGTGCTGAGCGATAAGTGGCGCGATGGCGTCCTGCGGCTGGGCGTACCGGAGGATTTCGCTGCACCCACCGCCGGGCTACTGGCGCTGTTCAGTCGCGAGCATCCCCACCTGCGGCTGGATGTGATGAGCGGGATGCAGGTAGAACTTCGTCGTGCCTGGCAACGGGAAGAGCTGGATATCATGCTGATCAAACAGCCCTACGGGGAACGCCCGCTGGCTTCCCGACCGGAGCCGTTACTGTGGCTGGACAGCGCTGCCCATCCCTGCTTCGAACAGTCCCCCATTCCCTTAGTGCTGTTTCCGCAACTGGGGCTGTATCGGGAGGAAATCTGCCAGACACTGGATTTACTGGGCCGCAGTTGGCGAATTGGTTACAGCAGCGCCAGCCTGGTGGCGCTGTCCGCCGCCAGCGCGCAGGGCTTAGGGATAACGCTGTTACCGGCCAGTTGTCGCTTACCTTCGCATCGGGTGCTCGGCAGCCAACAGGGCTTGCCGGTAATCGATACCTTTGAGCTGGCGCTGTTTTGCCGTCAGCCAGAAGATGGCCTTCAGCGCCAGCTGGCCAACGCTCTGGCCGATTTCGCCGGCCTGAGCTGGCAGTGAGTTTTTAAATAGCAGGCAGTGAAAAACTCCTCAGCAGAGAAAGCCGCGGTTTGTCAGATTAAGCCTTCACTTACTTTCGCAGGAATCGCTGATGCAGACCGCCTCTTCCACCAGCCGCCGCCGCTTTCTCCGTCAGGGGGTTCGCCTGACCGCCGCCAGCAGTATGAGTATGATCATCGCCGGGATCGCGGCTTCCGGTGTTGCCGCCAGCGCTAACGCAACGCCCGTCCTCTCACCTGGCGCGCTGCCCCAGAGCAACCACTATGTTTTAGGCAATGTATTGCTCGAAGAGGGCTTCGCACGCGAAGGTGGCGAGATTGTTGCAACGAAAACAGCGCGCTACGACATCACCCTTCGCGATGGCCACTTTCACCAGTTCAGCCCGGCCGGGCAAGGTGCGCGTTCATTGCCGTTCTGGGATGCGCAGGGTGCCCTGCTGCTGCCGTCCACGCAGGATATGCACATCCATCTCGACAAAACCTTTTATGGGGGCCCCTGGCAGGCACCTCGCCCGCGTAAAGGCAAAACGATTATGGACATGATTTCCCGTGAGCAGGTGCTGATTCCACAGTTGCTGCCCACTTCTCAGGCGCGGGCCGAAGGGCTTATTGCCCTGCTGAATTCCAGGGGCACCACCCGGGCGCGCAGCCACTGTAATATCGACCCGGTCAGTGGTCTCAAGAGCCTGGAACATTTACAGGCTGCGCTGGCACAGCATCCCGATTTCCCCTGTGAGATTGTCGCCTTCCCCCAGCATGGACTGCTGCATTCTCAGGTCGACGGGCTGATGCGTGAAGCCATGCAACGTGGCGTGCACTATGTCGGCGGTCTTGATCCCACGAATGTGGATGGTGCGATGGAGAAATCCCTGGATGCCTTGTTCCAGATTGCGCTCGACTACCAGCGTGGCGTCGATATTCACCTGCATGAAACCTCTGCCGCTGGCGTTCAGGCTATCCGTTACATGATTAAAATCGTGCGGGAGAATCCCGCCTTACGCGGTAAAGTCACTCTCAGTCATGGTTTTGCACTGGCAACCTTACAGGGCGCTGAACGGGATAACCTGATTGCCGACCTGGCGGAGCAGCAGTTCAGCATTGCCTCCACGCTGCCCATCGGCAAGCTGACCATGCCGGTGCCGCAGTTACAGGCGGCAGGGATAAAAGTCATGACCGGCACCGACAGCGTGATCGATCACTGGTCGCCGTTTGGCACAGGCAGCATGCTGGAAAAGGCCAATCTCTATGCCCAGTTGTACGGGGGGTCTGATGAGTTCTCATTGAGTCGCGCCCTGGCGATTGCCACCAATGACGTGCTTCCTCTTTCTGCCAGTGGCGAACGTCAATGGCCCCGCATCGGAGACAGTGCCGATATGATGCTGGTCCAGGCCAGTTGTTCAGCGGAGGCGGTAGCGCGGATTTCGCCCGTTACGGCGACGTTTTCGCGGGGAAAACCCCTGTTTGTGCGACAGCAGGTGTAAAGCAGATGCGCCTCACTTTAACGCTATTGCTTAAAGTGAGGCGCAGACATCTGAGGCACAGCGATGTTAAACCCGGCTTGCCTCACTTTTCTTTGACATCAACTCCATGGCCAGCGCATACAGAGGCGCGCCGTCAGGGGCAACGGGATCGTCTTCGGCATAACATTCGATCATGGAGGCAACCTTATCAGCCGATAAACTTTCGCCATAAAGATGCAATGTCAGGACAGCACGACCAACGATTTTAAGTATGTCTTCATGCAATATCTTCGGGATATTATTCAATGAAAAACCCTCTGCCAGTGGTTATATCGATCTATGTTGCTCAATATAAAGGAGTTAATGAATGATTTTTACAGGGGGTTAAGCCCATACTGTTACATTATTAATGCTATTTTCAATGCGAAAAAAACGGGCTTCTCCGATAACCTCAATATTCGCTCTTATAAACAAAAGATTATGAATTTATTAACGTTCTCAGACGTTTATCAGGCTTCCCTTTTGGCTTTTTTTTCCGCAGCCATTCATTAAAATAATCCACCTAACGCACGTAATCTTCAGTTTATTCCTAAAAAAAAGCTGGGTGAAATGGATATTATTTATTCAGGCAGTTAACGTTGCCGTTCTGCTCGCTTTCTGACAGACTTGCGCACGCAATGATGCCCCCACTTTTAGCCGCAGAGGCCGCACCCGTGACCGCTTTTTCCTCGCTTAATTCTCTTCCCGATAGCCAGCTCGATAACCTGCGCGAGATGGGCTATACCAGCATGACACCGGTTCAGACCGAAACGCTGCCCGCTATTTTAGCCGGACGCGACGTGCGCGCTCAGGCAAAAACCGGCAGCGGTAAAACGGCCGCCTTTGGCATTGGCTTGCTGCAACATATCGACAGCGCTCTTTTTCAGACGCAGGCGTTAATTTTGTGCCCCACCCGGGAGCTGGCCGATCAGGTCAGTAACGTCCTGCGGCAGTTAGCCCGCTTCACACGCAACATTAAAATTTTAACCTTATGTGGCGGCCAGCCAATGAGCGCCCAGCGCGATTCGCTGGTGCATGCGCCTCATATCGTCGTCGGAACGCCAGGCCGTATTCTGGACCACATTAAGCGTGAGACGCTGAAGCTGGACAGCCTGCGTACACTTGTACTGGACGAAGCCGATCGTATGCTGGAAATGGGCTTCCGCGACGATATGGAAACCATCATCGCTGCCACGCCCGCTTCGCGTCAGACGCTGCTGTTCTCGGCAACCTGGCCGGAAGGGATTGCCGCCCTGAGCCAGCGCTTTCAGCGTGAAGCGCTGAGCGTGGTCACAGAAGAAGTGAGTGAACTCCCGGCTATCGAACAGCAGTTTATTGAGGCCAGCCACGGTGAAAAACTCTCGCTGCTGATCAGTCTGCTGAGCGAACGCCAGCCCTCTTCCTGCGTCGTGTTCTGCAACACAAAACGTGAATGCGACGATATTGCCGCTGCGCTGAATGCGCGCGATATCAGCGCCCTGCCCCTGCATGGCGATCTGGAGCAACGCGATCGCGAACGGGTGCTGATTCGTTTTGCCAACGGTAGTGGTCGCGTACTGGTGGCCACCGATGTTGCAGCCCGTGGGCTGGACATTAAGTCACTGTCGCTGGTGGTAAACTATCAACTGGCATGGGACCCGGAAGTGCACTTGCATCGTATCGGCCGCACCGCACGCGCTGGCGAAAAAGGCGCTGCCGTGAGTTTTGTTGCCGCAGATGAAATGGCGCGCGCGCACGCACTTGAAGACTTCCTGCAACAGAAACTGCCCTGGATTGCCGCCAGTTCGCTGAAGAAAAGCAGTCAGCCATTACCCGCCGCCATGATGACGTTGTGCATTGATGGTGGGCGTAAAGCGAAAATTCGTCCCGGCGATATTCTCGGCGCGCTGACGGGTGAAGCCGGTTATCGTGCCGATCAAATCGGTAAAATCGATCTCACGCCTACCCACGCTTACGTCGCGATAGAAGCGGCTCAGGCTAAAAACGCGCTGGTGAAGCTTAAGCAGGGTAAAATTAAAGGTAAAACCTGTCGGGCTGTGCTGTTAAAAGACTAAAAAAACGGGCGAGAGTCACTCTCGCCCTTACTCTGACTTATGGCTCATCAATCCGCGTTACGTGCAGCGTCGTTTTATCGCCTTTCCCATGAACCTTGCCGCTCACCCGAACCTTGTCATCAGCGGTATAGGTTTTACCATCGAACGTTTTCTTCGGCGCAATGATGGTCAAATGGCCGGTTTCGTCACGAAACTGATAATTATCGCCCTTTAATTTTTTAACGATATAGCCTTCCAGCGTCACATAACCGCCCTGACGGAAGTCACGGATCTGATCGATGTGGGTTTGCCCTGTATCTTCCGAACCTTTATAACCCGCATCCTGCTTGTTCTGTGGCGGTGGCGTATCGCCTGCTTTGAAGCCACCTTGTTCTGCATATGCGCCGGAAGTGGCCATCAACAACAGCGTTGCCAGTAACACTTTCTTCATCTCGTACTCCTTTAAGGGGAAAGGTGTCCATGTTTAGTTATCACTGTTAAGCCTGGCACAAGAATAATATGCTGCAGTTGGATTTTCCCCTCTCACCTTTTTTCACTTGCTGCCGATAACTTCATCACACCCCTTTTCACCTGCTGCGCTGATGCTGAGGCAACAATGGATAATTTTCAGAAAGAGATCGACGAGAGAGCGAATCTCGCGCTATCGAACAAATTTGAGCTGCTGCTGTTTCGCCTGGGCTCTGACCAGTTAAAAGGTAAATCAGAGCTGTTTGGTATCAACGTATTTAAATTGCGTGAAATTGTACCGATGCCGCCGATTACCAAAGCAGCAGGCATGCGTTCACCGTTGCTCGGCATGGCCAGCATTCGTGGGCAATTTATTCCGGTGATTGATTTACCTGCCGTAGCAGGCTGTGTTCCAGAAACGGGGCTGAACCTGCTGCTGGTGACTGAGTACGCGCGTAACACCCAGGCGTTTGCCGTTGAGTCAGTGGAAAACATCGTGCGCCTTAACTGGAGCCAGGTGCATACCGCGGAAGCCGGGATCGGTGGTCGTAATATCACCAGTATCGCCTGCCTTGATGACGATGAACAAAAAAGCAATCTGGCTATGGTGCTGGATGTTGAGCAAATTCTGTATGACATCATCCCCTCGGTGCGCGGCGTTGAGCCTGAAGCGCCTAAAGAGCGTCAGTTCAAAATGAAGCCGGGTTCGGTGGCGATTGTGGCAGAAGATTCTAAAGTTGCCCGTCAGTTGCTGGAGCAGGGCCTGAAGAGCATGGGCATTCCTGCCATCATGTGTAATACCGGCCTTGAAGCCTGGGAAAAAATCAAAGAGATGCACCAGCAGGCTCAGGCGCAGGGTGAATCCATTCATGACAAGATTGCGTTGGTGTTAACCGATCTGGAAATGCCGGAGATGGACGGCTTTACGCTGACACGTAACATCAAGCGCGATACGACACTGCGCCATATTCCAGTGGTGATTCACTCATCACTTTCTGGCAGCGCGAACGAAGATCACGTGCGCAAAGTGGGTGCCGATGGCTATGTCGCTAAGTTTGAACTGAATGAGCTGTCTGACGTGATTTTTAAAGCAATGGAAGCCGCGAGCTAAGACGTAACGGGCAGCTTACCCCTGCCCAGTGAGGCTTGATATCCACCACTTGAGAATATAAATATGCATGGTGAAGCGCTACCCGTTGCTCGTAAGCCCTTGTTTCGCGGGCGTGCACGTCAGTTGAGTTGGATTGCGGCTGTTGTTTTTTGTCTGCTGTTTTGGGGCGGCGTTCTTGCCCTGATGGTTTAGTAAATAGCAGCGGGAAAGGGGTCAGAAGGGAAATAAAAAAGGCTGCCAATGGCAGCCTCTTATTACGGTAAATGCAACAACGCTATAGAGCTCTTTAGCCTTTTCAGAGTGCCTGTGGCTGACTCTGAGCTGCAATCCTGGTCGTGTTGATTTGAACAACGATCGTTTTGCAAAAAATGCATTTCGCTCCATGCGGGTTGGCTCTTGTCACATCGAAATGTGATTTTCTGTACTGCGAGCCACTACAGTGAGGACATTTAAAACTCGTAATTTTCAGTCCTTAGAGACCAACAACGTTCGCAGCAGCTGGGCCTTTGGCACCATTTTCTACTGTAAACTCAACTTGTTGACCTTCATCTAATGAACGGAAATCTGTGCCCTGGATTGCAGAGAAATGTACGAATACATCTTTGCTGCCGTCCTGAGGAGAGATGAAACCGAAGCCTTTCTCTGCGTTGAACCATTTAACGGTACCGCGGATTTTGTTAGACATGTTTAATTCCTTAATAATAGAGCCTTCCGGCGTAATGGCCTGAGAACAGATTTTAATCAGAACGTAAGAGAAGACTCAAAAAGAAGGAATGTCTCGCGACAGGCTTAGAGATGAGAACTGCTTTGGTTACTTACTTTGATAGTGTCTGTTAATCAAACCGACGATTCATTAGGTCATATCCTGCTGATGCATGCAAGGCTTATTTTGAAAAAAATGAAGGCGGGCCAGACGAGCCCCGCGTGCGGGAATCTGACCCAATCGTCTGTTACTGTCTGCTGTTACTGTTTGCGGAGATGAACCTGGTGCCCCTGTTCACCGGCGGCGAGATCGTCACGTAAAGTCAGAGACGGTATCGTGTAATCGCCGTCGTTTTGCCGATAATAGGCAACAGGTTCGGTCACAAACAGATTATCCAGCCGCTCGCCCAGTTCTGCACACACTGCTGCAAAGCGCGCGCTGTCGGTGCGGCCGGTGCGATAAAGCGTGAAAGGCGGCAGGACGTCAAAACCGGGATAAAACAAGATGCCGTGCTGAATGGGGAACAGGATGTCATCAATATGGCCGTTGATGCCGCGTGGGCTGTAGTGGGACTCCCATCCGCCCATCGTGACAACCAGCATCGCACGCTTCCCTGCCAGCGTACCTTCGCCATAGCGGTCGCCCCAATGCGTATCTGAGTGCTCCCCCACGCCATAGGCAAAGCCGCAGGCATAAACACGATCGATCCAGCCTTTCATGATTGCCGGCATGGAAAACCACCAGAGCGGAAACTGTAAAATTACCGCATCGGCCCACAACAGTTTTTCCTGTTCCTGCACAATATCTTCACTCTGGAAGCCGCCTTCAAAAGCCTGGGTGGATTCAAAAGAGGGATCAAACCGTTCGGCATTCTGGCGATGCTGCGTATCAGCGGGCGATACGCGCACCTCCCAGTTCATGGCATAGAGATCGGAAACGCGCACCTGATGACCCAACTGCTCCAGGTGGCTGACGGAGAAACGCGCCAGCGCGCCGTTAAGGGAATTGGGTTCAGGGTGAGCAACAACGATTAACACATTCATAAAATCACCTGCTTTGATGGGAATCTGAGATGTAGCCTGCATCCGAATGTGCTATCAGTAAAAGTAAATGAATGGATATTCACTATAGGCAAGGCTGATACCATGAAACCCGATCTCAACCTGTTAATGACCCTGAATGTGCTGTTACAGGAAAACAGCGTGAGCCGGACCGCGCAGCGGCTTAATCTTTCTCAGCCTTCTGTCAGTGCCCGGCTTGAGCGCCTGCGTGAGTGGTTTAACGATCCCCTGCTGATTCCGGTATCTCATGGCATGCGCCCCACCGCGCGCGCCGAGGCGTTACGCCTTTCGCTGGCGCAACTGAGCGGCATGATCGATGAGGTGGTTGCTGCGCCAGGCCCGTTTATCCCTGCCGACGCCGTTCAGGAGTGGCGCGTAGCGGCCACGGATTACGGTGCCCAGACGGCACTGGTTCCCCTGATGGCTGCATTACGTCAGGACGCACCCGGTACCCGGCTTGCCATTCTGGATATGAAACCCGCGTTGATCGCTCAGCAGTTGGAAAAAGGCACAGTCGATCTGGTGCTTCATTTGCGTGACGGCGTGCCAGACGGGCTGCATATCCGGCCGCTGTTTCATGAGCGCTATGTTGTAGCAGGACGTCACGGTCATCCCGCCCTGCACTCTGATATTACTGCCGAAGCGCTCTGCGCGCTGGAGCATGTAGTGGTATCGCCCGACGGCGGCGGCTTTCGCGGGGTGACGGATAAGGTGCTGGAAGCCAGAGGGTTGAGCCGAAAAGTGGTGCTCTCTGTGCCCCACTTTCTGTTGATGGGCAGCGTGCTAAGCACCAGCGATTTGGTGGCGTTGATGCCGGAGAGAGTGGCGGCGATGATGCCGGGGTTGATGACCGTGCTACCGCCGATGGCGATTCCGGGCTTTGAGCTGGTGATGCTGTGGCATGAGCGATCGCACCGGGATTTGGGGCATAAGTGGTTGAGGGAAAGGGTTAAACAGAATATTCAGGAGCGCTTTTGAGATGTTGGCTAGATGAATTAACATAGTTAGCAAAAAATCTTTTAAGTGATGATAATCTTATTTGTCAATAATACCAATTGAGTTATTTTATTGAAAAATAAAAAATTAAAATCATTAAATAATGACAACATTTCAGGGCGGTACACTTAGGCAGTTAGTTCGCAGCATTGGAAACGAGGATAGCAAGGCTTCAGAAAATTTATGCCAACGGGTTTATGTCCTTACTTCTTGTATTTTTCCCAGAAATGCCCAAACGAATCGTACCATAACTCACCAGCGGGCGGTGTAAAAGGATAAAAAATCCCGGCTCGTCAGGGCCGGGATATATTATTTTAAAAGAGAGTGTTTGTACTCTATTACATCAATCATAATTTTTTTTATTTCGTCTTTTGGCAGGATGATATCTTCCAACAATGGTTTATCAATATCCATCCATATATTTCTATCTTCATTCCTGTCCTTAACGAGGTGTTCCGTTACACCGCCGATAATTCTCAAAGAATTATCACTTGCAACAGCAAAGAAATAGCCGCCAAAACTACTGATATTTGACGAAGGAATACAATAATCAAAAAATTGATTAGGATACTCATCTTCTTCAGACGCTTCTGGATAAGCTAAACTGGATAATTCATTAAAGGCGTCCTTCGTATTTAGTTGAAAAATTCCGTTATTTTCTGGTAGTGACATCAAGGCACTATCACTATCAGTGATCTCATAAAGATCTGTGGATAATGTTGAAGTCCTGAGATCACTCGGATATAAATTGCCATTTATGACTAGGTAAAAAAGGCCATTTTTATAAGAGCATCCCCATTGAGGAACATGCTCCACCCAAATAGCAAAACGGTATGGATCACCAAAAATCATATCTACCTCCATTTTCCAGGCAGGCCAAACTCTTTTCTAACACTATTCGGGATATCACTTTTCTTCAACGGAATGGTCTTATCTCCTGTACGCACGGCTTCGACGGACTTCAGAACAGCGATGATCTGGTGCTCAGTAAATCGGATCTTACGCATAGCGATCTCCTCAGGGAACATGATCAGTATGTCGGAAGATCTCTAAAAGTGAATGGTTCGTTTAAGCGGGATACTTATAGTTACACTTTGGGTTATATCCCGGACTCACGAACGTTTACGCCCTTTCCGTCCATCACCCTCAAAGGTAACTGGATGAAAACGCTTGGGTTTGAGACGGGGCAGAAGATCGAGGTTATTACCGGGCCGAGGCAACTGATTATCCGGTTGGCCGCTGAGGGTTAAAGCAGATAAAAAATCCCGCCGGGCAGAGGCGGGATTTTTTATTTATATTACTAACTTTTTTAAATATTTAAATGGAGCCTCATTTATATCTAAGTTCATTTCCTTAATAAGATTAGCTATCATTTCATATTCTGCTGAAGTTATCGCAACATTATATTCACTTATATGATCACATAATATCTCAAAGGCAAGTGGCTCTTCATTGTATTGGATATAATCTAAAGCCCCCTCAATCAAAGCTGATTCTAGCCGATCTTCAAGATCTTCCCCTAATTGGGTAATTCTGTTACCGAACATTTATATATTCCTTACTATTTCTTTATCGGTTTAGACTGTGCTGGAATAGGTTTGCTATCAGGAAATGCTGTTATTACCTTTCCAGTAGCTGGTTGATATACAACACGAAGCCTTACACCATCTCTAACTTCATAGGCAACCCATTTTGCTGGATCTCCCTTACTAGTATATAATCCGCCAGTGCCTGTCTGCGCATACCATTGCGTATTCGGTGAAGTAGTAATGTCCCCTATTTCATGAACTATCTTTTCTGCTGTCCAATTCGACGGAAAAGTTGTTTTACCGGGATTGCCTGGGAATATATGACCACCACTAGTAGAACTATCACCATATAATATATGTTGTTTCGCTTCAGGAGAAAGAATATCTATATAGTCGTTACTATCCGCTACAGTACCAACCGTATCTTTATAAGGCAGTGAATTTCCATCATATGCGCCCTCCTTATGCTCGACATTAGTACCTGTTTTATCAGGTTTTTGACTAAATTCACCTTCGCCAGGTTTCCAGGCTGATGAAGGTATGCCAGGTATCGTCTTTTCGGCTTTGGATGCGACTTTTGCAACTATCTTCTCTGTTAGAACAGTACCCGTTTTTACAACTCCAACTCCACCAGCAACAGCACCAATAAGTTCTGACACGAGTTTACCAGCCTCAACACCAGCATTGTACGCACCACCGGCACCAGCCCTCTGATATTCGGACTCCATCAGATTAATACGGTCAATATAACTTTGCTTAACAGCATCCGACAGAGTGCTAAAGATGTCATCGCTTGCTATGAGTTGTTTGATGGCATCGTAGGTTTCAGCAGGGTTTGTGATGGATTTCGATAAACCTTCAACTGCATCACTAAGTCCCTGAGGAACACCAACCAGCATCCCAGCCCCGTAGGCGGTCTCCTGACCAAGATCGATAGCATCCCACTTAGCCCCCACTTGCATCTGGCAGGACACACTCCCCTTACAGGCATCGAATTCTTTATCCCGTTCCGAGCGTTGTTGATTACTCAGATAGTTATTCTCAACCTCAGTCCGCGCCGCCGAGCCACCGCTTCCTGCTCCAATGCCGCCGCCCACAGCACCGCCCACTCCAGCACCTGCCAGCGTAGTGATATTGGCAATGAGCTGTTTTTCATCGGCGGTAAGGAGAGCAGCCTGTTTACCGAAAAACAGCTTGCTGAGCGCATCGTTGGTGCCCAGAGCAGCGGCTGTGAATCCACCCGCCGCAGCGCCAGCCACGCTACCGCCCTGAGCCCTGGCGATAAGACCGGAGGCCAGCGTATGAAGCAGGATGCGCATGGCATCATTGTCACCAGAAGCCTGCTTGACCATCTGGGCAAGCAGCGGTGCCGCTCCGGCGGCGACTGCACCGCTGGCATTGCCACCTGCCAGCGCTGAGAATACGCCGCTGATTGCCTGAGCGGCAATCTGCATTTTAGAACCTATGCCATATTTTTCTTCAGTTTGCTCGTCGAGTTTGTTGAGCAGTTGACTCTTTTCTTGTGGCGTCAGCTTGTTAAAAGCAGGATTATCCTTCAGCTTGTCGCGTTGCTCTTCCTTTTCTTTATCTTTTAAATAATCGAACGTCTGCTGAATAGTCTGCTGGCCCAGCGCCATCATCTCGCGCTGCACAGCAAGATTATCCTGCACCTTCTGGGCATCAAAGTGATCACTCAGGGCACCCGCAGCTGAATCCGTATCCCGGCTCAGCGTTGCCAGATCCTGTTTCTGAGAAGCAGGCTCGCGAATATCAATCGTGCCTGCTGACACCGCACTATGTGTTACCGAATCCGCACCTGCTTTTACCTGCGTAAGGCCTGCCGAAGGCATACCGGTTGTGCCGACACTCACCCCATAACCACTACCACCGCTCTTCGCCTGATTATCAATATCACTCCAGCCCAACGTACCGGTGCTGAGATGATTTTTATCAGGTGTCGCTGAAGAGGCAATTACCGCACCGTCCAGTTGCGTATGCTGACCAACATAAACATCGTAGCCGCCATTACCGGCTTTGATGCCGCTCTGCTGCTGTACAGAAGCAAAGTTGTTGTTAACCTTGCCTCCACTGGCATTGGCACTGCCCTGAACAGGGACACCAGCACAGATTGGCGGAACACAGATGCTGGCATTGAACCCCGATGCGCTTTCGTGACTATCATAGGTAGAACGATCCTGCTGACTCGCAATGTTCAGATCGCGTCCGGCGTTGAGCTCAACATGATTGCCCTTCAGACTGGCACCGTTAAGCGTGACGTCCTGGCCAGCCTTAACCGATAAATCTCCCCTGGCAGTAACGTCACTATTATGGTGGGAAACGCTGCTGCCATTGGCATTCGCGCTGTTCTGGCTTGCCGCTAATTCAATGGAGAAACCATTCTGACTGCCTCCCAGCCCAAAACCGACACCGACGCCATAGTGATTGCCGCCACTGGACGACTGTTGGCTTGTTTGATCCTGAGCTGCACTTAGGGCAATATCTTTGCCTGCCGTTAATGCAACATTATCACCGCTGATTTTAGCGCCCTTACCGGTGATATTTTCTGCTGCCGTTAACGTCGTATCGCCCTGAGACTTCAATACTGAGCCACTCTGAACTGCACTGCTTTGCTCAACAGACTGGTGGCTGGTACCCGCCGTAGCACTGACTGATACTTTTACCGCAGCCGTGTTTTGTGTCGCGGCGGATAAAGCCGTTAACGCAGCCTGGGCGGCATAAATAGCCTGCAAGCGAGGATCGCTGTTGTTCTTGTGTGCATCAGCAACTTTGTCTGCCGCCTGAGCAATACTCACCGCATAGCCTGACACCTGGGCCGTTACGCCATATTGCGCAGATTTGCTGTTGCTGCTGGCCCGGTTGCTGTCCTCAGAGGGGTTCAGATTAATATTCTTGCCATCAACATTTAATGCATTACCCGCATAAACGTCCGCTCCCTGAAGACTGACATCCTTACCGGCCGAGATTGATACATTCCCCTGCTCGCTAACCACACCACTGCGAAGGTTGCTCTGCTGCGTTCCCGTCTGGACTTTATTCCACGCCGTACTGCCCCAGCCTATGGTTCCGCTATAGCCATCCCCACCCAGCGATCCGATTAAGGTGCTGCCACCATGCGCAGAAATATCCTGCTTATCTTCACCTGTCGCCAGGTTTACGTTGCCCTGTTTTGCCGTCAGCGCAACTGACTGCTTACCGGTCACCGTTGAACCGGACACAGTGATGTCCCCTTTATCGCTGTCAATGCTGACCGTATTACCGGTTACCGACGAGGTATGCTGCGTGAGATAGCTGGCATTATTGTTCTGCTGTTCACGTGCAATGCCCACAGGCGATGCTGGAGAGCCGTTATTCGGAGAGTTGCCTGCCATACGTGCAAAACCAGCAGGCGATGCGCCAGTCGTCAGGCTCAAATTTTTGCTGCTGATGTCGCTGGTAACAGACTGACTGTCCTGAGACGTTACAATATCGACATTATTGCTGGCTTTAAGCCCGACTTTATTACCGGCAGCGACCGAGCTGCCTTGCAGCAGGATGTTGCCATCAGGTCCATTCCCTTTCGCATTCAGTAACACGTTGCCTGAAGCGCTCATTGAACTGCCGCTTTGGTAAATACTGTTACTCTGCTGGTCAGCTTTTGAAGAAGAGCGGTTATAGGACAGGCTTAATCCCGGGCTATCCAGCATTGAGGCACCAAGTTCATTACCTACGGCTTTAGCTTGCTGATAGGTCGAACTGTTTTGATGCATGGCATCACGCAGATTACGTACAGTGTCCAGCGGCGTTCCACTGAGACTCAGACCAAAACCTGAATTTTTACTCTCCTGATGCGTACTTTCAGATATACGGTCTTGCCCCGCCATTAGAGCAATATTCTTCGCAGTGACCGTGATATCACCGTTGCTGCCCCCTGCGACAACATCACTGCCTTTAACCAGCGCGTTGTTACCTGCTGTCACGGTGACAGCACCATCGGCAGCCCCGATCAGGCTACGTGCATCACTCTGAGTAACTTTCGCACCTTTATACTCGCTTTTGGCGGATTGTTTACCGTAACTAATCCCCAATCCTGAGCTGCCAAAACCACTTTTCTTCTCTTCTTTCAGACGATAAGTGGATTGCGTATCCGTAGCCGCCAGAACGTTGACATCATTACCGGCATTCAGCTCAACGCCTTTCTGTCCGGCAACAGAAGAGCCCTGAACGGTAAGATTATTACCCGCTGTGATGGTGACTCTATCGCCACTTAGCTGCGTTGATTTTTCGTTAGTGGCCTTGTCTTCCTCGATGGTGTGCGTGGTCTTTTTACTCAGGAAGCCTTTTTTAGTTTTGGTTTCTTCTTTGTAGTAATAATCGCTTTCGGTCGCCGTATTCAGGTTAACGTCGCGCCCGGCCTGGAGGGCGATATCCTGCTTTGCCGTCACATCGGTTGCTTCGGTATTGATATCGCGACCGGCTGCCAGAGTGGTACTGCCGCCGCTGGCGATCTCGGTGCCCTGCTGACGCACGGTTTCACTGATAACAGTTTTCTTGTCGCCTCTCTCGCTGTAACCGGAACCGGTGGCTTCGGCATTCAGGTTGATATCACGGCCCGCTTTCAGCGCGGCGTTGCCGGTAGCGGCGATGGCGGCGGCCTGACTGTTGATATCCTGACCCGCAGCCAGGCTGAGATTACCGCCGCTGCTGACGGACGAGCGATCCAGACCGGATGAATGAGATTCTGTATCCCCTCTTCCGTTACTCTGACTGTTAGTGGCACTACTGAGGTTAAGATCGTTACCCGCTTTCAGCGTGGCATCATTTGCAGCATTAAGATTACTGGCGGTGACGTTTAAATCGTGACCGGACGTAACAGACAGGTTATGGCCCGCCGAAATCAGGCTGGCTGTGTTTGTAACTTTTTGAGTACTGCTGTTTTGGAGACCGAAGCCATTAATCGCATAGCCTGATATTTCCTGATTATTCGTTATGGCGATATCATGCCAGGCGTTTATTAACAGATCGCCACTCGCGTTTAGATTGGCACCTTTAATATTAATATCATTGCCGGATTTAAGGCTAAGGCTGTCCAGCGATGTGATGGTAGCTGTAGGACCAACGAATGTTTGGGTTGCCGAAACGGTATTTCGATTGCCTGCAGAACCATTTACCTGCCACAACGTTGTCGCAGTAATGTTGTTGATATCACCATTGACGCTTTCGAGCGCAACCCTTTTACCGCTAATGTTTGCACTGACGTTATTGATATTATTTATCGCGGTCAGTTGCAGGTTTTCTCCCGCATAAAGCATGCCTGCACTCAGGTTATTTATGCTGTTCTGACTGCTAACCGTCAGGTTATTTTTTGCGGTAATGGTGCTGCCATCATTAGTAATATCTCCGCCGGAAAGTGTCACGTTATTGCCCGCAATCACGCTGCCGTCATGCATTTCCACGTCTTTGGATGATAAATAGACTTTCGGCACCATTACCGTCTCGCCATTTATCGTCGTGGCTTCCCACCAGACCATACTTTTATCAAGCGAGGCTACCTGCTGCGCAGACAATGACACGCCAAACTGCAACCCCAGCGCACGCTGCGCAGATGCCGCGTTATCCATTAAATAGCGCATCTGATCCAGTTCAGAACCAATACCATTCAGATAACGGCTGCCGGTCTGGTTTAGCACTACGTTACTGACATAGCGCGTATCAAAGGCCGCATCACCAAGAAAACGGTAATCATAGTTTGGCTTGAGGTTCAGACGATCAAGCAGGTAAGACGACCCCAGGAACGTGGTTTTATCGGTATAAAGCTGACGGCTTTCCTGCGGTGCCTGCCCCGGTTGTCTGCCAAGCAGCGCGTTAAGATCGCCAAACAGGCTGTTATCAAGCTGTCCCAGACCGTTAAGTTTTGGGTTAAGAGTGATTAAATAGGGACTTTTACTGTTACCAAAAACAAAATAGCCATTATCGCCAGACGGAATCGGATAGGCACTGGTGTCCACACTGGCTGGCTTATAACTGCGTAGATTTGCTGTGCTGACTGAAGGATCGGAAATCAGTCTACCTGACTGACTTAAATCGGCGCGGCTGAAGCTACCTGATGCACGAGTAACAAGCGAGGCCTTATCAGGTGCGCTGCTATCCAGTGAACTATTACCATTGACCTGCTGCAAGGCACCCTGAAGCTGATCGCGCCACTGAGGAGAGTTAACTGTTACCTTGTCGGTTCCGGCGATCTGCTGACGCTGTTGCGCCCCTGCCTGATTAAGTGATGCCAGCCCTCTAAGGCCCGGTGTTGATATCGTATTACCAGACCAGCCTGCGTTTGAGGTTGTATTAGTGTTGCTGATATTACTGCTAAAATTCACACTGACATCACCACCAGCTTGAATGACAGCACGATAATCAATCCCCTTATTAGTTTCGATGTATTCTGGCTGACCGGTTATATAAAAATATAACGGTGGCATTTTTTGATAGCTTTCTTGGGACATATTATTACATGTAGGGTTATTTGGCACAGAACAATTAAACGTCTGCCAGACCTGATAGGTTCCACTATTAGCCGAGCTGTTATTTAGGCTCCCCCCATGAATAGTTACATTGACATTAGCCAGAAGAATACTGGCTAAATTTTCAAGAGTACCTCCATATATATTCAGATTATGGCCTGAAGCAATTCTTGCCGCTCCTCCATTAGCTATTATACTTGTTGTTCTATCTCCTATAAGAACCTTTTGTTGCCATTGGTCTTTATTAAGTGCCCACCAGTAATAGTTGTCTGTAAGTTGGCTATCGCCATGGGTGTAAAAATCCGTCCATGTGACGTAATCTTTTGTACTGAAATCGGACATGTTCCGCTGTATGTGATCACTACTCCCATTGTCATATTGATGCGATATATTCGTAACCTGGTAACCATCCCGCGTATTCAACAAATGCCCGGTATTGATATTAATATCCCCACCCTGCGTCTCAATCGTCCCAGAGGTGTTGATCACTTCCCCGTTGGCATTGCCCGCGCCATCGCGCTGCATCCACAGGCTGTTGCCCGCCAGAATATCGCCGCGCTGGTTACGGATGCTGTTAGCAAATAAATAGAGATTCTGCCCGGCGTAAAGCAGTGCCGTGTTGACCAGGCTGCCTGGCGTGCTGATGGTCAGGTTACCGAGCGTGCCGGTAAAACCGTCCAGGGTGACATCGCTGCGGCTGTTCAGGGTGACGTTGCCGCCGCCCTGCAGCGTGCCAGCACCGTTCATGGCAATACGGTTGCCTGTCAGGCTGCTGTCAGCGCCGCCGGTGGTGATCTGGCCGTTGTTGGTGAGGTCGCCGCCCGCATTGAGCGTCACGCCCTGGCCCTGCATTGTACTCTGGTTTTCCAGCGAGCCGTTGCTGTTAAGCGTCAGTCGGTTGCCCGCCGCCAGCGTGTTATGACTGACGAAGCTGTTCGCCAGATTCAGCACCGCATCGCCCAGCGCCACAACCTGACCGAACTGATCAAAACCGTTACTCACCAGCGTCAAACCGCCGCCGCTGAACAGCCGTCCCGAACCGGCCAGGTTAACCTGTGCGGCATTCACATTCAGTTGTCCGGTGCCAAGTACGGTGCCGCTGTTACTGAGGTTCTGATAGTTAACGGCCAGGTTGCCGCCCTGCGCCATGCCCTGGTTCTGGAAATAAGTGCCGTTCAGGGTGCCCTGTTGATCGGCAAGCAGCGTGCCGTTATTGGTTAAGCCGGACGCGTTCAGCGTAAGCTGTCCGGCCTGCAGCCAGCCATTATTCACCAGTTGCGGTGTGGTAAAGGTCAGCGCGCCGCCAGTCAGTAATCTGCCGTTGTTGGTCGCAGAGTTGGTGGCATTTACGGTGCCGCTGGCCCCCTGAATGAGACCATAGTTATAGAGATCCGGCGTGGTCAGCGTTAGCGCGTTCTGAGAAACAAGGGTGCCATTCGCGGCGTTGGTGAGATGCCCGGTGGCGCTGAGCAGCAGGTTATTGTCACCCTGCAAGCGGCCCGCGTTATCTAACGCACCGGTGTTAATCTGAAGATCGCTCCCCTGAATACGGCCCAGATTATTCAGCGATGCCGACTGCAGGCTGATTTTTCCGGCACTGAGCAGGTTCTTATCCTGCTGCTGCGTCAGCGCACCGTTGAGCTGCACGGTCAGGCTGTCCGCGCCGGTAATTTCCCCGTTATTGTTTAGCGTGTCGCCTTTCAGGGTGAGGTTTTTAGCCACCCATTGCCCCTGATTCGCCAGCGTCAGCGCCTGTAAGGCTGCTGTGCCGTTGGCAGAGATCTTGCTGCCTGCGGCGGCATCCAGCCTGTCGCTCAGGATAAGTTGCAGGCCATCGGCACTTTGAATCGCTCCACCGTTGGCCAGTTTTGCCGCATTCAGCAGGATCTGTTGCCCCTGCCATGCACCGTTATTGGTGACGTTGTCAGCCGTGATAGTCAGTGCGCCCTGCGTAAGGAGCTGTCCTCCCGCGTTATTGACGAGTTCGCGCGTCGGCGCGCTCTGCGCCAGCAGCATTCTGAAACGCTGGGGGGCCGGTCCAAGCGTCAGGGATTTCAGACCGATAAGGTTGCCCTGGTTGGTCACGCTGGCGGGAGTAACCGACAGCGTATCGCCCTGAATGGCGCCGCTGTTGTTCAGCGAACCACCGCTAAGCGTCATGGCTTTTTCGGCGAGGACAGAGCCGGTATTCACCAGATGTTGCGCACTGAGTTGCGCACTGCCCTGACTGAGAAGTGATCCCCCGTTATTAAGATCGTTATCAATTGCGGCGGTGAGATCGCCGGTGCTCAGCAGCGATCCCTGGTTTTGCCAGCTGCCGGCAGTGATCTGGGCATTACCGCCCTGCAGGGTGCCGGCCGTGCTTAATGTTGCCGCGCCCAGCAGCAGATCGCCGCCACTTAACGCTCTGCCTGTTGAAGACTGGGTGAGATCGCCGGTGCTGAGTGCATCCAGGGAGGTGGTGCCCTGCCACAGGCCGCTGTTGCTGAGCGACCCGGCACGCAGCGTCAGGCCGCTTGCCATGATTTTGCCGCTGTTAAGCAGGCTGACGGCATTCAGGCTGGCGTTACCGCCCGTAATCAGGTTGCCGCTGTTATCCAGCAGCCCGGTAGTTTGCCCGTCCAGTGTGCCGGTGCCGTTAACGGTGCCAGTGTTTTTTAAGGTACCGAAGCGGTAACTGAGCTGGCTGCCCTGCCAGGTTCCTGCGTTGCGGGCGTCCGTACCCTGTAACGTCAGCGAGCCACCGGTAATCAGTTGGCCGCTCGCAAGGTTATCCAGCTGACGGAACCCTGCCGTCAGCGCATTATCGCCCTGTAACAGCCCCTGGTTTTGTAATGTATCGCCCGTTATCTGTAATTGCTGCCCTGCAACGATACCGGCGTTAGTCAGTGACTGCGCCTGTATCTGCGCCAGCTGACGCGCCAGCAGCTTGCCGTTTACGCCATTATTCAGCGTGCCGGTCAGCGCGGTATTCAACGCGTCCGCATTCACCTGGCCATTGTTCGTAAAATCACCGCCGTTGACGCTGAAGGTGCCAGCCACCTGTAACAACCCATCATTCACCAACTGGACAGGTGCCAGGCTTAGTCCGCTGCCGCTGACAAGCCGACCGTTCGCCAGGTTAGCCATCTGATCACTGGTGATAGCCAGAGCACTGTTGCCCTGTAGCAGACCAGCATTACTGAGCAGCGGTGCCTGAACCGTTAACTGATCGGCAGCAAGCGTGCCCGCATTGGTTACTTTGCCAGCCTGCAGGTTCAGTGCCTGCTGGGCCGTCAGGGTGCCACCGTTGTTAAGCTCCCCGGCCACAGAGGCGGTGATATTTTTTGTGGCCTGTGCACTACCGCTGTTTTGCCAGCGTTGGGCAGTGACAGCAAGATTATCGCCCTGCAGCTGTCCCTGGTTATCCAGAGAGGATGCCGTAATGTCAGCATTACCCGCCGTCTGCAACTGTCCTGCGGTCTGATTGCTCAGGCTGCTGCCCTTCAGCGTCAGCGCCGTGTCGCCCTGAATCAGGCCGCTGTTGATCAAATCCCCGCGGAAGGCCAGCACTTTTGCCACCAGCCAGCCGCTGTTATCGGTTGTGTCACCCTGCAGCGTGAAGCTTTGCTGACCCAGTATCTTTCCGCTGTTGGTGAGGGTTTTTGCCTTCAGCGAGGCATCGCCTGCGCTGAGCGCATTGCCGCTGTTTTGCCAGTTGCCCGCCGTCAGAGCCAGTTTATCTGCCTGAATTAATCCCGCGTTATTCAGGTTGTTGCCGTTAAGCGTCAGCTGCCCTGAGGTCAGAAGCTCGCCGCCCTGGCGGTTATTCATCGTGTCCGCATTAAGGTTCAGGCTGCTGGCGCCCTGAATTCTGCCTGCATTATTTAACGTAGCGGCCGTGAGCTCAGACTGATTCGCGGCAATCTGCCCACCGTTAGTAAGCTGGTCGTTTGTCAGTTGCAGTGAGCCTGTCGCCAGCAGTTTGCCATCTGTGAGGTTGGTCAGTTGACCGTTGTCAGAATGAAGCGTGCTGGCGTTGATTTCGCCATCGTTGACAAGACTGTTGCCGCTCAGGTGCAGTGAACCCTCCGTGCTCAGCAGCCCGCTGTTTCTGAATTCAGGCAGGTTGAGCGTCAAATCGCCCGCCGTCGCAATACTGCCCTTTTTTAAGTTAGTCAGATGCTGGCTTAATAACGTCAGATTCTGCGTGCCCTGCAACAGACCGCTGTTGGTGATAGCGTCGCTGTTGAGGACCAACTGAGGAGCCGTCAGCGAGCCGCTGTTATTCAGCGTCATCGTCTCCAGCGCGAGTGCATCAGCGCCCTGCACCGTACCGCTGTTAGTTAATTCTTCACTTTTCAGCCGGATTCTGTTGCCCTGCAAGGCACCCTGATTCGTAACCTTGTTGCCGATCGCGGACAGTTGCCCCTTTGCTGACAACGCTCCGGTGTTCGCGGCTGTGAATGCATTCAGGGAAAGGTTGTTACCTGCTGTCAGTTGCCCGGCATTATCAAACTGACCGGCCGGGTCCAGGCTTAAGCCGCCGGTGAAGTCTGGCTGCGCGTTGAACGAGATGTTATTTGTGGCATTGAGCGCACTACCGCTGTCCAGCGACAGGCTGGTCGCGGCAAGGTTGATGCTGTCACCGGCCATTATCTTGCCGCCGCTGACTTGCAGGCGATTGCCGCCCTGCAATGAAACGGCACCATCGCTTCCCAGGCTCCCGTTATTCAGACTGATACCGTTTTGTGCGGTTATCGTCGCCGGGCCAGACGCTTTGTGTTCGCCGCTCAGCTCAACGCTTTGCGCACTGGCGGTTAACGCCCCGCTGCTGAGGCTGTTATGCACCGCCAGTTTCCCGTCCGCGTCCAGGGTGATATCGCCCTGTCTGGCGAGTAAATTACCCAGATTGACGCCAACGCCTTTTTCGCTCGACACCAGATGAATGCGGTTGGCGTACATGCCGCCCAGCGCACTGGTATCAACCGCCACGCCGGGTGCAGGGCCTTCTCCGCTAATGGGCGTTACCGATCCATCCTGTCCGACGCGGTTTGCTCCCAGCGTCACGGTGAGATCTTTGGCGTGGATACCGGCATTAATTTCCGTTGCGCGCGCCACAATCGACACGGCATCGGCTTTACTGCCGTCCAGTCCCTGGCCCTCAATGGTAATGGTGCCTTTACTGACCTCCAGCGCGGCCAGGTTGCCGTTGGCATCAAACTGCGGTTTACCGGTGGTCAGCGTCACGTTCGGCGTATTGATAAAGCCACAGCCGTTACAGGTAATGCCGTAGGGGTTAGCCACCATGACATTGGCAGCTTTACCGGCCACTTCGGTATAGCCCTGCAGCTGTGAACGATTAGCGCCCACCACTTCGTTGATAATGGCGTGCGCTTCCTGACCGGCTTTGAGGTTGGGGTTATTCTGGATCAGGCCGCCGAGCTGAGTCTGCGTGAGCTGGCCCGTGGCGTTATTGAGGATAAGCCCCTGTTGCCCGACGTTATATTGATCGTACTGGTTATGAGAAATGCCCGCCTGATTCGGCGTCGCAATATTGACCACAGGCACGCCATTGCCTGCCGTGTCCATCTTTGTCCCCGGCGTGACCGGTGTGATTTCTGCGGCCATTACTGGCAGCATCGGTTGCACCGCCACCAGATAGCAGATGAGATAGCTGAGCGCGCGACGGGCAAGGGAAACAGGCTGACGATCGTCCATAATCAGTTCCTCTTTTTAGAAAACCAGCCCGACGCGGGCGTAGATGCTGACGTGATCCGGCTGTAAATAACCGGGATAGCTGAGCGGAATGCCGACGGTATACTGGGTGTAAAAATGTTGATTGCGGGTGCCAAGTCCCACGGCACCGCCCCAGAGCGTGCCGGTAAACTGTTGGTTTTGCGGATCGCTTCTCAGCCAGCCGCCGTCCACCGCAGCCAGTGCCGTGACGTCACCCAGCCCCGGCAAGGTGAACAGGCTGTAATCCAGCTCATTACGTAAATAGCCGCCGACATCGCCCGACAGGTATTGCTCTTTAAAACCGCGCACTGAACTGTCACCGCCCAGCGTGAGTCGTTCACTGCCGTAGAGCGTGTCGGGCGACCACTGTCCGTAAAGGCTGCTTAGCCACCACAGTTTGTTGGTCAGGGGTTTTTGATAGCTGGCGCTGATGCTCCACTTACGAAACTCTGCTTTCGGCAGGTTACCGTTTTTGCCTTCATCGCTTTCGGCATCAAACCACGGCATGCCGCGGCTAAACGACGGGTTAAGCGTGGCAACGCCACCGGCAATTTTCTGGGTATGGTTCAGGCCAAACTGCAGGCTGGTTAATTTGCGGCTGCTGCTCACTAACGGCGCATCATTAAGGTAGTTGTGGCTGGAATAGTGATTCAGCCCAATCTGCACGCCGGTTTTGATATCGCCATTGCGAAACAGTACCCATGAGCCGTTGAGGCGATGCGCAATGTTGTCGCCGTTGCTGAACCATGTGAAATCGTTATTGATAAAATGGCTGTGGTAGTTGCTCCAGCTGTAGCTGTAATCCAGCAGGCCATAGCCATAAGGCACGCTGACGCCGGCCTGCAGGTTTTGCGCATCGCGCCAGTGGCTGAACGCGCTGCTGCGTCCGCCGCTGACAAACCAGCGGTCCGCCAGCCCCAGCAGGTTATTGCCGGTCAGTGACGCGTTAAGCTGGCCCACGCCGGTGCTGCGCTGTCCGCTGTTATCGAAACCCAACGTTGCGCTGAGGGGAAATTCAGGTTTTGCTGTGAGATTAACGATGGAATAACCCGGTTTAGGTGATGGCTGAATTTCAATCTGCACGGGCACCGTTCGTACGCGGTTAATCTGCTCCATGCCCTGCTCAATATCGCGCAGGTTAAGGATTTTGCCTTCCAGCCCCGGAAAGACCATGCGCAACAGGCGTGGATGTTTACCGTCCAGAATGATGGTATCCAGTTTGCCTTCCAGCACGGGAATAATAAGCTGGCCGGAAGTCAGGTCCTGTTCTGTTAAAAAGGCGCGGCTGGTAATATAGCCTCTTTGCATATACCAGTCGGATATGGCATGTACCAGGTTATTAATTTGCGTTAAGTTCAGGCAACGATTGACGTAAGCAGACGTCAGCGACTGTTGCTGGCTGGCGGAAAGGAGCGTGGCGTTGCGAATGACGATCTGGTGAACGGTAAAGCAGCGGCCTGCCGCATCAGAATGGGGTGCCGGTGCAATATGAGGCGACATCGCCTGCCAGAGTGCATCGCGCTGCTGCTGATCCTGTTGCAGGCGTTGCTGCTGCTGAGTCTGAATAAAATCGCGATCGCCTGGCGTCAGTGGTGCTGCCAGTGCACCTGCCGTGATGAGCACCGCGCTCAACGCCAGCCACTTCCCTGTTTTTATTCTCATAGGTACGCCCAATGAAAAGAAATG